>CEAB01001764.1_pt1 | contig 240544 bp, 179 predicted proteins | sample 557651 | NCBI WGS metagenome assembly CEAB01 (sample SAMEA3182046, study PRJEB8094) | gut metagenome | biome: human; feature: gut; material: Stool; isolation source: human stools | place: Canada | collected 2011-11-15 | reverse complement strand
ATAGACAACAACCTGGCTGAGCGAACCATTCGAAAGCTGACCACTCAACGCAACAATTCACTTCATTATGGTAGTGATGCCGGTGCAGAGATGGCAGCAACTTATCACAGTGTGATAGGAACGGTAAAGCTTCATGGCAGTTCTATCTGGAACTTCATCGGAACTTTTTTCAAAAATATCTTTAACGGGTGCAGGGATTATGTTAACATGGTTCCTGACAAAATCACTTTGGCTGCCAGCCAATGTTAAATTCAAGACTAATTAATTAACAAAACTCAGTTTAGGGCACTGAAAAGTGCCCTTTCGAAGGGGGATGCCCTAAATTGAGTGCTTACAAATATATATGGCAAAAGGCAGTATTGGATCAGTATTGGCTAATTCAGTGTTTTATACTTTTGGCAATATGTTGCTAAAAGTGTTTTCGTTTTTCTTGATTCCTCTATATACGGCTTATCTACAACCAGATCAGTATGGTATTCTAAATTTAGCAAGTGGTTTTACAGCTGTAGTGAGTTGTATTATAACTATGGGATTTCAATATGCTGTGATTCGTTTTTATGCAGATTTGAAAAATGATTTGTCTAAGGTCGCTCGTATGTTTGGAACAATCATATGTTCAATAGGAGGGGGAGGAATTGTTTTTTTATGTGGATTATTCCTATTTAGAAATTATTGGTGTTCCTGTATTTTTAAAGGAATTGACTTTTATCCAGTGATATTTCTTGCTATATTGATATCTTTTGTTACTTCTCTTTATTCTGTATATCAAGATGCTTTAAAAGGAATGCAGCAAGCTCGTAAATCAGTACTACTGACTTATGTGTTTTTCTTCATGATTTTAGTGGGAAATATATTAACAGTTGTTGTGCTGAATATGGGAGCTGTCGGTATATTATATGCTACTTTATTTGTGAATGTAATAATGGTAGGAATCATGTTTGTTGATTTGATTAAGCATGAGTTGTTTGTTTTTTGTATAGATAGAAAGATTTTAAAGGACTTGTTAAAATATTCATTGCCAATTGTGCCACATTCTGTGTCATATAATATTTCAAGTTTTGTAACGAGGATTATCATTAATAGTAAGATGTCTGTTTCTACTTTAGGTATTTTTAGTCTTGCCTCACAATTTGGAGGGGTTGCTGATATTGCATTAAGTTCGGTACAATCTGCTTTTCAACCTTGGATGTTTAATCGTCTAAATGATTTCTATCACGATACAAATGATGCTGGAGTAGCGTTAACTGATATAGCAAGAATGTCTTATCTATTAATGTGGGTGTATGGATTGATATATATTATTATTGGTTCTTTTGCGCAAGAGGCAGTCTTATTAATGGCCAGTGAAAGTTATTTATCATCGTGGCTATATGTACCAATTATGGTTTTTTCTATAGCATTGAAAAGTCCTCTTTATTTTTATAATAATTTTTTATATTACAATAAAAGTAAGACTAAATTTATTTTCATCACAACTGTCATAGGTAGTGTTATAAATATATTTATAACATTTTGGTTGGTTCCGATTTATGGTATCTTGGGGTCTATTGTTGCTGATATTATAGCAATTTTCGTTCGGCTTTTTATTGTTATTCCAGTGGTATATTCTGATTCGAAGTCTGTTTATTCTTTTGTAAAATTTATAGTTTTGTCAATAGTGCCTATGATATTTATGGCAGTTGCCATCATTCCTTCTTATAGTAATGTGGAATCATTCTCCTGGTCGAATATTTTATATAAGATATTGGTAATCTTTGTATATATAGGATGTGTCTCTCTTGTATATAAGGAACAAATGAAGCGTTATATGATTGCTTTCTTTTCACATAAGTAGTTAAGTATGATAAGAAAAAAAGTAAAAAAACTGTTTGATTTTTTTTTAAAACGGTATGGATTGTATTATGTTACTGAATTGCAGCGCAAATATGTACGAGATGGGCAACGAAATTCTCGATGGTATAAATATGCATTTGCGGAATGTGGAGAACATTTGCAGATTTATGGGAATCCTTTGATCCATGATCCTGAAAAGATATATATCGGAACTCATTTTAGCATAAATAATGGTGCTCAAATATGTCCTCGTGGAAAAATTTACATTGGTAATCACGTGACAATGTCGCGTGGTTCGCAGATTACTGCAGGAATGATGGATACATCTGAATGGATTGAGAAGCGATTAATAGGAACAGTTAGCCATATAGAGAAAGATGTTTATATAGCTGATGGTACTTGGCTTTGTGTGAATTCAATAGTGCTTCCAGGAGTTTCGATTATAGGAAAGGGTGTTATTGTGGCTGCAGGTGCGGTGGTAACCAAGGATATTACAGACGATTTTGTAGTAGTAGCTGGCATTCCTGCTCAAATTGTGAAACGATTACAAAAGCAGTAAATATGGAATTGTCTAAAACAGAAGCTATTTTCCGTAAGGAAATGCATGAAAAGTTGGAAAATGATTTTAATGAATTTGTTTGTTATCAAAAATTAGTTCTTGATACATTGAATGCATTTCATAACGTTTGCATTCAGTCGCATATTGATTATTATCTTGCATATGGTACTTTATTGGGAGCAATAAGGGATAAAGGACAAATACCTTGGGATTACGATGTGGATTTATGGGTAAAATACGAAGATGTTGAAAGACTTATTAGTGCTCTTGACGAAAATTTGCCAGAGGATTATTATTATGTAACAAGGTATAAAAGTAAAAAACACAGGCATTTTATGATGCGTATTGCTCCTAAGGGGTATAGTAGTGAAGTACTGCATGTTGATGTGTTTTGGCTTTGGGGAGCCCCCTCATCCCCTATTAAGTTGAAAAGAATGAAACAACTTTATAATAAATGTAAGGTGTGGGGACTTTGGAAACTTTGTCCGATAAAATATTTAGAATGGAGGCAGGGAAAACCTCAACGGCTATATGCAAGATTTAAAAAAGAGGTTATGAGCTTTGTTCCAATATGGTATGTTGATGGATTACAAAAAAAAGCAGTTTCTTTGGCTGAAAATGATACCCCTTTTTATATTGATGAATATGGATTATTATTGGAAAAAAAATTTTTTGATAGTATTGATTTGGTGACACTGCAAAATGGTATGTTACTTAGTGTTCCAGTTGGTTATGACAACTTGTTGAAACAAATGTATGGAAATTATAACGAGTATTTGAATATTTGTGAAAGAATGAAGGAATTTGAATCTTCTTTGTGTAGGATAAGAGAACTTGGTAAAGGATAAGAGGCTGTACTTAATAGCGAGTTTTTGTTTTTATAAGATAGGACATCAAAAATAAAAAATTCTATGGCTACTTTATCGGTAATAATGAGTGTATATAATGAGCCTGTTGCTTGGATTAAGCAAGCTATAGCTTCAATATTAAATCAAACATTTAAGGATTTTGAGTTTATTATTGTGGATGATAATCCACGGGGAGATGAGCATATAAATATTCTTCAATATTATAAAAACATTGATAGTCGAATTGAACTTGTCTTTAATAAAGAAAATGTGGGACTTGCTCATTCTTTGAATAAGGCAATAGAAATATCACGAGGAAAATATATTGCTCGCATGGATGCAGATGATATAGCAGCTCCTTCGAAATTTCAGATGCAATATGATTATCTAGAAATGCATCCCAATGTTGCAGTTTGTGGAACATGGGGCAAGAAATTCGGTAATATCCCTGTGCTTTCTTATAAAAAGTATGAAACTCCGGTTTCACCTGAACAAGTAAAGGTTGCTTCTTTATTTGCTTCTCCAATGATACATCCTTCGGTTATGTTGAGAAGTGATGTTGTGCGTAATTATATGTATAATGTAAATTTGCGTAAGGCACAAGATTATGATTTGTGGGGAAGATTGTTGCTGCATGATATTATATTGTGTAATATACCTTGTTGTTTACTTAAATATCGAATTACTCAAAAATCACAAACTACAGAAACTCTTTCAAAACAGGCGAGGGTTGCAGAAGAAGTACGAAAGGGGTTATTGGCGTATCTGGGAATAGATTTTTCAGAGAAGGAACTTGTTTTGCATAATGAGATTTGTAATGGCAGGATTTGTGATGTTGCTGCTGCAGAACAATGGTTGTTGAAATTGAGGGAATTTTTGTCGGTTCGCTATTCCAGCCAGACTTCATATATAAATCAACTGATTGCCGCTCGTTGGGCATTACTTTGTTTAAATGCAAATATATCATATAAAGTTTATAGGAAATCAGAAATATATTCAGTTTTTTCTTGGATTAACACTTTAAGATTTTTGAAAAGAAATGTATTATGACTGATATAATACTTTGTATTAGTAAAAAAGGACAGAAGAAAAGATGTAGCATTGTTCTTTATAGTATTCTTGCTTTTTTTCTCATATTCGCATTTCCAATTTTCCCTATGGTAAGTAGCGCTAAATTGGTTATGCTATTTATTGTATTTGAAATTCTTTATTTTAAGAATTTCAAGGAACGAATAGCAATGTTTGTGTATCAATTTAAGGCTTTTCCGCAAATCTATTATTTACTTTTTTTTTATACAATAGTAGTAACGGTTATTGCTTGTGCTATTGAGATGTCATTAGTATCTAAAGTGTTTTCTAGTTTTTTGCTTTATATTATTTCATTCTTTTTTTTTACTGAGGTTAATAAATATTTGGATGTCAGCAAGGTCGTTGTTTATTGTTTTTTAGTACAGAGCTTCATTATTATATTGGCTATATTTAGTGAATCTTTTTTTTCTTTTACGGCTCCTCTTAGATCTGCAGTTAATGATAATCATGAATTAGCTTATGGGCGTTTGAGGGGGAACGCTGTATGTGGGTATCAATTCTTTGGAATTGCTACTATGTTCACATTTATTGTTATTTATCTGATATTGCATTTGAAAGATTTCAAATATGGTATATTGTTATTGTTACCTATATGTTTTGCTTCCATTTGTAGTGGCCGTTTTTCAATTGTCGGCATTTTTATTGGTGTAGGTATGCTTATAGTAAAAAATGTTGTAAACGGAAAATTTAGTAATGTGATTTGGGTTTGCGCGATAGGGATATCTTTATTAATAAGTGCTATTGCATTATTATATAATAATGTAGACAATATTGAAGATCCTTTGATGTACAAGGTAGTACAACATTATTTGATAGATCCGATAGATTCTGTTTTGTTTCAAGATTCGTTTCAGACTTCTTCTACAGATCGATTATTGGAGATGTATGAGGAAGATGATATTAAACAATATTTCTGGTTAGGAGCAGGAAGATATACCAATCCAGATGGACATTATTTTGGAGGGGTTGATATAGGTTACTATCGTATGTTGGGTTATTATGGTATAATAGGTTTTCTGCTTATTACTTATACTTTATATTATTTAATTTATTGTACTCGTTCTGATTTAGATATATATACGAAGCATGCTTTTTTTATAAACTTTTTGGTACTTAACTTTAAAGGGGATGTTCAAGTATTTAATAATAATATAATACCTATAGTAGTGGCCTTTTTGTTTTTCTCTTCTAAGGAGAAACTTTTATTTAAAATTTAGAGATAATGTTTTATGAAAAAAACGGTTTACTTTATACTACAACATCTTTGTACTGGTGGAGTTGAGATTTGTGTAACTAACGTGGCTAATGCATTAGTAAGGCGAGGATACCAAGTGGTCTTTTTATCTTTATTGCAAAATAACGAGTTGGCAGAAATCATTGACCCTTTGGTGAAAATAGATTATTTGACTCCATTGAAAGCGGGGAGTAATTTCTCTGTGTTTTATAAGCTTAGAAGAAAACTATTATGTAGAGTTGCCTTGTATAGGAAATTGAGAAAGATTAGAGAATCTATCGTGATTTCAACAAGGAATGAATATAGTGTTATGGTTTCAAAATTAGTTTCTTCTGATAATTTGAAGATTGCCCAGCTTCATCATGATTATATTGATAGAAAAGGAATTATAAATGATTTTAAGTATAAATATAACCGCATTGATTATTTTTTTATATTAACTGATGATGTCCGTGTTGAAATCATGGATATAATGAAAGGTAATAATACATATACTAAATGTGTGACAGTTCCAAATTTTATTCCTAGACAAATTTCATTAAGGAGTAATAAACGAACAGAAATAGCTCTTGCTGTAGGGCGATTGTCAACAGAAAAAGGTTTTTTGCGACTTTTGGATGTTTGGAAACTAGTTGATAAGCAAAGTGAAGGTAAATATCAGTTATATATAATTGGAGAGGGGAGCGAACGCATGCATCTTGAAATGAGAATAAAAGAATTGAAACTTCACAATGCAGTAAGACTATTAGGGCTGCTACCAAATTCTGAAGTAGCTGAATGGATGCAAAAATCACGTATCTATTGTATGTCTAGTTTCACTGAAGCTTTTTCTATGGTTCTTTTAGAAGCTATGGGTAATGGTTTACCGCAAGTGGCTTTTGATGTTAGAGTAGGCCCTAGGAATCTTATTCTTGAAGGTGAAACAGGGTATTTAGTTAAAGATGGAGATATTGAAACTTATGCGGCTCGTGTATTATCTATGTTTTCTGATTCTAATCAGTGGCAAAAAATGTCTATTGCTTCTAAATTGCGTTTTAATGCTTTTAGTGAAAAAAATGTGATAGATAAATGGGAGCAAGTTTTTAATCGAGAAATATAGAGGACAAATACTGCCCAATGAAGCAATTTATATCAGATACTTACCATTATATAATGAGTATAGTGATGATATTTCCTATCCATTATATAAGGATTTCATTTCTTCGTTTCTTGCGTATGCAGATAGGAAAATATACAGCTATTTGTAGAGGTGTGGATATTCGAACTCCATACCGAATATCTATTGGGGCATACACTACAATAAATAAACATGTAGTGTTGGATGGCCGAGGAGGTATTGTGATTGGTAATTGTGTTGATATAGCGCAAGATGTAAATATATGGTCTTTGCAACATGATTATAATAGCCCTGCTTATGCGACGAAAGGTGGTAAGGTTATTATTGAAGATTATGTATGGCTCGCTTCTCGCGTAACAGTGTTACCGGGTGTCACTATTGGACGTGGGGCTGTGGTTGGAGCTTGCAGTGTTGTGACGAAAGATATACCTCCTATGTGCATAGCAGTAGGAAATCCTGCTAAAGTGATTGGTAAAAGGGAAGATTGCCTTAAATATAAATTGGGGCAACGGGGCTGGTTCAGATAAACATATTTGTGTATGAAAGTTTTATATATAGATCCGCAATCCATTTATAATTTGGCACAATATGATTATAACTTATTGAATAATGTCAATGCTGAAATAACCTATTGTTGCAATGTTAAATATGATGCAAAGATTCTAGATAAGGTCAACTATAAGTATGTCTTTGGATATAGTGAATATTCGTTGCAAGCATTAAAAGCATTAAGCTATATCATATCTATATTTAAAATAATGCTTATTGTATGTAAAGTACGACCGGATGTTATTCATATACAATGGTGGAGATTATGGTTTATAGATTATATAGTGTTGTCTTATTTTAAAAAATATTGTGGCAGTATTGTATTTACAGTCCATAATGTTATGCCACATGATAGTGGCACTGCATATAAAAAGCGTTGCACTAAATATTATAACAAAGTTGATAAATTGATAGTCCATGTAGAAAGAACCAAAGAGCAACTTATTAATGAGTTTAGTATTCTTCCAGAAAAGATTTATGTAGTTCCTCATGGTCTTTTAAGTGCAAATGTTGACCGTACGCTTGTAGACAAGTATTATATGGAATTGGAAAACAAATGGAATGTGCAAAATAGAGTTGTGTTTTCGTGTATCGGATATCAAAATCATTATAAGGGAACTGATATTGTTAAATCTATTTTGGAGAATAATCCATTTTTACAGAATAATTCCAAGGTGTTGTTTATAGTGGTAGGAAAAGGGAATGTTTTTACTTCTGAAACAATGTGCTTATATAATAATCTGCTAGTTATAAATCGTTTTATTCCAACGGAACAGTTGGAAGCTATAATGGATGCTACAGATGTTCAATTGTTACCTTATCGGGTTATTTCTCAAAGTGGTGTGTTACTGTCGACTATAGAAAAAGAAATACCCTATATTGCAACCGATGTTGGAGGGCTGTTGGATCCCATTCATATAGCTCCTATAGGTTGGAGCATTCCTATGAATTCAGCAGAGGTATTTTCTTCTTTGTTGGAATTTTTAGTGCAACATCCTGAGGAAATACTATGTAAGAAAAATAATAGGATTGGGTGGGAAAGTGTCAAACAATACTATGATTGGGAAAACATTGGAAGGAAGACAATGGAGTGTTATATGCACGTCCTATAAAATGTTGGCCTTACGCTCGATATATAAAATCATTTATTGATATTTTTATGAATATAGCAATCGTAGGTACTGGCTATGTAGGCTTAGTATCTGGCACCTGTTTTGCCGAATTGGGTGCCAATGTAACGCGTGTAGATGTGAATACACAGAAGATAGAAAGGAAAGAGTTCCGCATGCCTAGTTGGGGAATGATAAAGAAAGGAATGAAGGGGAATCCGGAACTGATAGACGGTAGGAATATGTTCGGTGCTTCGGAATTGGAGGGAATTGATTATTTGAAAATTGGATAGTTGCTATGATAGAGGGTTTGGTTTCCATAATAATGCCATCGTATAATGCTGCACGTTTTATAGGTGAAAGCATAAATTCCGTGTTGTTGCAAACATATTCCAACTGGGAACTGCTGATTGTGGACGATTGTTCAAAAGACAATTCTGTGGAGGTGGTTCGTAAGTTTGCTAATATAGATAAAAGGGTTGTATTGTTTTCGTTGGAAAAAAATGTAGGAGCGGCTGCGGCTCGTAATGTGGCTATAGAACATGCACAAGGACAATATATCGCTTTTTTGGATAGTGATGATGTGTGGGATGAATATAAATTGGAGAAGCAACTGGCCTTTATGAAGCAATATTCTTATGTCTTTACATTTTCCAATTATTATGTAATGGAAGAAAATGGGAAAAAAACGGAAAATATTGTAAAAGTCCCTTCATCGTTAAGCTATCATCAATATTTGCGAAATACGATTATTGGCTGCTTGACAGTAATAATTGACAGGCAACAGACCGGTGATTTCAAAATGCCTTTGATAAAAAGTAGCCATGATATGGCTTTGTGGTTGCTGATAATGAAACGTGGATTTAAGGCGTATGGACTGAAAGATGTGTTAGCCGGTTATCGTTTGGTTTCCACATCAAATACAGCAAAGAAATGGAAAGCAGCAAAGGATGTATGGAAGGTATATCGGGAAATTGAAGGCTTATCTGTATTGTATGCGGCTTATTGTTTTTGTGGATATGCAATAAATGCAGTTTTAAAGAGGATTTAATTATGAATGTTGTACCTAAAGAAACACTCTTTTCTTGGCTATGGAGAAAAACTCATAAAGAAAATCTACCCCCCCCCTCCCTATCATTGTTATTATTCTTTACTTACTATCATTTCAAAGCCTATAAGGAAATGGTTCTCGGCAGTGCTGATACCAACAATCCCTTTTTCTAATCTAAGGGTGCAATGCTATAGATGGTGTGGCTATAAGATAGGTAAAAATACTTTCATCGGAATGCGTTGCTATTTGGATGATATGTGTTACGACAAAATAGAAATCGGGAATAATGTGACAATCTCCTATGGTGTCTTTTTTGCCTGTCATGGCCGAAAGCAAGGGCATAATAAATTGATTATAAAAGATGGCGCATACATTGGTATGAATTCTTCTATTATCGCTCGCAGTGAAGAAGGAGTAGTGATAGGGGAGAATGTGGTGGTAGGTGCATGTAGCTTGATGAATAAGTCTGTTGCAGATAATTCAATAGTGGTTGGTGTTCCGGCTAAAGCAATAAATAAGAAAGAATAGGTTACTTCAATTTTTTTTGTGTATTCTATGGATGAACTCATTGATAAGGTATGGAGTGGTGCCACTGTAGCGAAGGGCAGAAATCCAGATGTATGGCGAAAAGATTTTGCCGGTGCTTGGATAAGGCGTGACCATTATGGAGTATTCAGTAAGTTTGGTTGGCAAATTGACCATATAAAGCCTAAATCGGCGGGTGGAGATGATTCTATTGATAATCTTCAAGCTCTGCATTGGCGTAATAACAAGTCAAAAGGTACTAACTATCTTGAGATTGAAACATGTATCACCTCCAAAGGATTTGATAATATATATAGAATCAGAAGATGGCGACTCAGTATTCAGAAATAGACCAAGAAACAGGACTGACTGTAAACCCAAAAAATGCGCAAAGCGAGAATGTCGTTAATCGGAGGCTTTTTATTATAGCAGTTTTTATCACACTATTGGTTATAGTTGTTTTCGCTTGGATTTTTGGTCATAACAACATCTATGATGGTGGGAGGAATGGAAAGTCAGCCATGATGTGGTAGGTACTTATGGGGATTTTATAGGGGGAGTAATAGGTACATTGGTAGCACTATACTCAGCATATCTCCTTGTGAAGACTCTAGGATGCCAAATCTCTGTGAATAGTGATGTAATGGATACGAACAGAAATATAGTGAAAACCAATAATACCGCTATATATCAATCTTTCCTTCAAGTTTTTGATAATAAGTTTCATACGATGTTTGACAACTACAAAGAAGCGAAACAGGCTTACCGATATGAGAGTACGCGGAAACAACCACAGGTACTTATACAGTCAGATGGTGAAAAGAAGGAAGTCGTGACTACAGAACCTTTATCATATTACGATGCGGAAGCTCTCGATTTATTGGCCAAGCAGTTTACAGACAAAAATTATACAGACAAACGTACTTATCTTTCTCGTGTAAAGAGCGCACAAAACGTATTTGACGAGTTTTATTCTGAGCACAGACGGGAGATGTCGGTGCATTTCAGAAATCTCTATTTGCTCGCCAAATTAGTAGCGGAAACTGATAATGTGGATGAGGTAGGCAATCTGAAAATTAGAGAAACTGATAGAGTGGAATATGCTAAAAGTATAAGAGGACAACTCTGTGAAGGCGAGATGCTTTTATTAAGGTATAATTGCTTGACGGATAGAGGAGAGAAAATGCAATCTTTTGTCAATCAGTTTAATCTTATCAAACATTTGTCTGTGATGTCACTCTTGGAATTCAAAAAACATAGGGTAAAACTACGTTCTGATAGAGAGGCGAGCACATTGGATTCGCACTTCATCGAACTAAAGAAAAAACTTAAGGAGTACATTGGCTATGCAGCCAATGAGCAAACGGCTCTTTGGGAATTTTCCGTGAAATATTCCATCATTATGGAAATCACTCCTGACAAGAGGCAGTTTAAGTTGAAATTGAGAAGACGAAAGAATAGACCGCCAACAAGAAGCGACGGTACCCCACTTATCGAAAAAGCGCTCAACTTATTTGTTTCAATGAATGAGTTGAAAGAACTCTATAAGGATTTTATTAGGGAATCTTTGATTGTTTCTAATTTCTACTTGTTCAATGGGAGAAACAATACGAATGTAACCGGAACTGAATCTGCTGATGATACATTTGAATATGCCATCATAGAATATACGAGCCAATATATTATATCTGTGGAACCTAACCAAGCGTAAAATCAAGTTGGGAAGATTTTTTTCTGGAGAGAAAGAGAAATAGTTGAACATAAATAATATTTCTTAATATGATACTAAAATGGATTTTGGACCGATTGGTGTCTCTGATTGGGTTATTGGTCTTGTGGCCAGTATTGGTGGTTATTGCCATTCTAGTGAGGGCAAAGATGCCCGGTGGTCCTGTTATCTTCAAGCAGAAGAGAGTGGGGCATCACGGAAAATTGTTTACCATGTATAAATTCCGTTCGATGACTGCCAACCATTCTGGAAGTTCCGTATCGGTAAAAGGCGAGAGGCGTATTACTCTTTGGGGAGCCAAGTTGAGGAAATACAAGTTGGATGAATTGCCGGAGTTGTGGAACGTGTTGATAGGCGACATGAGTTTTGTAGGTCCCCGTCCGGATGTTCCGGGGTACGCAGATAAGCTACAGGGGGCTGACAGGAGGATGCTTCTTTTGAAACCGGGGATTACAGGCCCTGCCAGTTTGAAGTACCGGAATGAAGAGGAACTGTTGGCAAAGCAGGAAGACCCTCAAAAGTACAATGATGAAGTGCTGTTTCCGGATAAAGTGAAAATCAATATAGAGTATTTGGATAATTGGTCTTTCTGGTATGATATCAAAATCATCATTTATACAGTACTTGGGAAGGATTTATAAAGCTCTTTCCTTTCTTTTTGTCCCTCACTATGTGAGGAAAGTGAATCATTTAGAATAATCATATATATTTTATGGACAAGCAAATTTATCTCTGCCTCGCCCACATGAGCGAATCCGGATATGAACAGAAATATGTAAAGGAGGCATTTGATACCAATTGGGTAGTACCTTTGGGACCTAATGTAAATGCTTTCGAGGAGGATTTGAAACAGTTTACGGGCGGCACACATGAAGTGGTGGCACTGAGTGCGGGTACGGCAGCAGTACATTTGGCATTGATAGCTTGCGGTGTTGGTCCGGGAGATGAAGTGCTGGTGCAGAGCTTTACTTTCTGTGCCTCTTCGCATCCTATCACTTATCTGGGTGCCAAGCCTGTGTTTGTGGGTTCTGAACCGGAAACTTGGAATATGGACCCTGTGCTGCTGGAGGAGGCGATAAAAGACCGTATCGCCAAGATAGGAAAGAAGCCAAAGGCGATTGTTCCGGTGGCTCTCTACGGTATGCCTTACGATTGCAAACGGATTATGGAAATTGCCGACCGTTACGACATTCCGGTAGTGGAGGATGCTGCCGAGGGCTTTGGCTCTAAGTTTGACGGACGGATATTGGGTACTTTCGGTAAGTTCGGTGTGTTGAGTTTCAACGGGAACAAGATGATTACGACTTCGGGTGGTGGCGCCTTGGTTTGTCAGAACGTGGAGGACAAGAATACCGTCATGTGGTATGCCACGCAGGCGCGTGATGCTTATCCTTACTATCAGCATACGGCCATTGGCTACAACTATCGTATGAGTAATATTTGTGCAGGTATCGGTCGCGGACAGATGACGGTGGTACAGAAACATATCGACCATCACAAGCATGTGCAGGTTCTTTATGAGGAACTGTTGAAAGAGGTGAGGGGCGTGCATATCCATCGGCAACCTGCCGATTCGTGTTATGACTCTAATTACTGGCTCTGTACGGCTACGCTGGATGCCAATGTGAGGGTACAAGGTCAGGAGAATGCCTATAAAGAGGTGATAAAAACAGCCGTAGGCGGTGCTGCCGGTGTGATAAAAGCTGTGAAGAGTGCCACGACAGACTGTCAGCCCAATGACAACGTGGAGGCATTGCGTGTGTTTATGGCGGCAAACCGGATTGAAACCCGTCCGGTGTGGAAGCCCATGCACAAGCAGCCTGTGTATGCGGATGCTTCGGTTTACACCAACGGGGTGGAGGAGGAGATATTTAAGGTTGGTTTCTGTCTGCCGGCAGGTCCGTGGGTGACGGATGCGGATGTGGAATACATCGTTGAAAAGATAAAGGAAGCTATTTTTTAATGTAATTGCGCGAAACACATTAATCCATCAATCATAAACGTGAACGTATTAGTAACTGGAGCTGCCGGTTTTATCGGTAGTAATCTTTGTATGCGCCTATTGGAGGAACTGTCCGATACCCTTGTAGTGGGTTTGGACAATCTGAATGCTTATTATGATGTGAATATCAAGCGATGGCGGTTGGAGCAATTGACCGAGTTTAGAGAACGGTTTATTTTTATCAAGGGAAGTATTGCCGATAAATCACTTGTCGATAAGATATTTGATGAATATCAGCCGCAAATCGTTGTGAATCTGGCAGCACAGGCGGGTGTGCGCTATAGTATCACCAATCCGGATGCTTATATTGAAAGCAATCTGATAGGTTTTTATAATATATTGGAAGCTTGTCGCCATTCGTATGATGAGGGCAGGGAGGGGGTAAAACATCTGGTCTACGCTTCTTCATCGAGCGTGTATGGTTCGAATAAAAAGGTGCCTTATTCTACCGATGACAAGGTGGATAATCCGGTGAGCCTCTATGCTGCTACAAAGAAAAGCAATGAACTGATGGCGCACGCTTACTCTAAACTTTATGATATTCCGTCCACAGGTCTCCGTTTCTTTACGGTATATGGTCCCGCCGGACGTCCGGATATGGCCTATTTTGGCTTTACCGATAAGTTGCTCAGAGGTGAGAGAATTAAGATATTTAACTACGGGAATTGCAAGCGTGACTTTACATATGTGGATGACATTGTGGAAGGCGTGATGCGTGTGATGGCAAAAGCTCCTGAACGTAAGGTGGGTGAAGACGGTCTGCCTGTACCGCCTTATAAAGTTTATAATATAGGTAATAATCATCCTGAAAACCTTCTGGATTTTGTCCAAATATTGCAGGAGGAACTGATAAGGGCAGGTGTATTACCTGCCGACTATGACTTCGAGGCGCATAAGGAATTAGTACCGATGCAACAGGGTGATGTGTCGGTGACTTATGCAGACACTTCTGCTTTGGAACGGGATTTCGGTTTCAAACCGAGTACTCCGCTTCGGGAAGGCCTCAGAAAGTTTGCCGGATGGTATAAGGACTTTTATATGGAATAATCCATTATTGATTTTATGATAACCCAATTGAATTGATATGAAAGATTTTGCGAATTTGCGAATAGCTGTAGCCGGTACCGGATATGTAGGACTGTCTATTGCGACACTGCTGGCACAACATCATAAAGTGATTGCTGTGGATGTGGTACCTGAAAAGGTGGAACTGATTAATAATAAGAAGTCGCCTATTCAAGATGAATATATCGAGAAGTACCTTTTGGAAAAGGAACTCAATCTGACAGCTACGCTGGATGGCAGGTCTGCCTACAAGGAGGCTGACTTTGTGGTAATAGCGGCACCTACCAATTATGATCCTCAGAAAAATTTTTTCGATACGCACCATATAGAAGATGTGATAGACCTTGTCCTTGAGGTGAATCCGGATGCCGCGATGGTGATTAAATCAACCATTCCCGTAGGGTATTGCCGTTCGCTTTACGTGAAGTATGCCCCAATGTTCCAGTATAAGCCGGAATTGAAAGGAAAGAAATTTAACCTACTTTTCTCTCCGGAATTTCTAAGGGAGAGCAAAGCACTTTATGATAACTTGTATCCTTCGCGTATTATCGTTGGTTATCCGAAGATGATTGATTTGGAAGGCCGGGTGTCAGCGGAAGAGAATGCGGCAGTTCGTGCCATCGGAAATCCTGAAGCAGAAGAACTTGCACGTATATTTGCCCGGCTGCTGCATGAGGGTGCATTGAAAGAGAACATCGACACGCTCTTCATGGGCATGAAAGAGGCAGAGGCAGTGAAGCTTTTTGCCAATACTTATCTGGCACTGCGTGTGTCGTATTTTAATGAACTGGATACATATGCCGAGATGAAGGGGCTGGATGCGCAAGCCATAATCAATGGTGTAGGTCTGGATCCCCGTATCGGTACACATTATAATAATCCCTCTTTCGGTTATGGTGGGTATTGTCTTCCCAAGGATACCAAACAGTTGCTTGCCAACTATAACGATGTGCCTCAGAATATGATGTCGGCAATTGTGGAGAGTAATCGTACGCGTAAGGACTTTATAGCCGATAGGGTGCTGCACATTGCCGGTGCATACGGAAGTAACAGTGTATATGATGCGGAGAAAGAAAAGGAGGTGACCATTGGTGTATTCCGGTTGACCATGAAGTCAAATTCGGATAATTTCCGCCAGAGTTCCATTCAAGGGGTGATGAAACGTATCAAGGCTAAAGGTGCCAAGCTGGTGATTTATGAACCTACATTGGAAGATGGCAGTACTTTCTTCGGTTCGCTTATTGTGAATGACTTGGAGGAGTTTAAACGTATCTCGCAGGCCATTATTGCCAACCGCTATGACGCATGTTTGGATGATGTGGCTGACAAAGTCTATACGAGGGATATTTTTAAACGTGATTAAATAAGGTATCTTATAATTAATACTTTATCACTTTTCTCAGAAAAACTACTCCCAAGCACCTTTTTTCTTTGGCTACATAGTTTTTAATCCTCACCTTTGCATCGTTGATCAACGAAACGTGTGAATAGGAAAACGAATTTAAATCTCTAAAGAAAAAAAGTATGAGTGTAATTTTCAGGACGGTGGAGAGACCGTCGGACCCCAGGGTTGAAAACTCTCCCAAGAAGTATTATCCGCAGTTGGTGACATTGGGGCAAAGCGTGGATTTGGCGTTTATTGCACAGAAGATGCAGGACCGCTCTTCTCTGTCTATCGGTGACATCAAGAGTACGATGCAGAACTTTGTGGAAAAGCTGAAAGAGCAGTTGCTGGAAGGAAAGACGGTTAATATAGCCGGGCTGGGTGTCTTTATACTGGCAGCCAAATCGAAAGGTGAGGAAAAGGCTGATGACGTGACAGCCAAGAGTGTGGAGAGCGTCCGTATCTGTTTTCAGGCGAATAGGGAACTGAAGATATCGAAGGCTGCTACCCGTGCTGGAGAAAGGCTGGATTTGGTGAGTTTGGATGATTATCTTAAGGGGAAGACTTCTACAGATGGCGGCTCCGGTTCGGAAGGAGGAGGCTCGGATTCGGATGGAGACCAAGGTGAGAATCCACTGGGATAACAGTAGCTATGAATTATTAATCAGATAATGGATAATCTTTATGAAGAAAACGTGGAATGTGATTTTGAAACTTATTATTGCCGTAGCGAGTGCTGTGGCAGGTGTGATTGGCGGACAGACAATGATGTTTTAGTCCGATAGGATTTGATAAATAAAAAATGAGAAGAGCTGCTGGCAGGAAATCTGTCGGCAGCTCTTTTTTTAATCCTTGTATGCTTCTTCGTGTACCCCCGCTACTGCTCGTCCGCTGGGGTCGTTCTTTCCTTGGAAAGAGGCGTCCCATGCCAGCGCTTCGGCGGTGGAGCATGCCACACTGGGTACGCTGGGAACACTCCGGGCTGCGCTTTCACTGGGGAAATGCTCTTCGAAGATGGTACGGTAGTAATACTCTTCCTTATTTTGCGGGGTATGTATCGGGAAGCGTTCGGCGGCATGTGCCATCTGTTCGTCGCTGACGGCAGCGGCAGTGACGGCTTTCAGCGTATCAATCCAACTGTAGCCCACACCGTCGGAGAACTGTTCTTTCTGCCGCCAGGCAACGCTCTGAGGGAGCATGTCGGCAAAGGCTTCGCGGACTACTTTCTTTTCTATCTCCTTGCCGGGGCACATCTTGACTGCCGGATTGATGCGCATGGCAACATCCAGGAATTCTTTGTCGAGGAAGGGGACACGTCCTTCCACTCCCCAGGCTGCAAGGCTTTTGTTGGCACGGAGGCAGTCGTACAGATGTAGTTTGGAGAGCTTGCGCACGGTTTCTTCGTGAAAGGCTTGCGGTGTGGGCGCCTTGTGGAAGTAAAGGTAACCGCCGAACACCTCGTCTGCACCTTCGCCGCTGAGTACCATCTTGATGCCCATGCTTTTGATGACACGCGCCAGCAGATACATGGGGGTGGAGGCGCGGACAGTGGTTATGTCGTAAGTCTCAATGAAATAGATGACGTCGCGGACAGCATCGAGGCCTTCTTGAACGGTATAGTTTATCTCGTGATGCACGGTACCGATATGACGGGCCACTTCGCGGGCTTTAATCAAGTCGGGAGCACCCTTCAAGCCGACGGCGAAGGAATGGAGCTGTGGCCACCAGGCATCTGCCTTGTTGTCTGTCTCGATGCGTTTGGCGGCATATTTCTTGGCGATGGCAGAGATGACGGAAGAATCGAGTCCGCCACTGAGCAGGACACCGTAGGGGACGTCGGACATCAACTGGCGCTGTACGGCGGCTTCAAGTGCGTCGTGCACAGCCGTGACTTGTGTGCTGTAGGCTGTCCGGCCTATCGAAGCCGGCGCGGCATTACGTTCGGCGGCAGGAGTGTAGTTGTCCTTCACAGCGGCATAGTCCATCCAGTCGCGGGTGTACCAGCGGTGCATCTTGCCCTCGCGCCCACGGTAGTAGTGGCCGGGAAGGAAAGGCTCATACTCGTCGCAGAAACCCTCAAGAGCTTTCAGCTCACTGCCGAAGTAGATGTGTCCGTCTTTGTCGCGTCCTATATAAAGGGGGATTACGCCGATGGGGTCGCGAGCGATGAGGTAATCGTCCGTTTCTTCATCATAGAGGGCGAAGGCGAAGATGCCGTTCAGCTCTTCGAGGAAGCGGATGCCTTTGTCTTTGTAAAGGGCAAGGATGACTTCGCAGTCGGAACCTGTCTGGAAGGCGTATTTTCCGGCATAGCGGGCACGGATGTCGCGATGGTTGTAAATCTCGCCATTGACGGCAAGCACCTGTTTGCGGTCGGGTGAATATAAGGGTTGTCCACCGGATTCCGGGTCGACAATGGAGAGGCGTTCGTGGGCGAGGATGGCGGATCCGCCTACGTAGATACCACTCCAGTCCGGTCCGCGATGACGGATTTTCTGCGCCATCCGTAGCGCTTTGTTTCTCAACTCAGGAGTTTGAGACTGTATGTTGAAGATTCCTGCTATTCCACACATGAGAATTAAAAATTAAAGGTTAAAAATTAAAGAAAGGGAAATCATTTCTTGTTTTCTTTTAGAGGTTCGAGGTAACGATCTATTTCTGTTGCCACTCGTCGTCCGTCGGCCAAGGCACGTACCACGAGGCTGGCGCCGTGGGCGGCATCGCCTGCCACGAATACGTTCTCTGCAAACTTCGGTTGCTCGGGCTTGAGGAAACCCATGGCAAGAAGCACCATATCGGCTTCGATGACCTCTTTCTTACCCGTAGATTTCATGGTAGGGCGGTTACCGTCTGTTGCCGGAAGCCACTCCACTTCTTCCACTTCCACACCGCATACCTTGCCATTCTTCCCGATGAACCGGGTAGAGGCGAGGGACCATCGACGGGTACAGCCTTCTTCGTGGCTGCTGGTGGTTTTCAGTACGACGGGCCATTGCGGCCAGGGAGTATCCGGGTTGTGTCCTATGGGTGGTTGGGGCATAATTTCAATCTGGGTTACGCTGACGGCTCCCTGGCGGATGCTGGTGCCTATACAGTCAGACCCGGTATCGCCGCCGCCGATGACGAGTACCCGTTTGCCGCGGGCGTTGACGAGTTGGTCTTTCGGGAAGGTATCTCCATCCAGAATATGGTTCTGCTGTGCCAGCATGTCGAGGGCAAAGTAGATGCCTTTCAGCTCCCTGCCCGGAATGGAGAGGTCGCGGGCGGTGGGCGTACCGGTACAAATGGCGTAGGCATCGAATCCGACGGGCAGTTTCTGTACATCGACATGGACTCCCATCTTGAACAAGATTCCTTCGGCCTTGAGGATTTTCATGCGGCGGTCGATGACGGCTTTGTCCAGTTTGAAGTTGGGGATGCCGTAACGCAACAGTCCTCCCGGCATCGGTTTGCTGTCGAATAGGGTAACTTCGTAACCTTTGGCGTTCAGCCGTACGGCAACGCTCAATCCGGCAGGGCCGGCGCCGATGACGGCTACTTTCTTTCCGTTGCGTTCGGGCTGGAGGGGGGTGATGTAGCCCTCGCGAAAAGCAGCCTCGGCAATGGCGGCTTCGTTCTCGCGGATAGTGACCGGTTCGTTGCACGAGAGTTTCAGTACGCACGACTTCTCGCAAAGGGCAGGGCAGATGCGTCCCGTAAATTCCGGAAAATCATTCGTACTGTTCAGTATTTGATAGGCTTCGCGCCATTTGCCCCGGTAGAGCGCGTCTTGGAATTCCGGGTCTTTATTGCCCAGCGGACATGCCCAGTGGCAGAAGGGTACGCCGCAGTCCATACAGCGCGAGGCCTGGAGCTTGCGGTCGTGGCTGTTCAGTGTCTGTTCCACTTGGCTGAAGTCTGTGATACGTTCGTGTATCGGACGGTAACCCGCCTCTTGGCGGGGGATATTGAGGAATGCTTTTGGATCTCCCATGATGAACAAATTAAAAAGTTAAAGAATTAAAGAATGAAAGGGGAATTTCCTCAGTCTTTCATTCTTTCATTATTAATTCGCGATTCAATAATCGCGTTGCATTTCTGCAATCTTCTGTTGCAATTTCTGCATCTGCTCCTCTTGCAGCACTTTTTTGTATTCGATAGGGACTACCTGGATGAACTGGTCGGCATAGCGTGGCCAGTCATCGAGCATGGTGCGTGCCAGTTTGGAACCGGTGTACAGGTAGTGCTGGCGGATGAGCTCGTGCAGTTCCTTGCGGTAGGAGGCCTCTTCGATGAGGCTCAGTTCTACCATTTCCATGTTGCAGAAATAGTCGAAGTTGCCGTCCCGGTTCCATACGTAGGCCACACCGCCGGACATGCCTGCGGCAAAGTTGCGTCCCGTCTGTCCGAGTACTACCACACGCCCGCCGGTCATATACTCGCAGCAGTGGTCGCCTACACCCTCCACTACGGCTGTGGCACCGGAGTTGCGGACGGCAAAGCGCTCGCCTGCACGGCCGTTGATGTAAACTTCACCGCTTGTGGCGCCATAAAGCAGGGTGTTGCCTGCAATCGTGTTTTTCTCTGCCTCGAAGTTGCTCCGTACCGGAGGCAGGACAGCGATGCGTCCGCCACTCAGACCTTTGCCCAGATAATCGTTGGCCTCGCCTTCCAGCTTGAAGTTGACACCCGGGACAAGGAATGCCCCGAAACTCTGCCCGGCAGAGCCTTTGAACTTCACGTTCAGCGTATGTTCGGGCAGCCCTTTTTCTCCGTATTTTGCGGCAATGACACCAGAGAGCATGGCGCCGCAGGCACGGTCGGTATTGGCGATGGTGTACTCCAGCGAGATTTCCTTCTGGTTCTCTACGGCTTCGGCGGCGGCATGTAGCATCTCTACATCTTTCACATGGTCGATGCCATGCTGTTGGTCGGTGACGTGGCGGATGGCGGCTTCATTGTCTACGCGTGCCAGTAGTTTGTCGAAGCTTATCAACTGATGTTTCCTGATTCCGTCATCCGGCTTGCGGACGATAAGGTCTGTGCGTCCAATGATGTCATCCAGGCGTTCCACACCGATTTCCGCCAGGTATTCGCGTACTTCCTGCGCCAGGAACGTGAAGAAGTTCACCAGATACTCGCTGCGTCCGCGGAAGCGTTTGCGCAGTTCTTCGTTCTGTGTCGCCACCCCTACGGGGCAGGTGTTCTGGTGACATTTGCGCATCATTACGCAACCCAGTACAATCAGGGCACTGGTGGCGAAACCGAATTCTTCGGCTCCGAGCATTGCCATCAGTATGATGTCACGGCCTGTTTTGAGCTGTCCGTCCACTTGCAGCATCACTTGTCCGCGCAGGCCGTTCAGCACCAGTGTCTGCTGCGTTTCGCTCAAACCGAGTTCGGGCGAGATACCTGCATAGCGGATGGATGATGCAGGAGAAGCTCCCGTACCGCCCTCTGCACCCGAGATGACTATCAAATCGGCCTTTGCCTTTGCCACACCGGCGGCAATGGTGCCCACACCGCTTTCTGCCACCAGCTTCACGCTGATTTTTGCCCGTGGGTTCACGTTCTTCAGGTCGAAGATGAGCTGTGCCAGGTCTTCGATGGAGTAAATGTCGTGGTGGGGTGGAGGAGAAATCAGCGAGATGCCCGGAATGGAGTGACGTGTCTTGGCAATCACTTCATCCACTTTGAAGCCCGGCAGCTGCCCGCCTTCGCCCGGCTTGGCGCCTTGGGCAATCTTTATTTGTATTTCGTCCGCATTCACCAGATATTCTGCGGTGACACCGAAACGTCCTGAGGCCACCTGCTTGATGGCGCTGCGCAGACTGGTGCCGTCTTCGCGCGGCATGAAGCGTGCCCGGTCTTCGCCTCCTTCGCCCGTATTGCTCCGGCCATGCAGCTTGTTCATGGCAATAGCCATGGCTTCGTGGGCTTCGCGGCTGATGGAGCCGTAGGACATGGCGCCGGTGACAAAGCGCTGTACGATGTTCTCTACCGGTTCCACCCGGTCTATGCTGATAGGAGCGCGGCGGAAGTCGAGGAAATCGCGCAGGAAGATGGGAGATTCCTTGCTGTCTACCATGGCAGTGAACTCCTTGAATTTCTTATAGCTTCCCAGGCGTGTGGCAAGTTGCAGTGTGCTGATGGTTTCCGGGTTCCAGGCGTGCTTCTCACCATCCTTGCGGAAGGCATACAGTCCGCGGTTCGGCAATAGCTCCGCTTCCCCCTTCTTTTTAAGAACCTCCATCCCTTCCTTGTGGAAGGCGATGGCGTCGCGTGCCACTTCATCCAGGCGTATGCCTCCGATGCGTGAACTCAGTCCGCCAAAGTAGGCATTGCTCAACTCCTCGCTCAGTCCTACGGCCTCGAAAATTTTCGCGCCCCGGTAAGAACGGATGGTGCTGATGCCCATCTTGCTCATAATCTTGAACAAGCCTTTGCAGACGGACTTGATATATTTCTTTTCGGCAGTGGCGTAATCGAGCTGTATTTCCTTTTCGTTCACCAGTTTGTCGATGACGGCAAAAGCCATATACGGATTCAGTGCGCTGGCTCCGAAGCCCAGCAGCAGTGCGGCGTGCATCACTTCGCGGATTTCGCCGCTTTCTACAATCAGTGCCGTCTGCACCCGTTTGCCCACGGAGATAAGATGGTGGTGTACCGCCGACACGGCAAGCAGTGACGGAATGGCGGCATGGGCGGCGTCTACGTCGCGGTCGGAAAGCACGATGTAGTTCACTCCTTCGTTGACGGATTCTTCCGCCTGCTTGCAGAGGGTTGCCAATGCTTGCTGCAATCCCTGGCACCCTTTTGCCACTTCGAAGAGCAGGGGCAGTTTCACGGTCTTGAAGCCTTTGTACCGGATGTTGCAGAGAATATCCAGCTGGGCGTTGTTCAGGATGGGATGGTTCAACCTCACCATCTTGCAATGGTTTTCGCTGGGTGTCAGTATGTTCATGCCTACGGCTCCGATGTATTCGGTCAGCGACATTACCAGTTCTTCGCGTATCGGGTCGATAGGAGGGTTGGTGACTTGGGCAAACTGCTGGCGGAAATAGTTGTACAGTAGTTGCGGCTTGTCCGAGAGTACTGCCAGCGGGGTGTCATTGCCCATGGAGTTGATGGGTTCGGCACCGGTGGTACACATCGGGACAATCAGCCGTTCCACGTCTTCTTTGGAGTAGCCGAAGATGCGCAGCATGCTGTCGTAGTTCTCCACGCTATGGGAGACTTTGCGACCGCTTTTCAGTTCGTCCAGCTCGATGCGGTTGCCGGCCAGCCAAGTGCGGTATGGTTTGGCTTCGGCAAGTTGTTTCTTCAGTTCGCCGTCATAATATATTTCGCCTTTCTCGGTGTCTATAAGCAGTATCTTGCCCGGTTGCAGGCGTCCTTTTTCCTTGATGTCTCCCGGCTCGAAATCCATCACGCCGACTTCGCTGGCCACTACCATCATGCCGCCCTGCGTAATCAGGTAGCGTGCAGGGCGCAGTCCGTTTCTGTCGAGCATGCCGCCTGCATAGCGCCCGTCGCTGAAAAGCAGTGCCGCCGGTCCGTCCCACGGCTCCATCAGGATGGAGTGGTATTCATAGAAAGCTTTCAGGTCTTCGCTGATGGGATTCTTTTCGTTGAAGGATTCCGGCACGAGCATGGCCATGGCGTGCGGCAGGCTCAGGCCTGACATGAGGAGAAACTCGAGCACATTGTCCAGCGAGGCACTGTCGCTCATGCCCGGTTGCACGATGGGGCGTATCTCTCGGATGTCTCCCAGGGCGGGAGAGGAGAGTACACTCTCACGGGCTTCCATCCAGCCGCGGTTGCCGCGGATGGTATTGATTTCGCCGTTGTGTGCCAGCAGGCGGAAAGGCTGTGCCAGTCCCCAGGTGGGGAAAGTGTTGGTGCTGAAACGGGAGTGCACCAATGCCAGCCCGCTGGTGAAGTAGCTGTTGGTGAGGTCGGGGAAGTAGTTGCGCAACTGCAAAGAAGAGAGCATGCCCTTGTAGACGATGTTCTTCGTAGAGAGCGAGACGATGTAGAAATCCTCGCGGGTGGGGATGTCCGACTTGCGTATTCTGTTCTCTATCCTTTTCCTTATTATATAGAGTTTGCGGTCGGCGGTTTCGTTTTCCGTAAATCCGGTGATGAAAATTTGCTTGATGTCCGGTTCGTTGGCAAGAGCCGCTTCTCCCAATATTTCGGGGCAAGTGGGCACGTTGCGCAGATGCATCAGGGTCAATCCCTCCTTTTCAATCTCTTCGATAATGACGCTCAAGATGACAGCCTGGTCTTTTCCGTCTTTGGGAAGGAAAAGCAGGCCGGTGCCGTATTTTCCCTTCTCGGGAACGGGAATGCCCTGCAACAGAATGAATTCGTGCGGTATCTGCAGCATGATGCCGGCACCGTCTCCGGTTTTGTTGTCCGCCCCTTCCGCTCCACGGTGGCGCATGTTTTCCAGTACCTTCAATGCCGATTCTACCAGTTCATGTGATTTTCCTCCCTGGATATTGACCAGCATGCCTACTCCGCAGGCATCGTGCTCATGGGATGCCTCATACAAGCCCAACTGTTTGGGCTGTCGCTGGTAATCCTCTGCTTTTGTTTTGTTGTTAAAAAGTTCTTGTTTCATGATTATAAGCTTTCTTTATTGCTGTATAATATTGTTTGTGGTTTCAAAATGTTCGGCAAATATATGGTATTAATTGCAAAATGCTAATATGTATTCCTGCCTTCTTTCTTGCAAAATTCCTGCGATAGAAGATGAAGTTATGAATTGATAGAAAACACCCTCTGTTTTCTTTTAATCCTAAATCAAAATCAGACGGTTTGATTTGGATTTATAAATTAAGCCTTTTGCTTTTAAAATAATACTTTCTTTAACTTTTTGATGTAAAAACAACTTTTTTCTATTCTTTTGATAAATAAATAGTGAAAAGATTAACTTTATGTTCTTAAGAATATGTATATTTGCAGCGCAAAATCAAATACTGATACATTATGTGTGGAATAGTAGGCTATATAGGTCAAAGGAAAGCCTACCCCATTCTTATCAAAGGTCTGAAGCGGTTGGAGTACCGTGGATATGATAGTGCAGGGGTAGCATTAATCAGTGATAACCGACAGTTGAACGTGTACAAAGCGAAAGGTAAGGTTTCGGAACTTGAAACTTTCGTTGCTCAAAAAGATATTTCCGGTAACATTGGTATTGCACATACACGTTGGGCTACTCATGGAGAACCTTGTTCCGTCAATGCCCATCCCCATTATTCCTCTTCCGAACGCCTCGCCCTCATCCATAACGGCATTATTGAAAACTACGCCGTCCTTAAAGAAAAACTTCAAGCCAAAGGTTATGTATTTAAAAGCAGCACTGATACCGAGGTGCTGGTACAGCTCATTGAATACATTCAGGTGACAAACCATATTGACCTGCTGACGGCGGTGCAACTTGCCTTGCAGGAAGTGATTGGGGCGTATGCCATTGCGGTGCTCGACAAGGACAATCCGGATGGGATAATCGCTGCACGCAAGAGCAGTCCGCTGGTGGTGGGCATCGGTGAAGGAGAGTTTTTCCTGGCTTCGGATGCCACGCCGATTGTGGAATACACGGATAAGGTGGTATATCTGGAAGACGAAGAGATTGCCCTCATCCGTCGGGGAGAGAAGCTGAAGGTTGTTAACCTGAAGAATGTGGAATGTCCGCACGAGGTAAAGACGGTAGCGCTCAATCTCGGCCAGCTGGAGAAGGGCGGTTATCCGCACTTCATGCTGAAGGAAATCTTCGAACAGCCCGGCTGCATTCACGACTGCATGCGCGGGCGTATCAATGTGGAGGGTACGAACGTGGTTCTTTCTGCAGTGATTGATTATAAGGAACGTCTGCTGGCGGCCAAACGCTTCGTCATCGTGGCATGCGGTACGTCATGGCATGCCGCCCTCATCGGCAAGCATTTGATTGAAAGCTTCTGCCGTATTCCGGTGGAGGTGGAGTATGCCAGTGAGTTCCGTTACCGCGACCCGGTGATTGACAGCAACGATGTGGTGATTGCCATCTCGCAAAGCGGTGAAACGGCCGATACGCTGGCTGCCGTGGAGCTTGCCAGAAACCGTGGGGCATTTATATACGGCATCTGCAATGCCGTCGGTTCCAGCATTCCCCGTGCCACGCACACGGGTTCCTATATCCACGTGGGACCGGAAATAGGGGTGGCATCCACCAAAGCCTTCACGGGGCAGGTAACGGTGCTTACCATGCTGGCCCTGACACTTGCCAAAGAGAAAAAGACGATGGACGAAGGGCAATACCTGGCAATTGTCAAGGAATTGGGACATATCCCCGACAAGATGAAGGAGGTCTTGAAACTGAACGACCGTATAGCGGAACTTTCCAAGATATTCACCTATGCACACAACTTTATCTATCTGGGACGCGGATACAGTTATCCCGTAGCCCTGGAAGGTGCTTTGAAGTTGAAGGAGATTTCGTATATCCATGCCGAGGGCTATCCTGCCGCCGAAATGAAGCATGGTCCCATTGCCTTGGTAGATGCCGAGATGCCGGTGGTGGTTATTGCCACCCGGAATGGGCTTTACGAAAAGGTGCTGAGCAATATCCAGGAAATAAAGGCGCGTAAAGGCAGGGTTATCGCCATTGTGACAAAGGGAGATACGGTCATCAGTAAAATAGCCGACACTTGCATCGAGCTTCCCGAAACAATGGAGTGCCTTGATCCGTTAATAACTACGGTACCTCTGCAATTACTTGCCTATCACATTGCCGTGTGCAAGGGAATGGATGTGGACCAGCCGAGGAATCTTGCGAAGTCGGTGACTGTAGAATGAGGACATGTACAATTTACCATTTACAATGTACAATGGGGCTGCGCTTGGGAGGGGTAAATGTAAATGGTAATTGTATGCTATAATAAGGAAAAGAAAATTGTACACTTAAAATTGTACATTGTAAATGGTAAATTGTAAATAGATAGATGGAACAACTGAAGCATGAATGCGGCGTTGCCATGATACGCCTGCTGAAACCGCTGGAGTACTATGAAGAGAAGTACGGAACATGGATGTACGGACTCAACAAGCTCTATCTCCTGATGGAGAAACAACACAACCGTGGGCAGGAAGGTGCCGGACTGGCCTGCGTGAAACTGGAAGCCAGTCCCGGCGAGGAATATATGTTCCGTGAGCGTGCTCTCGGCTCGGGCGCCATTACCGAAATTTTCGGTACGGTGCAGGGCCACTTCAAGGACTTGACCAAGGAACAGCTGCACGATGCGGACTATGCCAAGCGTGTGCTGCCCTTTGCAGGGGAGGTCTATATGGGACACCTGCGTTACTCCACTACCGGAAAGTCCGGCATCTCGTACGTGCACCCGTTCCTCCGGAGAAACAACTGGCGTGCCAAGAATCTTGCCCTCTGCGGCAATTTCAACATGACGAATGTGGATGAAATCTTCGCACGCATTACCGCCATCGGCCAGCATCCGCGCAAATATGCCGATACCTACATCATGCTGGAGCAGTTGGGACATCGCCTCGACCGCGAAGTGGAGCGCCTCTTCAACCTTGCCGAAGCGGAAGGGCTGGCAGGCATGGACATCACCCGTTATATAGAAAACCACATCGACCTTGCCAACGTGCTGCGCACTTCGAGCAAGGAGTGGGACGGGGGATACGTGATGTGCGGACTTACCGGCAGCGGAGAGACTTTCGCCGTACGCGACCCATGGGGCATCCGTACAGCCTTCTGGTATCAGGACGACGAGATAGCGGTGCTTGCCAGCGAACGTCCCGTGATACAGACAGCCCTTAATGTTCCTGTCGAATCCATCAAGGAGCTGCAACCCGGACAAGCCATGTTTATCAACAAGGCCGGCAAGGTGCGCACCGTGCAAATCAACAAGCCGCGCGAGGTGAAACCTTGTTCCTTCGAGCGCATCTACTTCAGCCGGGGCAGTGATGTGGACATTTACCGGGAACGTAAACTGCTGGGTGAGAAACTTGTACCCAACATATTGAAAGCCATCGACAACGATGTGGACCATACCGTCTTCTCCTTCATCCCCAATACGGCGGAAGTCGCCTTCTACGGTATGTTGCAGGGATTGGACGACTACCTCAACGAGGAGAAGGTGCAGCAGATTGCCGCCTTGGGGCATAGTCCCAGCCACGACGAACTGGAGCATATCTTGTCGCGGCGCATACGGAGCGAGAAAGTGGCCATCAAGGACATCAAGCTGCGTACCTTCATTGCCGAAGGAAACAGCCGGAACGACCTTGCCGCCCATGTGTACGACATCACTTACGGAAGCCTTGTCCCGGGAGTGGATAATCTGGTCATCATCGACGACTCGATAGTGCGTGGAACCACCCTGAAGCAGAGCATCATCGGCATCCTTGACCGTCTGGAGCCAAAGAAGATAGTCATTGTAAGCTCTTCACCGCAGGTACGCTATCCCGACTACTACGGCATCGATATGGCTAAGATGAGCGAATTCATCGCCTTCAAGGCTGCTGTGGAACTGCTGAAGGAGCGCGAGATGCGCGATGTGATTGCCGCCGCCTACCGCAAGTCCAAAGAGCAGGTAGGCCTGCCCAAAGAGCAGATGGTGAATTACGTGAAGGAGATATACGCTCCCTTTACCGACGAGGAAATCTCTGCCAAGATGGTGGAACTGCTCACTCCCAAAGGGACGAAAGCCAAAGTGCAGATTGTCTACCAGCCTCTCGAAGGGCTGCATGAGGCCTGCCCCAAGCATCCGGGTGACTGGTACTTCAGCGGCGATTATCCTACGCCGGGCGGTGTGAAGATGCTGAACAAGGCATTTATTGATTATATAGAACAAGTTTATCAATTTTAATTGAATCAATGAGAAATGTAACTCTAATCCTCGACGACGGGAGCCGCTTCCACGGCAAGTCGTTCGGCTTTGAAAAACCGGTAGCGGGAGAGGTGGTCTTCAACACAGCCATGACGGGTTATCCCGAAAGCCTGACCGACCCTTCGTATGCCGGACAGCTGATGACGCTCACCTATCCGTTGGTGGGCAATTACGGTGTGCCGCCTTTTACTCTCGAACCGAATGGGCTTGCCACTTTTATGGAGAGCGAGCATATCCATGCCGAAGCCATTATTGTAAGCGATTATAGCGAAAATTATAGCCATTGGAATGCGGTGGAAAGCCTCGGTGACTGGCTGAAACGCGAACAGATTCCGGGCATCACGGGCATCGATACCCGCGAACTGACAAAGGTGCTTCGCGAGCATGGGGTGATGATGGGACGTATCGCCTTTGATGATGAATCGGATGAAATGCCTGAGGCCTCTTATGCCGATGTGAATTATGTGGATAAAGTTAGCTGCAAGGAGGTTATCCGTTACAACGAAGGAACCGGTAAGAAGAAAGTGCTCCTTGTGGATTGCGGCGTCAAGCATAACATCATCCGCTGCCTGCTGAAACGTGACGTGGAAGTGATTCGCGTTCCCTGGGACTATGATTATACTGGGATGGAGTTCGACGGGTTGTTCATCTCCAACGGCCCTGGCGACCCCGATACCTGCGATGCTGCCGTGCAGCATATCCGCAAGACAATGCAGAACGAGAAACTGCCCATCTTCGGCATCTGTATGGGAAACCAGTTGCTTTCCAAAGCTGGGGGCGCCAAGATATACAAATTGAAATACGGCCACCGCAGCCATAACCAACCGGTGCGTATGGTGGGTACGGAACGTTGCTTCATCACCTCACAGAATCATGGGTATGCCGTAGACAACAACACGCTGACAGAAGACTGGGAACCGCTTTTCATCAATATGAACGATGGTTCTAATGAAGGAATCCGCCACAAACGCAATCCCTGGTTCTCCGCACAGTTTCATCCCGAAGCTGCCAGCGGGCCGACGGATACGGAGTTTCTTTTTGATGACTTTGTGAAGTTGCTTTAGTAAGAGAATTTTATCAAGAATGGTTGCGTTCGTAATCTCTTGATAATCAGTATGTAAAAGACGGTATAATGAGTCCCGTACTGAATGTCATTCAGTCCCAGAGTGAATACCTTTCAGTCCTATACTGAATGCCATTCAATTAGTGACTGATTGTGTAAGGTAAGAGAAAGATAAGGTTTTATTACTACTATTACATTTTTAATAAACAGATATGCAAATGAAAGAAAACAATATAAAGAAAGTCTTGCTGCTTGGTTCCGGCGCACTGAAAATCGGTGAAGCAGGAGAATTTGATTACTCCGGTTCGCAGGCGCTCAAGGCATTGAAGGAGGAAGGCATCTACACGGTTCTCATCAATCCGAACATTGCCACGGTACAGACCTCGGAAGGAGTTGCCGACCAGATTTACTTCCTGCCCGTCACTCCTTACTTCGTGGAGAAGGTGATAGAGAAGGAGCGCCCGGACGGCATCATGCTTGCTTTTGGCGGACAGACGGCACTGAACTGCGGTGTCTCCCTCTATAAAGACAAGATTTTCGAGAAGTACGGCGTGACGGTTCTCGGCACTCCCGTGCAGGCCATCATTGACACGGAGGACCGTGAAATCTTTGTGCAGAAACTGAATGAGATTGATGTGAAGACCATCAAGAGCGAAGCCGTGGAGAATGCGGCGGATGCCCGTCGCGCAGCCCGGGAACTGGGATACCCGGTCATTGTCCGTGCCGCATATGCGCTTGGCGGACTGGGTTCGGGCTTCTGCGACAATGAAGAAGAGCTGAATGTGCTGGTGGAGAAAGCCTTCTCCTTCTCCCCACAGGTGCTGGTGGAGAAATCGCTGAAGGGATGGAAGGAAGTGGAATACGAGGTGGTGCGCGACCGCTTCGACAACTGCATCACGGTCTGCAACATGGAGAACTTCGACCCCCTGGGCATCCATACAGGTGAGTCCATCGTTATTGCCCCGTCACAGACGTTGAGCAATACGGACTATCATAAATTGCGTGAACTTGCTATCCGCATTATCCGTCACATCGGCATTGTGGGAGAGTGTAACGTGCAGTATGCCTACGACCCGATGAGCGAGGACTACCGGGTAATCGAGGTAAATGCACGCTTGAGCCGTTCGTCTGCACTTGCCTCTAAAGCAACGGGTTATCCGTTGGCGTTTGTAGCGGCAAAACTCGGCTTGGGCTATGGCTTGTTCGACTTGAACAACTCTGTGACAAAGACTACAAGCGCTTTCTTCGAACCCGCCCTGGACTATGTGGTCTGCAAGATACCGCGTTGGGATTTGGGCAAGTTCCACGGGGTGGACAAAGAGCTGGGTTCAAGCATGAAGTCGGTAGGCGAGGTGATGGCTATCGGCCGTACTTTCGAGGAAGCCATCCAGAAGGGGCTTCGCATGATAGGCCAGGGCATGCACGGCTTCGTAGAGAACAAGGAACTGGTGATTGCCGATTTGGACAAGGCTCTGCGCGAACCTACCGACAAACGTATCTTTGTCATCTCCAAAGCCTTCCGTGCCGGGTATACGGTGGACCAGGTGCACGAATTGACCAAGATAGACCGTTGGTTCCTGGAGAAGTTGATGAACATCATGGATACCAGCAGGGAACTGCACTCTTTTATGGCTGATGGAGAGTTGCCAATGATTCCCGTGGACTTGTTGCGTAAAGCCAAAGTACAAGGCTTCTCTGATTTCCAGATAGCCCGTGCCCTCGGCTTGGAACAAGCAATGGACGGCGAAGAAGCCATCCTTGCCGTCCGCAATTTCCGCAAGAGTGCAGGCATTCTGCCCGTAGTGAAGCAGATAGATACCCTTGCCGCCGAATATCCCGCACAGACCAACTATCTCTACCTAACGTATAGCGGCACGGCAAATGATGTCCGTTACCTCGGCGACCACAAGTCCATCGTCGTATTGGGCTCCGGCGCCTACCGCATCGGTTCTTCCGTAGAGTTCGACTGGTGCGGCGTGCAGGCCCTGAACACCATCCGCCAGGAAGGCTACCGCAGTGTCATGATAAACTACAACCCCGAAACCGTGTCTACGGACTATGACATGTGCGACCGTCTTTACTTCGACGAGCTCACCTTCGAGCGCGTGATGGATATTCTCGAACTGGAGAATCCCCACGGGGTGATTGTCTCTACCGGTGGTCAGATACCGAATAACCTTGCCCTGCGCCTCGATGCGCAGAAGGTACCTATTCTCGGCACAAGCGCCAGGAGCATCGACAATGCCGAAGACCGTGACAAGTTCTCCGCCATGCTCGACCGCATTGGTGTAGACCAACCCGAATGGCGGGCGCTGACCTCCCTGGAGGACATCAACGCCTTTGTGGATAAGGTGGGCTTCCCGGTATTGGTCCGTCCTTCCTACGTATTGTCCGGCGCTGCGATGAACGTCTGTTCCAACCGGGAGGAGCTGGAACGCTTCCTGAAGCTGGCGGCGAATGTCAGCAAGAAACATCCCGTAGTGGTGAGCCAGTTCATTGAGCATGCCAAGGAGGTGGAGATGGATGCTGTGGCGCAAGATGGAGAGATTATCGCGTACGCCATCAGTGAGCATATCGAGTTTGCCGGAGTGCATTCCGGTGACGCCACTATCCAGTTCCCGCCACAAAAGTTGTATGTGGAGACGGTGCGCCGCATCAAGCGCATCAGCCGCGAGATTGCCCGTGAGCTGAACATCTCCGGTCCGTTCAATATCCAGTATCTGGCACGCGAGAACGACATCAAGGTGATTGAGTGCAACCTCCGTGCCAGCCGTTCGTTCCCGTTTGTCAGCAAGGTGCTGAAGATAAACCTTATTGAACTTGCCACGAAGGTGATGCTCGGCATTCCGGTACAGAAGCCGGACAAGAATCTGTTCGATTTGGATTACGTAGGCATCAAGGCGAGCCAGTTCTCCTTCAACCGTCTGCAGAAGGCCGACCCGGTACTGGGTGTGGATATGGCAAGCACGGGCGAGGTGGGTTGCATCGGCAGCGATACTTCCTGCGCCATTCTCAAGGCGATGCTCTCCGTGGGATATCGTATTCCAGAGAAAAATATCCTGCTTTCTACCGGTACTCCGAAGCAGAAAGTGGACATGCTTTCTGCCGCGCGTATGCTTCAGAAGAAGGGGTATAAGATATTTGCCACGGGTGGTTCCAGCAATTTCCTTACGGAGAACGGTGTGGAGAATACGCGCGTCTACTGGCCCAGCGAACCCGAACGCCAGCCACAGGCACTCGACATGCTGCACCGCAAGGAGATAGACATGGTTGTCAATATTCCGAAGAACCTCACCGCAGGCGAGTTGGATAACGGCTACAAGATACGCCGTGCCGCCATCGACCTCAATATTCCGTTGATAACGAATGCCCGTCTGGCAAGTGCGTTCATCAATGCATTCTGCACGATGACGCCGGATGATTTGGCTATCAAGTCGTGGGCGGAGTACAAATGATGATTTAATTTGCTATCTTTGCTGAAAACTAAGTTCGATGGAAACAATTTTGACCCAATACTATCAATCTCCTTATGGCGAGTTGCTCCTCGGCTCTTTCGGCGATAAACTCTGCCTATGCGACTGGATGCTGAACGAGAAACGTAGAGTAACCGTTGATAAGCGCATACGGCAGGCGCTGCATGCCGATTATGAGGAAGGCACTTCGGAAGTGATTGCAAGGGCAATCATTCAGTTGGATGAGTATTTTGCCTGTAAGCGGACCATATTCGATGTTCCACTGCTTGCAGTCGGAACAGAATTCCAGCGGACGGTGTGGCAGGAGTTGCAGAACATCCCTTACGGAAAAACAGTGTCCTACGGCGAGCTTTCACGAAAGCTGGGCAATCCGAAAGCCGTACGTGCGGTGGCGGCTGCCAATGGGGCAAATGCCCTCTCCATACTCATCCCCTGCCATCGTGTGGTGGGCAGCAACCATACGCTGATAGGCTATGCCGGTGGACTGGCAGCCAAACAAGGGATGCTGGCATTGGAAGCGGACTCTTGCGACGGACCGTCAGGCTCCCGTATAGGACAGCTGTTTTGAGGTCAGGTTTGTTTCTGGTATTCCGCCGGTGTCATCCCCGTCATACGTTTGAAGAACTTCGAGAAGAACGACGGATTGGGAAAGTTCAGTTCGTCTGATATTTGAAACACCAGTAGATTACTGTGTTTCAGCAATACTTTGGCTTCGAGGATAACTGCTTGATTAATCCATTGCATCACGGTTTGTCCGCTTGTTTCACGTATCACCGAACTCAGATAGTGCGGTGTCAGGCATAGCTTGTCGGCATAGAAGTTGACGCTGCGTTCGTGCTTGCTGTGTTGGTTCACCAAAGCGATGAAGCGGCGGAATAGCTCTTCCTGGCGTGAAAGGCGTGACGGAGTTGACTTGCATGTGTGCTCGTGGATATACTTAAGGTTATAGAGAAGTGAGACAATCAAGTGCTGTACAGCTCCGCGGCGGTAGGGCAAACAATGTAGTATATTCCACAATAAAGAGAAGAAGCTGCTGATGTGTGCCCATTCCTCGTTGTTGCATGAAAGGCGGATTCCGTTTCGTGTATAAGCTTCCGAAAGAATGGAATTCTGTAGTACGGGCAGAAAATTGGCAGTGGGCATGATGACTTGGAATTCGTAGTCGGGACTGACTTCCGATATTTCTATCAGCGAATTGTCAGGGATGATAATAATATCGTGGGCTGTAGCTTCATATTCGATAAGATTGATGGAGATTCGGCCCTTACCTTGCATGATGCGTACAATCCTTCCTTCTTTGGCACGATAAGGTTGCTGGGTGCGGAATAGCCTGAATCCCATTGCTTGAAAACTGATGACCATTCCCAAATCGTCGTTTATAAATCTGTATTCGGAATGTTCTATAAAATCCGGATTGTTGCGGATGTCCTCGAATGCGACGCTTATCGGTTTGTTCTTTTCCATATCTTTCCCTTTATGAATAATGTATATTTCCACCGCAAAGATAATAAAGTGTTCCTATTATTTGTCTTTTTCTACGAAATGTCGTACTATTAGAACATCTTTGCGCACAAATGGATTGTAAGGTTATAGGGTTATGCCTTTATCTTTGCATGTGTATAGAACAAAACCATGTAGAATAAACAAGAAACAGAATGGATATGAAACGAACCGTTTTCTTTTTTACCCTTTCTCTTGCTGCCATGCTGGCACATGCCCAGCTCACGTTGGAGGAGTGCCAGCGACGGGCGCAAGACAATTATCCGTTGGTCAGGCAATACGGACTGATAGAAAAGGCACGCGGGTACGACCTCTCCAATGCCGGAAAAGGTTACCTGCCCCAGTTCTCCCTATCCGGCAAGGCCACGTACCAGAGCGACATCACCCGGCTGCCGGTCGAAATCCCTAATCTCGACATCAAGACTGCTCCGAAAGACCAATACCAGGTGATGCTTGAAGTGCAGCAGACCCTCTGGGATGGTGGGGATATACGTTCCAGAAAACGGTTGACGCGTGCCGCCTCGGAAGTGGAACTGGAAAAACAGCATGTAGACATGTATGCCTTGACTGACCGGGTGAACCAGCTCTTTTTCGGCATCCTGCTGCTGGACGAACAGCTGAAACAGAACAGCCTCTTGCAAGAAGATTTGGGCAGAACCCACAAGCAGGTAGCCGACTACATAGCCAATGGCATCGCCACCCCGAGCGACCTGGATGCAGTCAGCGTAGAGCAACTGAATACCAGGCAGCACCGTGTGGAATTGGAGACCACCCGTCGTGCATACCTCAGCATGCTTGCTGCCTTTACGGACAAGGATCTCTCTTCCGAAACGGTTTTATTGAAACCGGCTGCCGAAGAAAACATAGACCGGCAGATGAACAACCGCCCCGAACTTCGTTGGTACGATGCGCAGGGAGAGCAACTCCGCCAGCAGGAGGCAGCTTTGAACACCCGGTTGATGCCGCGTTTCGGCCTTTTTGTACAAGGGGCATACGGCAATCCAGGGTTGAATATGCTGAAGGATGAATTCAACGCCTATTACATGGCGGGGGTGCGCATGTCCTGGAATTTCGGCAGTCTGTATACACTGAAGAACGACCGCCGCAGGATAGACAATACCCGCCAACAGATAGAGACCGGCCGGGATGTGTTCCTTTTCAACATTCGCCTGCAGGCTACGCAGCAGGATGCGGGCATTGTATCCATGCGCCGCCAGATGGCGGATGATGACGAGATTATCCGTCTGCGTGGGAATATCCGCCGTGCAGCCGAGGCCAAGGTGCAGAACGGGACAATGACCGTGACCGATATGCTGCGGGAGATTACCAACGAAAGTATGGCACGACAGACCAAGGCATTGCATGAGGTGCAGTTGCTGATGAACATCTGGCAGCTGAAATATACGCTGAACAATTAATGACTATAATCCGTAATTTATAACTTGAAATAGTATGAAATCATTGAAATTATTTCCTTTTTTATTTCTCCTTGCCGCCTGCACCGGCGGTGCTCCGAAATATGATGCGACGGGAACGTTCGAGGCTACCGAAGTCATCGTTTCTGCCGAGGCGTCTGGAAAACTGCTGAGTTTCGACATCGAGGAAGGCACGACACTGAAAGACGGGCAGGAGGTGGGCATTATAGATACCGTCCAACTCTATCTGAAGAAACTCCAGTTGGAGGCCAGTGTCAAGTCCGTGGAAGGCCAGCGGCCCGATATCCTGAAACAAGTAGCCGCCACTCAGGAACAGATTGTGCAGGCACGGCGCGAACGCGATCGTGTGTCCAACCTGCTCCGTGTGGGTGCCGCCAACCAGAAGCAGCTCGATGATGCCGAGTCCCTTCTCGAAGTCCTCCGCAAGCAGCTCGACGCCCAGAACTCCACCCTGCGCAACAGCGACCGCAGCCTCACTTGGCAAAGTTCCTCCGTCGGCATCCAGGTGGCGCAGATAGAAGACCAGCTGCGCAAATGCCACATCACCTCTCCGCTGACGGGAACCGTCCTTGCCAAATATGCCGAAGCCGGAGAGCTGGCTGCTCCCGGTACCCCTCTTTTCAAAATGGCGGATATGGAGCAGATTTACCTCCGTGCCTACATCACCTCCGAACAGCTTGCCGAAATCAAGCTGGGGCAGCAAGTGAAGGTTTATGCGGATTATGGCAAGGATGTGCGCCAAGAATATCCTGGCGTTGTCACCTGGATTTCCGATACCTCCGAATTTACTCCAAAAACTATCTTGACGAAAGACGAGCGCGCCAATCTGGTCTATGCCGTAAAGATTGCCGTGAAGAATGACGGGATGCTGAAAATAGGAATGTATGGAGGCTGTAACTTTAACTAATATCTCCAAACGTTACGGCAGCGTGGAAGCCCTGCGGGGTGTCTCTCTGTCAGTAGCTCCCGGTGAGCTTTTCGGCATCATCGGGCCGGACGGTGCGGGCAAGACATCGCTTTTCCGCATCCTCACCACCTTGCTGCTTGCCGACGGAGGCTCGGCTTCGGTCTGCGGCCTGGATGTGGTGAAGGACTACAAAGCCATCCGCAGGCGGGTGGGGTATATGCCCGGACGCTTCTCCCTCTATCCGGACTTGACGGTAGAGGAGAATCTCAATTTCTTCGCCACCGTTTTCCACACCGCCATCGAGGAGAATTATGATTTGGTGCGCGACATTTACCGGCAGATAGAACCTTTCCGCAAGCGCCGCGCCGGAGCGTTGTCCGGCGGCATGAAGCAGAAACTCGCCCTTAGCTGTGCTCTTATCCATAAACCGGATGTCCTCTTCCTGGACGAACCCACTACGGGCGTCGACCCCGTGTCCCGCAAGGAATTCTGGGGAATGCTCTGCCGGCTGAAGGAGCAGGGTATCACCATCATTGCTTCCACCCCCATCATCGACGAAGCGCGCCAATGCGACCGCATCGCCTTCATCAACGAAGGGGAGATAAAAGGCGTCGATACCCCTGACCGCATCCTGACACGTTTTGCGGGCATCCTCTGCCCTCCGGGCTTGCAGCACGAACGGGTGGAAAACCACGAAAACAATGTGATTGAAGTGGAAGGGCTGACCAAGCGTTTCGGCAATTTTACCGCCGTAGACCACATCTCCTTCCAAGTCCATCGGGGCGAGATTTTCGGTTTCCTGGGAGCCAACGGGGCAGGCAAGACCACCGCCATGCGCATGCTTACGGGGCTTAGTCGTCCCACCGGCGGCAAGGCATGTGTGGCAGGTTTCGATGTGGCTTCCCAACCCGAAGAAGTGAAGAAGAACATCGGCTACATGAGCCAGAAATTTTCCCTTTACGAAGACCTCAAGGTGTGGGAGAATATCCGCCTCTTTGCCGGTATCTACGGCATCCCCGAAGCGGAGATTGCCCCCAAGACGGATGAGCTGCTCCTCCACCTCGGGCTGGAAAAGGAACGGGATACACTGGTGAAAAGCCTTCCGCTGGGCTGGAAGCAGAAGCTGGCCTTCTCCGTCTCCATCTTCCACCGTCCCAAGATTGTCTTTCTGGATGAGCCTACGGGTGGGGTGGACCCTGCCACGCGCCGCCAGTTCTGGGAGCTGATTTACCAGGCTGCCGACGAGGGCATCACCGTCTTTGTCACCACCCACTTTATGGACGAGGCGGAGTATTGCGACCGCATCTCCATCATGGTAGACGGCGTCATCCGTGCACTCGACACTCCCGGGGAGCTGAAACGGCAGTTCAATGCCACTACGATGGACGATGTATTCCAACAACTGGCTCGTCAAGCTGTGCGAACCGCCGACTGAAAATCCGTGAAATCCGCATTATCCGAGCCTAAATATAAATATAGACAATGAAACAATTCATATCTTTCATCCGAAAAGAGTTCTTCCATATCTTCCGCGACCGGCGCACGATGCTGATTCTGCTGGGCATGCCCATCGTGCAGATAATCCTTTTCGGTTTTGCCATCACCACCGAGGTGAAGAACGTGCGTGTGGCGGTGCTCGACCCGTCGAATGACGTAGTTACCCGCCGTATCATCGACCGCATGGATGCAAGCGAATACTTCACCGTCATCCGCCGCCTGCATTCTCCCGCCGATATGGAGGCTTCTTTCGGAAGAGGGGAGATTGACATGGCGCTTGTTTTCAGCGAGCGTTTCTCGGACAAGCTTTATACCGGCGAGGCGCGCGTGCAGCTTGTCTCCGACGCCACAGACCCCAATATGGCGACTATGCAGGCAGGCTATGCCGCAAACATCATCTCCTCTGCCGGGCAGGAGATGCTTCTGCCGGGAGTGCATGCCGCTGCCATCGTACCCCAGCTCAAGCTGCTGTACAATCCGCAGATGAAGAGTGCCTACAACTTCGTGCCGGGTGTCATGGGGCTTATTCTGATGCTGATTTGCGCCATGATGACCTCCATCTCCATTGTGCGCGAGAAGGAGACGGGGACGATGGAGGTCCTGCTGGTTTCTCCCGTCAAACCGCTTTTCATCATTCTGGCAAAGGCGGTGCCCTATTTTGTGCTGTCGTTTGTCAACTTGACCACCATTCTTCTGCTTTCGGTCTATGTGCTCGATGTTCCCGTGGCGGGCAGCTTGTTCTGGCTGGTGGTGGTGTCGCTGCTATTCATCTTTGTCTCCCTGGCGCTGGGGCTGCTGATTTCCACGGTCACCCGGACGCAGGTTGCCGCCATGCTGGTGTCCGGACTGATGCTGATGATGCCCACCATGTTGCTTTCGGGCATGATATTCCCCATTGAGAGTATGCCCGTTATCTTGCAGGCCATTTCAGCTGTGCTTCCTGCACGCTGGTATATCCAGGCGGTGCGTAAGCTGATGATTGAGGGAGTGGATGTTTCGCTTGTGCTGATGGAGGTCGGCATACTTGCCACGATGGCGGTATTGCTGATAACGGTGAGTTTCAAGAAATTCAAGCATCGGCTTGAGTAAAGAGCGGATATGAATTTTGTATTAATTATTCAGGCAGAAGAACATAAGGACAAAAGGATACGGGAAATCTGTTCTTTTGTTCTTGTGTCTAAAATCTTTAAAATATCGTCTTATGATAAAGTTTCTCATTGAAAAGGAATTCAAGCAGTTGTTCCGCAACTCCTTCCTGCCCAAGCTGATTTTCATTTTCCCGTGCATGATTATAATACTGATGCCCTGGGCCGCCAATCTGGAGATAAAGAACATCAATCTGAATATAGTGGACAATGACCACAGCGTCTTGTCCCGCCGTCTGGTAGATAAAATCGGTGCATCCACTTATTTCCGCCTGACAGCGCTTCCCGATACATATGATGAGGCTTTGCTGGCCATTGAAGCAGGTTCGGCAGATGTCGTGCTGGAGATTCCCCGTGATTTCGAAAAGGATTGGGTGAAGGGAGAGGCGCCCCGCCTGCTGGTGGCGGCCAATGCCGTGAACGGCACGAAGGGCAGTCTGGGAGGATCCTACTTGTCTTCCATCATCAGTGACTATACCCGTGAACTGGGTTCGGAGTCGTCTTCGCAAGGGCTTGCCGGGAAGCCGCTTTCCCGGGTGGACATCACTACGCAGAACCTTTACAACCCCACGCTGAACTACAAGCTTTTCATGATTCCTGCCCTCATGGTGATGCTGCTGACGCTGATTTGCGGTTTTCTCCCTGCCCTCAATGTGGTGGGCGAGAAGGAGGTGGGCACCATCGAGCAGATAAATGTCACCCCCGTCGGCAAGTTCACTTTCATTGCCGCCAAGCTGATACCTTACTGGCTGATAGGTTTTGTGGTGCTGACCATCTGTTTCGTTCTGGCATGGGTACTTTACGGCATTCTGCCGGCGGGACATTTCCTCACTATCTACGGCATGGCGCTGTTTTTTCTACCGATGGTGTCGGGGTTCGGGCTGGTCATATCCAATCATTCGACCACGTTGCAGCAGGCCATGTTTGTCATGTGGTTCTTCATGCTTATCCTTATTCTGATGAGTGGTCTTTTCACCCCTATCCACAGTATGCCTGAGTGGGCGCAATGGATTACGTGCATCAATCCGCTACGCTATTTTGTGGAGGTGATGCGTACCATCTATCTCCGTGGCGGCGGATTTGCCGAACTGCTTCCGCAACTGGGAGCCGTGTTGGTCTTTGCATTGGTCTTCAATCTGTGGGCGGTAAAAAGTTATAAGAAAAGTAGTTAACTGATTTTTCTTTATTATTATCCTATTTGGCTCTCTTTTTTGAAGAAGGGCTACACCATTTGCCTTGGATAGCTACACCCTTTTGTGTTTAAGGCTACACCATGAGAAGGAAAAGGTGTAGCCCTTTTATTATGGATAATAAAAGCTGTTTTTTGTGCGGAAAAAAAGGTGCAAGTAGTGATATGTATCTAATGATAAAGACAACTGTTATACTTGTCAATTAATTGATAGAGTTTATATGATATCTATCAGTTCCCTTATTGGAAAAAACTCTTATCTTTGCACGCGAATAAATAAATATCTTATACCAAAATGAATACACGAACTACTTATCTTGCCTCGAAACCGCATTATGAGATTCTTGACGGACTTCGTGGCGTGGCGGCTGTCATGGTTATTATCTTCCATCTTTTTGAAGCACATGCAGGTGGCAGCCATCTTACTCAAATTATCAATCATGGTTATCTGGCAGTGGATTTCTTCTTCATGCTTTCCGGTTTTGTTATCGGCTATGCTTATGATGACCGTTGGAACCGGATGACCGTGGGCACTTTCTTCAAACGCCGTATCATCCGCCTGCATCCTATGGTGATTATGGGAAGCATTGTGGGCGCTGCCTTTTTCTATTTTCAGGAGTCGTCTTGTTTTCCGCCTATCGAGAATACGTCCATCGGAACAATGCTGCTGGTGATGTTGCTGGGCTGTACCTTGCTTCCTCTTCCGCTGAAGTTCGACATTCGCGGCTGGACGGAAATGCATCCGTTGAATGGCCCGGCATGGTCGCTCTATTATGAATATATCGGTAATATCCTGTATGCGTTGTTTGTACGCAAGTTCAATAAGGTGGCCCTGTCGGTGCTGGTATTTGTGGCAGGGTGTTTTACGGTATACCGTTGTCTGACTGCTCCTGCCGGCGATATTGTGGGTGGTTGGGCCTTGAACTGGGAACAGCAGTATGTGGGTATGGTCCGGCTGATGTATCCGTTCTTCGGCGGATTGCTTCTGTCACGCCTCGGCTGGCTGATACGGCTTGAAAAGCGTGCTTTCTGGTGGTGCAGCCTGCTGATTGTGGTGGTTCTTTCCATTCCCCGTATCGGAGGTGAGGATGGTTACTGGATGAACGGGCTTTACGAGGCTTTCTGTATTATCTGCATCTTCCCGGTCATTGTTTCGATGGGAGCCGGCGGCAAGGTGACCGGTAAGCGCTCTACTGCCGTATGCAAGTTCCTGGGAGATATTTCCTATCCGATTTATATCACCCATTATCCGCTGGTATACACTTATACAGCTTGGGTATGCAACAATAACGCTACAATGGCAGAAGGTATCCCTTATATGATACTTACTTTCGTGGGAGCTGTTGTCCTTGCTTATGCTTGTTTGAAACTGTACGACGAACCGGTGCGCAAGTGGCTGACAGACCGTTTTCTGAAAGGGAAGAAGAAATAGTTCCGTATGGCTATGGATATAAAAAATCTCCCGCTGCATTATCTTGTGCAGCGGGAGATTTTCTTTTTAATGGCCGGGCGTTATTTTACGTCGATGAATTTCTTGGCCTTTTCTTTTTCTGCTTCTGTAAACTTAGGCAATGTAATGTTCAACACGCCGTTTTCTACATGGGCACCAATCTTTTCCTTATCGACATCGTCCGGAAGAATCATGGTTTGCTGGAACTTGGTGTATGAGAATTCGCGGCGCAAGTAGCGGCCTTCCTTCTTTTCGTCCTTGTTGTTCTCTTCCTTGCTTTCTGTTTTCTTTTCCATGCTGATGACCAGGTTGTTTTCTTCGTCGATGTGAACGTTGAAGTCTTCTTTTGTCATACCGGGAGCAGCCAATTCAACTTTGTACTCTTTTGCTGTTTCGAATACATTGATGGCAGGGGCGGTGGCATTTGCTTTTACCATCCAATCATTGTCAAAGAAATCATTAAAAATACTCGGTAACCAATTTTGGTTTCTTCTTACAGGCATCATAGTTATAGTCTCCTATTGTTTAAGTTAAACATGCTATTTAGTTTTGAACTCCGGTTCTTTGTCTTCGGGTGTCTGCCTTTTGGGCTTTTCACCGTCCGTTTCTTGAACCGTCGTTCGCTAACTATATTGCAAACCTTATGCCAACCGGTTTTTGTTGACTCTATTGACTATTTGTCATTAAAAATCTGACTTATTTGCTTGTTTAATGCCATTTTGCTATCTTATTTATTTAAAATTGATAGATTTTCAGACTAATTTAAAACGCATTCTCCAACGCTTGGCTTCTTCGTTCCAATCGTGGCTGATGATTTTGAAGGTTCCGATTTCTGATGTATTCTCCACATGTACTCCGATGCAGAGGCATTCGTCGTAATCGCCTACTTTTACGACACGTACCGTTTCCGAAGCACCATCGGGCAGGCGTTCCAAGTCGAAACGTCCTTGCGCTTCCTCTTGCGTAATGAATTCTGTTGTGACGGGCAGCTGTCGGGCGATTACCTCGTTTACGACCTCTTCCAGCTTCTTTATTTCTTCTTCCGTGGGGCAGGCGGCAAGACGGTAGTCCAGCTTGCTTTTCTTCCGTTCTATGTGTGCTGATATGGAGCGGCCGCAACCGAATAACCTTATCATGGTTTGGTTGATGATGTGCTCCGTTGTATGCATAGGAGGGTACTCCTGCTTGTTGTGGTCATTGAGATGAGGTTGTTGTTCCATGTATAATTTCAATAGTTGATATATAATTTGATATTTTATCGTTTGAGGTTGGCCAGCACTTCTTCTTTCAAGATGCTGTATATATGTATATCTGTATATTCTCCAGAAGCCAGCAGTTCTCCGCAACGTTCTGTTCCCTCATGGACGAAACCGAGGCGAACTGGTACCGCGTTACTGGCTGCATTGCCCACGGCACAGCGAATTTGTATCCGCTTTATCTCTTTTTCTTGTACGGCCCACAGACACAGCTTGCGGACACTTTCAGTAATGATGCCCCGGTGCTGGTATTCCGGCAGTAGCCAATAGCCGAGTTCTGTACGGTGGTTGTCGAAATCGGAGAAATGGAAACCTATCAGTCCGTAGATTTCATGCTGCTGGTTCCAAATACCGAATATAGGTTCATTTCGTTCGGCAGGAGCAGATAGTACCTGACGTAAAAAAGCTTCTTCATCAGCTGTTGTGCGCATATTATCCACAAATGGCAGCCATGTTCTTAAGTAGTCCCGGTGTGTGTCGATGGCATGGTAGATGGCTGCAGCATCTTCTATTCTGATTTCCTGCAGATAAATGTCCGGAAGGATGGGGAAGGAAATGGGAGAGGAGAGGATATGTACGTCCCCTGATTGGGAAAGCTGTATCCTTTCCTTGATTTTTCCCCAGGCATGTGTATCGAACAGACAGCTTTCACGCATGGTGTGATACATCTCCTTGAACCGGGACATGGGGATAGTGAAGCTCAATAAGTCCGCTTCGAAGTATGGGCGGACGGAGGGGTCGAAGAATCCCAGGAAAGTGCGTTTCCCTTGTTTCCGGTTTTCAATGATGGTTTGGGTAATGACGGAGCAACAGCCGGAACCGAATGGGGCTGCCACGGCATCCAATGCATTGTTGTCGAAGAAGGTCCATGTCACCAGTCCGGATAGAATGTCGGGAGTTGGCAGGAACAGCACGCCTTCCACCTCGTCAAAGGAAGGTATCTTGTCTATGCGGGCAAAATGCAGATAGGCTTTGTCCGCTTTGGGAATCTGTAGCTCATTGACAAAATCTACCACCATTTCGGGAGTTTTCTTGTATTTCTCTTTCAAGGAGACAAAACCCGGGACGCGCTCGGGCATTTCTGTAAATCCGGTATAGAACTTGCCTCCTCCGCAGGTGATTGTTTCGTTGCTGAGACTGACGGTTTTGCCGTCTCTGACTTGTTTCATGCATTTGAAGAGACAACCGGTTACTTTCTCTGTAGATGCCTCCATTCGGTCTGAATACCAAAAGGCGATGGGGAGTTCGGCGTGTTGGCCGAAAGCTTCCTGATAATTGGCAATAAATGTGTGTATATCCATGATGCTCGGATGATATTTATGATATGGTCTTTCTTTGGATTTTCCGTAAAGGTAATTCAATATTTTGATTCTTTTGCTTGCAGTATGCCTTTTTATCACTCTGCTTTCGAGCTTTTAATGATAGTAGAATAGGTTTTTATGGTATTTTAATTACTTTTGCATGAGGATTCTCAAAAAGTATTGCCTTTAACTAATCGGAAAGCCGGATGAAAAATATAATCATATTCTTGTGTCTTTGTACCATCTGTATGTGCCGCCTTCATGCTGCAGACAGCAGCCGGGCGGATTCTTTGCTGCTGAAACTGGACCAGGCGATAAAGGAGCGTCCCATATATATGGAGCAGAAAGAGCTGAAACTGGTGGAACTGAAAAGACAGTTGCATCGACAGATACCGGATGAAGAACGTTTTGCCATTCTTGGCACATTGCTGGATGAGTACCGTTCGTTCAATACGGATTCTGCATTGCACATGGCCGAGGAAAGGGAACAGATAGCCATACGTCTTGGAAACCGGGAATACATAGACAATGCCCGCATGAATAAAGCAGATGTTTTGGGAATGACCGGTATGTATAAGGAAGTTATGGATTTGATGCGGAATATCCATATAGACCGGTTGCCGGTGGATATCCATCCATATTATTACCATATCTACCGTACGGTCTATGGCCTTATGGCCGATTATGCCGTGACGGCATATGAAAAGAAGCTTTATACGGAGCTTACGGACAAATATCGTGATTCGTTGCTGTTGGTCAATAAAGATAATCTTCTGATACATACCTTGATTCAGTCCGACCAGTATAATGTACGCAATGAATATGACAAGGCCATCCGTTTGCTGACGGATTATCTGGCGCTGCAGAAGGACTATGAACACGACGTTGCGATTTGTGCCTATACTTTATCAGAGTCTTACCGGCTGAAAGGGGACAAAGAGAAGGAAAAGGAATACCTGATTGTTTCTGCTATGGCGGATATGAAAACCGCTGTCCGTGAATATATCTCTTTACGCAAGCTCGCCGTACTGCTTTACCAGGAAGGAGACATCGAGCGTGCCTATTCTTATGTAAAGATATGTATGGAAGATGCAGCCGCCTGCAATGCCCGGTTGCGCAAGCTGGAGATTCTGGAAATCTTTCCTATCATTAATGATGCTTACCAGCAAAAGACGGAGAAGCAGCAGGAGCAGATGAAATGGGCACTGGTATCTATCAGCCTGCTTTCACTTTTTCTGTTGCTTGCCATATTTTATGTATACAAGCAGATGAAGAAAGTGGCTGCCGCCCGCAGGGAAGTGATTGACGCCAACAAACGGTTGAAGGAGCTGAATGATGAGCTTCACCTTTCCAATGCACAACTCAAGGAGGCCAACCACAGCATTGCCGAAAACTCCTATCTGAAGGAGGAGTATATCGGCCGTTATATGGACCAGTGCTCGGTCTATTTGGAAAAGATGGACAATTACCGCCGGTCGCTGGGAAAGATTGCCGCTACCGGAAATGTGGAGGAACTCTACAAGAACATCAAGTCTTCTAAATTCATAGAGGGGGAATTAAAGGAATTCTATACCAACTTTGATAATACCTTCCTGCAGCTGTTTCCTACTTTTGTAGAAGACTTCAATGCCCTGCTTGCCGATGATGAGCAAATATCCTTGAAAGCCGGCGAACGGATGAATACAGAGTTGCGCATCTTTGCATTGATACGTTTGGGCATTACTGACAGCGTGAAGATAGCCCAGTTCCTTCGGTATTCTGTTACCACCATTTATAACTATCGTACGAAGGTTCGCAACAAGGCTGCCGGTGACCGCGACTTGTTGGAACAGGAAGTGATGACAATTGGCAAGTCGAAGAACTGAGAATAGGGGTTTTGAAGCTTGGAAGTGTCTCTTTTACGCTTATATTTTCACTACTTTTTTAGTTGGGCAATAATTTTATATATTATTGGTATATAGTGGTTTAAGCCTTTTTGAATGATGTAAACCACTACTTTTTTACTCTTTCCTCCACTATTGGCTTCTCTTATCTGATACATTTGCATTGTTCCTCTTCGGAAAGAGTGACACATGTGATTTATGTTTTTATTATTAACTTTAAATTCTTATATTATGCAAAAGTACAAAATGCCAATCAGCAGGCTACGGATGATGGTTTGTCTGATAGGAATGTTACTTCCGATGTGCATGTTCGCACAGCAAATTACAGTACAAGGTGTAGTGAAAGACCAGACCGGTGAAACGGTTATTGGCGCCAGTGTAATGGAAAAAGGAACCACAAATGGGACAATAACCGGTATTGACGGTGATTTCTCTTTGAACATGTCTCCGAACGGTACTCTTGTCGTTTCATTTGTAGGCTATAAGACTCAAGAGGTGCAGGTGAAGGGACAGAAACAGCTTCAGGTAGTTTTGTCTGAAGATGCCGAAATGCTGGATGAAGTGGTGGTGATAGGGTATGGCACCATGAAGAAAAGCGACCTTACAGGAGCAGTGTCCTCCATCGGTAACAAGGATATCAAGGATTCCCCCGTATCCAATTTGGGACAAGCCATCCAGGGAAAAATCTCAGGTGTGCAGATTGTAGATGCCGGTAAACCGGGAGACAATGTATCCATCAAGATTCGTGGTTTGGGTTCTATCAACAACTGCGACCCGCTGGTCGTGATTGACGGAGTGCCTACCGACTTGGGCTTGTCTTCCTTAAATATGGCCGATGTGGAACGTTTGGATGTATTGAAGGATGCTTCGGCCACAGCCATCTACGGTTCCCGGGGAGCTAATGGAGTTGTGATGATTACCACCAAACGCGGTACGGAAGGAAAAGGAAAACTTGCTGTATCTGCCAATTACTCTTTCCAGAATGCTACGAACGTACCTTCTTTATTGAACGCGGCGCAGTATGCCGAGTTGAGTAATGACATGATGGTGAACAGTGGACGCAATCCTAATCCGGAATGGGCCAATCCTTCTGAATTGGGTGCAGGTACCGACTGGATGGATGAATTGCTCCGTACGGGTGTGATGCAGAACTATACGGTAAGTTATTCCGGCGGTAACGAGAAATCCCATTATTATGTGTCCGGTGGTTTTCTGGATCAGTCCGGTATCGTGAAGAGTGTGAATTACCGTCGCTTCACATTCCAGTCCAACAGTGATGCGCAAGTCTTGAAATGGTTGAAGTTCTCCAATAACATTACGTTCAGTGCCGATACGAAGAAGTCGGGCAGCTATAATATAGGTGATGCGCTGAAAGCGCTCCCCATTTATCCGGTGAAGAATGAAGATGGCAGTTGGAGTGGTCCTGATGGTAACTCGGAATGGTATGGCAGCACGCGCAACCCCATTGGACCGACGGAACTGAACAAGAGTCAGACTGATGGATATAACTTCCTGGCCAACCTGACGGCAGAACTTACTTTTACCAAATGGCTTAAGTTTAAAAGTACTTTCGGCTACGATGCCAAATTCTGGTTCATAGACAACTTTACCCCCAAGTATAACTGGAAACCCACTCCCACAGAGGAGACTTCACGTTATAAGAGCGATAACAAGTCGTTCACTTATTTGTGGGACAACTATTTCCTATTCGACCATACTTTTGCAGAAAAACATCGTGTGGGATTGATGGCCGGTATGTCTGCCCAATGGAACACCAACGACTACCTGAATGCGCAGAAGAATGTGTTTATGTTCGACAATGTGCACGAAATGGATAATGGCGAGGAAATGTATGCCATCGGTGGAAACGAGACAGAGTGGGCATTGCTCTCTTACATGGCACGTGTCAACTACTCTTACGAAGACCGCTATTTGCTGACTGCAACCATTCGTCGTGACGGTTCCAGCCGTTTCGGTAAGAAACATCGCTGGGGTACTTTCCCTTCCGTATCTGTGGCATGGCGTGCCTCTCAGGAAAAGTGGTTTCCAAAAAACGACTATATCAATGACCTGAAAGTGCGTGCGGGATACGGTGTGACCGGTAGCCAGGCAAGTGTTGGAAACTACAGCTATCTGGCATCCTACAATACTAGTGTATATCCTTTCGGCATTTCGAGCGGCAATCAGACAGCGCTGGTTTCTTCTACTCTCGCCAACCCGTATATCCATTGGGAAGAGGTGGCACAAACCAACATCGGTTTTGATGCCTCACTGTTCAATTCACGCGTTATGTTCTCGTTCGATGCTTATCTGAAGGAGACGAGAGACATGCTGGTAAAGGCGTCTATCCCCATCACATCGGGATTTGAAGATACTACAACCACGTATACCAATGCCGGAAAAGTACGTAATCAAGGTATTGAAATGAGTCTGCATACCATCAATCTTACCGGTGAACTGGGATGGGAAACGAACCTGACCGCCACTTACAATAAGAATAAAATTAAGGATTTGAACAGCGACGTTCCTTATTACATTAACCAAATCAATAACTCCTATGTAACGATGCTGGCAAAGGACTATCCCATTAATGTCTTCTACGGCTATGTTACGGACGGAATCTTCCAGAACCAGTCCGAAGTGAATACACATGCCGTGCAGCCGGGAGCTGAGCCGGGTGATATCCGTTTCAGGGATTTGAACAACGATGGTGTCATCAATGATAGTGACCGTACCGTCATCGGTAACCCGAACCCAAGTTGGCTGTTCTCCATGAACAATAGCCTTTCCTATAAGGGTTTCGAACTTTCTGTTTTCTTACAAGGTATAGCCGGAAATAAGATATACAATGCCAACAATATCGACAATACCGGTATGGCAGCTGCCTATAACCAGACTACCGACGTACTGAAGCGTTGGCAAGGAGAGGGGACCAGCAATTCGATGCCGCGTGCCGTGTTCGGCGACCCCAATCAGAATACACGCGTGTCAGACCGCTTTGTGGAGAATGGTTCTTATCTGCGTTTGAAGAATATCACACTCTCATACACTTTCCCGAAGCAGTGGTTACAGAAAACCCAGATTGAAAATGCACGCCTTTCCCTATCTTGTGAGAATGTGGCTACCATCACCGGATATTCCGGTTTCGACCCTGAAGTGGGTATTAACGGAATAGACCAGAACCGTTACCCCATTTCCCGTACGTTCAGCTTAGGATTAAACTTTAACTTTTAATGATTGACTCGGATATGAAAAAGATAACAAATTTACTATATATGCTGGCAGTATTGCTGCTGGCTTCCTGCAGCGACTTTCTGGACAAGTCTCCTAAAAATACGGTTGACCCGGAAACGACGGTGACCGATGATGTGGCCATTGCTCTGACCAATGCCTGCTATCGCACCCTTCAGTCTTCCAATATGTACAACCAGCGTATCTGGACACTGGATATTGTGGCGGGTAACAGTTTGGTGGGTGCCGGTGGCGGTACCGACGGCCTTGAAACGATACAAGCTTCTAACTTCATAACGCAGAGCGACAATGGCATGGCATTGTACATGTGGCGTTCTCCCTGGGTGGGGATAGGACAATGCAACATTGTGTTGAATAGTCTTCTGGAGGCTGAAGCCGTGTCAGAGAGAATCAAGAACCGCTGTCTGGGAGAGGCTTATTTTCTCCGTGCACATTATTACTATGTATTGGTACGTCTGTACGGTGGTGTTCCACTGCGTTTGGCTCCTTATAATCCGGGAGAACCGACAGACATTGCACGCGCTACAGTCGAAGAGACTTATGCCCAGATAATTTCCGATTGTAAGAATGCGGTTGACCTGCTTCCTGCCAAGTCTTCTTACGACGACGAGAACGTGGGACGTGCCTGCAAAGATGCAGCTTTGGCCATGTTGGCAGATATTTATCTGACGCTGGCTCCTAATCATACGGAATATTATCAAGAGGTGTCTGATTTGTGTGATGAGATAACAAATTTGGGGTATGACCTTTCTTCCTGCAAGTATGAGGACAATTTCGATGCATTGGTCAATAACGGGCCGGAATCTTTGTTCGAGGTCCAGTATTCGGGCAATACGGAATATGATTTTTGGGGAAACAATCCGCAGTCTTCCTGGCTTTCTACTTTCATGGGTCCCCGTAATTCGGACTTTGTTGCCGGCAGTTATGGCTGGAACCAGCCTACAGAAGAATTTGTGGGTCAATATGAGAGCGGTGACAAACGTAAGGATTTGACCGTGCTTTATGCCGGATGTCCGGATTTTGACGGTAAGGCTTACAAAAGCTCTTATTCCAATACGGGATACAATGTACGCAAGTTCCTGGTGTCGAAAACGGTTTCTCCGGAATACAATACCAATCCTGCCAACTTCGTGATTTATCGTTATGCGGACGTCCTGCTGAAGAAGGCCGAAGCTTTGAATGAAATGGGACGCCCTGACCAGGCTGCCGTGCCTTTGAATATTGTACGTAAGCGTGCCGGACTGCCGGAGGTTTCGGGCTTGTCACAGGAAACCATGCGTGAAAAGATTATCCATGAGCGCCGCATGGAACTAGCTTTCGAAGGGCATCGCTGGTTCGACATGATTCGTGTCAACAATGGAGAGTATGCCATTAAATTCCTGCATTCCATTGGAAAGAGCAACGTGAACAAGAACCGCTTGCTGTTCCCTATTCCGCAGACGGAGATGGATGCTAATACCTTAATGGTGCAGAACCCGGGTTATTAATTAATTTAATCAGAAGAATATGAAGAAATATATTTCACACCTTGTATTTGCCTTACTGGGCTGTGCAGCCTTATCTGCTTGTGTAGATGATGATTACATGGAATTGGATAAAGGACAGAATGAACTTGTACTGACGGCCAGCAAGACGGAAGTTGTTTTGAATGAGCAGGCACATGCCGATGATGCCCTGGAGCTTTCCTGGACTACGGGAACCAATTATGGGACGGGTAATAAAATTTCCTATACGCTGGAATTGACCAAGACCGGCAGTGATTTTGCAGATTCTTATGTAGCTGTGGAGAATGCTGTACAAGAATACTCATGGAAAAAGAGCGTGGAGGAATTGAATGACATCCTGCGCAACCATTTTGGGGCAACTGCCGGGGAGAACATTTCGTTGGAAGCGCGCTTGACAGCTACTGTAACAGAACGGGACGAAAAACAGGTGTCTACCACTGCTTTCAGTGTTACAGCCTATAAACCGCTCACATCCACCCTTTATCTGATAGGTAGTGCCACTCCGGGCGGCTGGAGTGCCGATGATGCGACAGAGATGACCCGCAAGGACAATGGTATCTTTACATGGACGGGCCGGCTTGTGGCCGGTGAATTTAAGTTCATCACGACCTTAGGCTCATTCCTGCCCTCTTACAACAAAGGAACAGATGGATTGCTGGTTCTTCGTAGCAGTGATGACCAGCCGGATGAACCTTTTGTTGTCGAAGAAGACCATAATTACATCGTCGAAGCCAATCTGTTTACCGGTGTTCTTACATTGACCCAGACAGAGACGTTGGCACCTGCCTACGACCAGCTTTATTTTGTGGGTAACGCTACGGATTGGGGATTCGTGAAGATGAAACAAGATGTGCTCGATCCATACTTGTTCCGCTTCGGCAAGTTCTTTGAAGTGGGCAAAGGAGGGGAATTCAAGTTCGGAACCTCCGATGGAAGTTGGGAGAACATGTATAAGGCCAAGAATGCCGATGCTGCTTATACCGATACAGAAGTGGTGTTTGTGAAAGGGTTCGACCCGGACAATAAATGGGTGCTGAAAGACGGGGAATGCGGCAAGGCCTACAAGATTTGCATGGATATCCGTAGTGGTAAGGAACGCATGATGATGAGCGAATTTACTCCGTATGAGATGATTTATATGGTAGGTGATGCTACTCCGGCCGGTTGGACGATTGGTGATGCTACGCCGATGCAGACAACGGATAATCCGTATGTGTTTACTTGGAAAGGTACGCTGAATGCCGGTGAGTTGAAATTTACTTGTGATAAGCAGGAAGATTGGAATGGAGCCTGGTTCATGCCGGCTGTAGCAGACAAACAGCCTGCAGGAGAAACAGAACCGATGCTTTTCCTTGATAAATCAGACGAAGCGTTCAAAGCGCAATATCTGGACGTGATGGTAGGCGGCATCGACCAGAAGTGGAAGATTACGACAGCAGGTTCCTATCTGATTACTTTGAATCAGCTGGAAGAGACAATTTCAATCGTGAAACAATAGGTATCTACAATAGATGAAGAAGATAGTTTATACAACAATGGTAGCCTTGCTGCTGGTTGCATGCAGCAAGGAGAGTGATGATACCGGTAGCGGTACCGGTGGAGGCGGAGAGAGTGGAGGGGTTACGGAAGTAACCCCAGTCACCTCGGACTTGACGGTCAATCTCACTACCGACAAGGCATGTTACCGGCCGGGCGAGAGTGTTTCTTTTACAGCTGACGCCCTTCCTGCCGGAGCTAAAATCCGCTACCGGACAATGGACAAGGTTGTATCGGAGCAGGCTGCTGTCGGTACTACTTGGACTTGGACTGCTCCGGCAACCGATTATACCGGTTATCTGGTGGATGTATACCGTACAAAAGAGAATGGAACAGAGGTTATTCTTGGTACTATTGCCGTAGATGTATCCAGTGACTGGACACGTTTTCCACGTTATGGTTTCGTTGCCACTTTTGATGCTTCGAAAAAGGTGGATGGAGTGATAGAGAAGGAGATGGCTTTCCTGAACCGTTGCCACATTAACGGGGTACAGTTTCAGGATTGGCACAACAAGCATCATTGGCCGTTGGGCGGTACGCGTGAGCATCTGGACGAGGTCTATAAGGACATTGCCAACCGGGAGGTCTATACCGAGGTAGTGAAGAAGTATATCTCTACACAACACAGCCTGGGCATGAAGTCCATGTTCTACAATCTATGTTTCGGAGCTTTGGACGATGCCGTTTCCGACGGAGTAAAGGAAGAATGGTACATATTCAAGAACACGGGACGTATGGATAAGGATTCGCATGACTTGCCCTCCAGTTGGAAAAGTAATATCTTCCTGCTCAATCCCACCAATACGGAATGGCAGGCATATATTGCCCAGAAAAACGATGATGTTTATGCCAATCTGGACTTTGACGGTTATCAGATAGATCAACTGGGAAACCGGGGTGACCGCTATGACTATGATGGCAATAAGGTAAATCTGCCTAAGGGATATGCCTCGTTCATCGAAGCCATGAAACAGAAGCATCCGGACAAGCGTTTGGTGATGAATGCCGTCTCCAGCTATGGAGCTTCCCAGATAGCTGGTACGGGTAAAGTGGATTTCCTTTATAATGAAGTATGGGGCGATGAGGCAGGCTTCAAGGATCTGCACACCATTATCAAAGCGAACGACCAGTATGGCAACCATGCCTTGAAAACGGTGTTTGCCGCATATATGAACTATGACAAGGCAGGTAGCAGTACCGGTGAGTTCAATACACCGGGTGTGCTGCTGACGGATGCTGTGATATTTGCTTTGGGAGGCTCTCATTTGGAATTGGGTGACCACATGCTATGCCGCGAGTACTTTCCAAGCACGGCTTTGCAGATGAACGATGTACTGAAAACAGCCATGATTCGTTATTATGACTTTATGACGGCTTATCAGAACCTGCTTCGTGATAAAGATACGGAGGCGGAGATTTCCGTTTCTCTGAACTGTACGGATGCTGCGCGGAATCTTTCTCTGAATGCATGGCCGCCGCAGAAGTCTGCCATCACTGTATATGCCAAGAATGTAAATGGCAGGCAAGTCATTCATCTGCTCAACTTCCTCAATGCGGATAACTTAAGCTGGAGGGATTTGAACGGAACAATGCCCGAACCGCGTCTGGTGTCCGACGTGCCGTTGAAGATGAATGTTTCCGGTAAAGTGAACAAGATATGGGTTGCATCGCCCGATTTCCATGCCGGTGCTTCGCAGGAACTGTCATTCGAACAGAAGGACGGCACGGTTACCTTTATCTTGCCCTTGCTGAAGTACTGGAGCATGCTTGTGATGGAATAAGAGTATCCAATAAAGGAACAAACAGATTATAGTAATGAAGAAATATATATTTTTATTTTTTGCCGTCTGTGCATTTTCAGTATATGCGAATGCACAGAACCGCACCGGAGACTGCACTTCCTATACCAGTGACGACCGGAGTGTGACCTTCTATTTAAATGACAGTTCTGCCATACAATTACGTCTGTGTAGCCAGTCTACGGTACGTATATGGTTTTCTCCCGACGGTAGTTTCCAGCGGAATAATCCTTCCTTTGCCGTCGTCAATGAGGACCTGGAGGATGTCGGTACCGTCCATGTGGACGAACAGAATGCCTGCTACGAGATTTTTACCCCTAAACTCCGTATCCGGGTAAACAAGTCTCCGTTTAACTTACAGATATTCGACAAGTATCAGAAACTGCTGTTCAGTGATTATGCCGATAAGGGGCATATCAGTAACGGGCAGCGCAAATTGGAATACAAGACCCTCCGTCGTGACGAACACTTCTTCGGCTTGGGAGAAAAGACCGGCAAGCTGGACCGTCGCGGCGAAGCCTACAAGATGTGGAACAGTGACAAGCCTTGTTATAGTACCGTTGAGGACCCGCTCTACAAGAGTATTCCGTTCTTTATGAGCAGTTATCGTTATGGTATTTTCCTGGACAATACGTATAAGACCGAATTTAAGTTTGGTACGGAAAGCCGCGATTACTACAGTTTCGAGGCTCCTGGGGGAGAGATGATTTATTATTTCATCTTCGGGAAGGATTATAAGGAAATCATGAAACAATATGTCGACCTGACGGGAAAACCCATAATGCCTCCTAAATGGGCATTGGGCTTTGCACAATGCCGGGGACTGCTGACGAGCGAGAAATTGTCTTATGAAATAGCTGAAGGCTATCGTAAGCGCGGAATTCCTTGTGATGTTATTTACCAGGACATAGGCTGGACACAGTATTTGCAGGATTTTGAGTGGCGGAAAGGGAACTACGAGAATCCGAAAAAGATGCTTGCAGACCTCAAGGATATGGGCTTCAAGGTGGTGGTTTCGCAAGATCCGGTCATTTCACAAGCCAATAAGCGGCAATGGGAGGAAGCCGATAGGTTAGGGTATCTGGTAAAGGACTCCACCAACGGCAGGAGTTATGACATGCCCTGGCCCTGGGGCGGTAATTGTGGCGTAGTGGACTTCACCCTTCCTGCTGTGGCAGACTGGTGGGGAGCTTATCAGCAGAAGCCCATTGATGATGGCATTGCCGGTTTCTGGACTGATATGGGTGAACCTGCCTGGAGCAATGAGGAGCAGACGGAACGCCTGGTGATGAAACACCATTTGGGCATGCATGATGAGATTCACAATGTTTATGGTCTTACGTGGGATAAGGTGGTGAAGGAGCAGTTTGAAAAACGGAATCCTAACCGTCGCGTATTTCAGATGACACGTGCCGCTTTTGCGGGCTTGCAACGCTATACCTTCGGCTGGACCGGTGACTGTGGAAACGGTGATGACGTGACGCAGGGTTGGGGACAGATGGCCAATCAGATTCCGGTACTGTTGTCTGCCGGTTTGGGAATTATTCCTTTTACTACTTGTGACATTACCGGTTATTGCGGAGATATAGAGGATTATCCTGCGATGGCTGAACTTTATACGCGGTGGATACAGATGGGCGCTTTCAATCCCCTGAGCCGCATTCATCATGAGGGCAACGTGGCTGTGGAGCCGTGGCTGTTCGGCGAAGAGGCCGAGAAGAATGCCAAGGCGGCCATCGAATTGAAGTATCGCCTTTTGCCTTATATCTATACGTATGCCCGCGAAGCACACGAAACGGGGTTGCCTCTCATGCGACCGATGTTTCTGGAATATCCGGCAGATATGGAAACGTTCTCTACGGATGCCCAGTTCATGTTTGGCAGCGAACTGCTGGTTGCTCCGGTGGTAAAGAAAGGAGCGCGAAACAAGAATGTGTATCTTCCTGAAGGAACTTGGATTGACTACAACAACAAACACACAGCATATAGCGGTGAGCAATGGATGACGGTGGATGCTCCCCTCAATACTATTCCTATGTTTGTAAAGCAGGGAAGTATCATACCTCAAATGCCGGTCATGAACTATACGGATGAGAAACCGGTCTATCCGGTTACGTTTGAGATATTTCCTGCTGCAGCGGGCAGTGAAACTACCTTCTCGCTTTATGAAGATGCAGGAACTGATTTAGGATATTTGCGTGGAGAGTTCATGCGCACTCCTATTACTTGCCAGACTACCGACACAGGCTATACGCTGAAAGTAGGTACACGGACCGGTGAGAAATATAGCTTACCCGGCCAACGAAACCTGATGTTCTGCATCTATACGGAACAGATGCCGAAAACAGCTTTGCTGGACGGTCAGAAAATCAAGAAAACGAATGTCGGAAAGCTGGAAGAAAATCGGGAGACAGAGTTTACGATAACTGCCTGGTGTCCCGACAAGAAGCAGGGGACCTGCCTGCTGAGGTTGCCGGATGATGGAAAGGAACATATCATTGAGTTTGTCTATTAACACAAAAAACATATCATTATTATGAAGAAATTTGTACTTAGCGCGGCTTTGTTTTTTTCTGCCCTGGCGGGGAATGCTGAAGGCATTTCATCCCCTTCGGGCATGGTGAAGCTGGATTTTGAACTGACAAAAGACGGGAGACCAGCCTATCAGGTGGATTATAAAGGGGCTCCTGTCATCAATCCCAGTACGTTGGGATTGGAACTGAAAGGAACTACCAGCCTGATGGATGGTTTCAAAGTAGTAAGGACTTCTACTTCCACTTTCGATGAAACCTGGCAACCGGTGTGGGGGGAGACAAAAGATATCCGCAACCACTACAACGAATTGCTGGTAGAACTTGAACAACCGTCTACCACTCGTTTTATGAATATCCGTTTTCGGGTATATGATGACGGCGTGGGATTCCGTTATGAGTTTCCGCAACAGAAGAATCTGGTTTATTTTGTGATAAAGGAAGAGCATTCCCGATTTGCCATGACCGGCGACCATACTGCCTGGTGGATTCCGGGAGATTATGATACCCAGGAATATGATTATACGGAGTCCAAACTCTCTGAAATCCGTGGACTGCTGCAGGGAGCTGTGAGTGACAATGCGTCACAAACTGTCTTTTCGCCGACAGGTGTCCAGACTTCCATACAGCTTAAAACAGCTGATGGAGTGTACCTTAACCTGCACGAGGCAGCCTTGGTGGACTACTCTTGCATGCATCTCAACCTGGATGACAAGAACCTCGTTTTTGAATCCTGGCTGACTCCGGATGCTCAAGGAAATAAAGGGTATATGCAGTCTCCCTGCCATACTCCCTGGCGTACGGTCATAGTCAGTGATGATGCCCGCGAGATACTGGCCTCCAATTTGATTCTCAATCTGAATGAGCCTTGTAAGTATGATGATACCTCCTGGATTAAGCCGGTGAAATATGTCGGCGTATGGTGGGAAATGATTGCAGGGGGAAAGCCCTGGGCATATACTTTTGACCTCCCTTCTGTGAAACTGGATGATACGGACTATTCCAAGGTGAAACCGAACGGCATTCATCCGGCCAACACGGCTAATGTGAAGAAGTACATAGACTTTGCTGCCGAACACGGTTTTGACCAGGTATTGGTGGAGGGTTGGAATACGGGTTGGGAAGACTGGTTCGGTAATTCCAAGGATTATGTTTTCGATTTCGTGACTCCTTATCCCGATTTTGACATCAAGTATCTGAATGAATATGCTCATTCCAAGGGTGTCCGTCTGATGATGCACCATGAAACATCGGCTTCCGTCCGTAACTATGAGCGGCACATGGAAGCTGCCTACCGTCTGATGAATAAATATGGATATAATTCGGTAAAGAGTGGCTACGTAGGCAATATGATTCCCCGTGGTGAGCATCACTATGGACAATGGATGAACAACCATTACCTATACGCCGTGACCGAAGCTGCCAAACACAAGATAATGGTCAATGCCCATGAAGCGGTACGTCCGACTGGTTTATGCCGTACCTATCCCAATCTGATAGGCAATGAATCTGCCCGAGGCACGGAGTACGAGGCTTTTGCTGGTAACAAGCCCTTCCACACAACGGTACTTCCGTTTACCCGTTTGCAGGGTGGTCCGATGGACTATACGCCCGGTATCTTTGAAATGGACATCAATAAGTTGAATCCGAACAGCCATACGCATGCCAATACTACCTTGACGCGTCAGCTGGCACTTTATGTCACTATGTACAGCCCTCTACAAATGGCTGCCGACCTTCCTGAGAATTATGAGCGTTTCATGGATGCTTTCCAGTTCATCAAAGATGTGGCTGTGGATTGGGACGACAGCCGCTATCTGGAAGCTGAGCCGGGACGTTACATCACTGTTGCCCGTAAGGCAAAAGGTACGAATGACTGGTTTATCGGTTGTACCAGCAGTGAGCACGGACATGCTTCAACTCTGAAACTGGACTTCCTGGATGCAGACAAGCAGTATATTGCAACCGTCTATGCCGATGCAAAAGATGCCGATTATAAAACAAATCCGCAAGCTTATGTTATCCGTAAAGGTATCGTTTCTCCCAAAACGGTCTTGAAACTGAAAGCTGCCTCCGGTGGTGGCTATGCCATCAGCATCATGGAGGTGAAAGATAAATCTGTATTGAAGGGACTGAAGAGGCTTTCCGGGAATATCTGATTTACGGGCATAAAAAAAGGAGTACCGCTGTACTCCAACCTTTGTTAACCTTAAATCTAATACTATGAAAAACACATTGCAAAGATACGGACTTTTGATAAATCTGCAAATTATCCAACTAAAAAAGTATGTTTTATAACACTTATTAGCCGTTTATTCCTTTGCTTCTATTTTTGTTAACAAAAAGGATGCGAATGTGTCAAAAGCACATGAAGACTTTTATAATGTTATAATATTAGGCGCGGATTACGCGGAATAATGCGGATTCAATAAACTGAATCCGTAAAATCTGCGTCATCCGCGCCTAAAATAAAGCGTTAAAGAAGGTTTTGACACATTCCCCTTACCCTTTTACTTCCTGATACATAAATCTTTTAATGCTCTTCTTTGCCGTTTTCTCGAACTCCTCGAAGTGTATCTTGACTTTTGTTATCTGGCAGTAGGCCGGTAATTGCAGATTCAATTCATTCCGATTGTCCTCCATAACCTTTTCGATGTCCGATTGTTCCATACCATGGGCGAATGCATCGTCAAAATCCGGATAGATAAGAGCCACGAGCTTGTCTTTCTGCAATACGATCAGTGATTCGGACACATAGGGCATGTTGTTCAGTTTGCTTTCAATCTCCTCGGGGTAGATGTTCTGGCCGCTGGCTGTGAGCAACATGTTTTTGCTGCGTCCGCGGACAGTGACATATCCTTCGGTATCCATCGTTGCAAGGTCGCCGGTGTGCAGCCAGCCGTTTACATCGATGATTTGGGAAGTCGCTTCGGCATTTTTGTAATAGCCCAGCATCAGATTGGCACCTTTACAGATTATTTCTCCTGCCACGTTCTGAGGGTCGGGAGAGTCTATCTTTACTTCCATGCGGGTGGTTGCCTTGCCACAAGAGGCCAGTTTCAATGTTTCCCAGCGGCTGGAACAAATGATGGGGCCGCATTCCGTCATTCCGTATGCAATGGTATAGGGGAAGCCTATCTGCTTCAGGAAGCGTTCCACTTCGGCATTGAACGGTGCTCCTCCGATGATTATTTCATCGAAATTACTGCCGAATACTTCCATTGCCTTTTTGCGCATGTCAGCCTTGATTTTATCGTTGACAATGGGCATCCGCAATAGCAGCTTGCCTATTTTATTGTCTATCCGGGGCAGGATATCCTTCTTGATAATCTTTTCTACGATAAGCGGTACACACGAAATGATCCGTGGCCTGATTTCGGAGAATGACTGTGCAATAATCTTGGGAGACGGCATACGGGTAAGGAAATACAGATGGGCGCCTGCGGAAAAACCGTATAGAAAATCGTACACCATACCAAATACATGTCCCAGAGGCAGCATGGATACAATATGGTCGCCCGGACGTACGGGGAGCATCTCATGGCAATATGCAACATTGGACCAAAGGCTGCGATAGGGGAGCATGACCCCTTTGGAATATCCCGTGGTGCCCGAAGTATAGTTGATGACAGCCAGTTCTTCGGGTGATTCCTCCTTGCGGTAGCTGATATGCTCGGGGCGGAAATTCTTGGGGAAACGTGTGCCATAGAGGACGTTGCGATGCTCGAAAGCCTCCATCAGCTGCTCGTTGCGGCAAACTACCGGAGTGAAGTCCGTCAGCAGTACGATACCCATCAGCAGGGGCATTGCCTCTTCATTGAGGTTTTCCCATGCCCGGTCGCCGACAAACAGCAGCTTGGCTTCGGAATGATTGACGATGTTGTGGATATTGTCGGCCTTGAACTCATGCAGAATGGGAACAATGACAGCTCCATAGGTAACTGTAGCCAGAAAAGCGACTGCCCAATGTGCACTGTTACGTCCGCAAACGGCAATCTTGTCACCGGGCCTAATGCCGGCGCTTTCCAATACGATATGGAATTTGGCTATTTTCCGTGCTACATCTTTGTATTGCAGTGTAATTCCTTTGTAGTCTGTCAGGGCGTTGCGATCCCAGTTTTTAATAATGCTTTGTTCTATATAATCGATGAACCCTTGTTCTTGTTCCATTCAGCTGTTGCACACTTTAGTTAAAACTGCGCAAAGATAGGTCTTATAGTGATGCAAAGCAAATAGTTTCCACTTTTTTCTTACCCTGGAACGGATAGAAACTTATCTGTAATTCTTATTCCTTGCTATTTTCCGAAATAAGAAGCAGCTTGTCACCGGCATGAAGTTTTAATGTCCCGTTCGGAATGAGGTACTCATCGCCACGTTTTACAATCATCACCAGTGTGCCTTTGGGCAGGTTCATGTCTTTCAGGGTGTCTGCCTGCTCCAGCATTTCTTGTGTAATGGTCATGTCGTGCAGGTTGGAGTCAATCTCTTCGGGCAGCTCAACTCCGAAATCATTTCCGGTCTTTTCCAGCGGGGTGGAGAGGCCAAGCAGCCGGGCTACCCAGGAGACTGTGGTACCCTGGATGACCAGTGAGACGATGGTTATGAAAAATACGATGTTGAAGATGACATGGGCACCGGGCACATTAGCCACCACGGGATAGGTGGCAAAGATAATGGGTACTGCGCCACGTAATCCTACCCACGATACGAATAGCCGTGACTTGAGGGTGATTCTCTTGCCAAAAGGCAGCAGGCAGAGAAAAACACTGAGAGGACGTCCCACGACAATCATGAAGACGCCGATGAGCAATGCCACGACTGCAACTTCCAGCATCTCATGGGGGTTGACAAGCAGACCGAGGCAGAGGAACATGATGATTTGGAAAAGCCAGGTCAGTCCATCCATAAAAGTATAAATCTCTTTCCGGTGCATGATTTTGTTATTGCCTACCATCATTCCGGCGATATACACGGCCAGGTAACCGTTGCCTTTCAGCAGGTCGGTGATGGAGAAGGTGAAGAATACAAAGGACAGCAACAGGATAGGATAGAGTGCCTGGTTGTCTATATTCAGCCGGTTCAGCATAAGGATGGCCAGCTTTCCGAGGAAATAACCGGTTGCGGCACCGACAATGAACTGTATGGCAAAAGAGCCCAATATCTGGGGAACTCCCATTCCGGAGGACTGGATGAATTGAATCAGCACGATTGTCAGCATATATGCCATCGGGTCGTTACTACCGCTTTCCAGTTCCAGCATGGGGCGCAGATTATGCTTCAGGTTCATTTTTTGTGAACGCAGAATGGCGAATACAGAGGCTGAGTCGGTAGATGACATGGTGGATGCAAGCAAAAGGGAGGTTATCAACGGCAGGTGGATGTTGGTCCAGCTCATGCCGGACAGCCACCAGATAAATAATCCGGTAAAGAGGGCCGTGAGCAGCACTCCTGCAGTTGACAAAACAATGCCGGGAGTCAATATGGGCTTTATCTCCGTAAACTTGGTGTCCATGCCACCGGAGAACAGAATGATGCTGAGTGCAACCATGCCGATGAACTGTGCTTCCTTGGCGTTGTGGAACTGCAATCCCAATCCGTCACTGCCGAACAGCATACCGACGACAAGGAAAAGCAATAACGCAGGCACTCCGAAACGGTAGCCGGTCTTGCCGACAATGATGCTGACGAAAAGTAATATGGAACCTATAAGTAGTATGTTTCCTGCTGTAAATATCATAAATTCTATGCTATATAGTTTGAAATGTGATGTTTCTTATGTCTAATAGTACAAAGATATGCAATGTGTTTAACAAATACAAATCTAAAATAGTTCAATTGAATTTTAAAATAAAGGTGGTTTCTTTACCAGGCAATAAGGATAAATTTCCGCCGGAAAGCCTCATTATTTGCCGGGAAATACTCAATCCAATACCGCTTCCACCCTCTTTGGTCGTAAAGAAGGGGATAAATATGTGTTCGGCAATGTCATTGGGAATGGCAGGTCCGTTGTTGGAAATTTCTATCAGTATGGCTTCCGCTTCGTTGCAGTAGGCACGTATGTTGATATGTCCTTCTTTATCTGTATTTTTATCCGATTCGATGGCTTGTATGGCATTTTTCAGTAGGTTGATGACCACTTGTGATACCAGGTTCTCATCGGCATATAGAATAAGGTCGCTTGGCGCGATGTCCGTATGAAAGGTGACCCGGACATCGGGGTGCTGGTGACGGGCGAGTTCGACCATCCGCTCGATAAAGCTTTTTACGTAGAACAAGGATGGTTCGGGGGTGGGAATACGGGTGAATTTCCGGTATGATTCCACAAAAGAGAGCAGGCCCTTGCCTGTACTGCTGATAGTCTGCAGGCCGTTTCTGATTTCTTCTTTGGAGGCTTGTGCCTCGGTCAGTCCCAGCAGTGTATCGCTCAGGGAGGTTATGGGAGTGACGGCGTTCATTATTTCGTGCGTCAGTACGCGGGTAAGCCTAATCCAGGAATCTATTTCCTTTTCATCCAGCTCGTTGTTGATGTCGTTCAAGGCGAGGATGCGCAGATGTTCTTTACGGACTGTGATGTCGCTGACGCGGACAGACATGTTGACAGTGCCTCGCTCGTTGTTGAAAGGCATTTGCAATTTGTCTCCCGGGCGGCAATTGGCAAGAAGGGACGAAAGACGCGGATCCACGCGGTTCAGCTGGCTGACGTGGGTAAAGACATTGAGGCCCAGCAAACGGAGGGCTTCGCTGTTTTTCTGATATACGGCACCATTGTCGTTCAGGACAAGGATACCGGTATTCACGCAGTCCAGGATGAGTTCGTAGTATTTTTCTTGCTGGGCTGTTTCACTTTTCACATTATAAAGTATATGGGCAACCCGGTTCAATGCACGGTTCACGAGTCGTGCGTCGGCAGTGTTTTCCGTTTCGGAGAAGTGGATGGCATTGTCGTTGTTTTCGATGGCGTCGAGCATGAAAAGCACTTTCCGCACATGATGGCGGTATAGCTTCTGCTGCCAGTACAGGGCTATGGGAAGCAGCGCGGTGCAGAACACGCCCCAAAATACGTCTACAGTCCACATCACCCCTGCAAGGAGTGCTACTGCCAGACTGACGGCAACGCGGAATGAATAATTAAAGGCCATACTTCTTCATTTTGTTGTACAACGTCTGGCGGGTGATACCCAGCTGTGCGGCGACGGCAGAGAGATTTCCGCTACATTTGTCGAGCGTCTTCCGTATCATCTGCATTTCCATTTCTTCGAGCGTGGATGCGGCTGCTTCGGGAGTGCCGGTTCGCCGTGCCAGCTGGAACAGTTCTGCGGGAAGGGTTTCGTTGTCACAGATGATAATGGCTTTTTCGATGGCATGTTCCAGTTCGCGGATATTGCCGTACCAGGGGTGGAGCGTAAGTTTCTCGCAGGCGCCGTCCGTCAGCTTGACAGGGGGCTTGTCATATTGCTTGCAGAAGCGGGCGATGAAAAGTTCTGCAAGGGGGATGATGTCTTCGGGCCGCTCGCGCAACGAGGGTATCTCGAGATGTATCGTGTTGATGCGGTACAGCAAGTCCTCGCGGAATTCGCCTTTTGCCACCATCTCGGGCAGATTGCGGTTTGTAGCGCAAATCAGCCGTATGTCTACGGGAATGGGAGTGTTGCTGCCTACACGGACAATGCTGCGGCGTTGGATGGCGGTCAGCAGTTTGGCTTGCAGATGGTAGGGGAGATTGCCTATTTCATCGAGAAAGAGGGTGCTGCGGCTGGCTGCTTCGAACTTGCCGGCACGGTCGGCATGGGCATCGGTGAAAGAGCCTTTCACGTGGCCGAACAGTTCGCTTTCGAAAAGGCTTTCGGTGACTGCACCCATATCCACACTTACCATGTCCTGCCGGTTGCGCGGTGAAAGGGAGTGGATTTCGCGTGCCAGCATCTCTTTACCGGTGCCGTTCTCGCCCGTAATAAGAATATTGGCATCGGTAGAGGCCACTTTTTCCACCAAGAGGCGAAGTTGCTGCATGGCGGAGCTGTTTCCCCAATACATGTTGCGGATATCCGCAAGCGGGTGGTTGTTTTCTGCCGTACGTCTGGCATTTGGGCCGTTGGCCGGAGATTTTGTTTCAGAAGCTGATACGGCATTCAGTAAGGTTTCCACCAGTTTCTGATTGTTCCAGGGTTTCACGACGAAGTCTGTGGCTCCTTCCTTGATTCCCCGTACGGCAAGGTCAATGTCGGCATAAGCGGTAAACAGCACTACGGGCAGGGTGGGACATAGCTTCTTTATTTCATGGAGCCAGTATAGTCCCTCGTTGCCGGTGTTGATGCCCGAGGTGAAGTTCATGTCAAGAAGAACCACTTGCCATGACTTTTCCCGCAATACGCTGGGCAGGGTTACGGGAGAGGGAAGTGTGATTATCCCTTCAAAATATGGCTTCAACAAAAGCTGCAAGGCGGTAAGTACGCCTCGATTATCATCGACAATCAGGATGTTTCCATTTTTTTTTGCCATAAACTATTTCTGTTTTCTGCAGGCAAAGTTAATGATTTATCTGCATTATATTCGGTAAATCTCTCAGTTTTCAAAGTATTAAGATTCTCCTTCTCATTTAGCAAATCCTTATGCCGCTTTATTTTATATTTTTGCTTACTAAGAATTAATCGTCCGACAGTTGTTGAATTATCGTCCGACAGCTGTCGGACGATAATTCAACAACTGTCGGACGATAATATAACGATTGTGGGACGAATAGATTTAAGTAAAACAGAAATTAGTTTGTAGCAACTTCAGTAAGAGCTCATGGCGGTACTGAAAAAATTTATAGCAGTTGCAGTTTGATACCAAACGACAAGCTCAGATAATCCTTGGGTTTCAGATACTTGTTGGTGAAGGCGCTGACTACATATAGGTCACATGTACTTATTTCATAGAAGAAAGTGATTTCTTTGGCCGTGAACCGCCGTTGCGGGTCGATGTCGTAAGTGATGCGCTGTCCTAAGAATGCATGGATGCGTACCTTAGAGGAGAAACCATAATATCCTTTAGGGTAGCGTTCCGGTTCATTGACCCAGAATTCATCGCCGAATACCGTGTTCAGATACATACCGCAAGCCAGCGGTTCTACAGAAAAACGGCTCTGTTTTATTTGCAGGCTCCAGGGAAGGTAGTTCTGCTTGACGGTGAATGTCAGCTTGGTACGTTTGGAGTCATATTTGGGCAATACTCCGAAGAATACGTCTGTTTCCCATTGGTTTCTTCTGCCGTAATCCCATCCGGTACCGAATGACAGCAACCCCATATTGCCGGCAAACTGAATTTTGGTGTGCGTCGGAATCAAGGCCTCCCAATGCCTGCGGTAGCGGTGTACGCGGCGGTCATAACGGTTCTCTCTGGTCTGGCTTTCAATGACGGTATCCGGTTGCAGGTCCATCCATACGGTATCGTGTTCTATGATGAAGATGGTATCTCTCTCTTGTGAAAAAGCAGAAAAAGAGCATACCGACAAGAAGACGACGGCGCATGCCAGGTGATTAATAATATGCCACTTCGCGTTCATATCCGTCGGGGGTTATGGTGAATATATAGTAATTGCGGTTCTTCATGCAGTCGCTCATGTAATACATTATCCCATCTTCAAAGAGGTCTTTCTCGAAGCGATGGTGTTCGTGTGCGGATGTACAGAACTGCAGTCCGGGAAATTCCTTGATGTAACGCTGGAATACGTGTGCCACATTATTGTTGAACTCGTTGCAGAACGGGCGTATATGCATGGACACAACGGTTTTATCGAATTCCTCTTCATGGTCGCGTATCTGTGCGGCAAGAAACTCGAAGTCGGGAATGGGGCGGGAGTAGTCGAATTCGATGGCGTTGGTATTCAGGCAGACAAACTTTACCCGTCCTGCAATGAAGGAGAAATTGGGGTCTCCGAATATTGCACGATAAGTCTCTTCGCCCGTGCCCAGGCAGTCGTGATTGCCGAGAAGTACCACATAGGGTATCTTGAGTTTGTTCATAATGTCCCGTTGCCAAAGGAACTCGTCTGTTACACCGAAGTCACTGACGTCTCCGCCATGAATGACGAAATCTATGTCGTCCCGCTTGTTGAGGTGGCTTACAAAGTCGTCGGTCTCGTCATACCAGCGCTGGGAATCACCCATTGTTACGAACCGGATTGTTGTCTTGTTCTGGCAGTTCTGCTCTATTTGGGCAATGTTGTGGGCATTGACATCGGTTTCACCGCTGATGTGTACATCGTAAGGGTGATAATCTATCATGTCGCAGCCGGCTATAAGCAGGCATAGGAATGAAGGATATAAGAGTTTGGGGAATTTCATGTGCAGGTGCTTCATTTTACGTTTATACTCTATCTTTAGAAAACTGTGGGCAAAGGTAAAGTTTTCATTCTTATGGATTCTTTTCTAATTTCCCTTTTTTTTGTTCTATGAGGCTGAACTGAGATTCGGTCTCTGTCTAATTTTTAGACACTCCCGTCTAAAAATTAGACACCTTTGTCTTCTTCTGAAATACGATATGCGCTGATAATCAGGTTTGTGCATTCTTTGGCACGCTTTCTGCAATATGAAAAGCAAGAAAATAAATCTAATAAACGATAAACGGAATGAAACAAATCTATTATGTAATTCAGACTTTACTGCGGGGACGCGGTTCGAATATCATCAAGGTCATTTCTTTGGGATTGGGATTGACGATGAGTATTCTGCTTTTCTCCCGCGTGGCATATGAACAGAGTTTTGACACTTGCTTCAAGGATTATGATAACTTGTATCAGGTATGGTCGATATTCTCGGTGAAAGGGGAGAAATTTGAGCCTCAGGAGTGGAATTGCGGTCCCGTGGCAGGAGCTATTTTGGAGAATTTCCCCAAAGAGGTGGAGTCGGCAGTAAGTTTGAGCACGTCTATGGTATCTGCTCCTCTTTACAATGGAAGCGTGCGTCTTGATGACAGGAAGATTGCAGCCGATTCGCTGTTCTTTCGTACTATGGGCATCGACGTCCTGAACGGGAATCCCGAAAAGGACTTGGTGCAGAAGGATATTATTTTCTTGAGTGAACGCTTTGCAAGGAAAGTGTTCGGTGAGGAGAATCCCATAGGGAAAACGCTTAATTATGACCATCAGTTTGACCTGACGGTGAAGGGAATCTATGCCAATTTGCCTGAGAACGCCACAATCAATCCGGAAGCGGTTATCTCGATGCCTACCTTGTGGAGCCGCAACTGGAATAACTACTCGTGGAGCGGGGGAGACAGTTGGGTAGAGTTTATCCGTTTTCGTCCCGGTGCCGACAAATCTGTTGTCAATGCGCGTATTGATGCCATGATAGACAAATATCGCCCGGCAGAAGATAAGAAAGAGTACGGTTACACGGCTTTTGTGCAGCCCATCCGTGATACATACCGCAATTATGATGATGTGCAGCGGATGCGTGTCATTATGAGCATTCTTGGTTTTGCCATTCTTTTCATTGCGGCGTTGAACTATGTGCTGATTTCCATTTCCTCTTTGAGCTACCGCGCCAAGTCGGTAGGCGTACATAAATGCAGCGGTGCGAGCGGTGGCACGGTTTTCAGCATGTTTTTGCTGGAAACGGGTATCATCATTGCGGCAGCATTGCTGCTGATGGCGTTGATAATGCTCAACTTCCGCGATTTTGTGGAAGACACGGTCGTTGTAAAGCTCTCCACCTTGTTGGCTCCGGAGCGTATCTGGGTACCGTTGTCGGTAGTGCTTCTGCTGTTTATAGTGGGAGGCGTGTTGCCGGGCCGGCTCTTTGCGCGTATTCCCGTATCGCAGGTGTTCCGCCGCTATACCGAGGGGAAAAAGGGCTGGAAGCGTCCGTTGCTGTTTGTGCAGTTTGCAGGCGTGGCATTCATCAGTGGATTGATGTGTGTGGTGATGTCGCAATATCAGTATGTACTGAAAAAGGATATGGGGTATAATCCCAAGCAGATAGCCATAGGTAATGCCTACTGGGATAATGAAGCGACGCGTGACGCGGCTTATCAGTTCTTCAAGGGATTGCCCTACGTGGAAGCGGTGTCCAGCGCCAACAGCACACCCATTAGCGGATATAGCGGTTCGATGATTCATAGTGAGAGCGGGCAGGCACTTTTCTCTTGCCGTTCTTCTTATTTCATGCGCGAGGATTTTCCTGCTTTGATGGGCATGACTATGAAGACGGGACGTATGGCGCGCGATAAAGAGGAAGTCGTGGTGAACGAGACCTTTGCCGAGATGATGCGTTGGGGAGACGACGTCGTAGGCCGTACGGTATATACCGAAGGGAATACATTCAAGGTCGTAGGGCAGTTGAAGGATTTCCAGATAGAGAGTTTCAGAACCGAGAAGATGCCTTTCATAGCCCGTGGGAACAAGAATTTTTATGGAACGGTACATGTTCGTTTGAAAGAACCCTTTACCGAAAATCTGCAGAAGTTGAACCACGATGTAGCCGAGGCTTTCCATGACCAGACCATTGACTTTACCGGTTATGAGAAAAGGATAGAGAACAGCTATAATTCTGTCCGTGTATTCCGCAATGCCACTTTGATGGCGGCAGTGACCATGTTCTTCATTATGCTGATGGGGCTGATTGGGTATACCACCGACGAGGTGCGCCGCCGCAGTAAGGAGATTGCCATCCGTAAAGTGAACGGGGCAGAGGCTTCCGGTATCTTGGAAATGTTGTCAAGGGATATACTCGTTGTGGCAGCTCCGGCAGTTGTCATCGGTACGGTATTGGCATGGTATGTCAACGGAATGTGGATGGAACAGTTCGCGGAGCGTATTCCCGTCAGTTGGGCAGTATACGTACTGGTAGTGATGGCCAATTTGGTGATTATCGTAGCCTGCGTACTTTGGAAGTCCTGGCGGATAGCGAACGAGAACCCGGTAAACAGCATTAAGAGCGAATGATAATAATATTAATACATAGAATATCATGATTGAAATTAACAACATCAGCAAAGTATTCCGTACTTCGGAAGTAGAGACAGTAGCATTGAACCACGTCAGCCTCGATGTAAAGGAGGGGGAGTTTGTAGCCATTATGGGACCGTCAGGTTGCGGCAAGTCCACCTTGCTGAACATCCTCGGGCTGCTGGACAATCCTACGGAGGGCAGTTACAAGCTGCTCGGTCAGGAAGTAGCGGACTTGAAGGAAAAGGAACGTACCCGTGTGCGCAAGGGCAAGCTGGGATTCGTGTTCCAGAGCTTCAACCTGATAGACGAACTGAACGTCTACGAGAATGTGGAACTTCCCCTTACGTACCTCGGCGTGAAGGCAAGTGAGCGCAAACGCATGGTAGAGGATATTCTGAAGCGGATGAACATCAGCCACCGTGCCAAACACTTCCCGCAACAGCTTTCCGGCGGTCAGCAGCAGCGTGTGGCGATAGCCCGTGCGGTCGTAACCAATCCCAAGCTGATACTCGCCGATGAGCCTACCGGTAACTTGGACTCCAAGAACGGAGCTGAGGTGATGAATCTGTTGACAGAACTGAATAAAGAGGGTACTACGATTATTATGGTGACCCACAGCCAGCACGACGCCTCGTTTGCACACCGCACGATACATCTTTTCGACGGTAGTGTGGTGGCAAGTGTGGCAGCGCAGGATTTGTAACAGACTTTTAAAACAACTTCCATGAGACAACTATATTACACTCTTCAGACACTGATACGAGGAAAAGGCTCCAACCTCATCAAGATTATTTCCTTGGGACTGGGGTTGGCAGTCAGTATCCTCATTTTTTCCCGTCAGGCATTCGAGCTCAATTATGATACCTGCTACAAGGACCATGAACGTTTGTGTCTTGTCAAAACAGTATGGTATTACAACAACGAGTATCATCCTTCGCATATAACTCTTGGACCGGTGGCTGGTACCATTGCCGAAAACCTGCCTGACGAGGTGGAGAGTGTTACCGTCACCCAGCAATGGTGGAGCAATTCGGCTTGGTTTGCCAATGAACGCCGTTTCCAGACCAATGCCATGACGGCCGATTCTTGTTTCTTTGCCACTATGGGCATTGATGTTGTCAGTGGAGACCCTCGCGAGCTGAATAATCCGGAGGTGGTCTTCATCAGCAGGGAGCTGGCCGGCAGCATGTTTGCCGATAAGAATCCCATCGGGCAGACGGTGGTCTATAACAAACAGATGCCAATGACCGTGAAGGGCATTTTTGAAGATTTTCCCGAAAACTCCAGTTTTTATGGAAGCGGTGTCGTGATGTCTTTGGCTACCTCCTTCAAGCATCATTGGGGATACTGGGGATGGGGAGGTGGAGACAGCTATATGTCCTTTGTCCGTCTGCGCCCGGGGGTGCAACTGGACGATGTGAACACCCGAATAGAGAAACTTGCCGAACAGGTGCGCAAGAGCGATGATGTGTTTATCAGTCTGGTTCCGATAAAGGACTACCGTATGGAATTTGGTATCAGTACCATGCGTATGGTATGGATTCTGTTGACGCTGGGAACCGCCATACTTTTTATTGTGGCGATGAATTATGTGCTTATTTCCATCTCAGCCATGAACCGTCGTGCCAAAGCTATAGGCGTACATAAATGTAGTGGGGCAAATACGGGAACTATTTTCGGTATGTTCTTATGGGAGACCGGAGTCATCATGCTTTCTTCCTTGCTGCTTGTAGCGCTGCTTCTATTTAATTTCCGTGAGCCGTTGGAGGACATGCTCGACGTTAGTCTTGCTGGTCTTTTCTCTTGGGAAAACATTTGGGCACCGCTTTCAGTGATAGTCATTTTGTTTATGATAGGCGGCATGTTGCCCGGGCAGCTTTTTGCCCGCATTCCGGTGACGCAGGTTTTCCGCCGGTACACCGAAGGCAAGAAAGGCTGGAAACGTCCGCTCTTGTTTGTGCAGTTTGCCGGTACCTCCTTTATTTTCGGTTTGTTGGGGCTGGTGCTTATGCAGAGCCATTACATCACCAATAAAGAACGTGGATTCGATTACCACCGGGTGGCTTATGCTTCGGGCATATCCTTTGACTCGGATGCGGAAAGCGATGCAAATCGTAGTGTGATGCTTTCTTTGCCTTATGTGGAAGATGGAGCTTGTAGCGGTAATCTTCTTACAGACGGATTGAGTGGAGAAGGGGTTACGACTGATAACGGGCAGTGGATGAGCATGCGTTGGGTGGAATTTGGCAAGGACTATGCCCCGTTTATGAAGTTGGAATTTGCGGAAGGCAAGAATATGGATGCCCCTGGGCAGATATTGGTCAATGAAACATTTTTGAAAATGATGCATTGGGAAGATAAACCGATAGGCAGGCAAGTGCGCAACGGCGATCGCATAGCGGGCAATATTGTAGGTGTACTGAAAGACTTTGCCACATCCAATGCCGCTTATGTGGCGGTGCAACCTATGTATGCAACTTATCTTGACCGATTTTCCGGAAACATCCAATTACGTCTGAAAGAGCCTTTTGACGATAACCTCAAGCGTTTGAACGAAGATATGGAAAAGCTGTTTCCTACCCGTGACATTGTATTTTCCTCGTTCCAAAAGGTCATTGACGACCAGAACAGTACCGTCACGGATTTCCGTAATGCGGCTTTACTGGCTGCCATAACCATCCTTTTTGTTACGTTAATGGGGTTGATTGGCTACATCAATGACGAGATACAACGCCGCAGCAAGGAAATTGCCATCCGTAAAGTGAATGGTGCGGAAGCGTCATCCATTCTCCGGCTTTTCTCGAAGGATATATTCTGGATATCCTTGCCGGCCGTTTTTCTTGGAGGGCTGGGAGCCTGGTATATAGGCGGTGTCTGGATAGAGCAGTTTGTGGAGGGAGTGGATTTTGGTATCTGCGGATTCTTGCTTATTGCATGCATTGTACTATTGTTCATCATCGGTTGTGTAGTATTCAAGGCATGGCGGATTGCCAATGAGAATCCGGTAGACAGTATCAAGAGTGAATAAAGAATAACTTCAGGAAATTATGAGGCGGCACATTTATTATACATTACAAAGCTTGTTGCACAAGCAAGGTTCCAATGCCATTAAGATTGTATCTTTGGCATTGGGACTGCTGATGTCTGTATTTCTATTTGCACGGATTGCATTCGAGTTGAGTTTTGATAACTTTTATCATGATTCGGATAACCTTTATATTGTGAAGACGGGTTGGTTGAAAAATGGAGTGTTGGAAGGTAACGAAAGTCGCTTTACCATCATTCCGATTCCGGCTGCCATTGCCGAAGAGTTTCCGGAACAAGTGGAAAGTAGCACAGTGAGCTGTTCTCTTTTTGATAATAGTTTCCAGTTGGGTGAGCGCCAATTAGATATGTCCACGGTGATGGCAGATACACTTTATTTTTCTGTACTCGGTTTGGAGATGATAGAAGGCAATCCACAGGATTTGGCGGGTCCGGATGTCGTATTCCTTTCCGCCAAGTCAGCAAAGGAGGCCTTCGGTGACGAAAATCCGATAGGGAAAACACTGCGTTATGATTTTTGGGGATATCAGACTACACTGCTCGTGAAGGGTATCTTTGCCGATATTCCGTTGAACACTTCTTTGGAGAGGCGTCCAGAGGCAATCATTTCCTTTCCTACTATAGGGCGGCATCTGAAGTGGAACCTGGGTTGGCAAAGCGGCGGAAACTACGACGGTTATCTCAGGCTGCGCAGCCCGCAGGATGCTGATTGGCTGAATGAGCGTATGTCCATAGCTATTGCCCGTCATATTCCACCGGAAAGTGGTTTAGAATTGAGCGTACGTATTGTCCCTATCCATAATCTGCATGTCGAGACTCCTCAAGTACGGAAGATGATTTGGATTATGTTCTTCCTGGGTATCGTGCTGCTTTTTACGACCGCATTGAATTATGTACTCGTTTCCGTGGCTTCGCTGACACAGCGTGCTAAGGCCATCGGTGTACACAAATGCAGCGGTGCTTCGGGAAGTAGCATCTTTTCCATGTTCATGGTAGAGACTGCTATAGTAGTAGGGCTTGCCTTGCTGCTCATTGGACTGCTGGTGTATATTTTCCACGAAAAAATGGAAGAATTGGCAGCTGTACCTCTCAGTGCTCTTTTTGACTGGCAGAATCTTTGGGCACCATTGTCGGTGATACTGTTACTGTTTATTTTAGGTGGTTGCCTGCCTGCCATGCTTTTCGCTCGTATTCCGGTGACACAAGTGTTCCGCCGCTACACTTCCGGGCGTCGTGGCTGGAAACGGGTACTGCTTTTTGTTCAGTTCATCGGAGCGGCATTCATTCTGGGGATGATGCTGATGGTCGTTTCACAGTACAGTTATGTAACGACGCGTGACCGTGGTTGGCGTCCTGAACGTGTGGTATATACCACCCAGCGGGAAGTGGATGGCAATAGCCTGCGTAGTCTTGTCGGCAGTTTGCCTTATGTGGAAGGGGTTGCTTCGGCAGAACGCCCTATATTGTGGTTCGGTTCTAACCAGCCAATTCTTGACAATCAGGGTAACGAGCTTTTCTATCCTCGTAATACTTGGTTCGACAGTGATTTTCTTCCTTTCATTGGTCTGAGACTGAAAGAGGGGCATAACTTGACGGGAGAAGGTCAGTTGCTTGTCAACAGTGTCTTTTGTGAGAAGATGAATTGGACAGACAGCCCCATAGGCAAGCGGGTGAATGATTATGGCACTGTTGTCGGGCTGTTAGACAGTTTCAGTTTTGCCGATATGCCCAACGATAATTTGCCGGTGATGGTGGAATGGACGGGGAAGACAGCTGCCACCCTGCATGTTCGCCTCAAAGAGCCATTGGATGAAAATCTCGCCCGCCTCAATGAAGAGATGCATCGGATTTATCCTCAGAAAAGCCTCGTATTCCGTTCGGTGGAGCAGGAAATGCGCAGTTATGCCGAGTCTGTACGGGTATTTCGTGATGTCACCCTGCTGGTTTCATTGACCATACTCTTTATCATTCTGATGGGACTGATAGGCTATGTGAATGATGAAATCCGCCTGCGTTCAAAAGAGATTGCCATTCGTAAAGTGAATGGAGCGGAGACGGAAAGTATTTTGCTGTTATTGTCAAGAGATGTGCTTTGGCTGGCCATTCCGTCTGTCGCCATAGGTATTGGGGGAGCATGCCGGGCCGGAAAGCTTTGGGCGAGCCAGTTCTCTGATGTTGTGCCATTCCCTATAGGCGGATATATTCTTGTAGGTTGTCTGTTGCTGTTGTTTATCGTTGCTACCGTGGTATTGAAGGCATGGTGCATTGCCAATGAAAATCCGGTAAAGAGCATCAAGAGCGAATAAAGTTGCCGCAACATACATCATGCGTTTGGGGTAGACAGACCATCTGTTTGGGGCGAATAGATGATGTGTTTGGGCTGAATGAATGATATATTTTCGAACAATTTGTTTGTTATAACATAAAATGCAATATTTGCAGTAGAATAAATCACTTTCACCTCGCTTTTTCGGTAATTCCTGTGGGTAATCTTTTTACATATATCCACAATGCCACCGCTGCCGTTACAAAAGCAAAGAAGTCCGATACCGGCATACATATCCAGATGCCGTCCAGCCCAAAGTAATGCGGGAATATCAGTAGTCCCGGCAACAGATACAGTAATTGGCGTGTCAGCGATAAGAAGATGCTGATTTTCGCTTTCCCGATGCTTTGGAAGAAATTGCCAATGACAATCTGTGCGCCTACCAGCGGGAATATGGCTACGGCAATGCGTACGCCTCTGGAAGCAATATCTATCAACTCTTCATCACTGGTAAAGATGGCAGATATGGCATGGGGGAACAATTCGCAGATAAGGAAGCCGGTACTGGTGATACATACTCCGGCAATGATGGTCAGGCGCAGGGTAGCCTTCACACGGTCGTGCTTTTGCGCACCGAAGTTATAGCCTACAATCGGTTGCATTCCCATCGTCAGCCCCAATACAATCATTACATAGAGTACCAGCAGTCGGTTGATAATGCCATATGCCCCGATGGCCATATCGCCTCCGTACTGTTGGAGGCTGTTGTTTACGATAATCACAATGACACATGCCGTGACGTTCATCAGGAACGGTGACATACCGATGGATAATATACTACTGATGATACGTTTCTTCATCTTCCAGAACCCCCGTTGCAGACGTACCACACTTGTCTTTTGCAGGAAATGGCTCACTACCCACACCATGCCGATGAACTGCGAGATGACCGTTGCCGTTGCAGCTCCCCGTATTCCCCAGTCAAATTGGAAGATGAAAATGGGAGCGAGGATTATGTTGCAGACTACCGTTACCATAGACGTGAGCATCGCTTTCTTGGGATATCCCGTGGCACGCATGATATTGTTTAGGCCAATCATGGTATAAGTGACGGGGGTACCCAGTAATATCACCTGCATAAAGTCGCGGGCATATGGCAACGTATCATTGCTGGCACCGAAGAAGCGCAGGATGTCATCCAGGAATATAAATGAGATGCCGCCGAATATGAATGCATTGACCAGGCAGAACATCAGTGTGTTTCCCAATACTTCCGTTGCTCCGTCCAGGTCTTTCTGTCCCAACCGGATGGACGAAATGGTGGAGCCACCTGCCGATACCATCGTACAGAAAGCCACGACCAGATTCATCAGAGGGAAAGTTATGGCAAGTCCGGCAATGCCCATAGGACCTACGCCATGACCGATGAAAATGCTGTCGATGATGTTGTACAACGAAGTAATCGTCATGCCTATAATGGCCGGAATGGAGTACTGCACAAGCAGTTTGCCAATACGTTCGGTTCCTAATATATGCGCGTTGTTCATTTGATATGAGTCAATTAAGGAGCACAAAGGTATAAAATATTTGTTTGATTCGCAGATTATTCCCACCTTTGTACACTATAATGTTTTGGTATTAACAGATTTAGGTAAAAGAAAGTTTATGGACACAACAAAAGCAACCGCCGTACTTTTTGATTTTGACGGCGTGGTGGTAGACACGGAAACACAGTACAGTCACTTCTGGCATGAAATGGGAAAGCAGTATTTGGGTATGGATGATATTGAAGGCAGGGTGAAGGGCCAGACGCTGGTCTATATTTATGATACCTTTTTTCCGGGTATGGCGAAGGAACAAGCCGAAATTACCGAACGGCTGAACCGCTTTGAACAGGAAATGTCATTCGACTTTATTCCCGGAGTGCTTGACTTCATTGCCGACCTACACCGGAATGGGGTGAAGACTGCCGTAGTGACCAGCTCCAACGAAGCGAAGATGGCAGCTGTCTATCGGGTTCATCCCGAAATAAAGACTCTTTTCGACCGTATCCTTACGGCCGAGATGTTTACGGCTTCCAAGCCTGCACCGGATTGTTTTCTGTTGGGTATGGAGGTTTTCGGCACAACTCCCGACACCACATATGTATTCGAGGATTCTTTCAACGGGCTGAAAGCCGGCATGGCTTCAGGAGCTACCGTTATAGGGTTGGCAACCACCAATTCCCGTGAAGACATAGCTCCGTTGTGTCATTATGTATTGGATGACTTTCAGGGATTCACTTACGATAAATTAACTCAATTGCACAAGTAATCAGAAAAAGGATTACCTTTGCGCCGAAAATTAAATTGAGTAATTGTAAATTGTAAATTGCCAAATTGTAAATACTATCATGGGTTATATTTCAGACGACACTCGTAAAGTGACTACACATCGCCTTATCGAAATGAAACAGAGAGGCGAAAAAATATCAATGTTGACATCATACGACTATACTATGGCGCAGATTGTGGACGGTGCCGGGGTAGACGTGATTCTGGTGGGAGATTCCGCTTCCAATGTAATGGCAGGCAATGTCACCACGCTTCCCATCACGCTCGACCAGATGATTTATCATGGCAAATCCGTGGTTCGCGGTGTGAAGCGTGCCATGGTCATTGTCGACATGCCTTTCGGCTCTTATCAGGGCAACGAACTGGAGGGATTGGCTTCCGCTATCCGTATTATGAAAGAAAGCCATGCCGACGCCCTCAAACTGGAGGGAGGCGAGGAAATCATCGGTACGGTGAAGCGTATCCTCAGCGCCGGTATTCCCATCATGGGACATCTCGGACTGATGCCCCAATCCATCAACAAGTATGGAACATATACGGTCCGTGCCAAGGATGATGCCGAAGCCGAGAAACTGGTACGCGATGCGCATTTGCTGGAAGAAGCCGGATGCTTCGGACTGGTATTGGAGAAGATTCCTGCCGCATTGGCTGCCCGCGTGGCAAGCGAGCTGACTATACCCGTTATAGGCATCGGTGCCGGTGGCGATGTGGACGGCCAGGTGTTGGTGGTTCAGGATATGCTGGGTATGAATAACGGTTTTCGTCCCCGTTTCCTGCGTCGCTATGCCGACCTGCATACAGTGATGACGGATGCCATCAGCCGTTATGTATCCGATGTGAAGAATTTAGATTTCCCGAATGAGAAAGAACAGTACTAACAAACTCATGACACTCAATTTTTGGCGGATGTGTACGGCAAATCTGTTGCTGTTCATATCCGTCTATATGCTTTTCCCTTTGCTTCCTTTTGTGATGGGAGAGCAGTTGGGTGTTTCCGTCGGGCAGGCGGGCAGCATGTTTCTGGTCTTTGTGGTGGCCATGTTTGCTGTCGGTCCTTTCCATGCCTATCTGGTCGATGAATATAAAAGGAAACACGTGCTCCTTTACTCCGCACTCATTATGCTGGCGGCTGTTCTGGGATATGCCTTTGTGGATGGTTATACGAAATTTCTGCTGCTTGCCGCTGTGCAGGGAGCATGTTTCGGGCTGGCAACCACAGCGGGCATTACGGTGGCCATCGACATAACGACTTCCGCGCGCCGCAGCGCAGGAAACATGGTATATGCATGGGCTGCACGCTTGGGCATGCTGGTGGGTGTTGTGTTGGGCATTGGAATGTATAAGATGTATGGTTTCCGTATGGTGACCTATCTGTCCGTAGCGGCCGGACTGGCTAGCATATTTTTCGCATCGAGGGTATATGTGGCTTTCCGTGCTCCGATAGGCGTGTCGTTGTGCAATATGGACCGCTTCTTATTGCCGCGTGCATGGATACCTGCCATCAATATGCTACTGATTGCTTTTGTACCGGGAGCGTTGCTGCCACTGATGTTTGTGGGCGATTACTGGTCATTGGCGGCATTGGCTGTATTGGTGTTCATTACAGTCCCGTTCATGAAGATGTTCGTCAAGCTGTCGCACCATTGCCAGCGTGGAACGGCAAACACCACTTGTCATTTGTCTATGGAGGCAGGGCTGCTGGTGGGCATGACTGTGGCTTGCCACCTGATGGACAAAGCGCAGATATACCATGTGGCGTCTGTTGCTGCTATGCTTGCCGTATTTTTCTTTGTACTGCTGACCTATCCTTATTATAAGAAGAAGCGGGTGAGGTAAGGGATAAATACAATCAATCCTATAATGGCCGCCGTTGCAGCACATACCAGTACTGCTCCGGCGGCTATGTCTTTTACTTGCCCTGCCACGGGATGCTGTTGGGGAGACACCAGGTCGACCAGCTTCTCAATGGCGGTATTGAACAGTTCGGCTGCTATCACCACTCCGATGCAGAGAATGATTATCATCCACTCCATGCGGGTAATGCCTAAAACGAATCCTGCAATGACTACCACAGCCGTAGCTATCAGATGGAAGCTCAGGTTCTGTTCTTTTCCTATGCAACACCGGATACCTTTCCAGGCATATCCGAAACTGCGCAACTGCTTTTTAAAGTCGTACTTCATGGATTATAGTTGTTGCTTAATTCCTTGAAACCTGTTTCACTCCCTTTACTGTTCTCAGTTTCTTGACAAGTGCTTCCAGATGTCCCGTATCGCTCACCATGATGGTCAGTGTTCCGGAGAACAGCCCGTCATGCGAGTCAATGCCGATGCTTCTCAAAGTAATACCCGTTTCTTTGGAAATGATGGAAGTGATGTTGGTCACGATGCCGATGTCATCGTGTCCCACTACGCGCAGGGTGATGGGGTACTGTGTACCTTGTGACTTTCCGGCCCAGCGTGCCTTCACGATACGGTAGCCGAAACGTGAGTGCAAATCACTGGCATTGGGACAATCGCAACGGTGTATCTTGATACCTCCCGTCACACTGACAAAGCCGAATACATCATCTCCATAGATGGGATTGCAGCAGCGTGCCAACTTGAAATCCAATCCTTTCAGATTTTGATCAATGACCAGTACATCTTCTTTGGTACCTATCTCTTCCGGTATGCCTTGTTGAAGGTTATAGCCTTCAGCACTGCGGTAGACAATATCGTCGCGCGTATCATTTTCCCGTCTTTGCTGTTCCTGGTATTTGTCTATAATCTCGTTGACATCCAGTTCTTCATCGGCTATGGCTTGATAGAAGTCGGTCACTATCTTGAAACCGAGGCGCTTGATGAGGCGCATCATGGTTCCTTCATCATACTCTATCTTCCGGTTCTTGAACTTGCGTTCCAGGGTTTCCTTAGCGAAGGCGTGCTGGCGTGCAGCCATTTCCTTCAATGCCTGGCGTATTTTGGTGCGTGCCTTGGAGGTGGTTACGATGTTCAGCCAGTCCTGCTTGGGCGTCTGCGTATTCGATGTCATTATCTCCACCTGGTCACCGCTATGCAGCATTTGCTTCAGCTGTACATTCTTGCCGTTCACTTTTGCACCGATACATTTGCAGCCCAGTTTGCTATGGATGTGGAACGCAAAATCGAGCACGGTGGAGCCTTTGGCAAGTTTGAACAAATCACCTTTGGGGGTAAATACAAATACCTCGTCTTCGTACAAATCCAGTTTGAACTGGTCCATCGTTTCCAGTCCGTTGCTGTCCGAGCTCTCTAAGGCTTCGCGTACGGAAGTCAGCCATTCGTCAAGACCAGATTCACCTTTCACTCCTTTGTATCGCCAATGGGCGGCCAGGCCTCGTTCGGCAATATCATCCATGCGTTCGGTACGTATTTGTACTTCCACCCATTTGCCTTCGGGGCCCATCACGGTGATGTGCAGTGATTCATATCCGTTGCTTTTAGGTACGGACAACCAGTCGCGTAGCCTTTTCGGGTTAGGCTGGTACATATCTGTTACGATGGAGTAGGCCTGCCAACATTCCAGTTTCTCCTTTTCCAGGCAAGAGTCCAGGATGACGCGGATGGCGAACAGGTCATACACGCCTTCGAAGGGGCATTTCTGCTTCTTCATTTTCTGGTAGATGGAGTGGATGGACTTGGTGCGTCCTTTGATATGGAACTTCAGTCCGGCTTCTTCGAGCTTCTTCTGTACCGGTGCAATGAAGGCGGCAATGTACTTGTCACGCGATGCCTTGGTCTCATTCAGTTTTTCCTTGATATGGTAGTAAACTTCCTTTTCTGTATATTTCAATGAGAGGTCTTCCAGTTCCGACTTCAATTTGTACAGACCCAGCTTATGGGCAAGGGGCGCATAGAGATAAGCCGCTTCGTTGGCTACCTGCCGACGGGCTTCATCGTTCTTGCAATCTTTTATCTGCCGCATGATGTTTACGCGGTCGGCAATCATAATGAGAATGACACGCATGTCCTCAGCGAAAGTCAGCAACAAGTTGCGGAAATTCTCGGACTCGATGGTAGGGCTTTTGGAATAAAGTTCGTTTACACGTATCAATCCCCGGATGATGCCTGCCACATCCTCGCCATAGATTTGCTCCACTTCCAGAGCGGTGCAAGTGCCGCAGCGCACGGAGTCGTGCAGCATGAGCCCCAGGATAGAAGCACGCTTCATTCCGATTTCTTCCGCTACAATGACAGCCGTCTGCATATCTTTGATGACGGGATTCAAACCGAATATATCACGCTGGATACGGTTGTTCTGTATAGTATTGACAAGATGTGTTTTCAGCTTTTTGCAGTCCCCCTTCTGGAGGGTTTCTCCGGAAAGTTGCAACAGTTTGCGGTAGAGCGAGAAGAGTAAATCTTTCTCTTTGATAGTGAAAAATTCATCAGTTTCCATAATCGTCCGTATTTTATGCTTCAAAGGTAAGTTTTTTCTTCATTTTCTTGACGGCAGTTCTGCTTTTTTTGTATTTTTGGGCATGAATTAATAAAACAAGATATTATGATAACACCGCAAGACAAAGAGTTGCTCGAAAATAAAGGCATCTCCGAAGAACAAATAGCCGAACAGTTGGCTTGTTTCGAAAAAGGTTTTCCATACTTGAAGCTGTCTGCCGCCGCTTCTGTAGAAAAGGGTATACTGGCTCCGGATACGGATGAACAGAAGAAATACCTGGATGCCTGGGAGGCATATACACAAACCGATAAAGTGGTGGTGAAGTTTGTGCCTGCTTCGGGTGCTGCCAGCCGTATGTTCAAGAACTTGTTTGAATTTCTCGGGGCAGACTATGACACTCCCCAGACAAACTTTGAAAAGACTTTCTTTGAGAAAATAGAGAAGTTTGCCTTCTATGATGACTTGAATACCGCTTGCCAGAGGACTGCCGGAAAGGATATACCGACTTTGGTTGCCGCTGGAAACTACAAGGCGGTTGTTGCTGCCTTACTCGAAGGGGCCGGACTGAACTATGGTGCTCTGCCCAAAGGATTGCTTAAGTTCCATAAGTATGAAGACGGTAGCCGCACGCCGCTGGAAGAGCACTTGGTAGAAGGAGCATTGTATGCTGCCAATAAGAACGGTAAGGTGAATGTGCATTTCACGGTTTCGCCCGAACATCGTGCCTTGTTCAAGGCTTTGGTAGACGAAAAGGCTGCCGCTTATGCAAAGAAGTATGGGGTGGATTATAACATCTCTTTTTCGGAACAGAAGCCGAGCACCGATACCATTGCCGCCGATATGGAAAACAAACCCTTCCGCGACAATGGCAAATTGTTGTTCCGTCCCGGCGGTCATGGCGCCTTGATTGAAAACTTGAATGACCTTGATGCGGATATTATCTTCATAAAGAATATAGACAATGTGGTACCCGACAAGCTGAAAGGTGACACCGTATTATATAAGAAACTGATTGCCGGTGTGCTGGTAGCGTTACAGCAGAGAGCGTTTGCTTATCTGCAGTTGCTTGACAGCGGGAAGTATACACACGAGCAAATTCTTGAAGTTCTGCAATTCCTGCAGAAACAACTCTATTGCAAGAATCCGGAGACAAAGAATCTGGAAGATGCCGAGTTGGTTATATATCTGAAAGAGAAGCTGAACCGTCCGATGCGTGTTTGCGGTATGGTGAAGAACGTAGGCGAACCGGGCGGAGGTCCGTTCTTGGCATACAACAGTGACGGTACTATCTCTCTGCAGATTCTGGAAAGTTCGCAGATTGATATGGACGACCCGGAAAAGAAGGAAATGTTTGAAAAAGGTACCCATTTCAATCCGGTGGATTTGGTTTGCGCCGTACGTGACTATAAAGGACATAAGTTCAATCTTGTGAAGTATGTGGATAAAGCGACGGGGTTCATCTCCTATAAGTCCAAGAACGGCAAGGACCTGAAAGCGCTTGAACTTCCCGGTTTGTGGAACGGAGCCATGAGTGATTGGAACACAGTATTTGTAGAAGTGCCTCTGACTACATTCAATCCGGTAAAGACGGTGAATGACTTGTTGAGAGAACAACACCAATAAGAGGATTTACTATTAGACGATTTACGATGTACGATTGGGATTGCTTTGGCTTGTGGCGGTTTATTGTCTAAAGTAACTCTAATCGTACATCGTACGTCGTCAAATCGTAAATATATAAAATTGTAAATAAAAGAATTGATGAAAAAGATTTTATTGTTAGGTTCCGGTGAGTTGGGCAAGGAGTTTGTTATTTCCGCCCAACGTAAGGGCCAGTATATCATTGCTTGCGACTCGTATGCCGGAGCGCCTGCCATGCAAGTGGCAGATGAATGTGAGGTATTCAGCATGCTCGATGGAGATGCTTTGGAACGTGTAGTACGCAAACACCAGCCGGATATTATTGTTCCGGAAATTGAGGCTATCCGTACAGAACGTCTGTATGATTTCGAGAAAGAAGGCATTCAGGTAGTGCCCAGTGCACGCGCCGTGAACTTTACCATGAACCGTAAAGCAATACGTGACCTTGCAGCTAAAGAGCTGGGATTGAAGACTGCTAAATATTTTTATGCCAAATCTTTGGATGAACTGAAAGCTGCTGCTGAAAAGATAGGTTTCCCGTGTGTGGTGAAACCGCTGATGTCCTCTTCCGGTAAAGGCCAGTCTCTCGTAAAGAGTGCCGACGAACTGGAGCATGCCTGGGAGTATGGCTGTAATGGTAGCCGTGGAGACATCAAAGAACTTATCATTGAAGAGTTCATCAAGTTCGACAGTGAGATAACACTGCTCACCGTAACGCAGAAGAATGGTCCGACCTTGTTCTGCCCGCCTATCGGCCATGTACAGAAGGGTGGGGACTATCGTGAAAGCTTCCAGCCTGCCCATATTGACCCTGCCCATCTAAGGGAGGCGCAGGATATGGCAGAGAAAGTGACCCGTGCCTTGACCGGTGCCGGATTGTGGGGAGTGGAATTCTTTCTCAGCCATGAGAACGGTGTCTATTTCTCCGAACTCTCTCCACGTCCGCACGATACGGGTATGGTAACCCTGGCCGGAACCCAGAATCTGAATGAGTTTGAATTGCACTGTCGTGCGGTGCTTGGTCTGCCTATCCCTGGCATCAAGCAGGAGCGTATAGGAGCCAGTGCTGTCATCCTTTCTCCGATAGCCAGTCAGGAACGTCCCAATTATCGTGGCATGGAAGAGGTTACGAAAGAAGAGGATACTTATCTGCGTATTTTTGGTAAGCCTACTACCCGCGTAAACCGCCGTATGGGTGTAGTGCTGTGTTATGCACCTCTTGACAGTGATCTTGACACGCTGCGCGACAAAGCGAAGCGTATTGCTGATAGGGTAGAGGTATATTAATGATTAGTGATGAATGATTGGTGATTTGTTGATGAATGGATACCATCAACAAATCACCAATCGTCAGTATTAATCATTGAAAAAGAGTCCGGGATAAATCTCTCCTCCAAGTTCTGTTACATCGAGGCTTTGTAATAGTTTTCCATCCGGAGCATAGAACAGTTGGAATTCTTCATCGGAATTGTATTGTTCCACCTCAATTATTATCACTGTGGGATGTTTGGGAAAGGTGATGATTCTTATATCCCTTAATCTCATGCCGGTCATTGTACTGCTCATGAATGCTTCTGCCACGGGAGCCGGCACTTTTTCCAGTGACTCTACATCCGTTTCAGTCATAACCCACTCCGCTTGTTTATTGAACCAGACATCAATTTCCTGACCATCTGCAATAAATTCTGCCACGTAGCAACCGGCCATTTGCTCCCATTCCACATCCGTTGCTTGAGGATAGAGCTTTAGAAAAGCTGTTTGTATATTTGCAGGAAGACGCCCTTCCGCAAAGGCGGACACTGACAACAAGATAAGTAGTCCTGCCAGAATACCGAATTTTAATTTTTTCATAATCAAGGTTGTTTTGAGTTTTCTGTAAGAACAACCTTGTTGTGTTTTTGTTTCCGGAAATCAGTATATTGGTTGATGCATTTTTAAATATCAGTGAACTGGCCTTTGTATACAAAAGCTTTTTCTCCGAAATCCACTTCCGGTAATACGGCATCTTCCTTGAATAATCCGTAAACAGATGACCCCGAACCACTCATGGAGGCATATACAGCTCCTTGCCGGTACATCTCTTCCTTGATTTCTCCAATAGCCGGGAATTGGGGGAATACGCTTTCTTCAAAGTCATTGACCATTCGTCCGTTCCATTCTTCTACGGGAAGTTGGGCAATTTCTTTCAGGGACATTTCCGGATGATGCGGTTTTATTTTTGCAAAGGCATCCCGTGTAGAGACGAAAATGTCCGGCTTCACCAACCATATCCGATATCCTTTCAGTGAGAGGGGAAGGGGAGAAAATATGTTTCCGATACCTTCTGCGTAAGTCGGACGGTTTTTGATGAAGAAGGCACAATCGGCACCCAGCTTGGCGGCATACTCTTCCAGAGTGTCATCCGGCAGTCCGAGTTCAAACTTATTATTCAGAAGCTTCAGCATGAAGGCTGCATCGGCCGAACCGCCACCCAGTCCGGCTCCCGAGGGAATATGCTTGAAGAGATGAATATCTACCGGAGGAAGGTTGAACCGGTCATCCAGTAACTTGTAGGCTTTCACTACCAGGTTACTCTCTGCTTCTCCCTCAATTTCCAGACCTGCTTGATGCAGACGGAACTTTCCGTTTCCTTCGTTCAAGATATTTATTTCCAAAGCATCTTCTATGGGAACCGGATAGAAAATGGTTTCCAGATTATGGTATCCGTCCGGACGCTTTTCTGTGATATTCAGTCCCAGGTTTATTTTGGCATTTGGAAAAGTCAGCATGGCGTTGAAAATTAAGAATTAATAATTTAAAATTAAAAGGAGAAGCTATTGGAGTGCAGCTTCCGAAGACAAAGTTAGTGATTTCTGTTCATAGTAGATTGAAAACTTAACAATGATTTATTTACTGCTTATAAATAAATTCGCTTATCTTTGCCATACGAGCGAAGATAGGCTGCACCTCAACATAACTTTTTCATGCAAGCATGAAAGTTATGTATTCGGTTTGCACTATCTTTGCTTCCCCTTTCTAAAAAGGGAAGTTCATTTAATTTTTAATTTTCAATTTTTAATTCTTAAAGTGGCAGAACAAAGAAGAACATCCCGTACTCCGAAAGGAAAGGCACCACAGCCCGTAACAGACTACGGACGTATCCAGCCGCAAGCGCCGGAGCTGGAAGAAGCTGTCTTGGGAGCCTTGATGATTGAGAAGGACGCTTATTCGCTGGTAAGTGAAATTCTTCGTCCGGAGTCATTCTATGAACATAGACATCAGTTGATATATTCCGCTATTACCGATTTGGCCGTGAATCAGAAGCCGGTCGATATCCTCACCGTGAAGGAGCAGCTTTCCAAGCGGGGAGAATTGGAGGAAGTGGGCGGCCCGTTCTATATTACCCAACTCAGCAGTAAGGTGGCATCTTCTGCACACATCGAATACCATGCACGTATCATTGCACAGAAAGCTTTGGCACGTGAACTGATTACTTTTACCAGCAATATCCAGAGCAAGGCTTTCGACGAGACGCTGGATGTGGACGACCTGATGCAGGAGGCCGAAGGAAAACTGTTCGAGATTTCCCAGCAGAACATGAAGAAGGATTATACACAAATTAATCCTGTCATTGCCGAAGCCTATGATTTGATTCAGAAAGCTGCTGCCCGTACCGATGGTTTGAGTGGCTTGGAAAGTGGGTATACCAAGCTGGACAAGATGACTTCCGGATGGCAGAAGTCCGACCTCATCATTATTGCAGCCCGTCCTGCCATGGGTAAAACGGCGTTCGTACTTTCCATGGCAAAAAACATTGCCGTGAATTTCCGCAATCCCGTAGCACTGTTCTCGCTTGAAATGAGTAACGTGCAGCTGGTGAACCGTCTGATATCCAACGTGTGCGAGATTCCGAGTGAGAAAATCAAGAGTGGCCAGTTGGCGGACTATGAATGGCAGCAGTTGGATTACAAACTGCGTGACTTGCTGGATGCTCCGCTTTATGTGGACGATACGCCTTCTTTGTCGGTATTTGAACTCCGTACGAAGGCACGGCGTCTGGTACGTGAACACGGAGTGAAGATTATCATCATCGACTACCTTCAGCTGATGAATGCAAGCGGAATGTCTTTCGGTAGCCGTCAGGAAGAAGTTAGTACCATTTCGCGCTCATTGAAAGGTTTGGCCAAGGAGCTGAACATTCCTATCATCGCTCTGTCGCAGTTGAACCGTGGTGTGGAGAACCGTGAAGGCGAGGAAGGCAAGCGTCCCCAGTTGAGCGACCTTCGTGAATCCGGTGCCATCGAGCAGGATGCCGATATGGTGTGCTTCATTCACCGTCCCGAATATTACAAGATTTATACTTCTGCCGATGGCAGTGACTTGCGCGGTATGGCAGAAATCATCATAGCAAAGCACCGTAACGGTGCCGTGGGGGATGTGCGTCTGAGATTTATCGGACAGTACACCCGTTTCCAGAATCCGGAGGATGATATGGTTATCCCACCTCCGACGGAGGGTGGAGGAGCTACATTCGGTTCACGTATGAATGCGCCTATCGGAAGTACGGCAACACCGCCACCTCCATCGGCTGCTGATTTTCCGCCACAGACGGACAACCCGTTTGGAGGTGTGGGGTCGGACGGGCCATTACCTTTCTGATGTATTTTTATGGCTACACCCTTTGCCTTGAATGCCTATACCATCGTAGAGTGATGGCTACACCTTTAGGTACAAAGGGTGTAGCCATGTTAAATACTGTATTTGAGCCTATTTACTTATTCTAAAACCTTCAATGTGGACAGTGAGGACGTCAATCTTATTTTTGCTCCCTTTTCCGTTTTGATTGTGCCTCGGGCATCTGCTGTTCTGTGTTTATTTTATCAGAGGATAGAGTATCTTGTTTTATTTCTTGTTCCTTTCTCAACCGGTTGAGTTTCCATCTGTTCCAGAAAAGGAGCTCACTCCATTTGTTGAAATCCTTTTTGAAGATAATGCCAATACCTTGTGTTGTCAGATTTGTCCGGGTGTAGTAGCGGTCGTTCGTTTCGTTGTACGCTTTCAGGCGGATGTCTCCGGAACGGTTGACGAGCCATTCCGCTTCAAAGTCTCCCACAAAATTGGTATTTGCCATCGGATTGTCACGATAGCCAAAATTACCATTGATAAGTAGTCGGTTATTCAATAATTGTCCCGAAAGCATGGTCTCGAACTCCATGTCTGTCCAGCCTCTTTCACCGGTACTGAAATTGGTGCCGAAGTTCCAGTTATTGACATCGAGAATGTTCGATAAAGCGTTATTCAACTGTCCGGAAAGGGTGGATGAAACAACACTGGACATCATATTCGAATTCTGGGTGGCTCCCAAGTTTTCCGGGGTATAGAACTTGCCGATAGCCAACAGATAGAGTATCTGCATGTTCATTTGCTCGTCAGTAGGAATATAGTTACGGACAATGGCCTGCACTTCATCGCGTTCGTTGGGCAGCTCGATGTCGAATTTTACATCGGGTGAAGTCAATTGTCCGGTAAGGTCCATCATACAGTTCACTTTTACATTTGTTTGGCTGATGTAGCCGGAGGTTGCCTCGTTGGGCATTAGGTCATTTAAGGATGCTGAGTTGACCGTATAGCCTGCTTTTATGTCCAGAGTGGCATCCAGCGGCGAACCGTTGAATGTAATGGTACTTCCATCCCTGATAATAAAGTCCTTTCGGATAACCTCTTGCAGACTGAATTTATAGACTCCCTGGCTTATCCGGTAACTGCCGAACATTTTTACATCTCCTTTATTGAAGAACTCAGTACGGATATTTCCGGTTCCCCGTCCACTGATATAGTCGCCGGCGATAGGGTCCATGATAATCTTCATGGTAGCGTCGGGGGTGGCGTCTACCAAGAGATTCAGCCGGATGTCAGTGTCGCTCTCTTTCTCTTCCTCGATTTCCTTTTGGGCAATCTCGTAGTCGGAAAGGCGAACAGAGTCTTGTACGGCACGGCGTGGCGTCTTGTCCACAAACTTGATGAACTGGTTGCTGACTGCTGTAGATACGTTATCCTTTATATAGGTAAAGGTGGTGTTACGATTGGTAGTCATTGCAACGTCAATGTTAACGCCATCTTGGGCATTACCGGCAATAGTGGCATTCCCCGTACCGTAGACGGTGCCGTAGAAGGGATAGTCCGGTGATTCTTTGGTATTCATCACCAGCATGTCGTTGACATTGAAATTGAAACGGTACTCCAGGTTCTTGAAATGCTGATAGTGCAGATAGCCGCTCATGCTGCCTTGATGCCCTTGCGTGTCGAAAATGCGGTTGTTGCGGAAGGTCAACCCGCCGGGCTCGATGTAGATGCTGTCTTTGACGGAGAAAGTGGTGTTGAGCACGTCTACCTTCATGGAAGCATCGCCGAATACACGCCCTTCCATGGTGAGAGCCTTGAATTTGCCATAGAAATGTACATGGCCGGTGGCACGTCCGTTGAATTCGGGCGTGATGCTGCTCATATAATGATGTATAAACTTCAAGTTGGTACCGCCCGCTTCAATTTGGAGATCCAATGAACTGGTGGGCTTCAAGGGATAGACATAGCCATACACATGGCTTTTGGCGATATCTTTCTCCCGGATATGGGCATCCAGATAGATGCCCTTCACATCGTGGTGCCATTCTCCGTGTATGTTGGCATCACCCAGCAAGCCTTCGTTCAATCCGAGGTTGCGGATAAACAAATCGGTGCTCATGACGGGTTTTTCCAGTACTCCGCTGGCGAAAGCCGGACCGGTGGCTTCTCCTTTGAAATTGACTCCGAGGTCTGCAATGTCGAACACATAACCGATGTTGATTTCCTTCAAATCCAGACGTACTGTATCTTCGGGATGTGGTGAAACGATGCCATTGATACGCAAGTGCCGGTCTTTATGGCTGAAGTAGAAATCATTGACATACACTTTGCCGGAGTCGAGTACTACCTGGGAAGGATGTATATCCCACAGTGTATCGTTCAGTATCACGTTGGTGGGCTGGACATCAATGACGGTTTTTAAGGGGGGAAGTTTCCTCTTGCTTTCATTCGCTTCTTTCTGTTCACGGATGAAGTGGGCGACGGCGGCGAGTTTCCCGCTGTAGGTTACAGTGCTGCTGTTACCCCAGTTCAGCGTGGTCTGTATGCTGTTGTTCTGGGCTTGCGCTTCTAAAGCTATATTGACAGCGCCGCTTGATTTGCGGTTGCTGAAGCGTAGGCGTGTATGGAACTGGTCACCGGGATTCTCGCAAAGGAACATTCCGGATTCGATGAATTTGTTTTCATAGCGGAGACGGGGAAAATAGCCTTCTACACGGAGTCGCTGTGCCTTGTCATTGAAGTATCCTTTAATGGTGGAATGGGTATATACTTTTACCGGAATCTGAAAGACGGTGGAGAGCAGTTCCGTATTGTAAATGTGCATGTCGAAATGGAAATTGTTCTCCGTCTCTATGGGTTTCTTGTCTGGCAGAATCAAGGCGGGGATATAACGACGCATGATATTCAGTACACTGGCAGGCAGGGTACGATAAGAATAATCGCCTTCTATGCTACCTTGGAGAAAGTTGGATTGGATGGTCAGCCGTTTCTGATTTTCGCTTTCTCTTATGGCGGATATCTTCAGGTTGTCCAGGAAGTATTGTGTTTCCGGAGCTGCGAACAATAAGCTGTCAATGTTGATTTCACCGTTCATCTCGTCAATGGAACCGCCGGTGAAGTCTGCCTTGACTTTGACTGATATTTCCGTATCTTCATAGTTGGGTGTCAGATGTAGGGCATGAGGACGAAATTTGTCGATGCTTGCCTGAAAGTTGAAAGTCGGTACCCGACTGGCGGTATTGATGGTGCCGTTCAAAATAACAGAACCATTGGTGTCATCCAAGGCGACTTTTCCCGTGAAGCCTCCCTGCTTGTATTCTCCATCCAGGGTGATATTTTCGTAATTGTAGTCGCTGTAATCAATGGAGGCAACCAGCCCTTTCAGCAGTACGGATGGGTATTGGTTTTCGTAATGGCTGCTGTTGACATCCAGATTGAAAGTTACTTTACCCAGTTTTTTGTTACCCAGCATCTTGCCCAGCTCAAACTCTTTGGTTTTCACTGCACCGGAATAGGCAAAATAACCTTTATCTTTGTTAGAACTTAGTTTTACGTCAGTTTGGATGGTTCCGATGTCAGTGCGTACTTGTCCGTAAGTTACGAGGTCTGTGAAGTAGCCCGATACTTCTCCACGGAAGGAAACCGTTCCTAAGTGTTGCAGGACGGGAGGTACTCCATTATAGTTCTTGCTGAAATTCCGGACAAAGAAGGCAATTCCTTCCGGGTCTGCGTACAAATTGGACAAATTGCCGAATATATAAGCATTTTCCGGATGGGAAAGGTCTTGTAGTGATACGTCTCCCCTCAGATAAAAATGATTTCCGACAGAGACGGAAAGGTGCGGGCAATTCAGTTGATTGACAGTGCCGTCCGTCTGTACCTCTACTTGCAATTTTTCCTTGAAAGAACCAAAAGCCGGAACAAAAGCCGATAAATCCTGCAAGGCGATTTGAGAGGGCAGCAAATGGAATGAGAAACGGACATCTTGGGCAAGATTGTCAAACGCCCCCAGGCTGTCATAATCCATGTGTATAGTATCCATTGCCAAAGAGGTGTTGGGGAGGTCGATGGCGAAATTTTCGATTTTCATCCGTTGGTCATTGCCGATAACCTTTAGGCTTAGTTTCTTCAATTCAAATCCGGAATGTTCTTCTTCGATGCTCAGACGCTTGATGGCAGCATTGATAGAATCATTTTGCAATGCTTTTAGGGAGATGTTTGCAATAATGTTACGCAAGCGGAGATGCTGTGGATTGAACTTTCCCGGAGTCTCTTTCTCGGACAGCACATCATATGAAACCTTTCCGCGGCGTATCAGTAAGGAATTGATACGGAGATCCAGGTTATTTTTCTTTTGAACCGTATCTTTGGATGCGAATGCGTCGAGTACAAACTGAAAATTAGGTTTATCCTTGGGAGTCTGCTTGCTCAGATTGATGTTAAAGCCGAACAATTGTATGTTACTGATGGATATTTTGCCGCTGAATAGGGGGAGAATATCGAATTTGGCGGAAAGACGGGTCACCTTCAGCATTTCCTTGCCGGACTGGTCGTCCAGGAGCAGGTCGTCGATGATGATGCGGTTCAGCAATCCTATGTTTATTCGCCCAATGGAAATCTTGCTGTTCAGTATGGAAGCCAGTTCATTGGCAACAAATACAGACATTTGTCGCTGAACGGATGGAATGTTCAGCAACAATATGGTACCGATATACAATCCCAATACAATACCGAGTACCCAGCGTACTGTTTTTTTTAGCTTTCTGATAGGCGGTTAATTTTTATAATCAGCCAACAAAAATATGAAATAATACGTTATGAATCGTACTTTTATCACTACTTTTGCAGCGTTTAAACGTAAATAAACATTATGAGTACAATAATCTTGGGAATAGAATCTTCTTGTGATGACACTTCTGCAGCTGTCATCAAAGATGGTTATCTGCTTTCGAATGTGGTGGCCAGCCAAGCTGTGCATGAAGCATACGGTGGGGTAGTGCCTGAACTGGCTTCCCGCGCGCACCAACAAAATATAGTTCCGGTAGTGCATGAGGCATTGAAACGCGCCGGAGTAACTAAAGAGGAATTGAGTGCTGTGGCTTTTACACGTGGACCGGGATTGATGGGGTCATTGTTGGTGGGGGTATCTTTCGCCAAAGGGTTCGCCCGTTCATTAGGCATTCCCATGATTGATGTTAATCATTTGACTGGCCATGTTTTAGCTCATTTCATTAAAGCAGAAGGTGAAGATAATGTGCAGCCGGAATTTCCTTTCCTCTGCTTGCTGGTTTCCGGTGGAAACTCACAGATTATCTTGGTGAAAGCCTATAACGATATGGAAATTTTGGGGCAGACCATTGATGATGCCGCCGGTGAAGCCATTGACAAATGCTCGAAGGTAATGGGATTGGGATATCCGGGTGGTCCGATTATTGACAAACTGGCTCGGCAAGGTAATCCTAAAGCCTTCTCGTTCAGCAAACCGCATATTCCAGGGTTGGATTATAGTTTCAGCGGACTTAAGACCTCGTTTCTTTACTCTCTGCGCGACTGGATGAAGGACGACCCCGATTTCATCGAACATCACAAGACGGATTTGGCGGCATCACTGGAAGCTACCGTTGTAGATATCTTGATGGATAAGTTGCGCAAAGCTGCCAAACAATATAAAATAAAGGAAGTGGCTGTTGCAGGAGGCGTTTCTGCCAATAATGGATTGCGTAATGCTTTCCGTGAGCATGCCGGGAAGTATGGTTGGAAAATATTTATTCCGAAGTTCAGCTACACAACGGATAACGCTGCCATGATTGCCATTACCGGATACTTCAAGTATATGGATAAGGATTTTTGTCCGATGGAAGCACCTGCTTATTCACGCGTAACTTTAGGATAATATATAATAAGGTATGAAGTTGGAAGAAAAGGTAGGAGAGCTGCTGAAAGCAAAGAAATTGTCCCTTTCCACCGCAGAAAGTTGTACGGGTGGAGGGATTGCCGCTCTGATTACTTCCGTTCCCGGCAGTTCGGAATACTTTAATGGTAGTATAGTGGCGTATTCCAATGAAATAAAGATGTCTTTGCTGCATGTATCTGCCGAAACTTTGGAAAAACATGGAGCAGTAAGCCGCGAAACTGTTACAGAAATGGTGAAAGGTGCGATGAAAACGCTGAAAACAGATTGTGCAGTGGCTACTTCCGGTATTGCAGGTCCTGGAGGTGGGACTCCGGAAAAACCGGTGGGTACGGTGTGGATAGCTGCTGCCTATAAAAATGAAATCGTTACCATGAAGCAGGAGGGGGACGAGGGAAGAAAGGGAAATGTGGAAAAAGCAATTCAAAATGCCCTTTTGTTGCTTTGTGAGAAGCTGAAATGAGGAAAAAATGCTATCATACAGTGAATTATTTTAAGAAAAACTTGTTTGGTAACGATAAAAGTGCTTACTTTGCGCTCTGTTTGAAATAGGCAAAAAAGAAAACTATAAAATTAAGATAGAAATGTCAAAGATTTGTCAAATTACCGGAAAGAAGGCCATGATTGGCAACAATGTTTCACACTCAAAGAGAAGAACAAAGAGAACCTTTGATTTGAACTTGTTTAACAAGAAGTTCTACTATGTAGAGCAGGATTGCTGGATCAGCCTTAGCATTTGCGCTAATGGTTTGCGCATTATTAATAAGAAAGGACTGGACGCTGCTTTGAAAGATGCGGTAGCTAAAGGTTATTGTGATTGGAAAAGCATTAAAGTTATTGGCTAAAGTAGAGGAGAATACTGATTATGGCAAAGAAAGCAAAAGGTAACAGAGTACAGGTGATTCTGGAATGCACAGAACACAAGGATAGCGGTATGCCGGGTACTTCTCGTTATATTACGACGAAGAACAGAAAGAATACCACAGAGAGATTGGAGTTGAAGAAATACAACCCGATTCTGAAGAGAGTGACAGTACATAAAGAAATTAAATAATAAATCTATAACTTATGGCAAAGAAAGCGGTAGCAACCTTGCACGAAGGAAGCAAAGAAGGACGTTCTTATACAAAGGTTATCAAAATGGTGAAGTCTCCTAAGACTGGTGCTTACATCTTTGATGAACAGATGGTCCGTAATGAAGATGTTCAGAACTTCTTTAAGAAATAAGATAAATACAGTGGCTGTAAAGCGCTGATGACTTATAAAAATCCCCTTGTCGGTATTTCCGGTAAGGGGATTTCTTTTTAAAAAGAGGACGAAGTTTTTAATATTCGTCAGTTTTGTTATATCTTTGCTGAAAATGCGAAGATAGGCTGCACCTCGGCATAAAAAATGAACGGGTTCATTTTATTCTGCATCCGGTTTGCACTATCTTTGCAGGGAATGCGAAAACAGGTTGCATAAAAATAATTAGTGTATGGGATTTTTTAGTTTTTTCTCCAAGGAAAAAAAGGAAACATTAGATAAAGGATTATCTAAGACCAAAGAAAGTGTGTTTGGCAAGATTGCGCGTGCCGTGGCAGGAAAGTCAAAAGTTGATGATGAAGTATTGGATAATCTGGAAGAGGTGTTGATAACTTCGGATGTGGGCGTGGAAACGACACTGAAAATTATTGAACGTATCGAAAAGCGTGCAGCAGCCGACAAATATATGAATGCCACTGAGCTGAATCATATTTTACGTGATGAAATCGCAGCGTTGCTTACAGAGAATAATTCGGAGGATGTGGATGACTTTGAAGCACCGATTGCGAAGAAACCATACGTCATTATGGTAGTGGGCGTCAATGGTGTAGGGAAGACTACTACGATTGGCAAACTGGCTTATCAGTTCAAGAAAGCCGGAAAGTCTGTTTATCTGGGTGCTGCCGATACTTTCCGTGCTGCTGCTGTGGAGCAGTTGGTGATATGGGGTGAACGGGTAGGTGTACCTGTTGTAAAGCAGAAAATGGGTGCTGACCCGGCTTCTGTCGCTTTTGACACACTGAGTTCCGCAACTGCCAATAATGCCGATGTGGTAATTATAGATACGGCAGGACGCCTTCATAATAAAGTCGGTTTGATGAATGAACTGACGAAAATCAAGAATGTGATGAAGAAGGTTGTTCCTGATGCTCCGAATGAGGTGTTGCTTGTGTTGGATGGCTCAACCGGGCAGAATGCATTCGAACAAGCCAAGCAGTTCACTCTGGCAACGGAGGTTACGGCAATGGCTGTTACAAAGTTGGACGGAACAGCCAAGGGTGGCGTAGTCATCGGCATTTCAGACCAGTTTAAAATTCCGGTTAAATATATTGGATTGGGTGAAGGAATGGAAGATTTGCAGGTGTTCCGTAAAAAGGAATTTGTTGATTCACTGTTCGGGGAGAATGCATGAAACGGAAGACTATAGATATCATCACTTTAGGATGTTCTAAAAACCTGGTGGATTCGGAACATTTGATGCGTCAGTTGGAGGAAGTGGGATTCCATGTGACACATGATGCGGAAAGACCGAAGGGACAGATTGCCGTAATCAATACTTGCGGTTTCATCGGTGACGCCAAGGAGGAATCCATTAATATGATTCTGGAATTTGCGCAGGCCAAGGAGGAAGGAAACTTGGAGAAGCTTTATGTAATGGGTTGCCTTTCGGAACGTTATCTGAAGGAATTGGCCGTTGAAATTCCCCAGGTGGATAAATTCTATGGTAAATTCAATTGGAGAGAGTTGTTGCAGGATTTGGGAAAGGCCTATCATGACGAGCTGCACATAGAGCGCACATTGACCACTCCCAAGCATTATGCCTATTTGAAGATATCCGAAGGGTGTGACCGTAAATGTTCTTATTGCGCTATTCCCATCATTACGGGACGGCATGTGTCGCGCCCGATGGAGGAAATACTTGACGAGGTGAAGTATCTGGTTGCACGGGGTGTAAAGGAATTCCAGGTTATAGCCCAGGAGTTGACCTATTACGGAGTAGATTTATATAAGAAGCAAATGTTGCCCGAGCTTGTTGAGCGGATTTCGGATATTCCCGGAGTGGAGTGGATACGCTTGCATTATGCCTATCCGGCACATTTTCCGACTGATTTATTCCGTGTGATGCGCGAGCGTGACAATGTATGCAAATATATGGATATTGCCCTGCAACATATCAGCGACAATATGCTGCAAAAGATGCGCCGCCATGTGACGAAGGATGAGACGTATAAGCTGATAGAACAATTCCGTGAGGAGGTTCCCGGTATCCATCTCCGTACTACACTGATGGTGGGGCATCCAGGAGAAACTGAAGCCGATTTTGAGGAGCTGAAAGAGTTTGTCCGTAAAGTGCGTTTCGATAGAATGGGGGCTTTTGCGTATTCGGAAGAAGAAGGGACGTATGCCGCTGCTGAATATGAGGATTCTATTCCCCAGGAAGTGAAACAAGCGCGCTTGGATGAGTTAATGTCTATTCAACAAGGCATTTCAGGGGAGTTGAGTGCGGAGAAAGTAGGCAGGCAGATGAAAGTAATCATTGACCGGCTGGAAGGCGAATATTATATTGGACGTACAGAATTTGATTCTCCCGAAGTGGATCCTGAGGTTTTGATTGAGCGTGGAGACAGAGCGTTGCATATAGGTAACTTTTACCACGTAGAGATAGTAAATTCCGATGATTTCGACCTTTTGGGACGAATAATTTAAAGATTTTTCCTTATCTTCTTGCATATGTGAAGAAGATTTGCTAATATAGCACCGTAGTTCAATTTAAAGGCTTACATTTTGAATAACAAAGAGTTTACTTCTGAATTGTCGCGGAGGTTAGGATACACATTGAAAGATACTTCTGAACTGGTTGCTTCATTGCTGGCAGATATGACACGGCAGTTGGAGGAGGGAAATATTATCTCTATACAAGGGTTCGGTACATTCGAAGTGAAAAAGAAGGCAGAGCGTATATCTGTGAATCCGACTACAAAGCAGCGTATGCTGGTACCTCCCAAATTGGTGTTGACTTATAAGCCGAGTACATTGTTAAAGGATAAGTTTAAGTAACCGGCTTTTAAAAAAATCTCCCGTATTATGAATGAGAAACTGAACATACAAGACCTGATTGACACGCTGGCTGAAAGGCATGGCATGAGCAAGAAGAATGCGGATAGTTTTGTGAAAGAATTCTTCCAGCTGATTGAGGAGTCTTTGGAGAAGGACAAGTATGTGAAGATACGAGGTTTGGGGACTTTCAAGCTGATAGATGTCGGGAGTCGTGAAAGCGTTAATGTGAATACGGGGGAAAGGTTTGAGATACAAGGGCATACAAAAGTGTCGTTTACACCGGAACCGGCTTTGAAAGATATTATCAATAGACCATTTTCGCATTTTGAAACTGTAGTTTTGAATGACGCTACGGTGCTTGAGGACACCCTGCAGGAAAATGACAGTGAAGATGATGAAGATACTGAAATCAAAACTCCGGAACAAGAGGTGGAGGAGAAGGTTGCCTTAGTGGAAGAAGCCACGATAGAAGAACCTTTGGTGGAAACTGTAGTCGAAGAGCCGTTAGTTGAGCCCGAACCGGAAGTTGAAGAGGAGAAACCGGAAAAAACTGAACCTGAAGCAATGCCTGAAAATATAGTTGCTGTTGAACCGGAACCGTCTGAGCCAGTGATAAAAGATACGGCAGATTCTTCGACTATGAAATATTTTATAGGCATCGTTGTATTTGTAGTGTTGTTGTGTGGTGGTGCCGTAGCTTTCATGTATTATCCGGACTTGCTTGACAAACTTACTGCAAAGCCTCTTGTAGAAGAGGTTGCAGACTCGGATGTGAAGGAATCTGTTACTGAAAAGGTGGATGTCCCTGCCGGTCAAGACAATATTGCCTTGACAGACAGCATTGTTTCAAAAGATGTTGTAGTTCCTGCCCGGACAGATACTGTGGCAGAAACTGTTGCTACAACAACTCCTGCGCTTACAACAACTCCAAAGGAAAATGTACAGGTACAGTCTCCCGCTCCTAAAAAAGAGCAGAAAAAGACAGTTGCACCGTTTGAACCGGATTCTGTGGGGTATACGATTGTGGGAACAGAAACCACTTATACCATCAAGGAAGGGGAAACGCTGACTAGGGTAGCGCTTCGTTTTTATGGGACAAAAGCTCTTTGGCCTTATATCGTGAAGCATAATCCCGGCGTAATCAAGAATCCGGATAATGTACCTTATGGTACCACTATCAAGATACCGAAATTAGCCAAGAAGCAGTAAAAAATTACTGCTTCTTTTTTGTTAAATACTAAACTCTATGAAAGTAGTTTAATCTAAAAGGTTTCGCATAGTTTTTTAATAAAAATTAGTTGGTATGGTTAATTTATTCCCGTACTTTTGGGAGCGAAAAAAATAATTGCCGGTTCAAAACCGGATAAATGAAGAAATTAAACATTAAAAAATAGATTGATTTATGGCTGAAACAATTGACATCCGCGAACTGAATGAGCGGATTGAAAGACAAAGTGCTTTCGTTACCAATCTTACCACAGGTATGGACCAGGTCATTGTAGGACAAAAGCATCTGGTAGAGTCGTTGTTAATTGGTTTGTTGTCCGATGGACATGTGTTGTTGGAAGGTGTGCCCGGTTTGGCAAAGACTTTAGCTATCAAGACGCTTGCTTCGTTGATTGATGCGCAATACAGCCGCATTCAGTTTACGCCTGACTTGTTGCCTGCCGACGTAATAGGTACAATGGTTTACAGCCAGAAGGATGAAACGTTCCAAGTAAAAAAAGGTCCGGTCTTCGCAAACTTTGTTTTGGCTGATGAAATCAACCGTGCTCCGGCCAAAGTACAGAGTGCTTTGCTGGAAGCCATGCAGGAACGTCAAGTTACTATCGGCAATGAAACTTTCGGGTTGCCCAAACCATTCCTGGTGCTTGCCACACAGAATCCTATCGAGCAGGAAGGTACTTATCCGCTGCCCGAAGCGCAAGTGGACCGTTTCATGCTGAAAGTCGTAATAGACTATCCGAAGCTGGAAGAGGAGAAACTGATTATCCGTCAGAATATCAATGGTGATAAATTTGAAGTGAAGCCCATTTTGAAGGCAGACGAAATTATTGAAGCTCGTAAAGTGGTTCGCCAGGTGTATCTGGATGAGAAAATAGAAAAATATATTGTTGATATTGTATTTGCTACCCGTTATCCGGAAAAATATGATTTAAAAGAACTGAAAGACATGATTGGTTTCGGCGGTTCGCCCCGTGCTTCCATCAACTTGGCCTTGGCTGCCCGTAGCTACGCGTTCATCAAGCGTCGCGGTTATGTCATTCCGGAGGATGTGCGCGCTGTGGCACATGACGTACTTCGCCACCGTATCGGCTTGACTTACGAGGCGGAAGCCAGCAATATGACATCTGATGAAATCGTCAGCAAGATACTGAACAAGGTTGAAGTGCCCTAACGCATAATAGAGGTTTTCGTAAACTTGAGGTTTACAATCCTATACCTGAGGCTTAGCGTCGTAAACCTTAGGGTTGAGTACCGAAAACCTCACCCCTTTTCATAGGGAAGTTTCTGTTATAAACTAAATTGCGCTTGTGTGCTTAAATGAGATTATTAAAATAAATCAATGGAAACAACAGAACTTTTGAAGAAAGTCCGTCAGATTGAGATAAAGACGCGCGGATTGTCCAACAATATCTTTGCCGGGCAGTATCACTCTGCCTTCAAGGGTAGAGGTATGGCATTCTCCGAGGTGCGCGAGTATCAGTTTGGCGATGACATACGCGACATTGACTGGAATGTGACCGCCCGCTTCAACAAGCCTTACGTCAAGGTGTTTGAGGAGGAGCGCGAATTGACAGTGATGTTGTTGGTAGATGTTTCCGGTAGTTTGGAGTTCGGTACGGTAAAGCAGATGAAGAAGGATATGGTGACGGAAATTGCCGCTACACTGGCATTCTCTGCCATTCAGAATAATGACAAGATTGGTGTCATCTTCTTTTCGGACCGGATTGAGAAGTTTATTCCGCCCAAGAAGGGACGTAAGCATATACTTTACATCATCCGCGAACTGATAGATTTTCATGCGGAAAGCCGGAGGACGAACATCCGTTTGGGATTGGAATATCTGACGAATGTGATGAAACGCCGTTGCACGGCATTTGTCTTGTCCGACTTCATCGACCAGGAAAGTTTCAAGAACGCCATGACCATTGCCAATCGTAAGCATGACCTGGTTGCCGTTCAGGTGTACGACCGTCGTGTGGAAGAATTGCCACCCGTGGGACTGATGAAGATTAGGGATGCCGAGACGGGACATGAGCAGTGGATTGACACCTCCTCGCGTGCCGTGCGCCGTGCCCATCATGATTGGTGGGTGAACAAGCAGGCGGAATTGAATGAAACGTTTACCAAGAGTAATGTCGACAATGTGTCGGTACGTACCGACCAGGATTATGTCAAGGCATTGATGAATTTGTTTGCGAAACGAAATTAATCGGAAAATGAAAAGATATTTATTTCTGATAGCGTTATTGATAGCATGGTCGGGAAGGGTAGTAGCCCAGTCGGTAACGGTAGATGCTACGATTGACTCTTTGCAGATTCTTATTGGAGAGCAGGCAAAGATAAAGCTTCAAGTATCTCTGGATGCCGATAAGCGTGCCATATTCCCGGTATATACCGATACGCTGGTGAATGGGGTTGAAATTATTGATGTGGCCAAGCCGGATACGCAACTGCTGAATGATGGCCGGCGTGCATTGATAACTCAAGAGTATACAGTTACCTCTTTCGACTCGGCTCTTTATTATCTGCCGCCTATGGAAGTGACAGTGGATAATGAGAAGTATCGCTCCAAAGCGTTGGCCTTGAAAGTATATTCGGTGAATGTCCCGTTAGACCCGGAGAATCCGGAACAGTTCTTCGGTCCCAAAACAGTGATGCAAGCGCCTTTTGCCTGGGAAGACTGGTATGGTCTTATGGCTTGTGGTGCGCTGATTATCCCGATAGGGATATTACTTGTCTATCTGATAATGCGCTTCTTCGACAATAAGCCTATTATCCGTAAGGTGAAGGTAGAACCTAAGCTGCCTCCCCATCAGTTGGCTATGCAGGAGATAGAACGTATCAAGAATGAGAAGGTATGGCAGAAAGGGGAACCGAAGGAATATTATACGGAATTGACCGATACTCTTCGTACATATATAAAAGACCGTTTTGGTTTCAATGCTTTGGAAATGACTTCTACGGAAATCATAGATAAGTTGCTGGAAATGAAAGATAAGGAAGCAATATCGGATTTGCGTGAATTGTTCCAGACTGCTGATTTGGTGAAATTTGCCAAGCATAATCCATTGATGAACGAAAATGACGCTAACCTGATTAATGCCATTGACTTTATTAATGAAACCAAGGAGAAAGAAGAGGAGAATGCCAAGCCGCAGCCTACGGAGATTACCATTATCGAGAAACGTTCTTTGCGTACCAAGATTTTGCTGGGAACGGGTATTGTAGTGTTGGCTGTAGCCCTTGTCAGTTCATTGATATATATCGGATTGGAGTTGTATAATTATTTTGCTTAATACAGGAAAAGTGACTTCAATCGGATATACATGAGTGAAAAGTGAGGGATGTTTGGAGCGAAGCTGAATTGTAAATCGTTAAATCGTACATAAATATGGTTTTTGCCAATATTGAATATTTATTTTTGCTGCTGTTGCTTATACCTTATATAGTATGGTATATTATGAAGCGGAAGAATAGTGAAGCTACGCTTCAGATTTCGGATGCCCGTGTGTATGCCCATACCCCTAAAAGCTATAAGAACTATTTGTTGCATGTACCGTTTGTATTGCGGATAATTGCCTTGATACTGATTATTCTTGTTTTGGCACGTCCGCAAAACACCGATAGCTGGCAGAACAGTGAGATTGAGGGTATTGATATCATGCTTGCTATGGACGTTTCTACCAGTATGCTGGCCGAAGACCTGAAACCTAACCGGTTGGAAGCGGCGAAGGATGTGGCGGCAGAGTTTATTAACGGACGTCCGAATGACAATATAGGTATAACTTTGTTTGCTGGAGAAAGCTTTACGCAATGTCCGTTGACAGTAGACCATGCCGTATTGTTGAACTTGCTTAAAGATATGAAGTGCGGGCTGATTGAAGACGGAACGGCAATCGGTATGGGTATTGCCAATGCCGTTACCCGTTTGAAGGATAGCAAGGCAAAGTCGAAAGTCATTATTCTGCTGACGGACGGTGTCAATAATAAAGGTGATATTTCTCCTTTGACGGCTGCTGAAATAGCCAAGAGTTTTGGCATTCGCGTTTATACTATTGGGGTAGGAACCAATGGTATGGCTCCTTATCCTTATCCGGTAGGCGGAACAGTGCAATATGTCAATATGCCCGTCGAAATTGATGAAAAGACTTTGACACAGATTGCCGGAACAACGGAAGGTAACTATTTCCGTGCCACCAGCAACTCGAAGTTGAAGGAAGTGTACGAGGAGATAGACAAGCTGGAGAAAACAAAATTGAATGTAAAAGAATACAGCAAGCGCCAGGAAGAGTACCGCTGGTTTGCGTTGGCTGCTTTCTTGTGCGTATTACTGGAGGTACTGTTACGCAACTCTATATTGAAGAAGATACCGTAAAAACGGAGAATGTCTTTTAGTGTATCAGTCATTGCGTAGCCAAATTGTAAATTGTAAATTGCTAAATTGTAAATAAAAAGATGTTTCGATTTGAAGAACCTGCATATTTGTACTTGTTGCTGCTGCTGCCTTTATTGGCGGCCTTCTACTTGTACTCCAATTATCGGAGGAGGAAAGCCATTCGTAAATTTGGTGACCCTATACTGATGGCACAGCTAATGCCGGATGTTTCCAAATACCGTCCGGATGTGAAGTTTTGGTTGGTTTTTGCGGCTATCGGGTTGTTCACGGTACTGCTGGCACGCCCGCAGTTTGGTTCCAAACTGGAGACGGTAAAACGCCAGGGAGTGGAAGTGATGATTGCGTTGGATATATCCAATTCCATGCTGGCACAAGACGTACAGCCAAGCCGCTTGCAGAAGGCAAAACGGCTGGTGGCGCAGTTGGTAGATAAGATGCAGAATGACAAGGTCGGTATGATTGTTTTTGCAGGTGACGCATTTACCCAGTTGCCTATTACGAGTGATTATATTTCTGCCAAGATGTTTTTGGAGTCCATCGACCCTTCGCTGATTTCCAAGCAAGGTACGGCAATTGGAGCTGCGATAAATCTGGCTGCCCGGAGTTTTACACCTCAAGAAGGAGTGGGACGTACTGTTATTGTCATCACCGACGGTGAAAACCATGAAGGTGGTGCCGTAGAAGCTGCTAAGGCTGCTGCAGAGAAAGGTATCCAGGTCAATGTATTAGGGGTAGGTATGCCTGAGGGTGCCCCCATTCCAATAGAGGGTACTAATGATTATCGTCGTGACCGTGAAGGTAATGTAATCGTTACTCGCTTGAATGAGCAGATGTGTCAGGAAATTGCTCAGGCGGGAAATGGTATTTATGTGCGCGTAGACAATACCAACGGTGCACAGAAAGCGATTAGTCAGGAAATCAACAAGATGGCAAAGGCAGATGTGGAAACACAGGTGTACACGGAATTCAATGAACAGTTTCAGGCAGTGGCATGGATTATTCTGCTGTTGTTACTGGCTGAGATGTTGATATTGGAGCGCAAGAATCCTCTGTTCCGCAACATTCATTTATTCTCTAATAAGAAATGATGCGTATGTTACAGAAAAAATATATTGGAATAGTTTTGCTGCTATTAGTGGCAGTTTCAGCTTCTGCACAGAAGGCGGAACGCGATTATATCCGTAAGGGAAACCGTTTTTTTAAGGATAGCGTATATGTGGATGCAGAAGTGAACTATCGGAAGGCTTTGGAGGTAAACCCGAAGTCAACGGTTTCCATGTTCAACCTGGGAAATACATTGACCCAGCAGAACAAGCCGCAGGAAGCGATGGAGCAATATGTGGGAGCTACCAAGATAGAAAAGGACAAATCGAACTTAGCACAGATTTATCATAATATGGGAGTCATCTTTCATTCTCAGAAGGATTATGCAAAGGCGGTAGAAGCCTATAAGGAGTCGTTACGTAATAATCCGAAAGATGATGAAACGCGCTATAACCTTGCTTTGGCACAGAAACAGTTGCAAGACCAGCAACAGAACCAGGATCAGAATCAAGATCAGGATAAACAGGACCAACAGAAGGAGCAGGATAAACTGCAGGATCAGCAGAAAGACCAGCAACAGAATCAAGACCAGCAACAACAACCTTCTCAGCCGGAAAAGAAAGATAATGAGATGTCTAAGGAAAATGCAGAACAGCTATTGAACTCTGTCATGCAAGACGAGAAGGATGTGCAGGATAAAGTGAAAAAGCAGCAGGTACTTCAAGGAGGTCGTCTGGAAAAAGATTGGTAACAAACATAATAGGAATAATATATGAGAAAAATAGTTTTCTTATGGATAGCACTGATTGCAGTCGGTATGAATGTCTTTGCCGATGGCAAGGTATCGTTTACTGCGTCTGCTCCTGACGCTGTGGCGGTAGGAGACCAGTTCAGACTGTCGTATACGGTGACTACACAAAAGGTAAGGGATTTTCGTGCTCCTTCTATGAAGGGATTTGATGTGTTGATGGGGCCCAGCCGCTCGCAACAGAGTAGCGTGCAGATGATTAATGGGCAGACGACTTCAACCAGCAGTATTACATTCACTTATATTTTAATGGCGACTGCAGAAGGTGATTTTACCATTCCAGGAGCCACTATCACTGCTGATGGTAACCAAATGGTTTCGAATTCTGTACAAGTAAGGGTTCTTCCGGCAGATCAGGCTGCTAATGGAGCTTCTGGAAATGGTGGCAAACAGAGTGAGGGCACTGCCAGCCGCGCTTCTTCCGGGACATCTGTATCGAATAGTGATTTGTTTATTACAGCTACTGCCAGTAAGATGACGGTGTATGAACAAGAGGCTTTGCTGCTGACATACAAGATATATACCTTGGTGGACTTACGTATGTTTGATAATGTGAAATTGCCTGACTTCAAAGGATTCCATTCTCAGGAAGTAGAATTGCCTAATGACAGAAGATGGGGATTGGAGCATTATAAAGGTAGAAATTATCAGTCTACAATCTATCGTCAGTTTGTGTTGTTCCCGCAACAAGCCGGTAAGCTGACAATTGATGCTGCACGCTTTGATGCTTCCATTGCAAAGGCTACACAAGTTGCTGATCCGTTCGAGGCATTTTTCAATGGAGGAAGCAATTACGTAGAAGTTAAAAAGACAATTTTGACTCCGCAACTGACAATTGACGTAAAGCCCTTGCCGGCAGGTAAGCCAGCCGATTTTTCGGGAGGAGTGGGAGAGTTCAATATAACTTCTTCTATCAATAGTACAAATGTCAAGACCAATGATGCTGTTACTGTCAAACTTGTCATTTCTGGTACTGGTAATCTGAAATTGCTCTCTAATCCGGAAGTTAAATTCCCCGAGGATTTTGAAGTATATGATCCGAAGGTGGACAATAAATTCCGTCTGACAAATTCGGGCCTCTCCGGTAGCAAGGTCATTGAGTATCTGGCAATTCCTCGTAATGCTGGAACTTATGAGATTCCTGCCGTAAAGTTCAGTTATTTTGATATTAATTCCCGTTCGTATAAAACGTTGACTACGGAGGAGTATGAATTGCATGTGGAAAAGGGAGCAGGTAATGCTGCTCAGACTATTGCAAACTTTACAAGCAAGGAAGAGTTGAAAGTATTGAATGAGGATATTCGTTTTATCAAGCAGAATAATGTTACTCTGTCTCCCAAAGGTGATTTCTTCTTCGGTTCGTTGACGTATTGGTTGCTTTATTTGATACCGGGTATTGCATTCATTACATTCTTTATCATCTATCGTAAGCAAATAGCAGCCAATGCAAATGTAGCAAAGATGCGTACCAAGAAAGCCAATAAAGTGGCGGTGAAACGTATGAAACAAGCTGGTAAATTATTGGCTGAGAATAAGAAAGATGCGTTTTATGATGAGGTTTTGAAGGCTCTTTGGGGGTATATCAGTGATAAACTGAACATTCCGGTATCCCGTTTGTCTAAGGATAATATCGAAGAGGAACTTCGTAATTATGGTGTGAATGATGCGTTGATAAAGGAATTCCTCGATGCATTGAATAACTGTGAGTTTGCCCGCTTTGCTCCGGGTGATGATAACCAGGCTATGGATAAGGTATATTCAGCTTCTTTGGAAGTTATCAGTAAAATGGAAAACTCGATAAAACATTAATCAGGAGGAAATGGTAATGAATAAAATATTGTTTTTTACTCTTAGTCTAGTGATGGCAATTACTGCCTATGGGCAGAATTCTGCATCTGTAGATACATTACAGACTGCTAGTGACTCTACATCCGTCGGTTCACATGCGGAATTCTCTGCTGCAAGACAAGAAAGCAATGTGACAAAGGCTGAAGGTGACAGCGCCTATATACGGAATGATTATGCTTCTGCCATTCAAATATATGAGAATCTGTTAAAGAAGGGAGAGGCTGCAGAGGTCTATTATAATCTTGGCAACAGTTATTATAAGGCAGATGATATAGCAAGAGCTATATTGAATTATGAGCGTGCCTTGTTGTTGGAACCTGGTAATGCTGATATTCGTGCAAATTTGGAGATAGCACGTTCTAAGACAATCGATAAGGTAATCCCAGTTCCTGAGGTTTTCTTTGTATCTTGGACTAAATCGTTGATTAATTGTCTTAGCGTAGATGCATGGGCTAAGTTGGGGATTGTATTCTTTATACTGTTACTCGTTTCGTTCTATCTCTTTTTCTTTTCAAAACAGATTATGGGAAAGAAAGTGGGATTTATTGCAGGAATAGTATTCCTGGCTCTTGTTATATTGAGTAATGTGTTTGCTGCTCAGCAAAAAGGCGAACTGATGGAATGTAACGAAGCTATAGTGTTAGCACCTAGTGTCACAGTGCGTAGTACTCCCAGTGAGAGTGGTACAAGTCTGTTCATTCTTCATGAGGGACGTAAAGTTGAGATAAAAGACAACTCTATGCGTGAATGGAAAGAAATTCGTTTGGAAGACGGTAAAGTAGGATGGGTTCCAGCTTCTGCCATAGAAGGTATTTAATTTTTTCTATATTCTAAAAACAGCTCGTATAAACCGATAATTCCGCTTTATACGAGCTGTTTCTGTCTATTTTTAGGAGCTTTTTCTCTGTACTTATAATTCTGCATACTTGAAAATGATTATTTTTTGGAGAGGCAATATTCTTTTTGAAAAAAGATAAAGAAATAGTTTGTTTTATCCTTTTTTTTCCTTAAGTTTATAGCGTGATAATAAAAAGTACAGAGTATTAACCATTAAATTTATGAATATGAGAACAATAACATTTAATGAATTACGTAAGATTAAAGACTCATTGCCTAGTGGTAGTATGCATAGAATAGCCGATGAACTTGGACTGAATGTTGACACTGTAAGAAATTTTTTCGGTGGACACAATTTTAAGGAGGGGAAAAGTGTTGGGATTCACTTGGAACCTGGACCAGATGGTGGATTGGTTATGATTGATGATACTACTGTTTTAGAGCGAGCTTTAAAAATTTTAGATGAAATGGCAGGTAAGACTGAAGAAGCTGTTCGAGCTTAAGAAGAGAAAGTTAGATAGAATCCCAATTGCTGACAACAATTGGGATTTCTTGTTTGTTTTAATCTCAAAATCAATGATATATGGAAGATAAATTAGTTACTTTGGCAATCTTAACGTACGCGAAAGCTCAAATATTGAAAAATGTTCTTGAAAATGAAGGTATTGAGACTTATATTCACAATGTAAACCAGATACAACCGGTTGTTTCTTCTGGCGTACGTGTACGTATTAAGGAGAGTGACTTACCTCATGCTCTGAAAATTACTGAAAGCTCTGCGTGGTTATCTGAAGAGGTAGTGGGGGGGAAGTCACCTAAACTGGAGAAGGTTAGTAATAAAGTGCTGATTCCAGTGGATTTTTCCAATTATTCTTTGAAGGCTTGCGAGTTCGGTTTCAATTTCGCTCAGAATATAGGTGCAGAAGTTGTTTTGCTACATGTTTATTTTACTCCTATATATGCAACTTCTTTGCCATACGGAGACGTATTTAACTATCAGCTAAGTGATGAGGAGAATGTAAGGAGTATCTTACAAAAAGTTCATGCTGATTTGAATGCATTATCTGATAAAGTAAAAGAGAAGGTAGCTTCCGGCGAGTTTCCAGATATTAAATATACTTGTGTTTTGCGTGAAGGTATTCCTGAAGAAGAGGTACTCCGCTATACCAAGGAATATCGACCACGCATTATCATAATGGGAACTCGTGGTAAAAGTCAGAAGGATATTGATTTGATCGGTAGTGTAACGGCTGAAGTGATTGAACGTAGCCGTGTACCGGTATTGGCCATTCCTGAAAATACTCCATTCAAGCAATTTTCTGAGGCTAAGCGTATTGCATTCATTACTAATTTTGATCAACGTGATTTAATAGCTTTTGATTCGCTAATAAATAATCTGAAATCATTTAAGTTTTCAGTGTCTCTGATACATCTTTCAGATGTTCAGAATACATGGAATGAAATAAAACTGGCTGGTATTAAGGAATATTTTCAAAAACAATATCCACAATTGGAAATATACTATGATGTGGTAAAGAACGATAATCTGCTTAGTAGTTTAGACAGTTATATCAAAAGTAATCATATTGATATTATAACATTAACTTCTTATAAAAGAAATATATTTTCGCGCTTATTTAACCCTGGCATTGCCAGAAAGATGATTTTCCATTCTGATACACCATTGTTGGTAATTTACGGAAGACCGAATTAGGTGTTGAATATAGGTATATATGGTTTCTATCCAATATCAGCATTATGTTTAATATGGCGCTGGAATAATTTAATCTAATTTTAATTTCTTCTCTCCCTCACTTAAGAAATAACATTCTTTACTTAATGATATAACAATAATAAAAGCCTAATTAAATTATTAATTAGGCTTTTATTATAAAGTATTACATCAACTTTTCAATTTCTTCGAATTCAGGGCCCATTTGCAAATTATAATACACTCTATATAGACCATTTAACCACAAATCTTTTTGATCAGGTTTCAGTTCTCTTGCCTTTTCATAATAAGGTTTTGCCTTTTCATAGAAAGTCTTCAGAGTAGCCTGGTCTTCTTTATACTTCGGATCATTAATATCTGTAGTTGCTTTTTCTGAGAAATCTTGTGCTTGTAAGCAGTAAATCAAGCCTAAATTAGAGTATGCTTCTGCATAATTAGGATCTACTTCTATAGTTTTTTTATAGAATTCAATAGCTTTATCATAGTCCTTCATATTGTGATAAAGGTAGCCTTTTACATACAAATAGAATGTATTGTTAGGATCTTTAGCCAACATATCATCAGCAAACTGCATAGCTTCGTCATATTTGTTGTTATTGCTATAATAATCAATCAAGTGACCGAAGAAGAATGAATGTTCAGGATATTTCTGGATACCTTCTTTTAAAGAAGCAATCCATTTAACAGTATCACCTTCAGCTTTCAATGCAGTAGAGATAAATTCCATTGCGTATTTCCCAACTTCTTTATCATCTTGCGCATAAGGAGCATACTTCAAAATACTAGGATAATCTTCCATCTTAGCAGCTGCTAAACTTGCATAATATGCTATTTGGGGTAATACAGTATCTGTTTGTAATAGATTTTCCTTTTCAAACATCGGGTTGATAGCAATATCAATGTATGTTGCAAAGAAATCTAATGCTTTTTTATTGTCTTCATTGGCTGCATCGCCTTCTTTCTGTGAGGCCAAATTAAAGAATTGGATACCGCCATTGATCAGATTACCGCGTTCTGCTAAAATTGTAGCAGAATTAGATTTTCTATATTTATTCTTGATTTTGCCCTTTTCATTGGGAATTTGTGCCAATTCGTCACATTTGAAGTAGAATTTACACATGTTCAATGCGCTATTATATACCTGAAGAGTGTCATAAGGTTTTCTCAGATAGGCATTTTCCATTTCTTTCTCACTTCTTTTTCTTTGGATAAGACCTGCTACATCCCACGTTTCGGCATTGTCCTTTGTTTCGGGATTGGTTAAAGCCTGATTTATCAGTTCCTCTGCTTTGGCAAAGTCAGGATTTACTCCGTTAGCAATACTTTTAGCCTCTTTTACGTTCTTTTCTTGGGCGAAAGTAAAGCTTGCGACAAGTAGTAAAACCATTGAAAATAATACTCTTTTCATGATTGTAGAAAATTTAAATTAATATTATGTCTATTCTTCATTTTCATTGTTTACCTCGTTCTGAGGGCTTTCAAGGGTATTTTCTTCCCCCTCCTCTATAAGTTCCTCTTCATTTTCTGAAGTGACTTTACATACAGAGCCGATTTCGTCATTACGTTTCTCAAGGTTGATTAGACGCACACCTTGTGTAGCACGTCCCATGATACGAACATCGGCGACTTTCAGACGGATGGTAATACCGGATTTATTAATAATCATCAAGTCATTTTCATCTGTAACAGACTTGATAGTTACTAATTTACCCGTTTTATCGGTGATATTCATTGTTTTCACACCTTTACCTCCACGATTGGTCTTGCGATAATCTTCAATATCCGAACGTTTGCCATATCCTTGTTCCGATACAACCATAATTGTTTCCGCTTCAGGATCTTTGATGCATATCATACCTACTACTTCGTCTTGACCGTCTTCATCCAATGTCATACCACGTACACCGGTGGCAGTACGTCCCATAACGCGCACAGCACTTTCATGGAAACGAATGGCACGTCCGTTACGGTTGGCAATGATGATTTCATTGTCGCCGTTTGTCATACGCACTTCGATTACACGGTCGTCTTCACGGATAGTGATAGCATTTACACCATTTTGGCGAGGACGTGAATACTGCTCAAGCAATGTTTTCTTAATGACACCATTCTTAGTACAGAACAATACATAATGGCTGTTGATAAATTCTTGGTCGTTCAGGTTCTTCACGCGCAAATAGGCGTTTACAGCATCGTCAGAGTCGATATTCAACAAATTCTGGATGGCACGACCTTTCGAATTCTTAGTACCTTCGGGGATTTCGTATACCTTCAGCCAGTAACACTTACCTTTCTGTGTAAAGAACATCATGGTATTATGCATGGTTGCAGGATAAATATGCTCTACAAAGTCTGCATCGCGGGTTTCGGTACCTTTGGAGCCTACCCCACCACGGTTTTGCGCACGGAATTCGCTCAGCGGTGTGCGTTTGATGTATCCCATGTGCGAGATGGTGATAATCATTTCATCATCTGCATAGAAGTCTTCCGGATTGAATTCTTCTGATGAATAGACAATTTCCGAGCGACGTTCGTCACCATACTTCTCTTTTACTTCAATCAGTTCATCTTTAATGACTTTGCGGCAGAGTTCGTCATTGACAAGGATTTCTTCCAAATAAGCAATCTGCTTCTGAATTTCCTCATATTCGGCGTGCAGCTGGTCTTGCATCAATCCTGTGAGCTGACGCAAACGCATTTCAACAATGGCACGTGACTGAATTTCACTGAGTTGGAATCGCTCCATCAAACCTGATATAGCATCATTCGGGGTTTTAGCAGCACGGATAATCTTGATTACTTCGTCGATATTATCAGATGCAATGATTAATCCTTCCAGAATATGTGCACGTTCTTTGGCCTTGCGCAAATCATACTGAGTACGGCGGATGACTACGTCGTGTCTGTGCTCAACGAAGTATTTTATCAAATCCTTCAGATTCAGCAGACGTGGACGGCCATGTACCAATGCAACATTGTTCACACCAAAAGATGTCTGCAGCATTGTCATCTTGTAGAGCTTGTTGAGTACAACGCTGGCATTTGCATCACGTTTTACATCAATAACGATACGCATACCTTCACGGTCGGATTCGTCATTAGCATTGGCAATACCTTCAATTTTCTTTTCGTTGGCCAAATCGGCTATATTCTTAATCAATTCAGCTTTGTTGACACCATAGGGAATTTCTGTCACAACGATTTTATCGTGCGTCGAACCAGTCTCAATTTCGGCTCTAGCACGCATTATGACACGTCCGCGTCCCGTGAGATAGGCTTCGCGAACACCGCTCATACCGTATATATAGCCTCCGGTCGGGAAATCAGGAGCTTTGACATACGTCATCAGCTCTTCTATATCGATGTCATTGTTTTCAATGTATGCAATACAAGCGTCAATAACCTCAGATAGATTATGGGTCGGCATATTGGTAGCCATACCTACGGCAATACCAGATGCACCATTTACCAAAAGATTCGGAATACGGGCCGGCATGACGGTAGGCTCTTGCAAAGAGTCATCGAAATTGTTCTGCATGTCAACAGTCTCTTTCTCAAGGTCTGTCATCATGTCTTCACCAATTTTTCGCAAACGACACTCTGTATAACGCATGGCAGCAGCACTGTCACCGTCTACTGAACCGTAGTTACCTTGTCCATCTACCAACATATAACGCATTGCCCAAGGCTGAGCCATACGTACAAGAGCTCCGTAAACGGACAAGTCGCCATGAGGGTGATATTTACCTAATACTTCACCTACAACTCTGGCTGATTTTTTATAAGGTTTGTCGGAGGTATTTCCTAATCCCATCATTCCGAAAAGAATTCTTCGGTGAACGGGTTTAAAACCATCTCTAACATCCGGAAGGGCACGTGAAACAATGACCGACATAGAGTAGTCAATGTACGATGACTTCATTTCCTCCTCGATGTTAATCTTTATAATTCTGTCTTGTTCAAGCATTTAAAAAGATTATTAATTATACATTTTCGGGTTCGTGAAAAACCACGCTAAAGTACTGCTTTTTTACGATATACAAAAGTTTTCCTCCATAAACTTTGTTGCCTGCAACATAAATATGGAAGTACTCCCTCCCTTCCTCACCAAATTGCTATTAATATATAAGGTATAAAGTGGAAAAACAGATTTGAAATTTATGGCACGGGATTTGTATACTATTAAATCAGTTAAATATGATACGCTGAATTAATAAATGCGTATCTTTGTCGTGGATAACCTTTTTAATTGAGGAGAATTATAAAATATGAACAATCAATTTTCACAAAGAGTTTCAGACATAATTACTTATAGCAAGGAAGAAGCCAATCGATTGAGAAATCGCTATATTGGTCCGGAACACCTTCTGCTCGGCATGCTGCGTGATGGCGGAGGAAAAGCTATTGAAATATTGTTGAAACTTGATATAGATTTAAAACGAGTAAAAAGTCGTCTGGAGGGTTTCCTAAAGGATGCCGAGGACGATACTCTCTTGCCGGACGCTGAAGTGCCCTTGTCCCCGATGACGGCTAAGATATTGAAGATGTGTATGCTTGAAGCGCGTTTGCTGAAAAGTGCAACTGCCGATACGGAACATGTATTGCTGGCTATCTTGAAAGATGGCGACAATCTTGCTGCAACTGTTTTGGAAGAACACCGGGTGGATTATCAGGCTGTATTTGAACAGCTTTCGATGAAATCGACCAATCCGAATGCGGGAATGGGATTCACCGAGGATGATGAAGAGGATGAAGAAGATATGAATATGTCCCGCTCCTCCCGTACTGGGGGAGCTGGTTCGGCTTCGGCTGCACAGGCTGCATCCAGAAAGCCGTCCAATGATACTCCTGTGCTGGACAATTTCGGCGTAGACATGACGCGGGCTGCCGAAGAAGGCAAGCTGGACCCGGTTGTGGGTCGCGAACGCGAGATTGAACGTCTGGCGCAAATCTTGAGCCGCCGTAAGAAGAACAATCCAGTGCTTATCGGTGAACCAGGAGTCGGAAAATCTGCCATCGTAGAGGGTTTGGCATTGCGTATTGTGCAAAAGAAAGTTTCGCGCATTTTGTTTGAAAAGCGCGTGGTGATGCTTGATATGGCCTCTGTGGTGGCGGGAACAAAATACCGTGGTCAGTTTGAGGAACGTATCCGCTCTATCATCAACGAGTTGCAGAAAAATCCGAATGTCATCCTTTTCATCGATGAAATCCATACGATTGTAGGTGCCGGTGCTGCTGCCGGTTCCATGGATGCTGCCAATATGCTGAAACCAGCTTTAGCGCGTGGTGAAATCCAGTGTATTGGAGCTACCACTCTCGATGAATACAGAAAGAATATCGAGAAAGACGGTGCTTTGGAACGTCGTTTCCAAAAGGTGATTGTAGAGCCTACCACAGCTGAAGAAACGCTTCAGATATTGAAGAATATCAAGGAGAAGTATGAAGACCATCATAACGTGAGCTACACGGATGAAGCCCTGGAAGCATGTGTCAAGTTGTCAGCACGCTATATAACCGACCGCAACTTCCCGGATAAAGCTATTGATGCTTTGGACGAGGCGGGTTCGCGTGTGCATTTGACGAATATTAATGTTCCGAAAGAAATTGAGGAACAGGAAAAGCTGATTGAAGAGGCACGTAGCCTGAAGGCTGAAGCTGTAAAGTCACAGAATTTTGAGCTGGCTGCCAGCTACCGCGACCGTGAGAAGGAACTTTCTGTCCGCTTGGAGGAGATGAAGGTTGAGTGGGAAGCCCGTTTGAAGGATGACCGCCAAACGGTAGGTGAAGAGGAAATAGCCAATGTTATTTCAATGATGTCCGGTGTACCCGTACAGCGCATGGCGCAGGCAGAAGGACTTAAACTGGCCGGAATGAAGGAAGAACTACAGGCGAAGGTGATAGCTCAAGATGCTGCGATAGAGAAACTTACCAAAGCAATCTTGCGTAGCCGTGTAGGGTTGAAAGACCCGAACCATCCCATCGGAACCTTTATGTTCCTTGGCCCTACTGGTGTGGGTAAGACGCATTTGGCAAAGCAATTGGCAAAATATATGTTTGGCTCTGCCGATGCCTTGATACGTATCGATATGAGCGAGTATATGGAGAAATACACCGTATCTCGTATGATTGGTGCCGCTCCGGGATATGTGGGCTATGAGGAAGGCGGCCAGTTGACTGAAAAGGTGCGTCGCAAGCCGTATTCCATTGTCTTGCTGGATGAGATTGAGAAAGCCCATCCGGACGTGTTCAACATCTTGCTTCAGGTACTGGATGAAGGCCGTTTGACTGACAATTATGGCAGAACCATCGATTTCAAGAATACGGTTATCATTATGACCTCCAATATCGGTACGCGGCAGTTGAAGGAATTTGGCCGTGGCGTAGGTTTTGCGGCGCAAAACCGCACGGATGACAATGAACATTCGCGCAGCGTGATACAAAAGGCTCTGAACAAGGCCTTTGCTCCCGAATTCTTGAATCGTTTGGATGAAATCATTACTTTCGACCAGCTCTCTTTGGAGGCCATCACAAAGATTGTGGACATTGAGCTGAAAGGTTTGTACGAACGGGTTGAAGCAATTGGTTACAAGCTGGTTGTGGAGGATGATGCAAAGACATTCCTTGCTTCGAAAGGGTACGATGTACAGTTTGGTGCGCGCCCATTGAAGCGCGCCATTCAGAACCACTTGGAGGATGGACTTTCCGAGCTGATAGTGGCGGAGGAGTTACAGCCGGGTGATACGGTAAACGTATCAGTAGACAAAGAAAAAGACGAGCTGAGCATCAGGAAGGCATAAGCTGTTCTTTATAAAAACCGTCAAAATGTCAGTCCTTATGGGCTGGCATTTTTTTTGTGCTATATCTGCCGGAATAATTAAAAATATAAATCTAAAAAATATAAATGTAGTATGCAAAAAGGTAATATTGGGGTAACTACTGAGAATATCTTCCCCGTCATTAAAAAGTTCTTGTATAGTGATCATGAAATTTTTCTCCGTGAGTTGGTTTCTAACGCGGTTGATGCTACACAGAAGCTGAAAACACTCTCCTCTATCGGTGAGTTCAAGGGTGAAGTTGGCGATTTAACCGTACATGTCTCGCTGGGAAAAGATACCATTACGGTGTCCGACCATGGTATAGGTCTTACGGCTGAAGAAATAGACAAGTATATTAACCAGATAGCTTTCTCTGGCGCCAATGACTTCCTTGAGAAATATAAAAACGATGCCAACGCCATCATCGGCCATTTTGGATTGGGTTTCTATTCGGCTTTTATGGTTGCCAAGAAAGTCGAAATCATCACTAAATCCTATCGGGAAGGCGCCCAGGCTGTAAAGTGGACATGCGATGGCAGTCCGGAGTTTACGATTGAAGACACTGATAAGGCAGAACGTGGTACGGATATCGTTCTTTACATAGACGATGACTGCAAGGAATTCCTTGAAGAAGCGCGCATTTCCTCTTTGTTGAAGAAGTATTGCAGCTTCCTCCCTATCCCGGTTGCATTCGGCAAGAAGAAAGAATGGAAAGACGGCAAGCAGGTTGAAACTGCCGAGGATAATATCATCAATGATTCCAACCCGTTGTGGACGCTGAAACCCAGCGAATTGAAAGATGAAGATTATAAGAAGTTCTACCGTGACCTTTATCCTATGTCCGACGAACCTTTATTCTGGATTCATCTGAATGTGGATTATCCGTTCCACCTTACCGGTATTCTGTACTTCCCCAAAGTGAAGAGCAACATCGAGTTGAACAAGAATAAGATTCAGCTCTATTGCAACCAGGTATATGTGACGGATTCGGTGGAAGGTATTGTTCCCGACTTCTTGACCCTGCTGCATGGTGTGCTCGATTCACCGGACATTCCATTGAACGTTTCCCGTTCTTATTTGCAGAGCGATGCCAACGTGAAGAAGATTTCTACATATATCACGAAGAAGGTGTCAGACCGTTTGCAGTCTATCTTCAAGAATGACCGTAAACAGTTTGAGGAAAAGTGGAATGACTTGAAAATCTTCATCAACTACGGAATGCTTACGCAGGAAGATTTCTATGATAGAGCCAAGGATTTTGCCCTTTTCACCGATACAGACAGCAAATATTATACTTTCGAAGAGTATAAGACGTTGATTAAAGATAACCAGACGGATAAGGATGGAAATCTGATTTATCTGTATGCCAACAATAAAGATGAACAATACAGCTACATAGAGGCCGCTACGAATAAAGGATACAATGTGCTGTTGATGGATGGACAGCTGGACATTGCGGTGGTGAGCATGTTGGAACAGAAGTTCGAAAAGGTTCGCTTCACTCGTGTAGACAGCGATATTATTGATAATCTGATTGTCAAGGAAGACAAGAAGAACGAAGCGTTGGAAGCCGGCAAGCAGGAAGTTCTTTCTTCCATCTTCAAGAGCCAGTTGCCCAAGATGGATAAGACGGAGTTCAACATCACGGCGCAGGCTTTGGGCGAAAATGCCACTCCTATCATGATAACTCAGAGCGAGTACATGCGCCGTATGAAGGAAATGGCGAATATCCAGGCTGGAATGAGCTTCTATGGCGAAATGCCGGATATGTTTAACCTGGTATTGAATTCAGACCATAAGCTGGTAAAAGAAGTTCTGGCAGATGAAGATAAGGAATGTGCTGCTGCCGTTGCTCCGGTTCAGGCAGAGATGGATGAAGTGAACAAGCAGCGTACTGACCTGAAAAAGAAGCAGGAAGGCAAGAAAGATGAGGATATACCGACTGCCGAAAAGGATAAAGTGAATGAGCTGGATAAGAAGTGGGACGAACTGAAAACACAGAAAGAAGGCATCTTCGCCGATTATGCTGCCAAGAATAAGGTTGTCCGTCAACTGATAGATTTGGCACTGCTGCAGAATGGTATGTTGAAAGGTGAAGCTTTGAACAACTTTGTCAAGAGAAGCATTGACCTGATAAAATAAGCCCCTTTAAATTTGCATTTAATATATGCAAGGGTATTGTGATTCTTCGGAGTCGCAATACCCTTTTTTTATTCATTTTCACCAATTAGGGTGTGATTTTCTTCGTTGAATACGGCATTTTTAGAAACTATTGTTTATATTTGGGGCAATGAACATTTATCTTACTCGGAATAGCATAGTTATGAAAAGAGTTTTATTGTTTTTTTCGTTTCTTCTATGTGGCTTTATTTTACAAGCTCAGAAAGTGGGGCTTGTACTGAGTGGCGGTGGAGCAAAAGGCATGACTCATATAGGCATTATCCGGGCTTTGGAAGAGAATAATATCCCCATTGATTATATAACCGGAACCTCTATGGGAGCTATCATCGGTTCTCTGTATGCTATGGGGTATTCCCCGGACGATATGGAGGCGCTGTTGCGCTCTCCCGACTTTAAGCGTTGGTATTCGGGCAAAGTGGAGCCTAAATACGAGTATTATTTTAAGAAGAATCGTCCTTCACCGGAATTTTTTAATATCCGTTTTGCTTTTAGGGACTCGCTGCATATAAAGCCCCAGATACTTCCCACAAGCATGGTCAACCCCATACAGATGAACCTGGTATTTGTGGAATTGTTTGCACGTGCTACGGCTGCATGTGGCGGTAATTTCAACAAACTGTTTGTTCCTTTTCGCTGTATAGCATCCGATGTGTACAATAAAAAGCCATTGGTATTGAGTAAAGGGGATTTGGGAGATGCGGTACGTGCTTCCATGAGCTTTCCATTTGTCTTCAAACCGATAGAAATAGACAGTACGCTTGCTTATGATGGCGGCATTTACAATAATTTCCCTACGGATGTGATGCGGGAGGATTTTCATCCGGATGTCATCATTGGCAGTGTGGTGGCGGCAAATCCCGGTAAGCCGAAGGAGAATGACCTGATGAGCCAATTGGAGAATATGATTATGCAGAAGACCGATTATTCCATTCCGGACTCATTGGGCATAGTCATGACCTTCAAGTACGATGATGTCAACCTGCTGGATTTTGACCGTCTGCAGGAATTGCACGATATAGGCTACAACCGTACTCTTAATATGATGGATTCCATCAAAAGCCGTGTTCACCGTAGGGTGAATGCTGATAATGTGCGTTTGAGGCGCCTTGTCTTCCGGAGTAACCTGCCTCAATTCCGTTTTCGGGATATTATTATTGAAGGGGCGAATGCCCAACAGCAAGCCTACATCAAAAAAGAGTTCCATGATGAAGAGCATGAAGTCTTTACTTATGAAGACTTGAAGCGCGGGTATTTTCGTTTGCTGGCAGATAATATGATTTCGGAAATAGTTCCTCATGCTGTGTATGATTCGGAATCCGATTTGTATGAGCTGCATTTGAAGGTGAAGATGGAGGATAATTTTTCCGTGCGTCTGGGGGGCAGTGTCTCTACCACGAGCTCAAATCAAATCTATTTGGGAATAGGATATCAGAACTTGAATTATTATTCCAAGGAAATCACTTTTGACGGTCAGTTGGGTAAGATTTATAATAATGCCCAGTTGATGGGTAAGATTGATTTGCCTACCAACATACCTACGTCCTTTCGTTTTATTGCTTCAATCAGTACCTTCGATTACTACAAGAAGGACAAGCTGTTTTCCAGGAATGACAAACCTTCATTCAATTCAAAGGACGAACGTTTTGTGAAGTTGATGGTTGCCTTGCCGTTTTTGGCCAATAAGCGTGCGGAGTTCAGTCTGGGATATGGCCAACTGGAAGATAACTACTTTCAATCCAGTGTAATAGATTTCGATAAGGACCGTTCGGACAGAAGTACCTACAAACTTTTGGGAGGTTCCATCGGTTTCTATGGGAGCACCCTAAATACGCGGCAATACGCGACAAAAGGTTATCTGGAGAAACTGATAGCCCAGGTATTTACCGGGAGGGAAAGATTTGAACCGGGGAATCCGCAAGAAGGGTACAGTCCTTCTCCGCAAGAGCGGCAATCATGGTTACAAATCTCTTATATGAAAGAGGCATATCACACGATGGGGCCGAAATTCACCCTGGGATGGATGGCAGAAGCACTGTATTCATCGAAGAATTTCTCTGAGAATTATACGGCAACCATGATGCAGGCAGGAGAATTTGCACCGACTCCGCATAGTAAACTGATGTACAATGAAGCTTTTCGTGCCAACCAGTATGTGGCTGCCGGTATCAAACCCATATATGTTTTGAACGACATGTTCCAGTTCCGGACAGAATTTTATGGCTTTACACCGATTTTTCCGATAAAAAAGAATGCATTGAATAAAGCATATTATGGAAAAGCATTCTCCCGCTTTGAGTATATGGGAGAAGTTTCTGTTATTTGTCATTTGCCCTTCGGAGCCATCTCTGCTTATGTAAATCATTATAGCTCACCGAGAAGGGAGTGGAATGTGGGGATGACCATCGGCTGGCAGTTGTTTAATTATCGCTTTGTCGAATAAATTTCTTCAAAAAAAGTTTGTATATCGTTTGCTAATTCGGAAAAAGTACGTATCTTTGCACCCGTTAAACAAAGAGGCCGCGTAGCTCAACTGAATAGAGTAGCTGACTACGGATCAGCCGGTTACAGGTTTGAATCCTGTCGCGGTCACAAGTTTTCATAATTTTTTAAAGGGTCGCGTAGCTCAACTGAATAGAGTAGCTGACTACGGATCAGCCGGTTACAGGTTTGAATCCTGTCGCGGTCACAAGTTTTCATAATTTTTTAAAGGGTCGCGTAGCTCAACTGAATAGAGTAGCTGACTACGGATCAGCCGGTTACAGGTTTGAATCCTGTCGCGGTCACAAGTTTTCATAATTTTTTAAAGGGTCGCGTAGCTCAACTGAATAGAGTAGCTGACTACGGATCAGCCGGTTACAGGTTTGAATCCTGTCGCGATCACAAAGAACCTCCGCAAGTTTTCTTGCGGAGGTTCTTTGTTTTTACAGCAATGGCATATAGTTGATGTTCTCCCCTTGTATGGCACTGGCGCGTGTTCTCTATAATGAAACAAACTGTTTCCCTTAACTAAACACTTTGTTTCATTATGGAGAACACTTTGTTTCCCTTGACAGAACACTTTGTTCCATCATATAAAAACAAAGTGTTTTTCTCTGCTGAAACAAAGTGTTCAGTGTTGTGAACTAATAGATTAGCTGAAATAATAGTCTTGTCTTGATTGAGCTAGAGATGTCTTTTTCTCGATTTAACCAGATGTCTTTTTGCTTTATAACGTAATCAGTAGACTGTTTTGGGATTATTGTACTGATAAATATAGTCACATAGGAAAAAAAGAAGGAGTTAATTCCGTGTTTCCACAAAATTAACTCCTTGCATATCTGATATTAATATGTTGTATACTGGAAATTAATATCCTATAGAGGCGGTATAAGGCCTTAGCATTTGATGTTCAATTCATCCAGAATCTTGCGCATGGCTTCGAAAGTAGTGATTCTGGTTGGCACCAATGGCAGGCGGAGCTTGTTCTCAATCATTCCCATTACATTCAGCATGGCTTTTACTCCGGCAGGGTTGCCGTCTACAAACAGAAGCTTGAATAATTCGGCAAATTTGTGGTGAATGGTCAATGCATTGGCATAGTCCCCTTGCAGTGCCAGACGTACCATACGGCTGAACTCACGTGGGAACGCGTTTCCGATGACCGAGATAATGCCGACGGCCCCCAGGGTAATCAGAGGGAAGGTGATGCCGTCATCGCCCGAAATAACGTCGAAATTGGCCGGTTTGTTTTTGATGATGTCGTCCATCTGCGTGATGTCGCCCGAAGCTTCTTTGACGGCTATCACATTCTTGAAATCACGTGCAATGCGCAGGGTTGTTTCTGCCTTCATGTTCACGCCGGTACGACCGGGGACATTATAAAGCACAATCGGCAAATCCGTTGCTTCAGAAATGGCCTTATAATGCTGATATATACCTTCTTGCGATGGCTTGTTGTAATATGGAACGACGGATAGAATGGCATCTACTCCGGTGAAATCGTCATTTTTCAGTGTTTCCACTATGGCCCGGGTGTTGTTTCCACCTACGCCCAGCAGGATAGGAATTCTTCCGTTCACTCGCTCGATGACCATTTTCTTGATTTTCTTTTTCTCTTCTTCAGTCAGAGTCGGAGTTTCTGCCGTGGTGCCGAGCACACATAAAAAGTCGGTATTGTTTTGAAGTTGATAGTCTACCAAACGCATCAACGCATCGTAATCAACGCTTTCATCCTCTTTAAATGGAGTAATCAGCGCTACCCCCATTCCTTTCAATCTTGTCTGTATCATGAGTATTATAAAGTAATCTCTAATTAAATGACTCGCAAAAGTACGAATTTTTTCGATTTACCCTACAAATATAAGCCATAAAAAAGCTTTTTGTGGAAATTTGTTAGGATAGCAATGCCAAAAACTCATCTTCGCTCATAATCTTTACTCCCAGTTTCTGCGCTTTCTCCAGTTTGGCAGGTCCCATATTTTCTCCGGCCAGGATAAAGCTGGTTTTGGAGGAGATACTGCCGACGTTTTTCCCACCGTTCTTTTCAATCATCTCTTTGTATTCGTCCCGTGAGTGGTGGGTGAATACGCCGCTGATGACAATGGACTGGCCCGCCAGTTTGTCGGTGTATCCGCTGAGGTCTTCTTCCGTCCGGTGGAGTTGCAGACCGTTCGATTTCAGCCGTTCCACCAGCTCTCTGTTGGCAGGATTGGAGAAGTAGGTTATAATGCTCTGCGCTATTTTTTCACCGATTTCATCGATGTTTTTCAGCTTTTCGAGGTCTGCGTTTTCCAGTTCTTCGATGTCCGTAAAGGACTTGGCTATTTTCTTGGCAACCGTTTCTCCCACGAAGCGTATGCCCAGTGCAAAGAGCACTCTTTCGAATGGCACTTCTTTACTTGCCGCAATACCGTTGACTATGTTTTCTGCCGATTTTTCGCCCATCCGTTCCAGGTTCTTGATGTCATCGGTTTTGAGCTGGTATAAATCTGCAGTATCCTTTATCAGCCCCAATCGGTAGAACATATCTACTGTTTCAGGTCCCAGTCCGTCTATATTCATGGCTTTGCGGCTGATGAAATGCTCTATTTTCCCTTTAATCTGCGGAGGACAAGCGGTTTCATTGGGGCAATAGTGGGCTGCTTCTCCTTCAAAACGTATCAGTTTGCTGCCGCATTCGGGACAATGGGTGATAAACTTCACTTTTTCACCGATAAGCATACTGCGGGCATCCTTATCGACACCGGTTATTTTGGGGATGATTTCACCGCCTTTTTCCACATACACCATGTCGCCTATATGCAGGTCCAGCCCCTCGATAATATCTGCATTGTGCAGGGAGGCACGTTTCACAATGGTGCCGGACAGTTGTACGGGGTCCAGATTGGCAACCGGAGTGACTGCGCCGGTACGTCCTACTTGGTAGGTAACCCTATTCAAGCGTGTCAGTGCACGTTCTGCCTGGAATTTGTATGCGATGGCCCACCGGGGGGACTTGGCTGTGAATCCCAAATTCTTTTGTTGTCTCAAGCTGTTGACTTTTAGTACAATACCATCAGTAGCTACCGGAAGGTTCTTACGCTCCGTGTCCCAATAATTGATGTATTCGAAGACTTCCTCCAGGCTGTGGGCTTTTCTGGTGTGCTCTGATGTTTTAAATCCCCAGCTGGCGGCGGCTTGCAGATTCTCGTAATGGCCGTCGCAGGGCAATTCCTCTCCCAATAGATAGTAGAGATAAGCATCCAGCTTTCTGGATGCTACGATGGCGGAATTCTGCAACTTCAAGGTACCGGAAGCAGCGTTGCGCGGATTGGCGAAAAGCGGTTCCTCACGTGCTTCCTTTTCCCGGTTCAGTTCTTCGAAAACCACCCAGGGCATCAGGATTTCCCCTCTGATTTCGAATGATTTAGGATAATCCCCATGGAGGACCAGTGGAATCGTTCGGATTGTCTTTACATTGTCCGTCACGTCATCGCCCTTTTCGCCGTCGCCACGGGTGACGGCACGCACCAGTTTGCCATCCTCGTAAGTCAGCGAGATGGAAGTACCGTCATACTTCAGCTCGCAGCAGATTTCAAAATCCTCATTCAACGCTTTCTTTACCCGTTCGTAAAAGTCGGTCACTTCGTTTTCGGAATAGGTGTTTCCCAATGAAAGCATGGGATATTTGTGTGCCACTTGTGTAAAGTTCTTATTCAAATCACTCCCTACACGCATCGTGGGCGAATTATCATCTTGGTATTCAGGATGTTCTTTCTCTAAGTCTTGTAGCTCGCGCATCAGGTCGTCAAACTCCTTGTCGGATATTTCAGGAGCATTCAGCACATAATAATTGTAGTTGTGCTGGTGTAATTCCGCACGGAGCTGGTCTATTTTTTCTTTTACAGTCATAGGGTTTTCGGATTGTTTGAACGCAAAAATACGGGTTTCTCCCCGAATATTTGTACTTTTGCAGCTTGAAATAGCTAAAATAAAGTTATATGCGCATTGACATTATCACAGTTTTGCCGGAGATGATTGAGGGATTCTTTAACTGCTCCATTATGAAACGTGCTCAAAATAAAGGGCTTGCAGAGATACATATCCATAATCTTCGTGATTATACGGAAGATAAGTACCGTCGTGTAGACGATTATCCGTTTGGCGGCTTTGCCGGAATGGTCATGAAGATAGAGCCGATAGAGCGGTGTATCAACGCCTTGAAGGCCGAGCGGGATTACGACGAGGTTATCTTTACGACCCCCGATGGTGAGCAGTTCAATCAGCCGATGGCAAATACTCTTTCCCTTGCCCAGAATCTCATCATTCTCTGCGGGCATTTCAAAGGGATAGATTACCGGATTCGCGAGCATCTCATCACCAAGGAAATCAGTATCGGCGACTATGTGTTGACTGGCGGAGAACTGGCGGCGGCTGTCATGGCAGATGCCATCGTCCGTATCATTCCGGGAGTGATTTCCGATGAGCAGTCTGCACTTTCAGATTCTTTTCAGGACAATCTGCTGGCCGCACCGGTCTATACACGTCCCGCTGATTACAATGGATGGAAGGTTCCGGATATTTTACTCTCCGGACATGAGGCCAAGATTAAGGAATGGGAGCTGCAACAGTCGTTGGAAAGGACCCGTAGATTGCGTCCGGATTTGTTGGTAGAGTAAGTTTACTGATGTAAATAAAAAGAAAAAGGACATTCGTCAATGAATGTCCTTTTTTATGAATATATATTGCGAATGGCAATCTCTTGTTATTCTTTATACCTCGAGTGCACCGATAATATCCTTTATAGACTGATAACCGTGTCTGTCAAGATAGTCATTTATTCCTTCTACCACTTTCACTGTAACCGCCGGATCAATGAAGTTTGCCGTACCAATCTGGATGGCAGAGGCACCTGCAAGCATGAATTCCACAGCATCTTTCCAGTTCATGATACCTCCCAAGCCTATGACGGGGATTTTTACCGCTTTGGCTACTTGCCATACCATACGTAAGGCAATGGGTTTCACGGCCGCACCGGACATGCCACCGGTTACAGTGGAGAGTATCGGACGCCTGCGTTCCGCGTCTATAGCCATTCCCAGCAGGGTATTGATGAGGGAAACACTGTCTGCACCGCCATTTTCGGCTGCGCGGGCTATTTCAGTGATGTCGGTAACGTTCGGGGAGAGCTTTACGATAAGTGTCTTTTTGTAAACTGAGCGCACGGCTTTCACCACTTCTTCGGCGCCCTTGGCGGTAACACCGAATGCCATTCCTCCTTGCTTCACGTTGGGGCAAGAGATGTTCAATTCTATGGCAGGAATTTTGTCAAGTTCATTAATGATTGCGGCTGTTTCGGCATAGTCTTCGATGGCAGAACCCGAAACATTCACAATCATGTTGGTCTGAATGTCCTTGATGCGGGGATAGATGTGTTCAACAAAGTAATGAACACCCTTATTTTGCAGTCCCACAGCGTTTAACATACCCGAAGGAGTCTCTGCCATGCGCGGATATGGATTGCCTTCACGTTTGTGAAGAGTGGTTCCCTTTACAATAATACCGCCTATTCGCGATAGTTCGATGAAATCGGCGAATTCTTCACCATATCCGAATGTTCCGGATGCAGTCATCACCGGATTATTCATTTGTAATTCACCAATATTTACACTTAAATCTGCCATAATAGTTTGTTTATATTAAAAACCGGACCTTCTTTACATACGCACAAATGACCTTCCGTGGTATTTTCTGCACAGCATAGACAAGCGCCTATGCCACACGCCATCATATTTTCCAAAGATACTTCGCAACTGATGCCTTTACTTTTGGCATACTTTGCTACTGCCATCATCATCGGTTTGGGGCCGCAAGTATATATCTGCTCAAAGCACACCTTATTTAATATGGAGTGTTGTGTTACGTATCCCTTCTCTCCGTGGCTGCCATCTTCGGTGGTGGTATACACCTCGCCATAGGCGGCAAATTGTTCCAATTGAAGCAAATCTTTGTCACTTCTGGCACCCAGCAGGAATGTTGGCTTGCAACCTTTCTTGGCGAGCTGTTCGCCTAAATATAACATAGGAGCTGTACCTACACCTCCACCTACCAATAAGAGCTTGTCTGAGGCTTTTTCAGGCATTGTGAAGCAGTTTCCCAGCGGAAGCACTACATTGATTATATCGCCTGCTTTTGCTTCTCCTAATCGCTTGGTTCCGTCGCCTACAAGTTGGATTAAGAACCATACTTCGTTCCGTTGTCTATCTACATAATTGATGGAGATGGGGCGGCGCAAAAAAGTGGTAGGCGAGCCGTCCACGCGAATCTCTGCAAATTGTCCCGGAAGCATTTCCGGAAGTGGGGACGGAGAAGTCAGCTTCAACAACACATAGTTGGCATGCAAGCGGAGGTTCTCTGTCACTGTCAGATCTAAAATATACTTTTTCATATCTATAAAGAGGGATGTTTTTCTTTCGGGTGCAAAGATAGTGTAAACCGAGTGCAGAATAAAATGAACCCGTTTCTTTTTTATGCCGGGGCGTTAGTCTATTTCCATTCTCATTCCTTAATTTTCCGGTTTGAAAGTCTCGTAGGTATTGTCATCAAAGAAAATTCTTATTTCTGTGATTTTTCTGGGAGGTCTTTCTTTGTAGATAATCTCTTGTTTTACAATCTCTTTAGGCGATTTTAGGGCTGTCTCTAATGCAATTTCCTTGCGATTTTTAGATTCTTCCGGCCCGTTGGACAGATTTTCCGGATTCTCGGCGAATAAAGGATAGTCGAATCCATCGTTTTCGGGTGAATCCGGATTATTACTCATATTACCTTTTCCGGTAAGCAGCCACTCCAAGTTTATGTCGTTGTATCGTTGATGCAATCGGAGAATGACTTCCGTACTTGGATATTTGTTACGCGGACCCAAGATGTGAGAAATGGTGGCTTGGGCCACGCCGATACTCTCGGCAAAAGCTCCTGCTGTCAGTTTCTCCCGGTCCATAACCATTTTGAACCTGTCTTTTATACTCATGGTTTATGTGTTATTACAATTGTACATGTTATTTATTGGATTACAAAAGTAAAAAAACGACATCACAAAAGCAAATTAAAAATGTAATATTTTAAAGTTTACAAATGAAATGCTGTTATTACAATATTCATCATTACAAATGCTATAATACAAATTACGAGTAAAATAGGTATTTATCGTAAGTTTAATAAAATAATATATTTATCTAGTTATTAGCATATTATATGGTTATTTTTTGATGGTAAATGCTGTATTACATTTGTTTGTCGCTCATTTTATATAATATATAATTTAATAATTTGATTAATCGTCGTATGTAATTGATATATACATATTTATTGCTTATAATTATATGGGTTAACCCCTACTCTATTATTTTTGTAAACCATCAGTTTGCGATATTAAATATTACTTATTACATTTGTGTTTTTCAAGTGTAATATTACATATGTTATAATACACCCGTCATATAGATATTTATGTAATGTATTAAATTCACAATAGTCAATTATCCTAGTTGTGTATTACAACTATTGTACTCTTGAAAAGTGTAACAGATTTCATATATGACGATTTAAAGCTGAATTGCTCCATCTCTTCTTTTTACTAAAGGAGAAAAGATGTGACATAAATAAGAAAATAAGATGCTTTATTTATTTTCTAGTCTTCAAGACTTAAATCCTTGCTTTATTTCTGTATAATTGGTCGATTCGTTATAAAAACACGATTCTCAGAGCTTATAAATGAACGTAATTTGCTGTAAATATGATTATTATCTCCTATTTTACTGTCTATGCTAAGGACCGAAATAGAAAAAAGGGGGATAAATCCCCCTAAAAATGACATAATGATATTAAATCAGTCTGTTTTATGCTTTTTCCCCTTTTATGGAAAAGGATGCTGTATGGAAGTTAATGTAGAATCTTAAAGACCAATTCCCGGAGGATATCTCCATCGCTTAGGGAGGAATTTCCTACTCCTTTGGATTTGGCATCTGCATATCGAATTTCTCCGATTATCTGCATGGTCTTTACTCCGCTGTAACGGCGCATGGCACTTAGGTATTCGCGCGACTGCCAGGGAGTCTTTAATCCTATGAAACTGGCAATACCCTGCTCCGTCTTTTCGGGTGCATAATAAGCCAACATCAAGTTGGAGAAGAAGCCGAAAAGTAAAGATAAAGTCATCTGGATAGGGTTTGTTTTCGGATTTTCTTCAAAATATTTTATTATTTTATTGGCCTTTAGTATGTCTTTTTCTACAATGGCACTGCGAAGTTCAAAGTTATTATAATCCTTACTGATTCCGATGTTACGTTCTATCTGTTCGGGGGTGACGCGTGTCTGACCTTTTGGAAGAGTTATAATCAGTTTTTCCAGTTCTCCTGTAAGGCGGCTGAGGTCCGTACCTACGAAATCGGCAAGCATGGAGGTGGCTTTAGGATCCAAGTCTACACCTTTGCGCTTCATGTATGAGGTGATGAATGCCGGTAACTGGGCATCCTTCACCTTCTTGGATTCGAATAGAACTCCCACCTTCTCTATTTCGGCCGCCAGCTTCTTTCTTCTGTCCAGCACCCCATGTTTGTGGCATAGAACAAGAATGGTGGAGTTCAACGGTTTTTGCAGGTAGTATGAAAGCTCCTCCATGTTGCGGATGGCCTGCGCTTCCTTTACGACTACGACCTGGCGTTCGGACATCATCGGATAGCGCTTGGCCGCATTGATGACAGTGGCTATATCGACATCTGCACCATAGACTACGGTCAGGTTGAATTCCTTTTCGGTGTCAGTGAGAACGTTGTCTACAATATAGTCGGAGATGAGGTCTATGTAATACGATTCCTCGCCCATGAGATAGTAGACGGGGCGGTATTGCTTGGCTCTCAACTCTTTTAGAATATCATCACAGGTTGTTTCTTGTTTTGCCATATAATAAAGTAAGTGCTATACGAGGGGATGTCCCGTAACGGATTACCAGTCGAACTTCAAGTGTTTTACGGTTTTCTTTTCATCAATAATCATGCGCAAGGATGCGATGCCGATTTCAACATGCTCCTTTACATAATTCTGGGTCACCAGATTGTCGCTTTTATCGGTTTTTACACCTTCCGGAATCATCGGTTGGTCTGAAACCAGCAGAAGGGCTCCCGTGGGAATATGATTGGCAAAACCGCAGCTGAATAGGGTTGCTGTTTCCATATCGACAGCCATGGCACGGGTTTTCTTCAGATATTCTTTGAATTCCTCGTCATGTTCCCAAATGCGGCGGTTGGTGGTGTATACGGTACCGGTCCAGTAGTCACGGGCATAATCGCGGATGGCAGAAGAAACGGCACGTTGCAGCATAAATGCCGGGAGTGACGGGACTTCAGGTGGGAAGTAGTCGTTGGAGGTACCCTCGCCACGGATGGCGGCAATGGGAAGGATGAGGTCCCCTATTCTATTTTTCTTGTCTATACCGCCGCACTTACCCAGAAACAGACATGCCTTGGGCCTGATAGCACTCAGCAAGTCCATGATAATGGCGGCATTAGGACTTCCCATACCAAAATTAATGATGGTCATTCCTTCTGCACTGGCAGATATCATGTTGGCATCTTTACCGAGAATGGGAACATTGAACTTTTCTGCGAAAATCTCTACGTACTTGTTGAAGTTGGTCAACAGAATGTACTCTCCAAAATCCTCCAGGTTACGCTTTGTGTAACGGGGCAGCCAATTGGCTACGATTTCTTCTTTTGTTTTCATAAGATTTCATTAAATTTGTGTTCCCAAAAGACGGGAACCATTATTTAACTTACAAATGTAGTAAATGTTATCGTTAAACCTACCAGCATTCGATGCTAAAATTGCCGCAAGGAACGGAAAAAATGTTATTTTCGATATAATCCGTCGTCGTTATGTCGCCTTGACCCCTGAAGAATGGGTGCGGCAGCACTTCGTCCACTTTCTTCTTGCTCACAAGGGGTATCCGCAGGCGCTTATGGCAAATGAGGTGCAGGTACAGCTGAACGGTACAAAGAAACGCTGTGATACAGTGCTCTATCGGCGCGACCTTACCGCCCGGATGATTGTGGAATACAAGGCACCTGAAATAGAAATCACCCAAAAGGTTTTCGACCAGATTACCCGCTACAACATGGTGCTGAAAGTGGATTATCTGATTGTCAGCAACGGGCTTCAGCATTATTGTTGCCGCATAGATTACGAGCACAACAGCTATACTTTTCTGCAGGATATACCCGAGTATCAAAACTTATAGGAGGAGCTACCAATAGCCCCCTTGCCTCTCTCATCTCATCGCATCATATACCATGCGTGATATGCGGGCGATGATGTTCGCATTGTCCTCATCTGTCTCGTATGAGTCCATGACGAAGGCGGCAATGTAGTATTTCCGGCCGTCGGGAAGGATAACGAGGCCGGCATCATTATCTGCAGTTTTCATACCGTCGGCATTGCGGTCGGAAGAGCCGGTCTTGTGTCCTACCACGGTTTTGGCTGGCAACATACCTTTCAGTTTGTTGGCACCGGTTTCAGTATCTATCATGGTCTGCCACAAGAAGTCTTTCAGCTCCTTGTTGGAGAACAACTCTTTTTCATCGGCCGTTCTCAGTAGTCGGGCCATAGCGGAAGGAGTACTCCAGTTGCGGTATACAGCCTCGAAGCTGGAGTGCATGCCGTCTTCTGTTTCCGAGAGGTTGAAGGAGTCGATACTCAACCGGTGGATATAGTCATTGATATGTTTGATGCCTCCTGCATATTCTATCAAGATATCGCAGGCATTGTTGTCGCTTTGGGAAATGCTGTATTGCATCAGTTCCCTAAGCGTAATCGTGAAATCCTGGTCGGGAAACTTCTTCCGCAGGGGGCTGTAGGTATTGGGCAGCATTTGGGATGCCTTTATGGAAACAATGCTGTCCAGACTGATGCTTTGCTTATCCATCTTGTCCAGTACGGCCAGTGCCACATGGAATTTGAATACACTGAGCAAGGGGAAGTGTACATGGTCGTTATACCGGAGCATGTCTCCTTTGTCTGTCCATACGGCTATACCAACGGTGGCTTTCTTGCCATTGAGCAGACTGTCAATCCGGTTTTTAAGTTCAGACATTTGCTGCGCCCGGACGACGGTAGCTATACAAGTGAATAAGGTAAGTATGGCGATGAAATATGCTTTCATAACTTCAATTTCTTTAAGAGGCAATTCGCACGCAAAGATACAACTTTTAGCAGCAAGTTGCTAAAATGAGTTATGGATTATGGGCTATAAGTGTGATAGCTTATAACCATAATCCATAACTTGTAGCTCATCCTCCCTATTGTTTCTTACTGAACTTCTCTTGCAACTTCTGCATCAATTCGTAGAAATTAGGAATATAGACCGTGGCAAGCAAGGTATTCAGTGCCATACCGAACACTACGGCGGCTCCCAGTGCAATACGGCTTCCCGCCCCTGCTCCGGTTGCAAAAAGCAGCGGCATAACCCCGAATACGAATGCAAGCGATGTCATCAGAATAGGTCGCAGGCGGATATGTCCGGCCTGGAATGCCGCATCGCGGATTGAATTGCCTTGTACACGAAAGTCACGTGCAAACTCCACAATCAGAATACCGTTTTTGGCAGACAAGGCGACAAGCAGAATGATTCCAATTTGTGTGTAGATGCTGACCGGAGTCCCCATGACATAGCATCCCAGCATGGCACCGAGCAGTGCAACCGGAAGTCCCATTACGGCAGCTACCGGACTGGTCCAGCTTTCGTATTGTGCGGCGAGTACAAGGAAGGCAACCAGCAGTGCCATGACGAATACGACAGTCGTCGTGGTTCCCGCCTGCGTCTCCTGATAGGCTACCGAAGTCCATTCATAGCCGAACTCGTCTCCGAGATGCTCTTTGATTAGACTTTCCATTTGCCGGATACCCTCTCCCGAACTACTGCCCGGAGCCACATTGCAGGTCACGGCTGCTGTGGAATACATGTTATATCTGTTTATCTGGTCCATGCCTAACTGCTCTTCCACCCGGGTGAAGGAAGAGAAAGGCACCATTTCTCCCGATGCATTGGGAACGCTCAATTTCAGAACATCGTCGATGACACGCTGGGCACGGTCGCCCGCCCCCAATTTCACTTGGTAGATGTGTCCGAACTGTACATAGTCGTTGACGTAGGCCTCCCCCATATAGTAACCCAAGGCGGTGAATACACTGTTCAGCGGGATACCCATCAACTGTACCTTGTCGCGGTCTATATTCAAAAAATATTGCGGTACATTGGCTTGGTACTGGCTGCTGACCGATGCCAGTGCCGGATAATTGCGGTAATGCTCCATCAAGGTCTCTACAGCACGCTGCATCTCGGTGGCGCCGAGGTTGTGGCGGTCTTCCAATTGGAGTTGCAGGCCTCCGGTAGCTCCCAGTCCGGGGATGGCAGGCGGGACCATGGCAAATATCTCTGCTTCCTGGATGCCATATACTTCCATATTGAAGCGCTGTACTACGGCTTCAGCCGTATGTTCCTTTCCCTTGCGTTCATTCCAGTTTTTCAGTACGATGAAGTAAGTGGCCGCATTGCTTTGCTCTCCACCTCCCATCACGGAGAAGCCGGATATGCCGATGTAGTCCTTTATTTCGGGGTAAGAATCGAGAATCTTATTTATCTGCTTTCCTACGGCTTGGGTGCGCTCCAGGCTCGATGCAGGGGGAAGTTGTACCACTGCGAGGAAATAGCCGTCATCTTCTTCCGGAACAAATGTGGACGGCCATTTGACAAACAGCAGGACAGCAATCAATGTGAAAACTGCATATGAAACGATGGAAGCGACAGGGCGTTGGAGCAGGTACTCCACTATCCGGTCGTAGACTCCTTGTGTCTTGTCGTACAGATGGTTGAACCCCTGATATAGGGGATTTTTGGAAGGCCGGGTAGGTTGCAGCATCAAGGCACAGAGTGCCGGAGTAAGGGTCAGTGAGTTGAATCCGCTAAGTACGGTGCTGGCTGCAATGGTCAAGGCAAACTGTTTATACAGTTGTCCTGATATGCCGCTGACGAGTGTTGTCGGGATAAATACGGCAAGCAGCACCAGCACTACCCCGACAATGGGGCCGGTAATCTCTCCCATCGCTTCGGTCACAGCCTGGCGGGAGGTGTAGCGCCCCGTGTCCAGCAGACGCGTGGAGTTCTCCACCACCACAATGGCATCATCTACCACGATGGCCACGGCAAGTATCAGTCCGAATAGTGTCAGCGTATTGATGGAGAAGCCGAACAAGGACATGACGGCCAGTGTGCCGATGAGTGATACCGGAATAGTGATGCAGGGAATGACGACCGCCCGCCAGTTCTGCAGGAACAGGAAGATGACGAGAACTACCAGCAGGGTTGTTTCAAGGAACGTCACCATCACTTCGTCTATGGAAGCATGAATGACATCCGTAGTGTCCAGGGTTACATTGTATTGTATGCCTGCAGGGAAATTTTGCGAGAGTTCCTGCATTTTTGCCTTTACTCCTTTGGAAACGTCCAGCGAGTTGCTGCCAGGTTGCTGATAGATAGCGATGGCAGCGGTGGGTTTCCCGTCCAGTTGGGATACTACGCTGTAAGAGGCCGAGCCCAGGTCGATATGCGCCACGTCGCGCAGACGGAGTATCTTCCCTCCGGTTTCGGTACGCAGGATAATGTTGCCGAACTCTTCGGGTGAGGTAAGGCGCCCTTTTACGGTCAGGCTGTATTGATAGGCATTTTTATTGTCTGTGCCGATGGGTTGCCCTACGTTACCTGCGCTGACCTCCACATTCTGTGATTGGATAGCTTGGTATACATCGGCCGGCGAAAGATAGCGGATGCGCATGGCGGCAGGGTCGAGCCAGATACGCATGGAGTAGTCCCCTGCTCCCATCACATTGACGGCGCCTACACCGGGCACGCGTGTTAACTGGTCTACGAGATTCAGCTTGGCATAGTTGCTGAGGTAAAGTCCGTCGTAGTCTTTGCTGTCCGACGTCATCGTGAGGAACATCACGATGTTCGATGACTGTTTCTGTACAGTGACGCCTTGCACCACAACGGGAGTAGGTAGTGACGACTGGGCCACGCTTACCCGGTTCTGGACCTGCACGGTAGCCATATCAATGTCTGTGCCTACGGCAAAAGTAATGGTAAGAGAGTAAGCGCCCGATGAGCTGGAGTTGGAGGACATGTAAAGCATTCCGTCCACTCCGTTGACTTGCTGCTCGATGGGGATGCCGACGGTTTGTGCCACCGTCTGCGCATTGGCTCCGGGATATACGGCACTGACCTGCACGGTGGGTGGTGTGATGTCCGGATATTGGGCAATGGGCAGGATACCCAGTGTGACCAGTCCTGCTACGACGATGAGCAGCGCCAATACGGTAGCAAAGATAGGACGGTCTATGAAGAATTTTGAAAACATAGGCTTTGGTATTAATCAATTCATATTAGTTGTCGATGGGATGTACTTTCATTCCATCCCTTACCTTCATCAGCGCTTTGGTGACGTAGCGTTCCCGGGGAGTGATGCCTGCCCTTATCTGGCGTAGGCTGTCCCCTATCAGTTGTCCGGTTTCTATATGGCGGTAGCGCACTATATTCGAATCGTTGACTACGTATATGTATTTCCCCAGCTGGTCGGTGCCGATGGAGGCATCCGGCAGCAGGATGGCCTGCTGTTGCTCTCCGTAGGGCAAGATGATGCTGACGTAGAGGCCGCTTTTCAGAAGTCCTTTAGGATTGTCGAGACGGGCGCGGATGTTCAGAGTTCCGGTGTTCAAGTCTACGTTGGGCGAAAGATAATCCAGTTGTGCAGGATAAGTGAGAAGCCCGTCTTTGCCCAGGCTGACGGTTACTTGCCGGGGAATGCTGTCCCCTTGCTGCATCAGCATGGAGAGCCATTGGTTGTCTGCCACGTTGAAGTAGGTGTACAGATGGTCGTCCTTGTAGATGGTTGCCAGTGTGACGGGCTGCACGCTGCCGCCTACATAGCTTCCGGCATCCACCAGGTTACGGCTTACAGTGCCGTCGAAGGGGGCACGGACGGTGCAGTAGCTCAGATTGGTGCGTGCCGTGTTCAGGGCTGCTTCCGCATTGCTCACTGCAGCCTGCGAAGTTGCCACGTTGGATTGTGCTTGTAGCACTTGTATACGGCTTACAGCATCGCTTTTCACGGCTTCCTGCATACGTGTGTAGTTGTTTTGGGCGTATTCCAGGTTGGCGCGGGCAGTGTTGAGTTCTGCTTCTGCCTGCCGCACATTGTCTTGATAGACTGTCGGTTCGATGACAAAAAGTACTTGTCCCTGGCGTACCCGGCTGCCGGGAGCGTAAGCGATGGTCTGTAAGGTTCCGCTGACTCTGCCTACCAGGTCTACGGTCTTTTCAGAAGTCAGGTAGCCCGGATATTCTTTCGTCAGCGTAATGTTCTGCACTGTCGGACGGGCCACGCTTATCTCGGGAACGGGCATCGTTTGTGCCGTTTCTTTCCTTCCCCCGCATCCCGTTGCCAGCAATGGCAGGATGAGCAGGGTGATGTACATTTGATTTTTCATATACGGTTCGGTTTAGTTTATATTCTTATTTCTGATTCATTTCATATCCACCTCCCAATGCCTGGTATAAGGCTATCAGATGCAGCAAGGAGCTGCCTTGTGCCTGCACCAGCTGATTTTCGTATGTCAGGAGTGAGCGTAGTGCGTCCAGTACGTTCTGGAAGGGAGTAAGTCCTTGTTTGTACAAATCGAGGGAGAGTTTCAGAGTTTCTTCTCCCTGGTTGCATACTTCGCGCATGGCAACAATCTGTTGGATGGAGTTGCGATAGGAGTTCATGGCATTATCCGTTTCCTGCACGGCGGTAAGCACTGTCTGGTTGAACTGGTGAATGGATTCATCGAGCTGGGCACGTGCCAGACGGGTGGCATTCACCAGTTTGGTACCGCTGAATAAGGTCCAGCTGATGCTTGGAGCAATTTCAAACGTCATACTGTTCCGTTTAGTCAAGTCCTTCAAGTCATGGGAGGAATAGCCGATGGAACCTTTTAGGAACACTTGCGGCAGCCAGTCACTTTGAGATGCGCCGAGTGTTGCCGCCTGCGCGTTGACTTGGCGTTCGGCTTGCCGTATATCGGGGCGGCGGAGCAGCAGGTCGGCAGGAACACCGATGCCTATGGGTTCCATATAGTCGGGCAGTTTGCTGGGCTTCTCCAATATGGGGCGGATATGCTGGGGGTAAGTACCGAGTAAGATTGCGAGCGTCGTGATGTATTGGTTGATGCCTGCCTCCAGTTGTGGGATGGAGGCTTTGGTACTGTAATATACGGATTTGGCTTGTGAAACGTCCAGTTTGGACACCAGTCCGGTTTTGTAGCGTACTTCGGTAATGTTAAGTACGGCTGCCTGGGTATGGCAATTGTGGGTCACTACACTTAGCTCTTGCTGCAGTTCGCGGAGTCCGATGTAGGCAGAAGCTATCTGGGCACAGAGGGATACCATGACAGAGGTATATTCCTCCTTGCTTGCCATGAAGGTTTCCCGCTGTGCCTTTACCCGTTGGCGGATACTTCCGAATACGTCCAGCTCCCAACTGGCGTTGAGCGAGGCGCTGTATGCACCGGTAATGGATTGCGGAAGTGCGTTGACATTGCCGCTGCTTTGCTGCCGTGCCCATCCTCCGTCCAATGAGATGGAAGGGAAAAAGCTGCCGCGTTCTATCCGCAGATTGGATTTAGCCATATCCATACGGTCCATGGCAGAAAGTACGGAATAGTTTTGAGTGGAGGCTACCGTAATCAATGAATCCAGCATCGGGTCATCGAAGGCTTTCCACCACTTGTCGTCAATGGGTGGTATTTGTCCGCTGAACAGATTGTCATCTCCGGGAATGGCATGGGAGGCGTCCTTTCCCCAGCCTTGTGGGAGTGGTTTCTCAAGATAGCGGTTGGCTTTCTGTGCCATAGCCGCAGGACATAGGCATAATATGAGCAACGCAGTGCTCCAAACTTTTATATTCATAAATAAAGGTTTAGGTGGTTATCTTTTTATGGGATTGATAACAACCTAAACCTTTATTTGTTTATGAGTATTTACTCGGTATACCCGAGTATCTTAGAAGGCATACCCGAAACCCACATTCAAGTAGATGGGATACATGGCAAAGGTAATTGTATTGAAATCTTTCTTGAAAATATCATTCAATCCCCATGTAAGGTCGGCAAATACACTCAGATGTTTGAAGGCACGCCAGTCTACACCAGCTTGCACGCCCCAGGCAAACTTGCGCAAATCATCCGAAAAGTCGTAAGTGGCAATGGCACCGTCGGAGAAGTTTACCTTTTCTCCGGTGGAGTCTCCTTCACGCAAATAGCCTTCATATACATGTCCGGAGAATTCCTCATCCATCAGATATGAGACATATATACCTGCTTTGGCCCGCAATCGTGAGTTGATTTTATATGCACCCAGCACGGGGACGGTGATGTAGGCATTGCGTACTTTAGTTTTTACTCCCCCGGTCCAGTTGCCTTTCAAACGGTTACCGTCATTTCCTATGATTTCCATGCCATAGTTCTTTACTGTCGCTTTAGTAATCATATTTTTGGTTTCCAGTCTTACACCGGTTATTACACCCCATTTTTTTGTTTTGCCCAACCATTTGATGGCATTTCCTTCCAGCATAAAGGCTAAGGTAGGATTATAGGCATCGATACTTCGTATTTCTACGGGTAATGGAAGCGGAGAAGTGCCGCCGATACTGACACCGGCCCTTATTTCATATTCCCAACCGTGTAGAGCGGCGTTTATAAGCGTACGGTTCTGGTTTTCTTGAGCGTATAAGGCAGTCTGCATACATCCCACCAGTACGATAAATGCTAATATTTTCTTTATCATGTTGTATTCCAATTCTATATGATTCTTATTCGTAAATCAGTTCCACTTCGTCTATAAGTAAAGTGCTTCCTGGAGCACCCTCAAAAGTGGCACCATCCTTGCTTGAGGCAAATATGATGCCTATCTTATATTCTCCTTTAGCCAGTCTGGCTTCGTCAATCTTCTTTCCGTACCGTTGGTAGTCGAAAGGTATATCAAAGAATTTCCATTCGTCTCCTTCTGTTTCTTGCGGATTGGAAACTAAAGCAAGAGCCACCATGCTGGAGTGTTCGTAGTTTTGATTCGGCAGATTTCCATCCAGTGTTACATCTGTCCCCTTTCCTGCACTGTCATATTTTACTCCATCATAAAATATTGCATAGATATTGAATATATCTTTTCGGGAGGTATATTCGCCATTTTCATAAAATTGTTCTCCGGCCTTATACTTATAGTATCCAGTCAGTCGTAAAGGTTTATTGTAGAAAGGAGTACCGAAGCGCGTAGCACTAAGCGGATTGGTAATAGCATTCAGCATGTCGAAACTGCCGATAAACAGATTACCGGCGGCGATGGGCATACCTACCATGTTACCTAAGTCGCCAGTGAGGCGTGTTTCCAATTTCACACATTTTCCAGTTTTGCCATTGTCTATTTGGGTAGTAGGATAATCTTCTGTTGCGGCTTCACTCATAGCCCATTTGAATCCCTTATTACCACTTGCCCATGTCAATTCGTTACCGGAATCTTGCTCTTCGTAGAATTCCTGCCATACATTTTGCATGATTCTTACCTTTTCAAAGTGGTATGTGGTCGGAATGTTACTTGCCTTTTGTTCTCTGGCAGTAATGGCGTAGACACGATGCCAGGCCTTGTCTTCCGAAGTGACTGTATATCGTACTGGAGTCGTGAAGTTCTGAACACTCCCACTGGCAGGACTGATGGTAGCTCCCGGAGTCAATTCAAATATGGGGGCCAGACTTGTCATGTCCGTACCTTCTTTCACACTGATCCGTATTGGGTAGGCGTTCTGGCTTTCGTCGTACGACGGGTTCAGATCAATGTATGAATTTGCCAGTACATCTTCTTCAAAAGAGATGCCTGTTATATCAGCTTCAGCATTGGGTGCTTCATCTTTTATGCACGATGCCATCAATATTCCGAAAAGTGAATAGAGTATGAATAATTTGTTTAGTCTCATGCTTTTTAATTTAATTCTATTAATTTTTCAAGCAACAAAACTACTTCTTTTTTCTCTAATAGCAGGTTTTTATGAGCTTATTTAACAAAAAAACGGCAATAGGTGCTTTACTATTGCCGTTTTATATATAGAAAATGTTCTATTTTTAATTATCTGAGCCGATATGTACGATTTTTCTTTTGGCTCTTACTGGCTTTTCCTTTACAACTTCCACTTTCTGTTCGGGAGTTATACCTGCTAATTCCGGGTCAATCATGATACGGCCACAATATTCGCAAACGATAATTTTCTTGCGTGAGCGGATGTCCAATTGTCTCTGGGGCGGAATCTTGTTGAAGCAACCACCGCAAGCATCACGCTGTACGTATACAATACCCAGTCCATTGCGTGAATTCTTACGGATACGTTTGAAGGACTGAAGCAGACGGGGTTCAATCTTTGTTTCCAGTTCTTTGGCTTTGTCTCTCAGCTTCTCTTCCTCTTGTTTGGTCTCGGAGATGATTTCGTCCAGTTCGCTCTTCTTTACGTCGAGGTCTTTTTGTCTTTCTTCCAGAGCAGCAGTGCTTTCTGCTACTTCTTGAGATTTTTCTTCCTCTTGTGCGGCAAATTCCTTGATACGCTTTTCGCAGAGTTCGATTTCCAATGTCTGGAATTCGATTTCCTTGCTTAAGAAGTCATATTCGCGGTTGTTGCGTACGTTGTCCTGCTGGTCTTTATATTTAGCTACAGAAGCCTTTGCGGTTTCAATTTCAACTTTCTTTCCTGCAATGGAGGATTTCAACTCGGCAACTTCTGCCTTGATTCTGTCTATACGGGTACTCAGACCGGCTATTTCGTCTTCCAAGTCCTGTACTTCCAGTGGAAGTTCACCTCTCAACGTCTTGATTTCATCGATTTTGGACAGCATTGTCTGCAATTGGAACAAAGCTTTCAACTTCTGTTCTACGGTTAATTCCTGAGGATCTTTTTTTGCTTCTTTAGCCATTTTACTTACATGTATTTTATGGGGTTTGTATTCACTTTGGTCATCTGAACCTCAAAATGAGGAAACAAATCCCGGATTATTGTATAAAATATTTCTTTCGTATATTGCTCACTTTCATAATGCCCTATTTCAGCCAATAATATATCGGTATCATGTCCGAAATAGTCATGGTATTTTATCTCGCCGGTGATAAAGACATCTGCACGGTTGCGGATGGCAAGCGGCATTAGGAAAGCGCCGGCGCCGCCACATAATGCAACAGTCTGTATTTCCCGCCCGAGGAGTTTGTTATGTCTGAGACACCCTACTTCGAAGGTTTTCTTTATCCGTTTCAGGAATTCAAGTTCTGTCTCCGGTACTTCCAATTCGCCAATGACACCGGCTCCGGCTTGTGGCCATGAGTTTTGCAAGGGATAAATATCATAGACCGGTTCTTCATATGGATGTGCCGCAAGCAGTGCCTTGACAGTTGCCGCTTTTTTGTAGGCGGGTATGATTGTCTCAATACGTACTTCACGTTCGGTATGCAGCTCCCCTATCGCTCCACAGTATGGGGTGGCACCTTCCCGGGCTCGGAATGTCCCCTCGCCTTCCATGTTATAACTGCACAAATCATAGTTGCCGATATTGCCGCATCCAGCGTCGAACAAGGCTTTCCTCACGTCTTCCGCTTGGGCGGTCGGTACAAATGTGGTCAGCTTTACCAGCGCATTTTCCTTGGCTTCCAGGATACGGACATTCTTCAAACCGATTTTCTCGGCAATCTTGAAGTTCACTCCTCCCGGTGCATTATCCAGGTTAGTGTGCGCAGCATAAACAACGATGTCATTCTTGATGGCTTTCAAGATACAACGTTCCACATAATCCCTGCCCGTGATGGATTTATACCCTTTGAAAATGAGAGGGTGATGTGATATAACCACATTATATCCCAATGCAATGGCTTCATCCAGTACAGCTTCAGTAACGTCAAGACACAACAAAGCCCCTGTTGCTTCCGCATCTGTCAATCCGATTTGCAGGCCGGCATTATCAAATCCGTCTTGCAATGGCAGAGGCGCGAACCGTTCAAGGGCGCTTACTAATTCCTTAATTTTCATTGTGAACAGAAAATTTGGTTGCAAATATAGTAAAAAGCAATGGATTGAGAATGTTTTTTATTCTTTTTATAAAATATCAGTAACAAATTTGAGTAATAGACGGTTTTCTTCCAACAAAAACTCTTATCGAAAAATGTTTTATCACGAAAAAGACTATCTTTGCGAGCGATTATTATAAAACTAAATCTATGAAAACTAAAAAACTATTCGGAATTTTATCGCTCTTGATTATAATTGGTGTGACCTCTTGTAACAGTGATACTCCACAAGACAATGTAGAAAACATTAAAATGAAGGTCTCTTCCGAGATTGGCACTTACCAGCCTTGGGGAAGTGATCATTTCATTGATTGTATGTTGGTAAAGGAGGAAGGTAAAAATGAATATGAAGCGTTGGACTTTTTAGGAATTGCCGGGTTTGATTATAGCAAGGGGTATGAATACACCTTATTGGTGAAAAAAACAACTTTGCTCAACCCTCCCGCCGATGCCAGTAATATTGCATACGAACTGGTCGAGGTGTTATCAAAAGTCGGAGTAGAATATGAATATACAATAGAGGTTGATGGACCCAATCCTTTTATTCTTTCTCCTGATGGAGGAAAATATGAGATTCCTTTTGCATGCAAAAGAAAAAAATATGTAGCAGGCGAGTTTACTGAAGAAGAATATGCTCCTTTAAAAGGATTGAGATATAATATGGGGACCAATTATGGAACCTATACAAGCATTATAAAAGATGGTGATACAGTTGGATTATATAAGTTTGTAATCGAGGGTATTGAGCCTTATAATATGGAAGGAACTCCCTGGTGGTATTATGGTATTTATCCTGCTGATGCAGATTTTTTCTCTGAAACAGAGCCGGAACCTATCTACAAACAATTGTTTGAACAACCGCAAACGGAAGGTGAAGAACATTTTATATATCCGATAATATATGCTTCATCGGGTACGTTTGATTAGTTGGACACATTAATCTCCTTTATTATGAAAACATTACTTGTTTTGTTTCTTTTCCTTTTATCGTTATTGTCTTGTCAGGATACGAACCGTTCCGGTAAAGATGTATCTGAGGATATGGAGGAGCCGGTAGATACTACTCCCAAGGCTACGGCTATCTTTTGGGTAGACAAGGATAAAGATTATCAGGCTAAGAAAAAAGACGGTCCTCTTTCTCTACGCACCGTCAAGGCAAGGGTAGAGATTGATTCGCTGGGAAAAGTTAATCTGTTGGCATATACCAAGCCGCAAAGTCAACGCATCAAAAGTTACCTGCAGTATAGGCTTGAAGTATTCCGTGTAAAGAAAGTGATGTTGGACAGCGGCTTTGTGAAACCGGGCGTACAATATGTGCAGCTACGCTATCTCCCCGGAAAACTGGATGCCCATCACCGTTGAAGTTATTTATGCTCCTTTTTTCCCTTCTTCTCTACCATCACCGGCAGTAGCTTGCCGTAGGCATCGAACGACTTGCGGGAAGCCAGAGAGATTGTAATCATCAGTGACAGCATGGAGGCGGTAAAGGTGATGACCATAATCATCATCTGATATTTGATGGCCACATTCGGGCTGCTGCCACCCAATATCTGGCCAATCATGGTTCCCGGAAAAGCAACCAGCCCCATCACGGATATATTGGCAATCAGCGGACTGAAGGATTTGATGATGGCTTGGCGGATGAAAGGTGCCTGTGCTTCCGCTTTTGTAGCACCATTGCCGAGAAGATACCGGTAAAGCTGTTGTTCCCGTTTCAGTCCACTATAATAGGTGTTGAGGGCTATGACGTTACTGGATAGCATGTTGCCCATCAGTATGCCGAAAATAGGGATGAAATACCGGGCGCTGAATACGTTTTCCACTCTCAGTACTATTCCGATAAAGTACAAGCCTACACATACTACACTGCATAAGAAACCTGCAGATATGGGAAGAAGCAGAATCTTCCTCTTCAATTGCGTTCGTGCCAACGCCGTCTGCGATGCTACGAATATCATGACAATTACCCATAGAAAGTTTATCCACGGGTTATCCCATAAGAAGAGGTAGTTCAAGTATATGCCGATGAAGAACAACTGGACAATCATGCGTGCCGTACCTATCACAGTAGCGCGCAACAGTCCGGTCTTGAACTTCCAGATGTAAAACAGCGGTATTAATAATAGCAATAATCCGATGCCCAGGCTGAGGTATGATATATCTATGGTTCCCAATAGTGTGTATGTTATTTCATGATTATATGTCGGTCACATCCGTTGGCGAATCTTTTGTCATGGGATACGGTCAGTATGGCACTTCCATTTTCTGTCTGCCTGCGGAAGAAAGAGAGTACTTTTTCCGCGGAACCGGAGTCGAGAGCGGAAGTCGGTTCATCGACAATGGTCAGTGGTTTGCCAATCATTGAGGCTACGGCTATCATCATCCGTTGGCGTTGGCCTCCGGATATTTCGTTCACCCGTTTGTAATATAACTCTTGTTCCAGACCCAAATCCTCGAAACATGCAAATAAACGGGTTTCAGAAAAGGGTGTACCCCGGTTTGCCTTTAAACCGAAGGGCAATTGTACCATGTCCTTTACCCATTCCAGCGGCAATGCCAGTTCTTGTGGAATCCATGCAGTCTGCTTACGGACAACGTCGACGTTTCCTTTATCCAGCAGAATGCCGTTCAAGACGATGCGTCCTTCTTTTAACGGAGTAAATCCAAGTATGGCATTCAGCAGTGACGACTTTCCGCATCCCGAAGGGCCGGAGATACTGGCTATCTCTCCCCTTTCCAATTGCAGGTTGAAACCCGAGAAAAGTATATCGTTGCCGTAGGCGATACTGGCATTTTCTATTTGCAGCATGGTGTTCCTTTAATCTTTCTGTATCGCAAAGATAGTGCAAAAAAATATTTGTGCTATCTTTGACGCACTAATTAATTCAGGAAAGAAAGACTATGATACAGAATGAACGGGATTGCCGCCACGAACATGTGCTTGACGTGGCAAGGCAAATGCTGACTGCTGCGCGCACGGCACCGAAAGGAAAAGGTATTGATGTGATTGAAGCTGCGCTGGTTACGGGTGAAGACATTAAGAAGCTGTCTGAAAAGATGGTCGCTATGGTTGAAGAGCACGGTATGAAGTTCTTTCTCCGTGATGCGGACAACATTTTGCAGGCTGAATGTATAATTATAATAGGTACGCGCGAGCAGACGCAAGGTTTGAATTGCGGACACTGCGGTTTTCCCACTTGTGCCGGTCGTCCGGAGGGAGTACCTTGTGCTTTGAATACGGTGGATGTAGGGATAGCTGTAGGTTCGGCTTGTGCCATGGCTGCCGATTTGAGGGTGGATACCCGTGTCATGTTTTCTGCCGGACTTGCCGCTCAGCGTTTGGATTGGCTGAAAGGATGCAAGACTGTCTTTGCCATTCCGGTGAGTGCATCCTCCAAGAATCCATTCTTCGACCGGAAACCGAAGGAAGATAAGTGATAATTGACGAGTAGAGGTTTACAATCATAGAGTAGAGGTTTAGAAGTCTGAAGTAGAGGTTTGGCAATTCTAAACCTAAGGTTTATTCTCCCTCTCTCTGCTAACTTAAAAAGTAACGAATTAGAAAAGATAAATAATATGGGATATTTTGTAGGACTGCCGCTGGGTGGTGCCGCAGAGAAGGACTGTCAGGTGCGTTTTGGCAAAAATATGACTTTTCAGGTAGAGACACGTGCTCCCCACTTGCCTGCCGAATGGGCTTTGCAAAGCGGCATACAGCTTACATGGCCCCATGCGGGTACAGACTGGACCTATATGTTGGACGAAGTGCAGGAATGTTTTGTAGCCATTGCCCACGAAATAGCCGCCCGGGAGACATTGCTGATTGTAACCCCAGAACCGGATGAGGTGAAGAAACAGATTCTCGGCAGGGTGAATATGGAAAATGTCCGTTTCCTGAAGTGTGAGACGAATGATACTTGGGCACGCGACCATGGAGCCATCACCCTACTGGATGCTGACGGTGTATCTCTGCTCGACTTTAAGTTCAACGGGTGGGGATTGAAGTTTGCATCCGATAAGGATAATTTGATTACGCGTCGTGCGGTGGAGTCGGAAGTGATGAGAGGAAAGTATGTAAATCGCTTGGGGTTTGTCCTTGAAGGCGGTTCCATCGAAAGTGACGGCATGGGTACGTTGCTCACCACCTCCGAATGCCTGCTTTCGCCTAACCGGAACGGACAGATGAACCGGGTGGAAATTGAGGAATATCTTCGTTCCGTTTTTCACCTGCAACGTGTTCTTTGGCTGGACCACGGTTATTTGGCAGGTGACGATACGGACAGTCATATAGACACGCTGGCCCGTTTCTGCCCTGCCGACACGATAGCCTATGTACAATGCAAGGATGCGGATGATGAGCATTACGAAGAACTGCATCGCATGGAGGAGCAACTGAAGACTTTCCGTACGTTGAAGGGGGAACCTTACCGTTTGCTGGCTTTGCCCATGGCCGATAAGATAGAAGAGGAAGGGGAACGGCTTCCTGCCACTTACGCTAATTTCTTGATTCTGAATGATGCAGTGCTTTACCCCACCTATCGCCAGCCGGAGAATGATGCCCGCGCGGGGGAAGTGTTGCGGGAGGCTTTTCCCGGTTATGAAATTATCGGGATAGATTGCCGTGCTTTGATTAAGCAACACGGCTCTTTGCATTGTGTTACCATGCAATATCCCGTAGGGGTGTTGAAGTAATGTCGATTATACATAGTAAAACAATAAACCATAGAATAAGATGACAAGAAAAATAAAAGTAGGTATTATCCAGCAGGCCAATACCAAGGACCTCAGGACTAATTTAATGAATTTGGCCAAAAGTATAGAGGCATGTGCGGCGCATGGGGCTCAATTGGTTGTTTTGCAGGAGCTGCATAACTCTCTGTATTTCTGTCAGACGGAAAACACGCAGTTGTTCGACTTGGCAGAACCGATTCCCGGTCCTTCTACGGGATTCTATTCAGAGTTGGCTGCTGCCAACGATATTGTGCTGGTCACTTCTCTGTTCGAGAAACGCGCTCCCGGATTGTATCATAACACAGCGGTTGTTTTTGAACGTGACGGCAGCATTGCCGGGAAATACCGGAAGATGCATATTCCTGATGACCCCGCCTATTATGAGAAATTCTATTTTACTCCCGGTGATATAGGCTTCGAACCTATTCAGACATCTTTGGGCAAATTGGGAGTTTTGGTGTGCTGGGACCAATGGTATCCGGAAGCAGCACGTCTGATGGCGCTGAAGGGAGCTGAAATACTGATATATCCTACGGCTATCGGTTGGGAAAGCAGTGATACGGATGATGAAAAGGCGCGTCAGCTCAATGCTTGGATTATCTCCCAGCGTGGACATGCTGTGGCCAACGGCTTGCCGGTGGTTTCAGTGAATCGCGTGGGACATGAGCCGGATCCTTCCATGCAGACCAATGGTATCTTGTTTTGGGGAAATAGTTTTGTGGCCGGACCGCAAGGCGAGTTCCTGGCCCAAGCAGGAAACGAACGGCCGGAAAATATCGTTGTAGAGGTGGACTTGGAACGTTCGGAAAATGTACGCCGTTGGTGGCCTTTCCTGCGCGACCGCAGAATTGATGCCTATGCCGGATTGACAAAACGATTTCTTGACTGATAACGACGGGGATCTCTGGGGGAGAACTAACGGAATGTCACCCGTTTGTTCATTAGGAAATTGACACTTCCGTAGATGAATAATCCCAGGAACTGGGCAAGGTATTCGTTGCAGTCCAGTCCCTCCACCAGCCCTATGAGGAAAAGGAATTGCGCTCCGTAAGCCATTCCGAAAGCTATAGAAAAGAGCAGCACTTGTCGCCAAGTGTTGCTCTTTTTTTCTGTAGGGAATATCCAGTACTTGCACCAGATGAAGTTGTGTATCTGTGCAAGTATATATGCGGTTACATTGGAGAGCATATAGTTGATGTCCAGTTCGTCCATCATTACCCAAACGGTAACAGCCATAATCAAGGCATTCAGCGTGCCGATTACCGCAAAACGAAAAATGCGTGCAGACTCTTTCACTCTCCTACTCTGTACCTGCTTTTACTCTTTCACTTCAACAATCAGATTCAGTTCATCCAGTTGCTTCTGGTCAATAGCCGAAGGTGCATCCAGCATTACATCGCGTCCACTGTTGTTTTTGGGGAATGCAATGCAGTCGCGGATACTGTCGAGACCTGCGAAGATGCTGACCCAACGGTCCAGACCGTATGCCAGACCACCGTGAGGAGGTGCACCATATTTGAAGGCATTCATCAGGAAGCCGAACTGCTCCTGAGCCTTCTCGGGAGTGAATCCGAGAATCTCGAACATTTTGGCCTGCAACTGTGCATCGTGGATACGGATGGAACCTCCACCCACTTCAATACCGTTGCACACCATGTCGTATGCATCTGCACGGACAGCTGCCGGGTCTGTATCCAGCAAAGGAATATCTTCGTCTTTCGGATGGGTGAACGGGTGGTGCATAGCCATCAGGCGGCCTTCTTCATCGCTCCACTCAAACATCGGGAAGTCAACCACCCAAAGGCAGACGAACTTGTTCTTGTCGCGCAATCCCAGTTGGTTACCCATTTCAAGGCGCAACTCGTTCAGTTGCTTGCGGGTCTTCATGGCGTCGTCACCGCTCAGAATCAGAATCAGGTCACCCGGCTTGGCGTTGAAAGCAGCCTTCATTTCCTGCAATACTTCCTGCGCATAGAACTTGTCGACACTTGATTTTACGTTGCCGTCTGCCTCTACGCGCGCGTATACCATACCTTTGGCACCGATTTGCGGTCTTTTCACGAATTCGGTCAGTGCATCCAGTTGTTTGCGTGTATAGTGTGCGGCGCCTTCTGCGCAGATACCGCCGATGTAGGCGGCATTGTCGAATACCGGGAATCCGTGTCCCTTCATGATGTCCATCAGTTCCACGAACTTCATGCCGAAACGGAGGTCGGGCTTGTCGCTGCCGTAATATTTCATGGCGTCTGCCCATGGCATGCGCATGAACGGCTCGTTCATCTCTACGCCACGGATTTCCTTGAACAGATATTTGGCCATGCCTTCGAAGAGGTTGATGACGTCATCCTGCTCCACAAAAGACATTTCGCAGTCAATCTGTGTGAATTCCGGCTGGCGGTCGGCACGCAGGTCTTCGTCACGGAAGCATTTGGCTATCTGGAAGTAACGGTCGAAACCGGAAACCATCAACAACTGTTTCAGTGTCTGCGGGCTTTGAGGTAAGGCATAGAATTGTCCCGGGTTCATGCGTGAAGGAACGACGAAATCGCGTGCACCTTCGGGTGTGGAGCCTACCAGAATCGGAGTTTCCACTTCGATGAATCCCTGGCTGTCCAGGTATTTGCGTACTTCAATTGTCATTTTATGGCGAAGCTCCAGATTGCTGCGTACATTGGCACGGCGCAGGTCTAGATAACGGTACTTCATGCGGATATCGTCGCCACCGTCCGTATTTTCCTCGATGGTGAAGGGAGGGGTCAGCGATGAGTTCAGAACATCCAGTTCCGATACGATGATTTCAATGTCTCCCGTCGGGATATGCTGGTTTTTACTGAAACGTTCGTTTACGGTACCTTTAACCTGGATTACGAATTCACGGCCCAAGCGGTTGGCACGCTCGCAAAGTTCGGCATTCACCTCTTCGTTGAACACTAATTGGGTAATTCCGTAACGGTCGCGGAGGTCAATGAAAGTCATGCCTCCCATCTTACGGCTGCGCTGTACCCAACCTGCCAGCGTCACTTGCTTGTTAACATCGGAGATACGGAGTTCTCCGCAGGTGTGTGATCTATACATCTTTTTATTTACTGTTTGACGATTTACTTATTTACTATTTTGGCTTTGCAAAAATACATAAAACATATTATATGGCGCATCAAAAGGGGAAAGTTATTTTCAGAAACTCCTTTAGTACCTTTTTTACAACATTACATTTTTGTCAGTTTCTTGAATTGCCTTTTGCCTTTATCCAGTATCATCTTGTTTTTATGGGCGATGTCCTCCACAAAAGCATCATTAATTTGTTTCAGTCCGTTGATATAGTCTTGTGCCCGCTGCAAGACATTCGAAGTGTCTTTTTCCGCATCCCGGGGAACAATGACCTGCAGTCCTTTCTTCATAATCTTTACATCTACATTCTTTCCCATCATCATCGGGTCGCCGTCAAAGTGGACTACCCCCGGTTTAGAACGGTGAATACGGAGTGTCTGGCAACGGAACGTCTTAATCCGGCTGTTCTGGTCAATGGTCTTGTTGAAGAGCTGGAAAGAGAGCGACGGTACATCGAGCACAGTGAACGGCTCGAGTATGGTGACGTCCAGCAGTCCGTCGTTCAAGGTGGCTTGTGGGGCAATATACGCATTGTTTCCATATTGCGATGCGTTTCCGCAGGCTATCAGGAACGCCTTGTATCGCAGGGTGCTGCCGTCCATTTCCAGTTCATAGGTTTCCGGACGGTACTTCAGGCTTTCGAGCAGAGTCTTTTCCAGATAAGTGAGTGGTCCTCTCCTTCCCGCCTTGGAGAATTGCAGGCTTACAAATGCGTCGAATCCCACGCCGCAGGTGCAGAAGAAAGGCACATCGTTGATTTTTCCGTAGTCAATGATGTCTATCAGTCCGTCATTGATGATGTCGATGGCCTTTTTCGGCTCCATCGGAATCTGCAGATGGCGGGCAAGTCCGTTGCCGGAACCGCAGGGAATGATGCCCAAAGCGGTTTTTGTATGTACCAGTGAGCGGGCTATCTCATTGATGGTGCCGTCTCCTCCTATGGCGATGACGGCATGTGCATCTTCTTGTGCCTTCTGTGCCGCTATCTCTACGGCATGGCCTGCCCGTTCGGTATAAATCACTTCTTGTGCATACCTTTCCTTATCCAGTTTTTCATCGAGCCACTTCAGTATCTGCTCCTTACTCTGAGTGCCGGATATGGGGTTTATGATGAATGCTATTTTCTTCTTGTTTTCGTTCATGCAAGGGTTGTTGCTATGCAGGTTTTCCAACTGGCAAAAGTAATATAAATATCTGAAAAATTAACCACATAATTCTTTTTAAAATAAGTATAAGTAGTTTTTTTAATGTAAATAGAACATATACCGACATATTTTGCTATCTTTGCCCCCTGTTTTTTAAGACTTGTATTTAATAGAATTAAATATTCATTATATAAAAGATATTTCATGGGTTTACTACAAGACAAATTTGCGAAATACGACCTGCCGCAGCAGTTTATGGCAAAAGGCGTATATCCTTATTTCCGCACAATTAACAGCCATCAGGATACAGAGGTAATGATGGATGGTAAAAAGGTTCTGATGTTCGGCTCTAATGCATATATGGGACTGACATATGACAAGCGTATCATTGATGCCTCGATAGCTGCCACAGAAAAATATGGCACCGGTTGTGCAGGTTCCCGCTTTCTGAACGGAACACTCGATATACATGTTGAACTGGAGAAGGAATTGGCTGAATTCGTAGGAAAAGATGAAGCACTCTGTTTTTCTACCGGATTTACTGTAAACGAAGGTATTATTCCTGCCGTTGTAGGCCGTGGGGATTATATTATTTGTGATGACCGTGACCACGCTTCCATTGTAGATGGCCGCCGTCTTGCATTTGCCACTCAGTTGAAGTACAAGCATAACGATATGGAGGCTTTGGAAAAAGAACTCCAGAAATGCGAACCGGATGCTGTAAAGCTGATTGTTGTGGATGGAGTATTTTCCATGGAAGGTGACTTGGCCAATCTGCCCGAAATTGTCCGCCTGAAGAAGAAATACAATGCCAGCATTTACGTGGACGAAGCTCACGGCTTGGGTGTATTCGGAAAACAAGGCCGTGGTGTGTGCGACCATTTCGGTGTTACCGAAGATGTAGACCTGATTATGGGTACATTCAGCAAGTCATTGGCTTCCATCGGTGGTTTTGTTGCTGGAGACAAGGCGGTAATCAATTGGCTGCGCCACAATGCCCGTTCCTATATATTCCAGGCAAGTAGCACACCTGCTGCTACGGCTGCAGCCCGCGAGGCGCTTCACATCATCAAGTCCGAACCTGAACGCATCCAACGTCTGTGGGACATCACTAACTATGCCTTGAAGAAGTTCCGCGATGCAGGCTTCGAAATCGGTGAGACAGAATCTCCTATCATTCCTCTCTATGTGCGTGATACAGAGAAGACATTTATAGTAACGAAGCTGGCTTTTGACGAAGGTATCTTCATCAACCCCGTTATTCCACCTGCATGTGCTCCACAAGATACACTGGTGCGTGTAGCGTTGATGGCTACCCATACGGTCGAACAAGTGGATTATGCTGTAGAAAAATTGACTAAATGTTTCAAGGAATTGGGTATCATCAAGTAAACTTGATTTAAACAGATATTCGGAAAACCGTTTAATAATGATTAGGCGGTTTTTTTTATAGACAAAGCGAAGTAGGATTAAAATTAAATCGTAAAGTACATGAAAAAGAACTTCTTCATCATTACTGCTGTAGTATGTGGAATGAGTTGTACCACCACTGCCTATGCGCAGTTCAAAATCGGTGGAAAGAAAATCAATGTGAACAAAGTTGTCCAAGCTGGTACAGATGCCGTCAAGGCCATTTCATTGTCCGATGCTGACATTGCAGCGATGAGCAAGGAATATATGGAATGGATGGATACGCACAATCCGCTGACAAAGCCCGATACGGATTACGGCAAGCGCCTGGAGAAGCTGACCGGAAATATCAAGGAAGTGGACGGCTTGAAGGTGAACTTCGGTGTTTATGAAGTAATAGATGTGAATGCCTTTGCGTGCGGTGATGGTAGTGTACGCATCTGTGCCGGACTGATGGACATCATGACGGATGATGAAGTGATGGCAGTTGTCGGCCACGAGATAGGTCACGTCATCCATACGGATTCCAAAGATGCGATGAAGAATGCTTACCTTCGTTCGGCTGTGAAGAATGCTGCCGGTGCGGCAAGTTCTACGGTATCCAAATTGAGTGATTCTGAACTGGGTGCCATGGCCGAGGCATTGGCAGGTGCTCAATACTCCCAGAAGCAGGAGACGGAAGCGGATGATTACGGCTTTGAATTCTGCATCAAGAATAATCTCGATCCGTATGCCATGTACAATGCTTTGAACAAATTGCTTGAACTTTCAGCGGAGGCACCGAAGGAATCCAAGTTCCAGAAGATGTTCTCTTCTCATCCGGATACAGCCAAGCGCGTGGCACGTGCCAAGGAGAAAGCGGATGAATATATGAAGGATAAGAAATAACTATCCGTTGCTTACTATGATGAAGTGGGATCAGAGGTTTCTCTGAATCCCACTTTTTTTGTGCCGAGACTATGATATGGGCTTCTGAGGAAGCTAATGGGATAGTTCGTTAGTTCACAGTGCTGAACACTTTGTTTTAGCTATAGAAAACAAAGTGTTTTCTTATAGGAAACAAACTGTTCTTTTAAGGGAAACGAAGTGTTCTCTTTAATGAAACACACTGTTCGGTTAAGGGAAACACTTTGTTCTGTTTGGTAAAACTTCTTTTATTTACTTATTTGCTTTTAAATTAGAATAATTTTAGTATGTTTGCCACATTATTTATGAAAAACATGACTTTTGTATGAAAAAACAAGACTTCCTCTTTATTTTTGTTCTGGTGATAATATTCCTGCCATTCTTTGTGAGTGAATCCATCTACAATTGGTATAAGTCTTTCAACGCTGCACATGGCATGGTAATGAGTTTCGTTAAATTCGGAATTCTTGCTACACTGGGTGAGATGCTGGGACTTCGTATCAGTGCCGGAGTCTATAACCGAAAAGGATTTGGCGTACTGCCGCGTGCCGTAGTGTGGGGACTGCTGGGAATGGGTATCAATGCGGCCATGATAATCTTCTCCAAAGGTGTGCCGCAATTTATGGAATATATGGGAATGGCAAATGCCGCCGCCATTATAAACGGAGAATTCTGCCTGGACAAATTATGGATAGCCCTCGCCATTTCAGTTGCTATGAATACCATTTTCGCTCCGGTATTCATGACATTCCATAAGATTACGGATACGCATATCCTGGATTGTGGCGGTTCGCCTCGCAGCCTCCTCACTCCTATCCCGATGACCCGCATCATTACGCATCTGAATTGGGATGCACAATGGAATTTTGTCTTCAAGAAAACAATTCCTTTCTTCTGGTATCCGGCACACACCATCACATTCCTCCTGCCGGGAGAAATGCGGGTGCTGTTTGCAGCGATATTGGGTGTGGTGCTCGGGGTATTGCTGGCTATTGCGGCTCGGATGAAATAATCCGGCCTATATATTCTCGAATGATTTCAAGCAAGTCTTGCGGATAAGGTATAAAGAACTTCTCTATCATTTTCGGATACTGAGGTACAAAGGGGTTGGGTATCATTGTGACAAGGGTATCCAATTCTGCCTTCCGTTGCTCTTCAGTCTCTGAGACGGCGTAGCGGATAGTCCACCAGAACAAGAAAGTCTGGTTAAGATACCCTTTGGGGGTGATGACTTGCAGTTGCTTGTAGCGCTCGGACTGTAACATGATTTTAATTCTTTTCTCCTGCTCTTTCTCACTGATGGAACATAGAATGTCATACCATTCATCAAACTCCTGACGCAAGCAGGCGACAAATGCCCATTCGGCAATTCTATATTTGGCAAATTCTGGAATCTTCTTTAGAAGTACGAAGATATGTCCTATATTCAATTCGCCTTTATATAAACCTTTGACTTTTGTATAGTCTTCAATGGAAGTGATTGTGTGTAAAAGGGAGTAATATATTTCCGGACTCATCGGCACATGGTGTTCATCGATGAATTTCAGAGTATTCTGAAGCACCAGTTTTTTGTTTGTTCTGTTGTTGGCCATGCGGCTGATGACATTGTTCCAGTAGATTTGTGTGCGTGCAATGGAAATATGTAAATCATCTTCCATCTCTTTTATACGGCTTTCGGCTTCTTCGAAGGTCATGCCGCGTTCCCGCATTTGATAGCATATGTCCTTCATAATTGGATAATGTTCGACAAATAGGTAGGGTTTGGGAATGACGGCTCCTAACTTTTTCAACATACAATATGAATCGTAATTGATAAAAACCTTTTTATTGATTGCTTGCTCTTGCAGCCGTTGGGCGTTTTCCTTATCATTCTGACGGAGCAATGCCTTCATGCAACAGAAGATAATTCCTCCATCATATACGCCCACGTCCAGCAGACAATACACATATTCCAGAATAGTGCTTTCTTTAATTTTCCACCCTTCCGATGTATAAATGGGAAAAGGCTGCGGAACGTTGTCTTGTGCTCTTCCGGCATAGTATCGCTGGATAAGCATTTGCTTCAATACATCCTTTGGCGCATCCAGGCTTTTCATTATTTCCTCATTTATAATCAGTTGTATTTCTTCCGGAGGAAGTGAATCTTGGGTGTGGTTGGTCAGGTGATAGAGTAAATGTTTATGTGTATAACTGTTCTGTTGTACGGTGTATTTTTCGGACATCCGCTTTATCATGTCCACTTTTTGTTCATAATAGGGATATATGAACCGGTTATTGATAATGATATTCAAGATATTGGCATCAGGATGATTGAGCAGTGACTTGTCCAGCCGGTTCTCGAAGAAATCCCTTGCGACTCCTCCTTCTTCCGGAGTCTTTACCTTATTGAACATTTCGGAGACAACGTAGGGCGAATGATTCAAAATCTGTTGTTCTTCCGGAGTAATACAATCGGGAGTTTCTCCGAACAGTGCCTGATACGCCTCTTCATAATTTGATATTTTCAGAATGAATTGTACGATTGTTCTTATATTTCGAGATTCATCGCCGTTTTGGGGACGATGTCTCTTCATATGTGCCTTGATTTCCTTTAGGGTCATGCGTTGGTATAGGATACCTTGTGTGTGCTGGCTCGGGTAATCCAGTAAAGACTGGTCTGCTTCCAGTAAATGGTATTTATGGAACAGTTCCTCGCATTCCTTAATCCCGCTATAAGTGGAGGTCGTATCCAATAAGTCGTTCAGGTAGATTTCACCCACTTTCAGTTTGGTCTTGTTTTCTTCTTCTTGCTGCTCCAGCCTTTCCATAAAAGTGTTGAAGATTCCTTTGGCCTGCTCAAAATTTTTAGCCTTTTGGAGCATAAAGTTCAATGAGTAGCCATCACAGTTATTCCCCATACGGTTCCATAAATCATAGGCATAAGAGGACGGTATGTTTTCGAGTGCTCCATTCAACACTTCGGTCTTGTTCAGGAACATACTGGTATCCTCTTTTTTGTCGACAGACAGTTCTGTCAGTTCGTTGAAGAATGCAACCAGCTCTTCCGGCTGGCTGAATCTTTTGAAAACTTCCAGCCAGGTGTAGGGAGCAATAAAGTTGAAGAAAAAGACTGCATCGTCGTGGGGAACTACCCCTTTATCATTCTTCTGCAAGAAGTTCTTGATGTCGTGTATGTCAGCCAGAGTCTGTGCTTTATGCATAAGCTGCCTGGCGAAATTACGTATTCTTTTCTCTTTCAGTTCTGTCAGATAAGTCTCATTGTTGCTTTCCTGTCCATGGGCGCTCTCTGCAGAATCGGAGAAGAAATCATCTATGTCGTCATCATCGGCACTTGGGGAAGCTTCGTATATAAAGGAAGCGTTGAGGTATATTTCTTTGGCTTCGTCCATGTCGAGGAACCGTACCAATTCTGTCTGAAATTCAATATACGAGTTTTCTATATACTTGTCTTGCATTTGCCCTTGTTCATTGAGCAAATCCTTGTGTACAATGTCCTTATCTTGTTGTGTCTGCAGTCTGGGTAAGAGCCACCGCAGCACATTCAGTTCTCTCCTATTATATTTTTTTGTTAATTTCCAAATATGGATGGCCTCTGCATTGGTAGGAGCAAAATTGGCTATATTGCCAATATAGGCGTCCACCCAATCAATGGAAACGCCTTCCGGGTTTGTTCCCAGTTCCTTACTTGTATATAGCGTTTGTTCGTTTTTATAAATGCGGCTTACAACATCATTGATGATATACTGTTGGAGTTCGGGGGCATTTACCGAACAGTTTTTCACCCGATGCAGGATCTTGGTTGTATTTTTGAAAAAGTTCGGTCTGTCTTTGTAGTAGATATAGCGGAATATGCCCTTTATGGCTTTCTTTTCAGTTGCCAGTAGGTCATCGGACGGTTCACTGCTATAGTACTGGAAAACCTGGGTTACTATGATGTCTTCAACTTCAAATGTGTCCTTTTCAATGTCCTGATAATAAATCAAATCATCTACTTTGCCTGCCAATTCACAGATGGTGCTTCTGTCGGCCTTTTCGTAACTGTTCTCATAGGTGAATTTGAGGAAATCGAGCAATAGGTCTATTTTATTGCGGCTTCTCTTTTTCCACATCCACAAACATTTTATGGCGTGGCAGAGTTGTCGAAGCATGGATTTCTGCAGGTTGCTTAAATTGCTGTTCTGGAACTGGTTGTTATATCTGGTCTTGATTCTGTCTATGTCGAAAAACAAGGAACCGATAGTCATGCCGGCTTCGGGTCGGAGTTTAAGATAGCCGTATGTCCTGAGCTCGCGGGCATATTCATTTATTTTTTTGAAGGATAAAGGTTTGATGCCCACTTCGACTATGGCCGGAGGAACCATTTCATTGAAAGTAAGCATGGATTTCACTTCCTTGAAGCTATAGCTTGTAGTGGCAATAACCTTGAAGTCCGGATTGCCGATGTGAAGGATTTCCGATAACTTGCGAAGTAATTCTCTGTCAATGGGTATCGGCTTTTCATTCTCTTCTTTCCAAAACAACAGCTGCAAATCGTCCAGTAGAAGAATTTTTTTGCCATGCTGGAATTGGGATACAGAAAGCCGTTCTAACTGTTCTTTGGTCGTATCGGCATTCAAAATGACCACATAATATTCCTGAGGGAGCTTTTTCAGCATTCGGCAAACGGCAATAGTCTTTCCCGAAGTGGATTGACCGGTGACGATGATTGTCTTGTTTGTGCTGTCAAACTCCTCTTTAAGTTTGTTGTCTACTTCCGGACGGATAAAATAGTAGTCCAGGTTGCCTCTGCGACGGTTGGCTTGGCTGTTGGGAATAATTTTATCATACTCCATCTTATGGCAAGAGATTGCGCAAAAGGGATTATTGAGAAAACTTTCACGATCCTTGACCAACGCGTCCCTTAGCTGCTCCAGCGTATTGCACTGCTTCTCATACCGCTCGATAACGGTATCGTCGTCCAGGTGCTTTTGCATGTATTCCGCATAGAAGTCTTTCCATAAAGTAGTGTTTGTCCAGTCTTCCTGGGTGTATTCCAATGTCGGATTCTGATAGAAATAGATATGTTTGTTGGATGCATTTTCGATGGCAACATTAAACTCTCTGATGGTCTTGGAGCGTATCCAGTTTCCGGCGAAGAAGATGATGACGTCACATTGCCTTATCTCTGAATTTATGATTTCCTGCGTATCGCCTTTAGCTAAATCGTTGTCTCCATTTTTTTCGTGCCGGTGCACTACAATATTGAGTTCGCTGTTGTTTCTTTCCGTCAGGACTTTTTCCATTAAATCCCTTTCTTTCTGAAAACTCAGCGAAGAGGCTATAAATACATGGTATGTTTTCATAATATAGTGTTGGTTACTTTCTATGTGTTGTTGTTTACGACTAGCGGAATGCCGGCTGTGATACATCTGTCATACGCTTTTGAGCTTTCCTTCAATTCATCATACGGACGTATATCGGGATGCACAAAGCGTTTCTTTTTGAAGATGTCTCCCATTTCCTTGCTGCCATAGATTAACTCTTCTTCTTCGGCGGTGGGTTTACGGAAGCCAAGCAGCAGCTTCTCCATGTTCCAACGGTTATGTTCGACTTCGGCAAGCAATGTTATCTGGTCGTTGTCCAGTTTCACGTAACCATCCGTAATGCCTATGGAGCGTAGCTTGGGACTAATGGAATATGCACTGTACAAATTGGACCACTGAAGGGATACGGACAGTTTGTTCCATGAGTCTTTCAGCTCATTGTCAGGTGGGCATGATTGAGGCACATTTCCATATTTATTCTTGAAATCGTATATATAATTGATGATTTGTCCCTCCCTCCGGCTTTTTTTGTCCAAGTCGTAACAGTTGTCCAGCATTCCAAAAGGAAAAACATGGGAATATTTATGAATCGCTTCATCTTTCTTTTTACTGTTAAGCATATTGAGCAGTGCACTGGAGGTTTCCTGACGGACAAAAACTGGGATATTTTCATCATATACATCGTCCGGCAGATATAATCCCATTGCCATGCTTTGAGGAGGATAATTGAGGCAGACGGCAATCGTCAATACTTGGCCTGAGTCATGTACCCATTCTTTAATTAGGTTCTGGATGGCAGGAGTTTCCGCACGGCCTTTGATAAATTCGAATTCCACATCCAGAAAGTCTGCATCTTTTCCTTTAAAACGGGTGGGAAGGACAAATCTCTCGTGCCTTTCGTCCTTGCTCATGTCGTAATAATGGGTAGACGATATCTCGAAATAATGGCGGTATCGTCCACAAAAGAAATTCATTTCCCGGTCGGCATTTTCATCAATGAAGGTAATGACACTTTTTATGTTCTTGTCCCGGCAGAAGTTTGGAAAATGCAACAGATGGGCAGCTTCCACTCCTATTGCCACTCCCATACGGCTCATACCGATGATAACAAGATGAACATGCTTTTCGCTTTCATAGGTTATTGCCTCACGGTCGAGAGGAGGATATTCAATACAGTTCTCCCCTTTTCCGTATTGCCGGCTTACCAATATCTTTTTGGCCCAGCCCTCGTAGAAGTTAAAGGGATGGAATTCTATATATTTTCTCCATTCGGCAGACAAATCGGTCAGTTGGAAAGCGGCAAAAGTAGTCTGATATTCGAAAAGAACGGTGAATGGTATGAGGGAACATTTATTGCATCGTTTATGAATGTCAACTATCTTTTTCAGGCAGTCTATGTTCAGTGAGTCATGGTCATGTTCGTTCCTCTCTCCGATAAGGAATACTTCGCGCGCTTTGGTAGTATAGAGTTTTTCCAACTCCTCGATAGAGTCGCGCCGGGCACGCAGCACCACAATTCTTTTTTCATTTTTGGCATCCAGTTCCGTATGGATTTTGCTACGGATTTCTTGTGCCGGTTGGGTACTCTGAATCAGAATATGGCAATTCCCATAATGTGTGTCATCGCAAATTTGCTGGATAAGAGTGGGGACCATGTTGTCAAAACCGATAATGACGATGTGGTTTTGCAAAGGGTAAACGATATCGCCTTCACGATATCGCTCAACTCTGCGTTCCAGCATATTGGAGATTACGGATATCAATAATCCGCAGAACAAAATTAATCCCAGCACTACGACCAATAGAGAGAACCAACGCAGATAAGGTGGTACTTCCACAATATTCCCCGGATCAATGAACAGACAAATCAACTGAAGCAAACGCCCCATAGGTACGTCTTTATCAATACCGGTCCATTCTTCAAGAGACGGCTCAGGAAAGATAAATGCAAAACTTACCAGATATATCAATAAGAAAACAGTTACTATGACTCCGAAAAGCCAAGCAAGCTGCCTCCATCCTTTTCCGGAAAAAGAGCGGTCAAAATGAAGGGCAAAAAGTCTTGTTAGCAGATTCATATTTGTTTTGTCATTAGGCAGTTTCCTTTTTTTCAGTTTCTTGTTTCAATTCTTTTCTGATATTCTCTTTCAGTTTATTGATTTCTTTCTCATCGTTATTGATAATCTCCCGTTTTTCTTTTTCCTGATACAAGGATGCAAGAATGTTTCTTTCTTGTTCCAGATTCAATGAGAATACATCTATTAATCTCTTGATACATAGAAAAAAACAGATGCATACGCTAAGGGAAATGATGGCATGGAGTGTCATCAGGTAGGTCATTCCACGCGATGGAAAGAATTGAATAAGGTTTTGGAATGTAGTGCATGTCACAATCAATGCTGCAACCAGAAAGAGAATGATAAAGGCAGGAATCACGAATTTCCACCAGTGCCGGATAGGATAATACTTGTTCTCACTCGTCCTCATAGTACTATAATAGATATTGGATTATTATTTCTTCTGTATGTCGAATCCCAGTTTCATAATCAGTTTCAGTGTCTGTATGGCTGTTTGCCGGTCGTATTCTCGTTCTGAGTCCGGTAACTCTTCGTATGGTACAAGTCCGGGATGTGTCTTTAATTCATCATTGCGTGTCTCTCCGTATTTCCATCCTTCTTTCACTCTTCCCAAAGCCCATACTTCATGCACATTGCGTGCCATGGCTTCTGTGAGTTCCGTCAAATTATCCGGTAAAGTGATATTTTCTGCGTTCAAAGGGGACGGTGTGTATGTTTTCATTTTCTGTTATTTAAAATGTGGAAGTAAAAAGTTTATTGGTAGCAATATTAGGCATTTCGGACGACAGAAACAAAAAAAAGGAAAGCTATTTCCAAAAAAACATGCAGATTACAATGGAAAAAACATTGCAACCTGCATATAAATCGGGAGAAGCGTGAATTATAAGTTAGCTTCCGTCACTACCTGCCCGTCAAACAGATTGATGATACGTCCGGCAAATCCGGCATCATGTTGTGAGTGTGTCACCATGACAATCGTAGTGCCTTCCTTATTCAGTTCATTCAGTAGTTCCATTACCTCTTTTCCGTTCTTTGAATCGAGGTTACCGGTAGGCTCATCGGCAAGTATCAGTTTAGGGTTTGATACGACTGCACGGGCGATTGCCACGCGTTGCTGTTGTCCGCCGGACAATTGTTGCGGGAAGTGCTTGCTGCGGTGCATGATTGCCATACGCTCCATAGCGGTTTCCACCCGGCGCTTGCGTTCGGTGGCAGGAATGCCCATGTAGAGTAGCGGCAGTTCGATGTTTTCGTATACATTCAGCTCATCAATCAGGTTGAAACTTTGGAATACAAAGCCGATGACTCCTTTACGCAAGTTGGTACGTTGGGCTTCTGTATATTTGGATACTTCCGTCCCATTCAAGTAATATTCTCCGGATGTAGGATTGTCCAACAGACCGAGGATATTCAGTAAAGTGGATTTTCCGCAGCCTGAAGGTCCCATGATAGCAACAAACTCCCCTTCTTTCACTTCAATGTTTACGTCGTTCAAAGCCAGAGTCTGTACTTCCTCGGTCTTGAAAATCTTCTGTAAGTTTACTGTCTTAATCATAATGCTTTGTTTTTATGGGTTATAAATATATTATTTCTTACTCGGATTTGATGCAGTCAATCGGATTTGTTTTGTTCAGCAAATAACTTTGCAGACACACTGTGACGGCAGATATTATCCAGACAATACATAGTGGCAATAGAAAGTCCATAACGGTGAAGGGGGCTTTATAGGCAAACTGTTCATGCCAATGGTGCATGAGCCAATAGACAATGGGGACAGCTAGAATATATGCAAGCAGAATTTGCAGGCAGAATGGTTTATTCAGCAACAGCACGATTTGTCGGGATGTTGCTCCATGAATCTTGCGAATGCTGATTTCGCGGATACGCTGGCGAGTGGCATACCATGAAATGCCGAATAAGCCGAAGCAGGTCAATATCAAGCCAATCAGAGAATAGGCGATAAGGAGTTTGGAGAGAGACAAGACTTTACCATTGCGTTTCATAAAGTCTTGGTGCATGTCTGTGTATTGAAATATCTCCCCTTCATTCATCTTTTCCCATATTTGGGCTATTTGATGTAGTGTTTCTTGTTTATTGCTTTCAATCAGCTTAATCTGCAGATAGTTGGCACCCGACATTCTCTCTGTAGGTGGAAGGTAAAGTATGACCGGGGTAATTTCATTTTCCAATGAACTGAACGGGAAGTCCTCTAATACACCGCCGATGATGTATAAAGAATCGGCAGACTGGTCAAATTCTTTCAAAGGTTTTCCAATGGCATTTATTCCTGCTGGAATCAGCATTCTGACATAGCTTTCGTTGACCAGTGCAGGATAGGCATATTGTTTTTGCAGTTGTTCGGGAGCGTTGCCGGACAAGAGTTTGAACCCCATCGTTTTTACCAGATTGGCATCACTATACAGCATTAATAGGTAGGAACTTTTTTCCGTACCGTCGGCTTGTTTGATGGATAGCTCACGTATCCATGAATTCAATATGGAGCCTTGTGACAGGGCGATGGACTCTATTCCTTGTACATGTTTCTCCAGCTCTTCTTTAAGTATTGTAGCCGGTGCGGCATTGAAATCTCCTATTTCAATCCGATTTTCGTAACAGTAGGCCCGTTCCTTGATGAGATTGATTTGTTCATTGGCAACGAGAGTAGCGAATATCAGCCCTATAGAAATGGAAAACTGAAGAATGACCAGCAAAGCTATGAAACGTTGTTTCTTTTTACCTCCGTAAAGCGTCTTGTATTCGCTGAATGAGAGTTGTGAAAGTCTATGGCTGATATACCAGGCAGGGACAATGGACATAACTAGTACAAAGAGCACTAACAAGGGTAGCATCTGTAGGCTGAAAAAGAAATGTACGTTTAAATGGGATGCAAATAATCCATTGAAAAAAGACAGACAGTCGTTGATGATGAGTAAAGATAATCCGAATGCCAGCAGCACAGTGAGGAATGCATCACCAAACAGTTGGATGCGGATATCCTTCAAGCTGCTTCCCATCAGTTTCTCCACATGTATCATTTTGAGCTGTTGCAATACACGGCTCAGGCTCATGTTGGTATAGTTGCAGCAGGCTATGATAAGTACCAACAAGGCGGCAGCAAGGCTGATATACAATAATTGCACATTACTTTGATTGATATACGGCAGAGGTTGTTGTGTATCGTAGTCCGGTGTAGTAAAGTAGATGTCGGACAGAGGGTCGACGTAATATTGTGTCTTTTCCGGAATCAAAGTGGGAATTTTGTCGTGGTTGATTTTTTCGGTAAACTGTTGGGCATCGGTATTTGGAATTAGTTTCAGAAACGTCATTCCACCCCAAAAGTCTTTGTTATTCCCGGTAATCATGTCGAATTGGAGCAATGATTGTGACCGTGACTTTAATATGGCTGCCACTTCATAACTTTGGGTATCAGTCATGGTTTTTATTTCCAGCAATTCTCCTAATGGATTTTTATCTCCAAACAGTTTATGTGCAAAAGCTTCACTGAGTGCTACTTTGCCCGGTTGTTCCAATACTTGCTTTAAACTACCGGCAATGGGATGATAGTGGAAGAAATGTTGCAAAGTAGTATCGGCAGATATAAAGGTTATATCGTGGTAAATCTCCCCTCCATATTTACAATATTGTGGAACCAGAGAATTGATACGCAGGTAGTCTTCCACTTCTGCATATTTTTCTTTCAGCATAGGGGGAATATTGGCATCAGCATAGGCCACCTTGCTTCCGTCCTGCATCGGATTATCCTGACGCAGACAGAAAATACGGTTCTTGTCCCGATTGCCACTCTCTATATTGTAATCATGTACATAATAGGTGAACAGCAAGTTTGTACATGCTAGCCCTATAGCCAGACTGACTATAGAAATGAAGAAGAAAACTTTGTTTCTCCACCAACTGCGGGTAATTATTTTTAGGATTGTAAGTATGGTCATAATCTTTAGGTAAATATATTTTCTTATTCGTTTTTAATGACTTCTGCCGGATTTGTCCTTGCTATTTTCAGAATACGGAAAATAATAGTCAGAGTAGTAATGACAGCTACGATTATGAAGATTGAAATCCAAAATAGCGGGCCATCATTAAAGAATACGATATACATGTTTTTCCATAACTGCAGTATGGCATAACATAAAGGAAATGCCATTGTTGCCGAGAGTACAAGCTGATAAATATACGTACGGGCAAACAATATGATAATCTGTTTCAATCCTGCACCATTTACTTTACGGATTGCCACTTCCTTTTGTCTGCGTTCCGTATCCAGTGTGATTGCCGAATAGACGCCTAATAAAGTGATTATAAGGCTGACAAATGAGAAGAATAAGATTATCCCTTTCATGTTGTTCTCGATGGCTTGCGCTTGGTGAATGTCTTCCTGCAAGGTCGAAATGTGTAATTGTATACTCGGTGGAAGATTCTCTTCCAGCATTTTCTTAACGAAAGCCTCTACTTCTTCTGCTTTTCCGGGTACACACTTCAAATAGCAATGACCTACATAATATTTGAAATCACAAGGCAGAAAGACGAAGCCCTGGCTCTGATTGTAAGTGTCGGCTACAAAATCGGAACAAATGCCGCATACCGTGTAGCTATCTTGATAATTGTACAAGGTGGTTCCCAGTAAATCCTTCTTTATACGTTCTACCAATTTACGGTCTGCTACCATGTCACTATTTGTCTTCAGGACATGCCCGGAGAGAATGGGGATATTCATAAACTCGAAAAAGTTATTAGGAACATTCATTATATTGACTTCAAGGCTACTTTCCCGGTTATCTTTTTCTGTCTGCATGCTTGTTCCCGAAATACCTTTCAGATAATTAATATCTGTCAGCATTTTATCTTTTATATCCGGATGTTGACTGATGCGCTCTATGAGAGCAAGCTTTTCGTCATTTTTCATAAAACGGTAATCCATAGGAATACTGATGATTTCGGACTTTTCTTTTTCTGTCAGTGTGTTGAACAGTGTGGAACCGGTCTTGTTAGCCTGCAAATATAAAGCGACTGTAAAGACTATGAATAACCAACAGATGAAAAATTGGATACCCAAAAGACAATTTCGTATCTTCTGTTTGTGGCGTTTGGATTTGTTCTTGTAAATACTTGACTGGATGGAGGCATGCTTCATCCTCCATACGGTAAACAAGCAGAGTAATAAGCATAGTAAAATAACGCCTGCCATATATTCTATTGTCTGTATCAATAATAGGTCCCGTTCAATGACTAATGTGAAATCAAATAAAGAGAATGAAAGGTAAGGGGTAAATATTTCTATCAGACAGAAAGTCAATAAGAAGGCTATGAACGAAATGATAATGGCTTGGGTAAAAAGTAACCAAAATAGTTTGTTGCCATTACTTCCATTCACTTTACGAATGCCGAACTCGTGCGAACGGTTCAGATAACTCCCCGTCAAAAAATGAAAAAAGTTGAGTAGACCAGTCAGTAGAATCAAAAGGCCGACAATGAATGTGATTCCGGCAAAGTAAGGGGCAACGGATTTCTCCCGAAAAAGTTTTCCGAAATTCGAGGCTGATACGGTATTTTTCTCATTGAATATTGTGTGCTTCAAGTCCATTGCACGGAAACTTGCTTCAAGTTGCGCGGATGTTTTGCCCGGACGAAGAAGAGCAAAAGTAAGTCCACCGGTCATACTGTCTCGTCCATCGAATTGTATAAGTCCTTCGCTGTCGTTCAAGATTAACATATCAATCTTTTGGAGAAAGCTAAGGCTGGTATTCAATGGAATATCTTCTATTATCGCTTGTATGGTATAGATGGTACCTCCTGTTCGTGGTGTGGTATCAGGTGAAGAGAAAAGCCGTTGTGCTAAGGTCATTCGCTTTCCTATCGGATTCTCTCCGAGACCAAATATTTTGTGTGCCAGAGAGCGTGTCAGTATCACGGCATTGGGAGTTTGCGATGCTACAGCCCATGAACCTTGTAATACTTCCGGGGTGAACACGCTATGGTAGGCTGTATCTACTTCCATAGCATATAAATCTTCGTAAGGCAGTTCTTCCTTGTCGATAGTTTCCACATTGTAGCTACGTGGGCGGGGATAGGCAACAAAAGTAAATGCTTCTACTTCTTGGAATTGCAATTGGCGCAGACTCTCAAACAACGTAGCGGGAGTTCCGGAATAAGGTTCTTCTGCTGGAGTGTATAGGTTTATGTCTGCAATGCGTTCCCAGTGGGTAAAGCACTTGTCGGTAGAATTTATATAGCGGCTGCAATATAGGCAGATACTAAAACAAAGTATACCTACCGACAGTCCGATGATAGAGATGATATTCTGTGCCTTGTACTTTAATAGGTTTCTGAATGCTGTTTTAATATAATGTCTTATCATAATAGTATCATTATTGTATTATTCGCTTTTGATTACTTCCGCCGGATTCTGTCGTGCAGCCTTTTTTACTTGATAAACCAATGTTAATATGGAAATTAATGATATGATGATTGCTGCAATAATGAACAACCAACTGCTGATGTTGGCTTTGTAGGCAAAATCTTTCAGATAAATGGTTATTCCCCAATAAGATATAGAAATGGCAATCAAAAATGACATTGCTAATATGATAATGTATTTTTTGAGTAATAACAATAAAATTTCCTTATGTGTAGCGCCATGTACTTTTCGTATAGCTATTTCCCGGTATCTTTGTTGTATGTCAAATAAGGACAATCCAAACAAAGCTATTGAGGATATTAGAATGGCCATAAAGGCGAAAAAGGAATAGGTAATAGTTATTTGCTTGTCTGACTTATAGAGATTCTCAACTTCCTGTTTTGCAAAAGTATAATTGAAGGCTCCATCAGCATTGTCGTTGTGTAGGTTTTCCAGGAAGGCAACGGCATCTTTTTGATGTCCTGGAGCAATTTTAGCTTGCAAAGGAATTTGTGAAAGATATGTTTCACCGTATATAAAAGCTATAGGAAGAACCGGTTGGGATAAATGTCCGCAATAAAAATCTTCGACGATACCTATAATCTGATAAGGGCTCAAATCCCTACGCGGCCATAAAGGTTGTTGGGGTTCCAGCCGGGCATTGATTGCGCTTTCGAGTCCGAAGAGTTGCATGGCTTTTTGATTGAGAATCAGTTTTGCTTCACCTTCATGGTCGATGTCGGCATCCCATAAACGTCCCTGGGATAAACGGAAGCCATGAAATCTTATTTCTTCTTCTGTTATGGGAATGCAATACAATTGTTTGAAATTGGCTTCTCCGAGCTTACGGAAAAGTACCGGAGATTCTGTGAAATATTCATAAGGGGATAAAGAGTAATTCCATGCCGTGAATAAAGGAGAGGCATTCATTGCAGTGGATATATTTTCTTTGGAGGCTTTGCGCAAGGAGGTCTGTTTCAGATATTCTGCTTCAGTGGTAGGCTGTTTGCGTTCATAGCGTTCAAAATGGACTTTAACGATAGAGTCTGTGTCATAGCCTAAATCTATATGAGTCATTTCATACAGTTGTTTGGCGAAGAACATGGAAACAACTATTAGAATGAATGCCACGATATACTGAATACTCAGATAGAGGTTTCTTACAACAGACGATTTTTCACCACTGCCTATTTTCCGTAATGAATGGATAGGCGTGTTGTATTTGAATTTAAAAAACGGATAGATTGAAGCTGTCAATGGCTGTAAAATCAGGATAGCTATGGTTATTCCTATGTCAAATATACCATTAGGTTGTTGAATGACATCAAAATAGTTATTTAAGGGAAAGACGGAAATCTCGACAAGGAACCAGGCTATAAATAATGATACAAGTGTCAGACATAAATTCTCGATATATAGTTGGGAGAATAGCTGTGCTGAATTGTTTCCAAAAACCTTCTTTAGTCTGAATTCTTTGCTTCGTTTCAATAATACAACCGTATAAAGACTCATAAAATTGAAGATGCCTACAATTAAAATTAGTACAGCAACAAGTGCCAATAGATGTAGCTGTGGTAAATTCCCCCTTTGCAGCATGTCCTGCCAAACATCAATGGCTGGATGAAAATACACTTCACGCATGGGAAGCAGTTGATACCTGAATTCAACATCCGCAGCACGTGGAGATTGCCGGAACGCTGCATGCCGTGCATTTATCTTCGTAAAGGAAGCCCCTTTATGAATTAATGCCATTTTCATCGGGAAACGGAACTCCCAATCCTTCTGCAATGTTTCAGGAACAAGCAAGTCGAAATGAAGCGAGCGTTTCCCTCTGTCTTTGCCGATAACTCCGGTCACCGTAAGAGGGTCACCGGTAGAGTATTCAATGGTTTTGCCGATAGGATTTATGTTCCCGAATAGTTTCTCACTCAGCTCTTCTGTGATAAAGGCGGTTTGTGGAGACGCCGCCCATGATTCGGCTTTTCCATATTTCATGGGAAAATCAGTCACTATTAGAAACAAGCTGTCTACTACAATCGTTTCTACATCAATATGTTTTTCTTCCTTTATGATATAGTCTTTATTGAACCATACGAAAGTGGACATCGCTTCTATGTCTGCATCTTCGAGGGGACCTCCGATAACTGCCGTTTTATTGTTGTCATCTTTGTATTCCTGCACCATGATGCCTATCCGGTCTTTGTTGGGACTATAACAATCTACATCATTTTCCTGCTTCACGTAGCGGAATATAATAATGACACAAGCCAAGCTCAGTGCCAGTCCGATAATATTGATTACCGTATATACTTTAAACCTACTTAATGTTCGGATATATAATAGTATGAGTTTCATATTCGTGTCTTTTATTCGTTTTTCATAATGCTTGCCGGATTGATGTTGGCAGCCTTGCTGATTTGCCTAATAATAGTCAACAAGGAGATGGCAGTTGTTATGGCTACTGCTACGGCAAACAAGTCGAATGTCAAAGGGGCTTTGTGGGCAAAATCCTGCAAATAGAGGGTAATGGCAATCCATGACAAGGGTATGGATAGCAAAGTGGCGACTCCCATGACCGAGAGATACTTTTTAATGAGTAAGGGGTAAATATCCTTTGCTTGCGCACCGTTCACTTTGCGTAAACCTATCTCACGGTAACGTTGCCGAATATCGAACAAGGATATTGACAATAATCCCAATGAAGAGATGAAAATGGCTATTCCGGCAAAGAGCGTATAAATGTTCACCACTTGACGGTCTTCACGATACATCTTTTGGAGTTCATCTTCTATCAGCGTATATTCAAAGTCGGTTCTTCCCGTAGATTCTTCGTATAAGCGGCGCAGGAAATCAATGACTTTGGCTTTATTCTCGTGCTTATACGAGGCTGTAACAGTATAAATTCCGCCTATGCTTGCATCGTGATAATAGATGACAACCGGTTGGATGGATTGTGAAAGGTGCCGAACATTGAAATCCTTTATGACCCCTACTATCTCGCAAGGTGGATTGTAGAAATCCGGTAAGCTGCTTGAGGCGTAGTGTGGTTCTTCAGGTTGCAGCTTGTCTTTGGTGATGTCTTTTATTCCATAGACTCTTTTAGCGGTTTCGTTGATAATTACCTTGAAACTGTTTTTGGTGAACGCTTCATCTATGGAGTCGTTCCATAGGCGCCCCTCTACAAGTTGAAAATCGTATATTGCCATGGAGTGGGTCGTTAAATGTGCAGATAATGCCGGATGGAAACCGTTTTCGGCTCTGTTGAGCGCAAAACTGTCAAAACGGAAGTCGGTGAACAGCAAGTCGTTTCCTCTGCTCCAATGCTCAAACAGAGTGCTTTCACTCATTCGTTTATTGACCAAAGCATTACTTATATATTGTCTTTTTCCTTCATCCAATCCCTCCTCTTTAGTTGTTTTATATAAGCCCAATTTATCGACATACATCCGGCAAGTTATCACATCGTGCGAGCGGAAACCGAGGTCGGCGCAGAGCATATACTCCAACTGCCGTACAAAGAATAGAGAAACGGTTATTATAAAGATGGTTACGACATATTGAAAACACAGTAATATCATGCGTGACCGTGTGGAAAAGCGTGAAGATGCCAGCTCGCGTATGGAGTTGACGGGTCTGCTACATGTGTATTTCAAGAACGGATAAACAGTAGTCAGCAATGGCAATCCTAAAAGTACGATGGCAGAGACCTTCCGGTCAAAGCCGGAGTCTGTTGTGGTAGGTATATAAAGTTCATGGAAAAAGAAAAACCTGGTTATTTCTATTAAAGCCCAGCAAAGGAGTAATGCCAGTCCCGTCAATAAGATGTTCTCGGCATATATTTGCAGGAAAATGTCTGTCCTGCCTGCACCGAACACTTTTTTCACCCCAAACTCTCTTGACCGCTTGGACATGATGACAGTGTAGATGTTGATGAAGTTCAGCAGCCCTATGATACCTACCAGGAAGGCTACTACCATCAATACCCGGACATAGCTTTGGTTGCCATATTGATAGTTCTTGTTTTCTTTTCCGTGGTCTTTATCGTAATATAAATCTTTCAAAGGCAAATACTGATAGCGTACTGTCTCATAAGTACTCCATTTGCTGCGGGGGTGTTCTTTTGAATACTTTTTATTCAGCAGTGCAATGTCTGTATCCGGTGCCATCAGCATGGCGTATATAGGGTCGAAAAAAAGGAATTCATCCAGTTCATCCGACATAAATATATCCGGCATCCATGATGTCTTGGTATCGGGGTCGTCCACCACTCCTATAATAGTGAATTTATTCCCTTTTGTGTTTTTGAAAGTAGCGCCTATGGCATTCTTCCCTCCCAGCTTCTTCTTCCAAAAAGAACGGGTGATGACAACATCCCTCGAGCGGACTATTCTTCCGCTTCCGGCAATCACCCTATATGGAAAGATTTTGAAGAAGGTGCTGTCTACAGAAAAAGCGTTCGCTGCAATTTCTTGTTCACCGAACAGAACGGGCATATCCGATATTTGATAAATCACCGTAAATTGTTCTACGGCAGGATCCTTTTCCAATCCCGACCGGTAGCCTCCCAAGAAGTTCTCACCACTGCTGGTAGAGGTTTTTATCAGGCAAATGCGTTTATATTCGGGAAAGCATTGGTTCACTGTATTTTCTTGGTGGATATATCGGGCTACGGTGAGTACGCAAGCCAAACTGCACGCCAGTCCCAATACATTGATAAGGGTGTATGCTTTGAATTTCAGCAATGCATTGATGGCTAAGATTATTTGTCTCATAGTGCGTAGTTTTATTTCATTATCAATTCTTCCGCCTCGCCAAAGGTATCATATCCCGTTGTAATTACCCAATCTCCGGGCTGCAAACCTTCCGTAATCTCGTATTGTTGCGGATTTTGGCGACCGATGCCAAGCGGCACGCGCACGGCTTTTGTCTTTGCGGCGTTCAGTTTGTAAATCCATTGTCCTCCGGTACTCTGGTAGAAGTTGCCGCGCGGAATGACGAGCGCCTCCTCCGGCTGGCCGAGTTCTATCTGTACCCGGAAGCTTTTGCCTACACGTACGTTGTCGGGCATGTCACCGGTGAAGACGAGGTCTACGTCGAACGTGCGGTCTTTGACTTCGGGAACCACTTTCGTGATGCGCAACGGGTATTTTCTTCCCTGATAATTGATGGTGGCAGGCAATCCGGTGATAATGCGGTCGATGTAGTATTCGCTCAGGGAAGTATGCACTTTATATTGGTCCAGCACCTTGATTTCCGCAATGCTTTCACCGGAAGCGACCTGCTGTCCCGGAGTCACCTTGACAAAACTGAGCTGGCCGGCGACGGGAGCTTTCACCACCAGGTTGCCGAGCCGTTCGCAGGCGCGTTCATACTTCTTCCGTTCCCGTTCGCGGTCGTTCCTGATGAGGTCTTTGCGGATGACGGTGACGGCAGAGTCATGACGGAGGCTTTCCCTTTGAAGATGGGCATTTTTCACTTTATAGTTGTATTCGTCCTCGGAAACTTCGAGCTGCGCCTTGCTCTTGATGCCCATGCGGTACTCCTCCTTGTCAAGGGCAAAACTCTTGCGCAGGCGGTTGAGGTCATAATCGGTCTGCAGGGCTTGTTGTTGCAGGTTCAGGCTTTTCTGCTCCATTTCAATTTCTTTTTCGCGGTAGGTGATAAGCTGCTTTTCCCAGTCGTCGCGCTGGTCTTCGATACTGCGCAGCAGGTCGGGGTTTTCCATGACGAGGATGGTATCTCCTTGCCGGAGCAGGCTCCCCTCCTCTCCTATGATGCGTTCCACGCTTCCGGCTTCACGTGCATTGACCTTGATGGTAAGGATGGGCTGAATCACTCCCTCCACATCTACATATTCCATAAATTTGCCGTTCTTGACTTCGGCTATCTGTATGTTGTCTTGCTCGATACGCAGTTTGCTGGGACCCAGCGAAAGGGTGACTACATAAATCAGGAAGGCAAGGAAGGCAACGCCTCCCGCCAGATAGTAGCGGTAACGGATGTACCAGGGTTTCTTTTCAAGTTTTATATCCATAATGCAATATTTTATATACTCTTTTTTTACTTTTCAGATACCCCCTTCAGAAGTACTTCTGAATAAGGGTTCCGAGTTTTACTAAAACTTTACCGGAGATTTAGTAAATCGTCACCGGAGTTTTAGTAAATCTCCGGCCAGCTTTTACTAAAACTATTCCACGATTCTATTACTGTATAGATTCTTCATTAGTAACCCTTTCCAAGTCTTCTGCCAGTGGCCTCTCTTTTTCAAAGTCATATAGCGTGATGCTTCTCAGTGCATAGTACAAACTCCAATAGTTGTACAAAGCCGTTATATAGCTTCTCCGGGCCGTATCTTTTTCCGTGATGGATACATTGAGGTCGAGTACCGAGGACTTGCCGAGCAGATAGAGTTTTCGGGCTACTTCGGCGCGTCGTTGGGCTGTATGGTCCGTGCGGGCGGCTATGTTTACCCGTTGCGCCTGCAGGTTGAATTGCTTTACGAGTTTCCGTACGTTCAAGTCGAAATCCGTCTTGTCTTGCTCTACCTGCGTGTAGACAAGGTCTCGGTTGGAACGGGCCACGCGTACTTGTCCCCTTCCGCGCCCCCAGTCCAGGATTGGGAGGGTAATGCCCAAGCTGACGTACTGCTGGTCCAGTGGATTCCGGTAGGCATCTTTCAGCTTGTCGGCAGTTTGTGTCAAGCCGAAGCGCAGGTAGATGTCTGCCTTCAGTCCGGCATTGGCCTTGGCGCGCGACACGGCACTCTCGCTTTCCACCTTGCGGCGTAGCATGTTCTGTATCTCCGGACTGTTTTCGTTGGCAAGCATCAGCGCGGCATCCAGGTCGATGTGCAGGTCGGGCACGCGGTTGTCTATTCTCACCTTTATAAGGAGGTCTTCTTGGATGCCGAGGTAGGAACGGAGTTCCTGCATGCAGTTTTCCACTTCGATGCGGGCATTCATGCAGTTGGTTTCTTCGGTCAGTTTGTTGAGTTCGAGCTGCAACATTTCGTTTTCGCTGATGGTGCCGATGTTATATCGTCCTTGCGCATATATATACAAGGTGTCGGCATTGGCGTAGTTGGCGTTGGCTATTTCGTAGTTGCTTTGTGCTTTGGCCAGGTTGAAGAACTTCTCTGTGGCATTGGCGGCAACAAGCTCAAGGGTTTCTACGTAGGTTTTCTTGGCTTCGCGATAACGGATAGGTTCGATGCGCCGGTCCCACTTCAGGCTGTTGTAGCCAAACAAGGACTGGCTGTATCCGATGTTGACGGGTGAAGTCTGCCAGGAATAGGTGTCACTGCTGAAAAGGTCGAGGCGCTGCGCAGCCGTTTCAATGAAAAAGGTTCCTCCGGTCCACGGCACGTTTTGTGTCAGGCTCAGTGTCAGGTCAGTGCTCAGCAGGTTCTGCTCTATGAACTTGACGTTGCCATCGCTTTGGGTCACCTTGTTGATAGCACGGTCCAGATAGGGATTGGAAGTAAGCTTGAGCGTCGGCAGGTAGTTGGCACAGTAGTATTTGTAGTTCCAATAAGCGGAACGGAAGCTATGGCGGGCATTTTGGGCGTCGGGCGACTGCTGGCGGGCCTGCTCGATGGTTTCTTCCAAAGTCAGCTCCAGCGTGTGCTCTTGAGCAACGGCACTCGACATCAGACTGAATGTAATAAGCAATAAAAATATATTCCGGTGCATAGTTGTTTTCTTTACTCTATAAAGTTCAAATTCTATGCCATAAGTATAAGTTGTTGTATTATAAGTGTTTGTTGTGGTTCGAAGCTTTCCAAACGTGTGCAGTTGCGCACAAAAATAGTGCGATAATGCACGCACAACACATGGATATTATACTTATCTTTGCCCGTACAAGAGATGTGGGATTGTGTAGGCCTTGCCTGCACGAAAAGAAAACAGATATGGAGCAGTTTGGTAAAATATTGATTGTAGATGATAACGAGGATGTCCTTTTTGCGCTGAACCTTCTTCTCGAACCCTACGCCGAGAAGATAAAAGTGGCAGTGACTCCCGACCGCATCGAGCATTTTATGACCACTTTCCGTCCGGACATTATTCTGCTGGATATGAATTTCAGCCGTGATGCCATCAGTGGTCAGGAAGGTTTCGACAGCTTGAAGCAGATTCTGAGTATCGACCCGCAAGCAGTGGTCATCTTCATGACTGCCTACGCGGATACGGACAAGGCAGTGCGTGCCATCAAAGCGGGGGCTACGGATTTCATTCCCAAGCCGTGGGAGAAGGAAAAATTGTTGGCGACCCTTTCTTCGGGCATGAAGCTGCGTCGTTCGCGGACCGAGATAAATCTGCTGAAGGAGCAGGTGGAAGTTCTGAGCAATGCCACAGCGGGAGGCTCCGAAGAGGTTATTATCGGTGATTCTCTTGTCATGCAGCAAGTCTTCTCTACAGTGGAGAAGTTGCGCGATACGGATGCCAACATACTTATATTGGGTGAGAATGGAACCGGAAAGGATGTGATTGCCCGCCTGCTGTACCGCAATTCTCCCCGCTATGGAAAGCCGTTTGTCACGATAGACCTCGGCAGTATTCCCGAACAGTTGTTCGAAAGCGAGTTGTTCGGCTACGAGAAAGGCGCCTTCACCGATGCACGGAAAGCGAAAGCTGGACGTATGGAAGTGGCAACCGGCGGTACGCTTTTTCTGGACGAGATAGGTAACCTTTCCCTGCCCATGCAGGCCAAATTGCTGACTGCCATCGAAAAGCGTTGTATCAGTCGTTTGGGAAGTACGCAGGCTACGCCCATTGATGTGCGGCTCATCTGCGCCACCAATGCAGACATCCGTCGGCTGGTGGACGAAGGAGACTTCCGCCAAGACCTGCTGTATCGCATCAACACCATCGAGTTGCATATTCCACCTCTGCGGGAACGCGGAAACGACATCCTCCTGCTGGCAGAGTATTTCCTGCAACGGTATGCCCGCAAATATCAGAAAGAGATGCGCGGGCTGACCCGGGAGGCGAAAAACAAGTTGTTGAAATATGCCTGGCCGGGTAATGTACGTGAGTTGCAGCATACAGTGGAACGTGCTGTCATATTGGGAGACGGTTCTCTGCTTCGTCCGGAGAACTTTATGTTCCAAGCTTCCGTTTCCCGTCAGAAGAAGGAAGAAGAAGTCCTCAACTTGGAGCAATTGGAACGGCAGGCTGTGGAACGTGCCATGCGGCTCAGTGAAGGAAATGTGACCCGTGCCGCCGAATACTTGGGCATTACTCGCTTCGCCTTGTACCGGAAACTTGAAAAACTGGGCTTATGAAACGATATTCATTGATTGTGGCACTGCACATCATCGGCATAGCCTTCCTTTCGGTCGGCGTTTATCTGCTGGTGGATGCCGGACTGTGGTTCAGTGCACTGATGGCTTTTTTGATATTGCTGGCGATTGCCGTTCATCTGTACCGCCTGCAGATGATGCAAGTGCGCATGATGCGCCATCTGGCAGAGAGCCTACGCTATGACGACATGATGCTGTCGTTCCGTTCTCCCTACAAGAACCGGTCTATGGAGGATATGGTGGACGAGCTTTCCGAAGCGATGAGGAATTTCCGTACCCGCGTGCTGGAACGCAATGAGATGGAAGCGTGGCAAAAGCTGATACGTGTGCTGACGCACGAAATAATGAATTCAATCACTCCCATCATCTCCCTCTCCGAAACCTTGAGCGAGCGGGAAATGTCGGAAAAGAACTATCCCGTCATGCGGCAGGGAATGCAGACTATCCACCGCCGTAGTAAGGGGTTGTTGGAGTTTGTGGAGAATTACCGGAAGCTGACAAGACTTCCCGCCCCCGTCCGTCGTCCGGTTGCCGTCCGCGAGCTGTTGCAGGATTTGCAGAAGCTGTTTTCGGAAGAGTATATCCGGATAGAGCTTCCGGAGGCCGACCGCATACTCCAGATAGACCGGACACAGATAGAACAAGTACTGATTAATCTGATTAAAAATGCCAAAGAGGCATGTAGCAGGAAAGAGCATCCCCGGATAGAAGTGAAGATGCTACCCGCCCTCTCGTGGCAATGCCTAATCACTGTCAGTGACAATGGTGAAGGCATTCTGCCGGAAGTGCAAGATAAGATTTTTGTACCGTTCTTCACCACCAAGCCTTCCGGTTCGGGCATCGGGCTCAGTTTATGTAAACAAGTGATGAACCGGCATGGAGGGAATATCACGGTGCAGTCTACTGTGGGAAAAGGGAGTTGCTTTACGCTGCTATTTGGATAAGTGGGAAAGAGGGTATATACAAAAATAAGCTACTGAAAAATCAGTAGCTTATTAATTTCTGTCGGGGTAGCGGGATTCGAACCCACGACCCCCTGCTCCCAAAGCAGGTGCGCTAACCGGACTGCGCTACACCCCGAATACTTTACTTCTGAAAAGCGAGTGCAAAGGTAAAAACAATTCTGATACCAACCAAACATTTAGGCAAGTTTTATGCAATTAAAATTACATTTTCAGATAGAAATCTTTCGTTAAAGCTACATATTCAGGGGTAAACTCATTGTGATTCACCTCAATACAGAGTTTCTCTTCTCTACACTCTTTTGCTTCAAAACCAAAGTTCAGCAATACCCGTCTGCACGGTTTTCCGGGCTTGGTGAAGACTTGCACACGATGCAATGGAAACAACTTATGGTTCCAAGCTGTATCCACAACCGTTTTTTCAGCTTCCGCTGGAATAATGATGCTTACGACTCCTTGCTCTTCAAGCAAAGATGCCGAACGATGAAACAGTAAATCGTAATTCAAATTGCCCGCATGCCGTGCTGTGCACCTTTGTTCGTCAGGACATTTCAACGCATCTATAAAATAGGGAGGATTGGAAACGATGAGGTCAAATCTGTTTTCCGGCTGATAATCTCGGAAATCATGACATATGATCTCTACTCTATCGGCCCATGGAGAGTGAGATACATTTTCTGTGGCTTGTCCGGCTGCAGCCGCATCTATCTCGATTGCAGTAATCCGGGCATGCGGATTCCTTTGCGCTAACTGTAAGGCTATTAATCCGGTACCGGTTCCAACGTCCAGTATACGCTTTGCTTTGTCTGCCGGGGCCCATGCCCCAAGTAGTACACCATCTGTGCCGACCTTCATGGCGCATTTATCATGAAATATGGTAAATTGTTTAAACTTAAAAGATGATTTTGGCATGTTTATCTTCTTTAATTGGGCTCAAAAATAATCAAAGCCTGCATATTTGTCATAAAATTGGCACTGTTTTTGTCTTTTTAAAGGGTGGAGAACGTTTATTTATGAAGAAATAGCTTAACTTTGCAGGCGCTTTATTGGCCTGCCAATATGACATAAACTAAAAAGAAAGAAATGAAGAAAAGAAATTACCTGAGTGATGTCGAAGATAGAAGCGGAAACGCTTTCTCTGTAATTGCTGATTTTGAGGGGAATGAAGAACAATTGATGGACATTGAGGTAGAAGAGGTTTTACCGATATTGCCTCTCCGAAATATGGTATTGTTCCCTGGGGTGTTTATGCCGGTATCTGTAGGAAGAAAATCTTCCCTCAAATTGGTGCGTGAAGCAGAAAAGAAAAATTCTTATATAGCTGTTGTATGCCAAAAGGTGGCTGAAACAGAGACACCTCTGTTTGAGGATTTACATACCATCGGTACAGTTGCCAAGATAGTACGTGTGCTTGAAATGCCAGACCAGACAACTACAGTCATTCTGCAAGGCTCCAAACGTATGGAACTGAAGGAGATTACGGATACGACTCCTTATCTGAAGGGACGGATAGCTACGCTGAATGAAGAACTTCCGGAGAAGAATGACAAGGAATTCCATGCATTGGTAGAGGCGTGTAAAGACTTGACAGTACGCTACATCAAGTCATCCGATATGTTTCCGCAGGATTCGGCATTTGCCATCAAGAACATTACCAATCCAATGTTTTTGGTAGACTTTATCTGTACGAACCTGCCACTCAAGAAAGACGAAAAGATAGAACTGCTCCGTATCGACTCTTTGCGGGCGCGTACCTACCGCCTGCTTGAGATTCTGAATCGTGAAGTGCAGCTTGCCGAAATCAAAGAGTCTATCCAGATGCGTGCACGTGAGGATATAGACCAGCAGCAGCGTGAGTATTTCCTGCAGCAGCAGATTAAAACCATTCAGGATGAGCTGGGTGGCGGCGGTCAAGAGCAGGAAATAGAGGAGATGCGTAAGAAGGCGGAGACCATCAAATGGAATGATGAGGTGAAGGCTACGTTCCTGAAAGAGGTGGATAAGTTGGAACGTACCCATCCCCAGTCTCCCGACTATAGCGTGCAGCTGAACTATCTGCAGACGATGCTTAGTTTACCGTGGGGCATTTATACGACGGATAATCTGAGCCTTGTCAATGCAGAAAAGACACTGAACAAAGACCATTATGGTTTGGAGAAGGTGAAGGAACGCATTCTGGAACATCTTGCTGTATTAAAGCTGAAGGGCGATATGAAGTCCCCCATCATCTGTCTGTATGGCCCTCCGGGTGTGGGAAAAACCTCTTTGGGGCGTTCCATTGCTGCCGCCTTGAAGCGTAAGTATATCCGTATGTCGCTGGGAGGCGTGCATGATGAAGCTGAGATTCGCGGTCATCGTAAAACCTATATCGGTGCCATGCCGGGACGGATTATCAAGAATCTGATAAAGGCAGGCTCCTCCAATCCGGTATTTATTCTGGATGAAATAGACAAGGTGAGTGCCGACCGCCAGGGAGACCCCTCCTCTGCCCTCCTCGAAGTGCTCGACCCGGAACAGAATACTACATTCCATGATAACTTTCTGGATGTGGACTATGATTTGTCCAAAGTGATGTTCATCGCTACTGCCAATAATCTGAATACCATCCCCGGACCGTTGCTGGACCGTATGGAGCTGATTGAGGTAAGCGGCTATATCACGGAAGAAAAGATTGAGATTGCCCGCCGCCATCTGGTTCCGAAGGAATTGGAGGCAAACGGTATGAAAAAGAATGATATCAAGATTCCGAAGAACACACTGGAAGCCATTATAGAGAATTATACCCGTGAGAGCGGCGTGCGCGAACTGGAAAAGAAAATCGGAAAGATACTCCGTAAATCTGCACGCCAATATGCTACGGACGGTTATTTTGCGAAGACCGAAATAAAACCGGGAGACTTGTATGAATTCCTGGGTGCACCCGAATATACCCGGGACAAGTATCAGGGTAATGAGTATGCAGGGGTGGTGACCGGTCTGGCGTGGACTGCCGTAGGTGGTGAAATACTTTTCGTGGAAACCAGCCTGAGCCGTGGCAAGGGTGGACGTTTGACATTGACCGGCAATTTGGGTGATGTAATGAAAGAGTCGGCCATGCTGGCATTGGAATACATCAAGGCGCATGCCTCCCTGCTGAATCTTGACGAAGAGATTTTTGACAACTGGAACATCCATGTCCATGTGCCCGAAGGCGCCATTCCGAAAGACGGTCCGTCTGCCGGTATCACGATGGCTACCTCCCTCGCTTCTGCCCTCACCCAGAAAAAGGTGAAGGCCAATCTTGCCATGACGGGAGAGATAACACTTCGCGGTAAGGTACTTCCGGTAGGAGGCATCAAGGAGAAGATACTGGCTGCCAAGCGTGCCGGTATCAAGGAGATTATCTTGAGTGACGAGAACCGCAAGAATATAGAAGAGATACAGGATATATATCTGAAAGGACTGACTTTCCACTATGTGAAAGATATTAAGGAAGTGTTTGCCATTGCGCTGACTGATGAAAAAGTAGCCGATGCCATCGACTTGTCCGTAAAGAAAGAAAAGACCGAAAAGAAAGAGGAATGACATTCGAGTTACAATATACAGACAGCAAGACCAATGCACGTGCCGGACTGATTACTACTGACCACGGGCAGATTGAGACACCTATCTTTATGCCGGTAGGTACAGTGGGAACAGTGAAAGGCGTGCATCTGCCCGAGCTGAAAGAGGACATAAAGGCGCAGATAATATTGGGTAATACCTATCATCTTTATCTGCGTCCGGGACTGGAAGTGATAGAGAAAGCCGGTGGACTGCATAAGTTCAACGGCTTTGACCGTCCTATGCTGACAGATAGTGGCGGCTTCCAGGTATTTTCGTTGTCCGGTATCCGCAAGTTGCGCGAAGAAGGTGCGGAATTCCGTTCACACATCGATGGTAGCAAGCATATCTTTACACCGGAGAAGGTGATGGATATAGAACGGACTATCGGTGCAGACATCATGATGGCCTTTGATGAATGTCCTCCGGGGGATTCGGACTACGAATATGCCAAAAAATCACTGGGATTGACACATCGCTGGCTAGACCGTTGTATCAAGCGTTTCAACGAAACAGAACCGAAGTACGGTTATCAGCAATCCTTATTTCCCATTGTGCAGGGGTGCGTCTATCGCGACCTCCGCGAGCAGTCGGCAGAGTTTGTTGCCTCTAAAGGTGCTGACGGTAATGCCATTGGCGGTCTGGCTGTGGGCGAGCCTGTAGACAAGATGTACGAGATGATTGAGCTGGTGAACGGTATTCTTCCCAAAGACAAGCCTCGCTATCTGATGGGAGTCGGGACCCCGGTAAACATTCTAGAGGGCATTGAACGCGGTGTCGATATGTTCGACTGTGTGATGCCTACCCGCAACGGACGCAACGGCATGTTGTTTACCAAGGACGGCATCATGAACATGCGCAACAAAAAATGGGAAATGGATTTCTCTCCCATTGAAGCAGACGGTGCCTCCTACGTAGATACCATGTACAGCAAGGCATACTTGCGCCATCTGTTCCATGCACAAGAGCTGCTTGCCATGCAGATAGCATCTATCCACAACTTGGCTTTCTATCTGTGGCTGGCAGGCGAGGCACGTAAGCATATCATTGCAGGCGACTTTGCTACCTGGAAACCGATGATGGTGAAACGCGTATCGACAAGATTATGAGAAAAATGAACTGGAGGATATGGAAGAATATAAAGCTGCCGAGAGGTAAATTCCTGAAGCGGCTGGACTGGTACATTATTAAGAAGTTCCTGGGTACATATGTCTTTGCCATTGCATTGATTATCTCCATTGCGGTGGTGTTCGACTTCAACGAGAAGATGGACCGCTTCATGTCTCATGAAGCGCCGTGGAATGCTATTGTCTTTGATTATTATCTGAACTTCATCCCCTACTTTGCCAATCTGTTCAGTCCGCTGTTCGTGTTTATCGCAGTAATCTTCTTTACTTCCAAACTGGCGGAGAACTCGGAAATTATTGCCATGTTCTCTACGGGAATGAGCTTCAAGCGTATGTTGCGTCCTTATATGGTATCTGCGGCAATCATTGCGGTAGTGACGTTCTGCCTCGGGTCTTATGTCATTCCCAAAGGCAGTGTGACACGTATCAATTTTGAGGACAAGTACTACAAACCCCGTAAGGCGAATACGGCACGGAACATCCAGCTGGAAGTGGATTCGGGGGTAATTGCCTATATCGAACGTTTTGAAGACTACAGTAAGACCGGTTATCGCTTTTCTTTGGACAAGTTCAATGACAAGCAATTGGTCTCCCACCTTACGGCCCGTTCCATTACCTACGACACGACGGCCGTGCATAAATGGAAAATCAAGGATTATATGATTCGCCAGATGGATGGCATGAAGGAGAGTATCACGAAGGGTGACCGCATAGACACTACCCTTTTTATGGAGCCTGCCGACTTCTTGATTATGAAGAACCAGCAGGAGATGTTGACCAGCCCTCAGCTGAGCGAGTACATCAACAGGCAGCGGCAACGCGGCTTTGCCAACATTAAGGAATTTGAGATAGAGTACCACAAACGCATTGCCATGTCGTTTGCCTCCTTTATCCTGACGCTGATTGGAGTGTCTTTGTCTTCCAAGAAAACGAAAGGTGGAATGGGATTGCATTTAGGTATAGGCTTGGCATTGAGTTTCTCTTATATTCTGTTTCAGACCATTGCTTCCACATTTGCCGTGAACGGCAACATGCCTCCGGTCATCGCTGTGTGGATACCGAATATAATGTATGCCTTCATTGCATTCTATCTATATAGGAAAGCGCCGAAATAAGCATTCTAAACCTCTACTTCAGCTTGCTCAAGTTGAGGTTTGGCGTACTAAAGCAGAGGTTTAGGATGTTTGTCTCTGGAAGCCCATTAAAATAAGAAGCCCCTCCCACTCTTGCGTTGTACAAGTGCGGGAGGGGCTTTTTGTTGTATTCATTTTCCTCTTTTGTTCTGTTCCCTTTTTTGCCGGAAAGAGACGTCGGTTTCTAGGGAACACCCTCACTTTCGTCTTACAGGTTTTTTAAGTTGCTGTTGTATGCACCGGGCATCAGCAAGCTTAATTCAAGTAAGCGGAAAGTTCTGCAGCAGAGATGTTTTTGGCAATAATTACACCATTATCATCCAGTAAATAGTTAGTGAATCCGCGGCCTAAGCGATATTTCTTAAAGAGGCCGGAATATTCGCCTTTAGTTTCCACGAAACAAGTGGGCGTAACTATTTGGTCCTTACGGATGGTTTCTTCAAAGATTGACTGATACTCATCGAATGAAACTGAAACCATCTTCACATTGTTGCGGGCAGTAGAGCGAAGCGCATTGCTCAAACTTGCGTTTTGCATCCGGGACTGCGCGTCGTAACTTGCCCAAAAACTGAGCAATACATACTTTCCTTTCAAGTCTGAAAGTTCGGTTTGGGATTGCTCTGCCGACATGGTTTGGATTTTGAAATCCGGGGCCATGTCACCCACATTCAAACCTCCGGTAGGTTTGTCTTTTTCTACAAAAGAAGTCAAGGAACTTATTAGTAATACAACAAAAATCCATTTTGCATATTTCATGCGGCACGGTTTTGGTTAATACTATCCGGGACTGTCCTTCAACAGTGATTTCTTCCCGGAACATCGTCTTGTCAAAGCCTTGAATAGTGATAAATACACTGATAATCAAAGCTTTTAATTGTGAAATCGGGTGCAAAGGTAAGTAATTCCTAAACAAACTTCCAAATAAACAAGCATTTTTCTCACTTTTTAGAGGCATATTTTTATGTTATTTAGCATAAATAGTGGGAATTTTCCTTACTTTTGTAGCCTATTATTCTATCAAAAAGATGACTTATGCAACCATTGAACACTGAACTCATCCTGATACGTATTACGGGTGAAGACCGTCCGGGACTGACAGCTTCCGTGACGGAAATTCTGGCGAAATATGATGCTACCATTCTGGATATTGGCCAGGCAGATATTCACAATACTCTTTCGTTGGGCATTTTGTGCAAGACGGAAGAACAACACTCGGGGTTCATTATGAAGGAACTGCTTTTCAAGGCTTCCTCCCTGGGAGTGACTGTCCGTTTCTACCCCATTACTACCAAAGAGTACGAGGATTGGGTGAATATGCAGGGAAAGAACCGCTATATTCTTACTTTATTGGGGCGTAAGTTGTCTGCCCGTCAAATATCTGCCGTTACCCGTATTCTTGCAGAGCAAGGCATGAATATCGATGCCATCAAGCGCCTTACAGGACGTATCCCGCTGGACGAATGCGAATCGCGTACACGCGCCTGCATCGAATTTTCCGTTCGTGGCACTCCGAAAGACCGTATTGCCATGCAAGAACAGTTAATGAAACTGGCAACCGAACTGGAAATGGATTTCTCTTTCCAGTTGGACAATATGTACCGCCGGATGCGCCGCCTCATTTGTTTCGATATGGACTCTACGCTGATTGAAACAGAAGTAATTGATGAATTGGCCATACGTGCGGGTGTGGGCGACCAGGTGAAGGCCATTACCGAACGCGCCATGCGTGGTGAGATAGATTTCATTGAGAGCTTTCGCGAACGAGTGGCTTTGCTGAAAGGATTGGATGAGTCCGTGATGCAGGAGATTGCAGAAAATCTTCCCATTACGGAAGGTGTGGATCGCCTAATGTATGTTTTGAAGAAATACGGTTACAAGATAGCTATTCTTTCGGGAGGGTTTACCTACTTCGGGCAGTACCTCCAGAAGAAGTACGGTATAGACTATGTGTATGCCAACGAGCTGGAAATAGAGGATGGCAAACTGACCGGCCGCTATCTCGGTGATGTAGTCGACGGTAAGCGTAAGGCAGAGTTGCTGTGTTTGATAGCTCAGGTGGAGAAAGTGGATATTGCGCAGACTATTGCTGTGGGCGACGGTGCCAACGACCTGCCCATGCTGGGAATTGCCGGCCTTGGAATCGCTTTCCACGCAAAGCCCAAAGTAGTTGCCAATGCCAAGCAATCCATCAACACCATCGGCTTAGATGGCGTACTTTACTTTCTGGGATTTAAGGATTCATACATTGATATTCCCCGTTGAAGGCAGATGCTTGAAACAAATTTGCAAGCCCTTGAGATAATTATTGTCCCAAGGGCTTATTTTTTTACTGTAAGAGTCTATTTTATAAGTCTTTTTCCTATCTTTGTACGCAAATTTAAAAGAGATACATGAAGTTTTCAGAACTACATTTAAATGGCAATGTACTGGAGGCACTGGATGCCATGCGCTTTGAAGAGTGCACCCCCATACAAGAAAAATCAATTCCCGTCATACTCGAAGGTCGAGATTTAATAGCAGTGGCACAAACCGGAACGGGAAAAACAGCCGCATATTTGTTGCCTATATTGAACAAGCTTTCAGAGGGCGGACACCCTGCCGATGCCATCAATTGCATTGTCATGGCTCCTACCCGCGAGTTGGCGCAACAGATAGACCAACAGATGGAAGGTTTCTCTTATTTCATGCCGGTTTCCAGCGTGGCCGTGTATGGCGGTAATGACGGAATACTATTCGAGCAGCAGAAAAGAGGGTTGACACTGGGTGCTGATGTCGTTATTGCTACCCCGGGGCGTTTGATAGCCCATCTTAGCCTTGGTTATGTAGATCTTTCCCGTGTCTCTTATTTTATTTTGGATGAAGCAGACCGGATGCTGGATATGGGATTCTATGATGACATTATGCAGATTGTCAAGTTTCTCCCTAAAGAGCGGCAGACCATTATGTTCTCTGCTACCATGCCTGCCAAGATACAACAGTTGGCTGGCAACATTCTGAACAATCCCGCCGAAGTGAAGTTGGCGGTTTCCAAACCAGCGGAAAAGATTGTGCAGGCAGCCTATGTCTGCTACGAGAATCAGAAGCTGGGCATCATCCGTAGCCTCTTTGCAGAGGAGACGCCGGAACGCGTCATCATCTTTGCTTCTTCCAAACTGAAAGTGAAGGAAGTGACCAAAGCCTTGAAGCAGATGAAACTGAACGTTGGTGAAATGCACTCCGATTTAGAGCAGGCACAGCGCGAAGAAGTGATGTACGAATTCAAGGCAGGACGTATCAATATCCTGGTAGCTACAGATATCGTTGCGAGAGGTATTGATATCGATGACATCCGTCTGGTGATAAACTATGACGTTCCCCACGACAGTGAAGATTATGTGCACCGTATCGGACGTACGGCGCGTGCCAATAATGACGGCGTAGCCATCACCTTCGTTTCCGAAAAGGAGCAAGGTAGCTTTAAGAATATCGAAAAATTCCTGGATAGGGACATCTATAAAATACCGGTTCCCGAAGAGCTGGGTGAAGCACCCGAATACAAGCCGAGAGCATTTGACGGAGGAGGAAGACGGGGCGGCCATGGAAACGGACGTAAGCCAGGAGGAAACAAGAACGGCCGTAACAACAGTAAAGGTGGAAAGCCCAGAGCCAAACGTCCACAGAATGGCAGCGAGAAGAAATAAACATTGTGGTGAAGAAAAGAAATAGAAAAAGCGGATTTATTCCGCTTTTTCTATGTTCATTGTATTGTCAAAACCAATAATCATATTTACCAAATTGTATACGGAACTTTCGGGTATGCCGAGGGTTGCCTGATAATGGTACCCCTTACTATCCACACCCATGAAATTCATATCGGCAAGAATGGCCTGGTCCAGCATTTCGGTAGGGAATATATCCGCAAACATCTTTTTAGTGATGTCCTGGCCATAAAGCATCTTCTTCCCTTCGTATACACAGATGTGGATTACATTATCATAATACACATTGTCCACACTGATTCCATTTTCAGAATAGGAAGTCTTGAAAACCTTCATCTTTGAGGGGTTGATATATACATATCCCCTATATCTTGTATTCTTGTATGTTACGATACTGTCTTTCTTTATTACTTCCGGAGTAGTAGAAATGACCTCCACTTCTCGACTGGTGAAAACCAAAGAATCTTCTGCATTCTCTGATTTATGCAGTTTGATTACTTCGTCGGCCAGCGAGTGGAACCAGAAGCTGTATTCCGTTTGACGGTCTATCTTATAGGCCACCGGTTCATTGCTGTATATGTAGATTGTATCGTGAACAACCTTGAAAGGTACGGGAGCGCTTTGCGGGTTGGCATAATATACCGTATCCCCTTCGATGCGCATCAACGGCATTTCTGTTTCATCGTTCACCCAGATGCCTTGCAACAGTTGTTTTGCAGTAAGGTCTTCCTTGACGGAAACCTCCCCGTTTTGTCTGTTGCTGCATGATGCCAATGAGACAACAAGTACAATGAGAATCGCACTTCTTTTTATTGTCATAACGTCCCTATTTATTTCTTTTCTTTTTTCTGCAACTTTATTTTCCGATGCAATGATATGTGAAACCTTGTTCTTCCATATCTTTCTTGTCGTAAATGTTACGTCCGTCCAATACCAACGGCTGTTCCATAGTTTTCTTGATGACTGCCCATGAAGGCAGGCGGAATTCTTTCCATTCGGTCACCAGCATCAGTGCATCTGCGTCCAGTGCGGCATCATACATATCTGTCGCATAATAAATACTTTCTCCTATGCGGCGTCGGCATTCGTTCATGGCAGCCGGGTCGTAGGCACGTACTTTACAACCGGCCTTCAGCAACTCGTCAATCAATACCAGAGCCGGGGCTTCACGCATGTCATCTGTTTCGGGTTTAAAGGCCAGCCCCCAAATGGCAATGGTCTTTCCCTCCAAATCATTATTGAAATGCTTCTGCAACTTTTCGAATAAGATACTCTTCTGTTTCTCGTTCACCTCCTCTACTGCATGGAGTACACGCATCTTGTAGCCGCTCAGTTCAGCCGTTTTAATCAGTGCCTTTACATCCTTAGGGAAGCATGAACCGCCGTAACCTATCCCCGGATAGAGGAACTTGCGTCCGATACGGGTATCCGAACCGATACCACTGCGCACCATGTTTACATCCGCTCCCACTAATTCGCACAAATTGGCAATGTCGTTCATGAAGCTGATGCGGGTGGCAAGCATGGAGTTAGCTGCATACTTTGTCATTTCTGCAGAAGGGATGTCCATAAAGATGACACGGAAGTTGTTCAGCAGGAATGGTTTGTAGAGCTTGCTCATTATCTTCTTGGCTCGTTCGGACTCTACTCCCACCACTACACGGTCGGGACTCATAAAATCGTTGATAGCATTACCTTCTTTCAGAAACTCGGGATTCGAAGCGACATCGAAGTCAATGTTCATCCCTCTCTTATCAAGTTCTTCTTGAATGGTAGCCCGCACTTTTCTGGCAGTACCTACGGGAACGGTACTTTTGGTTACCACCAACACATATTTCTGCATATTGCGTCCAATGGTGCGGGCAACTTCCAGCACATAGCTCAAGTCGGCACTTCCATCCTCATCGGGTGGTGTACCTACGGCACTGAATACCACTTCCACCTCATTCAGACAACTCTCCAGAGACGTGGTGAATTGCAGGCGTCCTGCTTTCACATTCCGGCTAACCATTTCTTCCAGTCCATTTTCATAGATAGGAATAACACCCTTTTTCAGTGACTCTATCTTTTCACTGTTCGTGTCTACGCAAATAACGTTGACACCGATTTCCGCAAAGCAGGTTCCGGTTACCAAACCGACGTATCCTGTACCGACAATGGCTATTTTCATATTTTATTCATAATAGACCGCATCCTTGAACGATACGGCATGTCCGTCTTTATCTGATAATAGAAGCTGTTCCGTAGCAACGGGCCATTCAATACCGATGGCTTCGTCGTCAAAACGGATGGATGCCTCGGATTGTGGTGCGTATACGTTGTCTACCTTGTATGTAAAGACAGCTTCATCGCTCAGCACCAGAAAACCGTGGGCAAAACCACGCGGAATGAAGAATTGTCTTTTGTTCTCCTCACTTAGCTCCACACTGACATACTTTCCGAAAGTGGGAGAAGATTTTCTTAAGTCGACAGCCACGTCCAGCACTTTTCCCTTAATGACACGTACCAGTTTGGCCTGGCTGCAATCACCCTTCTGGTAATGAAGACCACGTAATACACCGAAAGAGGATTTGGACTCATTGTCCTGGATGAAGTGAACGTTTCCGACATGTGCACGGAACTCTTCTTCCTTAAATGCTTCCATAAAGTATCCGCGGGCATCATGGAATACTTTCGGCTCAATCAGCCATACGCCGTCAATCTCTGTTTGTATGTAGTTCATTTTCTTAAAATGTTTTATGTACTTTCAGTTGGAATCCAAAATTGTCTCCATATATCTCTCCCATATCCAATGCAAGGGACGCGTTGAAGCACCAGCCCTTCCATTTACGGGGAATATAGTAAAACGATGCAAAAGTAGAAAAATTTTCTAATATATCGGGTATTGGACGATGAGGAGTTCCCCAAGTTCTGTTGTGGGACAATTTTGCCACATATCTCCACTCACTGCTGATGTCGCCGCTCCATCCCAGATGCAGGGCCTTAACGCGATTGTACTTGAAACTCATATCGCCATCCTTATTATAGATAGGCGATGCTATCAACGGATTGGCTATCGCCATACCCCAATGTGCCCATCCTGGGTAGTAACCGTTGTTGTAGTAGTTGTCGGCTCCTCCGGTCTTACCTACTACAGAATTTTGCAAACCGTGCAGTGGACCGCTCATATTGGTAGTCTGGAGATATTCGATAACGATTCCGTTGATGGCTTGTCTATGGTTGGATTTATATTCCACACCCCATAAGCCATCCCAACCGTTGAGTTTGGCCATGGCGGAGAAGTCATCAAAATGATTGTCCAGATAGGCGCTGATGGAGAAATCTTCCTTAGGACGATAAGTCATTTTGATATATTCGCTACCCAGAAAATTGCCTTGGAAAGCCAGATGTTCACCTACCGGTCCGTCCTCACGCCCGTGGCCGGGGAAGAATACGCGTACGTAATCCTTCCATCCGTTGCCCAAGTCTCCCGATTCGGAACCTCCAATCTTGTATCCTCCGAATTGGGTGTCGAGGGTCATTCCGAGTTCCAGTTGCCATTTTCCTTTGGGTATACCGATACGCAGGAACCCTTCTTTATGATGGTATTTGATACTCTTGGTGTACCAGTATTTTTCTCCGACTTGCTCCCGCTGGTATTTGTTATCTGTAAACCATCCGTACGAGATTTCTCCTTTCAGGCCTAAACGGGGTAGCAACTGTACATACTCGGGTATGCCTATCTGTACTTGTGGGATGGGACGCGCATTACCCGACCAGGTCATGCCGCCACTGCTCAGCTCTTGATTCAGCAATGGAGAATTCTGTTCCCGGCTTCCGGCAAAGAATCCAAACCACTTGTAACGGATGTCTACGTAAGCCTGCTGTACAATGAAGGAGGTCGTGCTGAATCCGGCTGCTGCAACCAAATCCAGTGCTTCTTCAAACTTCCATTTTCCAAGTTGGTGTTTGTAGGATATTCCTCCACGTATGTAAGTATTGTTGTCGAGCGAAGTGAGTCCTTGCTGGTTGCTGACCTGCCAAAGAGGAGTATTGTCACCGGTATGCAGGGCTGCTCCATATTCTACGAATGAGGACAGCTGCTGTGCCAGCATCGTGTTCTTTCCTATGAACAAGAAAACCATCAGACAGAAAATAATACGCATAATAGTCTTTTGTTAAGTGTTTAGGTTTGTATACTCTTGCGAGGGCAATTGTCTTTCTATTCTTGACGAGTATAGTTAAACGGTACAAAAGTAGAAATTTTTCCGGTAAAAATTCCTTCTCTTGCCAAAAAACCTTTTTCAAATACATTTTCAATGTGCAATGTTCATAATTTGTTGATAAGAAAAATGCTCTGAAACTAGCGTATATCCGATATTTCCGCTACTTTTGTAGCATGATTGAATTAGCACAGCACATAGAAGTATTGTTATTGGAGAACGATTGTGTCATTGTTCCCGGTTTGGGAGGATTTGTAGCTCATTATACTCCGGCAATGAGAGTAGCGGAAGAGAATGTTTTTCTGCCCCCTACCCGTATTATCGGTTTCAATCCTCAACTGAAGATGAATGACGGCTTACTTGTACAATCCTATATGGCTGTCTATGATACTGATTTTTCTGATGCTACGCGGATTGTAGAAAAAGAAGTGGCGCATATATTCACTGCTCTCCATGAAGAAGGTAAGGTGGATTTGCCCAACATTGGCGAATTGCGTTACTCCATTCATGGTATTTATGACTTTGTTCCCTATGACCACAAGATAACCACTCCTTACTTATATGGGTTGGATAGTTTTGAAATGCAGGAACTGGCGGAACTGAAGAAACCGTACATGGAAAAGACCATCCGTTATTCTGTTCCAGTTGTGCCGGAAGACAAAAAGCGAAGGTTTGAGATTAAATTCAACCGTTCCTATTTGTCGAATGCGGTTGCCATGATTGCAGTGGTTGCCTTGTTTTTCTTTTTGTCTACACCGATAGAGAATACGGAAGTGGTTGAAGGAAATTATGCGCAATTACTTCCGAATGAACTTTTTGAGATGATAGAAAAGGAATCCCTTGCCATTAATCCGATTGTTGTTAGCCGGAAGGCCGACACTCCGAAAGCGTCGGCTCAAAAAAACACGGGGCAGAAGGCAAAGAAAAAGGTGGTTCCGGTTGCCGTAAGAGAGGTTAAGGTGGGCCAAGCTAACGCGCAGAATGCTCCGGTTGTTTCTCAGCCTAAGCAGCAGGCGGCAGAAGTGTCCTCTTCAACATCTGTAACAACAAAGAGTGAAATTCAAAAGACCACAGCAGGGACTGTCGCCCCGTCACTTGTCTCTGCACAGAAATACCACGTCATCATTGCCAGTGTAGGTACTGAGAAGGATGCCGAAGCAATGGCAAAGCAACTGATTGAAAAAGGTTACCCTCATGCAAAAGCAATTGTTGGAGATGGTAAAATGCGTGTCAGCATTGAGTCTTGTGGCACAGAAACAGAAGCATATCAGGCATTGAACAGAGTTCGCCAGAATGAAACGTATAAGAACGCTTGGGTATTAAAGAAGTAGAAAGTAATCTACCCTTGCTTTATTTTTTAATTCTTTAATTTTTAACTATCATGAAGCGTATCCGTTGTCCCAAATGTGAGAATTACTTAACATTCGATGAAACCAAGTATACCGAAGGCCAATCACTGGTCTTTGTATGTGACCAGTGTAAGAAGCAGTTCAGTATCCGTTTAGGTAAATCAAAGATGAAAGCCCCTCAAAAGGAAGAACGTCCGGATGAAGCGGAGTTTAAAGAGGCTTTTGGCAGCATCACGGTCATTGAGAACGTGTTTGGTTTTAAGCAGGTACTTCCATTGCAAGAAGGTGACAATATCATAGGCCGGCGTTGCGTGGGGAATGTTATCGATGTGCCGATTGAGACTTCGGATATGAGTATGGACCGGCGTCACTGTATCATTAATGTAAAGCGTAATAAGCAGGGAGTGTTGATTTATACCTTACGCGATGCTCCCAGCCTGACGGGAACTTTCCTTAATAATGAAATTTTGGGTGACAAAGACCGTATTCGCATTGAGGATGGAGCCATTGTAACTATTGGTGCCACTACTTTTATATTGCGGGCAGCAGAGCAGGAAAGCCTTTAGACAAAAAAGAAAACTGTGACTTAATTATTTCCCATCAAATGTGGTATAAATAAAGCAGACCGTATAAAAACTCCTTTTGTACGGTCTGCTTGTTTAAAATCATAGGAATTAAAGAATACCTTTTACTGTTTCCTGCATGCCTTTTTCTTGGATGGATTTTAAGAAGCAGGTAATCATGTCTGTCAATCCTGGAACGGTATTCAAGTCTCCGTGTTCCCCCCAGATAAGGTCTTTGGCTGCCAATACGCCTTCTGCCACTTTGCGGGTATCCCCCGTTGCCCAAAGGTCTTTCAATAACTGCATGATTTCGGGAGCATCATTCGGGATGATTTCTGTGCCGTCTGCGCGGGTACCTCCTTTGTAGTACGTGATGATGGCAGCCAGTCCCAATACCAGACCTTTCGGCAGTTCTCCTTTACGTTTCAAGTAGGTTTTCAGGCCAGGAAGGTCACGGGTTTGGTATTTAGGGAAAGAGTTCAGCATAATACTGGTTACGGCATGGTCAACAAACGGATTGTTGAAGCGCTCCAATACATCTTCTGCAAACTTTTTCAATTCGTTTTTCGGCAGGTTCAACGTTTCCATCAGCTCGTCAAACATCACTTTATGGATGTATTGTCCGATTATAGGATGCTGGCAGGCATCGCGTACAATATTTACCTCCGACAGATAGGCTACTGGAGACAATACGGTATGAGGTCCATTCAGCAAGGTTACTTTTCTTTCGTGGTAAGGTTCTTCAGAAGGAACAAACAATACATTCAGTCCGGCTTTGTCGGCAGGGAATTCTTCGGCGACTTCTTGCGGAGCCTCGATGACCCATAAATGGAAAATTTCAGCCTGCACTACCAGATTGTCATCGTACTGTATCTTTTCTTTTATAGCGGCAATGTCTTTGCGGGGGAATCCTGGAACGATACGGTCCACCAGTGTTGCATACACACCGCAGGCTTCCTCAAACCAAGCTCTGAACTCATCACCCAATTGCCATAATTCAATGTATTGATAGATTGTCTCCTTCAACTTGTGGCCATTCAGGAAGATGAGTTCGCAAGGGAAGATAATCAGTCCTTTGCTCTTGTCGCCGTTGAATGTCTTGAAGCGGTGATACAACAGCTGTGTCAGTTTGCCCGGATAAGAAGACGCCGGTGTATCTGTCAGCTTACAAGCAGGGTCAAAGGCTATACCTGCTTCCGTCGTGTTGGAAATGACAAAACGCATTTCCGGTTGTTCGGCCAATTTCATGAACTCATCGTTTTGAGTATAGGGGTTTAAGGCACGGCTGATTACATCTATCATAGTCAGACTGTTGATGGTTTCTCCTTTATCCAGACCTTGCAGATTTACATGATAAAGGTCATCCTGGGCATTCAGCATGTCAACCATACCTTTATCGATGGGTTGGACTACTACCACATTGCTGTTAAAATCGGTCTTTTGATTCATGTTATAAATAATCCAATCCACAAATGCGCGAAGGAAATTACCTTCGCCAAACTGGATAATGCGTTCCGGGCGTTGTGCTTTGGGAGCAGTTTCTTTGTTTAATGCTTTCATTTAAAAAATGATTTAAATGGTTGATATGTAATTTTTTGATTATTCAAACTCAAAGTAAAAGTCTATGTTTTCCTTCATCAATATGTCGATGGGCATGTATTTCACTGCAGTGACCGGTCTTTTAAATACCACGTGGTTGCATAAAGTCTTCACGCCACAATAGCCTTGCAGGCCTGGGCGTTGACCGATGAGAAAGGTTACTTCACCGGTTTTCAGGAACTCTGTATTTTTGTGTAAAAGGTCATATCCCACAAGTCCTGCCAGCTTCTGCCCCTTTTCGTGCAGATAATTTGCCACCTGATAAACACGGGAATTAAAAACAGCTCCCAGTACGGCTTGGGGATGTTCTTTAAAAAAAGCATCCAACATCCGTCTGTTGCCGTCAGTATCTTCCTTGTGCAACACAATGTCATGGATAATCAAATCCTTATGTTCCTCGGAAAGGTATTGCATGAACCCCTCGAGGCGGCGTTGCATCTGGATTTCTGCCGGATTGTTTTTCTGATTGTTCAGGAATAACACAAGCTCCTGCCCTTTTTCATAGCTACGCATCAGAATCTTGGCAGCGATGTATCCGCTGGTTTTGGAATCTTGTCCGATATAACACAAGGCATGCGTCTGTTCAATATTGAAGTCTATGAATGCATAGGGAATATCCGCTTCCTCCAAATAAGCAGTGAGTTTTATGGTCTCCTCTCGGAAATTCGGGGCAACAAGTACGGCGTCGGCATTTTCCTCCCGGAGCACAGCACATGCTTCTTTATAGGAGGATTTGTCCGCATGCCGATAGTACAGATAGCTAACTCCAACATTGAACGGCCGTAATTCTTGTGCGGCACGGTCAATTCCCGCTGCTACAGCATACCAATAATCATGTTCTATATAATAAGGTATAATGCAGACAATATGATAGTGCTTTTTAGCCGCCAGCCCGATGGCAAACATATTGGGATGATAATCTATCTCGTCGAGTACTTTCTGGACTTTTTCCCTACTGGAAACGGATACGTCTCCGCGGTTGTGCAGTACGCGGTCTACAGTGCCGGCAGAGACGCCGGACATGCGTGCTATGTCTTTAATGGTATAGTTCTTGTTTTCCATCTTGAGGTATGCTGCCTAAGGCAGTAAAGGTGAGACGTCTGAAGCTTAAATATTATAAATATTCGCCGCAAAGATACGAATTATTTTGTTTCTCCAAGTAAAATTTCTACTTTTGTGTTCGATAACGGTTAATAAAACTAAAAACAATTATACGACCTATTAGCTTTACAATCAATACTATATAGGTGTAATAAATAGAAAGTAATATTTTTAGATACTTAAAACACAAGAAGATGAAAAACTTTATGGACGGAAATTTTCTGTTGCAAACGGAAACATCACAGAAGTTGTACCACGAGCATGCGGCTAAAATGCCGATTATCGACTATCATTGTCACTTGATTCCTCAAATGGTGGCGGAAGACTATCAATTTAAGTCACTGACTGAGATTTGGTTGGGAGGTGACCACTACAAGTGGCGTGCCATGCGTACCAATGGTGTGGACGAACGTTTCTGTACCGGTAAGGATACTACAGATTGGGAAAAGTTTGAGAAGTGGGCCGAAACGGTACCTTATACTTTCCGTAATCCGTTGTATCACTGGACCCACCTTGAATTGAAGACCGCTTTTGGAATCGATAAAATTCTCAATCCTCATACGGCCCGTGAAATTTATGATGAATGTAATGAGAAGCTGAAACAGCCTGAATATTCCGCCCGTGGCATGATGCGCCGTTATCATGTGGAAGTGGTTTGTACTACAGATGATCCTATTGATTCCTTGGAATACCATATCAAGACACGTGAGAGCGGCTTTGAAATCAAGATGTTGCCTACTTGGCGTCCGGATAAGGCAATGGCGGTGGAAGTTCCTGCCGATTTTCGCGCATATGTAGAAAAGTTGGCCGAAGTGAGCGATGTGGCTATTTCCTGCTTTGACGATATGGTTGCTGCCTTGCGTAAGCGTCACGATTTTTTCGCGAAACAAGGATGTAAACTGTCTGACCACGGAATTGAAGAATTCTATGCCGAGGATTATACAGGAGCGGAAGTTAAGGCTATCTTTAACAAGGTATATGGCGGTACTGGATTGACGAAGGAGGAAATTCTGAAATTCAAGTCGGCCATGCTGGTTGTGTTCGGCGAAATGGATTGGGAGAAAGGTTGGACACAACAGTTCCATTATGGTGCTATTCGCAACAACAATAGTAAGATGTTCAAACTGTTAGGTCCTGATACCGGTTTTGATTCCATTGGCGAATTTACTACAGCAAAAGCTATGGCTAAATTTCTCGACCGCTTAAACTCCAATGGTAAGCTGACCAAGACTATTCTTTATAATTTGAATCCATGCGCCAACGAAGTCATTGCTACTATGCTGGGTAACTTCCAGGATGGTACGGTTGCCGGTAAGATTCAATTCGGTTCCGGTTGGTGGTTCCTTGACCAGAAGGATGGTATGGAAAAGCAGATGAATGCCCTTTCTGTACTGGGCTTATTGAGCCGATTTGTTGGTATGCTGACCGATTCCCGTTCCTTCCTCTCCTATCCGCGCCATGAATATTTCCGCCGTACATTGTGTAATCTTGTAGGCCGTGATGTAGAAAATGGTGAAATTCCTATTTCCGAGATGGAACGCGTAAACCAGATGATTGAAGATATCAGCTATTATAACGCTAAGAATTTCTTCCAATTCTAAAAAGCAATAGTAAGCTATAAGTTATGCAGTTTCACCCATAACTTATAGCTTATCTAATATTCCTTTGATACTATCCAATCGTATAAAATTGGGATGTCGTATTTCCCCTTCATGTTGCTCGTATGCCCAAGTCACGTGGTATGGTACATGGGCAGCGTATCCCCCAAGTTCCAATACCGGAAGTATGTCTGATTTTACAGAATTACCTATCATCAGGAGTTTTTCAGGCGGACAGCCCAATGTATCAATCAGCCTCTGGTAATCATCGATTTTCTTGTCACTCATAATTTCGATATGATGGAAATATTCTCGCAGTCCGGAAGCTTCTATTTTTCTTTTCTGGTCGAACAAGTCCCCCTTAGTGGCCAACACCAATTTATATTTCCCATGAAGTGACGATATGGTCTCCTTCACGCCTTCCAGTAGTGTAACCGGTTTCTGCAGAAGCTCTTGTCCCCATCCTATTACTTCTTCTATAAGATGCATATTCCCGTTTCCGTCTGTCACTTTGCAGATGGTTTCAGTCATACTGAGCATTATGCTCTTCAGCCCATAGCCATACATATGCAGATTCTTCATTTCTGTTTCAAAAAACCTTTGTGATATGGATGAAGCAGGCAGATATTGCCTTAAAAGGTTACAGAATTTGTGCTCGAACTCCTGAATATAAAGTTCGCTTTCCCACAGTGTGTCATCAGCGTCAAAAGCTATAAATTCGATTTTATCTTTCATGAATGGTCGTTTTATAAAAGCGTCCAAAGATACGGAGTATTCTATATAAATGAAAAGATAAATAGTGATAAATGGGAAGTTAATATCTTGTCTGCAACTTATTAATATTGTGTTTGCAGAAAATTAATATCTTGCAAACACGATATTAATTTCCTATTTTTGCATTTATTTTTTCATTTAATACATAAATTTTAATCGTACAAAAGGATGATGACATCACCCCAACCCGCTTCCAAAGGCTTCAGCAGAGCTTTTTGGGTAAGCAGTACAGTAGAACTGTTCGAACGCATGGCATATTATGCTGTATTTATTGTTCTTACCATTTATCTTTCCAATATTTTAGGTTTCAATGATTTTGAGTCAAGCATGATTTCCGGTCTGTTTTCGGGAGGGCTCTATTTGTTGCCTATCTTTACGGGCGCATATGCCGATAAGATAGGTTTCCGAAAGTCGATGATTATTGCTTTCTCACTGCTTTCCATCGGGTATTTGGGCTTGGGATTGCTTCCCACCCTACTGGAAACAGCCGGTCTGGTGGAGTATGGCGAGACAACCCGTTTTTCAGGATTGCCGGATAGTAATGACCGCTGGATGATTGTCCCCGTATTGTTTGTTATCATGGTAGGAGGTTCGTTCATCAAGTCTATCATATCGGGATCGGTGGCTAAGGAAACAACAGAGGCTACCCGTGCTCGCGGCTATTCCATCTTCTATATGATGGTGAATATAGGAGCTTTTACCGGAAAAACGGTGGTCGACCCTCTACGGAATGTTATCGGTGAGCAAGCTTATATTTATATCAATTACTTCTCGGCTGCCATGACGGTGCTGGCATTATTGGCTGTCATCTTATTGTATAAATCGGCACATACAGCAGGTGAAGGGAAAAGCATGCGTGAAATTGGGCAAGGTTTTCTGCGTATTATCACTAATTGGCGTTTGTTGATTCTTATCCTCATCGTAACCGGCTTTTGGATGGTGCAGCAACAGCTCTATGCAACTATGCCCAAATATGTCATCCGTATGGCGGGTGAAACAGCCAAACCGGGGTGGATAGCCAATGTAAACCCGTTTGTAGTGGTTTGCTGCGTAAGTTTTATCACCCGGTGGATGGCAAAGCGCACAGCTATTACTTCTATGAATATAGGCATGTTTCTTATTCCGGTATCGGCATTGCTGATGGCATGCGGTAATTTGCTGGGCAACGATATTATTTCCGGCATGAGCAATATTACTTTGATGATGGTGTTTGGTATTGTTGTGCAAGCTTTGGCAGAATGTTTTATCTCACCGCGTTATCTGGAATACTTCTCTTTGCAGGCCCCCAAGGGCGAAGAAGGTATGTACCTCGGTTTCAGTCATCTTCATTCATTCCTCTCTTCTATTTTCGGATTCGGTATTGCGGGGGTGCTTCTGACAAAATATTGTCCTGATCCAGTCTTGTTTGAAACCCGCGAAGCGTGGGAAGCAGCTAGTGTCAATGCACATTATATCTGGTATTATTTCGCTGTTATAGGATTGGTTGCGGCAATAGCATTATTCGTTTTTGCCAAAACTACCGAATTCATCGACAAAAAGAAGAAGGCATAAGGTTTATATATTGCATACTTTTTGTATATTTGCCGTCACTTTTTTTAAAAGCGACGGCTTTTTTGTAATTAAGGAGATTAGGATGAAAGTAAAATTTATAAGCCTTGCCAGTGGAAGCAGCGGCAACTGTTATTATATAGGCACAGAAAAATATGGAATACTCATCGACGCCGGCATTGCAGTACGGACGATAAAAAAAGGACTGAAAGAAGCAGGTATTAGCATGGAAATGATACGTGCGGTATTTGTTACGCACGACCATGCAGATCATATTAAAGCGGTAGGTGGATTGGGTGAGAAACAGAATATTCCTATTTATACAACTGCCCGGATTCATGAGGGTATCAACCGGAGCTATTGCATGACAGAAAAGTTATATTCGTCTGTCCGTTACCTGGAAAAGCAGCAACCCATGCAGTTGGAAGATTTTCATATCGAATCTTTCGAGGTACCTCATGATGGCACGGACAATGTGGGCTATTGCATTGAGATAGGCGGAAAAGTGTTTGCTTTTCTTACAGACCTTGGTGAAATTACTCCTACGGCCGCAGAATATATCAGAAAGGCCAATTATCTGATATTGGAAGCCAACTACGATGAGGAAATGTTACGCATGGGTACCTACCCCCAATACCTGAAAGAACGGATTACCAGCCGCACCGGACACATGAGTAATATTGCTACTGCTGAATTTCTTTCGGAAAATATGACGGAACATTTACAGTATATTTGGCTTTGTCATTTGAGCAAGGACAACAATCATCCTGAATTGGCATATAAAACAGTGGAATGGAAATTAAGGGAAAAAGGAATTATCGTAGGAAAGGATGTACAGTTGTGTGCTTTGAAGCGTACTACTCCTTCTGATTTATACGAGTTTGAATAAAAAATCCCATTTCATCGCAAAAAATACACCGTTTTGTTTGCACGAATAAAATAAAAGGACTACTTTTGCACCCGCAAACAAGAAATAAGGAATGCACTCTTAGCTCAGTTGGTAGAGCAACTGACTCTTAATCAGTGGGTCCAGGGTTCGAATCCCTGAGGGTGTACTTAAAAAAGGAACAACAGTAGTTGTTCCTTTTTTAATTTGTTTTAACAAGAACATGCTTTGTTGGGTATAAGCTCCTCATACGGAATCACTAGTAAATCTATATGGGGATGATACATTATTTTTCGTTAGTCCGCATCATAAATTCTTCAGAAGTTTGTTTTTATACCTTTGCCCTCACCCGCTTTCCGCCTCTTTCGTCACATTCGAAAATATATGTCAGAAAATGAAAGTAGGAAGAAAACTTTTATTTCCTCCTACTCGTATATCTATATTTTGTATATTTGTACACACATCAATGATTTTAAACTAAAAGAAAAACAATATGGATAAAGATTCAAAGCAAGTAGTGGTTCTTCTGACACATCCCAATATAAAAGAGTCGCGAGCTAACAAGGCATTGATGGATGCTATTAGTGACATGGGAGAGGTAGCCATATACAATTTATATGAGATGCGTATGGAAGATGCTTTTAATGCAGAGATATGGAGCACTATCATATCGCATGCATCTGCGCTTGTATTTCAGTTTCCGTTCTATTGGATGTCGGCTCCTTCTTTATTGAAGAGATGGTTGGATGAAGTATTTACTTATCTGGCAAAAACTCCTGCTGTGGCTGGTAAGACATTGATGGTGGTCACTACTGCCGGCTCTGAACATGATGCTTATAGAAGCGGAGGAAGAAATCGTTTTACGGTGGATGAGTTGTTAAGACCTTATCAAGCAAGTGCTGTACATGCCGGAATGGTATGGCAAACTCCTCTTATAGTCTATGGAATGGGGACTTCGGAAGCTAGTAAAAATATAGCAGAAGGGATAAATTGCTATAAGCAAAGAATTGAAGCATTGGTGAAGAAAGACATTTTCAGTGATAATTGGTAATAGTAGGACCATATCGAAATGGAACATTCTTTTTCATTTTTGAATGTTTGTTTTTCTCTTTATCTTTTTCTAAAATACTGATTTTAAGCAATAAATAAAATATTGTATGAGTTGGCATATTTCTTGTGTTAACTCATACATGAAATTTTATATTATATCAAACAGATTACCCGTTAAGGTTACCAAAGAGGATGAAACGTTCGTGTTTTCATGAAGTGAAGGTGGACTGGCTACCGGTTTGGACTCACTTCAGATTTCCTACGAAAAACATTGGATTGGATGGCCTGGAATATGCGTTGACAACGAAGAAAGTAAAAAGGAAATCACTTCTAGATTGGAAGGAATAAATTTTCACCCAGTATTCTTGTCCGAAACACAGATAAAGAATTATTATGAAGGCTATAGTAATAGTACTATTTGGCCATTATGTCACTACTTTTTTGTTTATACGCTATATCGGAACTCTTTCTGGCAATCGTATCAGGAAGTGAACCAGTTGTTCTGCGATGCCATTTGCCGCGTGATACATCCAGGTGACAAGGTGTGGATTCAAGACTATCAGCCAATGCTGCTTCCCGGAATGCTTCGGAAGGTTTACCCGAATTTGAATATCGGATATTTCCATCATATCCCTTTCCCTTCCTATGAACTTTTCCGGATATTACCGGAACGTGCAGAAATCCTGAAAGGATTATTGGATGCTGACTTTATAGCTTACCATACTTATGACTATATGCGGCATTTTATCAGTGCTGTCAAACGGGTACTGCGTATTGACTTTAAACTGGACGAAGCACAACTCGGGAATAGAGTAGTTGAGACCGATGCTCTTCCTATGGGAATCAACTACGGACTGTATCACAATGCTTCTTCCAGACCGGAAGTACGGCGGGCGATAGACCGTACACGGAAATTTTTCGGAAATCATAAGTTGATTCTTTCTGTAGACCGCTTGGATTATAGTAAAGGCATTCTGCACCGTTTATTTCTTTCGTTTTTAATTCCATTGAATGATGATATCTTTCTTTTTTTCTTTATTTTTGCATAAAGAAAATTTCACTATTTCGGCAGTTGTTTTGTACTCATATCGCTGATATAGAATGTTTAGGAACTCAAAATAAAGGATTATCATGTTACGGAAGATTAGACTGACTTTTGCAATGATTTGTTTTGCACTCATCACCTTGCTGTTCCTTGATTTTACGGGAACGTTGCATGGGTGGTTCGGCTGGTTAGCCAAAATCCAGTTTTTGCCGGCTGTATTGGCGCTGAATGTGGGAGTGATATTGTTTCTTGTAATTCTCACTTTGGTATGCGGGCGTATCTATTGTTCTGTGATTTGCCCCTTAGGGGTATTTCAGGATATACTGGCATGGCTGGGCCGGCAACCTAAAAAACGCAGGAAGCTTCCTTACTCTTATTCTCCGGCCTTATCTTGGCTGCGCTATGGCGTATTGGGTGTGTTTATCATTGCTTTGATTGCCGGAATTGGTTCATTGGCTGCTCTACTTGCACCCTATAGTGCATACGGACGTATTGCCAATAATCTTTTTCAACCTATATGGCAATGGGGCAACAATCTGCTTGCTTATCTGGCTGAACGGGCAGACAGTTATGCCTTTTATGAAACGGATGTATGGTTGAAGAGCCTGCCGACTTTTATTATTGCTGCCGCTACTTTGGCTGTGCTTGTTGTTCTGGCCGGACGCAACGGACGAACCTATTGTAATACGATTTGCCCGGTAGGAACGGTCTTGGGCTTCCTTTCACGTTATTCGCTTTTCCGCATCACAATAGATTCGGAAAAGTGCAACCAATGCAGTCTTTGTTCACGCAACTGCAAGGCAGCCTGCATCAACTTTAAGGAGCATCAGATTGATGCAAGCCGGTGTGTGGTTTGCATGAACTGCATTGAGAAGTGCAAGCATGGAGCCATTTCCTACAAGTATCATCCTTTCGGTAAACCTGCTGCGGGCAAGGCAGATTCGGAACAGATAAACGAAACCCGCCGCAGTTTTTTCACAGCAACGGCTCTGGTTGCAGCCACTTCTGTTTTAAAAGCGCAGGAAAAGAAAGTAGACGGAGGACTGGCAGCCATTGAAGATAAGAAGATTCTTGAGCGAAGCACTCCCCTCACTCCTCCCGGCTCATTGAGTGCCCGCAATATGGCGCAACACTGCACGGCCTGCCAGCTCTGTGTGTCGGCATGTCCCAATCAGGTTCTTCGTCCTTCTGCAGACTTAAGGAAATTGATGCAACCGGAAATGTCATACGAACGCGGCTATTGTAGACCGGAATGTACAAAATGTTCGGAGGTATGTCCTGCAGGGGCTATCCGTCCGATAACCAAAGCTGATAAATCATCCGTTCAGATAGGGCATGCCGTGTGGGTAAAGAAAAATTGCATACCACTGACGGATGGTGTGCAGTGTGGCAACTGTGCACGCCATTGTCCGACGGGAGCCATACAAATGGTGCCGAGTATACCTGAAGACAAGGATTCTCCAAAGATTCCGGTAATCAATGTGGAGCGTTGTATCGGCTGCGGGGCATGTGAGAATCTTTGTCCGGCCCGTCCGTTCAGTGCCATCTATGTGGAAGGACATGAAAGACATCGAATTATATAACAAAGTAGAATTTCTATAAGTATGGAAGAACATCATAAAAACAATATGAACCGTCGTGATTTCTTGAAGATAGTGGGAATTACAACCGCCACATCTACTGCTGCCCTCTATGGATGTGGTTCTAAGGAAGGAAGCAGTGAAGGCAGTAAAGTATTGGGCCCCATTCCGACGGATAAAATGACCTATCGTAGTTTTCCTGGTTTGGGGAGTGACAAAGTTTCTATTTTAGGATACGGCTGTATGCGCTGGCCTACCGTTCCTGCTCCGGATGGAAAAGGGGAAATGATAGACCAGGATGCTGTAAACGAACTGGTGGATTATGCCATTGCCCATGGCGTGAATTATTTCGATACGTCTCCGATGTATGTACAAGGATGGAGTGAGAAGTCTACGGGAATAGCTCTGAAACGCCATCCACGCGAATCGTTCTATCTTGCCACCAAACTATCCAATTTTCATCCTGATACCTGGACTCGCGAGGGTTCCATCGCCATGTACCGTAAGTCGTTCGAGGATATGCAGGTGGACTATATAGACTACTATCTGCTACACATGATTGGTGGCGGTGGCATGGAGCAATTCCGCAAACGCTACATAGACAACGGTATGATTGATTTTCTTGTCAAGGAGCGTGAAGCAGGACGCATCCGCCGTTTGGGATGGTCGTTCCACGGAGATATCGAAGTCTATGACTATGCCTTGCAGATGCATGACCGTGGTGAAGTTCATTGGGACTTTGTACAAATACAGTTGAATTATGTGGACTGGAAACATGCTTCGGGCAGCAACTTCAAGGCAGAGTATCTGTATGACGAGCTGGCCAAGCGTAAGATCCCTGCTGTCATTATGGAGCCTCTGCTGGGTGGGCGGCTCTCCAATGTCCCCGACCATATTGTGGCACGGCTGAAGCAGCGCGAACCCGAACGCAGTGTGGCGTCTTGGGCATTCCGTTATGCCGGTTCTCCCCAGGATGTACTGACAGTGCTGAGCGGCATGACTTATATGGAACATTTGCAGGATAACATCCGTACTTACTCTCCATTGGTACCACTCACGGAAGAGGAAACTCAGTATCTGTATGATACGGCAGATTTGATGATGGAGTACCCCACCATACCTTGCAACGACTGCAAGTACTGCATGCCTTGCCCGTATGGAATTGACATTCCTGCCATATTGATACATTACAATAAATGTGTCAATGAAGGAAATGTGCCGGAAAGCAGCCAGGATGAGAATTATCGGAAAGCACGCCGTGCTTTTCTCGTAGGATATGACCGAAGTGTACCCAAACTGAGGCAGGCCGACCATTGTACCGGGTGCAACCAGTGTTCTCCGCATTGCCCGCAAACGATTGATATTCCCAAAGAACTGCATCGTATTGACAAATTTGTAGAACAGTTGAAACAAGAGACTTTATAAAATGGAGAGTATCATTGACATACTGCACAAGGGAGGATACTCTTGTGTTATGAAGAACCGGGAGGAAGTCCGTACTTTCACCCAACGGGGAGTAGCGGATTTGTATGATTTGTACCAGGCAGATTCTGCATTTATGAAGGGGGCTGCCATTGCCGATAAGGTTATAGGGAAAGGTGCCGCTGCTTTGATGGTACTGGGAGGCTTTAAAACGGTCTATGCCGATATAATCAGCACTCCTGCGCTGGCATTGCTGTGCGAAGCAGGAATTGAAACGACTTTTGCCCAAGAGGTTCCCCATATCATTAACCGTGACAAGACCGGCTGGTGCCCGTTGGAGACGGCTTGCATGGAGCTGAATACGGTAGAGGAGATGTATCCGGTGATTCAGAATTTTATATCAAGAATCAGGGCAAAATAGCAACAGCCTGCTCTCTTTCCCTGATTACCTGATGCCTTTCTCTTCCAGCATCTTGAAGTCTTCCTTGAGCATACCGACATCATCCAGTGTGCGGGCTTCATTGTGGTCGTTCAGATAGACTCTGGGTCTTTCGATAAACAGAGCGCTGGTGACAGATAAAGAGTCATTCCGGTATGGGGTCTCCACTCCACCTATTTCCAGCATTGTCTGGAAGAATGAGGCACTGGAAGATACATTCTTCTGCCTATTGGCTTGTGCGGCCTCCAATAACGATGGGTATCTCTGCCGGTAGTTGTCGGACATCCAAATAAAGAATGGCACATGTATCTGATAATAGGAAGGTACCGGTGAAGCATGCAGAAAGAGATGCCGGTTGTCATCGAAAATATCTTCTCCATGGTCTGAAGTGTATATCAGGGCAGAATTGACATGTTGTTCTCGAAGCATATCTATCAGACGAACCAGAAAATTATCCGTGTAGCGGATAGAATTGTCATAGGCATTAATCAGGTTGTCTTTGTATTTCACTTCCGCATCAACGGGCATGTCCGGCAGGAAGAAAGCCTGCTCTGCCGGATAGCGCTCTTTATAATTAAAATGAGAACCGTAAGTGTGGAGAACTATAAATTGCCTGGAAACTCCTTTGCCCAGTTCTTTTGCTACCAGTTTCAACAGTTCGTTATCAGAGGGGTTGTAATTGGAATCCCCCACATCTTCTTTAATGAAATCATACGTGTCGGCTTCTTTGCCGAAGAAGTCTATAAATGAGTGGTTATAGCGCTGGTTCGAGAAAAAGGCGGTCTGGTAACCGGCTTCCTTGAATGCTGTGATAATCCCTTTTTGATAATAGATGGAATCAAAACTGGAAGCACTGACCGGTGACAGCAACATCGGAACACTCTTGTGGGTAGTGTTTGATTCTGTCAGCACATGGCTGAAAGCTGTCAGTCCGCCAATGCCCGACAGTCCCGGGTTAGTCTCCCGTTCGTAGCCGTACAAAGCCCAGTTGCATGCCCGTGAGGTTTCTCCCACCACCATTACATATACTTCCCTTTCATCAGCCTGATGAGTACTTCTAGCATGAAAGGTAAAATCTTTAGAGGTCTTGTGATAATTCCGCGTCTGGGCCGTCCGTTGAAAAGCAAGTGCTATGTTGTAGCATACGTTGGCAGGATACAGTTCGGATTTCGGCTCATACCGGTTATCTGTCAAATAAGCAGTGCCTAAGGATAATATTCCGGCAGACAACACATACAGAGTGCGACGGCGAGCTTGCCGGATGAATGCTTCGGACAGTCTGCGTTTGTGTACAATGGATATGGTTGCCAGAATTAATGCAGGTATATAGAGCACTACCACAATAACGATGGCAGGTATCAGATTGTCCAGCAGTTCCAGCGCCTCGCTCGAATTGGTTGTCACCAGATTCAGAAACATATCCACTGCGATAATGGACTGACCGAAAAGATACAGCAATACAAGCTGGAAGGCTCCGAAGAAGATGAACGGAAATAGCAGCCAGAATGTCCTGCCACAGTTTCTCGACCAAGCCATTACAGCATAATATATAGAAAGGGGTAGCAGGATATTACATATCTTTGCCGTCCATGATATGGGTTCTGTAAAGCATAGCACTACATTGGGCACTATCAGAATGACCAGAAACAGATAGAACAAATGTTCCTGATTGTCGAACCATTTTTTTATGTCTCTAAAAAGCTTCATTGATATTGAATATAAATCCGGTCTGGTGTTTGCCAAAACCTAAATCCAAACGTACGTTTACTCTCTTTTTGAACTCCCAGCGGTAGCCGAAACCATAATTAGGAAGAATATGCCTGGCCTCCAATTCCGAGAAATTCGGGAATATGGTTCCCGCCCCTACCCATACGGCAACTCCATTTCGCTTCCATACATGTTGGCGTAGTTCCAGCTGGGCATCCATTGCACACTTGTCACGGTAGCGCCCCTCATAATAGCCACGCATAGAATAGGAACTTCCCAATGTTGCCATCAGTCCCCAGGGCGGATTTCCGTAGTTCAGCAGAGTATGGAACTGGCCTGCCAACACCCCACCCTTCCACACGGACTGGTAATAGCTGGTCGTCAGTTCCGTATTGCTGAATGCATATTTATTTCCCAAAAAGGCCGGACTGAAGCGCTGGTCTATCCGTAGGTAATATCCTTTATAGGCATTTGTCAGAAAATCGCGTGAATCATACAACAAGGAAAACCCCAAGCTCACGTTGGTGCTACGCGCTTTCATTCCTTTCCATAATTCCGGTTTTTCAAAGTCATGTCCATACACGTAATCAAATGTTGTCATCGGACCGATATAAAAGTTACGTGCCATCCGGAACATGAAGTCCACCTTAACCTGCGCCTGAAAGCGATCGTATTCACTCTCATTGTCATCATTGGCTCCATTGTCATATCCTTGTCCCCAGTAAAGGCTTGGGAAAGAATAGAAATACAGATTGTAGTTCAACCGGTATTTGTCTTGGGGAAACAGATGGTTTCCACGTACTCCCAGCAAATAGAATCCCACTGTGGAGACATCCCCATACAGAGAGACATTGGACGGAGGGAGAATACTATCGTTCCGGTCGGTACGGTAGAGTCCTGCCGCCACCAGTCCGATTCCAAATTTGGTGTCACTGGAATAATGAGGCCCGCCTATAATGCTGAAATCAAATTTCTTGTTTTTCTTTTCTTTGTTGGCATCGTTGAAGTAATTCAAAATTTTTCCGAAAAAACTGCGTTTCTTGGGAAGCGAGTCTATCGGATACGTAGAAATTGAGTCCACAGAGTTTTTTGCTTCTGCAAGGTGTGTTTGTGCATGAACAGCCGTTTCTGTAATCAGCATCAATATTGGTAATATCCATTTTGTCAATTTAGTGTCCATTTACTTGTAGAAAACTTCCGTGGCAAAGTTAGTTTTTATGTTCTTCATTACAACAATGTTACTGTTCTTTTTGTTTCCAATTTTTCTCTTTTAATGTTCATTTCTACATTGCATGTGGGGTTTACTCTTTTTAACTACATCATTTATAGAACTTTCCTCGATTTATACTGTTATTTTAATATTACAAAGAACAACATGATATTGAATTATGAAAACAGCAATGGACATTCCCGATAAAGAGGGACAGAAACGACTGGTAATCGTAGGCGGCGGCTTTGGCGGATTAAAGCTGGCACGAAAATTGAAAAGCAACAAGTTTCAGATAGTTTTACTGGATAAGAATAACCATCACATCTTCCAACCGTTACTCTATCAAGTGGCCACAGCAGGTATTGAACCGAGTGCCATATCATTCCCATACCGAAAAATCTTCAAAAAAAGAGAGCATTTCCATATACGTATTTGTGAAGCACAGCAAGTCTTCCCGGAACACAATCTGCTGGAGACTTCCATCGGCACGCTGGCATACGACTATTTGGTCATTGCCACCGGCTGCAACACAAATTATTTTGGAAACGACGGGCTGGAGAAACAGACCATGGCACTAAAGAATACTTCGGAAGCCTTGTTCAACCGAAACCAGATATTGGATAGTTTTGAACAAGCCCAGAACACCGGTAATAAAGAAGATCGCAGGCGTCTGATGACCTTTGCCATTGTAGGCGGTGGAGCTACGGGAATAGAGTTGGCTGGTGCTTTGGCCGAGATGAGGAAGTTTGTCCTTCCTCAAGACTATCCGGACTTGAATATCAATGAGATGCGTATCATCTTGTTGGATGGCTCTTCCCGGCTCTTGTCTGCTTTTTCAGAAGAGTCTTCCAAAGAAGTGGCCGATTATCTGAAGAAGCGTGATGTGGAAATCAAATTGAACCAACGGGTGATGGGATACGAGAATTATCAATTGGCATTGAATGACGGGACTGCCATCGATACCAAAAATGTATTCTGGGTGGCCGGTGTCAAGGCAAACAGCCTTCAAGGATTGCCTGCCGATGCCTATGGACCGGGAAACCGCTTGAAGGTGGACACTTATAACCGTCTTTCTCAATATCCCAATATTTTCGCTATCGGGGATACGGCCCTTATGATTTCTGAGGAGTATCCCAAAGGACACCCGCAAGTGGTGCAACCAGCCATCCAGCAGGCCCGCAACTTGATAAGGAACTTGCAGCGTGCAGAAACAGGCCTGCCGTTACAGCCGTTTATATATCAAAACAAAGGCTCCATGGCGACCATTGGCCGCAATCATGCCGTAGTCGAGCTTAAGAAACTGCGTTTTGGCGGTTTTCCGGCATGGGCTGTGTGGCTATTCATCCATTTGATGAGTATTGTGGGTGTAAAGAACCGTCTTTTCATCTTCGTAGACTGGATGTGGAGTTACTTTACCTATGACCCGTCTTTACGGATTATCATCAAACCCTTGAAGCGGGAGTAAACTTTTATTGAGTAATATTTGTTATAGTTCATATACGAACTTAAAAACGAATGAATATGTTAAAACAACTTTTATTTCCCGCCAAACCGGACGGAACGGCAACATCTGCTATGCTATTGATTGCAAGAATTGTATTCGGTATATTATTAATGAACCACGGTATCCAGAAGTGGACTAACTTTCAAGAGCTGTCGGCCGTTTTCCCTGACCCGCTGGGTGTAGGCAGTCCGCTGTCTTTAGGACTGGCTATCTTTGGTGAATTGGCATGTTCCATGGCATTCATTATAGGTTTTCTCTATCGTTTGGCTATGATACCAATGGTGTTTACAATGGCTGTTGCCTTTTTTGTAATTCATGGTAATGACCCGTTTGCCACGAAAGAGTTGGCTTTTGTATATCTGGTAGTGTTCATATTGATGTATATCATAGGTCCGGGCAAGTTTGCCGTTGACCGCTGGATAAGAAAAGCTCTTTTCCAAAAGGCTCGTAAATAGACACTTCCGTTTTACTGAAAACAGATTTTAAGCTCAAATAGGATGTATTTTCGTAAAAAATCCTATATTTGCGGATGCTTAAAATAACTCGATGAGCTATAAAGCTAATTAAACACAGTAAAATAAAAAAGAGTGATTATGAAAAAGTTCAATTTGAAGATGGCTGCGACCGTAATGATTTGCGGCTCGTTTCTTTTCAGTTCTTGTATCGGTTCTTTTGGACTGCATAGTAAACTGGTCAGCTGGAATCAAGGTATTGGTACCAAGTTTGTAAACGAACTGGTTTATCTGGCATTCAATATTATCCCGGTATATGGCGTTTGCTATCTGGCCGATGCATTGGTCATCAACTCCATCGAATTCTGGAGTGGTTCAAACCCTATGGCCAGCATTGGTGATGTAAAGAAAGTGAAAGGCGAAAACGGTGACTACCTGGTAGAGACACTTGAAAACGGCTATTCTATCACCAAAGAAGGTGAGACTGCTTCTATGGAACTCATTTACAACAAAGAGTTGAATACTTGGAATGTTGTTGCCGATGGTGTCAGCACAGAATTGCTGCAAATGAACAATGACGGCACTGCACAAATGACCCTTCCGAACGGTGAGGAAATGACAGTGACGCTGGATGCCCAAGGTGTGGCAGCAGCACGTCAGGCGACGATGATTGGCACGTACTACGCTTTTAATTAATGGAAAATGGAAAATTGAAAATGGAAAGTGGCTGGTACATAGATGCCCAATAAGCATTTCTCACTTTCCATTTTCAACTTTCATTAGAACGGATATCCCACAGCAAAGTGGAAAGCAAAATCGCGGCTGAATTTAGGATGAATAATGGGATAACGGTCTTTTTTCTTTTCATAAGCCGGATTGATGGCCTTCATACCTCCGTCGAAACGCAATACAAAGAAATCCAGGTCAAGACGCAATCCCAAACCATATGCCACGGCAATCTGCTTATAGAACTTGTCAAATTTAAACTGACCTCCCGGCTGGTCTTTATAATCCCGTATTGTCCAGATATTCCCGGCATCTACAAAGAGGGCTCCTCTGAATTTCCAGAACAACCGTGTGCGGTATTCAATGCTGGCATCCAGCTTGATGTCTCCCGACTGGTTCATGAAGTTATTATCGCCGGGGAAAGAACCGGGCCCCAAATCACGTACAGACCATCCGCGCACACTGTTGGCGCCGCCGGAGAAGTAGCGCTTCTCAAATGGAAGCATTGTTGCATTGCCGTATGGAATGGCAATACCGGCACCAAAATGAAATGCCAATGAATTGCGGTTGTCAATGACCAGATTCTTGGCAAAGTCAAAATCGCCTTTCAGGTATTGGGCAAAAGGAATGTTCAACAAAGTGTATTCCCCCGATGCATTCTTTTTCATTCCTCCGAGCTTTGCCACAGCATACAACAAGTTACCCGCCGATTCAAAATTGAGGCGGATGGTATAGGAATTTCCGATACCGGAGTTATTCATCAATGCTCTTCCGGCACTGTTGTAGATATAGCTATAGCCGGTGCGGACAATAAAGCGGTCTTCATAATTGTATTTGAGGATGTAGTTCTCGTCTTTCTCCAGATAATCCTCTTTGAATGTCTGGTCTATGCTGGGCATATACAGATAGTTGATGTCCAGCAAATCAATGCGATGCTGCGAACGCTGTTGTTGTACCCCCCATTTGTAGCTCCATCCGGCAGATGCTACAATGCGCGTGAATTCGGGTCTCATCTGGTAGTTATATTGCAATCCGAATTCTGTAGTAGCCCTTATCCTCCGCTTGAAATCGCTGGATACAAAGGGAAACATAAACCGTGGGAAGTTGATGGTTGCTTCCGCACCTAATTCTATGTAGTCTTGATTCAAGGAGCTCTGCAAACCGGACACAGCCTCGTATGCCCCACGTAGCTTGAACATGAATGTTTCGGAACCTTTGAACATGTTGCGGTGCTGAAAAGCCACCGAAGCGGCAGCTCCCAAATCGCCGGCAGAGTTTGTGCCTTCCACCTCAAAAGATACGGACTGATGCTTGCCTCTGGTCAGCATCACATAGGCGTTGAGCTTTGCACTGTCACTCTGTTGCACTTCAAAAAAACGGATATTGGTATATTTCAGGGCTTGCAGGCGTCCGTAGTTGGAGTAGGTACGCTGCACGTTCTGCTCGTTATAGAGAGTTCCCGGAGTGATGCGCAGATTGTTGGTCAGCACTTTGGGGCGCAGATAAAGCTTGTCTTTGTAGTAGATGGGAAAGCCTTTGTAATGCAATGAATCATTCACCTCGATGCTGTTCTGGGTGGATGCCTGCAACACATTATAATCGGTAATGAAACTCACTTTATTGATAGTGTATTGCCGGTGATTCTGCGGCGTATCCTCGTTATGCTGTCTGTATGGAGCCAAATGCAGTGTCAAATCTACCAGATAAGAATTACGGACAGTATCCGCAGTATAGGATATGTACTCTTTATTGAACTTGTAATATCCATTCTGAAGCAGTTTGTTTGTGATGCGCTGGCGTTCTGCATCCAGTACATTGACATCAAAATACATGCCTTCGGATAATAAGGTTACTGCGGAATCCTGCCGCATGTATTCCTTTATTTTACTGTCCTGGATATCATATTTCAAGGTACGAACTTTATAGGGCTTGCCGGTTGTCACTTTATAGACCAACTTCATCTTTTTCTTCTTGACTTGGCGTACCGGTTCCACCAGGGCGCCCATATAGCCCATATTCTGCACAGCCTTAGTGATTTCTTCCCTGGTCCGGTTGGTTTCCTCCTCACTGTATATGACCGGGGCATCACCTAATTTCCTCAATGTACGGTTTATCCAGCGTGTAGAGTCCCGTCCGGACCAGTTGTAGACATACAACTGGGTCTTTATCAGGCTGAACCACTTCGCATTGGGATTCTGGCGGATGTACATGGAGAGATTGGATGGTTTTACTTCCTTATTATCAGTATGTATGCGCACTTCATCCAGCAAATACGAGCCGTCCGGCACATATTTGGTAGAAGAACAGGAAGCCAACAAAAGTACGATAGTAGTAAGTATCGCGTAGCGGAAACCTTTATTCATACCGAGTCATTAATTGCGCATAAACAGCTACAAATATACTTGTATTTTTTTGTTCCCGAAATAAAAAACGCCGGAAGAGTGCAGAGTTTTTGATTATATTGAAATAATCACGTATTTTTGTCAAATGATAACATGTGTGTCCTATGGCATTAAGTAAAAATCGCATTAAATATATCCACTCGTTGGAGCAGAAAAAGAACCGGAAGGCCGACAAGGTATTTCTGGCAGAAGGACCTAAACTCGTAGGGGATTTGTTGGGACATTTTCCTTGTCAGTTCTTGCTGGCAACTTCAGAATGGCTTTCCCGGAACCGCCCTCTCTCCACCGTAACGGATGTCACGGAAGTATCGGAGGAGGAACTTTCGCGTGCCAGCCTGCTGAAAACTCCCCAACAAGTGCTGGCTGTGTTCCGGCAGCCGGATGAGGAGACGGATATTTCCGTCATCAGCCACTCCCTCTGTCTGGCTTTGGATGATGTGCAAGACCCCGGTAACCTGGGAACGATTGTCCGCCTTGCTGATTGGTTCGGGATAGAGCATATTTTCTGTTCGCCCAACACGGTGGATATCTATAATCCCAAAACTGTGCAGGCAACGATGGGAGGTATCGCACGCGTCAGACTGCATTATACTCCCCTACCCGAGTTCATCCGCTCACTGAAGGATATTCCCGTTTACGGCACTTTCCTGGACGGAGAGAATATGTACGGACAACCGCTTTCGAAAAATGGGCTGATTGTGATGGGTAATGAAGGAAATGGCATCGGAAAAGAAGTGGAGGCACTCATCAACCGCAAACTATACATACCGAATTATCCCGCCAGCCGTGAGACCTCGGAGTCATTGAACGTGGCTATTGCCACAGCAGTAGTTTGCGCTGAGTTCCGGCGCCAGGCTGCATTGTAGTAAAATCAAAAGGAAAAAACAACCAGGGAATCAAATAAGGCAATTCTTCCTCGATAACCGGAGGGATTGCCGTCAGTATATTGCAGCACGTATCAAAATGAGGATAGTCTGTTTCCACCTCCGTAAGCAAAGCTATGACTCCCGGTAGCCATTCCGTATTCTCCACCTCTTCTGTCAATGGGAAGATACGTGATACACATTGTCCTTCACCTATCTCCACCACATATTGTTTCAGATAGCCATGCCCGGGAAGAAACAGAAAATGGGAAGCGTAGCGTTTCATGCTTTCGGACGGGGACGTATGGTTCTGGGAGTCGTGGTATTTTCCTGCTCCTGAATTTCCAGAGGTTTCAATTTCTCAGGTTTTCCGATACTGTCTTTGCGAAGGGAGTCTGTCGCCTGCTGAAGGCTGTCCTTTGGGGCAATGACCAAGCTGTCCGTGGCGTGATAGCGCATCAGTGAGATACGGTCTGCCAGCAAAGGCTGTGGAGTCTCCTGCTGCGGATAATAGATGAACCCGCGTATTTCCTTGATTTCTCCTAAAGTATCGGCAAACAAGGTGAGCGTTTCCACACCTGTGTCTTGTACTTTCCGAATGGCACTGATGACACTGTCATTCTTTTCGTAAAGAATCTGCATCGCCATCAACGGAGCATGTATGCTGTCCGGTGCACCGTTGTGGAAACGGAAGCGCACGCTCCAGCGCAGCGTGTCACGGTCGTGGAAATTGGTGTCTGATGGCAACGTAAACGTTATCTTGTTGTCCAGGGGCATACCCGTCAACTGATAGATATGCTGCCATATCCACACGTCGATACTGTCTCCGGGAAGTGATTCTTTCGGCTTGTTGTCACGCAGGGCAATCAAGTGGTTGATACCGTCTCTCTCGGCTTTCAACCGTACATTCACTTTCTCGTAGATTTTGGTAAGTACTTCCGGGTTACGGGCAAACCAGACCATAGAAGAGTCAAAATCGGCCTGAGTAATGCCATATTTCTTGAAAACCGATTCAATGTATAGCACCCGCTTATAACTTTCGTTATACGGCACTTCTTCACCCATAGCTTTGGCTATGTGATAATCATAAAGCACGTTTTCCATCTTGGCATCCGGAAGGACGGTTTCAGGTCTTTTCACCTTACAAGCCGTCAGACTGAACACCAGAAGGACTACGCTACACCATTGAATTCGATTTATTCCTTTCATGATTTCTTTATGGCAGCATGATAGGCATCATTGAAGTCCTTGCCGTAGAACAACAGCAAAGCAATGATACCGCAACTGATTGCTGCATCCGCAAAATTGAATATCGGGCTGAAGAAAATGAAATGTTCTCCACCGACAAACGGCATCCATGCGGGCCAGTTTGTATCAATGATGGGGAAATAGAACATATCCACCACCTTGCCATGGAACCACGGGGCATATCCCCCTCCTTCAGGCATGAAGGAGGCTATCTGCGAATGGGTGCTTTCGTTGAACAGCACGCCATAGAACACACTGTCGACAATGTTTCCCAAGGCTCCCGTCAAGACCAAAGACACACAGATGATAAATCCGGTCTTCATGCCTTGCTTCACGAACTTGTACAGAAACCAGCCAATGACCGTGACTGCAGCAATGCGGAACAAGGTCAGGAACAGTTTGGCGAATATTTCCATACCGAAAGCCATACCACTATTCTCGGTAAAGTATATATAGAACCAATCCGTAATCCGGATACTCTCATGCCAGTACATGTGGGTCTTTATCCAAATCTTGATAATTTGGTCTATAACCAATACCGAAAATATGATAAGGCAGGCTATCCGGCCCTTCGTAAAGAATTTACCCATTTTTATTTCTTGCCGTTGTTTTTAGCTTCGATGCTCAAAGTGGCATGGGGCACTGCACGAAGGCGCTCTGCCGGTATCAGTTTGCCGGTTTCGCGGCAAATGCCATATGTTTTGTTCTCAATGCGCACCAAAGCAGCCTGCAATCCTTGGATGAACTTCAACTGGCGTTGGGCCAGACGTGTGGTTTCTTCCTTGGATAAGGTGTTGGCACCTTCTTCCAGTACTTTGTACGTAGGAGATGTATCGTCGGTGTCATTACCGTCTGCACCCGTCAGGCTGGCCTTTAACAGTTCATAGTCACGTTGTGCCAACTCTAACTTCTCCATAATGATAGCGCGGAATTCTTCCAATTCAGCATCTGAGTATCTAGTCTTTTCTGCCATAACTTTTACGTGTTAATCAGGGTTAGTATTTAATTATTCTTTCACAACGCTCACGTACAGCGAGAAATCGTCGAAGTTCAGTTCTGTACCATTTTCTACGTTGTCTGCCAGCGTCAGTGAAGTTCCTAAAACTTGGTTGCGAATATAGTCATTATATTCATTTACCGCATCATCTGTTTGAGGATTTTTTGATAATGTAATCTTTATTTTATCTGTTATCTCAAAACCGCTCGACTTGCGGATATTCTGAATGCGGTTTACCAGCTCGCGTGCAATACCCTCACGGCGCAGCTCTTCGGTAACGGTAACTTCCAGAGCCACGGTCAGTTTGCCCTCGTTGGCAACCAGCCATCCCGGAATATCCTCACTGAAGATTTCCACATCTGCCGTTTCAATCACGGCTTCTGCACCGTCCAGATTGAACGTATAAGAGCCTTTCTTCTCCAGCTCGGCAATGGCTTCCTGGGACATTTCTGCCACAGCAGCAGCCACGGCTTTCATCTGCTTACCGAATTTCGGTCCCAGCTTCTTGAAGTCGCATTTCACTTTCTTTACCAGTACACCGGCAGCACCGTCCACAAACTGGATTTCTTTCACATTCACCTCGTTCATGATAAGTGCTTTCACAGCCTCGATGTGTGCACGCTGTTCTTCATCCACTACCGGTATCATGATACACTGAAGCGGTTGGCGGACTTTGATGTTCACCTTGCGGCGCAGTGCCAATACCATGGAAGTGACGTCTTGTGCCATCTGCATGCGGACTTCCAATCCCTTGTCTATCATTTCCTCCTTATATTCGGGGAACTTGGCAAGGTGTACGGAAACCACATTGTCGCGTCCCGTAGCTGCAATCAGGTCGGAATAGAGCATATCAGCATAGAACGGAGCGATGGGTGCCATCAGCTTAGCCACGGTTTCGAGGCATGTATAGAGTGTCTGGAATGCAGAGAGCTTGTCCTGCGTCATACCACCGCCCCAGAAACGTTTGCGGTTCAGGCGGACATACCAGTTGGAGAGGTTGTCGTTCACGAATTCGGAAATGAGACGTCCTGCCTTTGTAGGCTCGTATTCATTGTAGCAGGTATCCACGTTCTTCACCAGCGTATTCAGCACGGAGAGAATCCAGCGGTCTATCTCGGGACGTTCCGTCATGGGCACGTCGGCTTCCTTGTATTCAAATTCGTCAACATTGGCATAGAGGGCGAAGAATGAATAGGTGTTATAGAGTGTTCCGAAGAACTTGCGGCGCACCTCTTCCACGCCATCCACGTCGAACTTGAGATTGTCCCACGGAGAGGAGTTGGTAATCATGTACCAGCGCAACGGGTCGGACCCGTATTTCTCGATGGTCGAGAAGGGGTCTACGGCATTGCCCAGACGCTTGGACATCTTGTTACCATTTTTGTCGAGCACCAAGCCGTTGGAAATGACAGCCTTATAAGAAATACTGTCGAACACCATTGTAGCGATGGCGTGCAACGTGAAGAACCAACCGCGTGTCTGGTCCACCCCTTCGGCGATGAAATCGGCAGGATATACCTGGTGGCTATCCAGCAGTTCCTTATTCTCGAACGGATAGTGTATCTGTGCATAAGGCATGGCACCGGAATCGAACCAAACGTCAATCAAGTCCGTTTCGCGTTTCATCGGCTTGCCGTCTTTAGAAACAAGGATGACATCGTCCACGTAAGGACGGTGCAAGTCTATCTTGTCGTAATTCTCTTTGGTATATACACCCGGCTGGAAGCCCTTCTCCTTGTAAGGATTGGACTGCATCAAGCCGGCAGCTACGGATTTCTCTATTTCGTTGTAAAGTTCTTCTACAGACTCGATACACTTTTCCTCGCTATTGTCCTCTGTACGCCAGATGGGCAGCGGAGTACCCCAGTAGCGTGAACGGCTGAGGTTCCAGTCATTCAGGTTTTCCAGCCACTTGCCGAAACGTCCCGTACCGGTGCTTTCCGGCTTCCAGTTGATGGTCTTGTTCAACTCTATCATACGTTCTTTGCAAGCGGTGCTGCGGATAAACCAGCTATCCAGCGGATAGTACAATACGGGTTTGTCCGTACGCCAGCAGTGCGGATAATTGTGTACATGCTTTTCTATCTTGAATGCCTGGCGGGCGGCTTTCATCATCATGCAGAGTTCGATATCCAATGATTCGGCAGCTTGTGCAGCCTGCTCATCATACTTGCCGTCTACAGTGAATTGAGGGTCATAGGCATTCTTTACCCACTTGCCCTGATAGTCTTTGTAAAGGTCTGCATTGACACATGCCTTTACAAACTCCTCGTCCAGTTCGTCAATCAAGAAGAACTTACCGGTGAGGTCTACCATCGGGCGGGTCTCACCCTTCTTGTTTATCATGAACAAGGACGGTATACCTGCAGCGCGTGCCACAAAAGCATCGTCCGCACCAAAGGTCGGGGCAATGTGTACGATACCCGTACCGTCTTCAGTCGTCACATAGTCACCAGAAATTACACGGAAACCTTTGTCGCTGGGAGTCCAGCTACCGTCTTCGGCAACGTCTATCGGTTTCACCCAAGGGATGAGCTGTTCGTACTCCATACCTACCAAATCGGGGCCTTTGTACTCACCTACTATCTTGAAAGGTATCAGCTTATCACCCGGCTTATAATCCTCTAATGCAATGCCTTCCGCTTTTTTGTTGAAGTGAGTGTAGAGCAGTGCTTTTGCCAAGACAACAGTCATCTTCTCACCGCTATATCCGTTGTAAGTCTGTACGGCCACGTAGTCTATCTTGGGACCGACGCAGAGCGCAGTGTTGCTGGGCAACGTCCACGGAGTAGTGGTCCATGCCAGGAAGTAAGGAGTTCCCCACTCTGCCATTTCCGGTTTCGGATGCTTCATCTTGAACTGTGCCACCATGGTCGTGTCTTTTACGTCACGGTAACATCCGGGCTGGTTCAACTCGTGCGAGCTGAGTCCGGTTCCGGCAGCAGGAGAATAAGGTTGTATGGTATACCCTTTATAAAGGAGTCCTTTCTTATAGAGCTGTTTCAGCAGCCACCACAAGGTTTCGATGTAGCGGTTGTCGTAGGTGATATACGGGTCCGTCATGTCCACCCAGTAGCCCATCTTGTGCGTCAGGTCTTCCCATTCCTTGGTGAACTTCATGACGTCCTTGCGGCAGGCAGCATTGTATTCTGCTACGGAAATAGTCTTGCCAATATCCTCTTTCGTAATGCCGAGTGCTTTTTCCACACCCAGTTCCACGGGCAGTCCATGAGTATCCCATCCGGCCTTACGCTTTACTTGGAACCCCTTCATCGTTTTGTAACGGCAGAAAATGTCCTTAATGGAGCGAGCCATTACGTGGTGAATGCCCGGCATACCATTGGCCGAGGGAGGTCCTTCGAAAAATACGAAAGAAGGACAACCTTCACGTTCTGTCATACTCTTGGCGAAAACCTGGTTTTCGTCCCATTTCTTCAACACTTTTCCGTTCACTTCGGAAAGGTCGAGCTTCGAATATTCGGCAAACTTCTTACCCATCTTGATATTTACTATTTGACAATTTACAATTTACGATTGAAGATACTCTTGATAGGCATTTGGTACGTCAAAAGCTACCTTCTCCATTTTAAGGGTGCAAATTTACAAAAAACTTAAATACAAGAGACTTTTTAGGTAGAAAAAGCTGGATAAGTGCAGTAAAATGTTTTATTTAAGGATGAAAAGAGGGATAATAAGAGTGATTAATATCCTTTTAGACATAGAATTCAAAAAATAAAAAGAAAGACTCCTAATATATTCGCACAACTTGAAGAGATTCACTATCTTTGCCATTAGAAGAATGATATTTAGACCAAATATGCAACATAGAATATATAGAACTGCAAAACCTTTTGTAAAATGGGTAGGTGGAAAGACGCAGCTTTTAGGAGATATAGAGCGTACCTTACCATCTGACTTCTCACAGAAAAAAAACGTTATTTATGTAGAACCTTTCGTTGGAGGTGGGGCTGTTTTATTTTGGATATTACAGCAATTTCCCAATATTCAAAAAGCTGTGATTAATGATATAAATCCCCATTTGATAACTACATATAAAGTTATTAAGGAACAACCATATAAATTGATTGAACAATTAAAAGAACTTCAAGAAAAGTATATCCCCTTGGGAGAAGAAGACAGAAAAGAGTATTATTTAAATAAGCGCGACATATATAACGCTTCATCCTTGTCTGAAATAGAGACCGCCGCTTTATTCATTTTTTTAAATAGGACATGCTTCAATGGGTTGTATAGAGTAAATTCTAAAGGAAAATTCAATGTTCCCCATGGAAAATATGCCAATCCTAGAATTTGTGATGAAGATACAATTCTTGCAGATTCTAAGATTTTGCAAAAGGTAGATATTTTGTGTGGGGATTTCGAGAAAACAATAGCTTACGCTTCTCCTGATGCTTTATTCTACTTTGATCCTCCATATAAACCTTTAAGCAAAACTTCTTCTTTCAACTCGTATGCCAAAGATGAGTTTGACGATAATGAACAAATACGGCTACGCGATTTTTGTCACAAGATAGTTCAATATAAAACTAATTTCATCTTAAGTAATTCGGATGTGAAAGGCAAAGACGAAAATGATAATTTCTTTGATGAGATTTATAACGAATACCATATTCAGCGAGTAATGGCTACGCGAATGGTTAATGCCAATCCTGAAAAAAGAGGGAAACTGTCCGAACTTATGATTTCTAATATTAGCATGAATTATAGATAAATTTGTATGGAAAGAGATTTTAAACAATGGCTTGCACTGTTTCGTACAAGTATTGCGAACTACCAATATTATACATACTTTGACAAAGTTTTCTCTAATGTTGATGCTATTAAAGTGGAATTGAATATTATGAATTCTCTTATTGGCAGCAAAAATATAGAAAACGATTTTGATAATTTATTATGTAAATACCCTAGTATTCTAAAGTGTATTCCTATTCTGATAGCAAAGCGTGAAATGGATATAGAAGCTATAGATGAAGAAGGCAGCTTCTGTTATAATTTCAAAAAAATGAACTATAGTGTAGAGCAATATAAAATATTTATGCGCAAAACTGGTATTTTCAACTTGATTGAGAATCGCATTATCGGAAGTCTTGTAGATTATGTTACAGGAATAGAAACTGGGCTTGATTCTAATGGAAGAAAAAATAGAGGTGGACACCTGATGGAGAACCTCGTCGAATCATATATACAGAAGGCTGGGTTTGTAAAAGGTATCACCTACTTCAAAGAAATGTATATTCATGCTATCGAAAAGAAATGGGGTATTGATTTATCTTCAATATCTAACCAAGGTAAGGCAGAGAAACGATTTGATTTTGTCGTAAAAACACCTACCATGGTATATGGTATAGAAACCAATTTTTATGGAAGTAGTGGCTCTAAGCTTAACGAAACAGCAAGAAGTTACAAAACGATAACCTTGGAAACCAAAGACCTAACAGATTTTACATTTGTCTGGTTTACGGATGGAAAAGGATGGAATAGTGCGCGTCGAAATTTGGAAGAAACTTTTGATGTACTTGAACATATATACAATATTAATGATATGGAGAACGGCATTATAAGTAAAATCATGAAATAAATAGAACGATGAAAAACATCTATCAACATAATATAGAACTAGAGCCTATTCGTATAAACAATGCGGATAAAGCTACTTTCTCACAAAAACTTATAGATTTACCATATCGAGGTTATGAAGTCGAAGAACTCTCTGATGGTAGGAAAATCGTTATCACGAAGCCTGGTGGTAAATCTGTATATGGAAGACCTAAAAAAGAAGATTTTTTAGTATTCATCTATAATCCCAATGATAATACACTATGGCAAATATCTCACAAACAAATCTTAGAAGATGTAATAAATAAAGTTCAGGAAAACAAAGATAAAGCAAAAGTATTTCTGACTTTAATGGAAAAAACATATAATGGAGAAGAACCTTCCGATTTTATAAATGAAATAAGAGCTTTAAATTTCGCTTCCGGTGAAACTCCTGAGGCTTTAATAAAAGTATATAAATGGATATGGGGGCAGGAAGATGTCAATTATCCCACTGGAGAAGGTCGGTTAATGTCCTGGAAGGAATATCAAGAGATTATTGCTAAATTATGATTCCTTATTTCAAATCCTCCGACCGTGCCTTTACCCTCCTGCATGGTGACTGCATCGAATTATTAAAGCAATTCAGTTTCAAGTTCGATATGATATTTGCCGATCCTCCTTACTTTCTCAGTAATGGAGGGATAAGTGTGCAAAGTGGGAAGATGGTATGCGTGGATAAAGGGGAATGGGATAAAGGAGGTACTCCTGAATACATAGATTCGTTCAATCGAGCATGGATAAGCGAATGCCAAAATAAACTGAAGGAAAATGGAACAATATGGATTAGCGGTACATATCATAATATTTTTTCAATAGCCAATATCCTGACTGAATTAGGATTTAAGATTTTGAATGTAGTGACATGGGCAAAGACCAATCCGCCACCTAATATTTCATGTCGTTATTTTACACACTCAACAGAGTTCATTATTTGGGCACGCAAGTCTGCTAAAATAACACACTACTATAATTATAGTATCATGAAGCAAATCAACAGCAACAAGCAGATGACGGACGTATGGCAATTACCGGCCATAGCTCGTTGGGAAAAATCATGTGGCAAACATCCTACTCAGAAACCCTTATCTGTATTGTCGCGTATTATTTTGGCATCAACTCGTGGTGGTGCGTGGATTCTCGACCCATTTACAGGCAGCAGCACTACAGGAATTGCAGCCAATCTTTTGGGACGCCGTTTTTTAGGAATTGATAGAGAAGAAGAATATCTAATCCTTAGTAAAAACCGTAAAAAAGAAATAGAACAAATTGCAAAATTTTCTCTATATCATAAAAAGATTAAAGATATTTCTCTTTTGAATAATGCAGAGAGAATGTCAGTACACGAAAAAGAAGTCTCCATTTATGATTTGCCGTTTTAGTTTGAGCGAATCACGTTTCTCAAAATAAGCCAAAATCCACGGGTTCCCTAAGCAAAAACGGCAAAAAACGTAAATTTAGCTCAAACAAGCGACCTGAAAACTACGTTGAAAACAACAAATGAGAGGGCTATTTTGCTGAGTTCAACAAATGGTATGTAGAATTCTGCGAATGCTATTGCCGCAATCAGCAATAAGCGTGCAGAGAACAGCATGGGAAAGAATAATAAAGTATTATATTAAAAGAATTAATAACAGCATCATCAGCGGATAGACTTCAACTGTTGCTGCTGTAACTATAATGCAAGGTGAAATAATTAAGGTAATGATTCACCACTCCGAAACAATCCGATGTCTCATCGAAAGAGAGAAAGTAATACATCAGGTTTTCGGGTTCTTTCTTTTGGGTCAGGATTTCGTCCACATAGGCAAGAAAGGCGTTTTTGATGCTGTTATCGTTGTAGTAGTCTGCCAACTTTGCCAGTTTACGTTCTATGGGTTTGTTATGCTGCAATTGCATGGCAGATTTCGAGCGTTCAGGCTTCACATCTCCGGTCAGTCCCCCATCATTATAGTATTGGCGGCGCTCGTCATAGACTTGGCTCAGCAGTTGATAGATTCGGGCGGCAGCCTCGTGATTTATGGCGGAGGCAGGCTTCAGTTGTTCTTCCTTGCTCTTCTTCTGCATAGTGGCGTGGTAGGCAAAGTAGAGGATGAAGTCACGGAAGAGCGTGGTTTGGGGCATGATGATTTCTACCAGGACATCCACGTCGGCAAGTACACTGAAGTCCACGGAGTAATAGCGGACACGTCCACGGGTGACGGAATTGACCTTTATGTCGGTTTTCAGGAAGCCCAAGGCCGAGAATTGCTTAATGATGACTTCCTGCCGGGTACGGCGGATACGGGTTTCTTCCTCTACACGCGCCTGGGAGTAATGGAAAGGCTTGTATTTAAAAGAAATCTGTTTTACTGTAAGCCAGTCGAACAGAATCAGCTCGTCGGGAGCCAGACGGTAGTTAAGTAATCGCAACACATTGATGCAGAGAGGTATTTCGGGAGCAGAGAGAGCTTTCTTGGCCATTGTTTCTGTTTTTTTAGAATAAAAGTTTTGTAAAGATACGGATAAACTATGGAATTACCATCCGAAATGCCATACTTCATCGTCCCGGATGCCACACTTCAGTAGCTGAAATGCCACACTCCGTTGTCCGAAACCTATGGCATTCCGGACGATGGAGTGTGGCATTTCGGAGAATAAGGTGTGGCATTGGAGGCAACCGAGTGTGGCATTCGGGAAAGTCATCTTTTCATCTTCACCTCGTACAAATCGCCTCTCCGGTCTTTCAGGTTGCGTACACTGCCGTAGGTATGCAGTTCATTCAGCAAGTCCAGATCCACATCCGACACAAGAATCATTTCGGTATTCGGAGTGGCTTCCGCACGCTTGCCGTCTGTGGGGAAAGCGAAGTCGCAGGGAGTGAACACGCCGGACTGGGCATACTGGATGTCCATGTTGTGCACGCGGGGAAGATTGCCTACACTGCCGGCTATCACTACAAAGCACTCGTTTTCGATGGCACGAGCATGGGCGCACACCTTTACGCGGCTGTAAGCATTCTGCGTATCGGTAAGGAAAGGAACAAAGAGTATCTGCATGCCTTGGTCCGCCATGATGCGGCTCAGTTCGGGGAACTCTACATCGTAGCATATCAGCACGCCTATCTTAGCACAGTCCGTATCGAAAGTTTGGATGGACTTGCCTCCGCTCAGTCCCCAGGACTTTATCTCGTCGGGAGTGACATGTATCTTTTCGTACATTTCATAACTTCCGTCACGTCGGCAGAGGAATCCTACGTTGTATAGCAGCCCGTCTTCCTTGATAAGCGGCATACTGCCCGTAATAATGTTGATGTTATAGCTGATGGCGAGCTTGACGAAACGCTCCTTGATTTCCTCGGTATAGGCCGCCAGCCCGCGGATAGCCTGCGACTCGCCCTCGTTGTTGAATTTTGCCATCAACGGTGCGTTGAAGTATTCGGGAAAAAGGACAAAGTCACTCTTGTAGTCGCTCACGGCATCCACAAAAAATTCCACTTGCTCAAAAAGGTCATCCAGTGTCTTGTAGGTACGCATCTGCCATTGTACCAAGCCTACGCGGACAGTGGTTTTGGGGTTTACATAGTCTTGTGTGGGAGCCTGATAGTAGATATTGTCCCATTGCAGCAGGCAGGCGTAGTGCTTGGACTCCTCATCATTGGGAAGGTAGTTGCGCATCACCTTGCGCACGTGGAAGTCGTTAGAGAGCTGAAAGGTCAGCACCGGGTCGAAGATTTCCTTTTGCTTCACCTTATCTATGTACTCCTTGGGGCGGATTTGATCGGCATATTTGTAGTAGTTGGGGATACGTCCGCCAAACATGATTGCCTTCAGGTTCAATGTCTCGCAAAGTTCCTTGCGGTATTCATACATACGGCGTGCCAGACGCAGGCCACGGTATTGGGGATGGATAAAGACTTCGATGCCATAAAGTATGTTGCCTTTCGGATTGTGGGTGTTGAAAGTCTCCTTGCCCGTAACCTGGGCGTAAGTGTGGTCGTTCTTCACATCATCGTAGTTCACTATGATGGAAAGCGCACAGCCCACGATTTTCTCGTCAACCACCGTCACAATCTGCCCCTCGGGGAAGATGCGTATCAGTTTTTCTATTTGTTTGTGCGTCCAGAACACATCGCTTCCGTCTGAATAAACGCGCGTAAACGATTGTGCTAACTGGTCATAATCTTCAATCTGCAGATTACGTATCTGCACCTTATTGATTTTCATTGAATCCATAACTTTCTTGCTATTCCTGATTAAAAACAGTGCAAAGGTACGGTTTATCCTTACATGTTATCTTCCCCTCCGAAGATTTTTCTTTCCCATCTTGAACGGATAAGGGAAAAGATACGGAATTGATAACAAAAAGAGGAGGCATTCATCAGGCCTCCTCTTTCCCGTCTTATATGGACAGTTTCAATGACGGTCTTATCCGTTGTTTCTTCTATTCTTCCACAGCTTGGTCATGTCTTCCAGTGTCTTGCCTTTCGTTTCGGGAACAAGCTTCCAGACAAACAGAGCAGCCACCACACAGATGATTCCGTATAAGCCATAAGCAAACATGTGCCCGAACTTGTCTCCCATATCTCCCAAACTCATATTGTACATAGGTACGAAGGTGGAAGATACAATGAAATTGAATATCCATTGGAAGGCTACGGCAATGGCTACTGCAGCGCCACGGATGGTATTCGGGAAGATTTCAGCAATCAGTACCCAGCAGATGGGGCCCCAGCTGAACATGAACGAAGCACTGTAGACCATGATGCTGACAACAGCCAACATGGGAGGAAGCCCTGCCACAACGTTGCAAAGAGCTACTCCGAAAGCACCTATCGCCATGCCGATAGACCCCGAGATGAGCAGCGGTTTACGTCCCCATTTCTCGACTGTAAAGACAGCCAGCAACGTGAACAGAATATTGATGATACCCATGATGACGGTTTGAACCATCGGGTTGCCCATTCCCATCGTTTCGAAGATACGCGGTGCGAAATAGAGTACGGCGTTGATACCTACCGCTTGCTGGAATACACTCAGCATGATACCGATAAAGATAACCATCCAGCCATAAGTGAAAAGCTTTTCCGTCTTTTCCTCTGCCGTGGCTTTGATTTGAGACAGAATAACCTTTGCCTGAGCCAAGCCGTTGATACGGCTTAACACCTGGAGTGCCTTATCATCCTTGCCACTCATGGCAAGATAGCGTGGCGTTTCGGGAACAAACAGTACGAGCAACGCAAAGACTCCTGCAGGAACAGCCTCACTGACAAACATCAGACGCCATCCTATCTCTGTGGTCCATGCTGCCGCTTCGGGATTCAGAATCTGGTTGACTCCTTCAATGGCCTTTATCACCGGATTTGAATTCTCGCCCAGAATAAGGAAATTCACGAAGTAAACCACCAACTGGCCGAAGATAATGGCAAACTGATTCCATGATACCAGAGTCCCGCGAATGTTGCTCGGCGCAATTTCCGCAATATACATCGGGCAGATGGCCGATGCCAAACCTACGCCGATTCCTCCCAATACACGGTAGAAATTGAATGCCACGAGCAAGGAATAGGAAGGAACACCATAGTCGAAGAAAAGGAATTCCGGGTAGTAGGAGCCCAATGCCGACAGAAAGAACAAGACGCCGGCTATGAAAAGAGAATTCTTACGTCCCAGATTGGATGCGAAGAATCCCGAAAGAGCACTACCGATGATACATCCGATAAGTGCACTGGAAGAGGTAATGCCGTGAATCGTATCTGTGTAGACAAAATCGGAGGCACCCATAAAAAATGCCTGAAGCCCTTTATCGGCACCGGATATGACTGCTGTATCGTAGCCGAAAAGCAAGCCCCCGATGACGGCTACCAGCACAATAGAGAAGAGGTAGAGTTTACTGCCTTTTTCTGTATAATTCATGATATTAATGATTAATGGTTAATGATTAGCGATTAATGATTAGCGATTAATGATTAATATTGAAACACCTCATGCGCAACTTATTAACCACTAATCACTAAACATTGATCATTATTAGCAGTACATATTCACGATTGCCTCATACAATTCCTGCTTGCCGCTGGTCTGTTTCGGCTCACCGTTGGCTTTTGCGTAAGCTACCAAATCCTCCAGCGTCAGTTTGCCATCTTCAAATTCCTTGCCTTTACCACTGTCGAAGGAAGCATAGCGGTCGGCCAGCATCTTCTTGTAAGGAGACTCTTCAAGCAATTTGGCTGCACTTTCCAGTGCACGTGCCATCACGTCCATACCGGCGATGTGGGCAATGAAAATGTCTTCCAGGTCGGTGGAGTTGCGACGGGTCTTGGCATCGAAGTTTGTACCACCATTGCCAAAGCCTCCGTTACGGATGATTTGCATCATTGCCTGGGTCAGTTCGAAGTTGTCAATGGGGAACTGGTCTGTATCCCAGCCGTTCTGGTAGTCACCACGGTTGGCGTCGATGGAGCCGAGCATACCGTTGTCTACGGCTACTGCGAGTTCGTGCTCGAAGGTGTGGCCCGCCAAAGTAGCGTGGTTCACTTCGATGTTCACCTTGAAATCTTTGTCCAGATTGTGAGCCTTCAAGAAGCCGATAACGGTTTCGGTGTCTACATCATACTGGTGTTTTGTAGGTTCCATCGGTTTCGGTTCAATCAAGAAGGTACCTTTGAAGCCGCGGGCACGTGCATAGTCGCGGGCGATGGTCAACATCTGTGCGAGGTGCTCTTTCTCACGCTTCTGGTCTGTATTCAGCAATGACATGTAGCCTTCGCGACCGCCCCAGAATACATAGTTTGAGCCTCCCAGTTCGATAGTAGCGTCGATGGCGTTTTTGATTTGGATGGCGGCACGTGCCACAACATCGAAATCGGGATTGGTGGCTGCACCATTCATGTAGCGGGCATGGCCGAATACGTTGGCAGTACCCCACAACAGTTTGATGCCGGTTTCTGCTTGTTTCTGCTTGGCATACGCTACGATTTCCTTCAAGTTGGCTTCGTATTCTTCAATGGTCTCGGCTTCTTCGCAGAGGTCTACATCGTGGAAGCAGTAGTATTCGATACCCATTTTCTGCATGAATTCAAAGCCGGCGTCCATTTTGTTCTTGGCAGCCTGAACCTTGTCAGCCTCACCGTTCCAGGGGAATTTCTTTGTTCCGCCACCGAATTGGTCACCACCTTCTGCGCAAAGAGTGTGCCACCATGCCATGGCGAACTTCAGCCATTCGCTCATTTTCTTACCCATGATTACTTTATCGGCATCGTAATAACGGAATGCCATCGGGTTCTTGCTCTCTTTACCTTCGAATTTAATCTTTCCTATTCCGGGAAAATACTCTTTTGTTGCCATAAGAATTTAATGTTTTAATGTGAGAATGTGCCAATGACAGACACATTCATCACGGGGTTAATTATTAATTTATTGTTTTAACGTGCTAACGTTTTAATGTGCACATTAGCACATTACCCAGTGTTTCCAGCGCGCATATGCGTCGGCATAAGCCTGGCGGTCTGCCACTTTCGGCTCTATCACCTCGAGCTTCTCAAGCGTGGCAAATGCTTCGTTGTTGTCCTTGTATATGCCCACACCGATTCCGGCGCCTTTGGCGGCACCTACAGACCCGTCGGTATCATACAGTTCGATGACAGCTCCCGTCACACCGGCCAATGTCTCGCGGAACAGCGGGCTGAGGAACATATTAGCCTTGCCTGCATGAATTTTCTGCACGGGAATGCCCATTTGTTCCATGATGTCGATTCCATATTTAAAGGAAAAAACGATACCTTCCTGCGCTGCACGGATGATATGCTGTTTGCCGTGCTGGTTGAAGTTGATGCCATGAATGGAGCAGCCTATTTCCTTGTTCTCCAGCATACGCTCCGCACCGTTTCCAAAGGGCAGGATACTGATACCGGCACTGCCGATGGGAGCTTGCGCCGCCAGCAGATTCATATCGCTGTAGGAGATGCCTTCGGGAGCAACGGTGCGTTTTACCCATGAATTGAGAATGCCCGTACCATTGATGCACAGCAGAACACCCAGACGGGTTTGCCCGGCAGCATGGTTGACGTGTGCAAAGGTGTTGACACGTGACTTGGGGTCGTAGTTCACCTCACCGTTCACGCCGTATACCACGCCGGACGTTCCGGCGGTAGAAGCAATTTCACCCGGATTGAATACATTCAGGGAAAGGGCATTGTTGGGCTGGTCGCCGGCACGGTAAGTGATAGGCGTACCTTCTTTCAGACCCAGCTCTGCGGCTGCAGCAGCATTGACACGTCCCTGCTCGGAGAAAGTCGGTTTGATGTCGGCAATCAGAGAGGAGTCGAATCCATAATAGTCCATCAGAAAGTCGGCAACCCGGTTGTTCTTGAAATCCCAGAACATCCCTTCGGACAAACCGGACACCGTGGTACAGATGGTACCGCTCAACTTCATGGCGATATAGTCGCCCGGCAGCATTATCTTATGAATCTTTTCGTAAACGGAAGGCTCATTCTCCTTAATCCAAGCCAGTTTGGAGGCCGTGAAGTTGCCCGGAGAATTCAGCAGATGTGAAAGGCAAGTCTCCTCTCCCAATGTTTCGAAAGCCTTTTGTCCGTAGGGCACGGCTCTGGAGTCGCACCAGATAATGGCAGGACGCAACACCTGCTGGTTTTTATCTACACATACCAAGCCATGCATCTGATAAGAGATACCGATCGCCTTGATGTCTTCTGCGTTTACTCCGGATTCTGCCAATACCGCTTGTGTGGCCAGTTTCAAGTTTTCCCACCAGTTTCCGGGGTCTTGCTCTGCCCAGCCGGGCTTCACTGCGATAATTTCCGCTTCAGTCTTGGGGAAGAAGGCAGACGATACACACTTGCCGCTTTCCGCATTTACCAGACTCGCTTTTACAGACGAGCTGCCGATGTCATAACCTAATAAATACATTTCTATCAATATTAAAATGAAAGTGATATGAAGAATTTACAATCCGGCTACCGTCGGATTTTATTGTATATCTTTTTGTCGAAACGGTAGTAGCGTGCCGCCCGGTGGGCCACGCCCTGCTGTTTTTCTTCCAGGGGGACGACATACTCCATCAAGGCAATTTTTTTATGGAAATTGCGTACGTCGTACTGCTTGTCATACACCAGTTCGTACAAAGTGCGAAGCTGGGATGCGGTGAACTTACGCGGCAACAAGTCGAACAGTGAAGACGGGTTGAACTCGACGTACTGACGGACATAGGTAATGGCTTCCTTGATAATCAGGTTGTGGTCGAATGCCAGAGCCTTTATATCCGGCATGGCTACCCAACTAGCTTGATAATTGTCCAAATCACGGTTCAATGCGCGGTCTATCTTCACCAGGGAAAGATAGGCTATGGTGACAATACGCTCTACCTTGGACTGCATGGCACGTTCCAGCCAATGTACATCTCTGGGGTCCTTCGTACGGTTTTTTGAGCCGAATGCCTTGAATTGCATCAGATTGACGTTCTTCAGCCCCGTCAATTCATTCAACACCCGTTTGGCAGCTTCATCCAAATCCTCATCCATGTAAATCAAACTTCCGGGAAGCTTCATATCATGAAAGATTTCTCCTTCTTCCTCTCCTGCACGCTTAATCAGCAGAACCTTTAGCTGTTCTCCGTCAAAACCAATCACTACACAGTCCACAGAGATATGATTGTTTGCCAACGGCGTTTTTTGTTCTATGTTTTGCATAATATATCTCGTTAAGCGCTGCAAATATAAATAGGTTTTTCTAATTTGCAATAAAGGAAAAGATTATTTTTATAATGTTATAAAGCATTATTTTTCAACTGAATACATATCTTACTTTATACAATATCATTTTCAGTTGTTATCGTATGGAATACAATATGTAATTTACAAGAATATACAAGAGGTCTAATTGTAGGAAGTACAATAAGGAGAAAGTGTTTCATTTATAAGTATTTCAGCCTCCGGATACCACAGAAGGCCCAAGCATACATATTGTATTTTAGCTTCCCTCCTTAAAGTAAGGGCATTGCACAAAAAACATCCGTTTGTGCGGTGAATATCAGAAAAACCTCTACCTTTGCAGCACTTTTTATTTAAACACTAAAAAACGAGTAAATATGAAAGCATTTGTATTTCCGGGTCAAGGTGCCCAATTCGTTGGCATGGGAAAGGACCTGTACGAAAATTCGGCATTAGCCAAGGAACTTTTTGAGAAAGCAAATGATATCCTCGGGTATCGTATTACTGATATTATGTTCAACGGAACAGATGAAGACCTGCGCCAGACTAAAGTTACCCAACCTGCCGTATTCCTTCATTCCGTTATTTCCGCCCTCTGCATGGGCGATGACTTTAAGCCGGAGATGACCGCCGGTCACTCATTGGGCGAGTTCTCTGCCTTGGTTGCTGCCGGTGCACTGAGCTTTGAAGATGGTCTGAAACTGGTGTATGCCCGTGCCATGGCTATGCAAAAGGCTTGTGAGGCACAGCCCTCCACTATGGCAGCCATTATTGCCCTGCCGGATGAAAAGGTTGAGGAAATCTGCGCTCAAGTAAGTGCTGAAGGTGAAGTTTGCGTGGCAGCCAACTATAACTGCCCGGGACAGATTGTAATTTCCGGTTCCATAGAAGGTATCAACAAGGCTTGCGAACTGATGAAGGCTGCAGGTGCAAAGCGTGCTCTGCCGTTGAAGGTAGGCGGTGCGTTCCACTCTCCGCTGATGAACCCTGCCAAAGTTGAACTGGAAGCAGCCATCAATGCAACAGAAATCCATGCTCCGAAGTGCCCCGTATATCAGAATGTAGACGCTATGCCTCATACTGACCCGGTAGAAATCAAGAAGAACCTGGTGGCTCAGCTGACAGCATCGGTACGTTGGACGCAAACAGTGAAGAACATGGTTGCCGATGGTGCTACGGACTTCACAGAGTGCGGTCCTGGTGCAGTGCTGCAAGGTCTTATCAAGAAGATTGCACCGGAAGCTACGGCTCACGGGATTGCATAATTCCTTAAATAGAATATTTTCAAGGCTGTCTTTCTTCAAATAGACAGCCTTTCTTGTTTTAATAGGCCATTTCCTTTATATTTGCCACTCACAACAAAATGGGATATATGGAAAAGATTACGGAGTTCAGAAATACCTTGGCAGTACCTATTCATAAGTTATCGATAGACTCTCTGGTACAAGAGGTATGCCTCTGCCCCGAGTATTTTGAAGATATATACCGATTGACATACGATGAAAAACAGACGGTGTCATGGCGGGCAATATGGGTATGCGAGAAATTGAGCGAAATCCATCCCGGCTGGTTCATCCTACTGTACGATGAAATCATTCAACGGCTGATAGACTGCACGCACGACGGTTCCAAACGTCTCTTATTATCTATACTGTATAATATTCCCATCCCTACTCCAATCTCCGTCGATTTGCTGAATTACTGCCTGGACCACATGCTATCTCCGCAAGAAAGCATAGGAGTGCAAGCCCTTTCCATCAGAATAGCCTATCTGCTTTGCAGGAAGGAGCCGGAACTGCTGCAGGAATTGCAACTGATACTGGAAAATACAGAGCTTGATTTTTATTCAACTGGAGTCAGAACCACTGTTCGGAATACGCTGAAAAAGATACGTGCCACAAAGGGGCGCGAGTAAACAAAAAGTAATCACTGAAATAAAAAGTACGTTCTTTTGTTTTTTATTTCCGATTTTCCCTTACCTTTGTTGCCGTAAAGACAAAGGGGTGCCCCGACGGGCTGAGATTATACCCTCGAACCTGATGCAGTTAGTACTGCCGTAGGAATTGGATATTTCTTTCTTCACTGAACTTGCCGTAAAGACGCTTCTTTGTATTTACTTCCATTTGTTTTATTTCTTAATGAACAGAAAAATGAAAGTATTGGTCAACAACAAGGAAGTGAAAACCGGCGCCACTACCCTTTCACAACTTATCGAGGAACTTGCCCTACCGATGCAAGGCATTGCCGTGGCCGTAGACAACCGTATTGTACTTCGCACGGAATGGACAAAATGCATCCTGAGGGAATACATGCCCATCATCATTATCAAAGCAGCTTGCGGAGGGTGAGGAAGATGAAGGACGAGAGACTGAAAAACGGAGGAATGCAGTTCATCACGCACTATACGGAACGATATTCGTATCTGGATGCTGCACGCATGGCTCTTGAGGGCGGTTGCCGCTGGGTGCAACTGCGCATGAAAGACACCCCGGTGGAAACGATAGAACCCGTAGCTTTGGAAGTGCAGGCCCTTTGCCGGCAATACGGTGCCACCTTCATCATTGACGACCATGTGGAACTGGCAAAGAAGCTGCATGCCGACGGCGTACATCTTGGAAAGAAAGACATGCCCATAGCCGACGCACGCCGGATTCTGGGCGCGGAGTACATTATAGGCGGCACGGCAAATACCTTTGAGGATGTACTGCAACACTACAAAGCCGGTGCCGACTACATAGGCTGCGGCCCCTTCCGCTACACCACTACCAAGAAGAATCTGAGTCCGATATTGGGACTGGAAGGATATACAGCTATCATCCACCGGATGCAGGAGAAGGATATACACCTTCCGATAGTAGCCATCGGTGGAATAACCATAGCGGATATTCCAGCCGTTATGCAGACGGGGGTAAGCGGGATTGCCCTTTCGGGCACGGTACTGCATGCCGATAGTCCGGCAGATGAAATGAAAAGAATCATTTCTTTAATGGAGAATGAAAAATAAAGAATTAATATATGACGACTGATATGGAAAAATTAGTGATTGCGGAACGTGAGTTCAACTCCCGTCTGTTTTTAGGAACCGGAAAGTTCAATTCCGATGAAGTGATGGAGCAGTCTATCCTGGCATCCGGCACAGAAATGGTGACGGTAGCCATGAAACGCATTGAACTGGACAACAAGGAAGACAATATGCTGGTACACATACAGCATCCCGGTATCCAGCTTCTGCCCAACACCTCCGGCGTGCGCAATGCCGAAGAAGCTGTTTTTGCTGCACAGATGGCGCGTGAAGCTTTCGGCACGAACTGGCTGAAACTGGAGATACACCCCGACCCCCGCTATCTGTTGCCCGATTCTGTAGAGACGCTGAAAGCCACAGAAGAACTGGTCAAGTTAGGATTTGTGGTACTGCCCTATTGCCAGGCCGACCCCACACTGTGCAAGAGGCTGGAAGAAGCCGGTGCCGCCACCGTCATGCCGCTGGGTGCTCCTATCGGTACAAACAAAGGACTGCAGACAAGGGATTTCCTGAGAATAATCATCGAGCAAGCCAATATCCCCGTAGTGGTGGATGCCGGTATCGGTGCCCCGAGCCATGCGGCAGAGGCTATGGAAATGGGCGCTTCGGCTTGCCTGGTGAATACAGCCATTGCAGTGGCGGGCGACCCCGTGACCATGGCGGTAGCGTTCAAGCAGGCTGTAGAGGCAGGACGCATGGCATACGAAGCAGGTCTGGGCATACAGGCAGATAATTTTGTTGCGGAAGCCAGCTCACCGCTGACGGCTTTCTTGAATGAAAAATGATAAAACAGGGAGATTTACGATTAGACGATTTACGATTGAAGTTACTCATGCAATCATAAACCTACCGGTTGAGAGAGGTTGTTTAACAATACAAACTCCAATCGTAAATCGTAAATTGTCTAATCGTAAATCTCTACATAACAAAACCTAAAGAAAAATGAACCAGAAGATAAAATTCCCCCGTTCCGAGAAAGTATATTTGCCGGGCACCTTGTTTCCCGAATTGCGCGTAGCTATGCGCAAGGTGGAGCAAGTGCCCAGTACGAACTTCGTTGATGGAGAAAAGGTACTTACTCCGAATCCGGAAGTGTATGTGTATGATACCAGCGGACCGTTCAGCGACCCTGCCGTCGAAGTGGATTTGAAGAAAGGGCTGCCCCGTCTGCGCGAGCCGTGGATACTGAAACGCGGCGATGTGGAGCAGCTTTCCGAAATAACGTCGGAGTACGGGCGCATGCGCCGCGACGACCGGTCGCTCGACTCTCTGCGCTTTGAGCATATCACCCTGCCCTACCGCGCCCTTCAAGGAAAATGCTGCACACAGATGTACTATGCCAAACAAGGTATCATCACGCCTGAAATGGAGTATGTGGCGATTCGCGAGAACATGAACTGCGCGGAGCTGGGAATAGAGACGCACATCACACCGGAATTTGTACGCCAGGAGATTGCTGCCGGACGCGCCCTGCTTCCTGCCAACATCAACCATCCCGAAGCAGAGCCGATGATTATAGGCCGTAACTTCCTGGTGAAGATAAATACCAATATCGGAAACTCCGCCACCACCTCGGGCATCGAAGAAGAGGTAGAGAAAGCATTGTGGAGCTGCAAATGGGGCGGCGACACGCTGATGGACCTCTCCACGGGCGAGAACATACACGAAACGCGCGAATGGATTATCCGCAACTGTCCCGTTCCCGTGGGCACTGTCCCCATCTACCAGGCATTGGAGAAAGTGAACGGCAAGGTGGAAGACCTCACCTGGGAAATCTACCGCGACACCTTGATTGAACAATGCGAGCAGGGAGTGGACTACTTCACCATCCATGCCGGCATACGCCGCCACAATGTGCATCTGGCCGAGAAAAGGTTGTGTGGCATCGTGAGCCGTGGCGGCAGCATCATGAGCAAATGGTGCCTGGTGCACGACCGCGAGAGTTTCCTTTACGAACACTTTGATGACATTTGCGACATTCTGGCACAGTATGACGTTGCCATCTCTTTGGGAGACGGGCTGCGTCCGGGGTCTACGCACGATGCCAACGATGAAGCGCAGTTTGCAGAACTCGACACGATGGGCGAGCTTGTGCTGCGTGCCTGGGACAAGAATGTGCAGGCTTTCATCGAAGGTCCCGGCCACGTGCCCATGCACAAGATTAAGGAGAATATGGAGCGCCAGATAGAAAAATGCCACGATGCGCCTTTCTATACGCTCGGCCCCATCGTGACGGACATCGCACCGGGATACGACCATATCACGTCCGCCATCGGTGCGGCGCAGATAGGCTGGCTGGGTACGGCGATGCTCTGCTATGTCACTCCCAAAGAGCATCTGGCACTGCCCGATAAGGAGGATGTGCGTGTAGGTGTCATCACCTATAAGATAGCCGCCCATGCCGCCGACCTGGCAAAAGGGCATCCCGGAGCACAAGTGCGTGACAATGCACTGAGCAAAGCACGTTATGAATTCCGCTGGAAAGACCAGTTTGACTTGTCGCTCGACCCGGAACGTGCGTTCAGCTATTTTCATGCAGGGAAGCATGTGGATGGGGAGTATTGCACGATGTGCGGACCGAACTTCTGTGCGATGCGGTTGTCGAGAGAATTAAAAAAGAAATAAATGGGAATTGATAGAGCACTATGTTTTCAGACGAATTAGAACATATATCCTGGGAGGAAACCACGGCACGCATCCATGCCAAGACAGATGCGGATGTACGCCGTGCCCTCTCCAAAGAACATTGTAATGTAGAGGACTTCATGGCCCTCATCTCACCCGCCGCTGCCCCCTATCTGGAGACGATGGCACGATTGAGCAAGAAATACACCGAGGCACGATTCGGGAAAACCATCTCCATGTTCGTGCCTCTTTACATCACGAATTCCTGCACCAACTCTTGCGTGTATTGCGGTTTCCATATCAGCAACCCCATGCCGCGTACCATACTGACGGAAGAAGAAATCGTGAACGAATACAAGGCCATCAAGAAGCTGGCACCTTTCGAGAATTTGCTGTTGGTAACGGGAGAAAATCCGGCCAAAGCAGGCGTGCCCTACATAGCCCGTGCACTGGACCTGGCAAAACCCTACTTCAGCAATCTGAAAATAGAAGTGATGCCCTTAAAAACGGAAGAGTATGCAACGCTGAAAGAACACGGCATGAATGGCGTGATTTGTTTTCAAGAAACCTACCACAAGTCGAATTACAACATCTACCACCCCCGTGGCATGAAGTCCAAATTCGAATGGCGTGTCAATGGTTTCGACCGCATGGGGCAGGCAGGCGTCCATTCCATCGGCATGGGAGTGCTCATCGGTCTGGAGAAAGAATGGCGGACAGACATCACCATGATGGCTTATCACCTGCGCTATCTCCAGAAACATTATTGGCAGACGAAATACAGCGTCAACTTCCCCCGTATGCGTCCTTCGGAGAATGGCGGCTTCCAGCCCAATGTCATCATGAGCGACTGCGAACTGGCACAAGTCACTTTTGCCATGCGTATCTTTGACCATGATGTGGACATCTCCTACTCC
>CEAB01069137.1_pt1 | contig 247275 bp, 182 predicted proteins | sample 557651 | NCBI WGS metagenome assembly CEAB01 (sample SAMEA3182046, study PRJEB8094) | gut metagenome | biome: human; feature: gut; material: Stool; isolation source: human stools | place: Canada | collected 2011-11-15 | reverse complement strand
GAGCCTCTTTCGCATGGAAAGCCGAGGGGCATCCCTGCCCCGCCGCAATACGCGCCGCTCCGCCGCCGTTTCCGGCGCACCTCTTCCGCACTTTTAAAACTAGGTGACAAAAATATTTTGAAAAAATCACTACTTTGCAATACAAACTATATTCGTTTATATATATATTTGCAGCGTAAAATAGCAATCGAAACATACAACCACCGGAAAATGAAACAGTATCTCCTCCGTATGCCGCTGCTCCTGCTCTTCGCCGCCCTCGCCGTCGACGCCTCGGCCGCCCATCAAACCCCGACGACGGGACGGGTCGTCGATCCGGACGGCACGGCCGTCGCCTACGCCACGGTCGTGCTGCTCGACGCCGAAACGCAGTTGGCGGGTACGGCAACCGCGGCAGACGGGTCGTTCTCGCTCAAAGTCCCGGCCGGCCGGTACCGCCTGACGATCCAGTATCTCGGCTACGAAACGCTCACACGCGACGTCGATACGCCGGGCGATCTGGGCGAATTCGTACTGCATCCCGCGTCGGTCGAGATGCAGGAGGTGGTCGTCAAGACCAGTCTCGTCCGCCGCGAAGCCGACCGGTTCGTCATGGAGATCGCAGGCTCGCCCGTCGCGCTCGGCAAGGACGGCACCGAACTGCTCAAACAGGCGCCCGGCGTCTGGCTCACCGACGACAAGATCGCCATCAACGGCGCATCGGGCGTCAAGGTCTACATCAACGACCGCGAAGTGCGCATGTCCACCGAGCAGCTGCTCAACTACCTGCGCGGGCTGAAATCGGAGGAGATCCAGCGCATCGAGGTCATCCCGCAGGCCGGTGCCGACTACGACGCCGACTCGGCGGCCGGCATCATCCGCATCACGCTCCGCCGCCAGCGCGACAACGGGCTCACGGGCGACCTTTCGTTCTCGACGCGCCAGAGCCGGCAGATCGAAGGCTACAACCCCTCGCTCTCGCTCAACGGCCACGCAGGACGCTGGACCTTCAACGTTTCGGGCTGGGCGAGCGTCGTGCCGCTGCATGTCACGAAAACCGCCGAACACACCGAATACCGTGCGGGCGGCGCACTGCTCGACGCCTCCTCCGAAATGCGGGGCCGCGACAACTGCGGCGGCGGACGCGCCGGCGCGATCTTCGACATCTCCGAACGGCACAGCATCGGCGCCGAGGCCGACTTCTACATCGACCGCGACCGCTCGCCCAACCGCTCGTCGACCGACTTCCGCGAAGCGGAGCGGCTGACCCGCAACGAAAGCCTCTACGACGGTTCGGAGCGCGTCAATACCTTCTCGGCCACCTTCAACTACATCTGGCGCATCGACACGCTCGGCTCGACGCTCAAAGTCATGGCCGATTACAGCCGCAACAACCGCCGCCACGGCAACGACAGTTTCGTCCGCTCGACCGCCGCCGGCATCGTGCGCGACTCGACCTACGACGACCGCACGCGGGGACTTTACAACGTGGCGGCGCTCAACGCCGCACTCGAAAAGCGGCTCGGCGAGGCGTGGCAGCTGCGCGCCGGCGCGAAGTACACCTACAACGACATGCACAACGAAGCGCTCTACCGCTACCTCCGCCCCGAGGGGTGGGAGACGCTCGACGCGTACAGCTACGTCACCGACTATACCGAGCACATCACGGCCGCCTACGCCGCCGCGACGCTGAAAAAGGGGCATTGGAACGTCGTGGCGGGGCTGCGCGGCGAATATACCCGCACCACGGGTTACGGCAGCGACGTGCGCCAGCGTTATTTCAGCCTCTTTCCCAACGCCAACCTGACCTATGCGTTCGATGCGGCGGGACTGTGGTCGCTCACGGCGCAGTACGCCCGCAACATCTCGCGGCCGGGCTTCTGGGCGCTCAACCCGATGCGAATGCAGATTTCGGACTACACCTACCAGTCGGGCAACCCCGACCTGCTGCCCGCCTACACCGACAACCTCTCGCTCACGGCCGTCTTCGCCGGAAAGTATTCGCTCAGCGCCGGCGCCCAACTCCACCACGACGAGATCGCGCAGGTCTTCGGCAGCGACGCCGCCGACGCATCGATCACCAACCTGCGTTTCGAGAACCTCGACCGCACGGAGCAATATTTCGCCGCGGCGAATATTCCCCTGCAACTCACGAAGTGGTGGACGCTCAACGCCAACCTCACGGGCATCTGCCGCCGCGACCGCATCACCGCCGACGCACCGCTGCGAACGACGTGGGCCGCCTTCGCCAACGCCGCGACGACCTTCACGCTGCCGCGCAAGTTCTTCATCGAAGCCGAATACTACGCCATGAGCCGCTTCCGGCAGGCCAACCTCGACATGAAGAGTTACCACAGCGTGACGCTGAGCCTCAAAAAACGCCTGCTGGACAACCGTCTGACACTCACGGCGCAGGTAGCGAACCTCCTCGACCGTTCGCAGCGGTTCGTGGCCGAGACCGAAACCTTCGTACGCGACCTGCGGGTATCCAACGACTGGCAGCCCCGCCGCTTCGTACTGACGGTCAACTACAACTTCAAGACCGGCAAGTCGTTCAAGGCCCGCAAGGTCGAGAGCGGCGCCGGAGACGAAAAGGGGCGGATGTAAAAGAAGCCGACATCGGAAACCGAAACTGCACGGGAGTTTTTCTGAAAAGCTCCCGTGTGTCGTTTTCCGGCCGATTCCGTTCGCGATCGTCGAAAAATCCCGCCTCGTTCTTAGGTGTTTTTATCCGCCGGCGTGTATATTCATAATGAAAACCTTTCGACACATCGAACCTCAAACTACAAATTTATGAAACGAGAAGAGATCAAAAAGCCCGACTACACGGCAGGAATCCGCCACACGACGGTCGGCAGCGACAGACACGACGTTCGCAGAGAGAACTTCCGAAACAAGACCGTCCGGACAGCAAAACGCCGGAGCGGTCTTATCGGAAGGCTGTTCGCCTGTTCTGCGACGCTGGCACTGGCACTCGGTGCCTGCACGGACGACGCCCCCGTCGAACAACCGAAAAGCGGAGGCGTTGACCTGACCTGCATCGTCGAATCCGACCTGACGGCGGCTCTCGGATCGTCGACGGACGACAGACACTCGTGGGAAAGCGGCGACAGGATCGGAGTCTACGCCGTATCGTCGGCACCGACGCTCAATGCCGAAGCCTCCGTCACAACGAACGATGGCACAAGCTCGATCGCATTCCACGTCAACCGCGCCGAAACCGGCGACAAGCTCCATGCCTATTTTCCCTACACGAAAGACAATTCGTCCAACGATGCGAAAAACGTGGCGCTGTCGATCGCTGCCGTACAGTCGCAGTCCGAAGCCGGCGCATTCGACATCGCGAACCTGCCAATGGTCTCCTATCCGCAAAGACTCGACGCCGAGTCCCTCTCTGAGATACCCGCCCTGCAAATGCACGTGCTGGGAGGAATTCTGCGCGCAAAGGTCTTCGCAGACGGACAGTACGGAGACGAGAAGGTGCAATCGATCGCTTTCGCCGACGAGAATACGCCGATGGCCGGTGCATTTAAACTGGATCTGACCGGGCTGAGTGACGAGGCGTCGCTGATCGTGACAGGACTCGCCTCCCGCACGGCAAAAACCCAGCTCTCCATTCCTTACGCCGTCCCGTCGTCGCAGGAGAGCGCCAAAGACATTTACATGATACTCGCTCCGGGCACCTACGACGGGACCCTCTCCGTAACCACCGAAAAAGCCGTGTACACGCAGCCGTTCCAATGCGAAATGAAACGTAACGCCTGCTACGATGCGAGCATAAACCTTTCGACCGCAGCCAGAGAATCCATCGACGGCTGGAACGGCGAAGGAACCGCCGAAGCCCCCTATCAGGTGGCGACGGCAGAAGACCTGCAACGACTGATCGCTCTTTGCAACAGCGACGGCGGCGAATACGCCGAATTCGCCGACAAACATTACCTCCAAATTGCCGACATCGACATGGCTCAGATCGCGATCCAACCGATCGGACTCAGCGAACAATCGCCGTTCCGGGGCGTTTACGACGGCGGAGGCCACACGATCGGCAATTTCACGCTGACAAACTGCGAATCCGGCGCCTGCGGTCTGTTCGGTTATCTGGACGGAGCGACCGTGAAGGACATCCATCTCGAAGAGTGCGAATACTCGGCTTCCGGACTCCATGCAGGCGGTGTGGCCGGCGTGGCGAAACAAAGCGTGATCCGCGGCTGCACGTTTGAAGGATCGCTCGTCGGAACGGCCGAAACGGAGTTCGACGGATATGCCGTCAGCGACGTCGGCGGTATCATCGGCTACGCGCTCGACTCCGAGATCGCAGGCTGCACGTTGAAAGGCTCTATTCGCGCGCTGGCACAGATCGGCGGCATGGCCGGCTACACGAGCGGGACGAAGATATCGGACTGCACGGTCGACGCCGCGGCCACGATCGATGCCGAAACTCACTTCCTCGGCGGCATCGTCGGCCGCGCCCGTCACAATTCGACGATAGAGAACTGTACGGTGGGCGGCAAAGCGTCGGCCTACAACGGCAATTATGTCGGCGGAATCGCGGGACATCTCACTTCGGGCAAGATCTCCGGCTGCACGATCGCTGCCTCGGCCTCGCTCTCGTCGAAGGGCGATCACACGGGCGGCATCGTCGGGGCGCTGCAAGCCAACGAGGAAAACGCCGACGACGGAAGCAATATGACAGCCGTCGTCGAAGATTGCGAAACCGACATCATGGTATTCGGAGCCGATAACGTCGGCGGCATCGCCGGCTATCAGGGAACCGCCACAGCGGAGCACACATCGATCGTGCGGAACTGCACGTCGCGGGAATCCGTCACGGGATACGGCTACAATACAGGCGGTATATCCGGTTCGATCACCTCCTACGGCGACAGTTTCATCGAGAACTGCCAGGCCTACGGCGACGTCAGCTCCTCATTGCATCAGGTGGGCGGTATCGTGGGCTACATCGTATCGAAAGGCGAAACCGCCGTCGACGGCTGCATCGCCTACGGCAACTGCCGCGGACAGCACAGCGTGGGCGGTATCTGCGGATACGCCAAATGCAACGACGCGGCCTGCATCGTCGACATCGTCAACAGCATCTACGCCGGCCGCGAGGTCGAGGCGACGGGCAACAACGGTTCCAACGGCTATACGCTCGCAACCGGTCTGGTCGGCTGGCTGCAAGTCGGAACGGGCAAAGCCCACATCGTCAACTGCGCATCGCGCGTCCAAACCGTCAAGACCGTAGGCAAGGCAGGCGGTTATCCCTCGGCCAACAACACGCTGTCGGGTATCCTCGGTTTCCAGAACGGCTCGCCGACAGCCGCCGAACTCTACGGACTCTACTCGACCATCGGCCACGACGGCTTCCTGACCGACGGCGAACCCTCGACCTCCATCTACTGCGGCGGCATCTACGCCAAAATCCACAGCGGCAGCTATACGATCACCTCACTCAAACATTGTTATTTCGACCCGAGCACGCAGGCCGGTCCGGGAATTTCGAATCTCACCAAGGCGGACGCAGCGACCGTCAAGGCCTACGGAGAGATGTCGACGCTGCTGGCCGACCTCAATGCCGCTGTCGCCGCTTACGAGGGCACTTGCGGCCGCACACTGAAAAACTGGACGCTCGACGCCGACGGATACCCCGTCATCGAAGGCATGACCACCCTGCTGCCCGTGAGCAAGACCAAGCGCATCAGCGTTATAGGCGACTCGATTTCGACCTTCCGAGGTTTCGTACCGTCGGGTTATTCATGCCACTATCCGACCTCGGACCACGATCTGACCTCCGTGTCGCAAACCTACTGGTACCGGCTGGCCCACGACCTGATGTCCGACGCCCGCATCGAGCGCAACATCTCCTTCTCCGGCACGGCCGTCGCCCGCACTACCGATCCGGCCTACGCTTCCCAGGCATGGTACGGCAACGACTTCTGCGCCCGCTTCATCGCACAGGGCGGCGTGGGGCAGCCCGACATCGTGCTCATCCACGGCGGCACGAACGACTACGCGCACAACGTCGACCCGCTCGCTCCGGGCCTTCCGATCCAAAGCGCCGAGGCACCGTCGGAGGCGGCGCTGGCCGAATTGTTCGCCGCAGCCGACGCGGCCGCGACGCGCGCCGAGATCGAAGCGCTCGACGACACGACCTTCTGCACGGCCTACATCAAACTGCTTCGCTTGCTGAAAGAGCGTTATCCCGACGTCAAGATCGTCTGCATCATCGGCGACTACCTCTCGACGGGCATCGAACGCTCGACGCTCGCCATCGCCCGCCACTACGGCGCCCGCTGCGTCGACCTCTACGCCGTGAACGGCTTCAACGACCAGACCTACATGCCCAAGCACGACTACAACCCCGCCACGGGCAAGGGGTGCCACCCGAGCTCCGAAGCGATGAAGTTCATCGCCGACAAGATCTACGCCGAGCTGGGCAGCTGGCTCGAGGAGTGACGCACCCGACCGTACGAATGCAAGGGGGGGGCGTCCGATCGCCGGACGGCCCCCCCCCTTTCTGTATCCCGTACCGCAAACGAAAGAGGAGCGCCCGAAAGCGCTCCCCGTATCGTCGGTCGGAGATTACTGCACCCGTTCGAACTGCACGGCGTAACCGCCGCCGGGGGCCATCGGCATCGCAAGACTGTCGGCCGCCGTCACCGTCCGCTCCTCCAAGAGGTAATCCTCACCGTAGCGGTCGGCATTCACGCCGTCGCGGAAGATGCGCGCCTTCCACCGGCCGTCGCCTAGGAAATCGAGTTTCACCTCCACCTCGCGGGCATCCCAGTTCGTCAGCGCACCCAGATACCAGCGGTCGCCCGCACGCCGTGCCGTGACGATGTAGCGGCCGATCTCGCCGGCGGGAATCAACGTCTGGTCGAAGCGCGTCGGGAAGCGCACGATGTAATCAAGCGTCTCAGGCTCCTTCTCGTAGGCCGTCGGCGAATCGCAGAGCATCACCAGCGGCGAATCGAAGACGACGTAGGTCGCGACCTGATGGGCGCGCGTGCCCTGGCTCATCGGATGGTTGTTGACCGCACGGAAATTCTTGCGCGAAGCGTTGCGCATCGCCCCCTGCGTGTAGTCGACCGGGCCGGCCACCTGACGGATGAAGGGGAAGGTGCAGTCGTAGGCCGGCATGTCGGCGTCCGTCTTGTCCGTCCATTTGAGCTGTTCCAGCCCGAAGATCCCTTCGAAATTGACGACGTTGGGATAGGTGCGCTGCAACCCCGTGGGCTTGTAGACGCCGTGGAAATCCACGATCATGCGGTAGCGCGCCGCAGCGTCGGCGATGCGGTAGACACGCTCCACGGCCGCCTGGTCCTGCCGGTCGATGAAGTCGACCTTCCAGCCCGCGACGCCCAGCTCCGAATAGTAGCGGCACGCCTCCTCGAGCTTGTCGTCGAGCACCTTGGCCACCACCCACAGGATGATGCCCACCTTCTTCTCGCGGGCGTAGGAGACGATCTCCGGCAGGTCGATCTCCGGCACGACGTGCATGACGTCGCCGTCGCGCACGCCCCATCCCTCGTCGAGCGCCACGTACTCGATGCCGTTGGCGGCGGCGAAATCGATGAAATACTTATAGGTTTCGGTATTGATGCCCGACTTGAAATCGACGCCGTAGACGCCCCAGTTGTTCCACCAGTCCCATGCGATCTTGCCGTCGCGCACCCACGAGGCGTCGGCCACGCGGCTCGCTTCGGCCGTCTGCCAGACCATGTCGTTCACGGGCAGTTCGGTCGCCGTCGCGGCGTAGGCCACAATGCGCCACGGATAGCTGCGCCGGCCGTCGACGCGGGCGATGTAGTCGGCACTCCGCTCCACGACGTCCTGAAAGCGTTTGGTCAGCGACGTCTCGGTCGGGCACTCCGCGAAACGGGCCGCAAACCCCTTGGCCTCCTTGTCGTAGGTAAGGTAGACGCCCGGATAGGCCTCGACGTCCGATTCGGTGTAGAGCACGTAACCCCGCTCTCCCAGATCGACAAGCACCGGCATGAAGGCCACCGTCTGCGTCCGGAACTTGCTCAGCGGCGCGTACTCGTAGGTATTTTCGAACGACGTCCGCATCGGAATCTCCGTTTTGGAATAGGGAATGTAGGCCGACGGATCGCCCTCGAAATTGAGCTGCGCCGTCTCGTCGACGATCGTCAGCTCGCCGTCGCGCTCCGTATAGAAGCGGTAGCAGACGCCGTCGTCGTAGGCGCGGGCCAGGATGCCGTAATCGCCGCGCAGGCGCAGGTCGAGTTCGTTGTAGGCCGCATCGAAACGGCTCTGGCGGTAGAGCGGCGCGTCGATCGTCTCGGTCACCGCACGCCGCCGTGCCGAGCGCACCCGGGGCGACTCGCCCAGCACCTCGCCCGTCGAGAGCGTCAGCGCCATTTCGGAGGGGGCGACCAGCGTCTCCCCGTCGCGGGCGACCGTAAAACTCAGCCGTTCGCCTGCCGTGAGCACGAGGGCCAGACGACCGTCGGGACTCTTCACTTCATAGGTTTTGACCGGTGCGGCCGAAGCGCCGAGAAGCGCCGCCGAGGCCAGTGTCAACAGAAAAAATCGTTTCATATCGAATCAGGGTTAGTAGTTTGTCGTATCAGAAGGCGACTTCGGGCGCCTGCGCAGCGCTGTCGTCCGCCTCGAAATAGGGTTTCTGCCCGAACGAGAGTATTCCCGCCACCAGATTGGCCGGAAAACGGCGGACGGCGACGTTGTAGGCCTGCGTCTTCTCGTTGAAGGCCGTGCGGGCTACGGCGATGCGATTCTCCGTCCCCTCCAACTGCGCCTGCAACTCCTGGAAATTGCTGTTGGCTTTCAGATCGGGATAGTTCTCGGCGACGGCGATCAGACGCCCCAGCGCCGAACGCACGCCCTCCTGCGCCTGCTGGAACGCCGCCAGCCGTTCGGGCGTCAGGTCGTCGGCGTCGACATTCATCGAAGTCGCCTTCGAACGCGCATCGACCACCGCCGCGAGCGTCTGCTGCTCGTGGGCGGCATACCCCTTCACCGTATTGACCAGATTGGGAATCAGATCGGAGCGGCGCTGATACTGCGTCTCGACGTTCGACCACGCACCGTGTACGGCCTCCTCCTTTTCGACCAGGCCGTTGTAGACCGAATACCCCCAGACGGCGAGCACCGCAACGACCGCAAGGACAATCCAAAGACTCTTTTTCATGTTGTTCACTTTCATGCTCCTTTTCTCGCCTCGGCATAGCCCGCACAAGTGCGGCTCGGCGCTCGGCCTAACGAAAAGGTTCGTTTTCGTTGTTAAATACGTTAATTAATACGGACGAACGGACAAGGTTACTAACCTGCCCGCCGCTTTTTTGCTTTTCACCATTTCGAACCGGCACCGCCGCCTCCGAAGCCGCCGCCCCCGAAGCCGCCGCCCCCGAAGCCGCCGCCCGCATGTCCTCCGCCGAAACCTCCGCCGAAGAGACCCCGGCCTCCGATCCACATTCCGCCGCCGCGGCCGCCGATGTCGCTGCCGTCGGCTTCCCTGCGGCGACGCCGGATCGTCTCGCCGCAACGGCGGCAGACGAGCGTCTGTTCGACCATGCGCCACCCCTCGGCACGCAGCACGATCCGCTCGCCCTGCGACCGCAGCGCGAACCACCGCTTGCAGCGCGGACAGCGCAGCATACGCACGACGGCCACCAGCGGCACGGCGACGCATCCGCCCACGATCAGCGCGATCACCCACCAGGGCGTGTCGTCCTCCTGCGGAACGGCGTCCGGCACGCCCGTTTCGAGTTCGCTGCCCGCGAGCACGGCCGCCACGGCTTCGACGCCGCGCACCATGCCGCGGTCGTAGTCGCCTTCGCGGAAGGCGGGCAACATGTAATTCGTCTGGATGCGTTTGCAGAGCGCGTCGGGCAGCACGCCCTCGACGCCGCGCCCCGTCACGAAGCGGATTTCGCGCTGCTCCCTCACAAGCAGGATGCCCACGCCGTTGCTGTCCTCGCGGCGGCCGACGCCCCACTTCGAGAAGAGCTCGTAGGCGAACGTGAAGGGATCGCCGCCCGCAATGGCGTCGACGGCCACCACGGCCACCTGCGCCGCACCGCGCTGGCGCAGGCCGTAGCAGATCGAGTCGATGCGCGCCACGGCCGCCTGCGAAAGGATCCCGTCGGGATTCGACGTGAAGCGCGTACGGTCGGCCGACTGCACGTTTTCGATCTGTTCCACCGCGTAGGGATGCGCCGCGGCGGGCAGCCACGCGCACAGGCAGACCAACAGGAGGAGATTGCGTATCATCGTCTCAAAGATAAATCAAATTTTCCGAACCGCCAAGCCCTCTCCGAGCGGTTCGAGCGCCCGTCGCAAAACCCGAACCGATGCACGACAAGCCCCGGACCGGATCACTCCCGAATCAGAATCCGGTAGCTCCACGGCGCCATATCCTGCTCGACGCGATAAGGCACGACGATCCGGTCGCCCGTCAGCGCATCGGCGTATTCGCCCTGATAGATGCCCGTATTGAAATCGGCGTGGATCGTATAGGGCGAGAGGTTCATCACGCAGAGTACGCGGTTGCCCTCCACCTCGCGCACGAAAGTCATCAGGCAATCCTTGGCGTTGTTCTCGATCTCGACGAACGAACCGCCCCGCTCGCCCGCCTGCAACGCGCGGTTGCGGTGCTTCAACAGACACAGCAGCCGGTACAGCTCCGTGAAGCGCCCCGGACGGGGATCGACCATCGGATCGCGGTCGAAGAAGGCGAACGAATGGTCGTAGCCGAACTCCTGCCCCGTATAGACGAGCGGCATCGACTGCGGCAGCACGAACGTCAGCGCGGCCATGATTCCGGCCGCATCGCCCAGCCGGCGGAACTCGCTGCCGTTCCACGAATTCTCGTCGTGATTGGAGGTGAACATCAGCCGCATGGCCGAACGCGGATAACGGTCGCGGTCGGCGTAAAGGTAGTTGCGCAGGTCCCACACGCGGCGGCGTCCCTGCGCGATGTCGTTGACGATATGGTGGAACTCCCACGCATAGCAGGCGTCGAACGCACGGTCGAAAAGATCCGCCTGCTCGGCTTCGGCCAGCATGAAGAGATTGTGCTTCACTTCGCGCAGCTGCGCCGCAGCCTCCTGCCAGAAGGCCGTGGGCACCAGCATGGCCATATCGCAGCGGAACCCGTCCACGCCGTGCTCCGCGAGCCAGAAGCGCATGGCGTCGATCTGCCCCTGCCACACGGCTCGGTTGGCGTAGTTGAGCTTGGCCGTGTCGTCCCAGCCGTTGGGCACGACCGGCTCGCCCGCCGCGTCGCGCTCGTACCAGTCGGCCGGACGCTCGGTCACCCACCGCGCGTCGCGCGCCGTGTGGTTGGCCACCCAGTCGAGCAGCACTTTCAGCCCCAGCCCGTGCGCCGTCGACACGAAGCGGTCGAAATCGGCCATCGTCCCGAATTCGGGATTGACGCCGCAGTAGTCGCGCACGGCGTAGTAGGAGCCCAGCGTCCCCTTGCGGTTCGTCTCGCCGATCGGGTGGATCGGCATCAGCCACACGGCGTCGATGCCCAGCTCGCGCAGGCGGGGGAGATGTTTTTCGGCGGCGGCGAAAGTCCCTTCGGGCGTCAGCTGCCGCACGTTCAATTCATAGATCACCGCAGGATAACTCCATGCGGGATGCGGAATATGTGTCGTTTCGTCCATTTTTATCCGATTCAGACCGCAAAAATAGGAAAATTCGGCAACATCCGAAATATTTTACTTTTCAACCCTTCCCGCGGCGGATTATCGGAAAAAAAGTAATATCTTTGCGCAACCATTCAAAACATTAAAGATTAAGTCGACATAAAACCCATGAAACATCTCGGGATTTTCATACTCGGCGCATTGCTGCTGGCATCGTGCGCCACCAACAAACGCGCGGCCTACATCCAGCAGGTACAGACCGACATTCCGACCGACATCGAACAGGACTACCAGATCCGCATCAAACCGCTCGACCGGCTCACGGTGACCATCAACAGCAAGGACCCCGAACTGGCAGCCCCGTTCAACGCGGCATCCTCCTACAACTCGCTCAACGGACTCTCCTCCTATTCGAGTTCCTCGAACGGAAACCTCCAAATCCTCACCGTCGACAAAGAGGGCAAAATCCAGCTGCCGATCATCGGCGAGATCGATTGCGACGGACTCACGCGCAACGAGCTTGCCAAAAAGATCGAAAACACGATCCGCGAAAACGGGATGGTGCACGACCCGATCGTCATCATCCAATTCGCCGACGTGAAATTCTCCGTCCTGGGCGAGGTCGCCCGCCCCGGACAGTTCTCCATCACCAAAGACCGCATCTCGCTCTTCGACGCCCTGGCCATGGCCGGCGACCTGACGATCTACGGCCAGCGCGAGAACGTGGCGCTGATCCGCGAAGAGAACGGCATGAGGACGGTGCACTATTTCGACCTCAAAAAACCGGACATCCTCGCGTCGCCCTACTTCTATCTGCAACAGGACGACGTCGTCTACGTCACGCCGAACAAATACAAGGCGCAGGCGGGCGAAATCAACCAGAACCGTTCGTTCTACATCTCGCTCGTTTCGGTAGCCGTCTCCGTGGCGACGCTCCTCGTCACCATCACCCGCTAATAATCGCCAGTTTTTCATGGAAGAAAATCGCAATGTAAACAACGTCCCTGCGGAAGGGAACGAGGACAGCATCAACTTCTCGATCCACGACCTCATACAAATGGTCATCGGCAACTGGTTCTGGTTCCTGTTGTCGACGGTCGTCTGCCTTTCGTGCGCGCTTTTCTATATCTACACGGCGCCGAAAGTCTACAACCGCACGGCTACGATCCTCATCAAGGACGGCAAGAAGGGCAGCGAAACGGATATCGCCGCCTTCGGCGACCTGCTGGGAGCCACAGCACGCCGCAACGTCGACAACGAGATCATCGTGCTCAAATCGCGCAACCTGATGACCGAAGTGGTACGGCGGCTCAACCTGCACGTCAACTACGTCGTCAAACACGGGCTGCGCACCGAGAACCTCTACCGCCGTTCGCCGATCGACGTCACCTTCATCGACGACAACGAGCGGCAGGCGCTGGCGTTCGAACTGACCCCCGTCGACAACGAGAAGTTCTCGCTCACGAAGTTCGTCAACCGCACCTCGGCCGATTCCGACAAGGACAAGGATTCGGAGATCTACGAGGTCGAGATGACGGGGCGGTTCAACGACACGATCACCACGCCGTGCGGACTGCTCGTCGTGACGCCGACGCTCTACATGTCCGACGACTACTTCGGCGACCCGATTTCGGTGAGCAAACAGATCGTGAGCAGCGTGGCCTCGGGTTACAACAAGCGAATCGCCATCGAGTTGGTCGAGAAGCAGGCCAACGCCATCTCCATTTCGCTCGACGACAACATTCCCCGCCGTGCGGAGGACGTCATCAACACGCTCATCGCCCGCTATAACGACGAGTCGATCAACGACAAGAACCGTATCGCCGACTACACGGCCGACTTCATCGACAAGCGGCTGCGCATCATTGGTTCGGAGCTGGACGCCGTAGACCGCAAGATCTCTACCTATAAGAAAGACAACGAGATGTACGACATCACGGCGCAGGCCACGCAAAGCCTGACCGAGAGTTCGCAATTCAAAACCGCAGGTCTTTCGGTGGAGAACCAGATCAGCATGGCGCAGTACATCCGCGACTATCTGCTCAACGACACCAAGCTGCGCGACCTGATCCCGGCCAACGTCGCCATCACCAACGTGTCGATCTCCGACCAGATCAAGAACTACAACGAGCTGATGCTCCGCCGCGACAAACTCGCCGGCAACGCATCGAGCAACAGCCCCGTCATCCAAGATTTCGACAGCGAGCTGGCCGCGCTGCGGCGGGCGATCATCGCCTCGCTCCAATCGCATATCTCGACGCTCGAAATCCAATTGAACAACATCCGCCGCGAGGAGAGCCTCGCCCGTACGCGCATCGCTTCGGCGACCCGCCAGAGCACCGAACTGCTCGACAATACCCGCCAACAGCGCATCAAGGAGGAGCTCTACCTCTACCTGTTGAACAAACGCGAGGAGAATGAACTGACCAAGGCCATCGCCGACAACAACGCCCGAATCATCGATCCGGCCTACGGCAGCAGCACCCCCGTGGCGCCCCGCTCGGTCATCATCCTCTTCATCGCACTGCTGTTCGGTCTGGCCACGCCGTTCGGCATCATCTACCTGATGGAAATTCTCGACACCACCATCCGCGGCCGCAAGGACATCGAGGACAAACTGAGCATTCCGTTCCTCGGCGACATCCCCGAATACCACGGTTCGACCCGGCAGGGATCGGTGGTGGTGCGCGACAACGGCCGCGACAGCGTCTCGGAGGCATTCCGGCTGATCCGTTCGAACCTGGGCTTCATGAGCGTCAAGTCGGGTAAGTTGCAGATCATCATGGTCACCTCGTCGAATCCCCATGCGGGCAAGACCTTCGTCACGACGAACCTGGCCATGACGCTCGCCCTGGCCGACAAGAAGGTAGTCATCGTCGACCTCGACCTGCGCCGCCGCACCCTCTCCAAACAGATGGGTCAACGCGACAACCGAAACGGCGTATCGGGCTACATCTCCGGAACGATCGCCAACCTCAACGACATCGTCTTCCAGAGCGGCCTGCACGAGAATCTCGACATCATCTTCGCCGGTCTGCAACCGCCCAACCCGGCCGAAATGCTCCTGTCGGAGAAGTTCGACGAATTCATGGCCGACCTGCGCAAACGCTACGACTACGTCGTCATCGACAGCGTGCCCGCCATGGCCGTGGCCGACGCGCTGATTACCGACCGCCTGGCCGACCTGACGATCTACGTGATCCGCGAAGGACTGCTGGACCGCCGGCAGCTGCCCGACATCGAAAAACTCTACCGCGAGAAGAAATTCCACAACATGAGCATCGTGCTCAACGGTTCGACCGGAGGCGCACGCCGCGGATACGGTTACGGATATGGCTACGGATACGGGTATGGTTACGGCTATGGATACGGCTACGGCGAAGACGAGAGCCAAAAGTCCTCGGCCGTCATCGACAGCCGCTACAACCTCACGCAACGGCTGAAAGATTTCTTGGGTCTGAACGATAAAAAGTAATACCGCAATGGCTATCCGGGATGCAATTATCGCCGTCGACTTCGACGGTACGGTCGTTACGCACGCCTACCCCCATATCGGCAACGACATCGGCGCCGTTCCCGTGCTGCGGGAACTGATCGGCAACGGTTGCCGGGTGATTCTCTACACGATGCGCAGCGGGAGACTGCTCGACGACGCCGTAGCATGGTTCGCCCGCAACGACATTCCGCTCTACGCCGTCAACGAGAACCCCGCACAGCGGGAGTGGACCGACTCGCCCAAGGTCTTCGCCGACCTCTACATCGACGACAGCGCGCTGGGATGCCCGATCAAGTTCGAAGACGGCATCAAACGCCCGTTCGTCAATTGGGTCAAGGTGCGGCAACGTCTCGTCGAAGAGGGCTTTCTCGACTGAGCCGGCCGGTACGCGCGAAACCCGCAGGGTACCCGTCTCATCTGCTCCGAGGGCGTTCGTGACGAACGCCCTCGGAGCATTTCGTAAAATCCTCCCCGATGCAGACGAACTCCCGAAACGGACGGAAACCGACTTTTCCCGGAGGTATTCTCTTCAAACTTTCAGCCCGCAGCCGATGATATTCTCCGCCGGCTGCGGGCTGTCGCCTTCCGGTTTTGCCGAAAGACGACAAACCATGCTCGACGACACAACAAAATGATACCGTTTTTTTCGGCCGAGCACCCTATTTTTCCGATTTCTCCGTTATTCAGGCAGCGCCGCAGATACGCTCTCCGGACAAAATGCGAACGAGCTTGCTTTTGCCTCCGGCTTATCCGCCTTTGGCTGACGCCTCGGATACTCGCGCCCGGCAAAATGCAAATAAATTTGCTTTCACGCCCGACTTTTTCGTATCTTTGGCTGACGCCTTAGATACTCCGTCTCGGCATAATCAAGCTGACGCTTGCTTCTGCGCTCGACTTTTCGTATCTTTGCGAAGATGTAGCGGCCAGGACGCGACGTGCAATCGCAGCGGGACGACGAGCCACACGCCGCCGCGTGCGGTTCGCGGTCCGTCGCCGGCGCTCAAAACTTGCGGAACATGAAAGGATTCTCACCGATCTCACGGGCATACAGGCGTCTGGTGCGCAAACACCGGTTGACGCTCCAGAACGAGGTGGACAACGCCGAGGAGTGGCACATGCACATCTCGGTCGTGCGTATCTTCGCAGCGTTACTGGCTTTCGTCCTGCTGCTCTTCATCCTGATTCTCTCGCTGGTGGCCTACACCCCCGTGCTGGAATTCCTGCCGGGCTACGAGGCCAACCGCTCGCGCGAAATGCTGCTGCAAAACATCATGCGGCTCGACTCGATCGAGCGGCAGATGACCCAGATGCGTACTTACAGCGACAACATCGCCCTCATCATGGAGGGCAAGACGCCCGTGGTACGCAACGTCGGCGGTCTCGACAGTATCAAGGCCGACAAGACGCTGGTGATGCCCTCGCGCGAGGATTCGCTCCTGCGCATCCAGATGGAGGGCGAAGGCCCCTACGGACTGGGAAAATCGCCGTCGCGCAAGACGCTGCGCGAAGCGATGGCCATGACCGCGCCGGTCGAAGGCATCATCACCGAAAAGTTCGACACCAAACTGGGGCAGTACGGCATCCGGATCGCCGCGGCGCCCGGATCGCAGGTATCGGCCGTCGACAACGGCACGGTCGTGCTGAGCCTGTGGAGCCCCGAAGAGGGCTACGTGGTGCAGGTGCAGCACGCCGACAACGTACTCTCGATCTACAAAAATCTCGCGCAGTCGATGGTCTCGACGGGCCAGCGGCTCCGCAGCGGCGAGGTGCTGGGATACAGCAACGACCCGCAGGCCGAAGGCACCGACTCGAAACTCTTCGGCTTCGAACTGTGGAGCGACGGCAAGCCCGTCGATCCCGAAGGTTACATCGTATTCTAATGGAACATTCCGCCGGAAAGGCCCCACGCATGAAACAACGTATCGCCCTGCTCGGTTCGACCGGTTCGATCGGCGTCCAGACGCTCGACATCGTCCGCGAGAACTCCGAACTGTTCGAAATCACCACGCTCACCGCGCACCGCAACTGGGAGGCGCTGGCCCGTCAGGCCGAGGAATTCGCGCCCGATTCGGTGGTCATCGCCGACGACTCGAAATACGACGCGCTGCGACGCGCGCTGGCCGACCGCCCCGTCAAGGTCTACGCGGGTGCCGACGCGATCCGGCAGGTAGTGCAGGCCGACACGGTCGACACGGTGGTCAACGCGCTGGTGGGATACGCGGGTCTGCTGCCCACGGTGGCCGCCATCGAAGCGGGCAAGAAAGTCGCGCTGGCCAACAAGGAGACGCTCGTCGTGGGCGGCGACTACGTCATGCGGCTGGCCGCCGAGCGACGGGTGCCTATCCTGCCGATCGACTCCGAACATTCGGCCATCTTCCAATGTCTGGTGGGCGAAGCGTCGCCCACACGGCGGCTGATCGTCACCTGTTCGGGCGGTGCACTGCGCGACGTACCGCGCGAGCGGCTCGCCGAAGTGACTGTCGAACAGGCCCTGCGACACCCGCAGTGGCGCATGGGAGCCAAGATCACGATCGATTCGGCGACGCTCGTCAACAAGGGATTCGAAGTGATCGAAGCCCGCTGGCTCTTCGGGATGCCGGCCGAACGAATCTCGGTGCTGATCCACCCGCAGTCGGTGGTACACTCGATGGTCGAGTTCGAAGACGGCGCGATCAAGGCGCAGCTCGGCACGCCCGACATGCACCTGCCCATCGGCTTCGCGCTGCTCTTCCCCCGCCGCGCCGCACGGGCCGCGGAGCAGTTCAGCTTCGCCGACAACCCGACGCTCACCTTCGCGGAACCCGACCGCCAGAAATATCCGGCGCTCGACATGGCCTACGACTGCCTGCGGCGCGGCGGCACGGCGGCCTGCACGATGAACGGCGCCAACGAAGTGGCCGTCGCCGCGTTCCTGGCCAAACGGTGCGGCTACCTCGACATCGTGCGCACAATCGAACATGCACTCGAAGAAGCGACCTTCGTCGCGCGGCCGACGCTCGACGACTACGCCGCATCGGACGCCGAGGCGCGCCGCATCGCACGCGAATTTCTGAAAATCTAACACATCGATAATGGACATTCTCATCAAAGTCATTCAGCTTTTCCTCTGCTTCACCCTGCTCGTGGGCATTCACGAACTGGGACACTTTCTCATGGCGCGCGTGTTCGGCATCCGCGTCGAAAAGTTCTACATCTTCTTCGATCCGTGGTTCTCGCTCTTCAAGTTCAAGCGCGGCGGCACGGAGTACGGCGTGGGCTGGCTGCCGCTGGGCGGTTACGTCAAGATCGCCGGCATGATCGACGAAAGTCTCGATACGGAGCAGATGAAGCAGCCCGTCCGGCCCGACGAGTTCCGCGCCAAACCGGCGTGGCAGCGTTTTCTGGTAATGATCGCCGGCATCGTGATGAACATCCTGCTGGCCGTGGCCATCTACTGCGGCATCTGCTACACGTGGGGCGAAAAATATTTCGCCAACGAAGACGCCGTCTACGGCTACACCTTCAACACGGCGGCACAGGGGCTAGGCTTCGAGAACGGCGACAAAATCATCTCGATCGACGGAGAGCCGATCGACGACGTGAACGCCATCGCCATGACGCTGCTGCTGACCGAGAGCGACCGCACGGTCGTCGTCGAACGCGACGGCCGCGAAGAGCGCTTCACGATCCCCTTCGAGCAGCTCGTCGACTTCCGCCGCTCGAAGGGCTACGAAGAGATGCTGATGCTGCGCACGCCCTTCCGCATCGACAGCGTAGCCTCCCCCGCCGCCCTCGACGCAGGGCTGCGCGCCGGCGACGAGGTGGTCGCCCTCAACGGCGAACGCCACATCGAATTCGCGGAGTACGTCGGGCTGCTGGCCGACCACAAGTCGTCCGACGTGCAGCTCACCGTCGTGCGCGGCGATTCGACGGCCGTGTTGACCGTACCGGTCAACGCCGACGGCAAGATCGGCGTCACGGTAGCCCGCCACGACTACCGCCTGCGCACGAAGGAGTACACCTTCTGGCAGTCGATCCCCGCCGGCATCCGGCGCACGGGCAGCGTGATCGCCAACTACTGGGAACAGCTCAAACTGATCGTGCAGCCCAAAACCCAGATGTACGAGGAGCTGGGCGGATTCATCGCCATCGGCAGCATCTTCCCCTCGGCGTGGAACTGGCAGGATTTCTGGTCGAAGTGCGCCTTCATTTCGATCATCCTGGCCATCATGAACATCCTGCCCATTCCGGGGCTGGACGGCGGCCATGCGATCTTCACGCTGTGGGAGATGATCACGGGACGCAAACCGAGCGACCGCTTCCTCGAAGCGGCGCAGTACGTCGGACTGGCGATCATCCTCGTGCTGCTGGTCTACGCCAACGGCAACGACATCTACCGCTTCTTCATCAAATAACCAGGATCCTGCACCGAATTTTTCGGCCGTCCTCCGCCCCTTTAAGGCGGCCGAACGGGTTGCCGTCGGCACCCGTACTAAAACGCAAAGAGATGGCAAAGGTCAAAAAAGCATATTTCTGCAAGGAGTGCGGCTACGAGGCGCCCAAATGGATGGGACGCTGCCCCGCCTGCGGGGAGTGGAACACCTTCACCGAAGAGATCGTCGCAAGGGAGAGCGGTTCGGTCCCCGCCGCGATAACCTCAGCGCTGCCCCGCAGCACCCCGCAGCGCGTCGGCGAGATCCGCTCGAACGACCGGCCGCGGCTCGACCTGGGCAACGCCGAGGTCAACCGGGTGCTGGGCGGCGGTCTGGTTCCCGGATCGCTCGTGCTGCTGGGCGGCGAACCGGGCATCGGCAAATCGACGCTCAGCCTGCAAATCGCACTGGCCGACAACGGGTTGAAAACCCTCTACGTCTCGGGCGAGGAGTCGGCCGAGCAGATCAAGATGCGCGCCGACCGTATCGGCATTGGCAACGACACCTGCATGGTCTACTCCGAGACGCTGCTCGAAAACATCATGGCGCAGCTCGAAGAGCAGCGCCCCGACCTGGTGATCATCGACTCGATCCAGACGATCTACACCGATCTGGTCGAGTCGTCGGCCGGCAGCGTGTCGCAGATCCGCGAATGCGCCGCCACGCTGCTCAAATACGCCAAGGGATCGGGCACCTCGATCTTCATCATCGGCCACATCACCAAGGAGGGCGCCATCGCCGGCCCGAAGATTCTGGAACACATCGTCGACGTGGTGTTGCAGTTCGAGGGCGACAACAATCAGGTTTACCGCATCCTGCGCGGCATCAAGAACCGTTTCGGCGCGACGTTCGAGATCGGCGTCTTCGAGATGCTCGACGCCGGCCTGCGGCCGGTGGGCAACCCCTCCGAAATCCTGCTCACGCACTACGACGCACCGCTGAGCGGCATCGCCGTCGGCGCCTCGGTCGACGGTATACGCCCCTACCTGATCGAGGTGCAGGCGCTCGTCTCGAACGCCGCCTACGGCACGCCCCAGCGCACGGCCACGGGCTTCGACTACAAACGCATGTCGATGCTACTGGCCGTGTTGGAGAAGCGCGTGGGGATGAAGATGTACACCAAGGACGTCTTCCTCAACTTCGCGGGCGGCTTCAAGGTCGCCGATCCGGGGCTGGATCTGGCCATCATCGCCGCCGTAATTTCGTCGTACTACGACCGTCCGATCGGCGAGGGCATCTGCTGCGCGGGCGAAGTCGGGCTTTCGGGCGAGGTGCGCCCCGCCCCCCGCACCGAGCAGCGCATCAGCGAGGCGGCGCGGCTGGGCTTCCGCCGCATCGTCGTCTCGGGCTACCTCCCCAAAGGCGCCAAACGCCCCAAAGGCATCGAGGTGGTGGCGATCAACAGCATCGACCAGCTGCCCCGGGCGCTCTTCATCAACGAGGAGTAACAAAAACGAACGCAGCGGCCGGATTACCGACCGCTGCGTTTTTCGTGAAAGACACCCCGCTCAATCGAGCAACCCCGCCGCCTTGCGGTATTCCAACCAACGCAGATAACCGTCGATACGCGCCTCGACCTCCGTCCGGTGCGCCTGCTGCCACATGGCCTGCGCTTCGAGATGATCCGACAGCGTCTCCACGCCGGCCTCGTACTGGCGGCGGCTCAGCCGCAGGTTCTCGTCGGCCGCGGCGAGCGACGACTCGGCCAGCCGGATTTCGAGCTGCGCTTCGTCGAGGTTGTTCGCTGCCTGCGTCGCTTCGAGTTGCAGCAGCTCGCCGCCGTCGAGACGCTCCGCCTGCGCCTGCTCGAACCGCGCCCGTGCCGACCGTACCTTGTTCGAGCGGCCGCCGAAGTGGAAGATCGGCACCGACACCTGTACGCCGGCCGTGAAGGCCCAGCCGCCCAACAAGTTCTGTCCGTTCAGTTCGACGCCGTGCAGGTAGCCGTAATTGCCCACCAGCCCCACCTGCGGCAACCGCTCGCTGCGCGCCAGGCGCAACTGTTCGCGCGCCAGCTCGGCCTTCCGGTCGAGAAGCCGGTATTCGGGACGCGCCATAAGGTCGGCGGCGGGCACCGGCGTCGACGGCAGGTCGGGCAGATCGTCCGCCACCTCGATCCGGTCGGTCAGCGGACGGCCGATCAGGTGGCAGAGATTCATCGTCGCCAGCCGCAGTGCATTCTCCGTCCGCCGCAGGTTCAATTCGCTCTCGTTGAGTTTCACCCGCACCTTCAACACGTCGTTCTGCGGTTTGAGGCCATGCTTGCGTGCACTCTCGACCGAACGCAGCAACTCCGTGAGCAGCGCATGGTAACGTTCGGCCACCTGCCGCATCTCACGCGCACGGATCACCGAAGCGTAGGCCCGCGACGTCGAGACGATCACCTCCGATCGGGTCAACCGCCGGTTCTGCTCCGCCATTTCACTGCCGATCCGCGCCATGCGATAACCCGTGCGCACCTTGCCGCCCATGTAGAGGGGCTGTTCGAGCATTATGCCGCCGCCGTAGACCCAACCCACCTCGTAGGCGAGGTTCAGGCCGGGGAAGAGCGCCGTACCGCCCGTGGGCATCCCGTCGACACCCAGCACGGGCAACGCGCCGCCGGCGATGTCCAGCCCGCCGTCGGCCGTCGAATAGAGCCCCGTCCCCGTCGCTGAGAACGAAGGAAAGAAATTGGCCCGCGCGCTGCGGAAGTCGAACTGCGCCGCCGCCAACTGCCGGTCGGCCGCCGCCAGCGCCTTGTTGTTCGCCTCGGCCTGCTCGATGCAGGCATCGAGCGTCAGCCGCGTCTGCGCGAAGGGTGCGCAAGGCAATCCCGCGAGCGTGAGTATGATAAGAAGACGTTTCATCGATCTATCCTGATTTTAAAGAACAACGCATAGAGAATCGGCACGAAGAAGAGCGTGGCGAAGGTGCTGAACAGCAGTCCGCCCATGATCGTCGCGGCCATCGACCCGAACATGGCGTCGCCGAGCAGCGGAATCATGCCCAGAATGGTCGTGAGCGAAGCCATCATCACCGGCCGCAGACGGCTTTCCGAACTGGAAACGAGCGCCGAGGCGGGATCGGCGCCGGCGGCGATCTGCGCGCCGATCTCGTCCATGAGCACGATGCAGTTCTTCATCATCATGCCCACGAGCCCCAGTGCACCGACAATGGCGCAGAAGGTGAAGACCTTGCCCGTAAGCAGCATCGCCCCCACCACGCCGATGCCCAGCAGCGGAATGCAGCAGAGAATAACGGCCGGCTTGCGGTAGTCGCCGAAGAGCAGGATCAGGATGGCGATCATCAGCACGACGCCGAGCGGCACGTTCTTGAAAAGGTAGCGCATCGTCTCGTCGCTGGCGCCCTTCTCACCCTCCCACGACAGTGCGTATCCGGACGGAAGCGGAATCGCCTCGATCCGTTCGGCGACGGCCAGCCGCGCCGCCTCGGTCTCGATGCCGGGCGCAGGCGAGCACATTACCCGCTGGGCGCGCTGACCGTTGTAGCGCGGAACGACGGGATCCTCCCACTCGACCTGTACGCCGCGGCTCACCTGTTTCAGCGGCACGGTATGCAGGACGGATTCCAGCAACTCGCTGCGGTCGATCGCTCCCGATTTGAGTTTGAGGAGCAGCTCCTCGTCGAACAACCCCGCCAGATTGGGCATCATCGGGAAGACCGGCACGTTTTCCAGGTTGTCGACCGGCTTCCCGTCGGCCTCCGTACATTTGAGATAGATCGTATTCTTGTGCGTCCCCTCGTAGAAAGCCCCGACAGGAATACCGCCCGCAGCCGACAGCATCGAGACGGCGATATCCTGCCGGCTCAACCCCATGCGCCGTGCGGCCGACTGGTCGTAGTCGATGTTCAGCACCGGAATGCGCGGCTCCCAGTCGGTCGTAATCAGACACACCTCGGGCGTGCGCTCCATGATGCAGCGCGCACTGTCGGCCAACCGGTGCAGCACGGCCGGATCGGGCCCCGTGAACTGCACCTCGATCGGGTACTTCTTGAACATCAGGTTGTAGCGCTTCAACTTGACGTAGGCATCGGGATAGCGATCCGAAAGCGTCTGCTGGATGTCGTCGATATTGCGTTCCAGCGCCTCCGGAGACTCGAAATCGATAATCAGCTCGCCGTACGAAAGCGACGGCGTGGCGATGCTGCGCACCAGATTGTAGCGCGCCGGCGTGCCGCCGATCGAAGCGGCCACCGAGCGGATCTCCGGACGGCTCTTCAAATAGCGGCGGATCTCCTCCAAATCGGCCTTCACGCGGGTCGAATTCGTCCCCTCGGGCAGTTTGTACTCCATATAGAGCTGGTCGTAGACCATATCGGGGAAGAAGCCCTGACGCATGTAACCGTAGCCCCAGACGCTCAGCCCCACCAGCACGAGCGCCATGGCGATCGACGACCAGCGATGCCGCAGGCCGAAGCCGAGCGCCGCACGCAGCCAGCGGTAGACGGCGCTGTCGTAGAGCGTCGCGCCGCCGGCCGGAGCAGCAGGTTGACCGAGCCATGCGTCGGCCATGAGCGGCACATGCACCAGCGCCAGCACCCAGCTCAGCAGCAGCGACACGGCCAGCACGATGAACAGATCGCGCACGTAGACACCCGCCGTATCGGGCGAGAGGAAGATCGGCAGGAACGAAAGGATGGCGATCAGCGTCGCGCCCAGCAGCGGCATCGCCGTCTTCCGGCCGATGGCCGTCATCGCCTCGCGGCGCGGTTTCCCGAGTTTCAGGTCGATCAAGATGCCGTCCACGATCACGATGGCATTGTCGACCAGCATTCCCATGGCCAGGATGAACGCCGCCAGCGACACGCGCTGCATCGTTCCGTCGGCCATCCCCAGAATCAGGAACGATCCCACGACGGTCACCACCAGACTGATGCCGATGATCATTCCGCTGCGGAAACCCATCGTAAGCATCAGAATGGCCACGACGATCACCACCGACTCGATCAGGTTTATCAGAAACGTCCCCAGCGCATCCTTGACCCGCTCGGGCTGGTAGAAAATCTTGTGGCAGGCGACTCCCGCAGGGAAGCGCTCGGCCTGCAACTCGGCCAGACAGCGTTCCACCTCGGCCCCGACCTTGACGATGTCGCTGCCCGAAGCCGCCGCGACGGCGATGCCGAGCGCACGCTGCCCCTCGTAGGACATCTCGTTGCGCACGGGTTCGGCGTAGCCGTGCTCCACGCGCGCGATGTCGCACAACCGCAGCTGGTCGTCCTCGTGCCCCTGGATGACCATGCTCTCGATCTCCTTCACGGCGCGGAACTTGTCGGCGACGGCCACGCGGATGCGGTCGGGCCCGTTGTCGTAATATCCGGCATAGTAGACGTTGTTCTGCCCGTTGAGCGTCGCCAGCGCCTCGGCCGGACTGACGCCGAGCATCGCCATCTTTTCGGGCAGGATCGAAATGTCGATGCACTCTTCGCGTTCGCCATAGATCTCGACACGCGCCACACCGTCCAGATCGCCCAGCTCGCGTTTGAGCAGGCCGGCATAATCCGACAGCTGCCGCTCCGTAAGACCGTCGCCCGTGAGCGCATAGAGCATTCCGTAGACCAGTCCGAAGTCGTCCTGCACGACGACCGACGTTCCCGACGGCAATCGCCGCTGGACGTCGGAAGCCTTGCGGCGCAGCATGTCCCAGCACTGTTCGACGTCGGCGTCGCGCACCGTGCTTTTCAACTCCACCTCCAAAATCGCCAGATCGTTGAACGACGAGCTGGTCACGCTCTCCACCTCGCCCATGGTGCGGATGTTCTTCTCCAACGGATCGGTCACCTCCAACTCCATTTCATGCGCCGAAGCGCCGGGGCGCGTCGCTATGACCATCGCCAGCTTGACCTTGATTTCGGGGTCTTCGAGCTTCGACATGTCGTAGGCCGAGAGGATGCCGCCGACCAGAAGGACGGCGACGACGAAATAGACGAGCTTCCGATTGGCGAAAGCCCATTTCCCGAAATCGATCATAGCAATCCTCCCACGTTTGTTTTCGTCACACCCGGCAGGGGCGCCACCTTCTCGCCTTCACGCAGCCGGTGCACGCCCGACGTGACGATCCGCTCGCCGGCCGCAAGTCCCGCTCCGACGACCGCTTCGCCGCCGGTCTGCAACCGCTCGACCCGTACCTCGCGGCTCACGACCGTACTGTCCTCCCGGCAGATCCAGACGCACGTCCGGTCGCCGTCGTCGAAGAGCGCGACGGCCGGCACGGCCACCTGCGCAGCCCCCGAAGGCCGGCATACGATGGTCACCATCGTATTCATACCCGGCGACGGGAGCGGCCGCAAATCGGCCGGAACGCCCAGCCGCAGCGTATAGAGCTGGTTGGCGTTGGCCTTCGGGCTGATGCTCCGCAGCCGCAGCGGAATCCGCTTGCCGGGCCAGAAGTCGAAGGCCGCCTCGAAGCCGTCGAATTCGCTGCGGCGGACATACTCCGAGCCGGGGATATTGATCTCGATTTCGGGAGCCTCCGCCGACACGACGGTCAGCACGGGCATTCCTGCCCCGACGACGGTCGAAGGGTCGAACAACCGCTTCTGCACATACCCGTCGAAAGGCATACGGATCTCGGTATCGGCGAGCTGGTTCCGACTGTTTTCGTATTTGGCCGTGATCTGTTGCAGTCCGTAACGCGCCTTGTCGTAGGCGTCGGGCGTAGCTGCTCCGTCGGCATAGAGCGCCATTACGCGCTCCGCTTCGGCCTTGACGCGCTTGTACTCGGCCTCGGCGGCTTCGGCTTGAAGCCGGTAATCGCGAGCATCGAGCGCCGCGAGCGGCGCCCCGCGCCGGACGAACTCCCCCTCTTCGGCGAAAATCGTTCGGAGCGTCCCGCCGACCTTGAACGCCGCATTGACCTCCTGCGCCGCCCTGACGCAGCCGGGAAACTGCACCGTCCGCGGCGTACCGTAGACACCCACGGTATCGATGCGTACGATAGGCAGCCGCACCGCACCCTCCGGCCGGCCCGAACAGCCGCAACAACAGGCGAGCAGGCAGACCATCCCCATGAATTGATTTCGTCTTTTCATACCTCACTGAATTTGATGCAAATGTACCGAAGCGCGCATCCATCGAAAAGAATGATATGGATGCAGCATTGTCCGATCCGTACGATTTTCGTAAAAATAAGCAAAAAATCGGTCGATATGAACCGGATTATTCGTTATTTTGCACGAAATTGAAACAAAAATGGACACACCTGTTACTCCTTCCATCGGATTGTTCCATGCCGACAAGCAGACTGTCGAAGCACTGGGGCCGGTCGTTCAACTCGCCAAAAGCGGATTTTTCTACTGCACCCAGGGAGAGATGAGCCTGGTGTTGGGCAACCGCGCTTTCGAAATTCACCGGGGCGACATCTATATCTACCCGCCCCTCTCCAAGACCTATATCCGTATGCTCAGCGACGATCTGCACGGCACGGTGGGCGTGGCGGACTTCGATTTCGTCTTCACGCTGGCCAACTCGATCTCCAACACGCAGAACCACCTCTACATGCGGGAAAATCCCTGCATCTCGCTCAACGACGAGCAGCGCCGGCGCATCGAAGAACTGATCGAACTGATCTGGCGCCGCGAACGGTCACAGGGCTCTCGCAGCACGAATGAGAATAACCGTCTCATCTACAACCAACTGCTCTCGTCGCTCGGCAAGGCGCTCTGCTGCGAAATCGCCGAGGCCTACTTTTTCAACCATCCGATCCAGCCGCTCAAACAGGATCGCAAGGACCGGATTTTCCAGAGTTTCATCTTCTCGCTCTCCCAGAATTTCCGCACGCACCACAGCGTTTCGTTCTACGCCGCGGAGCAGTGCCTCACCCCGCGCTATTTCTCCACGATCGTCCGGGAAAAATCGGGCCGCAACGCCCTGCAATGGATCATGATGTTCATTATCGCCGAGGCGAAGAAGCTGCTCTCCGATCCCGATCCGAGCATCAAGGAGATCGCCGAAACGCTGGGATTCTCCAACCAGTCCTTCTTCGGCCGCTATTTCAAGCAATACGTCGGTCTCTCGCCGATGGCATTCCGCTCCTCCGGCGCGGAGGAGTAACGCACGAACGAAGCGAGGGGCGGAACGAACTTCGTTCTGCCCCCTGTATTTCGGCCCTCCCCGCACGGTAGTGCGGCCATCCCGTCAAAGAATCATCCACGCCAGCTCGTCGCGCAGATAGGCACCGCCGCGCGAGTCGGGAAGCCGCTCGATCATCCGTGCGAGCCGCTCCGGTGCGATACGGGCCGACGCCGACTGAACGAATGCCGCCGCACCGCGCGCCAGTCGCAGATCGTCGGGACAGGCGGCCACCGCATCGGGCACGGCCTCGACGACCGCCGCCGCGTCGAACTCCTGCACCCGCGCACGCGCCAGCGCCATCAGCGCCGCATAGCGTTCGGCACCGCTTCCAGCCCGCAGCCATCGCCCGCACAGCGTATCCAGTACGGGACGGCCGCAGCGGCTCAGCAGACGCAGCGCCAGCTCTTCGATCAACTCCTCCGGCATCCGCCCGACGAACCACTCGTCGACATTGTCCGGCGTCACCGAAGCGGGATCGGCGATCGTCAGCGCAGCCATCCGCAGTTCGCGGACATCCTGCCGGTAAAGGAATCGCGCGAACGCATGATCCGTCCCTACCCGACCGGCGATCGCGCGGATCGCAGGGATACTGACGCCGTAGTTGAGGCCGTAGCCGCCCTCGCCGCGCTGCATCGACTCGGCCACCGCGCCGTTCATCTCGCGGCGCAGCTCGCCGAGCAGCGCCGCCATGCGTGCCGTATGGTTCGTCATTTCTTGGACGGAAGCGCCAGTTCCACGTCGCGGCCGAATTCGAAGAGCGGCAGCGTAGCGCGCGTCAGCTCCTCCGTCCCGCAATAGACCGTGCAGACCACGTCGGCCGCCACGCGGTAGGTCGCCGTGCGCGCCGCCTTGGGCGAAGCGGGCGTAAGGGAGAACGAACCGTCGCTCTCCTTGTCGAGCTGCAACAGCACCACGTCGCCCGTCAGGTCGTTGCCGGGCAGCAGCCCCCGATCGGGCGAAAAGCGGCAGAGGATGTATTTCTGCTTGCCGGCATCGGGCACGACGGTGATCCGTTCGACGGAGGTCGTCGTCACCCGCTTGCCGAGGAACAATTCGGTATAGGCCTGCTCCTGCCGGTCCAGCTCCGCCAATGCGGCTTGCAGGCCGGCGCCGAAGACATGCTCTCCCGCCTCGCTGGTAATCAACTCCATGCGGTGACGGCGAATTGCGAAGAGCGTGTTGGCGGCATTGCGTGCCGCCGTTTCGAGCGACTCGTCCACGAGCGAACGCTTATCGAAGGGAACCCGCGAGAAGGTCTCGGCATCGCCCAGATAGGAGGTGGCGCGCACCTCGCCGGCGGGAACTTCGGAGGCCGTCGTCGCGTCGCGATCGAGCAGCGCTACGCGCGCCGCCTTGACCGAATAGAGCGTCTTGTCGCTCAGCGCGCCGCGCACACCCAGGAATTTCTGTGCGTAACGGGCGTAGGGCCCCACGGTGACGACCTCCTTCTCGACGGTCAGATCGACCGCCAGCGGCGAGGTCGGAATACCCACCTCGACACGGCCGTTCTCCTCGAAAGCCCCCGCACGGGCCACGCGATAACTCTGCGCCGAGGCGCTTCCCACGGTGAGCGCGGTGCAGCACAGCAGCGAAACAAGTGTTTTCATAACCAATTCAATTTGTCGATTCACAAATATAACCATTTTCCCGCCCCGATCAAAATTTGAGGTAGAAATCCCCCGTCAGCCGCCGGTACTCCTCCGTGAAGCGGCCGGGCGCCTCCTCGATCACCAGCCGGTCGGTGCGAAGCTCCGCCGCATCGCCGCGGACGAACTCCATCAGGCAGCGCTTCACCCCGCTGCGGGGTGTCGACCACACCTCGGTCAGCCGCCGCAGCGCCAGCCGGCCGCGCGCCTGCTCGCGGAACCGCTGTGCCTCGACCGCCGGCAGGATGACCGCCAGACGCCCCTCGGGCGCAAGCAGCCGGCAGGCGGCGGCGATCAGCTCGCCGTGCGTGAGCGCGACGGTATGGCGTGCCGTGGTGCGCCCCGCGTCGGGCGGCAGCAGCGAACGGTCGTAATAAGGCGGATTGGAGACCACCAGATCGAACGGCTCCTCCGGCCGGTACTCCTGCACCGGCGCGCAACACGTCGTCACACGCCCGCCCCACGGCGAACGGTCGGCGTTCGCCCGCGCCTGCTCCGCGCAGGCCGCATCGATGTCGAGCGCCGTGACGCCGGCCGCAGGCGACCGCTGCGCCAGCATCAGGGCGATCACGCCCGTGCCCGTGCCCACGTCCAGCAGCAGCCGGTCGGCGGCGCCGAGCGCGACCCACGCCCCCAGCAGCACGCCGTCGGTGCCTACCTTCATCGGGCAGGCGTCCTGTTCTATCGTAAATCGTTTGAAACGAAACATATCCTCATTTCAGAAATCCGTCGATCCCCGCGCCGAACAGCGCGAAGTCGTACCGCACGGGGTCGTCGGCGTCGAACGTGCGCAGCGCCGCGGTGATCTCCTCCACGGCCCGCCAGTCGTTCTGCCGCCGCGCGAGCAGCCCCAGCGCACGGCCCATGTTGCCGGTATGCAGGTCGAGCGGCAGATAGAGCGCCGAGGGCGGAATCGTGCGCCACAGACCGAAATCCACGCCCCGGTCGTCGTGCCGCACCATCCAGCGGAAATACATGCACAAACGTTTGCAGGAGGCGCCCCGCTCGATCGACGAAACGTGTTTGCGACACCGTTCGGGGTGTTCCGTGCGGAAAAACTCCTCGCGGAAGGCCGCCAGCACGCGGCGCATGTCGCCCGTGGAGGCATAGCTCGCCTCGACGAAACGGCCCAGACCGCCGTGCCGTTCGCAGATCGCACGGATCGAACGAACGAACTGGATGAGATCGCCGCCGTTGAAAGTGCGGTGGACGAACCCTGAGAGCTTCGCCAACTCGCGCTCGGAGGCGTTGCGGACGAAATCGTGCGGCGCATCGTCGAGAAAGTGCATCATGCGCAAACCATTGCGCACGATCATGGGACGGCTGCCCCACGCGATCGTCGCCGCGAGGAATCCCGCGATCTCGCGGTCGTCGCGCGACGCGAAGCAGTGCGGCACGGCGATCGGGTCGGCCGAGATGAACTCCTCGCGGTCGTACCGGTCCCAAAGCCGTTCGAGCAGATCGTGCAACTCTTCGCGTTCCATCGTCATCCTACGATCCGGCCGTCGCTCATCGTGATCGTCCGGTCGGCACGCGCCGCCAGACTCTCGTCGTGCGTGACGATGACGACGGTCTGTCCCAGCCGCTCGCGCAGCTCGAAGAAAAGCCGGTGGATCTCCTCGCGGTTGTGCGTATCGAGATTGCCCGAAGGTTCGTCGGCCAGCAGCACCGAAGGCGAGTTGATCAGCGCACGGGCAATGGCCGCGCGCTGCTGCTCGCCGCCCGACAACGCGGCGGGTTTGTGGTCGCGGCGTGCCGCGAGACCCATCAAATCGAGCAGCTCCGCCGCCCGCGCCCCGACTTCGCGCCGGTCGCGCCCTCCGATCAGCCCCGGCAGGCAGACGTTTTCGAAAGCGGTGAACTCGGGCAGCAGGTGATGGAACTGGAAGACGAAGCCGACACGACGGTTGCGGAAACGCGACAACTCCCTGTCCGACAAAGCAAACGGATCGACGCCGCCGAGCGTGACGCGCCCGCCGTCGGGGCGCGTGAGCGACCCGATGATCTGCAACAGCGTCGTCTTGCCCGCGCCGCTGGCGCCGACGATCGATACCACCTCGCCGCGCACCACTTCGAGCGACACGCCGCGCAACACCTCCAACGCACCGTAGCGTTTGCGGAGCCCTTCGGCCCGGATCATCACCTCGCGCTCCGTCATGCCTGCATGAATTGATCGAACATCCGTACCACCTCGACGGCTTCGCGCGTATCGTGCGCCCGCAGAATCACGGCCCCCTGCCGCAGGCACTCCCAGTGGAGCGCCGTCGTACCGTTGAGCGCCTCGGCGGGCGTCGTACCGAGCAACTTGTAGATCATCGACTTGCGCGACACGCCCGCCAGCACGGGATAGCCCAGCTCCGCGAGGCGGTGCAGGCCGCGCAGCAGTTCGTAGTTCTGTTCGAGCGTCTTGGCGAAACCGAAACCGGGATCGACGACGATGCGGCGGACCCCCCGCTCGCGCAATTGTGCCGTCCGTTCGCGGAAATAGTCCACCACCTCCGCCACGATGTCGCGGTAGTCGGTCATTGACTGCATCGTGCGGGGGTTGCCCTTCATGTGCATGGCCACGTAGGGCACGTCGTGCTCGGCCGCCACGTCGACGATGAGCGGATCCAGCTCGCCGGCCGAAATATCGTTGATGATCACCTTGCCGTATTTATGGATCACCCGCGCGGCCACGCTCGAACGGAACGTATCGATCGATACCGGCAGATCGGGCGAGAGCGACCGCACGGCCCCGACCCCCAGATCGACGCGCCGCCACTCCTCCTCGGGCGACACCTCGTCGGCACCCGGGCGCGACGAATAACCGCCCACGTCGATCACCGAAGCGCCCGCCTCGACGGCTTCGCGCACACGGCGTTCGACATCGAGCCAGTCAGGCGTGCGGCTGCCGGCGAAAAAAGAGTCGGGAGTGACGTTGACGATGGTCATCACCTGACGACGTGAAAAATCGAGATTAATTTCCTGCTGCTTCATAACGGAATCGACGGTCGCACTCGGCCACATCGGCGGCCAAATCCTCCCTGTTGATATTGACAATGGTATAATCGGCCCGTGCGCTCAGCACGTCGTCGGAGAGCTGCGCGGCCATGCGGCGGCGAATCTCCGCAGCCGAAGCGCCGTCGCGGGCGTTCACACGCACGAGCCGCAGCTCCTCCGGCGCGACGACGGCCACCACGCGATCCACCGCAGCGTCCATGCCCGACTCGTAGAGAATCGCACATTCGAGCACCACGTAGGGCTCGGCAATCCGTTCGGCGGCCCACCGCTCGAAATCGCGCTTCACGCAGGGGTGCACCAACGCTTCGAGCCGAGCCAGGGCGCGCCGGTCGCCGAAGACGGTCGCGGCCAGGTAGCGACGGTTCAGCACGCCGTCCCGGAACGTCTCGTCGCCGAACGCCTCGACGAGCGCAGCACGCAGCGAAGGATCTTCGCCCATCAGGCGCTTGGCCTCGCTGTCGCTGTCGTAGACCGGCACGCCCCGTTCGGCGAAGAGCCGGCAGACCGTCGACTTGCCGCTCCCGATCCCCCCCGTAACGCCTACCCGGATCATTCCTCGACAGGCAGTTTAATGGGCGGAATATTGCGCACGGCGACGACCTTCACGTCGCTGTAATGCACCGAAATGGCATTTTGCAACGACTGCGGGTCGATGACGATGTACCCCTCCTCGTCGGGCGAAGGGGCGTAATCGAGTTCCGAGAGCGGAATGCGCAGCGAATTGCGCATGTAGACCATGCGGCTGAAAAGGTTCGTCCCCAGCCCCTCGATCACGCAGACGACCTCGAACTCCTCGCCGTCGACATTCACCTGAACCGTTTTATCGGTAGTATAGGTATAGTTCAACTTGGCGATATACCACAACACGAACGACGCCACGAGCATCGCGACGAAAACCGGCGAGATGTACTTCCGCAACCACTGCCTCAGATTATCGAACATAACTCTTTATCTTGGCTCGGACGAAGCGCGCGTCGGGAAGGAAATCAGGAATATCCTCTCCTGCCGAAGCGAACCCGCCGAGCGGGAACTTACTTATGGGCAAAGATACGAATAAGCGAGGGCAATGTCAAATTTATTTGAACATTGCCGAGCGGAAGTATCTTCGGCGTCAGCCAAAGATACGATTAAGCCGAGTGCAATGCAAATTTATTTGAGCATTGCCGAAGCGGAATATCTAAAACGGAGTTAAAGATACGAAAAGTCGGGCGCAGAAGCAAGCGTAAGTTCGATTATTCCGAGACGCAGCCTTCGATAACGACAAAAAACGGACTGCATAGGTTGCAGTCCGTTTTCAATCGAAAGTCCGCTTCCGCGGGGATGTCGGCACCCTACTCCTTACCCTTGTTCTTGATCGACTCGGGCATCAGATCGAACGAGAGCGGAGTGGCGATGAACCACGACGAGTAGGTACCGATCGCTACGCCGCACAGCAGAGCGAAGATGAAACCTCGGATGGTCTCGCCGCCGAAGAGGAAGATCGCAACCAGCGTGACGAGCGTCGTACCCGACGAGTTGAAGGTACGCGCCATCGTCGAGCTGGTGGCGTTGTTGATATTGTCGCGCAGGCTCCGTTTCGGATAGAGCGCGATGTACTCGCGGATGCGGTCGAAGATCACCACCGTGTTGTTGATCGAATAACCGATCACGGTCAGGATCGCAGCGATGAAGGCCTGGTTGATCTCCAAGTTGAACGGCATGACGGCATACAGCATCGAGAAGAGACCGATGACGATCAGCGCGTCGTGCGCCAGCGAAAGCGTGGCGCCCGTCGCCCACTGCCATTTCTTGAACCGCAGGGTGATATAGAGCCCGATGGCGATCAGCGAGAAGAAGACGGCATAAATTGCGTTGTAGGTCATGTCCTTGGCGATCGACGGGCCGATCTTGTCGGCCGAAACGATACCGTAGGGGCTGAGCTGCGTATTGCGGAAATCGGCGAAGGTGACGGCCGTCTTGTAGTACTTCTTCACGGCGTCGTAGAGCAGCCGGTTGATTTCGTCGGTCGCCTCGTCCGAAGCGTCGTCGTACTTGTACTGCGTCACGATACGCACCTGGTCGCCGTCGCCGCCGTACTGCTTGATTTCGAGGCTGACGTTGGCGTTGTCGGCGTTTTCGATCTGCGCGAACTGATCCTCGACGGATGCACGCACCTGCTCCACCGAAACCGGCTGGTCGAAGAGCACGACGTACGAACGGCCGCCCGTGAACTCCACGCCGCGGTTCAGGCCGAAGACGGCGAACGAGATGAACGACAGCACGATGACCGTACCCGAAATGGCGTAGGAATACTTGCGCTTGCCCACGAAGTCGAAATGGATGTTGTTGAGCCAGTTCTCCGACCACTTGCGCGAGAAGGAGATATGGCCGAACTTCGCCACGATCGCCTCGATGAGCAGACGCGTGATGAAGATCGAACTGAACAGCGAAGTGAGGATACCGATAATCAGCGTCGTGGCGAAGCCCTGTACGGGGCCGTTACCGAAGACGAAGAGGACGATACCCGTGATGATCGTCGTCAGCTGACCGTCGATGATGGCGGAGTAGGCGTTCGAAAAACCGTCCTTGATCGCCAGCGACAGCCCCTTGCCCGCACGCAGCTCCTCCTTGATGCGTTCGTAGATGATCACGTTGGAGTCGACGGCCATACCCATCGTGAGGACGATACCCGCGATACCGGGCAGCGTCAGCACGGCGCCGAACGAAACGAGTACGCCCATGAGCAGGAAGACGTTGAACAGCAGTGCGAGGTCGGCCATCCAGCCCGCCGTCTTGTAGAAGGCGCCCATGTAGAGCAGTACCAGCAGGAAGGCGATGACGAACGAGACCATACCGGCGTTGATCGACTCCTGACCCAGCGAAGGACCTACGACCGTATCCTGAATGATGTGCGCCGGTGCGGGAACCTTACCCGATTTGAGCACGTTGGCCAGGTCTTTGGCCTCCTGAATGGTGAAATTACCCGAAATCGACGAATTGCCGCCCTCGATCTTCTGGCGCACCACAGGCGCCGAGTAGACGTAACCGTCGAGCACGATGGCTACGCAACGGCCCACGTTGTCGGCCGTCAGACGCGCCCATTCGGAGATGCCGTTGGAGTTCATCGACATCGAGACCTCGGCCTCGGCACCGCGCTGCGCATAGGCTTCGCGGGCGTCGGTGATGACCGAACCGTCCAGCGGAGCGCGGCCGTCGGGACGCTCGACCTTGATCGCATAAAGGTAGAAACGGCCGTCGACCGGCTGCTGCGTCTCGCCCTTGATCGCCCACTTGAAACGCAGGTCGGCCGGAAGCATCTCCTTCACGGCGGGCAGCGCCAGGTAGTCGTTCACCGCAGCCGTATCGGCAGCCATGACAGCACCTACGGCAGCGCCGCCTGCGAACTGCGGGTTCAACAGCGCCAGCAGCGGGTTCTGGTCGCGGTCGTAGTAGGAGCCCGTGGCCTCGGCCGCCGTTTCCGTTTCGGCGGTAGCCACTTCGGCGATCAGGCCGCCGTCCGCGGTCGAATCGGCAGCCTCAGCGACAGCGACCGTCTCCTCGACGGCAGGCTTCGTGTCCGCGAGATATTGTTTTACCACCTGGTCGGCACGCATCAGCGTCGGCACGATCTCGCCGGCGTTGTAGGTCGTCCAGAATTCGAGCGAAGCCGAACCTTGGAGCAACTTGCGCACGCGCTCCGGCTCCTTCACGCCCGGCAGCTCGACCAGAATACGGTTCGAGTTGGGCAAGCGCTGGATATTGGGCTGCGTTACGCCGAAATGGTCGATACGGCTGCGCAGGATGTTGAACGACGCGTCGATCGCATCGTCGGTCTCCTTGCGCAGGATCTTCTCGACCTCGGCGTCGGTGCTGTTGGGCGTGATGTCCTTACGGTCGGGGCTGACGAAAATCGCAGCCAGCGGCGCACCGTTCGTAGCGGTGCGGTAGCTGCGGACGAACTCGCCGATGAAGTCCTTGCCCGTGCGGAGTCCCTCCTTGGCCTGCGCCATCGCTTCGATGAAGGCAGGATCGTTCTTGCTGTCGCCGGCCAGCGACTTCACGACGTCCTCCACCTGAATCTCGAGCATGACGTTCATACCGCCTTTCAGGTCCAGGCCGAGGTTCAGCTCCTTCTCCTTGATCTCCTTGTAGGTGAACTTGCGGAAACCCAGGTTGTAAACGGGCTGATTCTGAACCGAATCGAGGTAGTACTGCTCCCGTTCGGAACGCTCATCCCCGTCGTAAGCGGCCGCATACGCCGCCGCCTTCTTCTCTACGCTCCGCGTCTTGAACGAGAACGAGAGCTGGTAGATACAGGCAATCGCAAGTAGAATCGCCAGTAATTTAATAGCACCTTTGCTTTGCATTTGAGTTAAAAATTATTGTTGTTATCTTGTTGTTTCTTCGGTCGTTAGTCCGTCGCAACACCTTCCCGGCGCAACATAGCGCGCCGATAGCTCGCAAAAATAGACATTTTTTTCCGAAAAAACAACAATAAAATCCAATTAACGATTGACAATTAATAATTAACAACACTCCGCCGCAGGGCCTCCGGAATACCAATTACGGCATCGCCGTCCCGAGGAGGAAGCCCGAAAGGCATCCGACGCGAGAATCGGCCGCAGCTCGTCGGAAGGACTTCGCAGTATCGTCGTTCGGCAGTCCGCAGCCGGCGGAGGATGCGGCCCGCACGGCGCAAAACGCCGCAGGTTTCCACTCCCCTCCCGCTCGGACACGCTGCGCGGCGACAAAGGCGAACGAGATTGCGTCTGGCCTCCGGAACGACACTTTAACCGCACTATCCCGAAACAGCCTACGAGGCAGACCGCCGCAGGCAAAGAGGCCGGTTCGCAAGGGCATAAAAAACGCAGGGTTCGGACTGGTGTCCGAACCCTGCAGCTCTCTGTCGGCGGCCGGTTACTTGACCTCCTCGAACTCGACGTCTTCGGGCTGCGAAGAGTCGCCGGCGGCGGAACCCGCACCGGCGCCCGCCCCTGCTCCGGAAGCACCCGCTCCGGCGTTGGCGTTGGCATTCGCACCGCCCTGCGCCTGCTGCTGGGCATAGATGTCCTGCGAAGCGGCCTGCCATGCGGCGTTGAGCTCCGTAATGGCGGTGTCGATCGCCATGACGTCGGCGTTCTTGTGCGCCTCCTTCAACTTGCCGAGCGCAGCCTCGATGGCCGACTTCTTGTCGGCGGGCAGCTTGTCGCCGTACTCTTTGAGCTGCTTCTCGGTAGCGAAGATATTCGAGTCGGCGGCGTTGATCTTGTCGATGCGCTCCTTCTCCTCCTTATCCTTCGCCTCGTTGGCCTTGGCCTCGTCGCGCATACGCTGGATCTCCTCCTCGGTCAGACCGCTCGACGCCTCGATACGGATCTTCTGCTCCTTGCCCGTACCCTTGTCTTTTGCCGATACGTTCAGGATGCCGTTGGCGTCGATGTCGAACGTCACTTCGATCTGCGGCACGCCGCGCGGTGCGGCAGGGATGCCGTCGAGGTGGAAGCGGCCGATCGACTTGTTGTCGCGCGCCAGCGGACGTTCGCCCTGGCAGACGTTGATCTCCACCGAAGGCTGGTTGTCGGCCGCCGTCGAGAAGACCTCGCTCTTGCGGGTCGGAATCGTCGTATTGGCCTCGATGAGCTTGGTCATCACGCCTCCCAGCGTCTCGATACCCAGCGACAGCGGGGTCACGTCGAGCAGGAGCACGTCCTTCACCTCGCCCGTAAGCACGCCGCCCTGAATGGCTGCACCGATAGCGACCACCTCGTCGGGATTGACGCTCTTGTTGGGCTCCTTGCCGAAGAACTCCTTGACGATCTGCTGGATTGCGGGGATACGCGTCGAACCGCCCACGAGGATCACCTCGTCGATCTGGCCCGCTTCGAGCCCCGCGTCGCGCAACGCCTGCTTGCAAGGCTCGATCGTCTTGTGGATCAGATGGTCGCACAGCTGCTCGAACTTGGCGCGCGTGAGCGTCATCACCAAGTGTTGCGGAATCCCGTTCACCGGCATGATGTAGGGCAGGTTGATCTCGGTCGAAGTCGACGACGACAGCTCGATCTTGGCCTTCTCGGCCGCCTCCTTCAAACGCTGCATCGCCATCGGGTCCTGACGCAGGTCGACGCCGTGCTCGGCCTTGAACGCCTCGGCCATGTAGTCGATCAGCACGTGGTCGAAGTCGTCGCCGCCCAGATGCGTGTCGCCGTTGGTCGACTTCACCTCGAAGACGCCGTCGCCCAGTTCCAGAATCGAAATATCGAACGTACCGCCGCCCAGGTCGTAAACGGCGATCTTCATGTCGGCGCTCTTCTTGTCCAAGCCGTAGGCCAGTGCCGCCGCCGTAGGCTCGTTGATGATACGGCGCACTTTCAACCCTGCGATTTCGCCCGCCTCCTTCGTCGCCTGACGCTGCGAGTCGGAGAAGTAGGCCGGCACGGTGATGACCGCTTCGTCGACGGTCTGCCCCAGATAGTCTTCGGCCGTCTTCTTCATCTTTTGGAGAATGATGGCCGAAATCTCCTGCGGGCTGTACTGACGTCCGTCGATCTCCACGCGCGGCGTATCGTTCGGACCCTTGACGACCTTGTAGGGCGCGCGCTCGATCTCCGAGCGCACCTGATCGTATGTCTCGCCCATGAAACGCTTGATCGAGAAGATCGTGCGCATGGGGTTGGTAATGGCCTGACGCTTGGCCGGATCGCCCACCTTCCGTTCGCCGCCCTCGGTGAATGCGACCACCGAAGGAGTGGTGCGGTGACCTTCCGAATTGGGGATAACGACAGGTTCGTTACCCTCCATAACCGCTACGCAAGAGTTCGTAGTACCCAAATCAATACCGATAATCTTTCCCATAATCTTAAATTATTATTTCGTTTTCAATTTATTATTTATTCTTTCTGTCCGGTCTCCCGACGGAGCCGTCACGTGCCCCGAAACGAGCAAAGGTTATACCAAACGGATTTTCGGACGGAAATATCCGGCCGGCCCCGCCGCAGCCTGCCAAAAACGCACCTCCGACTGACAAAATGACGGTCGAGAGGTCGTCTTCCGACCGCCGGAATGACAGTCCGCACGCCAAATCCGCACCGGCCACAAAACCGCGAAAAGCTCCGGAGGCCGCACGCCGGACACCGATCCTTCCGCCGACGGATATCGCTCCGCCGCTCCCGTCTCCGTTTGCAGGCGCCGGCGCCTGCAAACGGAGACGGGAGCGGCGGAATTCCGAAAAAAGTGGTCGTTTTCCGAAATTTATGCACGGATATTGCCTCCGGAATTTGTAAAATTCAAATTAATACCGTAATTTAGTAGGTGAAATATCAACTCTAAAACTTATAAAGCTATGGTTATCACATTTAATGAGTTGCGCCGTATCAAGGATAAACTGCCCAGCGGCAGCTCGCAACGGATAGCGGACGAACTGGGAATCGACGTGGACACCGTCCGCAACTATTTCGGCGGGAAGCATTACGATGCCAAAGGAAATGTCGGCATCCATGTGGAACAGGGTCCCGACGGCGGAGTCGTGACGCTGGACGACACCACGATCCTCGATGCGGCGATGCGCATTCTCAACCAACAATAATACGACCGGCACGTCAGATTTAACGGCTCCCTCGCGGGGCCGTCTTTTTTTTAACGTCCGTCCGGCATCGGCGTATCGCGCCGCATTCGGCAATCCGCCGTCCCGCGCGGAGGACTTCATTCGGTCGCGGCCGGAGCGATCCCGCCCGCAGGCGACAAACGGCAGGTCAGCCAAGAAAAAGAGGAGTCTTTGTCTCCATCCGGACTTGACGGCCGGCGGCCCGCATCGCCCGCCGAAGCGATCCGCACACGGCGATAGACCGTGCCGGATAGAAGACCTCCCGCCTCCGATCCGGCATATCGTTCCGCACGCAACAGAAACACGGCGGCTTCCGGTCGTTCCGGCGCGTCGAGCCGCTTTTCCGCGCCGCCGCCTACCTACCTACGGATTTCCGGCAGGCTGCGGCGGTGCGTGCGACGATGCCCGTCGGAAGCGCATCGGACGAATACCGGCCCGCCGCGGCACCGGACAAAAAAAGGGCGGAAGAGTACTCCTCTTCCGCCCGATCCGATCCTGCCGGACGACTCACTCCTTGGGTTCGATATAGATCTCGAACAGCAGCGGAGAATAGGCCGGAATCTCCGTCGTATAGGTCGTCGTCGTGCTGCCGCTCGACGAATAGTCGTCGTAATAGTAGTTGTTGTAGTAATAGCTGTTGTACAGACCGCCGTAATAATTGTTATAGTAGCTGTCGTAGTAGGAGTTGCCGTACAGACCGCCGTAATAATTATTATAGTAGTTGTAATAATTGTAGTAGTTGTAGTAATCGAGGTAGCTGCTCGACGAAGATCCGCCCGAGGTCGACGATCCGCCGCTCTTGCCCGAAGCGCCGTAGCCGAAACTCGACGTGGTGACGATCGTAGCCCACTGTCCGTAGCGCAACTGCGGAATGCTGTAATACCACGCATAGATCGTCTCCAACGTCGACGTGTCGCCCTCTTCGGGAACTTCGTACTGGTAGGCGCTGCCTTCGCTCTGCACCTCGCCGTAGATGAGCCTCTTCACTTCGTCGATATTCGTGTCGAAGATGAATCCGTCGAGGAAACGGCCGATGTACCAGATCGAAGCCGTCTCGCCGCTCTTGATCGAATCGCCTTTGTAGGTGCCCGCACCGAAACGCTCCACGAGCACGTCGTTGATCTTCTTGTCGAGTGCGGCCATCGATTCGTTGTAGGGGAAATAGGGCACCGAATAGGTATTCTTCCAGTTGTAGGTAGTCGCCGGTTCGCGGCCGGGTGAAAAGACATGCGAGATATAGAGCTGCGGAACCGTATCCACGGCCTGATACCACGTATATTTGTAGGGATCGACGCTCGTGTCGGGCAACTCCGGCTCGTCGGTCTCGGCATCGCGCAGCGACCGGCGGACGGAAGCGAGTTTCGGATCGTCCTTGTCTTCCTCCTCCTCGACCGGACAGACCGTACCGTTGTCCTCGACGAAGGCATCGACCGTCTCTCCCTCGTATGCCAGCGGATTGGAGACGCGGCCCGTCACCTTGATGTGAAGAATCGCGGGACGGTTGGCGTCGAGTTCGTACTGCCCGCCGTAACCCGCGTCGCTGCTGGCGCCCGACGACGAATAGGCCAGCGACGAAGGCAGATAGAGCATCAGCTCCGTACCGCGCCGCGCCTGCATCCCGTTTTTCAACCCGCGATCCGGATGTTCGGCGATATACTCCTCGCTGAGCGTCAGCGGCTCGCGCAGCGCATAATAACTGCCTTCGAGCAGCGTCGTATAGTCCGATCCGCTGTAACGGAAATAGGGCGAATAGTAGGTGTAGCGGGTGAAGGTTCCCTGCTGCTTGGCCTGCACGGCGTTGCGCGTCATGCAGACGTTGCCGTTCAGGTCGCGGGCCGTGAACTCATACTGCACCCAGCAGTCGGTCTCGGCGATCAGCGTGTCGGCCTTGTCGGTCGAACCCGCGTCGAGCACATCGACGTAATAGGAGAATCCGCGCGCCTCCTGCCTGTTGCCGAGCAGTTCCGGACGATGCAATTTCATCCACGCATCGAGCGAGCGCTGCTCGATCCCTGCATAGGACTCGCTCGTGTCCTTGGCACACGACGCGAAAACGAGGAGGCAGACCGCAGCCGCCCATATCTTTCCGAAAGAAAAACGCATAATACTGTTGTTCACCTATTTCGTTACTTTGTTTATCGTACAGAAAAACGCTACGGGACACTGCTTGGTCATCAATCCCATGATGAGCTTCTCCCCGTAAGCCTGATTATAAGTCATGTAGAGTTCCACGACATCCTTTTCGCGGCAACCGACGAGCGCCGCCTGCAACCCGCTGAGCGTCGCCCCGCCGCCGATCTGCAACGTCTGCCTGAGCGGCACGAACTGCCCGAACTCGTCCCGAAGCGGCACTCCGTAGAGGTCGCACTCCACCCAGTAGCGGGGATTCAACCCTCCTTCGACCAACCGGTTGATGATCGTCGTATCGTTGGAGTAGAGGCATTCGTTGGGCTTGGGCGTCGAGTAAGCCGTGAAGTCGTAGAGCGAGAAGGTCAGTTCGACCCTGCTCCCTTCGCTCACCTCCGGCCGCGTCAGACGCTCTTCGTCATAGACATCGGCGATATAACGGTAGGTCGTATTGCCGAAAGTCGAGTAATACGGCGGGTCGTTGTCGAGCGACTGGGCGGCATCCTGCTCCGAGAGCAGCGTCGGGGTGTGCGACCGCGTCAGGTACGAAACGATCTTCTCCTGCTGCTGAGGCAGGATATCCTCCTCGTCGCTGCACGAAACCAGCGCGGCCAGCGCCAGCGCACCCATATACCACCGGACTCTCATCGTTATATAATCGTACAAATTTACAAAAAATTGCGCAACAACCCTATTTTATTTGCATTTTTCCTGCCCGCAAGCCGGCAAAACGCACGGAAGGGAGGGGCCGCGACGACGCAACCCGCTGCGACGCGTCACTTTTTGGAGATCAGGTATTTCTGCAAAACAGCACCCAGCCGGTCGGAGGGGATGTTCAGGTTGATGCGGCCGTTGTTGGCGATCGAGATCGCTCCGGTCTCCTCCGAGACCACCAGAATGATCGCGTCCGAAATCTCGCTCATGCCGATCGCGGCGCGGTGGCGCGTACCGAACGACTTCGGGACGTCGCTCTGCGTCACGGGCAGGATGCAGCGGGCCGCCACGATGCGGTCGCCCTCGATGACCACGGCGCCGTCGTGCAACGGCGAATTCTTGAAGAAGATATTGTGGATCAGCTGCGACGAAATCTTGGCGTCGAGGCAGATGCCGCCCTCGGTGATGAGCGACAGATCGCTCTGCTGCCCGATGACGACCAGTGCGCCGGTCTTCGTATCGGACATTTCGCGGCAGGCCACCACCAGCGGCTGCAAATTGGTTTCGGCTATCTTCGAGCCGTGGTTGAAAATGCGCGAAATGAAATTGAACCGCTTCTGGCTCATGCCGATCTTTTGCAGGAACCGGCGTATTTCGGGCTGGAAAACCACGATCAGCGCGATGGCGCCGACGCTGATGATGTGCCCCAGGATCGTCGACAGCAGCTCCATGTTGAGCGTCTTGACGATCACCCACAACAGATAAACGACGATGATGCCCGAAATGATGTAGGGGGCGTTCGTTCCCTTGGTGGTACGGTATATCCAATACATGATATACGCCACGAACAGAATGTCGATCAGATCGATGAATGTAAACGGTACGAATCCCATAACTGCAAACGAGCCTTAAATTACGATGACAAAAATAAGAAAAAATACCGACTTCCCGCAGGGCGTCGGTATTTTATCGCTCCGATAAACGCTCGCGTCGGCCGCCGGCCGTCTACTCCTTATCGGCCTTCTTGTCGGCAGCGTACAACTCGTTGACCTTGGCCAGCACCAGCGGCGTGATGTCGAGCAGCGAGTCGGCGTCGACGAGCGACGTGGCGTTGAGGATGAGCTTGTACTTCTTGTCGGCGTTGAGCTCCTGCACGGCGCGGTGGATCAGATCCTGCGCCCGGTTCGTGAAGACGTAGTTCTCCTCGTCGAGCGTCTGCGCCTCCTTCTGGGCAACGGACTGATAGTTGGCGATCTGCCGCTGGATCTTCTCCTGTTCGGATTGCGCGTTGGCCGTAGTAATCAATCCTTTCTGATACTTCTCCTGCAACTGTGCAGCCTTCGATTGCAGATCGCGCTCCTTCTTGGCCCAGCCCTCCTGCGCTTTCTTGGTCTTCTCTTGAAGCGCGGCGCCTTCGCTCTGGAACAGATCGCTCTGCGCCAACACGGCCTCCACCTGTACGAAAGCAATGTCGCTGCTGCCTACGGCCTGCGCCGGAGCGTTCTCCGCCGGCTGCGTCGCACCATTGCCCTTGCAACCCGCAATCAGAAACATTGCAGCGGCTGCGACATACAAAATTTTCTTCATACTCCGTCTTATTATTCGTAATTAAAAATGCCAGAATGCTATCAAAAAGCCTATAATGGACACAAAGATAAGAAAAATTTTCGTACTTTTGTATCCGTTAAACGATTTCTCGAAAAGAATGTACGAATATATCCAGGGGAAGCTCGCCGAACTGGCGCCCGCCTACGCCGTCGTCGAAACCGGCGGAGTGGGCTACCTGCTCCATATTTCGTTGCAGACCTATTCGGAAATCGAAGGCCGGAGCGAGGTGAAGCTCTTCACCCATTTCGTCGTGCGCGAGGACGCGCAGCTCTTTTTCGGCTTCTCGACGAAGACCGAGCGCGAATTGTTCCGCCAGCTCATCAGCGTATCGGGCGTGGGCGGCAACACGGCACGCATGATTCTCTCGACCTATTCGCCGCGCGAACTGCAAAGCATCATCACCACCGAAAACGCCGTCCTGCTCAAAAACGTCAAGGGGCTGGGACTGAAAACCGCCCAGAAGATCATCGTCGAGCTGAGCGGCAAACTCACGGCCCTGTTCGACGGCGACGCCGGTCCGCTGCCCGTCGCCGGCAACGGCGACGCCGTCTACGACGAAGCGACGGCGGCCCTGGTGATGCTCGGCTTCCCCAAAGCGGCTTCGGACAAGGTCGTCCGGGCCATTCTCAAAGAGCAACCCGACATCTCGGTCGAAGAGACCGTCCGCATGTCGCTCAAACGGCTCTGAATTTGCAGCTACATCCCGAAACACACACAACATAATTATAATATATATAATTATCATGGCTACATTTCTCTTCATCATGATCGTCCTGGCCCTGCTGGCGCTGGTCGTCACGCTGGTCGTCTTCACCCTCTCCCAACGGAAGAAGGCCCGGCTGCAAAATCCGCACGACAGCTACCACGGCCGCTACCGGGCATAACCGGATTTCATACGGACTTCGACCGCATTACCCTCCCCTGAAAGCGACAGCGTTTTCGGGGGGGGGTAATGCGTTGTTTTACAATATCCTGATACAATAAAAAGGCGCTTCGGCCGCCGTATCGGACAACCGACCGGGATTTCGCAGCAACCACTCCGCCCGCCCCCTCCGCTGCGGAATCCCGCTGCGGCAAAACGGCCGCCGGCATCGCGACACAGCCGTTCCGTTCCGACGCCGTCCGCCCCGCTCCCGTACCGTCCAACGATGCGGACGCAGCGCGTCCGACCCCGAGAACCGGCTGAAACAACACCGCAGACCGCAAAAAAACGGCCGCAAGGCGAAAATTACAAATTCGCTACAAAATCGCCCCCGACCTTTGTTCCGTAAACAAAAGACAAAAGAGATGAAACGAATCCCGATTCCACCCTTCCGGCCGCTCCGCACGGCCAGCTTCGGACGGGGCAGACCGCCCTCACGGTACCTCTCCGGCAGGCTCCGCTTTCGGATTCGAATGCCGAAGATTTTGAAATCCGCGATATTTTCGTTACTTTCGCAAGATTATCATTGACTTTTCCTTACTTTTTCATATCCAATATATCCAAAGAAAATGAATCTCCTTCGTCTCTTCCGACAGTCGCTTTTCTCGTCCGGCGCAGCCTGCAAACGCACGCTCGCCCGGAACACCCGCCGTCTCCTTCCGCTCGCCGCAGCCCTGCTGTTCGCCGCGACGGCACAGGCGCAGGAGCGCCGCACGACGCATGACAACGACTTCCGCGCCCGCTTCTCGTTCGCCCTGACCAAACAACTCGGCCAGCGGCATTCGATCACGCTCGACGAGGAGCTGCGGCTCAAAGACAACTGGTCGCAACTCGACCGCATCTATACGACGCTGAGCTACGCTTACGACGTCCGGCCGTGGTTCAAGGCGGCGGCCTTCTATGCACTGATCGCCAACGACCGGGGAGCCGACCGCTCAATGGAGATGCGCCACCGCTTCTACCTCGAACTGACGGCCAGCTACAAGACGGGGGCGTGGAATTTCTCGCTGCGCGAACGTCCGCAGGCGACTCTCCACACCGCCTACGTCGATCCGGCCGTCGCCGCCAAAACCGCATGGGTGCTGCGCCACCGCCTCATGGCGGAGTACGCCGTAGCAGGTACCGGACTCAAACCCTACGTCTTCGTCGAGTTGACGCAGACGCTCAACGCCCCCGAAACGGTAGGCAACTATCTGGAAAAGGTGCGCAGTTCGCTGGGTGCGAAATACGCCTTCAACAAACGTTCGTCGCTCGAATTCTACTACCGCTTCGACTACAAGATCAGCGACGAACCGGTTTTCGACGACTTCCCCACGGTAGACTACATCTCCTCCGAACGCGAAAGCCACCACATCATCGGCCTGGAATACGGCTACAAGTTCTGATCCGAACATCCGGAACCCGCACGAAACGGGAGACGGTACGAAAAGCGTGCCGGAGGCGGCGAAGCCCTGCCTCCGGCACGCTTTTCGGCCCTTGCAGCCGCGGCTGCAAGGGCCGCCCCCCCTATTCCGTCTTGTGTTCGAGGAAATAACGCTGCGATTTGACCAGGTTTCGCGCCTGCAACACCATCGTTTTCGTCTCGTTGAGAATCGTCAGGTAGAGCAGGCTGGCCTTGGTCGACGACTGCTTGTTCTTGATGCGTTTGAGCTGGCGCTTGATCGCGTCGGCGATCGATTCGAACAGCTCGTCGCGCAGTTCGAGAATCAGGTCGATGTCGGCGAAATCGTTGTTGCGCAGCATGACGTTGATACGCGTGAAGATCGTCTCCACCTCGTCGTTGATCTTCATCAGATCCTCGATCTGCTCCCGGGTCATCCCCTCGTGGTTGTTGTCGATATGGTCGAAGCAGGGGCGCGTGACGTGGAGCAGCGACTTGGTGATCTCGTTCATGTAATCGACCACCTGCACATAGTAGTGTCCCGAATCGATCTCGTTGTCTTGCAGGCGCAGCAACAGCGGCATCACCTTGTATTTCCGCTCGCGCGAGCGGTAGAACAGGTCGTTCGACTGCTGCACCATTTCGCGCAATACCTTGCGGTTCTCCTTGAAAACGGCGATCAGCGTGCGGTCGTAGATGCGGGTCACCTGCCCCATCGTGTAGCAGACCTCGGCGATGCACTCCTCGATGACCCCTTCGGTGTCCTTTGCACGGCTCGCGGCGGGTCGCTGCGTCTCGGCCACGGCCGCCCTGTTCTTCCTGCGGTTGCTGCGCACGAGCATCCAGCCGCACAGCGCCGATACGATCAGAACGGCCGCATTGCCGCCGTACATCAGCGTCAATCCCACCAGAAAGGCGATCGTAAAGGCGCCGAAGCCCGTCACGAACCACCCCGACACGACGGTCAGCACGCCCGTGATGCGGTAGACGGCACTCTCGCGACCCCACGCACGGTCCGCCAGCGACGAGCCCATCGAAACCATGAAGCAGACGTAAGTGGTCGACAGCGGAAGTTTGAGCGACGTGGCGATCGAAATGAGGATCGACGCCGTGGTGAGATTCACCGTGGCGCGGATCAGGTCGTACGATCCGCCTTCGCGCTCCTCCTCGGGCAGTTTCTCGAAACGCGCCGCCACCGCCCGTTGCAGACGGGCAGGCATGATCCGTTCGTAAAAGGCATTCACGTTCATGGCCGCGCGAACCAGGCCGCGCGAGACGACCGACGAACCGTAACGCTCCTCGCCCTCGTTCTGGTTCGACAGCGATAGCTCCGTCTTCGAAACCGACAGCGCGCGGCGCGACGTCCACAGCGTCACGATCATGATCGCTCCCGCCGCGAGCAGCAGCAGGATATTGGCCGAAGCGTCGGTCGCCAGTCCGCCCATCGTCATGGCCGCATCGCCCGACGCGCGCGCCATCATGTAGGAGTCGTAACCGGCCACGGGCACGCCCACGAAATTCACGAGGTCGTTGCCGGCGAAGGCCAGCGCCAATGAGAAAGTTCCCGCCAGAATATTCAGTTTGAGGATATTGACGCCGAACATCTGCAAGAAGAAGAGCAGGATGCTGCACAGAATCCAGAGCACGAAGAGCGAGAGGGCCAGATGCGAATCGATGTAAGCGAACAGCGCCGAGCCGTTCATCACCCCCTGCAACCCCTTGAACAGTGCGAAATAGACGATCGCGGTAAACGATATGCCGCACCACAACGCCCCGTAACGGCGGAAAAGCGTATGGTAGCGGAACGAGAAGATCGCACGCGAGACGTACATCACCAGCGTGCCCAGCGTAAAGGCGAGGATCACCGACAGCAGGATGCCCGCCAGAATGGCCATCGCCCGCGTCGAATTGATATACCGGCCGATTTCGACCAGCGAAATCTCGTCGTTGGAGGTGATGACCACCGTCGAAACGGCCAGCGCCGCGCCCAACAGGCAGAAGACCAGCGCCACGGTAGTCGACGTGGGAAGGCCCATCGTGTTGTAGACGTCGAGCAGGATGATATTGGCCAGCATCACCGAGAAGTAGAGGATCATCACGTCGCGGAACGTGAACCGCGACGGATCGAACATGCCGCTGCGCGCCACCTCCATCATGCCGGTCGACGTGACGGCGCCGACGATGATTCCCACCGACGCGACGGCCATGATCACCCGCACGGGGGCCGCTTTGGAACCGATGGCCGAATTGAGGAAGTTGGCGGCATCGTTCATCACTCCGATGAAGAGACCGGTCACGGCGAGAAGCGCCATGGCGGCCAACATAAACGTATATATAGGTTCCATTCTGTCGAATTCGGGCAAATGCGGAACAAAGATAGCTTTTTCACCCGCCGGTAACAATTCGGTAACCTATTCTTAACGATAAATTAACACGAACAACGCGCGCCGACCGCCGGCTCCGGAAAAACGCCTCCCGCATGAACCATGCTCCGCCCCTCCCTCCTGCCTTCCGAAAAACATCCGCGGAACACGGATACGCTCCGGCGCCTGCTACCCGCACGGCGCCGGAGCGCATCGGAAATGCGCCCGCCGTCCGGGATGCGAGGGATCAGGAAAAGACGATCAGACTGACGGCCATCAGGGCCATGCCCGTCACCACGCCGTAGATCGAGATGTGGTGCTCACCGTACTCCTCGGCAGCGGGCAGCAGTTCGTCGAGCGAAATGAAGACCATGATGCCCGCAACGAATCCGAACAGACACCCCAGCAGCGTCGGCGAGAGGAACGGCAGCAGCACGGCATAGGCCAGCAGCGCGCCGACCGGTTCGGCCAGACCCGACGACAGCGAAAGCAGGAAGGCCTTGCGGCGACTGCCCGTGGCGTAGTAGATCGGGACCGAAACGGCGATGCCTTCGGGAATGTTGTGGATGGCGATCGCTGCGGCGATGGCGATACCGAGCGTCGGGTTGTCGATCGCCGACATGAAGGTGGCGATCCCCTCGGGGAAGTTGTGGATACCGATGACCAGGGCGGTCATCAGCCCCATGCGCATCAGCTTACGGTCATGGGGGCGGCGGTTCATCTCCTCGACCGAGTGCATCTCGTGCGGATTCTCGAACGAGGGCACCAGCCGGTCGATGACGCCGATCAGCAGGATGCCGCCGAAAAAGCAGGCGACCGTCGCCGAGACGCCTGCCGTGGCGCCCCACTGGGCCGTGAGCAACGTCTGCGACTCGGCGAACAGTTCGACGAACGAGACGTAGATCATCACGCCGGCCGAAAGGCCCAGCGAAAAGGAGAGGAAACGTACGTTGGTGCGGTGCGCGAAAAACGCGATGGCGCTGCCGATACCGGTCGCGAGACCGGCCAGCAGCGTCAGCAGCAGCGGAAAGGCTATCGATGAGTTCATAGGCTACAACGAGATTCAGCGGACAGGCTGCGATGCGCCGCCGCAACGGCCCTGTTCCATATCGCAGTCGGCATGTTCGCCGCAAGGCTGCACGTCGCTCTCGAATTCGAGCGTGGCGTGATCGATCCCCAGTTCGCGGAGCCGTGCGCGGAGCGCCTCCTTCAATTGCGGCATCCGCTGCAAATCGTGTACCGCTACGTGCGCCGTCAAGGCGTTCTCAGTCGTACTGAGCGCCCAGACGTGGAGATGGTGCACCCCGCTCACACCCGGCTGCGACGCCACCGTGCGGAAGACCTCGTCGTAATCGATCCCCGCGGGAACGCCGTCCAGCGACAACCGCAGGCTGTCGCGCAGCAGCCCCCACGTCGACCAGACGATGACGGCCGCCACGAGCAGGCCGACCAGCGGATCGATCAGATACCAGCCCGTCGCCATCATGACCGCCCCCGACACCATCACGCCCACCGACACCAGCGCGTCGGCGGCCATGTGCAGATAAGCGCCCCTGACGTTCAGGTCGCGGTCCTTGTCGCGCAGGAAGAACAGCGCCGTGGCGAAATTGACGACCACGCCGATGCCCGCCACCCAGAGCACCACCTCGCCCCCTACGGGTTCGGGATGGAGCAGCTTGCGAACGCTCTCGACGACGATGGCGCCGACGGCGACCAGCAGGATGACGGCGTTGAGCAGCGAAACGAGAATCGTGCTGCGGCGGTAGCCGTAGGTATAGCGGCTCGTGGGGCGTACCTGCGCCAGGCGGAACGCCAGCAGGGCGAGCAGCAGGCTCGCCACGTCGCTCAGGTTGTGCCCCGCATCGGAGAGCAGCCCCATCGAATTGGAGAGGATGCCCGCCGTGAACTCCGCGGCGACGAAAACCGAGTTCAGCAGAATGCCCGCGATGAAAGCGCGGTTGAGCGACGAGAGCCGCCGAACGTGTTCGTGGGAGTGATCGTGATGCGAATGCGCCATAAACTTCGATTGACTATTAATCCGTGCGGCGGCGTCCCCGACGCAGTTTTCCGTTACCTGCCCTGCCGCCCCGCTGCCGCAGACGAACTGTTCGGACACGGAGACGACGGCCGAAAAAGCAGGTTCACACCGGCAAATATACGCACCCTGCCGTCGATATGCAATACCTATTTATCAGGATACCTGCCGCAGCCACAAAAAAAGCCGGACTTTCCGTTCCGGCTTTTCATTCGCAGGGTCGCTTGCACGTTACTGCTGCTGATCCGCGGCAGGCTGCTCGGAAGCAGGGGCCTCCGCCGGCACGGCCTGCGGCATGACAGGAGCCTCCTGGGTCATCTCGATCAACGCATTGGCATCCTTTTCCAGATCCTTATTGCTGGCAGCAACCGTACCCTTGTCCATCGACAGCGTGGCCACAAGGCTCAGCACGACGATGACGAGAGCCATCGCCCACGTGAATTTTTCCAAGCCGTTCGCCGCGTCGCGCACGCCCATCACCTGATTCGCCGCACCGAAATTGGCAGCCATTCCCCCTTTGGGACTTTGCACCAATACCACGAAAATCAGGCTGACGCTGGCCAATAAAATCACAACGATACAAAATGTGTACATACTGTTCTATTCTTTTATTTTAACGATTCTTCCCCTCGGACGCTATTTCGTCGATAAGTTCGGCAAAGTAAACACTTTTTTCCGGATTTCGCAAACTTAATTTGCGATAAATCGCGCATGCCTCGTCATTTAACCCCTGCTGCCGGTAGATCTCGGCCAACTCTTCGGTGACAAGGTCATCCTCGTCGTCGAAATCGGCGACGGTCTTCACTTCGTCGTCGGCTTCGCCCTCCTCAGCCACGATGCGGTAGTCGCCCGCCCGCAGGAAATCGTCGATCAGATCGTCCGCGCAGAGCGCCGTCAGCCGCTCCCTGTCCACTTCGGGCGCCGTCCCCGCCGCCCTGTCCTGCACCGCGAAGCCGAGCCGGCCGTCCTCCGACGGATCGCCGCCCCGCTGCCGCAGGCGTACGAGCCGTGCGAGGGCAAACCATTCGTAGCGTCCGAGCAGTTCGTCCAGCTCCGCCTCCGGCACCGCGCCGGCCGCTCCCAGCGAAGCGATATACTCCCTGAATGTCGCCATCGCCGTTACCAGTTGGAGGCCGCAGCCTGGAAAATATCGTTCACCAGCTGATCCACGATTTCGGGCACCAGCTCGCCGGCCACCTCCGTGAGCAGCTTCGTGGAGTCGTAGTCGGCATAGGCCGTGAAGGATTTGTTGAAGGACATCGCCTCGTCGAGCACGTTCGTAAAACGCACCTTGACGGTGATCGACAGGCGGTTCAACAGCGCGTAGTCGTCGCTGGCCACCGACGCCGTCGTCGAGGAGTAACCCGTGATTTCGCCCTCGAACGCGAAGTCGCCTCCCTCGTCGACCTGCGCCAGACGGGTCTGGCGCGTAAACTTGTCGATCAGCGCATCGGTGAGCGTCGTACTGAGAATCGGCTCCACCATCGGCGCGTTGTTGGGGAAATAGGCCACCGAGAAGGTCTTGGCATCGGGCGGAATCGACGCACCCGACAGCGAGTACTTGATCGTCACGCCGCAGCCCGCCGTCACAAGCGCCGCCAAAAGCAGCGCACAACAGATTATCTTGTTTTTCAGCATCATCTTATCTCATCATCGGTTCTCCGATACACCGCGACGGCCGCCGGACCGCCGTTCGGACCGGAATCGGACACCCCGCAGGCATCCGGTCCGCATATTCGTCTTTTTCGATCCCGTACCCGCCGCTGCCGCCCCTCGGCCTCCCGTGAGGCGCCGGCAGGAGGGATCGTCAATCGTCCTCGATGCCCAGCTCCTTGATCTTGCGGTAGAGCGTGCGCTCGGACATGAACAGTTCGGCGGCGGCTTCGCGGCGACGGCCGTTGTTGCGGCGCAGCGCGCGGATGATCTGTTCGCGCTGGACGTCGGCCTTCGTCAGCGCCTCGTGCGGCTCCTCGACCACCTCGGCGTTGACGGCATACTCCCGATTGCGGCCGTGCGACGTGCTCCCGGCCGTCGTGGGCAGGTAACCCGCCACCTCCTGCTTCGCCTCGGACGCCGCCGCACCGCCGCGCAACAGCTCCGAGACCATGCGTTTGAGGTCGTTGATGTCCCCCCGCATGTCGAACAGGATCTTGTAGAGCAGTTCGCGCTCGCTCGCCGAATCGCCCGCCACGCCCGCCGCCGTCACCACGGGCGTCGAAGCCCCCTGCTGCTGCGGAAGGTAGCGCGACAGAATCGCCGCCGTCACCACGCGGTTCTCCTCGATGGCCGAGATCTGCTCGGCCACGTTCTTCAACTGCCGGATGTTGCCGCGCCAGTAGTAGCCCTCCAACATCCGGCGCGCCTCGTCGTCGAGCGTGATGGGCGGCATACGGTACTGTACGGCCACGTCGGAGGCGAACTTGCGGAACAGCAGGAAGATGTCCTCGCGCCGGTCGCGCAACGCCGGCACCGCGATGGGCACCGTGTTGAGCCGGTAGTAGAGGTCTTCGCGGAACCGCCCCTTCTCGATGGCCTCCTGCAAATTCATGTTCGTCGCCGCCACGACCCGCACGTCGGTGCGCTGCACCCGGGCCGAACCGACGCGCATGAATTCGCCCGTCTGCAACACGCGCAGCAGGCGCACCTGCGTCGAGAGCGGCAACTCGGCCACCTCGTCCAGAAAAATCGTCCCGCCGTCGGCCTCCTCGAAATAGCCCTTGCGAGCTTCGACGGCACCCGTGAACGACCCCTTCTCGTGGCCGAACAGCTCCGAATCGATCGTGCCTTCGGGGATGGCACCGCAGTTGACGGCAATATATTTATTGTGCTTGCGGGCCGAATAGGCGTGGATGATCTGCGGGAAAAACTCCTTGCCCACGCCGCTCTCGCCCGTCACCAGCACCGACAGATCGGTCGGTGCGACGCGCACGGCCACTTCGAGCGCCCGATTCAGAAGCTCCGAATTGCCGATGACGCCGAAGCGCTGTTTCAATGAGACTAAATCCATAGGGTTTCTTTCTTTTTCGTTTGGTCCCCTTCCCTGCCGCTGAGGAAGGGTCACTCGGCGACGGACTCCGCAGCGGCTTCGCCGGCGGCGGCGCTCTGCGAAACCTCCTCCATCAACTCCGCCTGCATCTGCTTGGCGCGGCGGTCGTTGACATATCCGTAGACGATCACGCCCACGGCCAGCAGCGCCGCCACGATCGCCACGATGAGGAACGCATCGATCCGGCGCGCCGGCTTGCTGCCGACGAAGGTATAGGCATCGGTCGTCTTGACCGGCCGGCCGTAGGTCAGACCCTTCACGCAGGGATCGGGTTCATAGCGCGGCGTCCGTCCGCGGCCGACGGCATCCGACCCGACCGATCCGCCCGCGCCGGATGCAACGGTCCTGTCCGCAGCGGGTTCGCCGGATGCTTCCGTCTCCACGGCGGAACCCGCCGGCAGCGCCGATGCAGGCCCCGCCGCGGCACCGGCCTGCGGATCGTAGGCGAACGTCAGCGTCCCGTTGGCGCCGGCGGAGAAAGTCCCCAGCCCCGCGACGAGATACACGCCGCCGTGCTGCACGGCGTGGCGCAGATCGAAAATCAGCCGGTCGATGGCGCCCGCCGCTTCGATCTCGCTGGCGCCGGCGGCCGTCAAAAGCCCTCGCAGCACCCCGTCGTCGCGCTTGAACAGCTCCGAAAAGAGGATCTCCCCGCCGGGCGCCTTCACGATGAAGGCCCCCAACTGCGGCACGACGAGCCGCTTGTGCGTGCGAAGGAATTCTGCGATCAAAACTTTCACGTCCGTTGTCATAACATCCCGTCGATTTTACCCCTCAAAATTACAACATTTTTCCGTGATATGCAGAAAACGCTTGCAAAAATCGAGATATTGCACCGAATCGTTGCGCATATCAAAAATAATTAGCTACTTTGCACCGCGAATTTCGAGAAAAAGTAATCGAGCTACTTCGCCGGATTTCGACCGATGTAGCTCGGACGGATTCCCGGAAACGAACCGGACAAAGCATGAAAAACAAGTACAAAGACCTGATCGAACAGACGTTCGATTTCCCTCAGGACGAATTTTCGGTCGAGGACAACGAGCTGAATCTGTACGACATTCCGCTCATGGAGATCATCAAGCAGTACGGCACACCGTTGAAGGTCACCTACCTGCCGAAGATCTCCTCGCAGATCGCACGTGCCAAGCGCATGTTCAACGTGGCCATGGCGAAAGTCGACTACAAGGGCGCCTACAACTACTGCTACTGCACCAAATCGAGCCACTTCTCCTTCGTGCTCGAAGAGGCGCTCAAAAACGACATCCACCTTGAAACCTCGTCGGCCTACGACATCCACATCATCAACGCCCTCTACGACGGCGGGATCATCGACAAGGACCGTTACATCATCTGCAACGGTTTCAAACGTCCTCAGTACGTGGAGAATATCGCGCAGATGGTCGACGACGGATTCGAAAACACCATCCCCGTGATCGACAACAAGGAGGAGGTCGAACTGCTGGACGCCGCGATCGAGAAAAAGTGCAAGGTGGGCATCCGCATCGCCTGCGAGGAGGAGCCGAAATTCGATTTCTACACCTCGCGTCTGGGCATCCGCTACAACGACATCGTCGACTTCTACAAGCGCAAGATCAAGACCAACAAGAAGTTTCAGTTGAAGATGCTCCACTTCTTCATCAACACGGGCATCAAGGACACGGCCTACTACTGGAACGAATTGGGCAAGTGCCTCAACGTCTACTGCGAGTTGAAGGCCATCTGCCCCGAACTGGACAGCCTGAACATCGGCGGCGGCTTCCCGATCAAGAACTCGCTCAACTTCGAATACGACTACGAGTACATGACCGAGGAGATCGTGGCGCAGATCAAACACATCTGCGAGATGAACGGCATCGAGGAACCCAATATCTTCACCGAGTTCGGATCGTTCACCGTGGGCGAAAGCGGCGCGGCGCTCTATTCGATCGTCAACCAGAAGCAGCAGAACGACCGCGAGAACTGGTACATGATCGACTCGTCGTTCATCACCACCCTGCCCGACACGTGGGGCATCAACCAGCGTTACATCATGCTTGCCGTCAACAACTGGGACAAGGAGTACCAGCGCGTCTTCCTCGGCGGGCTGACGTGCGACAGCGAGGATTTCTACAACGCCGAGTCGCACACCAACGCCATCTTCCTGCCCAAACTCGAAGCGGGCAACACGCAGTACATCGGTTTTTTCCATACGGGCGCCTACCAGGAGTCGATCGGCGGCTTCGGCGGCATCCAGCACTGCCTGATCCCCGCGCCCAAACACATCATCATCGACCGCGACAAGGGCGACAACGAATACTACACGCGTCTGTTCGCCAAGGAGCAGAGTTACCGCGCCATGATGCGTATCCTGGGCTATTGATCCGCCGCACCGGACACGAACGGGGGCGCGTATCGGTCGATACGCGCCCCCGTTCGCGGTAATCCTTCTTTCAACGCGCCGTCGACGCCCGTTCGCGGATACAGGCGGTCAGCGTGACGGTGCGGTCGGGCGCCGACGGATCGGCGATCTTTTCCAGAATCAGTTCGGCAGCGCGGCAGCCCATCTCGTCGAGCGGCTGCTCGACGGTCGTGAGCTGCGGATTGACGATCGTCGAGAGTACGGTTCCCGAATACCCCGCCACCGCCATCTGCGCCGGAACGCGGATGCCCAGTTCCCGCAACCGGTTCATCGCGCCGATCGCCACCGTATCCGTCCACGCGAAGAGGCCGTCGGCATCGGGCATCCGGCGCAGCAACTCGTCGGCCGCCGCACGGCCGTCGTTGAAGGTCACGCCTGCCGGAATCACCGACCGGCCGTCCGACACGAACCCGAACTTCCCCAAAGCATACCTGAACCCGCGCAGACGCTCCCTCGCATTCGGGATATGCGCCGGGCCGCCGAGGTGGACGATCCGGCGACATCCCCTGCGGACGAGGTGTTCCATAAGGAAATAGCTCGTCGCAAAATCGTCGACGATCACCCGCGAGGCATCGACGCGCAGCGGCGCACGGTCGTAAAAGACCAGCGGCACGCCGCGCTGCCGGATACGCCGGTAGATCTCGCCGTTACGGGTCGCGTCGCACGGACAGGCGATGACGCCGTCGACCATGAAGCGCTCCATCAATTCCAGATTCCCGCATTCGGTCTGCGGATTCTCGTCCGACTGGGCGATGATGACCTTCAAGCCGCGCCCATACAACACCCGCTGGATGCCGCCGATGACCGTCGCGGCGAAAGGCGTGACCATCTCGGGCACGATCACCCCGACCGTATTGCTCCGCCCCGACCGGAGGTTCACAGCCACCGGATTGGGACGGTAACCCAGTTCTCCTGCCAGTCGGGAAACCCGTTCCCGCGTCTCGCGGCGGATGTTCCGGTCGCCGGCCAGCGCCCGCGACACGGTCGACGGCGACAGTCCGAGCCTTTCGGCCAACTCTTTGATCGTGATTCGTTTCATGCTCGCTGGGGTTGACAGCGACAAAACTACGGATTTTACCCTGCTTTTGCAAACGGAGCCTAATGGCGGACATCCCGCCCCGCGGCAGAAGCGGACGCTCCGGTAAAGTCCGCCGCCCGCTACGCGATCAGCAGCACGATCACCACGCCCCAGATGATGAGCAGCGTATTGCCGATAGCATAGGTGATCGTGTAACCCATCGAGGGGACGTTGCTCTGGATCGTCTCCTCGACGGCGCCCAGCGCCGCCGTGGTGGTCCGCGCCCCCGCGACGCACCCCAGCGTCAGCGCATCGTTGAACCGGAAGAGGTAACGTCCGATGAAGATGCCCGCGACAAGCGGAATCGAGGTCGCGGCCGCGCCGATCAGAAAGAGACTCCACCCTACCTCCTGAAATCCCTGAATGAAGGTCGGGCCGGTCGAAATGCCGACGATGGCGATGAAGGTGTTCAGGCCGACGTTGTTCATGAACCACAACGTCGGCTGCGGGATATTGCCCACGTGGGGATAACGGGCATGGAGCCAACCGCAGAAAAGGCCGGCGATCAGCACGCCGCCGCTCACCGTAAGGCTCAGCGGCACGGCCCCGATACGGGTCATCAGCAACCAGCCGAAGAGCAGTCCGCCCAAAAAGATGCCCAGCCCCACCAGCGGCATCCCCGTCTTTTCCGAGACCGGATCGCTGAACCCGAGCGTCGGCGCGGCGCGGCGCACGTCCTGCGGCAGGCCGACCAGTTCGAGCCGGTCGCCGGCATCGAGCTTGCCGCCGGCCAGCACCGGAATCTTCACGCCGGCACGCAGGATAGAACGGATATTCACACCGTGCATTTCTTTCCTTTTCAAAATATTGCGCACATACTGCCCCGCCGCTCCGCGCTTGCTCACCACCACGGGCAGGCTCTGCACCGAGAAGTTCGTCAGCTCCGCGTCCTCGACCTCCGTACCGATCCAATCCTCCTCCTCGATCACATACTGACGGCGGCCGCTCACCACGAGCGTATCGCCGGGATAGATCGTCGTGCGGGGCGTCACGTCGTCGACGATGCGCCCCCGTTGACGCAGCCGCTCGACGAAAATCAGTTTCTTCTGCGACTGCATGTAGCGTTCGAATTCGGCGACGGTGTGCCGCTGCCCGAACCAGTCGTTTTCGGCCTTGTAGGCGCGGAAGACGATGGCACGCGCCGCAGGATCGAAGCCCGCCGTGAAACTGACGTCGTCGCCCAGCTTCGATTCGAGATCGAGCGCCGCCTTGTGTACCTTCTCCACCCCGCCCAGCAGACGCGGGCCGAGCGTTCCCAAGATCCACGCCGACCCCGCCGTACCGAAAATATAGGTCACGGCATAACAGACGGGCATGGCGTCCAGATCGATCGCCTGTCCGTCGGGCAGCTGGCGGATGGTGTCGGTCGCCACGCCCAGCACGGCGGACATGGTCTGCGAACCGGCCAACAGTCCGGCCGCCTGCGCTACGTCGTAGCCCATCAGCGTGGCGCAGAGCCACGTCGACCCGAGGCACAACAGGCAGACGACCACCGCGAACCCCACCTGCGGCAGCCCGTCGCGTTTGAGCCCGCGGAAGAACTGCGGGCCCACGGCGTAGCCGACCGAAAAGAGAAAGAGGAGAAAAAAGAGGGTCTTGGCCGGTTCGGGAATCTCGATTTTCAACTGCCCGACCACGACGCCCACCAGCAGCACGCTCGTCACCGTGCCGAGCGAGAAACTGCGCCAGCGCAGTTTGCCGACCAGAAAACCCAGCGCAAGGGTGACGAAAACGGCCAGCGCCGGATTGGCGCGCAAAAAATCGATGAAATGAATATCCGCAAACATAGCTTTCGGGGGTGTTTTACACTCGCCCCATGCGCAAAGTGCGTGCCGCAAACAGGTTTCGGACTTTTCCCGCCCTTCCGCAATGCCTCCGCGCGGGCCTGCGGGCCGCCGAAACCGGAATCGGGAACATACGTCGCACGAAAGCCTGCCCACCGGTGATCGCTGCAAATGCGCCGGCAATCGATCCTCACGCAGGAAGCCCCGCAGGATTCCTTCTCCGAATGGCTGTACCGGAATCCGACGACCCGGGCCGAAACCCTCGTTCCGGACGCAGCGAAACGGAGCGCGGAAATCCGACCGCCCGGAAAGCGAGCCTTCCTAAAACGACCTTCCCCCGCCGCAACGGCAGGGGAAGCGATGAATTGCGATCGGGCTACGATCAGAAGCGGTAGCCCAATTGCAGCTGGAACGTCTTGTTGCGAACCGTGACGTCCGACACATCGGAGAGATTGAGGAATCCCGCATCGTAACCGAAACGGAACGAATAACGACGGTACTCCACCCCGATGCCGGCGCGGACGCCCATATCGAAACGGTCGAATCCCCCGTCGCCGAACGTATCGGCCTTTGCCGATACGGACTTCACCTTGCCGGCGAAGCCGACGCGCATACTCAGACCCAGATAAGGAATCAACGAGACGTCTTCCGTCAAACCGAAACGCCAGTTGACCAGTGCCGGCGCCTCGAAATAGTAGGCGTTGAGCTTCACCGCACCGTCGCTGACCGAGGTGCCGTAGCCGGCGATACCCAGCCCCGTTTCGAAATAGAGCGGCAGGGTGTGCATCAAGCTCTTTTCATAGGAGAAAGCCACCAGCGGGCGGACTACGGAGTTGGGCGTAGCGCTCACGCCGCCCGTTTTGAAGGTCATGTTGGCGATGTTCATGCCGACGCGCACGCCGAAGATGTGATTGGGATGTGCCGCTGCGCCGCACACGACGGCCGACAGCACCGCGAGGAGAAAGAGTTTTTTCATAAAATTGAATAGATAGTAAGGTGTTCGGGATAAGTTCGCATCGTCAAATATACGAATTTTCCGGAATCCCGCATTTATTCCGGAAGATTTACAGCCGTTTTGGAATCGATTTTGTAATTTGCAGGCCAAACAGAACGTTTTCGATAAGCCGAGTGCAGAGTCGAACGCTGTTCGGACTCTACCGAGGCGAGAAAACGAAGAATGAAATTCAACGTTTTCGTCAAGCCGAGCGCAGAACCGAACGCAGTTCGGACTCTACCGAGGCGAGAAAACGAAGAATGAAATTCAACGTTTTCTCCGAGTCGAACGGGCAGAGCCGCGTCGCGCGAACTGCGCTTCGGCAAGAAAACGACGGTTGAAAACAACGATATTCTATGGAACGATACATCCTCAAAGACAACGAGGCCCGCAGCCGTTACGAGTTCGACCTCGGAGGGCATACCGCCTATATCGACTATGAAAAGGACAACGGGACGATCGTCCTGACGCATACGTTCGTCCCCGAAGCATACGAGGGACGTGGCGTAGGCGCACAACTGGTCGCCGCCGCACTGGCCGACATCCGCAGGCAGGGGTTGAAAGTCGTTCCGCAGTGCTCTTTCGTCGCCGTCTACATCAAGCGGCATCCGGAGTGGAGCGACATGGTGAGCGAAACGGCCGGCGCCGAACGCTGACCGGTATCGCAGGCCGTCGCACCGTTCGCAGTGCAAGCCGCATCGCCATCGGGCAGGCCGCTATTCGGTCTGCGGCGAGGGTTGTACCCCGGGATAGGCCTGCCGCAACCACCGGCTCAATCTCTCGCCGCGCAGATCGGAACCTTCGGCCACGATCCGTCCCCGGGGATCGATCAGATAGAGTGTCGGATAAGCGTCGACGCGATAACATCCGGTAATACGCCCTTCGGGCCGGTCGGCCACCACCGGCCATACGATCCCGAGGTCGGGCAAATTCCCGCGCAGATCTTCGTCGGTATTCCTCGCCACACCGAGAATCTCGAAACCGGCCTCACGGTATGCCGCGTAGTCCCGCAGATAGTGGTCGCGGATATCCATGAGGCAGGGCGGGCAACTCAGCGACCAGAAGTCGAGCAGGACGTAGCGGCCGGCGAAATCCTCGGGGAAGCGCACCCTGCGGCCGTCGGTCGTCGTCGCCTCGAACGGGATCGGGCGGAACCCCACCTGCGCGGAGGGACGATCGAGAGCGTCGGGCGTCGGTGTCAACCTAAGTTCGCGGCCGTCGGGCCGCAGGCTGTCGATGCGGTAGTAGCTCCCGCCCAACCGCACGAATTCGCCCACACGGTGCCGCAGCGTCGTATCGCCATCCGAAAAAACGATCTCCGCCGAATCGGCGTCGTAGTTCCTGACATAGGGCTTCACCGTCACGGCATACCGCCCGCCGGCCACCGCCGCCTCGCCGGAGCAGCACTCGGCGCAATACAGCAGCATGTCGGAGTTCCTGCAAGCCGGATAGACATAGGCCAAATCAGGCAGGACGACGCCCCCGCCGCCGTAGCGTTCGACGTAGACGGGCGTCACCTCCACGGCGACGGAATCCGCACCGAAATAGCGCACCGTTTCGTCCGACAGGTCGTCGTCGCCGTCCGTATCGAACAGGTAGGCCGGATGCCCCTCGGCCGTCACGCCCGCCGCCATGGCGATCACGCTACGGATCGGACGGGCGGAACGGGAGGCCGTATCGAGGCCCCAAACGTTGAAATAGCCCATGCAGAACTTTTCGTCGGCAAGCCCCTGCCGATAGCCCTGGTAGAGCAGCTGCGGAAGATCGGTTTCCGCATAGTAGACGGTCGCATCGCGCCACGAGTCGGGCACGCCCCGCACGACGGGATAGAGTGCATCCCACGGCCGGTGCGGGTTGGATTCCATGTAGACGGCCATTTTCCCGCCGAGCGGAAGAGGGCTTTTTTCCAGACGGAGCACCTGCTGCGACGGCGCGCCGCAGCAGGCCAGCGACAGAACGCCGAGCAGCGTCCCCAGGTAGAAAGGTTTCATTTTCGGATGGTTTCGGTTTTCGTAAAGCGAAGATAGGAAATTGCGTCCGAAAATACAACTTCTCGGACGGATAATCGCATCGCCGGCCGCTACTTCCTCCCGATGAGCCGTTTGAAAAAGCGCCGGATGCGTACCGGCAGGTTGATCCCCTGTTTGAGCAGTACGGCGCCGCTCAGGAGTTTCCAGTCCCAGCGGCGCAATTCGGCATAACGGATCAGCACATAATCCAGATAGGGCGTCTCCCAGTCGAGGTGGTGGAGCATCTCCACGCAGTCGCGCCGACTCAGGTTGCGGCGGAAGGCCATGCGGTTGACGTCGATCAGCGCGAAATTCCACGCACCGTCCTCCCGGTAATAGAAGATGTTGCCCGGATTGTAGTCGTAATCGAGCACACCCTTTTCGTGGAGGCGGACGGTGAAGGCCGCAAAGGCATCGAGAATCTCGAACTGCCGTGCCTGCGGTTCCCGATCCAGCTGTTGGAGCGTCGGGTAGGGAAGCCGTTTGGAAACATAGTAGCCTGTATGGAACAGCAGCCCCCGCCGGCACTCGATGTAACCGACCGGATCGGCCACGGCGATGCCCGACCGCCGGAGCCGCAGCGAATAGTCATAGGAACGTCGGGCTTTGGTCGGCCGGAAAAACGTATAGACCCACCGGTTCAGGCGCAGCGGTACGGCGAAACGCTTGACGACAAACTCCTCGCCCGCCACCCGCTCGCACCAAAGCGTATTGCGGTCGTCGCGCAATACCTCCCCGCAAACGCCCTGCGCAGGCAATTTCCGCATCCACGAAGCCAGACGGCCGTATTTTTCCGACAAGATGATTTTCATTCGTTTTTCGTCTTTTTCCTGTAATTCGTCACAAAAATAACGATCGGAGGATGCGCTTCTTGTCCATATGGCGGGCAATAACATTCAATAAGTCGAATAAAGGAGCTCAATCCTCCTATTATGCGAGAAAAAGTTATTACTTTTGGCGAAATTCAACATTATTATGGAAGAAATCCTCCAACAAATTCCAGTGACTCCTCAACAGGATTCCGAACGGCCGAACTCCGCTTCGTTCCGGCTGCTGCATCTCACGAGTTCCTCGATGGAATTCACCGAATCCGACTATCTGCCGCACGAGTTGAATACCGGAGGGTTCTGTATCTGCCTGCGAGGGAAAAGCCGCGTCACGCTCAACCAGCACCGCTGCTACATCCAGAAGGGCGACCTGTGCGTCTTCTTCCCCCGAATGCTCATGCAACTCGACGACCACAGCGACGATTTCGAGGCCTACTGCATCGTCCCCGAGATCGACGTCACACGCGAAGTGCAGGTCCCTTCGGCGACCTCGCTGTTCCTCTACATCAAAGACCATCCCTGTATCTCGCTCGACGATACGACTTTCCGGCGGATGCTCAAATACTGCCGCATGTTCAGTGAATTCGAACGGAACGGCCACCCCTACCGCGACCAGATCACCCTCCACATGTCGATGATGCTCTACTACGAAATCTTCCACATCTATCAACACGACAAACCGCTGGCCATGAGCGCCCAAACGCGGCAGGAGAGCATGTTCCGCGAGTTTCTCTTTCTGGTCTCGCAGCACTACGTCCGCGAGCGCGAAATCGGGTACTACGCCGACCAGATCTGCGTGACGCCCAAATACCTCTCGTCGGTAGTACGGACCGTATCGGGCAACAGCGCGGCGTGGTGGATCAACCACACGGTCATCATGCATGCGAAAAATCTGCTCAAAACCAATCACCAGCTCACCATTCAGCAGATCTCCGACAAACTCAATTTCCCCAATCCGTCGTTCTTCGGCCAGTATTTCAAACGCCGCGTGGGAATGACGCCCAAAGAGTTCCGCCGCAAAGCCTACTGACGGTGGCACCGCATCTTCCGCCGGCATTCATGCGGATACCGACGAAAAAAGAGAGCCGGACGAATCGGATTCGTCCGGCTCTCCCATTCCAAGCAGCACGCTACTTCTCCTTCACACAGCGCACCGAGTTGCCGTAGGCCGTCGCCCCCTGGCGGTAGCGCCCCCAGTCCGACGTCACGTAGACCTCGTAGCCGTAGCCGTTGGAAGCGTCGGCCGACGCCGTCCAGTAGACGCCGATATGGCCGCAGTTCGTCAGCGGCGTGTTGATCGTCAGAATCCCGACGAAGGGGAAGAAATCGCCCGTTCCGCCGATCCACGCGCGGCCGTTGCCCTCGAACGGGCCCCACTGAGTATCGACGTTCACCCCCGTCGACATGTCGCCGGCAGCCGTCGCAAAAGCCCCGTCGGGCGGCACCATGTACCCCAGCGGACAGGGATCGAAAATAGTCTTGTAACCCGACGACATCTTATTTCCGCCCCACAGGTCGGCCTCCTTCAACGCATCGTTGGTCGGCGTCACGTACCACGACGAACCCGAATACTGGTAATAGGTTTTCAGGAACTGCGTCGGATGCCGTACGGCATTCTCGATATTGCCCGGAGCCTCCGTCAACAACTGCTGTCGGACGCCCGTATAGGCCCACTCGGCCGTGCCGTCGCCCACCTGGTGATTCTCGACATTGGCCTCCGTCACGTTCCCTGTCGTATAGGGCGCCGACGAAGGCAGGAACGGATCCTTGCGTCCCCACTGATAGAAGAGACCGCGGTTGGCCACGTCGCCCGGCGTATTGTTCAGCGCGCCGAGGTTGCGATCCATCCACTCGTAGCCGTTGGCGGCCGTCAGCGTCACCTCGCGGTCCGTCACCCAGATATGCCAGCTCCAAACGATCTCGCCCGAAAAATCGCGCAGCGCGATCACCGCATTGCCCTGCTCACGGCCCGTCGTGAACCAGATACGGCCGTTGCGGTAAACCGGTTCGCCGTCGATCACGTCGCGGCTGCGCGTCTTGTCGGCATCGAAAACCGCCTCCCACAGCAACTCGGCCGCCACCCCTTCGTCGAGCAGCAGGCCGTGCTTGTCGATGTATTCCGAATTGCCGTCGCCCAAGCCGTTGCCCTTGATCGAGGCGTCGAAGACGTACGACGCACCCGTCGACGCCATGTAGCAGTTGGCCGTACCGAGTGCCGACAGGTTCGTGGCGCCGGTTCCGTACTGCATCACGCGGATTTCGCACGTCAGCGACGGGTCGTCGATGCTGGAAACCGTCACCACGGCCGTCTGCGCTTTCGTCGACAACGACTCTCCGGCCGTTATCGTCAGCAGGTTCCCCTCCTTCCGGTTCGACAGCCAACCTGCGGCGTCGGTCGTAACCTTCCACTCGCCGCAGTTGGTGTCGATCACCACGGTTCGCTGCCCGCCGTCGGCCGACAGGGCGAAGATTCGCGTCGAGGCCGTCAGGTAGAGCTCGGGCTCGGCGGCGCGGTATTCATCGTCCGTGTCGCAACCCGCCAGCAACATGCCGGCCGCAAACGATGCGGCATATATCCACGTTTTCGCCAGTCCGACCGGCCTGCGCCGCGCTTGTGCGGGCTGCGCCGCGGTGGGAAACGGACGAACGATATTCGACCTTTTCGTCAAGCCGAGTGCCGAGCCGAGCTCGCTCGAACGCTGCCGTGGCGAGAAAAGGAGCTTGATAATGAACTTTTTCATCTTGCTTTCCATTAACTGTTTCACTTATTTCCACGCCGTCGGCATCGCATCGTAATCGCTCAGGCCCGTGCAGCCCGCGAAACAATCGGTGGCGTTGGTGTTCGTAACGGCCGTGAAGCCGAGTGCCGCGGTACGTTCGTAAAGGTGTATCTTCCGGCCGTCGATCTGCGTGAAGGGCGACTCGCCCGTCAGCGCCGAACAATTCTTGAAGGCGGTCTTCGCGGTCTTGATCTTCTTGTTGTTGTCGAACAGTCCGGCCGGAATCGACGTAAGCCCCGTACAACCCGAGAAGACCGACGTGATCGTCGCCAGCTCGGCGTTCTTCGCAAAGAGCCCCGCGGGCAGCGATTTCAGTCCCGTACAGTCGATGAAGGCCGACGACACGGAAGTCATGGCCGCACACTCCGCGAAGAGCCCTTCGGGCAGCGATTCGAGTCCCGTACAGCCGTTGAAGGTGTTCGAGAAGGTCTTGATCTTGGTCTGTCCGGCGAACAGGTCGTCAGGCAGCGACGTCAATCCCGTACAATCGGTGAAGGTGTTGGCGAATCCGGTCGCCGCGACGGTCGCGAACAACCCCGAAGGCAGCGACTGCAACGACGTACACCCTTCGAACGTACTCGTGAAGGTGAAGTTTCCCGTGGCCGAGAAGGTGGCGAACAGGTCGTCAGGCAGCGTCCGCAGCGAGGAGCAGCCCTCGAAGAGGTTGTTGCCGTTCTTGATGCTCGTCGTGTGGCCGAACAGTCCGCTCGGGATCGAGGCGATCGACGCGCACTCGGCGAAAATCGACGCGACGTTGGAGACGTCAGGACAGGAAGCCAGCAGATCGGAGGGTATGGATGTCAGTTTCGTGCACCCCTTGAAAGCCTGCGAGAAATCGGTACACTTGGTCATCGTCGAGAAGAGTCCGCGCGGAATCGAGCCGATCGGGCAGTCCTGGAAAACGGCCGAACAGCTGGTCACGCCGACTTGCCGCGCGAAGAGACCGGCCGGAATCGTCTCGATCCCCGCACCGCTGAACGCCCCCTTGAAGGTCGTCACCAGCGTATTGTTGAAGAAGATCAGTTCGGGTATCGATTTGAGCGCCGTGCACATGCGGAATACCTGCGAGAAACTCGTCACCGCCGGACACCCGCCGAACAGGTCGGCCGGAACGATCTCCAGCGCCTTGCAACTGTCGAACAGCGAGGTCATGACCGTCACGTTCGGGCAATTCTGGAACAGCGTGGCCGGAACCGACCGGATGGCCGTATGGCCGAATACCGAGAGGAACGTCTGCGCCTTGGTGTTCGTCTCGAACAACCCTGCCGGAATCTCGGTCAGCAGCCCTTCCGCCTCCTTGTTCACCTGCGAACCCACATAATAGAAGGTCTGGCTGAACGAAGTCGCTTCGGTATTGTAGTAGAAGAGTTTTTCGGGAATCTCCGGTATGCTGTGGCAGAAATGGAACGTCGAGGTGAAGTCGGTCGCCCGGGTAGCGTTGTCGAACAGCCCCGCAGGAATGGCGCCGAGCGTCTGGCAATCGTAGAACGCTTCGTTGAAAGTCGTCACCCCGTCGAACGAATGGGCCGTATCGGAGGGAATGCTTTTCAGGTTCATGCAACCGTTGAAGGCATCTTCCATCGACGTGAGCCCCGTCTGTCCCCATTGGAGCACCTCTACCACATAGCTCTTCTCACCGGCCGATTTCAATGCCGTCACCTTGCCGCTCACCTCCACGTCGTAACTGCCGGCCGTAGCGTAGACGTGCGTCGGATTCGCCGTCGTGACGGTCTCGACCGTACCGTCGCCCCAGTTGATCTCGGCATCGACCTCGCCGGCGATCATCGCCGTGGCCGTCGCATTGTCGGAAGGAATCTCGAACTTCCAGCGCAGATATTTGTCGTTGACGCCCATCTGGGTGATCGCCACTTCCAGCGACGCCGTATTCTCGCCGACGCCGGTCGTCAGGCTGATGTTCTCCGTCCGCCCCTGTTCGCCGTCGTAGGGGTCGACCGTGACGGTCAAGACGTCGTTCTCGCGCGTGACGGCGAACCACTTCGCATCGGCCGCATGGTTCCACTCGAAGTTCGAAGATACGGCGATCGTCTTCGTGCCGCCCCGATAGTCGAACGACAGAGCCTCCGGCAGCGCCCTGACGAAGGCCCTGCCGTCCTGCTCGACGACGACCGTCTCGCTGATGCTCCGATCGCCGTAGCCCGCCGTCAATTTCACTTCGACCTGCCGCGATTCCGACGAAGTATTCTCGTCGGCCGTAAAGACCAGCTTGTCCTGCCGGCGCTCGACCAACATCCAGTCGCACGACTGGGTGAACTCCCAATCCTCATAGTTGCAGGCGATTTCGGTCGAAGCGCTCAGCAGCGATCCGCAGGCCGGAATCAGCACCCGATTGGGCGTCGCCACGATTTCGGGCGTTCCGGCCGCGTTCTGCACGACCTCCACCGTCCACGTCCGCGCGCCGGACCCTTCGCCCGCCGTCACGACCACCTCGGCGGCGGGTTCCGACGCCTCCTCGTTCCGCTGGACGCGGAGCGTCAGCGTACCGTCGTATTCGTTCTGCTCCACTGCGAGCCACGCCTCGTTGTCGTTGGTGTAGCTCCATGTCTCGGCATTGGTCTCGACGGAGAATACGACCTCGCCGCCGGGCGTCTTGAAGCGCAACGTTCCCCTCCCCTCCTGTGCCGAATAGAGCGGGTTGTCCGACGTCACGCTGAGCGTCGTAGCCTCCGGTGCGACGGGATCGGCGTCGAGCACGATCGTATCGCCCTCGCATCCCGCCAGCAGCAGAACGCCGCCCGCCAAACCACTTATAACATGATATAATCGTTTCATCTGCTCTCTGTTTTAGCGTTTCTGCATCAATTGAACTGCTCGATCCGGTTGATCCGGCCGGTCGTGTGGGCGCGCAGCCGCACGACGTCGCCCCGCTGCACGGAACTGAACGCCACCGGAAGCGATGCCGGCGACGCGGATGCCGCCTCGCGCGCGAGCACGATCCCTTCACCGCTCGGATAGTAGATATCGCCGAACATGCCGACCTGCGACGTATCGGATATTTTCCGCGAAATAAGACCCAGCGTCTGATACTCTTCGGGCAGCCCGTGGAGCGTGATCGTGCGGAAATCGTCGGACACGACGCCCGTCACGGCGCCCGAACCGGTGGTGAAGGTGGAGTTCTTCACGTTGATGGCCACCAGATAGACCATCATGTCCTTCTCCTCGAACGTGGCCAGCAACTGCCCGAGCGGAATCGACACGTAACACTCCTCGCGGTTGTAGGGCAGATTCAGCGCCAGCGCCTCCATCCGCATCGGTTCGCCCTGACCGTCGAACGTCAGCGCCGAGAGGTTGAAATACTGGTTGTAGAGATCCTCTTCGATCACGCACGATCCCCGGGTGCCGGCTCCCTGATCGACGCCGCGCAGCATCCAGTGGTCGGCCGTGATCGAAAAGGCGCCCGGAATGCGGAAATAGGGATTCTCGCCGCGCATCTGCTGCGAGAGCGAAAAGGTCTGTTTCGCACCGTTGACCTCCGTACCCGCCTCGACGGTGAGCGTCGCCGTCAGCGTCTTGTCTCCGGTATTGGGTTCGGCGACGGTCAAAGTCGCCAGTCCTCTCTCCGGGTCGGTCGAGAGCACGCACCACGTCTGATCGACGGAAGCCGTCCACGCAGCGTTGGACGCGACCGAAAGCAGGATTTCGCCCCCTTCCGAATCGAAGACATAGCTTTCGGGCCCCTTCACGTCGAGCGTCACGGGCTCGGCGGGTTCCTGCGCGACGTCGATCGTCGCGGTATAGTCTCCGGTGGTAACGACCACTTCGGCCTGCCGTACCTCGGGCGACGGATTCGCCTCGGCATGAAGCCGCATCGACGTCGCGTCGTATTCGACTTCGAGCCAGCCGGCTTCGGGCTGCGCCGCACTCCAAGCGCCGGCCGCATCGACGTTGATCGAGACCGCTCCGCCTCCCGCACCGAATACCGCCGTCCGTTTCGAGAAGGCCAGCTTCACCTGCCCGCCGTCATCGTCGTCCGAGCAACCGGAACCGACGAACGCTACCGCCGTCAGTAAGCACCATGTAAACCATTTTCTCATAAAGGATGAAATTTAAGTAAATAAAAAGTCTGAGGATAGCCTTCCGAAGCGAAACCGCAGCCCGGGTATCGTCCTCTCCCTGCGCGACGAGGCGCATCGCCGTTTGTCCCGCGACAAACGAATGTTTTCGATAAACCGAGCGCAGAGCCGCGCTTGCACGAATATGCCCCGATGAGAAACCGACCGCGGAAACCGAACAATGCATTTCGTCCAACTAACCAATGGCGAAATTAAGTAAAAATCGCTGCCGTTATTCTTTCTGTCCGTATTTTTTTTATCGGAACTCCAATAGTACCAGCCTGATAGAACGGCTCCGCACGAAAGAATCGAAACCGGAAACACCTTTTTCGGAAAAACATTTCGGCCGATGCGGGATATTTCCCGAAATTTTGTTACTTTTGTGCGCAACAAAAACCCCAATCATTATGTCTTTTATCGATGAGAGGGTACAGCCGACCGGACTCACGTTCGATGACGTCCTGCTCGTACCCGCCTATTCTGAGGTGTTGCCGCGCGAAGTAAACGTCACCAGCCGCTTTTCGCGAAATATCAAACTCAACATTCCGATCGTCTCGGCCGCAATGGATACGGTCACCGAAGCGCCTTTGGCGATCGCGCTGGCTCGCGAAGGGGGCATCGGGGTCATCCACAAGAACATGTCCATCGCCGAGCAGGCCGCGCACGTGCGCCGTGTGAAACGCGCCGAGAACGGCATGATTTACGACCCGATCACCATCTCCAAGGAGCACACCGTGGGCGACGCGCTCGCGCTGATGCAGGAGAACAAGATCGGCGGCATCCCCGTGATCGACGCCGAGCGGCGGCTGATCGGCATCGTCACCAACCGCGACCTGCGTTTCCAGCGCGACATGCACCGCCTGATTTCGGAGGTGATGACCTCGGAGAACCTCATCACCACCCATTCGTCGGAGCTGGCCCATGCGGCCGACGTGCTGCTCAACAACAAGATCGAGAAGCTGCCCGTCGTGGACAACGAGGGGAAACTCGTCGGACTGATTACCTATAAGGATATTACCAAAGTACAGGACCACCCCAACGCCTGCAAGGACAGCAAGGGCCGTCTGCGCGTAGCCGCCGGCGTAGGCGTCACGGGCGATTCGATGGAGCGTGTGGATGCGCTCGTCGGCGAGGACGTGGACGCCATCGTCCTCGACTCGGCGCACGGCCACTCGGCCAACATCGTGGCGCTGCTGCGCCGCATCAAGGCCAAATACCCCGAACTGGACGTGGTGGTGGGCAACATCGCCACCGCCGAGGCGGCCAAATTCCTCATCGACGCCGGCGCCGACGGCATCAAGGTGGGCATCGGTCCGGGATCGATCTGCACGACGCGCATCATCGCCGGCGTGGGCGTTCCCCAGCTCTCGGCCATCTACTCGGCAGCCAGCGCCGCGCGCGGCACGGGCGTGCCCGTGATCGCCGACGGCGGACTGCGCTATTCGGGCGACATCGTCAAGGCGCTGGCCGCAGGCGGCGACTGCGTGATGATCGGCTCGATGTTCGCCGGCACGGAGGAGTCGCCCGGCGACACGATCATCTACAACGGCCGCAAGTTCAAGAGCTATCGCGGCATGGGTTCGATCGACGCCATGAAGGCGGGTTCGGCCGACCGCTATTTCCAGAAAGGCGAGGTCAACATCAACAAACTCGTTCCCGAAGGGATCGTGGCGCGCGTGCCGTTCAAGGGTTCGCTCAGCGAAACGGTCTACCAGCTCGTCGGCGGCATCCGCGCCGGCATGGGATACTGCGGCGCGGCGGACATCGAGACGCTCAAACAGGCACGGTTCATCCGCATTACCGCCAACGGCGTGACCGAAAACCACCCGCACGACGTGACGATCACCAGCGAGGCGCCCAATTACAGCAGCGAACACTGATCGCCCCGTCGATCCGAAACCTACGATACTCAGACGCTATGCAGGAAAAAATCCTAATCATCGACTTCGGCTCGCAGTACACGCAGCTCATCGCCCGCCGCGTACGCGAGCTGAGCGTTTACTGCGAAATCCACCCCTTCAACCACCTGCCCGCCATCGACGCGTCGGTGCGCGGCGTGATTCTCTCGGGCTCGCCCTTCTCCGTGCGCGACGCGGAAGCCCCCCGCATCGACCTCTCGGCGATCAAGGGCCGGCTGCCGCTGCTGGGCGTCTGCTACGGCGCGCAATACCTCGCCCAGCACTTCGGCGGCGAGGTGACGCCCGCCCCGAGCCGCGAATACGGACGGGCGATGCTCACCGTAGTCGAACCCGACGACCGGCTCATGGAGGGACTGCCCCGCACCACGCAGGTGTGGATGTCGCACGGCGACACGATCACCCGCGTGCCCGACGGCTACCGCATCGTGGCTTCGACGGCCGAGGTGCACGTGGCCGCCTACCGCATCGAGGGCGAACCGACGTGGGCCATCCAGTTCCATCCGGAGGTCTACCACTCGACCGACGGCGTGCAGCTGCTCCGGAATTTCGTCGTGGGCATCTGCGGCTGCGCACAGTCGTGGACGTCGGAGAGTTTCGTCGAGACGACCGTCCGCGAACTGCGCGAGAAGATCGGAGACGACAAGGTCGTGCTGGGGCTTTCGGGCGGCGTGGACTCCACGGTTGCCGCCGTGCTGCTGCACCGCGCCATCGGCGAGAACCTGCACTGCATCTTCGTCGATTCGGGTCTGCTGCGCAAGAACGAGTTCGAAAGCGTCCTCGATTCCTACAAGGGCATGGGACTCAACGTCAAGGGCGTCAAGGCCGGCGACAAGTTCCTGGGCGACCTGGCCGGAGTAACCGATCCCGAGGCCAAGCGCAAGATCATCGGCCGCGACTTCGTGGAGGTCTTCAATGCCGAGGCACAGCAGCTCGCCGACGTGAAGTGGCTGGCGCAGGGCACGATCTATCCCGACGTCGTCGAATCGGCATCGGTGAACGGCCCTGCGGCCAAGATCAAGTCGCACCACAACGTGGGCGGACTGCCCGAGCACATGCACCTGAAAGTCGTCGAACCGCTGCGCCTGCTTTTCAAGGACGAGGTGCGCCGCGTGGGCCGCTCGCTGGGTATCGGCGAGGAGCTGATCGGCCGCCACCCCTTCCCGGGGCCGGGGCTGGCGATCCGCATTCTGGGCGAGATCACACCCGAGCGCGTCGAGATCCTGCAAAACGTGGACAAGATCTACATCGACGCCCTGCGCGAGCACGGGCTCTACGACCAGGTCTGGCAGGCGGGAGTCATCCTGCTGCCGGTCAAGTCGGTGGGCGTCATGGGCGACGAACGCACCTACGAAAGTTGCGTGGCGCTGCGCGCCGTCGCATCGACCGACGGCATGACGGCCGACTGGGTGCACCTGCCCTACGAATTCCTGGCCCGCGTGTCGAACGACATCATCAACAAGGTTCGCGGCGTCAACCGCGTCGTCTACGACATCTCCTCCAAACCGCCCGCAACGATCGAGTGGGAGTAATCGAAAAACAGCGGCCCGAACGATGACGTTCGGGCCGCTGTTTTTGCATGGCACCGCGATCAGTTCCCGCCGGCCACGATGATGAGCCCCAGCCCCGCGATGAAGAGGGCGAACATCAGCGCCAGCAGGCCGTTGACCGTCCGTCCGCCGCCGCGGAACTCCTTCCACACGAAGACGCCCCACACGGCCGCCACCATCGGCGCGCCCTGTCCCAGCGCATACGACACCGCAGCACCGGCCTTACCGGCCGCAATGTAGCTGAACGTCGTACCCAGACACCAGATCGCACCGCCCAGCATTCCGACCAGATGGGTCGAAAAGCTGCCCTTGAAGTAGTCGCGGTAGGCGACGGGCTCCCCGTCGAAGGGGCGTTTCATCACCCACGTATTGAAGACGAAGTTGCTCGCCAGCACGCCCAGCGAGAAGATGAAGACCGCCGAATAGGGCGTCAACATGCCCGGCGTCGGATTCTCGAAATGATCCAGATCCATCGCAGCCGCGACGAAGCGGTAGAAGAGCGACATCAGCACGCCGGCCACGACCGCCAGCGCGACGCCCTTGCGGAACTGCGCACGCTGCGTACCGCCGCTCTGCACCCGCTGCGAGGCGATGCCGTTGCAGACGATCGCCGCAACGATCAGCGCCACGCCCAGAAACAGGATGACGGGATCGCCTTTGGGCGCACCCACGTAGTTGACGACGACGCCCAGCACCAGTGCCAGTCCGACACCCAGCGGAAAGGCGACCGACAGCCCCGCCATGGCCACCGACGCCGAGAGCAGGATGTTCGAGGCATTGAAGATCACGCCGCCCAGCACGACGCTCCCCACGCCGCGCGCATCGGCCTGCGCCAGATCGGGCAGGAACGAACGCCCCTCGGAGCCGATGCTGCCCATGGTGAACCCCACGACGAGCGTAAAGAGCACCATGCCGATGACGTAGTCCCAATAGAAAAGTTCGTAGCGCCAGCTCTTCGAAGCCAGCTTCTGGGTGTTGCCCCACGATCCCCAGCACATCATCGTGATGAAGCAGAAAAGCACTGCGAGGGCGTAACTGTTGACGATAAACATAGGTTGTAGTTTTAAGATGAACGCAATTCGTTCGCACTCGTTCTACGAAACCGGCAAAAACCGCATTACAAGCCTTGCGCAAACGTTTGTACAAAAATAGATAAAAAATCCGAACTTCCAACATTCCGCCCGATTTTCCCTCGGCGGAACGCTGAAAATCCGGCTACGGGAAACCGCCCGCGAAGTGCGAATCCACCCCGATGAATGCCGCCGGCAACGAAAAGCCGCGGGAACGAATGTTCCCGCGGCCGTAACCGGAAGACGGCGGTTCGAGACCGCGGATCGTCCCCTATTTCTTGAAGTAACGGTTGTAAAGGCCCTGGAAGCCTGCGCCGTGACGCGCCTCGTCCTTGGCCATCTCGTGTACCGTATCGTGCACGGCGTCGAGATTCTCCTCCTTGGCCATGCGCGCCAGACGCATCTTGTCCTCGCAGGCGCCCGACTCGGCGTTCATGCGCTTCATCAGGTTGGTCTTGGTGTCCCAGACCACCTCGCCGATCAGTTCAGCGAACTTCGAGGCGTGCTCAGCCTCTTCCCAAGCGTAACGCTTGTAGGCCTCGGCGATCTCGGGATAGCCCTCGCGGTCGGCCTGACGGCTCATCGCCAGATACATGCCCACCTCGGTGCATTCGCCCATGAAGTGATTCTGAAGTCCCTCCCAAAGCTCCTTCGACGCACCTTTGCCGTCGCCAATCACATGCTCCGTGACGAACGTGAGCCCTTCCTCCTGCTCGACGACCTCGACGAACTTCTCCTTGCCTACCTTGCACATCGGGCACTGATCGGGTGCCTCGGGACCCTCGTGGATATAACCACAGACGGTACAACGCCATTTCTTTGCCATAATCTTTCCGTTTTGTTAAGTGTGAACGTATTTTTTACAGAAGCAAAGATACGAACTTTGCGGACGGCTCCAAGCGATCGCCCGATCATATTTTCCGATACCGGCATCAGTTTTTCCTATCGTCGTGGTCGATGGCCCACTCGATCAGCCCCACGTCGACGGCGTCCTTCACCATCACCCGCTTGTCGCGGTCGAGCAGGTAGAGCGCCGGAATGGCTTTCAGGTCGTAAAGCTCCCGATCGCGGACGACGCACCCCTTGTCGTAGGCATTGATCCAGCGCGCGGGAATCTGCGGACGGTATTCCTGCCACTCGGTGAGGTCTTCGTCGGGGAAGAGGGCCAGCACCTTCAACTTGCCGCGCTCGATCAGTTCGTTGAGCATCGGCGATGCCGAAATGGCCTCGCGCACCGTCTTGCACATGTTGCACCCCGGATTGTTGATGAACAGCAGCAGGTATTCGGCGCGGATGTCGTACATGCGGCGGGTCACCCCGTCGGCCGTCGTATAGCGGAAATCGTTGGCCGGTCGGCCGATCCGGTTCTGGGAGGCCATGCGCAGATCGTGCTGAGGCGCGATGCGCTCCCAGCGGTCGAGCCACGGACTCGACACCAGCGCTTCGAGCACCGGAATGTAGAGTTCGTCGTTGCGTGCGGGCGAATTGGGATCGTGAAGCACGCGCTCGGCCAGCATGGCGAAATATTCGGTCATCGGCTTCGAAGCCGAGGCGCGCCGCATGAGCGTGTCGATCGCCGCCCGGTCGTCGGGTGCGACGAAATTGGCCACATAGGCGAACAACGCCCGCACCATCGCCACCGTATCGACTTCGGCGAGCAGCGTGGTGTCGCGGAAATCGAAGTTGTCCCAATAGTGATCGCGCAGATAGGCTTTCCGCTCCTCGGGCGGGACGGTCGAAGGAACGGTCACGGCGCGGAACGTGCGCGGCGCCGGACGGGCGGACGACTGCGCCGGTCGGCTCTTTTTCCCGCCGCAGGCCGCCACGAGCAATGCGGCCAGTGCGATCCACAGAATGCGTTTCATCGGAATACGGATTAAAATAACTACCGCAAATGTAACAAAATCCCCGCAATAACCCCGCCCCGACGGGAGAATCTTCGCACCTGCGGAGCGATTTGCACAATAGTTGCACCTGTCGGGGAGGTGTTTCGCCGCAGCGCCGCACCTCTTCACCGACGCTGCGACCCGATCCGGCGGAGAGCGAACGCTCCGAAGCGGATCGGAACGCGAACGTTCGGACGCCGCCGGCATGCAGCCCGTTCGACGGTCACGCCGGACACCGGAGATGAAGACCACAGGAAACCATTCTTTAAATCATAAATGCGTATGGATGCAAAAAAAAGTACGGGATTCAAGCTCAGCGTAGCGACGCTCGCCATCATGAACGTCACGGCGGTCGTCAGTCTGCGCGGCCTGCCGGCAGAAGCGGTCTACGGCCCTTCATCGGCCTTCTACTACCTCTTCGCGGCGATCGTCTTCCTGATCCCCACCTCGCTGGTGGCGGCCGAACTGGCGGCGATGTTCGCCGACAAGCAGGGCGGCGTCTTCCGCTGGGTGGGCGAAGCCTACGGAGCGCGCACGGGCTTTCTGGCCATCTGGCTGCAATGGATCGAATCGACGATCTGGTACCCCACGGTGCTGACCTTCGGCGCCGTGTCGATCGCCTTCATCGGATTGAACCAACATGCGGACATGATCCTGGCGTCGAACAAGATCTTCACGCTGGTGGTGGTGCTGGCCATCTACTGGCTGGCCACCTTCATCTCGCTCAAAGGTCTGGGCTGGGTCGGGAAAATCAGCAAATGGGGCGGTATGATCGGCACGATCATACCCGCCGGACTGCTCATTCTGCTGGGCATCGTCTACATCGCCTCGGGCGGTCACAACCAGATGGACATGTCGCAGGGTTTCTTCCCCGACCTGACGAAGTTCGACAACCTGGTGCTGGCCAGCAGTATCTTCCTCTTCTACGCGGGTATGGAGATGATGGGTATTCACGTGATGGACGTGAACAATCCGTCGAAAAACTACCCGAAAGCCATCATCATCGGTTCGCTCGTCACGGTCTGCATCTTCGTGCTGGGCACCTTCTCGCTGGGCTTCATCATTCCGGCCAAGGACATCAGCCTGACGCAATCGCTGCTGATCGGTTTCGACAACTACTTCAAGTACCTGCATATGTCGTGGGCGTCGCCCATCATCGCCATCGCGCTGATGTTCGGCGTGCTGGCAGGCGTGCTGACATGGGTGGCAGGCCCTTCGAAAGGTATCTTCGCCGTGGGCAAGGCGGGTTATCTGCCTCCCTTCTTCCAGAAGGCCAACAAGAACGGCGTACAGCGCAACATCCTGCTCATTCAGGGCGGCGTCGTAACGCTGCTGGCGCTGCTGTTCGTGGTGATGCCTTCGGTGCAGTCGTTCTATCAGATCCTCTCGCAACTCACCGTGCTGCTCTACCTGATCATGTACATGCTGATGTTCTCGGCCGCGATCGTGCTGCGCTACAAGATGAAGGATCTCGCCCGTCCGTTCCGCCTGGGCAAGGGCAACGGCCTGATGTGGCTGCTCGGCTGCATGGGTTTCTGCGGCGCGCTGCTCGCCTTCATCCTGAGTTTCATTCCGCCTTCGCAGATCTCGACCGGCAGCAATACCGTATGGTTCTCGGTACTCGTCATCGGCTGTATCGTCGTGGTGGGGGCTCCGTTCCTGATCTACGCCGCCCGCAAACCGTCGTGGCGCAATCCGCAGGCACAGTTCGAACCCTTCCACTGGGAACAGGCCGCACAGACGCCCGCTAACATCGCCGCAGCGAACGCTGCTGGCACGAACGCCGCCGCCAAACCGGCCGACGATCGCAAATAACCGATGGTAGCTACATACGACTTTACACCCCATCGGATTTCCGATCCGCTGCACACGACCGACTGCCGGAGCACTCGCGGCAGAGCCGCGTTTACAGATCGGACCCACCCCGAAGCCCCCGCCTCGGCGGGGGCTTCGGACAAGACCCGCTTCGGTAGTCGGGCTCCGGCGGAACGCCGGTGTAAAACAGGAAATAGTTACCCGACCAATTGACCAATTTCAAAAAAAGACGACGCTATGAAACGCATCATTACCATCGAGGCCGTAAAAGAGGCGGTGGAAGCCGCCCACGCCCATTTCCGCGAGGAGAAGGGCGGCAAAAACGCCGACTACATCCCCTATCTGAAAAACGTGCCCTCCGACCTTTTCGGCATCTCGGTCTGCCTCGCGGACGGCCGCAGCGTGACGGTCGGCGACACCGACTACCGCTTCGGCATCGAATCGGTGTCGAAAGTCCCCACCGCCATCCTGGCGATGAACCAGTACAGCGCCAAAAAGGTGCTCTCCCAGATCGGCGCCGACGCAACGGGACTGCCCTTCAACTCGATCATGGCGATCCTGCTGGAAAACGACCATCCTTCGACGCCGCTGGTCAACGCCGGCGCGATCTCGGCCTGCTCGATGATCAAACCGACGGGCAACGCGGAGGCTAAGTGGAAGGCGATCGTGGATTTCATTTCGGGACTTTGCGGCAGCAAGGTGTCGGTACTCGACGAACTCTACCGCTCGGAGAGCGAAACCAACTTCAACAACCGCTCCATCGCATGGCTGTTGAAGAACTACAACCGCATCTACGACGATCCCGACATGTCGCTCGACCTCTACACGCGCCAGTGCTCGCTGGGCATCACCGCCAAACAGCTCGCCGTCATGGCCGCCACGATCGCCAACTGCGGCACCAATCCGGTGACGTGGGAGGAGGTTTTCCATCCCAATCTCACCCCGCACATCGCTTCGCTCATGGCCACCGTCGGCTTCTACGAGCATACGGGCGACTGGCTCTTCAACACGGGGCTTCCGGCCAAAACGGGCGTCGGCGGCGGCATTATGGCCGTCATCCCCGGCGTAATGGGCCTGGCGGCGTTCGCGCCTCCCCTGGACAGTGCGGGCAACTCGGTCAAGGCACAGAAGGCGCTCGAATACATCTCCGTGCGGCTGGGTCTGAACATTTTCAGCCCCGCGCGCGTCGAACTGGCGGCGGCCGAACCCGTCAGGGAGGGCGTCTGCAAATAACCGCCCGTGCGCATAACGAAAAGCTCCCGACACTCGGTGTCGGGAGCTTTTCGTTCGTCGGGACCTACCGCAGCCGGCGTTTCACCGTCGCCGGATTGCCCGCCGCCAGCGAATCGGCGGGAATATCGCGCACGACGACGCTGCCCGCCGCAACGACCGAACGGTCGCCGATCGTGACGCCCGGACAGACGACCACCCCGCCGCCGAGCCAGCAGTCCTCGCCGATCGTGATGCGAAAACTCGTCTCCACCGGACGGCGGCGGTCCAGATAGTCGACGGGGTGCTGCGGCGTATAGAGCTGGCAGTTGGGACCGAGCTTCGTGCGGGCGCCGATCCTGACGCCGCCGCAATCGAGGAACGTGCAGCCCATGTTGACGAAGACCTCTTCGCCCAGTTCGATCCGCCAGCCGAGGTCGCAGTAGAACGGCTGCACGACCTTCGCCGAGGCGGGGATGCCCGGGATCAGCGCCCCGAGCGCAGCGGCATACGCGGCCGCATCGTCCGCCGGCGTACGGTTGAAACGCTCCACCCGCCGCCGGCCCTCGCGGAACTGTTCCGCGAGTTCGGCATCCGAAAAGTCGTACAGCCCGCCAGCCAGCATTTTTTCCAGTTCGGTCACGATTCGGATCTGTTTTTTCGGATCAGGTAAACGAACAGAGCGAAGACCCCGCCCAGCACCGCGACGCCCGCTGCCATGAGCGGATAGTTGTGCGCCGCCCCCGCCCGGACGATCCAGTAGAGCAGACCGGCCGGCAGCAACACGCAGAAGGCGATCGTGAAGAGGAGGAACAATCCCGTAAAGAGCCTGAACGTCCGTCTGTTCCGCCGCACCAGCGGTTCCAGTTCGGCGATCCGCGCACGGTAACGCTCGGGCTCCTTTTCGGCGAGCCGGCGGAAGATCGCCAACGCCTGCGGCAGGTAATCGAGCATGTCGGGACGGTTGTGAAGCGACGCCAGCCGGCCGAGTTCATAATACGTCTCGCCCAGTTCGGCCTGCTGCCCGTCGGTCGGTTCCGGCACGGATTTCAATGCCGAGAGCCGTTTGAGCAGCTGCGTGACGTAGGCGTCTTCATCGCCCCGCTCCTCGGGCTTCGTCTCCAAAAAGTCGCTTTTCAGACGGCGGTAGAAATCGTCGAAATAGTAACTGTCGTACTTCGGGCCGTTCTTGCGGACGACCTTGCGGATGTCGTCGGGCAGATTGTCGGGAAAAGCCGTGAATCCGGCCAGCATGATCGGGACGATATTTTTGTTCTTTTCGAGCGCATAGGCCAGTTCGCACCGCACCCAGTCCGCCGACGCTACGGCCGAAGGATCGACGCAGCGGTCGAGCGCCCCCTCGCTCAGGATGAGGATGAAGTCGCGGCACTCGTCGATGCGGCGCAGCAGCTCTGTGTCGAAATCGCCGTTGCGGAGCGTGTCGATGTCGAAACTGACGCGGTAACCGTCCTTCGTCAGCAGGTCGTAGAGGTGCTTCGCCGTCTCGAAACCGCCGCGGCGCCGGTAACTGATGAAGATGTCGTAGGCCATACCCCGTTCCCTCCGTCCGGTTACTCGATCTCCCAGTCGAAGCCGTCCTTGCGGTCCTTGACGCGGATACCTATGGCCGTCAGTTCGTCGCGGATACGGTCCGACGTCGCCCAGTCCTTCGCGGCCTTGGCCTCCATGCGCATACGGAGCAGCATCTCCACCAGCGGCGTCACCCGGTCGCGGCCGCCGCCCGCCGACGCGGCCTTCTCGTCGCGCAGACCCAGAATATCGAAGACGTACCGTTTGACGGTGGCCGTGAGCGCCGCCAGGTCGGCCGCCGTGATGCGCTGCCGCCCCTCGGCGATCTGGTTGATGATCCGCACCCAGTCGAAGAGCGCCGAGATGACCATCGGCGAGTTCAGGTCGTCGTCCATCGCCTCGCGGCAGCGGCACTCCAACTCGGCGGGATCGACCGTCGAATCCTCCGACGGGCGGAGCTTCGAGAGCGTCTCGACGCCCTTCATCAGGCGGTCGAGCCCCTTCTCGGCGGCCTGCAACGCATCGTTCGAGAAGTCGAGCGTCGAGCGGTAGTGCGCCTGCAACACGAAGAAACGGATCGTCATGGGCGAATAGGCCTGCGCCAGCAGCTTGTGGCTGCCGGTGAAGAGCTCTTCGAGGGTGATGAAGTTGCCCAGCGACTTGCCCATCTTCTGTCCGTTGATCGTAATCATGTTGTTGTGCACCCAGTACTTCGCCGAATCGTGTCCCAGCGCGGCGGTCGACTGCGCGATCTCGCACTCGTGGTGCGGGAACATCAGGTCCATGCCGCCGCCGTGGATGTCGAACCGTTCGCCCAGATACTTGGTGCTCATGGCCGAGCACTCCATGTGCCAGCCGGGGAACCCGTCGCTCCACGGCGAAGGCCAGCGCATGATGTGTTCGGGCGACGCCTTTTTCCACAGCGCGAAGTCGCAGCAGTTGCGTTTGTCGCACTGCCCGTCCAGCGCGCGCGTGTTGGCCACGATGTCTTCCAGATTGCGCCCCGAAAGGACGCCGTAGCGGTGGTCGCGGTCGTACTTCTCCACATCGAAATAGACCGATCCGTTCGACTCGTAGGCGTAACCCGCATCGAGAATCTTCTGCACGAAGGCCTCCTGCTCGATGATATGCCCCGAAGCCCGCGGCTCGATCGAGGGGCTGAGCACGCCCAGCGCATCCATCGCCCGATGGTAACGCTCCGTGTAGTAGTGCGCCACCTCCATCGGTTCGAGCTGTTCGAGCCGCGCCTTCTTCGTGATCTTGTCCTCGCCGTCGTCGGCGTCGTGTTCCAGATGCCCCACGTCGGTGATGTTGCGCACGTAGCGCACCTTGTAGCCGAGCGCTTGCAGATAACGGAACAGCAGGTCGAAGGTCACGGCCGGACGCGCGTGCCCCAGATGAGGATCGCCGTAGACCGTCGGCCCGCAGACGTACATGCCCACACGGGGCGGAGCCAGCGGCACGAACTCCTCCTTGCGGCGGGAAAGCGTATTGTATAAAACGAGTTTCGATTCCATAATCGCTGAAATTTCCGCAAAAATAGGAAATATTCTCTACAATTCCGCGATTTGCGGAGGTCGAATCGAAATTTGCATCCGGCCCTCCGTGCCGTGCGCGCCGGCGAAGCCGGTGGCGGGGACGAAACTCCTCGTTCGCCACCGCGCCGCGAAAAAGCGGACGGAAAGCGGCGAAAAGAATTTTGCGATCGGCTTGCCGGTTTGCGGAATTTATGCTAATTTTGTCACAGAGAATCCTGCGAAATGAAGAAGTCGGCATTCATACTCCTCTTCCTGTTGGCCTCCCTTCCGGCATTGATGAGCCGGGGAGCGGAAGCCGGCGCGGCGGCCGCTTCCGACCTTCGTCAGACGGTAAAGAATTCCTCGATCTCGGCACAGCACTCCGACTTCGTGGCCACGGAGACGTTCCAACTCTCCGTGCCGGCTCCTTCGCGCGCCCTGCGCAAGTCGAACGAACGGTCGTCGCGTACGATCCACGAAATGCCGGTGCTCTATTGCGAACGGTACTTCGCATCCGTGCGCCACGACTTGTCGCAGTCCGTCGCTTCCTTACAGCCGGACGCGCACCGTCCGTTGCCGTCCCACAGCGCCGACTATCTCAAATTCGGTATTCTGGTCATTTAGCCATCCCTTTCCACTTCGACGACACGACACGCCCGCTCCCGAAGCGATCGTTCGTGTGTGCATCTACGGCTACCTGCGGGGCGGACTCCACCCGTCAGGCGGAATCTTGCGGGGCCGAACCTTCCCGACCGGAAGCGTCCCTCCCGCAGAGGAGGGGTTGCGGTCTCGGACGGAAACATGCGCCCCTGCGACAAATCCATTTTCACATCCATAAATACCGAACAGAAATGAACTTATCCTATATAATCGAAGAGACGCTGCTGATGGCGGGATTCACCTTCATCGTGGGAATCGCATTCGCCTACGCGCTCAAACTGACGACCTTCTTCTTCTCCCGCCTCAACGGGCACGACCTTCCCGTCCTGCTGCGGAAAAGCCGCATATGGGAACGCGCCTACCGCATGAACGTCGCCCACACCTACCGATACATCCGCTCGATCGCCCGCAACGACGACCCTCAGAAACGGCCTGCGGCGACGGACGCCTGCATGATCCGCACCATGCAGGAACTGGCCGAATACCATTTCGGTAATTCCGGAGAATCGAGTAAAGAAGACGGGAACATGAACGGTTTATACGAATTCCACCATGGAAAAATTTGATCTGAACAATATCTTCCAAGGCATTTCGACCCTGTTGCAGTCCGACCCGTCGATCATGTACGCCCGCATCGGACTGATCCTGCTCGGCATCCTGCTGGTCTATCTGGGACGCCGGGGCATCCTCGAACCGCTGGTAATGATCCCCATGGGACTGGGCATGGCAGCCGTAAACGCCGGCGTACTCATCATGCCCGGCGGCGTACAGGGCAATCTGTTCCTCGACCCGATGGTCACCGACACCGACCAGTTGATGAACATTCTGCAAATCGACTTCCTCCAACCGGTCTACACCTTCATGTTCAGTAACGGTCTGATCGCCTGCCTGATCTTCATGGGCATCGGGACGATGCTCGACATCAACTTCCTGCTGGCCAAGCCACTGCAAAGCATGTTCCTCGCGCTGTGCGCCGAGCTGGGTACGTTCGCCGTCGTACCGATCGCCTTCGCGATGGGGCTGAGCCCCAACGACAGCGCCTCGATCGCCATGGTGGGCGGCGCCGACGGGCCGATGGTGCTCTTCGCGTCGCTCAACCTCTCGAAAAGCATCTTCGTGCCGATCACCGTCGTAGCCTACCTCTACCTCGGACTCACCTACGGCGGCTATCCCTACCTGGTGCGTGCGATGGTTCCCAAACGGCTGCGCGCCATCAAGATGCAGCCGCCCAAGAAAGCGCCCAAACAGTACTCCGCAGCCACCAAAATCTCGCTGGCCGTGGTCATGTGCGTGATTCTCTGCCTGCTCTTTCCCGTGGCCGCTCCGCTCTTCTTCTCGCTCTTCATCGGCATCGTCATCAAGGAATCAGGACTCAAACACGTCTGCGACTTCATCAGCGGGCCGATGCTCTACGGCTCGACCTTCTTTCTGGGAATCCTGCTGGGGATTCTCTGCGACGCACATACGCTGCTCGACCCCACGGTGCTCAAACTCCTCGTGCTGGGCATCCTCGCCCTGCTGATTTCGGGCATCGGCGGCATATTGGGCGGTTATGCCATGTATTTCCTCAAACGGGGCAACTTCAACCCCGTCATCGGCATCGCCGCCGTGAGCTGCGTGCCCACGACGGCCAAGGTCGCCCAGAAGATCGTCTCGCACGACAACCCCACGTCGTTCGTCCTGGCCGATGCGCTCGGCGCCAATATCACGGGCGTCATCACCTCGGCCATTATCGCCGCGATCTACGTGACCGTCGTCCCGCTGCTGTAAAATCCGACGAAACCCCTACATCATCAATATTCATCCGCGAGGCGGGGCCTGATTTCGGGCCCCGCCTTTTCCACCTGACGGACAGCCGAAAAAACCGCCTCCCTGTACGGCGGGAGAAAGACGACAACCCGAAAATTCGTCGGACAACCTGCCGCGCCCAGCCATCCGCAAGCCGAAGTCTCCGCCTCGCGAAAAATCGGGAAGAAGAACGGGCGGCGGATGCGCCGTAGACACTCCGCCCCGGCAATCGCAAAATAAATTTGCATCGCACCCGGCTTATTCGTATCTTTGGCTGCGCCGAAGATACTGCCGCACGGCTATGTGCAAATAAATTTGACATTGCACTCACTTATTCGTATCTTTGTCCGATTATATGCTTCATACCCTAAGACGATCCGCATGAAACGTTACAACCGTTGGAACAACATCGTGGGATGGGCGGTCTTCGCCGTCGCGGCGCTGACCTACCTGGCCACCATGGAACCTTCGGCAAGCCTCTGGGACTGCTCGGAGTTCATTGCCACCTCCTACAAGCTCGAAGTGGGACATCCGCCCGGAGCCCCGCTGTTCATGATGATGGCGCGTCTGGCCACGATGCTGGCACCCTCGACCGAGTACGTGCCGCTGATGGTCAACGCCATGAACTCGCTGGCGAGCGCCTTCTGCATCCTGTTCATGTTCTGGACGGTCACTCACCTCGGCCGCCGCATCTACTCGGCGCAGGGCCGCGAGCTGACCGACGCCAACATGTGGACCGTACTGGGTGCGGGCGCCGTCGGCGCGCTGGCCTACACCTTCACCGACACCTTCTGGTTCTCGGCCTACGAGGGCGAGGTCTACGCCCTCTCGTCGATGTTCACGGCGCTCGTGGTGTGGCTCATGCTCAAATGGGAAGACCAGGCCGACGAACCCCACGCGACGAGGTGGCTGATCCTGATCGCCTACCTCATGGGACTCTCGATCGGCATTCACATCCTCAATCTGCTGACCGTTCCGGCACTGGTCTACATCTACTATTTCCGCAAATACGCGACCGTGACCTTCAAGGGATTCTGCATCGCATCGGTCATCGCGCTGGCGATCCTCTGGTTCATCAACGGACTGATTATCCCCTACACGGTCTACATCGGGGCGATGGTCGACGTACTGTTCGTCAATACGTTCGGCCTGCCGGTCAACTCGGGCATCACCCTCTTCGCACTGTCGCTCTTCGCCCTGCTCGGGTGGAGCGTGTGGTACACCCACCGCCGCGGCCGCGTGGTGTGGAACACGCTGCTGCTGGCCACCACGATGATCCTGCTGGGATACAGTTCCTACGCTACGGTCACGATCCGCGCGGCGGCCAATCCCCCGATGAACAGCAACGACCCGTCGAATCCCCATGCGCTCTTCTCTGTGCTCAACCGCGACCAGTACGGCGGCCGGCCGCTGCTCTACGGCGCCTACTACTCGGCGCCGGTCGAAAGCGTCGTCGAGTCGACGCGCTACTACATCGACGACGAAGGCCGCTATGCCACGGCCTCCTTCCCCACGGGCTACACCCACCCGCAGCAGTTCATGCACCTCTTCCCCCGCATGTGGAACTACGCCAAGAGCCCCGACGAATACAAACAGTGGGCAGCCTACCGCACCAAGGTGGAGACGCTGCGCGACGAGCAGGGCAACGTCCTGCGCGACGAGAAAGGGCAGCCGCTGCGCGGCGAGGTGCTCGACTACGGCACGAAGCGCACCTACGACGACGGCTACTCCGAGCCGCGCGTCATCACGGAGCCGACCTTTTTGGAGAATCTCAACTACTTCTTCTCCTACCAGCTCAACTACATGTACTGGCGCTATTTCCTGTGGAACTTCGTCGGCCGCCAGAGCGACATCCAACCCACCGGTTCGACGACGATCACCGACGGCAACTGGCTGTCGGGAATCGACGCGATCGACCGCATCTACCTGGGGCCGCAGGAGAATCTGCCGCGCGAAGTGGCTGACAACAAGGCGCGCAACACCTACTATTTCCTACCCTTCATCCTGGGCCTCATCGGGTTGATCTACCAGCTCAACCGCGACCCGAAGAACTTCCTGATCGTGCTGTCGCTCTTCGTGATGATGGGTATCGCACTGGTGGTCTACTTCAACACCTCGCCCGGCGAACCGCGCGAACGCGACTACGTTTACGCCGGATCGTTCTACGCCTTCGCCATGTGGATCGGGTTCGGGGTGATGGCGTTCAAGGACCTCATCGTCCGCCTCACCAAGCGCGACGACCGCACGGCCGCCGTGGCGGCGACCGTCATCGGTCTCGTGGTGCCGGGCATTCTCTGCGCCGAGAACTGGGACGACCACGACCGTTCGGGCCGCACCTACGCCCACGACATCGGCTGGAACTACCTGCAATCGACGCTTCCCAACTCGATCATCCTCAACTACGGCGACAACGACACCTTCCCGCTGTGGCTCAACCAGGAGGTCGACGGCCTGCGCCCCGACGTGCGCATCGTGAACACGAGCTATCTGGGCGGCGAATGGTACATCGACGAGATGAAGACCCGGGCCAACGAAGCCGCCGGCGTGCCCTTCACCCTGCCGCGCAGCAAATACTGGTACCGCAACGACTACGTACCCGTCTACGAGCGCGTGAACCGTCCGGTGGAGGCGCGCGAAGCCATCGAGTTCTTCGCCAGCGACGACCAGCGCACCAAGGTGCAGCTGTCGGACGGTTCGTCGAGCGACTACCTCCCCTCGAAGACGCTCATGCTGCCCGTCGACAAGCAGAACGTCCTGCGTTCGGGCATCGTCGCCGAGAAGGACAAGGATCTGATCGTCGACACGGTCTATATCAAGCTGTCGGGCGACTACCTCAACAAGGGCGAGCTGATGATCGTGGACATGCTCTCGAACTACGACTGGACGCGCCCGATCTACCTCACGCAGCCCTACATCTTCCAGAAGTTCGGGCTGGTCGACTACCTGCAATTCGACGGCTACGCCTACCGTTTCGTACCGATCCTCACGCCCTACCGTCAGGCGGGCGAAGTGGGACGCATCGACCCCGAATATGCCGTGCCGCTGCTGCTCGACGTCTTCCGCTACGGCAACCTCGACGACGAGAAGGTCTACTCCGACTACTTCACGCAGTACAACCTCTCGGCCGCCCGCGCCCGCGAAGCCTTCGCCCGCGTGGCCAAGGAGCTGATCCGCCGCGGCGACGAGAAGCCGAACTTCCCCGACAGCCTCGGCATCACCGAAGCCACCAACCGCGAGCTGGCGATCCGTCTGCTCGACGAGGGGATGCGCCGTATGCCGCCCGCGCAGGTGCGCTACACCTCGAACAACACGCTGCCCTTCATCGAAGCTTATTATGCGGCCGGCGCCGCAGACAAGGGCGACGCCCTAATGCTGGACTACGCCCGCAACCTGATGGAGTACGTCGACTATTACTTCCAGTTCGACGGCTGGCAATACGATTCGATCACCGACGCACTGGACGAGAAACTCGACCTGCTGGGCAACCTCTACTCGATGGCCGGTTACCTCAAACGCGACGCCGTGCTGACCGAGCTGAACGCCTACTACCGTTCGCTGGGCGTCACGGAGGAGGAGCTGATCCAGCCCGATTCGGCCCACCTCGACTACGAGGTCTCCGACACGGCCGCGGTGAATTGACGCTGCCGTAGAAGCGATGCGGGCCTCGTCGAAAAACGAGGCCCGCATCATTCGTTCCCGTGGACGTACCGCGTCACTCCCGCCGCGTAAGGAACGACAGCGCACGGCACTGCCCCCGGCGGCCGCCGCCGACCTCGCGCTCAACGATGCCGGTCACGACGTCGGCGGCATCGTGCCAACGGTTCGCGTGGAACTGCCGGCGGTAGGTCGTCAGGTGGGCGTAGAGCTCCGGCCAGCGCAGGTTCCAGCCGCGCGGCATCCGCAGCGTGTGGAGCACCGTGGCCGAGTTGGAGAGGATGCGCGCCTCCTTGTTGGCGCTCTGGTGGAACCACTCGACACGCACCGCAGGGGCCAGCCGCTGCACGGCGCGGGCGAATCCGCGGCCGCCGTTGTTGCTCTCGACAGCGGCCGTGCGCGTATCGCTGCGCAGCAACAGATCGGCCACCAGTCCCTCGGTTACCTCCATGCCCTCGCGCGAATAGACCAGATCGGTGACGTAGATCGTCCCGTCCGTATCGACGGCATACGACATCGAGCAGAGGTAGTCGTCGCCCGTGTCGGCCGTATCGGTATAATTGGCGCGGCGGACGATCTCTCGCGGCAGGGCGTCGTATTCGGCGAACTGGTCGCCGTAGAGCAATCCTTCGCGCACGGAGGGACGCCCCTGGTACATGCACTCGAAACGCAGCGGATCGAGCGCCCGCTTGGCGTGGAGCAACGCCGCGTCGTGCCGTGCGGGCCACAGCGCCTCGCCCGCCGCACGAGGATCGATCGCGGAGGGCGGGGTCGTTTTGAGCGCTTCGAAATTGAGCGCCAGCCAGCCGTCGGCGGACACTCGTTCCAAATCCTCCCACATACGCAGTTCGACCACCGGCTCGCGCTGTCGCAGCATCCCGATCAGATCCTCTTCGTGCCAGCGCGTGAAGACCAGCAGCTCGCGTGAGTCGTTGTGCATCCGCGTGCGCACCACCGAAGTGTACCACTCCCAGCAGTTCTCGCGCACGAGCGGCGAATTGGCCTCCATGGCATCCTTATAAAGGTCGTCGAGCAGGAAACAGTCGACGCGGTTGCCCGTGAGCGAGCCCTCGCGGCCGACCGACAGCAGACTGCCCTCGTGCCCCACGATCTCGACTTCGTCGGCCGTGCGGATGTATTCGGGCGGTTTCGAGCCGCGCTTGATCGTCGTGTCGGGAAAGAGTTCGCCGTATTCGGCCGAGCAGAGGATGCGCTGCACGCGGCGGTTGAACTTCGACGCCAGCGACGCCGAATAGGAGGCGATGGCGATCCGTAAATCGGGATCGAGTCCCAGCAGATAGGCCGGCAGCAGCGTCGTCGCCCCGACGCTCTTGCCGTGCTGGGGCGGCATGGAGATCATCAGGCGGCGGACGCGCCCCTCGGCGAAGGCTTCGAGCACGCGATAATAGGTGCGGTGGAACCACTCCAATTCCAGAAACGGATAGACCGCAAGTGCATAATCGGTAAAAGAGATCATCGACGAGAAATGAAAAATTAAGAATTGAAAATAATACTTTGTCGAGACGTTACGACATCCGTCCGCAACACTGCGGCGCCTTAGCGCCGCGCGGGCCGAAGTCTCGCCCACAGAGCCCACTCCAAAGGAAGCACTCCGCAGTCTTCGTCCCGCAACGCATCGGACAAACAGCCCAGCGCTTCCACATCGTTTGATCTCCACATCGGAACCCTCAGAAACTAAACATTCCGCCGCCGGCATCCCCGCCCCCCTACCGGACGATGCGCCGAAACCGCTCGGCAGGACGAGCGCCATTTGACCGAGAACAGGATAAAAATCCGGCAGCCTCGACATCCGGTCGAGGCTGCCGGCGGCAGACCTTCGGGACGACGGCCCCGACGGGCGGTCTGCACAGGAACCGGTTTCATCGGGCCGGGCGCACCCCTGTACGGACGGGCCGGACGAGAACACGGCACCGAAGGCGAAGGTCGGGAGCCGTCGCTCCCGGAGCGGGAACAGCGACCTTCGCCGATGAGACTACACGAGCAGGCAGGGCCGCAGTTCGGCGAACGAAAAATCGTTGGGCATCTCCCCGTCGGCTGTCACGGTGTGGAATTCCCACCACACGGGAACCACGTCCGTAAGCCGTCGGCGACACCCTTCGGGCCAACGGTCGTCGCTGCGGTAGAGAACGAGCGACGCCGTCAACCTGCACAAGGTCTCCCCGACCGCACACTCGACGCTTCCCGAATAGAAACCGCCGCCGCCGAACGCTTCGCGCAACCGGATCGCAATCTCATCGTAAAGTTCGGATGAAACATGAAACATGACAAGGAAAAGATTTTAAGGTGTTTTTTGTTTTTTATTAATAAATAGTTTAACTTTGCGAAGACAAATATAGGTTCAAATATTTGATTTTACAATAAAAAGTTCAATTATTTGTATCGATTTTTCTAATAAAATTATCATGAATCAACGGGTAAAACTGATACGAAAAGAGCTCGGAATGACGCAAGAGCAAATGGCTCAACATCTTGGGATCGGGAAAGCCGCACTCTCGATGATCGAAACGGGCAAGGCGGCGCTCTCGTCGCGCAATCGCAACATTCTGGTTCAGGAATTGAACGTAAACCCCGACTGGCTCGAAACGGGCAAGGGCTGCATGTTCAACGCCGAACCCGACCTGACCTCCTACCTGCACCGCACGGACAACTCGCTGCCGTTGCAGAGCGTGCCGCTCTATTCGATCGAGGGGACGGCGGGACTCGTACCGCTGTTCAGCGACCAGGCGCAGCTCAAACCCGTCAATTTCATCCACATCCCCAACCTCCCCAAATGCGACGGCGCGATCTACATCGTGGGCGATTCGATGTATCCGCTGCTCAAAAGCGGCGACATCGTCCTCTACAAGCAGCTGCACGACATCGGCGACGTCTTCTGGGGCGACATGTATCTGTTGTCGATCGACATCGACGGCGAGGAGTACGTCACGGTGAAATACATTCAGAAATCCGATCGCAAAGGCTACGTGAAGCTCGTCAGCCAGAATCCCCACCACGCCGACAAGGAGGTCGAGATCGCCCGCATCCGTGCACTGGCGCTCGTCAAGGCCAGCATCCGGATGAACTCCATGCGCTGAGACCCGAACCGTCGGGCCGAACGGCGACGGATGCGGAGCTGCGTCTTTCGGTGCAGCTCCGCATCGGACATCGGCACCCGCAGCAATCCGATGCGGAATGCTGTTCCTCGCTGCGACGAAGAAGTCCCGGAACCTACGACACGCGAAAAGACGAACCCGCAAAAAGAGATATGCCCCGAATATTCGGGGCATATCTCAATTATTGCCGGACGGAGCGTTATTTCGCACGGACGCAACGTACCATCATCGAATTGGCCTGGCTCGTACCGCCGCTGGAAACCTTAGGCTCGCCGGTCGCGGTATTCGACCACGCCAGATAACGGGCCTTCCCTGCATCGCCCGCGTCCGACGACCACATCAGCGAGGCTGTGGGAAGCATCAGGGATGATCCCGTACTCTGTCCGCTCGGTACGAGGTAGACATCCTGCTCGCCGTCGCTGCACAACCGGTAGGTATCGACAACGAATTCCTTCGAACCTTCGGATGTAAGTTCGATCAATTCATCGGCTGTCGGCATCCGCCACGTGCCGGCGGGAGCCACCAGCGAGCAGGGATCGGTATCGCCATACGGAATGTCGGCATACGCCATCTCCGTCGCAGTCGGCCCATACACCACACCGCCATATTTCGGTTTGGATTCAAGCGGGTCAGGCAGGGCGAAACCGTACTGACTCTTATACTTGAAATACATTCCGCGCTCCTTCGGGGCTGCAAAGACATAAGCGCCGTCCCTGACGGTCAGATACCCTTCGCTCCATACTACCGAGTAGACCAGCGGTACGACCTGTTTTCCCTGCTTCACGGTCTTCTTCGTATCCACGCCGTTGACCCAGATCGAGAGCGTGCGCTCCTCGCCGGTATTCTCCGGAATGGCGATTTCGACGGTCGGATTCTCCTTCGAACCGGTGCCCGACCACTCGCCGCCGTCGCTGCCCTTGACCACGACGGGGAACGAAGCCATGTCGCTGTCGCAGGTCACGCTCAGCGTGAAGGCTCCGTATTCGGCCGAAGCCGGCGTATGGGAGACATAGAGCGCATAATCGGTCATTGCGGGCTGTACGAATTCGACGCCTGTATAGATATGGTTGACGAAGAGGCGCAATGTCCGGTCCTGCTTCGTATCGTTCTTCGGGATACCCACCGACACCTGCGGCCGGGCGTCCGTAGCCCCCGTCTGCGTAAAGGTGCCGTCGTCGCCCCATACGGTGACATCGTAGTAGGTGAAGGCACCCGGATCGGTCTCCACGTTCAGCGAGAAGGCCTTGTAATCGACCGTTTCGGGCAGGGTGTGCATGACGTACTTCGGCTGCGGAACGTTCCGCACGCAGCGCACCATGGCCATGTTGGTACCGACCGCATCGTAATCCAGGAGCGAATATCCTATCTCGCCGTTCAGCGAATAGATCACGCCGTTGCCGTGGAAATCGCCGCCCAAGCCCCAATAACCGCCGAACGTCGACTTTCCGACGGACGTACCGGTTTCGGTGCTCATGACACCGCAATAGGGCAGGAAGAGCGATACGCCCGTATAGCCCATTCCCGTAACGCCGTCCTGCGTGCGCTGTACGTCCTCGCCGTAGTAAAGTTCCGAAAGTTCCGCATAAGTCGGCATTCGCAGAGCGAGATCGATGAGGCTGCAAGGATCGACGCCTTCGTTCTGGGGAATCGCGTCGATCGCGATCTGCACCGGAGCGGGCGTATAGGCCGTCCCGGCATAGGTCGCTTCGTCCGACGGCACGCCGTAACCGCTCTCATGACGGAAGAAGAGGCCCGAATCCGACGGTTTGTCGGCCAGTACGAACCGGTCGTTCTTGACCGAGACATTGCTCTTAGTCCAGTAGAAACCGCCGAGCAGCTCCATGCCGGCCTGCTGCTTCGCCTCGACGACCTTCGTCCACACGGGCGTCTGCGACGCAGCGGCCGTCTCGAAGATCACGTCGACCTCCTTCTCCGAATAGTTGGCGCCGATATGCACGGCCACGCTCTCCGTGGGTTCGTCGACGACAACCGGCTCGCCCACCGCTTCGCCCACCGTCAAGCGGTACTGCCACGGTTCGAACTGCGGCGTGGCACGGGTCTCGATCTTCGTGCGGAACTTCACTTCGTAGTCGCCGCCGGCGAAGGGTACCGACGCGGGAATAGTCGTCGACTCGAACTCCGTCACCTCGTATTCCTTCCTGCCCGCCTCCTGCGTCGCCTCGACGATCTTCGTCCACACGGGCGTCTCGGCCACCTCGGCCATCTCCACGATCACGGCACGCTCCTCGACGCTCTCACTGGCGTCGATATGTATGCCGATCTTCTCGGTCGGTTCGGTCACCTCGACCGCATCGCCGACCGCATCGCCCAGCGTCACGCGATACTGCCATGCGACGAACAGCGGCGCAGCCGCACGGGTCTCGACCTCCAGCCGGAATAGCACGTCGTAATCGCCGCCGCCGGCAGGAATCGTCGCGGGAATAGTCGTCGACTCGAACTTGGTCACCTGGTAATCTTTCAGCGAACCCTCCTGCGTCGCCTCGACGATCTTCGTCCACGTCTCGGCCTTCACCCCGGAGGCCATCTCGACCGCCACGCCGCGCTCTTCCTTGCTGCGGTTAGGCGGAATCGTAATCGCGATTTCGGTCGTGGGCTTGGTGACCGTCACCGCGTCGCCCACCGCGTCGCCGAGCGTCAGGCGATAAGCCCACGGTTCGAAGGTCGCGCCCGTCGAGCGCGTCTCCGTCCTGATGACGAAGGTCAGTTTATACCCCCCCCCTTCACCGGGAATCGAGGCCGGAATCGTACTCGATTCGAACTGCGTGACCTGATAGGCCTGCGGTTCCGGCTGATCGTCGGTCTTGTCGTCCGAACAGGCGGCGAAACCGCACAGCGAAACGCAACACAAAAGCGCCGATAGTCTGAAATTTTTCATAGGCTTCAACATAAATTTTGATGATTGAAATTCATTTTCCCTCTTCCGCGTCCGGCATACCGCAGCCTGCGAGCGTCCCTGCCCGAAACGGAACCCGCCCGCCGTTCCGGACTCGAAAAGAGGGAGTTGTTAAATGTACGACAAATTATCCGGCCCGACAACGATATAAAGATATATCATAAAAACGCATCCGCTATCTAAACGGATAATATATCGGCCGAACGGCCGTTTTAAAGGAATATTCTCCCGAAAAGCGCTCCGCTCGTTCCGAATCGTAAGCGGAATAAGGAAGATCCGGTGAAAACCGCCCGTCCCGAATCCGGAAAGTTTCGGACAATCAACGGCTTCGGATCGCTTTCGAATTACGGAACGGACCTTTTGCAATCCGTGCGCCGAAAGGAAGTTCGTCTGCGGCAACCTTTCTCCGGCTATGGCATTGGCATGGCCGGAGAAAGCGCAATCCCATACATCTTAACGAAAAACATGCGACCCGAGCCATACCCATTCGCCAAATCCATAAAAACGAAATCACGATAAATAAATATCGTGCTAAAAAATCGCAAATTTTCAGTCGTACGACTCATAAAGCCTTCCGAATAAATAAAAATAATCAATAATTATTTCTCCGTGGGCAGAAGGGCCGGACAGAGGAATTCCCGCCGGAAAACACGCTGTTTCCCTTTCCAGGCCGACGCGAACGGTGCGAATCGCAAGCGAATGAACCGGCCGATATATTTTAAATAATTTAACGAACAAAAGGCTCGATAAAAAACCGAGGCAGGAAAAGAGCGTTCGTTTTTCAGTTTCGCCGTGCCAATATGCCGGAAATTTTATATATTTGCCCACGGTTTACCCATCCTGCAACAAGGCCGGCGGATACCGTTTCCGGCCGGAAAACCTCGTCGAAAGAGGCGATTCCCGAAGAGGCGCCCCTCCCATTCGACGCCTTCCGGAAAGGAACCCCGCCGGAAGTGCCGGATACAAAACGTGAAAACAAACCATTCATTTAACGATAAAGCGATGAATCAAGAGCATGTACAAGAGCTTCAAGACGTCGTCATCCGCTTCTCGGGCGATTCGGGCGACGGAATGCAGCTCACGGGGACGCTTTTCTCCGACACCTCGGCGCTCATGGGCAACGGCATCTCGACCTTTCCAGACTACCCCGCCGAGATTCGTGCGCCGCAGGGAACCGTGGCCGGAGTATCGGGCTTCCAGGTCCATTTCGGCGCACGGCGCGTCACCAACCCCGGCGACTACTGCGACGTACTGGTAGCGATGAATCCCGCGGCGCTCAAAGCCAACCGCCGTTGGCTCAAAGCGGGAGCGACGGTCATCATCGACGGCGATTCGCTCACCGAAACCAATCTGCGCAAGGCCGGTTTCACGACCGACGATCCGATCGCGGAACTGGGACTCGACGGTCACAACCTCGTCGTGCCCGGCATCACGACCATGACCCGCGAGGCGCTCAAAGAGCTGGAACTGGACAACAAGTCGGTGGTCAAGTGCAAGAACATGTTCGCGCTGGGCATCTGTTTCTACCTCTTCCACCGTCCGGAGGACCACGCCAAGAAGTACCTCGACTCGAAATTCGCACGCAAAAACCCGCTCATCGCCGAGGCCAACAAACGGGCTATCGACGCGGGCTACAACTTCGCAGCCAATACCCACCAGTTCGCCAACACCTATGCCGTACCGGCCGCACCGCTCGAAAAGGGCACCTACCGCTCGATCAACGGCAACGTCGCCACGGCATGGGGACTGATGGCCGCCGCCGAAAAGGCGGGGCTACCGCTCTTCTGCGGCTCCTACCCCATCACGCCGGCCACGGTGATTCTCGAAGAGCTGGCCAAGCACAAGGAGCTGGGCGTGAAGACCGTGCAGGCCGAAGACGAGATCGCCGGCATCTGCACGGCCATCGGCGCCGCCTTCGCCGGCAATTTCGCCGTCACGACGACCTCCGGCCCGGGACTTTCGCTCAAAAGCGAAGCGCTCGGTCTGGCCGTCATGGCCGAACTGCCGCTGGTGGTGGTCGACGTCCAGCGCGGCGGCCCGTCGACGGGTCTGCCGACCAAGACCGAACAGAGCGACCTGATGCAGGCGCTCTACGGCCGCAACGGCGAGTGTCCCGTGGTGGTGCTCGCAGCCTCGACGCCCGGCGACTGCTTCCGTTTCGCTTTCGAAGCGGGCAAGATCGCCATGGAGCACATGACGCCCGTGATCCTGCTCACCGACGGATTCATCGCCAACGGTTCGCAGCCGTGGCGCATCCCGCAGATGAGCGACTACCCCGCCATCTGTCCGCCCGTGGTCGAACCGCACCCCGAGGGCGAGGCGTTCATGCCCTATGCCCGCGACGCCCGCCACGTCCGCGGCTGGGCCTTCCCGGGCAAGGCGGGCCTCGAACACCGCATCGGCGGCCTCGAAAAACACTGTCTGAAAGGGTGTATCTCCTACGAACCGGCCAACCATCAGGAGATGGTGCGCACCCGCGCCGCCAAGGTAGCGGCCGTGGCGGACGACCTGCCGCGTCAGGAGGTCATGGGCGCGGCCGAAGGCGACCTGCTGGTGATCGGCTGGGGCGGTACGCGCGGCAACGTGCAGAGCGCCGTGGAGCAGTTGCAGGAGGAGGGCAAGCGCATCTCGTTGTGCCACTTCAACTACATCCACCCGCTGCCGCACGGCGTGCGCGAGATCCTCGGCGGTTTCCGCCGCATCGTCGTCTGCGAGCTCAACGAAGGGCAGCTGGCCTCCTACCTGCGCCAGCAGTTCCAGGAATTCCGCTTCGGGCAATACAACAAGTGCGAGGGCCTGCCCTTCACCGTCGTGGAACTGAAAGAGGAATTCAACCGGATTTTGAACGAGAAATAGATAACAAGCTCATGGCAACATACAACTACACACCCGCCGCAGAAGCCTCCCTTTTCAAAGGGAGGTTTGGAGGGTTTGTCGATATTCAAGCGAAGCGGTTTGAAATCGGCTCGATGCTGCCGACCGATAAACGTACAATCCGAAAATAACGATTATGGCAACATACAACTACACACCCGCCGATTTCAAATCGGATCAAGAGGTCAAATGGTGCCCCGGATGCGGCGACCACGCAGTGCTGAACGCCGTGCAACGCGCTATGCCCGAAATCGCCGATGCGCTCGACACGCCGCACAACCGGTTCGTCTTCATTTCGGGCATCGGCTGCTCGTCGCGCTTCATCTACTATATGAAGACCTTCGGGTTCCACACGATCCACGGCCGCGCCAATGCCGTGGCCACGGGCGTCAAGGTCGCCAATCCCGACCTGAGCGTCTGGGTCTGCACCGGCGACGGCGACTCGCTGGCCATCGGCGGCAACCACTTCATCCACGCCATCCGGCGCAACGTCGATCTCAACTGCATCCTCTTCAACAACGAGATCTACGGACTGACCAAAGGGCAGTACTCGCCCACGACCAAGCTGGGCAAGGTCACCAAGACCTCGCCCTACGGCACGATCGAAAAGCCGTTCAATCCCGGCGAACTGGCCATCGGCGCCAAGGCGACCTTCTTCGCCCGCACGGTGGACGCCGACGTGGAGCTGACCAAGTCGTGCCTGCTGGCCGCCGCACGCCATCAGGGGATGTCGGTGGTCGAATGTCTGGTCAACTGCGTGATCTTCAACAATAAGACACACGCCGATTTCGCCGGCGACAAAGCCACCCGCGCCGAACGCACGATCGTGCTGCGCCACGGCGAGAAGATGCTCTTCGGCGCGAACCGCGACAAGGGTCTCGTGCGCGAGAACGGCAAGCTGAAAGCGGTGACCGTTGGCGAAGACGGGTACACGATCGACGACGTTCTCACGCACGACGCACACGAGCGCGATACCTCGCTGCATCTGATGCTCGCGGCGATGAAATACCCCGACATGCCGGTGGCCGTCGGCGTGATCCGCGAGGTGGAGGACACGCACGTCTACGACCGCAAGGTGGCCGAACAGGTCGCCGAAATCCGGAACTCCAACCCGATCCGCTGCATGGACGACCTGCTCCACGCGGGCGAGACGTGGGAGATCGGATAAACGCGCAATCACCGATGAAAAACGGGGGCGGCGGACGACGGATGTCCGCCGCCCCCGTTTTTCTGCGAACAGTTCCGGCCTGCGGCGCGCCTCCTGTCGAAGAGAAAGAATCCACAGACCCGTCCCAAAGAGCGGAAAAACCGGAAGTTACGATTTATAACCGGCCGTACCTGCCTCCTTCCGGGCACTCGTTCGACGACGGACGTACCGCTTCCGCCGCCGAAGAATATTCCGGCACGCCCGCTTCCGGCACGCTCGCCGGAGACGATTTCCGAGGCCGACCTCATAACGGCTCCAATACTTGCTATAAATCAATAAAATAACACCCAATCCCAAATTAGTTCCGATTACGAGAAGATACCGCGGGAGGGATATTCTCCCACGGCATTCCACCCCGTCCGCCGCCGAAATGCTGTCGACGCACGACGTTCGTAGGCCGGATGGATTCGGTGCCGGAAAGAAAACAGACGGAATTTCGTCGCACCGAAACGGGATCGTATTATTATTCGAAACTTCAAGGAAAATATTTTTGAAATTCTTGAATAATTTATATATTTGCAAATGAATGAATGGATTACGAAACCATATATAATTTCATTTCGTGCCTAAGCAGGATGATATTTTATAAATTTAGCATTTGTTTCACCCGTTTCAGTTACGAATCGTAATCAAAATCCGCCGAACCGGCCATTTCGCACGCCGGCGACGAACGATCGGGCGACAAGGTTCACCCTTTCGGAAATACATGACATCCGGCCGGGGCCGGCTGCGGAGATTCCGGCAGGCTTCGGCTCCTTCGCAGCGGAAAGAGCGGACTCCGACAACGGAAGGCCCAGCGGATACGGGCGGACACACGGCTTTTTGCAGGAAAACACGGATTCGGAGCGATCGAACGATCGCCCGACATCAGAAGACCGACAGAATATGAGTGAGAGATTGTACATTTTCGACACCACGCTCCGCGACGGCGAGCAGGTTCCCGGCTGCCAGTTGAACACGATCGAAAAGATCGAGGTCGCCAAGTTGCTGGAAAGCCTCGGCGTGGACATCATCGAGGCGGGATTCCCGATCTCCAGCCCCGGAGACTTCAACTCCGTGCTCGAAATTTCGAAGGCCGTCTCCGAGCCGACGATCTGCGCGCTCACGCGCGCCGTACGCAAGGATATCGACGTAGCGGCCGACGCCCTGCGGCTGGCCAGGCACAAGCGGATCCACACCGGTATCGGCGTCTCGCCCCAGCACATCTACGACAAACTGCGTTCGACGCCCGAAAAGATACTCGAAACGGCTGTCGACGCGGTGAAATACGCCAAACGCTACGTCGAAGACGTGGAGTTCTACGCCGAAGACGCCGGCCGGGCCGAACCCGAATACCTCGCCCGCGTGGTCGAAGCGGCCATTGCGGCCGGCGCCACGGTGGTCAACATCCCCGACACGACGGGCTACTGCCTGCCGCAGGAGTACGGAGCGAAGATCCGCTATCTGGTCGAACACGTCGCCAACATCGACCGTGCGATCATCTCCACCCACTGCCACAACGATCTGGGCATGGCGACGGCCAACACGCTGAGCGCCGTTCTCAACGGCGCCCGGCAGGCCGAGGTGACGATCAACGGCATCGGCGAACGGGCGGGCAACACCTCGCTCGAAGAGGTGGTGATGACGCTGCGCTGCCACCGCGAACTCGACATCGACACGCGCATCAACTCGCAGCTCATCACCAAGGCCTCGCATCTGGTGTCGAGCCTGATGAACATGCCCGTGCAGCCCAACAAGGCGATCGTCGGACGCAACGCCTTCGCCCACTCGTCGGGAATCCACCAGGACGGCGTGCTCAAACACCGGCAGACCTACGAGATCATCGACCCGCAGGACATCGGGCTCAACGAATCGGTCATCGCCCTGACGGCCCGCAGCGGCCGCGCGGCACTGGTGCACCGGCTCGAACTGCTAGGCTACGACCTCACGCCGGAAGAACTGAACGCCACCTACGACAAGTTCCTCGCGCTGGCCGACCGGAAAAAGGAGATCCACGACTACGACCTGCTCTACCTAGTAGGCGACATCGACCGCATCCGCAAACAGTCGATCGCACTCAAATTCCTGCAAGTGACCACCGGAACCCTCGTTCCGACGGCTACCGTCGTACTGAAATTCGGCGACCACGAACGCATGTCGATCGCCACGGGCAACGGACCGGTCGACGCGGCCGTCTCGGCCATCAAGAAGCTCGTCAACGAGCGGGTCACCCTCTCGGAGTTCCTGATGCAGGCCGTCACGCGCGGCTCGGACGACGTGGGGCGCGTCCACGTACAGGTCGAATGCGGCGAACGCACCGTGCACGGCTTCGCAGCCCACACCGATACGACGCGCGCGTCGGTCGAGGCATTTCTCGACGCGCTGCGCGTGCTGAACGTCACCGAACGCAAAGAGAAGGAGGAGTAGCATGGGACGCACGCTTCTGGACAAAATCTGGGATGCGCACACGGTGCGCACCGAGGAGGGCGGCCGCACGGTGCTCTACATCGACCGGCAGTACATCCACGAGGTAACCTCGCCCGTGGCCTTCGCCGGACTCGCGCGGCGCGGCGTCGGCGTGGTACATCCCGACCGCATCACCGCCACGGTCGACCACAACATCCCCACCGTCGACCAGCACCTCCCCATCGCCGAGCCTCAGTCGCGGCATCAGGTCGAGACGCTGCGCGCCAACTGCGCCCGCTACGGCATCGAGCACTTCGGCATGGGCGATCCGCGGCAGGGGATCGTACACATCATCGGCCCCGAACTGGGGCTCACGCAGCCGGGCATGACGATCGTCTGCGGCGACAGCCACACCTCCACGCACGGCGCGCTGGGGGCCGTCGCCTTCGGCGTGGGAACCTCCGAAGTCGAAATGGTACTGGCCAGCCAGTGCATCCTGCAAGGCAAGCCGCGCGCGATGCGCATCACCGTCGACGGCACGCTGCCCTCGGGCACGGAGGCCAAGGACATCATTCTCCACATCATCGCGCGCATCACCGCTTCGGGCGGAACCGACCATTTCATCGAATTCGCCGGCGAGGCGATCCGCTCGCTCTCGATGGAGGGACGCATGACGGTATGCAACATGAGTATCGAGTGCGGCGCCCGCGGCGGCATGATCGCCCCCGACCAGACGACCTTCGACTACCTGCGCGGACGCGAACGCGCGCCGCAGGGCGAGGCGTTCGACGCCGCCGTAGCGCGGTGGCGGGAACTTTACAGCGATGCCGACGCACGTTTCGACCGCGAATACCGGTTCGACGCCGCCGAGATCGCACCGATGATTACCTACGGGACGAATCCCGGCATGGGGATGGCCGTCGACGCGGCGATTCCCGCCGACGCCGATCCCAAAGCGCTGGAATATATGGGATTCGATGCCGGCGAACGGCTGCTGGGCAAACCCGTCGACTACGTTTTCGTCGGCAGCTGCACCAACGGCCGCATCGAAGACCTGCGGCGTTTCGCCCGTCTGGTCGAGGGACGGCGCAAAGCTCCGGAAGTGACGGCATGGATCGTCCCCGGCTCGAAGGCCGTGGAGGCCGCCGCGAAGGCCGAAGGACTGGATCGGATTCTCGCCGCCGCAGGATTCGAACTGCGCCAGCCGGGCTGCTCGGCCTGTCTGGCGATGAATGCCGACAAGATTCCCGCCGGCAAGTACTGCGTCTCGACCTCCAACCGCAATTTCGAAGGGCGTCAGGGGCCGGGAGCACGCACGCTGCTGTCGGGCGTCGCCGTAGCGGCGGCCGCCGCCGTCAGCGGCCGGATCGCAGACCCGCGGGAGCTGTTCGGGTTCCCGCCGGACGATTGAAAACGAACGTTGCAAACGAACCTTTTCGATAAGCCGAGTGCAGAGCCGAACGAAGTTCGGACTATGCCGAGGCGAGAAAAGGAGGAAAGAAATTCAACCCTTTTCGATAAGCCGAGCGCAGAGCCGAACGAAGTTCGGGCTCTGCCGAGGCGAGAAAAGGTGCACGAATGTGAACCTTTTCGTTAAGCCAAATGAGCAAAACCGCACTTGCGCGAGCTATGCCGAGGCGAGAAAAGGACTGCTGAAAAACAAACGCGTAATACAATGGCTATTCCCAAATTCACGACCTTCACTTCGGGGGCGGTGCCCGTCGAGGCGGAGAACATCGACACCGATCAGATCATTCCGGCGCGCTTCCTGAAAGCGACCGAACGCAAGGGATTCGGCGACAATCTTTTCCGCGACTGGCGCTACGACGCCGAGGGGCGTCCGATCGCCGCATTCCCGCTCAACGACCCGCGTTACGAGGGGCGGATTCTCGTCGCGGGCCGCAACTTCGGCTGCGGCAGCTCGCGCGAACATGCCGCCTGGGCGCTGGCCGACTACGGCTTCCGCGTGGTGGTGTCGAGTTTCTTCGCCGACATCTTCCGCAACAACGCCCTCAACAACGGCCTGCTGCCGCTGCGCGTGAGCGACGACTTTCTCGCCGCGATCTTCGACGACCTGCGCCGCGATCCGGCATCCCGCTTCACGGTCGATCTGGAAGCGCAGACGCTGACCGCCCTCTCCGACGGCCGCAGCGAGCGGTTCGAGATCGACGCCTATAAAAAGAAATGCCTGCTCAACGGCTACGACGACGTGGACTACCTGCTGAGCATCGCCGACCGGATCGAGGCGTTCGAAGCCTCCCGACGATAACATCCTCACGAGACCAAACAACCTGCAACAACTATGGATATCAACATCGCTCTTTTGCCCGGCGACGGCATCGGCCCGGAGATCATCGCCGAAGCCACGAAAGTACTCGACCGCACGGCGGCGAAATTCGGCCACCGCATCCGCTACACCGAGGCGCTGGTAGGCGCCGCGGCGATCGACGCCACCGGCAATCCCTACCCCGACACGACCCACTGCATCTGCCGCGAGGCCGACGCCGTGCTGTTCGGCGCCATCGGAGATCCCAAATACGACAACAACCCCAAAGCGAAGGTTCGTCCCGAACAGGGGTTGCTGCGTATGCGCAAGGCCCTGGGGCTCTTCGCCAACCTGCGTCCGGTGACGGTCTACGAACCGTTGGTCGACCGTTCGCCGCTCAAAGCCGACGTGGTGCGCGGCACGGATTTCATCTGCGTGCGCGAGCTGACGAGCGGCATCTATTTCGGACGGCAGGGACGCGACCGGCACGACACGCGCGCCTACGACACCTGCACCTACACGATCGACGAGATCGAACAGGTGCTTCGCGTCGCCTTCCGGCTGGCCGGGACACGGCGGCGGCACCTCACGGTAGTCGACAAGGCCAACGTGTTGGAGACGTCGCGCATGTGGCGCGAAACGGCCCAGCGCACCGCCTGCGAATATCCCGACGTGACGGTCGATTTCATGTTCGTGGACAACGCCGCGATGCAGATCATCCGCCGGCCGACCGATTTCGACGTGATCGTGACCGAGAACATGTTCGGCGACATCCTGACCGACGAAGCCAGCGTCATCAGCGGTTCGCTGGGAATGCTCTCGTCGGCGAGCATCGGCGCGAAGTGCGCTCTGTTCGAACCCGTCCACGGATCGTATCCGCAGGCGGCGGGCAAGGACATCGCCAACCCGATGGCCGCCGTCCTCTCGGCCGCCCTGCTGCTGGAACACCTGGGCCTCGGAGCCGAAGGCAGGGCCGTGCGCAAGGCGATCGACCGCACCCTCGCCGCGGGTGTCGTCACCGAGGACCTCACCGCCCCGGGCCAGCGCAGCTACCGCACGTCGGCAGTCGGGGATTTCATCGCCGCGCAGATATGAGCGCCCCTTCCGGCAGCGACCGGACGACGGATCGTAATCCCAGAATCGGAACCGGCGGAGTTCCCGTGCGGCACGATCGGCCTAAAAAGGGTTTAACCGGTTCCGTACGCCGGTTACGGATTGTAATCAAACAAGCGGAATCGGAATAAAATAAAAACCTCCGTCGAAAACTTTCCGATTGATTGTTATGTTATTATATTTTTTTACGAATTAGCTTGGTAATGTAATTTTATATTCCTACTTTTGCTTCGTAACCAGCAACCGGATACGGTACATGCACACGTTGAACCATACATATATCCACGTCATTAATTTGCTGCTCGTCGTCACGGAATCATGACGGGAGAAGGGTGGTTTATATGTATATGAATAGACGAAGCCTTTCTCCCCCGAGAGAAGGGCTTCGCCGTTTAAAAGGGAAACACGAAAAAAAGGAGCCGTTTTCGTCAAGCCGAATGAGCGGAGCCGCACTTGCGGAAACCGCGCCGCGGCGGAAAAACGACTGTTGAAAACGAACGGACAACCATGAAACATCCACTCAGAAGCGCCGTGACGACGACCGGTCGTCGGATGGCCGGAGCCCGAAGCCTCTGGCGCGCCAACGGCATGCGCGAGGAACAGTTCGGCCGGCCGATCATCGGCATCGCCAATTCGTTCACGCAATTGGTCCCGGGCCACGTGCACCTGCACGAGATCGGCCAGCAGGTCAAACAGCGCATCGAAGCGTGCGGCTGTTTCGCCGCCGAGTTCGACACCATCGCCGTCGACGACGGGATCGCCATGGGGCACGACGGGATGCTCTACTCGCTCCCCTCGCGCGAAATCATCGCCGACAGCGTCGAATACATGGCCAACGCCCATTGCATCGACGCACTGGTGTGCATCAGCAATTGCGACAAGATCACGCCCGGGATGCTGATGGCCGCCATGCGGCTCAACATCCCGACGGTCTTCGTTTCGGGCGGGCCGATGGAAGCGGGCCGTTTCGGCGACCGCGACGTCGACCTGATCGACGCGATGGTGATGGGCGCCGACGACCGTTGCAGCGACGAGGAGGCGGCACGCATCGAACGCTGCGCCTGCCCGGGCTGCGGGTCGTGTTCGGGGATGTTCACCGCCAACTCGATGAACTGCCTCACCGAAGCGCTGGGACTCTCGCTGCCGGGCAACGGCACGATCGTCGCCACGCACGTCGCGCGCCGCCGGCTGTTCGAAGAGGCCGCCGCGCTCATCGTCCGCAACGCCGAACGCTACTACTTCGAAGGCGACGACTCGCTGCTGCCGCGCTCGATCGCCACGAAGGCGGCCTTCGAGAACGCCATGTCGCTCGATATCGCCATGGGCGGCTCGACCAACACCGTGCTGCACCTGCTGGCCGTGGCCCACGAGGCGGGCGTGGACTTCACGATGCACGACATCGACCGCCTCTCGCGCAAGGTACCCGTGCTGTGCAAGGTCGCACCCAACTCGCACTACCATATTCAGGATGTCAACCGCGCCGGAGGCATCCTCTCGATCCTGGGAGAACTCGACCGCGCGAAACTCGTCGACACCTCCGTGCGGCGGATCGACGGCCGCACGCTGGGCGAGGCGATCGCCGCCTGCGACCTGCGCAGCGCGACGGTGGGCGACGACGCCCTCGGCCGCTGGCGAAGCGCCCCCGCCGGCAAGGGCGACCGGCAGCTGGGCGTACAGGACACCCGCTACGAAACGCTCGACACCGACCGCGCGGCGGGCTGCATCCGCGACACGGAGCACGCCTATTTCCGCGACGGAGGGCTGGCCGTGCTGACGGGCAACATCGCCCGCTGCGGCTGCGTCGTCAAGACCGCCGGCGTCGACGAAAAACTGCTGCTCTTCCGCGGGCCGGCCCGCGTCTACGAATCGCAGGAGCAGGCCATGGAGGGGATTCTCGGCGACGAGGTACGGCCGGGCGAGGTAGTCGTCATCCGCTACGAAGGGCCCAAAGGCGGCCCCGGAATGCAGGAGATGCTCTACCCCACCTCCTACCTCAAATCGAAACGGCTCGACAAGGTATGCGCGCTCGTGACCGACGGACGTTTCTCGGGCGGCACGTCGGGGCTTTCGATCGGGCACGTATCGCCCGAAGCCGCCGCAGGCGGCGAGATCGCCATCGTGCGCACGGGCGATCCGATCGAGATCGACATTCCCAACCGTTCGATCCGGCTGCTGGTCGACGAACGGGAGATCGCCGCGCGCAAGGCCGCCGTGAAACGGTATGCGCCGGCCGCACGCGAACGCCGCGTCCCGACCTCGCTGCGCGCCTACGCCCTGCTGGTCAGCTCGGCAGACAAGGGCGCCGTGCGCCTGATCGATACACCCGACAACGCATAAAACCGATTGGATATGAATACGACCGAACCCTTCCGACCCGAAGAACGGCAAACGGCCGAAGCGCCGCTGCTCACCGGATCGCAAGCCCTGATCGAATCGTTTCTGCGCGAAGGCGTCGAGACCCTCTTCGGCTATCCCGGCGGCGCGATCATCCCCGTCTACGACGCGCTCTACGACTATCGCGACCGGCTGCGCCACATCCTCGTGCGCCACGAGCAAGGCGCCGTCCACGCCGCGCAGGGCTATGCCCGCGTAAGCGGCCGCGTGGGCGTCTGCCTGGTCACCTCCGGCCCGGGTGCGACGAACACCGTGACCGGACTGGCCGACGCGCTGATGGACTCCACGCCGCTGGTGCTCGTCACCGGACAGGTAGGTTCGACACTGCTGGGAACCGACGCCTTTCAGGAGACCAACTTCGTCGGGATCACGCAGGCTGTCACGAAATGGAACTGCCAGGTCAAATACCCCGAAGAGATTCCGGCGGCCATCGCCAAAGCCTTCTACATCGCCCGTTCGGGGCGCCCGGGCCCCGTCGTAGTCGACATCACCAAGGACGCCCAATGCGCGACGGCGCCCTTCCGCTACGAACGGATCACCTCGATCCGCAGCTACGCACCCACCCTTACGCCCGACGCAAGACGCATCGAGGAAGCGGCGCGGCTCATCGACGAAGCCCGGCGGCCGCTGGCGATGATCGGCCAGGGAGCGATCCTGGGCAACGCCGAAGCCGAACTGCGGGCCTTTCTCGATCGCAGCGGCATGCCGGCCGCCTCGACGCTGCTGGGCCTCTCGGCGCTGCCGAGCGACGACCCCCGCAACGTGGGAATGCTGGGGATGCACGGCAACTACGGCCCCAACATCAAAAACAAGGAGTGCGACCTGCTCGTCGCCGTCGGAATGCGTTTCGACGACCGCGTAACGGGCGACCCCGCCGCCTTCGGCCCCAACGCCCGGATCATCCATATGGAGATCGACCCCTCCGAAATCGACAAAATCGTCCATGCCGACGTGCCCCTCGTGGGCGACGTCAAGCGTACGCTCCCGCTGCTGACCGAACGCATCCGCCCGCGCGACCACAGCGCATGGATCGAGGAGTTCTGCGCCTGCGACCGCATCGAGTACGAGCGTGTGGTGCGGCGGGCGATCCGTCCCGACGGAGGGCGCATCCGCATGGGCGAGGCGGTCGACGCCGTGGCACGCGCCTACGACCGCGACGCGGTGATGGTCACCGACGTGGGGCAGCAGCAGATGTTCGCCGCCCGCTACTTCGGGTTCCGCCGCAGCCGCAGCGTCGTCACGTCGGGCGGTCTGGGAACCATGGGGTTCGGCCTCCCGGCCGCCATCGGCGCCAAGCTGGGCGCTCCCGACCGCGAGGTCGTCCTCTTCGCGGGCGACGGCGGGCTGCAAATGACCATTCAAGAATTGGCGACGATTTTCCAGTCGCACGTCTGCGTGAAGATCGTCCTGCTCAACAACTCCTTCCTGGGCATGGTGCGCCAGTGGCAGGAACTTTTCTACGACCGCCGCTACTCGTCGACCGAGATGGTCAACCCCGATTTCGGGTTGATCGCCCGCGCCAACGGAATCGAATACCGCTGCGTCGAGCGGCGCGGGGAGCTGCCGCAGGCCGTCGCCGCCATGAAGGCCCATGCGGGCGCCTATCTGCTCGAAGTGCGGGTCGAAAACGAGGAAAACGTCTTCCCGATGGTTCCGGCCGGCGCTCCGGTCTCGGACATCCGGCTCGAATAACAACGACAGTATGGAACAGGAATACATCATCACCGTCTTTTCGGAGAACAAGGTGGGTCTGTTGAGCCAGATCACCACGGTCTTCACCTGCCGCAACGTCAATATCGAGAGTCTGACCACCTCCGAATCGGCGCTCGCGGGCATCCACAAATTCACGATCGTCGTGCGCACCGATCCCGAAAAGATCGAAAAGCTCGCACGACAGGTCGAAAAGCGCATCGACGTGCTCAAAGTCTTCGTCTTCACCTCCGACGAAGTGGTGCAGCAGGAGATCGCCCTCTACAAGGTCACGCGCAGCCGCAACGTCGAACAGCTCGTCCGCCGGCACAACGTGCGTATCCTCGAAATCGACGACGACTACATCGTCGTCGAAAAGACCGGCTACAAGAGCGAAACGCGCGAACTGTTCGAACTGCTGCAACCCTACGGCGTACAGCAGTTCGTGCGCAGCGGCACGGTGGCGATCGTCAAATCGCGGCGCGAACTGCTCAACGAATATCTCGAAGAACTCGCACGAAACGACAGAAAACTTTCATAAAAAACAGTTACGACTATGGCACAGATCAATTTCGGCGGTGTAAACGAAACCGTCGTCACCCGCGAAGAGTTTCCATTGGAGAAGGCACGCAAAGTCCTCGAAAACGAGACGATCGCCGTCATCGGCTACGGCGTACAGGGCCCCGGACAGTCGCTCAACCTGCGCGACAACGGCTTCAACGTCATCGTAGGCCAGCGCGAGGGCACCCGCAGTTGGGAACGGGCCGTCGCCGACGGCTGGGTACCGGGGCAGACGCTCTTCGGCATCGAGGAGGCGGCCGAGCGCGGCACGATCATCCAGTACCTGCTCTCCGACGCAGGCCAGATCGCCGTGTGGCTCGCGCTCCGCAAACACCTCACGGCCGGCAAGGCACTCTACTTCTCGCACGGGTTCGGCATCACCTACAAGGAGCGCACGGGCATCGTCCCGCCGGCCGACGTGGACGTGATCCTGATCGCCCCCAAGGGATCGGGCACCTCGCTGCGGCGGATGTTCCTCGAAGGACGCGGTCTCAATTCGAGTTTCGCCGTCTTCCAGGATGCGACGGGACACGCCTTCGAGCGCGTGGTGGCCCTCGGCATCGGCGTCGGTTCGGGTTATCTCTTCGAGACCGACTTCAAACGCGAGGTCTACTCCGACCTGACGGGCGAGCGCGGCACGCTCATGGGCGCCATCCAGGGCATCTTCGCCGCCCAGTACGAGACGCTGCGCACACACGGCCACACCCCCTCGGAGGCCTTCAACGAGACGGTCGAGGAGCTCACGCAGTCGCTCATGCCGCTCGTGGCCGAAAACGGCATGGACTGGATGTATGCCAACTGCTCGACCACGGCGCAGCGCGGCGCGCTCGACTGGTGGAAACGCTTCCGAGACGCTGCGAAACCCGTCTTCGAACAGCTCTACGAAGAGGTGGCCACCGGTCGCGAGGCACAGCGGTCGATCGACCTGAACAGCAAGCCCGACTACCGCCAGAAGCTCGAAGAGGAGTTGCGCGAACTGCGTGAAAGCGAAATGTGGCAGGCCGGCGCCGTCGTGCGCAAGCTGCGCCCCGAAAACAACTAAAACCTACTGTTATGTGCGGCTTTGTCGGAGTGTTCGAAATCGGACGAAACGGTGAGAACCTGCGTGCGCAGGTGCTGCGGATGTCGGGAAAAATCCGGCATCGAGGGCCCGATTGGTCGGGCATCTACTGCGGCCCGCGCGCCGTGCTCTCTCACGAACGCCTCTCGATCGTCGACCCGCAGTCGGGCGGGCAACCCCTTTACAGCCCCGACGGCAGGCTGGTGCTGGCCGTCAACGGCGAGATCTACAACCACCGCGAACTGCGGCGCGAGCTGGCCGGCGAGTACGACTTCCGCACCGGTTCGGACTGCGAGGTGATCCTCCCGCTCTACCGCAAATACGGCGCGGGGCTGCTCGACCGGCTCAACGGCATCTTCGCCTTCGCGCTCTACGACATCGAGCGCGACGAGTACCTCATCGCCCGCGACCCCGTCGGCGTCATTCCGCTCTACATCGGCTGGGATGCCGACGAACGGTGCTACGTCGCATCGGAGTTGAAGGCGCTCGAAGGGGTGTGCAACGTCATCCGCCCCTTCGAGCCGGGGTACTACCGGTGGAGCCGCGAGGGGAAGACGACGCGCTGGTACACGCGCGACTGGTTCGACTACGAAGCCGTCGAGCAGGGCGACGCCGACCCTGCCGCGCTGCGCTCGGCGCTCGAAGCGGCCGTCCGACGGCAGCTGATGTCCGATGTTCCCTACGGCGTGCTGCTGTCGGGCGGACTCGATTCGTCGATCATCTCGGCCGTAGCCAAACGCTTCGCCGACCGCCGCATCGAGACCGAAGGACGCGACGGTGCGTGGTGGCCCTGCCTCCACTCGTTCGCCGTCGGCCTGAAAGGCGCTCCCGACCTCCGTGCCGCACGCAAGGTCGCCGACCACATCGGTACGGTGCACCACGAAATCCACTACACCGTCCAGGAGGGGCTCGACGCCCTGCGCGACGCGATCTACCACATCGAAACCTACGACGTGACGACCGTGCGCGCCTCGACGCCGATGTACCTGCTGGCGCGCGTCATCAAGTCGATGGGCGTCAAGATGGTGCTGTCGGGCGAGGGTGCCGACGAGATTTTCGGCGGCTACCTCTATTTCCACAAGGCCCCCGACGCCCGCGCCTTCCACGAAGAGACGGTGCGCAAGATCGGCCGCCTGCATCAGTACGACTGCCTGCGCGCCAACAAGTCGCTCGCGGCGTGGGGGATCGAAGGCCGCGTGCCGTTCCTCGACACGGAGTTCCTGGACACGGCCATGCGCATCGCCCCCGAAGCCAAACGCCCCCGCAACGGACGCATCGAAAAGTGGATTCTGCGCAAGGCGTTCGAAGACCTCCTGCCGCCGGAGATCGTCTGGCGGCAGAAGGAGCAGTTCTCCGACGGCGTGGGCTACGGCTGGATCGACTCGCTCAAAGCATTCACGGAGGCCGCGGTCTCCGACCGCGAAATGGCGCAGGCGGCCGACCGCTTTCCGGTCAACCCGCCGCGCAACAAGGAGGAGTACTACTACCGCACGATCTTCGAGGAGTGTTTCCCCTCGCAGACGGCCGCGCAGTGCGTGCCGTCGGTGCCTTCGGTGGCGTGCAGCACGGCCGAGGCGCTGGCGTGGGACGAATCGTTCCGCAATCTCGACGATCCGTCGGGACGCGCCGTGCAGGGTGTCCACCGCACCGCCCGGGACGAATGACGACGGGACGGACGGAAAACTCCGAGTATTTACGACTGCTCCGGCAGTAAAACAACGAAACAGATGAAAGTATTGAAATTCGGCGGATCGTCGGTAGGTTCCGCACAAGGTCTGCGACAGGTGCGCAGGATCGTCGCCGCCAACGACGGCCAGATCGTCGTGGTCGTTTCGGCGCTGGGCGGCATCACCGACCGTCTGCTGGCCACGGCGGCCGCAGCCGCGGCCGGAAAGCCCGACTACACCGACTCGCTGGCCGAAATCATGGCCCGCCACCGCACGACGATCGACGAAACGGTGGCGTCCGAGCGGCGCGGCGCGATCCGCCGGCGGACGGACGAACTGCTCGACGAACTGGCCAATATCCTGCGCGGCGTCTACCTGATCCGCGACCTCTCGCCCCGCACGGGCGACGCGATCGTCAGCTACGGCGAACGCCTCTCGTCGGGAATCGTGGCCGCCGTGCTCGAAGGCTCGCGGCTCTACGACGCGCGGGAGTTCATCCGCACGAAGACCGACTTCGGAAAGCACATCGCCGAACCGGATCTGACCGAAAAGCTCATCAGGGAGCGTCTGGCCGACCGCCCCCGCGTGTCGGTAGTGCCGGGCTTCATCGCCTCGGACTGCGCCACGGGCGACGTGACCAATCTGGGGCGCGGCGGATCGGACTACACCGCCGCACTCATCGCCGCCGCGCTGAACGCCGAGACGCTCGAAATCTGGACCGACGTCGACGGTTTCATGACGGCCGACCCGCGCGTCATCAGCGATGCCTATGTCATCGACCGGCTGAGCTTCGAAGAGGCGATGGAGCTGTGCAACTTCGGCGCGAAGGTGGTCTATCCGCCCACGATCTTCCCGGTCTACCACCGCGACATCCCCATCCTGATCAAGAACACCTTCAACCCCGAAGCGCCGGGCACGTTCATCTCCCGCGAGCGGGTGCAGGGGCGCGACAAGGCGATCAAGGGGATCTCCTCGATCAACAACACCTGTCTGGTGACCATTCAAGGGCTGGGCATGGTAGGCGTGATCGGCGTCAACCACCGCATCTTCCGCACACTGGCCAGGGCCGGCATCAGCGTCTTCTTCGTGTCGCAGGCCGCCTCGGAGAACACCACGTCGATCGGACTGCGCAACGAGGACGCCGATCTGGCCATCGCGATGCTCACCAGGGAGTTCGCCCCCGAAATCGAGATCGGCGAGGTGGGCAGCATCACCGCCGAACACGACCTGGCGACGATCGCCGTGGTGGGCGACGACATGAAACATACGCCCGGCATCGCGGGCAAGCTGTTCGGGACGCTGGGACGCAACGGCATCAACGTCATCGCCTGCACGCAGGGCGCCTCGGAGACCAACATCTCGGTGGTCGTGACGCTCGAAAGCCTTCCGAAGGCGATCAACGTGATCCACGACTCGTTCTTCCTGTCGGAGTATCAGGTACTCAACATCTTCGTGGCCGGCGTCGGACAGGTGGGGCGCGACCTGCTGGAACAGATCCGCCTGCAACGGCGCACGCTCATGGCCGACAACGGACTCCAAATCCGCGTCGTGGGAATCGCCAACTCCCGCAAACGGCTCATCGACGCCGAAGGCATCGCCCTGAACGACTGCCTCCGGCGGCTCGAAGAGGAGGGAACGCCCTCGACGCCGGAGAGCCTGCGCGACGAGATTCTCGCCCTGAACATCTACAACTCGGTCTTCGTCGACTGCACGGCCAGCGCGGAGGTGGCGGCGCTCTACCGTTCGCTGCTCGACCACAACGTCTCGGTGGTGGCCTCCAACAAGATCGCCGCGTCGTCCGACTACGCCCTCTACCGCGAGCTCAAAACCGTCTCGCGCAAACGCAACGCGAAATTCCTCTTCGAGACCAACGTCGGCGCCGGTCTGCCGATCATCAACACGATCTCCGACCTGATAAACAGCGGCGACCGCATCCTGCGCATCGAGGCGGTGGTTTCGGGGACGCTCAACTACATCTTCGACCGCATGAGCGCCGAAATTCCGTTCAGCCGCGCCGTACGCATGGCTCAGGAGGCAGGCTATGCCGAACCCGATCCGCGCGTCGACCTGAGCGGCACGGACGTCATCCGCAAGCTGGTGATCCTCACGCGCGAAGCGGGCTATGCCGTCGAACAGCGCGACGTGGAGCGGCGCACCTTCCTGCCCGAAAGCTGCTTCGAGGGGAGCATCGACGAGTTCTGGCATCGCCTGCCCGAAACGGACGCCCGCTTCGAAACATGGCGGCGACGGCTCGAAACCGAAGGGAAACGGCTGCGTTTCATCGCCCGCATGGAGGACGGACGCACCTCGGTCGGGCTCGAAGAGGTCGACAACGAAAGCCCGTTCTACCACCTTTCGGGCAGCAACAACGTCATCCTCATCACCACCGAACGCTACCGCAAATACCCGATCCAAATCAAGGGGTACGGCGCCGGCGCGGAGGTGACGGCCGCAGGCGTCTTCGCCGATATCATCCGCATCGCCAATATCCGATAGACCATGAAGTACCTCATCATCCTCGGCGACGGAATGGCCGACGAACCGATTCCACGGCTCGGCGGCCGCACGCCGCTGCAAGCCGCCCGCAAGCCGACGATCGACCGCATCGCAGCGCTCGGCGCCTCGGGCATCCTCGACACCGTGCCCGAAGGGTTCGCTCCGGGCAGCGAAATCGCACACCTCTCGCTGCTGGGGTACGACGTTCCCTCCGTCTTCGAAGGACGCGGTTCGCTCGAAGCGGCCGGCATGGGCGTCGAAATCGGGCGCGGCGAAATGGTCATACGCTGCAACCTCATTACGGTCGAGCAGGAGCGCATCCGCAACCATTCGGCCGGCCATATCTCCACGGCCGAAGCGGCCGAACTGATCGACTTCCTCCAACGGCGGCTGGGCAGCGACGACGTGCGGTTCCACACGGGCGTCTCGTACCGCCACCTGCTCACGATCCGCGGCGGCGACAAGCGGCTCCACACCGTCGGGCCGCACGACGTACCCGACCGCCCCTTCGCCGAAGTGCTGCCGTCGGCCGCCGACGCTGCCGCCGAACCTACGGCGCGACAGCTCCGCGAACTGATCTTCCGTTCGCAGGAGTTGTTGGCGGATCATCCCGTCAATCGGGCGCGCCGGGCTGCCGGAAAACAGCCGGCCACGAGCATCTGGCCGTGGTCGCCGGGCTACCGCCCCCGTATGCAGACCTTGCAGGAGCGCTACGCCCCGATCCGCAACGGCTCGGTCATCTCGGCCGTCGACCTGATCCGCGGAATCGGCGTCTGCGCCGGACTGACGCCCGTCGAAGTCGAAGGAGCGACGGGGCTCTACGACACCAACTACGAAGGCAAGGCCGAGGCCGCGCTGCGGGCGCTGCGCGACGAGGATTTCGTCTTCCTGCATATCGAAGCGAGCGACGAGGCGGGCCACGAAGGAGACGCCGAACTGAAAGTACGGACGATCGAAGCGCTCGACGCACGGGTGGTGCGGCCGATCTTCGAAGCGGTCTCCGCATGGGAGTGTCCCGTCTCGCTGGCCATCCTTCCCGACCACCCGACGCCCTGCCTGCTGCGCACCCACACCGCCGCGCCGGTCCCCTTCACGATCTGGCGGAGCGGCTGCCATCCCGACATGGTGGGGGCCTACGACGAACAGAGTGCCCGACGGGGCCGCTACGGCCACCTGCGGGGCGATGCCTTCATCGACCTCTTCATCCACGGTACCGAATAACGGACGAAAAATACAAGTTTCCACACGATGAAATATTACAGCACAAACCGCCGCACGCCCGAAGTCTCGCTCCGCGAGGCGGTCGTCGCCAGCATGGCGCCCGACAACGGGCTCTACATGCCCGAACGGATCGAGCGGCTGCCCGACGCATTCTTCGACGGGATCGCCCGTCTGGACCTCCACCGGATCGCCTGCCGCGTGGCCGACGCCTTTTTCGGCGAGGAGATCGAACCCGAAACGCTGCGGCGCATCGTCCGCGACACGTTCTGCTTCGACATTCCGGCTGTCCGGGTCGACGACGGCATCTGGGCGCTCGAACTCTTCCACGGCCCGACGATGGCCTTCAAGGACGTAGGCGCGCGCTTCATGGCACGCATCCTCTCCCACTTCATCGAAGGCCGCGACGACGAACACCCCGTCACGGTGCTCGTCGCCACGTCGGGCGACACGGGCGGCGCCGTGGCCAACGGGTTTCTCGGCGTCGAGGGCATCGACGTAGTGGTACTCTACCCCAAAGGGCGCGTAAGCGACATTCAGGAGAAGCAGTTCACGACGCTGGGACGCAACGTCACGGCGTTGGAGATCGAAGGCACGTTCGACGACTGCCAACGGCTGGTCAAGAGCGCCTTTGCGGATACGGAGCTCAAACGACGGATGCGGCTCACATCGGCCAACTCGATCAACGTGGCGCGGTTCCTGCCCCAGACCTTCTATTTCTTCCACGCCTATGCGCAATTGCGCGCACAGGGCGTAACCTCGCCGATCGTGGTGAGCGTACCGAGCGGCAACTTCGGCAACCTCACCGCAGGGTTGTTCGCCCGACGCATGGGGCTGCCGGTCGACCGCTTCATCGCCGCCAACAACGCCAACGACACCTTTTACGAATACCTCCGCACGGGCAGCTACCGCCCCCGGCCGTCGGTTCCGACGCTGGCCAACGCGATGGACGTGGGCGACCCGAACAACTTCGCCCGCATCCTCGACCTCTACGGCCGTTCGCTCGACGCGCTGCGCGCCGACGTCGCGGCGTTCCGCTGCGACGACGACCAGATCCGCGCCACGGTGGCCGACACTTTCGCCCGCACGGGCTACCTGCTCGACCCGCACGGCGCCTGCGGCTACCGTGCGCTGCGCGACGGACTGCGCGACGGCGAAACGGGCATCTTCCTCGAAACGGCCCATCCGGCCAAGTTCCTCGATACGGTGGAAAGCATCACCGGCCGGCCGGTCGAGATTCCGCAGCGCTTGCAGGAGTTCGTCAAGGGGGAGAAACGCACGGTCGCGCTCGGCGCCGAGTTCGAAGCGTTCAAGGAGTATCTGCTCAGCCGATAAACATCATGGAGAATCCGGACATCGCACCAAACGCGGCACGCTGCCGCTTCCGGCGCATCGTCGTAAAGGTGGGCAGCAACGTGCTGACCCGCGCCGACGGCACGCTCGATACCGACCGCATGGCGGCGCTGGCCGACCAGATCGCAGCCCTGCACCGTGCCGGCGTCGAGGTCATCGTCGTGTCGTCGGGCGCTGTCGCCGCAGGGCGCGGGGTGATCGCGGCCGGCCACCGGCTCGACGCCGTGTCGGCCCGCCAGCTCTACTCGGCCGTCGGGCAGGTGAAGCTGATCCGCCGCTACTACGAACTCTTCGACGCACGGGGAATCGTCTGCGGGCAGGTGCTCACCACCAAGCAGGATTTCGAGACCCGCCGCCACTACCTCAACCAGCGCAACAGCATCCGCGTGATGCTCGAAAACGGCGTCGTCCCGATCGTCAACGAGAACGACACGGTGGCGGTCACCGAATTGATGTTCACCGACAACGACGAACTTTCGGGGCTGCTCTCGACGATGATCGGCGCCGAAGCGCTCGTCCTGCTGACCAACGTGGACGGCATCTGCGACGGTACGCCGGGGGCGCCGGGCGTCGAAGTGATCCGCGAAATCGCACCCGGGCAGCGCGACCTGCCGGACTGCATCCGCGACGCGAAGTCGTCGTTCGGACGGGGCGGAATGCTCACCAAGAGCCGCATCGCCCGCAAGGTGGCCGCCGAGGGAATCGAGACGATCATCGCCGACGGCCGCCGCGACGGCATCCTGCCCGACCTGCTGGCCGAGGGGAGCCGCACCCTCTGCACGCGCTTCCTCCCCTCGCCCCACCCCATCTCGGGCGTCAAGAAATGGATCGCCCACTCGGAAGGATTCGCCAAAGGGGAGGTGCACGTGACCCGCGAAGCTCTCGATGCGCTCGGCGGCCCGCGCGCCGTGAGCCTGCTGCCCGTCGGCGTGAGCCGCGTGGAGGGGGTCTTCGAGAAGGACGACATCGTGCGCATCGTCGCCCCCGACGGCCGGCCGGTCGGCGCCGGCAAGGTCTCCTGCGACAGCACGACGGCACGCCGCAATATCGGCCGCCGCGGCGCACGGGCACTCATACACTACGATTACCTCTATCTGGACTGACCCATGGAGACGCAACACACTTTTCGACGCGCCCGCGAGGCCGCCCGCGCGCTCAACCGCACCGCCTCGGAACGGATCGACCGCCTGCTGCTGGCGCTGGCCGACGCGGTGGAGGCCGGCACGGAGGAGCTGCTGGCGGCCAATGCCCGCGACCGCAGCCGGATGAACCCCGCCGATCCAGCCTACGACCGGCTGCTGCTCGACCGCGGGCGGCTGCTGGGCATCGCCGCCGACCTGCGCAACGTGGCGGCGCTTCCGTCGCCGCTGGGACGCATCCTCGACCGCACGGTGCGCCCCAACGGCATGGAGATCCGCAAAATCTCGGTACCGTTCGGCGTCGTCGGCGTCATCTACGAAGCACGTCCCAACGTGGGGTTCGACGTCTTCGCGCTCTGCGTCAAGTCGGGCAACGCCTGCATCCTCAAAGGGGGCAGCGACGCCCGCGACTCCAATGCGGCGATCGCCGCGCTGATCCGCCGCACGCTCGCGGCGCACGGCTTCGACGAGAACACCCTCGCCCTGCTGCCTCCCACGCACGAAGCGACGGCCGCGCTGCTCGGTGCCACGGGACTGGTCGATCTGGTCATTCCGCGCGGCGGGCGGGGATTGATCGACTTCGTGCGCGACCACGCCCGCGTACCGGTGATCGAAACGGGCGCCGGCGTCTGCCACGCCTATTTCGACCGGTCGGGCGACACGGAAAAGGGCGCGGCGATCGTCCTGAACGCCAAGACGCGCCGCGTAAGCGTCTGCAACGCGCTCGACACGCTCGTCGTCCACCGCGACCGCCTGACCGACCTGCCGCGCCTCTGCCGTCCGCTGGCCGAAAAAGGGGTCGAACTGCAAGCCGACGAAGCGGCACGGACGGCGTTGCACGGGAACTATCCCGCAGCGCTGCTGCGTGCGGCCAACACAGCGAGCTTCGGGACGGAGTTTCTCTCCCTGCGCCTTTCGATCCGCACGGTCGTCTCGCTCGACGAGGCGCTCGCCCACATCGCCCGCTACTCCTCGCAGCACAGCGAGACGATCATAGCCGAAGACGCGGAGGCGATCCGCACGTTCCAGCGCGAAGTCGACGCCGCCTGCGTCTACGCCAACGTCTCGACGGCCTTCACCGACGGCGCGCAGTTCGGCATGGGCGCCGAGATCGGAATCAGTACGCAGAAACTCCACGCGCGCGGGCCGATGGCGCTGCGCGAACTGACCTCCTACAAATACCTGATCGCCGGCGACGGGCAGACGCGGCCGTAGCCCCGCCCAGCGACGGCAGACAAAAAAACGACCCGAAATTTTGTTTTCCGGAAATTAAATCCTACATTTGCAGCAGACGAGTTATCGAAAAATGACGAATTTCAACCATATCCATCATCATCACCACTTTCACCGAAGGGGCGAATCGATCGTGTATATGCGTTGATATTCCGGCAAATACAAAAAAGCTCACCCCTTGCGGGCGGGCTTTTTTCATGTCTGCACGCCGGGGTCGGGCGGTTGAAACGAAAATTCAAACCAAACGACTTATGTTAAGAATAGCCATTCAAGCCAAAGGCCGGCTCAACGAACAGAGCCTCGGCCTGCTCCTCGAAGCGGGAATCGCCGTTGCGGAGGGCAAACGCAGGCTCATCGCCCGCGCCGAAGGATTTCCGCTCGAAGTGCTCTTCCTGCGCGACGACGACATCCCGCAGGCCGTCTCGATGGGCGTCGCCGACCTGGGTATCGTCGGCCAGAACGAGGTGGCCGAAAAGGGATACGACGTCGAACAGGCGATGCCGCTCGGATTCGGCGCCTGCCGCCTCTCGCTGGCCGTCCCCAACGCGGCCGACTACACGGGCCCCGACTACTTCCGCGGACGGCGCGTCGCAACCTCCTATCCCAACATCCTGCGCGGATATTTCGCACGGCAGGGCATCGAAGCCGAGATCCACACCATCGAGGGATCGGTGGAGATCGCACCGGCCGTAGGGCTGTCGGACGCGATCTTCGACATCGTTTCGTCGGGCGGGACGCTCGTTTCGAACGGCCTGCGCGAAGTGGAAACCGTTCTCCGCTCCGAAGCGGCGCTCATCGCCTGCCCGTCGCTCGACGCCGACAAACGCAGCCAGACCGAGCAGCTCGTCTTCCGCTTCCGATCGATCCGCGAAAGCCGCGACATGAAATACGTGCTGATGAACCTTCCCGTCGAAAAGGTCGCCGAAGCCACCGCCCTGCTCCCCGGAATGCGCAGCCCGACGATCCTGCCGCTGGCGCAGGAGGGGTGGTGCTCGCTGCACGCCGTGATCGGCAAGGCGCAGCTCTGGGAACGCATCGAACGGCTCAAAGCCATCGGCGCCGAAGGCATTCTGGTGCTGGCGCTCGAAAACATGATCCGATAGAAAACAGCGAACGATATGGAACCGATCAGAGTTTACGACAATCCCCCGCGCGACGCGTGGCCTGCGCTGACGGCCCGCGTCACCCGCGACGACGCCGAGATCGACCGCCGCGTGGCAGCCATTCTGAACGAGGTGCGCACCGGCGGCGACGAGGCGCTGCGCCGCATCGCCCGCCGCATCGAGGGCTTCGCGCCCGAACGCTTCGAACTGCCGCAGGCACAGCTCGACGAAGCCGCCCGCAGCATCTCGCCCGAACTGAAAACGGCGCTGGCGACAGCCAAGGCCAACATCGAAGCCTTCCACCGCGCACAACTGCCCCGCCCCGTTGCGGTCGAGGTCATGCCGGGCGTCCGCTGCTCGCAGCGCGCCGTGGCGATCCGCCGCGTAGGGCTCTACGTCCCGGGCAGCTCGGCGCCCCTCTTTTCGACGGTACTGATGCTCGCCGTGCCGGCCGCGATCGCCGGCTGCGCCGAAATCGTCCTCTGCACCCCTGCCGGCCGCGACGGCAGCATCGCCCCCGAAATCCGCTACGCCGCCGCGCTGTGCGGCGTGCGGCGCGTCTTCGCGCTCGGAGGGGCGCAGGCCGTCGCCGCCATGGCCTACGGCACCGAAAGCGTGCCGCGCGTCGACAAGATCTTCGGGCCGGGCAACCGCTACGTCACCCGCGCCAAGCAACTCGTCGGCGCCGAAGGCACGGCCATCGACCTTCCGGCCGGACCGTCGGAGGTGCTGGTGCTCGCCGACGAAGGAGCCTCGCCCGACTTCGCGGCCGCCGACCTGCTCTCGCAGGCCGAACACGGCGGCGACAGTCAGGCGGTGCTCGTCTGCCGCAGCGTCGCGTTCGCACGCCGCGTGAACGACGCCCTCCGCCGGCAGACGGCCGCGAGTCCCCGCAATGCGATCCTCCGCGAATCGCTCGCGCAAAGCCGGATCGTCGTATTCGATTCGCAGGACGACATGCTCGACTTCGCCGAAGCCTACGCCCCCGAACACCTGATCGTCTCGTTGCGCGACCCGTGGCCCGCCGCCCGCCGCATCACGACGGCCGGCAGCGTCTTCGTGGGCGACTATGCCCCCGAAAGCGCCGGCGACTACGCCTCGGGGACGAACCACACGCTCCCCACGGGCGGGTGCGCCCGCGCGTACAGCGGCGTGAACATCGACAGCTTCCTGCGCCGCATCACTTATCAGGAACTCACGCGCGAAGGGCTTCGCGTACTCGCCCCGACGGTCGTCGCCATGGCCCGGGCCGAGGGACTGGACGCGCATGCCGAAGCCGTCCGCATCCGGCTGGAAGGAGGTGTGCGATGAGACCGCTCGCAGAACTCGTCCGCCCCAACATCCGCACGCTCGCCCCCTACTCCACCGCACGCGACGAGTACGGCGGCCAACGCATCGACGTGTGGCTCGACGCCAACGAAAGTCCCTACGACAACGGCGTCAACCGCTATCCCGATCCGCGCCAGCAGCGGTTGCGGGAAGTGCTCGCCGCACGCAAGGGGGTCGCCACCGACCGTATCTTCATCGGCAGCGGCAGCGACGAGGCGATCGATCTGGCCTACCGCATCTTCTGCCGGCCGGGCATTGACAACGCGGTCTCGATCGCACCGACCTACGGCATGTACCGCGTCGCGGCGGCCGTCAACGACGTCGAACTGCGCGAAGTGCCGCTCGGCGACGACTTCTCGCTGCCGGTCGAACGGCTGCTCGCGGCGGCGGACGAACGGAGCAAACTGCTGTGGCTCTGCTCGCCCAACAACCCCACGGGCAACGCTTTTCCGGCGACGGAGATCGAACGGCTGCTGCGCCGCTTCGACGGCATGGTCGTCCTCGACGAAGCCTACGTCGATTTCGCCGACGGGGCCGGATTCCTGCCGCGGCTCGACGAATTCCCGAACCTGATCGTGCTGCAAACGCTCTCCAAGGCGTGGGGCATGGCGGGACTGCGCATCGGGCTGGCCTTCGCGGCACGAGAGGTCGCAGCGCTTTTTTCGCGCGTCAAATATCCCTACAACATTCCCGGCCCCACGCAGCGGGCCGCCGAGGAGATGCTCGGCCGCGACCTCGCGCCGCAGATCGCCGAGATCCGCAGCGAGCGCCGGCGACTGGCCAGCGAGCTGGCCTCCTGCCCCTGCATAGAGCGGGTCTACCCCTCGCAGACCAACTTCCTGCTGGTGCGCACACCGGCGCCCGACGCTCTCTACGACGCATTGATCGAAGCGGGCATCATCGTCCGCAACCGCTCGCGCGCAGCGGGATGCGAAGGGTGTCTGCGCCTGACCGTGGGAACGCCCGCCGAGAACGACCGCCTGCTCCGAACCGTCAAAACCTTCCGCCCATGAAAAAAGCACTCTTCATCGACCGCGACGGCACGCTGATCGTCGAACCGCCCGTCGACCGGCAGGTCGACAGCCTCGAAAAACTCCGCTTCGTACCGGGCGCCATCTCGGGGTTGCGCGCGCTGTCGGGACTGGATTTCGAACTGGTACTGGCCACCAACCAGGACGGGCTGGGCACGCCGTCGTTCCCCGAAGCGACCTTCCGGCCCGCCCACGAACGGATGCTCGCGACGCTCGAAGGCGAAGGCGTCCGCTTCGACGACCAGCTCATCGACCGCACCTTCGAAGCCGACGACGCCCCCACGCGCAAACCCCGCACGGGGATGTTCGGCCGCTATCTCGACGGAAGCTACGACCTCGCGGCCAGTTACGTCGTCGGCGACCGGCCGACCGACATGCTGCTGGCACGCAATCTCGGGGCGCGGGGCATCCTGCTCGCCCCCGACGAGGAAGCGGGCCGCCGTGCGCTGCGCGAAGCCGGCGCCGAAGCGGCCTGCGCACTGGTCGCCCCGTCGTGGGAGCGGATCGCCGAGTTCATCCGCCGCGGCGAACGCAGCGTCACCCTCACGCGCCGCACGGCCGAGACGCAAATCACGCTCACGCTCGACCTCGACGGACGCTCCGGCGCAGGGCGCATCGCCTCGGGAATCGGATTCTTCGACCACATGCTCGCCCAGATCGCCCACCACGGAGGCGTCGCACTCTCGGTCGAAGCGACAGGCGACCTGTGGGTCGACGAGCACCACACCGTCGAGGACGTCGGCATCGTGCTCGGCGAAGCGGTCGACCGTGCGCTGGGCAGCAAGGCGGGTATCGCCCGCTACGGCTTCGTCCTGCCCATGGACGACTGCCGCGCCATGGCGCTCATCGACTTCGGGGGCCGCATCGGCTTCGAATGGGAGGCCGAATTCCGCCGCGAACGCATCGGCGAACTGCCCACCGAGATGCTGCGTCACTTCTTTCATTCGTTCGCCTGCGCCGCGCGCTGCAACCTCCACGTCGCCGCCCGCGGAGACAACGAGCACCACAAGGCCGAAGCGATCTTCAAGGCCTTCGCACGGGCGCTGCGCATGGCCGTGGCCCGCATCCCCTTCGCCTACGATATTCCCAGCAGCAAAGGAGTCCTATGACAGCGATCATCGATTACGACACGGGCAACCTGCGTTCCGTGGCCGAAGCCCTGCGCCGCGCAGGCGCCGAATTCACCGTCACCGCCGATCCGGCGACGCTGCTCCGAGCCGAGCGGGTGATCCTGCCGGGCGTGGGCGAAGCGTCGTCGGCAATGGCCAGACTTCGGGAAAAGGGGCTCGACACGCTCGTTCCCGCGCTGACCTGCCCCGTGCTGGGCATCTGCATCGGGATGCAGCTGCTCTGCCGGTCGAGCGAGGAGGGCGACGCTGCCTGTCTGGGCATCTTTCCCACCGACGTGGTGCGGCTTCCCGACCGTACGGCCGACGGGCCGCTCAAAGTCCCCCACATGGGCTGGGACACCGTCGATATGCTGCGCGGGCCGCTCTTCGAGGGAATCGACGCGCAGACCTACGTCTACTATGTCCACTCCTACGCGCCGCGGCTCTGCGACGCCGCGATCGCCACGACCGACTACGGCATGCGGTTCAGCGCGGCACTCGCACGCGACAACTTCTTCGGCACGCAGTTCCACCCCGAAAAGAGCGGGGCGGCGGGCAGCCGGATTCTACGCAACTTCCTAACACTGAAATGAGATGAATATCGAAATCATTCCCGCGATGGATCTGATAGACGGCGCCTGCGTGCGACTCGCACAGGGCGACTACGACCGCCGCACGACCTACGGCCGCGACCCGCTCGACACGGCCCTGCGCTTCGAAGCGGCGGGGCTGCGGCGGCTGCACATGGTCGATCTGGACGGCGCCCGGGCGCAGCGTCCGGCCAACCTGAAAGTGCTCGAACGCATCGCCGCACGCACACGGCTCGAAATCCAGTACGGCGGCGGCATCAAAAGCCGCACGGCGCTCTGCGACGTCTTCTCGGCGGGAGCCAGACGCGCCGTCTGCGGCAGCGTCGCCGTGCGCGAACCCGACTGCCTGGCCGCGTGGCTGGCGGAGTTCGGCGGCGAGCGCCTGATTCTCGGCGCCGACCTGCGCGACGGACGGATCGCCATCGCAGGCTGGTCGGAGGAGACGCCGCTGGGAGCGGCCGAACTGATCGGCCGCTTCCGGAAACAGGGATTGCAGCAGGTCATCTGCACCGACATCGCCCGCGACGGAATGCTCTGCGGCCCCGCGACATCGTTCTACGCCGCCCTTCAAGCGGAATTTCCCGACGTGGAGATCACCGTCAGCGGCGGTATCGCAACGCTCGGCGACCTCACGGCTCTCGACCGCGCGGGGCTGCGCAGCGTCATCGTCGGCAAGGCGCTCTACGAAGGACGTATCACCCTCGAAGATCTCGGACGATGCTTGCCAAACGAATAATCCCCTGCCTGGACATCCGCGACGGCCGGACGGTCAAGGGCGTCAATTTCACCGACCTGCGCAGTGTGGGCGATCCGGTGGAGCTGGGCGCCCGCTACGCCGCCGAAGGTGCCGACGAGCTGGTCTACCTCGACATCAGCGCCACGGCCGAAGGTCGCCGCACCTTCACCGGACTGGTGTCGCGCATCGCCGCACGCATCGACATCCCCTTCACCGTCGGCGGGGGCATCGCCTCGGTCGACGACGCCGGACGGCTCCTAGACGCCGGCGCCGACAAGATCACCGTCAACAGCGCCGCCGTGGCCGATCCCTCGCTCATCGACGCCGTAGCGGCGAAGTACGGCTCGCAGTTCGTCACGGTGGCCATCGACGCCCGAAGAATCGACGGCCGCTGGCGCGTCACCACCCACGGCGGGCGCCGCCTCACCGACCGCGAGCTCTTCGCATGGGCCGAGGAGGCCTGCCGGCGCGGCGCGGGCGAAATCCTCTTCACCTCGATGGACCACGACGGCACGCGCGGCGGCTATCCCTGCGACACCTTCGCGCAGTTGTCGCTCCTGCCCGTCCCCGTCATCGCCTCGGGCGGCGCGGGATCGGTGCAGCACATCGCCGACGTGCTGACGCTCGGACGCGCCGATGCGGCGCTGGCGGCCAGCATCTTCCACTACGGCGAGATTCCGATCCCCGTGCTCAAACGCGAACTCCGTGCACGCAATATTCCCGTAAGATTATAACAACCCGAAAAAAGAAACCGCCCATCCGCAAGACATCCCTCTTCGGTGCCCGATGCGCCGCCCATGCGGCGGACCGCCGGCATCGAAACAGGACGACAGACGACCATGCGGAGAAGCATAAACGAGAAACACCATGAAAATCGAAGCCATTCCCTTTGAGGAACTCGCCGTCGGCAAGCAGGCCGACGGACTGATCCCCGCCATCGTGCAGGACGACCGCACCCTGCAAGTGCTGATGCTCGGCTACATGAACCGCGAAGCCTACGAAAAGAGCCTCACCGAGGGGCGCGTCACCTTTTACAGCCGCACGCGGCAGTGCCTCTGGACGAAAGGCGAAACCAGCGGCAACCGGCTCGACATCGTCTCGGTGGCGGCCGACTGCGACCGCGACACACTGCTGATCCGCGCCGTTCCCCACGGCCCCACCTGCCACACGGGAACGCAGAGCTGCTTCGGCGAGGCCGTTCCCGAAACCGAGGGGTTCATCCGCCGCCTGCAAGCCGTCGTCCGCCAGCGCCACGCCGCGATGCCCGAAGGCTCCTACACGGCGCGGCTCTTCACGCACGGCGTGAACAAGATCGCCCAGAAGGTCGGCGAGGAGGCCGTCGAGACGGTCATCGAGGCCGTCGCCGGCAACCGCGAGGCGATGATCTACGAAGCCTCCGATCTGGTCTACCACCTGCTCGTCCTGCTCGAAGCCACGGGGTGTTCGATCGCCGACCTCGAACGGGAACTATCGGCACGCCACGCATAGTCGTCCGTCGAAAGCCCTCCCCCGCGGCCCTCCCGACTGCACGCATCGCGCCGTCCGGCAGGAAAGCCGCCGCCCCGTGCGGCAGCCTGCAACCCGCCGAGGCCCGTGCCGCTCCGACAGCCGCCGAACAGGCGGACAAGTCCATACGGGAATCCGCCCCTTCCGCAAAAATGCGGAAGGGGCGGATTTTCTGTTCGGTGGCCCGTCGCCCGCCGCTTCACTCCTGCGGCTGGACGACCGACTTCACCTCCGACTTGTTCTCGGTCACCACCAGCAGTTTGTCGCCCACGCGGAGCACCGAATTGCCCTTGGGGACGAAAAACGTCCCGTCGCGCGCCACCATCACCACCAGCGTCGCCGCAGGCAGCACGATGTCGCGCAAGTGGTGTCCCGACTCCAACATCGCTTCGGTGACGGTCAGTTCGGTCGTCGCATCGTCGAGCATGCGGTTCATCACTTCGTCGTTGAAGATGCGTTCCCGTTCGGGATAGGCCAACCCCAGCCATTCGGCCATCAGACTGACCGTCGTACCCTGCACGACCAGCGACAACAGCGTCACGAAAAAGACGATGTTGAACAGCAGGCTCGAATCCTCCACGCCGGCCACGACGGGATAGGTGGCGAAGATGATCGGCACGGCGCCGCGCAGCCCCACCCACGAAACGTAGAGGCGGGCGCGGGTGGTGAACTTGCGGAACGGCAGCAGCGAGAGGAAGACCGCGGCGGGACGTGCGACGAGGATCATGAACAGACCCGTCAGGCCGCCCAGCAGCAGCACCTCGGGCTGCAACAGTTCGTCGATATTGACCAGCAGTCCCAGCGTGACGAAAAGGATCACCTGAAACAGCCACGTGAAGCCGTCGAAAAACGTTCCGAGCGTCTTCTTGTGAACGATCGGATAGTTCCCCACAACCAGTCCCGCGACATAGACGGCCAGATAGCCGTTGCCGCGGATCAGGTCGGTCACCGAGAAGGTCAGGAAGACGAACGCCAGCAGCAGTACGGCGTAGAGCGACTGGTTTTCGATATTGATCCGGTTGATCGTCCAGACGGCCAGACGGCCGAACGCATACCCTGCCACGACGCCGAGCGTCATCCCCACCACGAAGAGCAGCAGGCTCGTACCGAAGCCCATGCTTTCGCCCGGCGTCAGCAGCCCGACCAGCAAAATGGTCAGAATATAGGCCATCGGGTCGTTACTGCCGCTTTCGAGCTCCAGCAACGGTTTCAGATTCTCGCTCAACCCCTGCCTGCGGCTGCGCAGGATCGAGAAGACCGACGCCGAGTCGGTCGACGACATGGTGGCGGCAAAGAGCAGCGCCAGCAGGAACGACATCTCGGCATTGCACCACGGCGCCACCACGTAGACGAACCCCGCCACGATCAGCGCCGTCAGCGCCACACCGACGGTGGCCAGCACCACGCCGGGCCCGATCACGGGGCGAATGGCGCGGTAACGGGTGTCCATACCGCCCGAAAAAAGAATGATGCACAACGCCACCATGCCCACGAACTGAGCCACGGGAGCCGAATTGAAGGAGATGAGCCTCAACCCGAACAACATGCCGACGCCGAGAAACAGCAACAGGGCCGGAGCGCCGAAACGGTAGGCCACTTTTCCGGCAAAGACGGAAACCAGCAGCAGCAACGCCCCGATCAGAATGATATTCTCAGTGGTTAACAACATATTTCTTCCATTTTATCATCAACAATCCGGCCGGCTCCCGAAATCGCGGGGAACCGGACGATGCCGCACACCGTCCGGTTCCGCCGCATAACGACGTACTCCGCTACGCCTCGTGGCCGGAACGCACGATGTGCAACTCCGTGAGGGGCCGCTCCTCCAACTCGACGTATTCGAACGCCTGGCAGGCCACGAACCCCTCGTCGGGCGTATGGTAGGCCACGAGCCGGATGGCAGGGACCTGGCTCTGAGCGATGCTGCGCAGACGCGCCCAGTCGTGACGCGTCAGGCAGTCGGCCACGGCGGAGGCGGCCGATTTGGGATAATAGCGTTCCGACCAGACCAGCGGCACGCGATTCTCGCCGTAGAGCGGCACTCCGCTGTCGCCGAAGAGCCGGACGAGCAACAGCAGTACGCCCGTTGCAAAGATTACGCCGCCGAAAAGCACCAGCGCCGATTTCAGGTCTTCATACCCCGCCGTTGCGGGCAACAGACCGTTTACGACCAACAATACGACGCCCGCAAGCGTCAGACAAAGGGGTACGACTTTCGATTTGCGTCCTTTGACGACGACCCCGTCCGGCAGCGCATAAAGCAGCTCCGCCATTTGATTCTTATTCATAACGATACTACTTATTTAACCTTTTCGATAAGCCGAGCGCAGAATCACGCTTGTACGGATTATGCCAAGGCGGGAAAAGGTGCATGAAAATGAACCTTTCGGGAAAGAGGGACGACTTCTGCGGAGACACCCTTCGGGGGAATCCGCCGGATCGCTCCGCACTTCCCGACAATTCGAAAACTCCCTGCGTTTCAGGGAGCGCATCCCAATCCGTCAACCGATAACGAACGGGAAAGGTCAAATAAGCAGCCGACGCATACGGAAGACGTAATAGTCCACCGGATGCAGTACGGCACAAGGTATCCGCGTGTTGAAATGAGAAAAGATACGGCACCGGACATCGTCCGACGAAACCTCGGACAGACCGCCGCAACGCATGAAATGGATTCCGGAAGGAGCGGTTACGGGACACCGCAGCAAACGGCCGAACGTCTCAGGCCCGCAGTCGGAATGCGCCGGATTGGAAGCGTACTCCGCAATCGAGTCGACGAGCCTCTGCCTGCCGACCCTGAATTCACGCTCCTGCGACGCCGGCTGTGAAGCGACCGCCACCGACCGCTTCACAGCGGACGATGCGGAGGCCGTAACCTCCCCGCCGCCCGACAGGACGGCGATACAAGCAAGCAATATGGTGAGCCATTTATGCATCGAGAGCAAAGATAACGAAAAAATCCGAACCGTGAAACTTTTCCGCCCCCGTATCGGGGCACCGGAAGACGAAAGGCCCAATCCTACTAATAAAAAGTCCCAATCGGATCCGACCGGCCCGTTCCGCACTCGAAACGAAGTAAAATATTACATAACAACAAATTAACCAAATAGCAGGGGACACCGGAATGCCGCACCGCGCACCGCCCCGTCCGGCCGCTGCGATCCGATTCCGCAGCCGGACGGGGCGAATATTCGCAAAAAAACGATATATTTGAGACGACAAACCCTCCGCGTAATGAAAACGCACCTACTCGCACTCCTGTCGCTGTTCTGTATCGGGACCGCCTTGGCGCAGACGCCCCGCGACGAACGCATCGCCCGCGCCGTCGAACGGATGGACGACGGCGACTACGACGAAGCCGCACGGCTGCTGGAATCCGTGCTGGCCGCCGATCCGAAAAACTTCCTGGCCAATTACGAAACGGGCTACCTGCTCTACATGCAGGAGCGCTATGAAGAGGCCGTCGAAGTGCTGCGCCGCATCAAGCGCAAGGACTACCCGCCGCTCTACCAGCTGCTCGGCAACGCCTACGACATGGCAGGCGACCGCAAACGTGCCGTCAAGACCTATGAAAAGGGGCTGCGTGAGAACCCCGACGCCGGACGGCTCTACCTCGAACTGGGCAATATCGCCTACGCCGAACGACAGTACGACCGCGCCCTCGCCTGCTACCGCCGCGGCGCCACGGTCGATCCCGCCCACCCGTCGAACTACCGCAGCCTGGCCCTGCTCTACGCGATCTCGACCGAACCGGTCTGGACACTCGTCTGGGGCGAACTGTTCATGAACCTCGAACGGGGCTCCGGACGCACCTCCGCCATGAGCGAAACGCTCGCGCAGACCTACCGCGACAACATCCGCATCGAAGGCGACACGGCCGTACGCATGACTTTCAGCCGCAACGGCCGCGTCGCACGGGAGGGACTGCGCCTGCGGATTCCGTTCGGGACGGCCGTCTTCGAAGTCGCCGCACGGGCGGCACTGACGGCAGACGGCATTCCCGACAGCCTGACGCTGGACGTGCTGAGCGACATGCGCGAACGGTTCGTCGACCGTTACTTCGAGAAATACGACCGGATGCTTTTCGACGACGACGCGGCACGGCCGCTGATGGATTACCAGCGGCAGGTCAAAGAGGCGGGCATGATGAGACCCTACAACTACTGGGTGCTTTCACAGGGATTTCCCGACGAGTTCCGGCAGTGGCGGGACGAACACACCGTACAATGGCAGGACTTCATCGCGTGGTTCGCCGCGCACCCGATGTCCGTTCCCGACCCCGCTGCCGGACGGCGGAACCCTTGAACCGCCGGAGGCGCCCCGCCTCTTCGAAACGGGATCGCCGGCGGAGGAAATACGGCCCCGCTTCCACACTGTAACCCGCACGGTTTGCATGGAATTTGAACGAAACAACCTAAACCCCTGTAAAATTATGAAAAAAGCGATTCTGTTATCGACGATCGCCGCCCTCTGCTGCGGCCTTCACCGGACGAGCGCCTGCACCGGCATCGCACTCTCGGCCGCCGACGGCAGTTACGTGCAGTCGCGCACGATCGAATGGTCGCGCGGCGTTCTCCGAAGCCAATACGTCGTCATTCCGCGCGGCCAGCAGCTCCGGTCGTTCACCCCGACCGGTGCGAACGGACTGGCCTTCACCGCCCGATACGGCACGGTCGGGCTGGCCGTGGAGCAGCAGGAGTTCATCGCCGAGGGAATCAACGAGGCGGGACTCTCGGCCGGTCTCTTCTTCTTCCCGCAATACGGAGGCTACGAATCCTACGACCCCGACCGCAACGACCGCACGCTGGCCGATTTGCAGGTAGCGGCATGGATGCTGACGCAATTCGCCACGATCGACGAAGTGAAGGCCGCCGTGGCATCGGTGCGCATCGTCGCGCTGGAAAAAAGTTCGGTCGTGCACTGGCGCATCGGAGAGGCTTCGGGACGGCAGGTCGTGCTGGAAATCGTCGACGGCGTGCCGCATTTCTACGAGAACGAGGTCGGCGTACTCACCAACGCTCCGGGCTTCGAGTGGCAGCTCACGAACCTCAACAACTACGTGAACCTCTATCCCGGTGATGCCCCCGTCCGACGACTGAGCGGCATCACGCTGCGCCCCACCGGCAGCAATTCGGGATTTCTGGGCATTCCGGGCGATGCGACGCCGCCTTCGCGTTTCGTGCGCGCCGCCTTTTACCGCGCCACGGCGCCGCAGCGCGCCACAGCCTTCGGAACGGTGCTGCAATGCTTCCACCTGCTCAACTGCTTCGACATCCCCATCGGCATCGACCACCCGCAGGGCGACGCGCCCGACATCCCGAGCGCCACGCAGTGGACTTCCGCCATCGACCTGACCCACCGCAGGGTCTACTACAAGACGGCCTACGACAATTCGATCCGCTGCATCGACCTCGCGGAGATCGATTTCGGACGGGTGAAATACCAGTCCCACCCGCTGGACGAGGTGCGCGAACAGCCCGTCGTGAAGATCTCGGTCACGCACTGAGACGCACGGGTCACGGTTGGAGGAGCGCTTCGGCCGTCTCCCCGACCGCCTCTTCGTCGGCATCGCCGAGGCTGAACTCCCTGTCGGCGAAGAGTGCGGCCAGCCCCGTGATCTGTTTGAGCCGCAGCAGTTCGTCGCGGTCCATCCCGATATGGCGCATGATCCACTGGTCGGACATCTGCGCCCGCGTCAGTTCGGCGACGATCTCGCTCATCAGCTCGATGTTGTGCGTGCCGCGCGCCCGATTGTGGCGAATGGTCGACGCCATGCGGTCGGACAGATCCTTGTCGATCACGGCCACGGGCAGCAGTCCCCGTTCGCGCTCGTAGATGCGCTTCGAGGTTTTGAGCACCAGGTAACGATGATAGCCGTCCACGAGTTCGTAGCGGTCGTTCGCCGCATCGTAGTAGCAGACGCACGGCATCGTATAGCCGTCCTCCCAGATCGACAGTTCCAGCAGCCGCATTTCGGGCGGCGCAACGACGTTGGGGTTGTAGCTGTTCGCCACGACCTTCTCCACCGGAACGGCCCGGACGCCGTAGACCGGACTCCGGTACTCCCCGTCCGGTTCAGATTCGTAACAACGCTTCATATTTCTCCATGATTTTCTTGCGGCGCAGCCTCTCGCTCTTGTTGGGTGAGAATCCCATATATTTGCAGGCGTGGTCGTTTTTGAGGATGCAGATGCAGATACGCTTGAAGGTCGGCAACTGGCTGAACTCGGAAATATCCAGATCGTCGAGATACTCCATGCGCACCTGCCGCTTGTCGGTGCGGTAACCGCTTCGGCCGCCGACCTCGATCGGAACGCCGGCCTTGCGCAGTTTGGCGATGGTCGTCTCGGCGAGGCATCCGCCCTTCTCGCGCCAGAAACGGATGCTTACGGAGAGCTTTTCCAGATAGTTCCGGCGGGTCTCGGCGGGAAGCGTGGCGAGCAGGAAGTGCATGTAACGCTCCCACGTCAGCCCCTTCGGCAGGCGTGCGGACTGCCAGCCGAGCGCCGACGTCCGTCCGTACAACGCCGCGAAATTGACGCCGTTGACCCGCCCGATCATACGCCCCCACATGTCGGGGTCGATCGCCTTGTAGAGGTGCAGGCTCGACAACGCCTGCGAAATGAAGGGGCTGGCCACGCGCTGGGTGTCCAGCGGTACGCCGGCACGGTGGAAGAGGTCGTACAACCGGTTATAGGGCCACCCGAACCGTCCGTTGGCCGTCCACACGTCGGTCGTCAGCCAGTCGTAGATCGGATAGGCGTTGCATATTCCCGCGTCGGCCCATTGGCGTATCCAGCGCCGCCCCTCGAAACGGTGGTGGTTGCGGTCGCTGTATATCGTGCGCCAGCGGTTGAAACTCTCCTGCGTGCGAATGCCGATCAGGCAGCAGGTGCGCGTCGCGCCGCACCGCCGGTGCAGCCACTCGGCGAACCGGTTCTGGAACTCGTAGTCCCACATCTCCTCGCTGAAAAAAGGGAAACTGCCGCGCGTGTAACTTCCGGCCGGCATCGCGCGAACCCACAACTCCCGCTTGCCCTCCTCCCACGGGCGCCAGTAACGCTGGAACATGGAGGCGCAGGTGGGCACCTTGAACGGGACGCAGACCCGATAGACGTCGAGGATGTCGGGATTCGACGCCAGCATCCGGTCCACGTAAGAGAGCGTGTCGCGGTACTGGATCTCGTAATCCATGTGAAATACGCCGATGCGGCGTTTCAACCCATACCGCCGGATGTAGTCGATGCAGAGATTGAGCAGCACGCCGCTGTCCTTGCCTCCGGAGAAGGAGACGTAGACGTTGTCGAAGGCCTCGAAAACGGTTTTCAGCCGCCGTTGTGTCCGCTCGTAGACGTTCATGGCCGGCGGTTTTTCCCGTATTCCATGGCCACGTACTCCTTCCACTCCCGCACAGGCACGAACCCTTCGGCCCGGAACACCTCCGCATGGCGGGTCAGCGTAACGGAACGGATCGTATAGTCGCGGTGGTAGCAGCGCACGATCTCCTGCAAAAAACGGGCGATCAGCCGCGGATCGTCGCCCGACACGTAGTAGTTGTTGATTTTGGCGATTCCGCCGTCGGTAATCTCCACCGGCACGAATCCGAAGACGATCTCCCCCTCCCAGGCGACGAACCACGTGTGCGAACGCGACGTCCAGAACGGATAGTTGTTGTTCTGGCGCAACACGCTGCGCCGCATGACCAAAGGTGCGACGAGCGCATAGAGACGCGGGGAGGTTCCGTCCAGTTTCTCGACAGTCATATTCGGGAATCCACTCTTTTAGACCGAATGTTATATATTTACGACTGAACAGGTTGTATCCGTACTTGTTCACCACAAATATAAAAAATATCGTCCGTTTTCTCAAATTTTCCGACGGGATAAATCCTTCCGTACAGCCGGCGACATCGCAGAAACAGGCTGAATCCCCGTCTGCGGCTTTCGATTCGAATCCGAATCCGATCGAATCGACAGGAGATGAAAAAGCACCGGCAACCATACCGGAGCGCCGTTTCCACCGGATCAGGCCCCGAAAAGGGAGATATACTTAAATATTTTAATATCGTTTCCCCTCCCCTTCCCTGCCGGCCTCCGCACAGTCGCCGCATAATCGGCTAACCGACAATCATCCCCTGCCATATTCTGCATTTCCGAACGGCTCGGGAATCCGCGAACGAGATATTAAAAAATAATAAATACTAAAAATATCCCGCAAATTTGTTTTTTCAAACAAATAATTTTAATTTCGTAAAACAGTTTCAATACGAAACCAAAACAGGAAAGACAGATAATATCGAGCAAAATACTAATTATCAGAATAATTAACCGCGAATATTTCATGTAATCATCCATCAACCGAAAAACTAAGTTTCAAAATGAAAGACACGATCAAGTACTTAGTATGGATCTTCGCCATCGTCCCGTTCCTGATCGCCTGCGGCGACTCGAACACCGACGACGCCCCGACGGACGACTTCGACGTGCGGTTCGAACTGCCTGCAACGGTCGACGTCTCCAAAGGCGGAGAACTGACCTTCACGGTAAAGGAGGGGAAATCCCCGCTGACTACCGATTCGTTCCTCTTGGAGGGGGGGGGAATTTCCTACCTCTGCCCCATCCTCAGAACATCTTCTGAGAGTTTTACCGTCCGCTTAGCCGACGAGTGCGAATCCGGTTCCTACACAGCCTACCTCAAACGGGACGCACGCAAGAAATCGATCGGCAAAATCTACATCAACATCGTCGACAAGATCGACTTTGAACCGAGCGCCGGCACCACGGTCTTCGGTCTGGTATCTTCGGAGGAAGGTCCCGTCGCGAACGTCGTGGTATCCGACGGCACCGAAGTGACCGTCACCGACGACAAGGGCATCTACGAACTCAAATCGGCCAAGAAGTGGGGCTATGTCTTCATCTCCGTCCCCAGCGGCTACGAAGTAGCGGCGGAGGGCGTGTTCCCGCAGTTCTACCAAACGCTGAAAGGAGCAGCCGACGTCGTGGAACAGAAGGACTTCAAACTCACGAAGGTCGACGGACAGGATCGCTACAAGCTCTTCCTGCTGGGCGACATGCACCTGGCCAACCGCACCAACGACGCCGCCCAATTCACCCAGTTCACCACCGATCTGAACGCCTACATGGCCCAGCACAGCGGCCAGAAGATGTACGCCCTCACGCTGGGCGACATGACGTGGGACCTCTACTGGTACAAAAACAACTATGCGCTGCCCCAGTACCGGGAGACGATCAACCGCCAGGTCAAGAACCTGCAAATCTACCACACCATGGGCAACCACGACAACGACTTCATGACCACGTCCGACTACGACGCGGCCGTCAAGTACGTGGACTGCATCGGCCCGACCTTCTACTCGTTCAACATCGGTCAGGTGCACTACGTCGTCATGGACAATATCGATTGCAGCGCATACGACGGAACCGACTCGCGCAACTACGTCAAGAAGCTCTCCAACGAACAATTGAAGTGGCTCGCCAAGGATCTGGCGTACGTCGACAAGTCGACGCCTCTGATCGTGGCCATGCATGCGCAAATATACAAGCCCACGAGCACGGGCTTCGCCTTCGACCACGACTCGGCCAACACCGAGGCGCTGCTCGCGGCGCTGGACGGCTACGAAGTCCATTTCGTGACGGGACACACGCACAAGGTCTACAACATCACCCCCGACGACGACGTGGTGAAGGGACGCGATATCCACGAACACAACTCCGGCGCGATCTGCGCATCGTGGTGGTGGTCGGGCAACCTGACTCCCGGCGTCCACGTCAGCATCGACGGCGCCCCGGGCGGCTACGCGATCTGGGATATAGACGGAACCGATTTCGCATGGCTCTACAAATCCACCGGCTGGCCCGAGGAGTACCAGTTCCGCAGCTACGACCTCAACAACGTATCGTTCTCGATGGACGACGTCCCCAACATTCCCTCGAACGTACTGATCCAGCTCGCCTACAAGAAATACGTCAACGCCTACCCCGAAAACTCGGACAACGAAGTGCTCATCAAGATCTGGAACTGGAACAGCAACTGGGAGCTGAGCGTCGTCGACGAGCGGGGCAAGACGCTCGAATACACGCCGGTATGGGCATACGATCCGCTCCATATCGCAGCGCTCTCCGTGCCGCGCTTCAACAATTCCGGCATCACCTCCACGCCCTCGTTCGTCACGGAATCGGCCACCAACTTCTTCAAGGTGAAGGCCGACGACGCCGACGTCGACCTGACGATCACCGTCAAGGACGAATTCGGGCACACGTGGACCGAGGAGATGCAGCGCCCGAAAGCCTTCTCGACGGATGCCTACAAACTCAGATGATACATAACTAACCTTTCACTAACCAAACCTTACTTCTTATGAAAGTATTCAGACTATCGGTTCTGTCTCTGGTTCTGACCGTGTCGGGAGGTATCCTGGCCCTGGCCGCCCAGAATAGAACGGTATCGGGAAAAGTCCTCGATGCCCAGCAACAGCCGATCGTGGGAGTAGCCGTTCTGGTCGACGGAACGACCCGGGGTACTACGACCTCCGAAAACGGCAGCTTCACGCTCGACATTCCCGCCGGCGAAGTCGTCCTGAACGCCACCTATCTGGGCTACATCCCCCAGAAAGTGACGGTGCCCTCGTCGAAGAGCGAAGTCACGATCTACCTCCAGGAGGACGCCATCCAGCTCGAAGAGGCGGTCGTCATCGGTTACGGTACGCAGAAGCGCGTCAACCTGACGGGCGCCGTCTCGACGGTGAGCAGCAAGGAACTCGAAAACCGCGTCACCCATTCGGTGACCAACATGTTGCAGGGTTCCGTAGCGGGCCTGAACATCACCACGTCGTCGGGTAAACCCGGCAGCACGCCCTCGATCAACATCCGCGGCGTGAACTCGGTCAACTCGGCCGACCCGCTCGTGCTGATCGACGGAGTCGTGGGCGACCTGAACCGCGTCAACCCCAACGACGTCGAGTCGATTTCGGTCATCAAGGACGCATCGGCCGCCGCCGTCTACGGCGCCCGCGCCGCATTCGGCGTCATCCTCGTGACGACCAAGTCGGGGTCGGCCAAGGACGGCAAGGCGACCGTGCGTTACAGCGGCCGCTTCGGCTGGGAGGAAGCTACGACCTCGACCGATTACGAAAACCGCGGCTACTGGTCGGTTTACGAAGTCAACCGCTTCTGGCAGGTCGAACAAGGTACCAAATACATCAGCTACACCGACCACGACATGCAGCAGTTGCTGGCGCGCGTGAACGACAAAACCGAGCATCCCGACCGCCCGTGGGTCGTCGAAGATGTGCGCAACGGCCGCAAGCAGTGGGTCTACTACGGCAACTACGACTGGTGGGACATGCTCTTCCGCGAGAAGCGCCCCGTACAGCAGCACAGCGTCTCGCTGAGCGGCGGAACGAAAGACATCAAGTACTTGGTTTCGGGCGCCTACGACCGTCAGGCCGGTATGCAACGGGCTTTCCCCGACATCTACAACAAGTACAACCTGCGTTCGAAGATCGATTTCCGGATCAACAAGTGGGCTACGCTCTCGAACAATACGTCGTTCTTCAGTTCGAACTACAATTCGCAGGGCGACAGCGGCATCGACAATACGCTCCGCTACGGCTCCGTCCACGCGCTGGCCTGCTATCCGATGCAAAACCCCGACGGGTCGTGGCTTTACAGTTCGCCCTACCAGACCTACAAGATCGCCAACGGCCGCCACATCATGCTCAACGAGGGCACGCACCGCAACGTCGACCGCCGGAGCGACTTTTCGAATACTACGCGACTGGTCATCACGCCGTTCAAGACGCTGAGCATTACGGGCGACTTCACCTACCGCCTCTATCAGGAACGCAACACGAGCAGAAGTTCGCCGCTCTCCTATCGTGAATATCCCGACGGCCCCATGCTGGAATACAACACCGGCGCCGGCCTGAACCGGCTCGACGAAGAGGTCAAAACGCGCAACTACTACTCGACCAACGTCTTCGCCAACTACGACGAGACCTTCGGCGGCGCGCACCACCTCTCGGGAACATTCGGCATGAACTACGAGACATGGGCCAGCAAGAACATCTCCGTCGGAGCCGAACAACTCCTGTCGGTCGATCTGGACGACCTGAATCTCGCCACCAAGGTCGGCTCCGAAAACGCCTACGGCGGCGGCCAGAACGAATACGCCCTGCTGGGATTCTTCGGCCGTATCAACTACGACTACAAGGGACGCTACCTCGTCGAAGTGAGCGGCCGTTACGACGGAACGTCGCGTTTCGACTCAAACAGCCGCTGGGGCTGGTTTCCCTCGGCATCGGTGGGTTGGCGTATCTCGGAGGAACCCTTCTTCGGCCGTGCGAAGAACGTGGTCGACAACCTCAAACTGCGCGCCTCGTTCGGTTCGCTGGGCAACCAGAACGTAGCGTCCTATTACCCCAACCTGCGGCTGGTCACGCGCCACGATTTCGGCAGCTTCACCTTCGGCGACGGCAGCGTGGGCAAATACACCTCGCTGGGAGCGCCGGTCGCTTCCGACCTGACGTGGGAGACCGCCCAGCAGTGGGACCTGGGTCTCGACGTATCGATGCTGGGCAACCGGTTCAACCTGACAGCCGACATCTATATGCGCGACACGAAGGACATGCTGACCGACGGCATCGCACTGCCCGGCGTCTACGGCGCCTCCCTTCCCGACATGAATGCAGCCGACCTGCGCACCAAGGGATACGAGCTCACCGTCAACTGGCGCGACCAGTTCCAGCTGGCAGGCAAACCGTTCGAGTACAGCGTCGGATTCAACATCAGCGACTACAAGAGCGTCATCACCAAATACGACAATCCCAACAAATCGTTCGATAAGGATTACTACGAGGGCATGGAGATCGGCGAAATCTGGGGCTTCGTCACCGACGGATTCTTCAAGACCGACGAGGAGGCCAAGGCCTACTCCAAAGAGGTCGACCTGACTTACAGCAGCGGCCGCCTGACCGGAGGCTGGCTGGCCGGCGACCTGAAATTCGTCGATCTGAACGGCGACGGCTTCTGGAATGAAGGAGGTAAAACCGTCGACCAACCGGGCGACCGCAAGATACTGGGCAACTCGCGCCCGACATTCTCCTACGGCATTAACGGAAGCATCCGCTGGATGGGCTTCGACGCTTCGGTCTTCTTCCAGGGTACGGGCAACCACTATTGGTACCCCAACGGACAGACGATGAACTTCTGGGGCTGCTACTCCGCCTCCTACCTCTCCTTTATGCCGATCGATTTCCACGGCAAGGTATGGTCGGAAGACAATCCCGACGCCTATTTCCCGCGTCCGCGCGCCTACTCCGCAACGGGCGGTTATCTGGCCAAGGTCAACGACCACTATCTGCAAAACATCCGTTACCTGCGCCTGAAAAACCTGACCGTGGGTTACACCATCCCCGTGAGCCTCACGAAAAAAGCCGGCATCGACCAGATCCGCGTCTACTTCTCGGGCGAGAATCTCGCCTACTGGTCGCCGCTCAAAAAGAACACCAAATACGTCGACCCGGAAGCCGCTATCAACCGTTCGAGCCATGCCGAGTTCAACCGCGTTTACTATCCGTGGCCCAAAACCTTCATGTTCGGCATCGATGTCACTTTCTAATTCTAAATTTCGAATACAATGAAACGATTAATCATATTGGCCCTTACGCTGACCGTAGGATTGTCGGCCTGCGACGTACTCGATCTAGAGCCTAAAGACCGCGTCACGCAGTTCGACTACTTCAAGACCGCCAATGATCTCGAACTGTTCTCCAACCCGTTCTACAACAACCTGCTGGACAAGGAACCCTTCGACGAACAGAGCGATCTGCTCGTCCAGAACACCCTCTCCGCCATTCTCTTCGGCGGCAGTCATCGCACCGTGCCCGAATCGGGCGGAGGATGGTCGTGGACGGATCTGCGCCGCATGAACACCTTGTTGGAATACGCCGACATGTGCGAAGACAAGGAGGCCGTCACCAAGTACACCGCCGTGACGCGCTTCTTCCGCGCCTTTTTCTATTTCGAAAAGGTAAAGCGTTTCGGCGACGTACCCTGGTACGACATCCAGCTCGGTTCAGCCGACGAGTTGCTCTACAAGCCCCGCGACTCGCGCGAACTGATCCTGACCAAGATGCTCGAAGACATCGACTACGCCATCAACAGCGGCGGCCTGACCGAATCGGCTGCCGACCCGTACCACGTCAACAAGTGGGCGGCACTGGCGCTCAAAGCGCAGTTCTGCCTCTACGAGGGAACCTACCGCAAATACCACAACCTCAACCTCGACGGCCACGATGCGAACTTCTACCTCGATCTGGCTGCCAAGGCCGCCCTCGAAATCATCGAAAAGGGCCCCTACAAGCTCTATCAGACCGGACACCCCGAAAAGGACTACCTGACGCTCTTCGCCCAGAAGGACGCCAGTCCCGAAGAGTACATTCTGGCTATCAAGTTCGACTACGCGATCGGCGCGCGCCACAACGCATCGGCCTATACGCTGCTGCCGACGCAGGGACGGCCGGGCCTCACCCGCAAGTTCATCAATACCTATCTGATGGACAACGGCACGGCCTTCACCGACAAACCCGGCTGGCAGGAGATGCAGTTCATCGAAGAGACGGACGGCCGCGACCCGCGTCTGGCGCAGAGCATCCGCACTCCGGGCTACACGCGAATCGGACAGACCGAAGTCGAAGGGCCGATGTTCGAAACTACCGTCACCGGCTACCAGCCCGTCAAGTTCGTACAGGACCCCACGTCCAACAGCAACAACAACGACCGTGTGGACTCTTCGGACTGCGATATGCCCGTCTACCGCTTCGGCGAAGTGCTGTTGATCTATGCCGAAGCCAAGGCCGAACTGGGCACGCTCACGCAGGACGACCTCACGATCTCCATCAACAAACTTAGAGACCGCGTCGGCATGCCGCCCCTCGATATGGCCAAGGCCAACGCCAAACCCGACTGGTATCTTTCTTCGGAAGAATACGGTTATCCCAACGTGACGGGGGCCAATGCGGGCGTGATTCTCGAAATCCGCCGCGAGCGTACGATCGAGCTGCTGCAAGAGGGACATCGTTTCGAAGATCTCGTCCGCTGGAAGGCCGGTACCTGCATCGATCAGGCGATCACCGGCATGTATTTCCCCGGCCCGGGCGAGTACGACCTTACGGGCGACGGCAAGGCCGACCTGATCCTCTACGCCAAAGGGTCGGCCAAACCCTCGGCCGACGAAGGCGTCTATGTCTACGAACTGGGCACGGATATCTTCCTTTCGGAGGACACCAAGGGATACATGGCCTTCCATAAGGATGTCGAGCGTACCAAATTCAACGAGGGAAGGGACTATCTCTATCCGATCCCCAGCGGCGAACGTTCGCTCAACAAGAACCTCACGCAGAACCCCGGCTGGAACGACGGTCTCGGTTTCTAAGACGATAATCACCAAAAACGCAAAACTATGAAATTCCTGAAATATTTTTGTGCAGCCTCGCTGCTGGCGGCATCCGCAGGCACGCTGTGGAGCTGCGACGACGATGACGACAAGAGACTCTCGGATGCGGTGCTGGCCAGTGTCAGTTCGCTGACGTTCGAGGCACAGGACACGTCGGAGAAGATCATCACGGTCTACGCCGACGCCGACTGGGTGACGGAGATCCCCGATTGGGTGACCGTCACCCCCACCGAAGGAACCGGCGTCATGGACGTCACGGTTTCGGTCTCCGAGAACATGCGCGACGGCGCAATGGACAATCCCCGCAAGGCGAAACTCGTTTTCAAGGGACGGACGCTCGCCAGCCGTGCCGAGGTGCTCGTCTCGCAGGTCGGCAACAAATTCCGCGACATTCCCGAATATCAGAAGATCGGCGACGTGATCGCACTGGACGACGAGGCCGCCGTGAAGATTCCTTCGGCGCTCGTAATGGCCGTGACGAACAAGGGATTCATCATCAGCGACGATCAGCAGTCGGGAGCCATTTTCGTCGAAGACACCGAGAAGGTGGCAGTGGGCGACAAAGTCTGCGTCTGGGGCACCAAGTCGAGCGACGGCGCCAAACTTCCGATCATCTCCTGCGCGGAAAAATCCGACGATCCGAACAGGGAGGGCGACAAGGTAGAAGTCCTGTCGTCCGGCGCGACGGTGACCTACCCCACCCCGACGGACCTCACCGAACAGATCGACACCTACACCTCGGCCGAACGCAGCTACGTCACCGTGACCGGCTTCTTCAACGGCAGCACCGTCTCCGTCGCCGACGACGCCAAGTATTCGGTGAGTGCCCTGGATATTCCCGAAGAGATGGGTCTGGCCAAACTGAACGGCCACAATATCACCGTATCGGGTTACTACGCCGGTCTGGCCGAGCCCGTACACCGGATCATAGTGACTACGATCGTGGACAAGGGCGCAGTCGAAACCGTCTATTGGACCGAAGATTTCGAGTGGCTCGAACCCTGGGCTATCGCAGGCGACAATAAGGGCAAACAGGCCGGTCAAACGGTGGAGAAAGACGACCTCGATGCCTACTGTCCGCAGCTTCCGACCTCGATGGTTGACGGAGTATCGACTTTGCAGGCGCTCGAAGCCAAAGGGTACGAGTTCCTGCGCGTATGGGATCCAAGCAAGGACGAAGACGAATGTATCTATCTTCAGAAGAACTATCTCAAATTCGGCAAAACCGCTTATCAGGCCGGTATCGTTTTGTCGAATATCGAAGGCGTTCCAGAAGGGGAAAAGACAACCTTCTCGTTCGACTGGTGTCCGATGCGACAAGGTAGCGGCAAGATCGATCCGGTCAATCTGATCGTTATCGTGCAGAACGGCAGCGACCAACAGCAATTCGAAATTCCCACCCACGGCTGGGAAAGCGGTCATAAGCTCGAATGGATCAAGGCTGAGATCGATCTGGCGGGCATCACGATCGACAAGAATACGAAAATCACCATCAAGCAAACGCAATGGCCTGCTAAAACAGCGAATCGCTGGTTCCTGGACAACATCAAGATCACCAAGGCCGAATAAACTCCGGTCAACTCTCTCTTCACGGCAGACGGCCGTCGACCTGCACGAGCAGCGTCGGCGGCCGCTGCTTTTCCGTTTTTCCCGCACTCCGAGAGGTGCCGGAGAAGCTCCTTCGCAATTTTATCTCCGGAAATATTTTTCTATCACTAAAAAACTTTCTATCTTTGAATAGCGAGTCGTATCAAGGCCGAGCGAAAAAACACAGGACTTCATGAAATTCACCTTTGGTAGACAGCAAAGCGACAGCTCCCTGATCTCCGCAGTCAAAAAGGGCGACAAGGGAGCCTACGAGCAACTCTTCGTACGCTACTACCCCACATTGTTGCGTTTCATACACGGTATGCTCAAAGATAACCACATGGCCGAGGATATCGCCCAGAATATCTTCATGAAACTTTGGATTCACCGCGAAAAGCTCGACAGTACGCAATCGCTCAAAAACTACCTATTCGTATTGGCCAAACATGAAATATTCAACATTTTCAAGGCCAAGCGTACGACCATGCTCTCCCTGCTGCCCCAGCTCAACGACCGCGATATCGAAGATCGAGGCTATTCGATCGAAGAGCAATACAACTATGCCGAACTGAACGAGCTGCTCATCCAGAACATCTCAAAAATGCCGCCCCAACGGCAATTGATCTTCCGCATGAGCCGCTGCGAACATCTCTCTAACCGCGAGATCGCCGAACGGCTGGGTCTCTCGGTGCGCAGCGTCGACAAACACATCGAACTGGCTCTGAAAGATCTTCACAACTCCATCTGCTGATTCTCCCCCTCCTTCCTTCGTTTTTTCATTTTTTTTCGCCATTCCGATTACGCAATCGGGAGCGTTCGGTTGTTCTTATTATAGCAGGACGTCCGGAAGAGGCACGCGTCCGGCGAATAACAAGGGAAAAGGGTCATGACCAAACTAAACGAATATTTCGAAAACAAACTCTCCGCACAAGAACAGCTCGAAGTGCAAATGTGGCTCGCCGAGAACGGATACAATCCGGATACCGAAGCACAACTGGAAGAGCTTTTCGACAAGCTGCACGTCGACGACGAAGCGGCAGCCAAAGCCGCCTTCCAACAGGTCGCCAGCCGGCTCGGCATTACCGCAGAAGCACGAAACACGACTGCCTGCCGCTCGCGTATCGCCGCATGGAGCCAACGAATCGCTGCAATCCTCATCGTTCCGCTCTTGTGCGCAGTCTGCCTGCTCTACGCCACCCGTCAGCCGGAAGTAGAGTGGTTCGAGAAGCAGGTACCCTACGGAGAAATCGCCTCTCTGACCCTTCCCGACGGCACGCACTTGCACCTCAACTCCGGCAGCCGCATTACCTATCCGTCGGCCTTTACCGGCAAGGAGCGTCGCATCTTCGTCGATGGCGAGATATTCGCCGATGTGGCGAAAGATCCCCACAAACCCTTCATCATTCGTTCGGGCGACGTCGGCATTCGCGTTCTGGGCACCAAATTCAACTTCAAGTCCTATACGAACACCGACTGCATCGAGCTGTTGCTGGTCGACGGGGCGGTCCAGTTCGACATCGACACCGATACCCGCAAACAGCAATTGCGGATGGAGCCGGGCGATCTCGTACTCTACGACCGCGTCTCGAACGACATCAACCTCTCGACGTTCCAACCCGAACATTTCAAATCGTTCGCGGACAACAGGGCCATCCACTTCTTCAATCTGCGTATGCATGACATCGCGTTAGACCTCGAACGACTGTTCGGCACCCGCATCGTCATTCTCGACGAGGCGCTCGCTCAGACACGTTATTTCGCCTATTTCACCAATAACGAAACGCTGGATCAAATTCTCTCGGCGATCAATTCCGACCGCAAGATGAAGATTTCCCGTCGCGACGGAGTCGTCTACCTTTCGTTGAAATGACAAACCCGAATCCTGCCGACAACCCAAACCGAACGCCTATGAAAAACTGACTATCACTACCTTCCGCTTTTTCCTGATCCTTTTCCGTTATTCGTCCGGATGCCGCCGACCCCGGCATCCCTGCCTTAAATTTGAACCTTAAACCAGCCTAATCATGGGAAAAGACTGCAATCGTCGAGGATTTCGCTCCACGAATTTCCTCTATGTAGTTATTCTCTGTTTGTTGCTCAGCCCTGCCACGGGTTTTGCTCAAACAAAGAGAATCAATCTCGAATTGAAGAACGTAACCGTTCAGGAGGCAGTGACCTCGCTGAACCGTACCGAAAACTACTCCATTCTCGTCAGTTCGGACGAGGTAGATCTGAACAAACGCATATCCGTTTCGGCCCAAAACGCCACCATCCGCGAAATTCTCGATCAGGTATTCGCGGGGCAGGAAGTCAATTGCACGATCAACGGAAACCGCATCATCGTCACCAAGCGGCAATCCGCGCCCATGGCCGAAACGCCGACCGCCCCGGACGACTCCGTATACGGCCGAGTGACCGACACCAAAGGACAGCCGATTATCGCTGCGACGGTCACGATCGAAGGATCCCAAAAAGGCACACTGACCGGAGCCGACGGGACTTTCGAATTGACGGAGGTGACCTTTCCCGCCCAACTCAACATCTCCTATCTGGGTTACATCACACAAACCGCAACAATCGAGCAAGGGGGGGGGAGGAATCTTCCGCTCAACATCGTCCTGAAAGAGTCTGACAACCTGATGGACGAAGTCGTAGTCGTCGGCTACGGTACACAGCGCAGAGCCAACCTGTCCGGAGCCGTGGCGACTATCAGCGGCAAAGACCTCAATGCCCGTCCGGTCGTCTCGGCAGCCAATGCGCTGCAAGGCGCCGACCCTTCCGTGAACATCACCTTCGGAACCGGATCACCCGAATCCTCCTATTCGATCAATATCCGCGGTTCGATTTCCCTCAATAGCGGGTCACCGCTCGTACTGGCCGACGGCGTGGAGGTGAGTCTCAGTCAGATCAACCCCAACGACATCGAATCCGTATCCGTGCTCAAAGACGCCTCGTCATGCGCCATCTACGGCGCCAAGGCTTCGGCCGGCGTAGTGCTCATCACGACCAAAGCGGGCAAGAAAGGCCAACGGGCCCATGTCACCTACAACGGGCGCTTCGGCTGGGCCAAGAACACCACTTCGACCGACTTTATCGATACGGGTTACGACCACGTGCGTATCGTCAACCAGTTCATGAACGACTCGTCGGACGGCACGATGGACATTTTCCGCTACACCGAAGAGAACGGAGGTCTGCAAAAACTCTACGAGCGTCGCAACGACCGTACGCCGCACCCCGATCGTCCATGGGTCGAAGTCGGCAACGACGGCAAGTACTATTACTACGGCAACTTCGACTGGTACGGCTATTTCTACAACCGCGTGCGGTCGCAGCAGGAACACAACCTCTCGCTCTCGGGCAGTACGGACAAAGTATCCTACTACGCAAGCGGCCGTTTCTACCAACAGTACGGCATGTTCAACATCAACAAGGACAAGTTCAACGACTATGCCTTCCGCACCAAGGTATCGGCCCGGATAGCTCCGTGGCTGAAATACTCGAACAACACCAGCTTCGACACCACGGACTACAAGTACGGCGGCCATCAGGACTACGAAGGCACGATCAACGCCCTGCAATCGAACATCTGCGCCGCATTCCTTCCCTACAACCCCGACGGCACGATCGTACAATACGTCAACCAACTGGGCAAGAACTCCCCGATCGGAGCCGGCCGCGGAGGACAGATGACCGCCGACCGTTCGAAAAACACGCGCGAGAAACGCTACCTCACCTTCTCGAACCAGTTCGACGTCACGCTCTTCAAAAAACTCGTCCTCACAGCGGTCTACGACTACCGTCAGCGGGACAATCTCTTCAAATACCGCAACAACACGTTCGAATATTCGCGCCAGCAGGGCGTCGTGGAGACGTTCACGTCGGGATCGGTCGAAAATTCCTACCGCGAGATACACCAAACCTATAAAGGACATAACGTCAACATCTACGGAACTTACGAGAATTCGTGGGGCGGCCACAATCTGAAAATCACAGCCGGAGGCCAATACGAAGACTACCGCTCAACCTCGCTCGACGCAAAACAGACCGACCTGTCGAGCGACGACATCGACTCCTTCACGGTAGCGACGGGCCCCATCACCCTCTCGCAATCGATCACAGCCTACCGTACGCTGGGATTCTTCGGACGTGTGAATTACGACTACAAGGGCCGCTACATTTTCGAGGCGAGCGCCCGCGGCGACGGTTCGTCGCGCTTCGAGTCCGACCATCGCTGGGGATTCTTCCCCTCTGCGTCGGCCGCATGGCGCATCAGCGAGGAGTCGTTCTTCACCCCGGCACGGGACATCGTCGACAACCTCAAATTGCGTCTTTCGGTAGGCAGTCTGGGCAATCAGCAGGTATCCAACTATGCCTACATCGAGCAGATCAGCACCGACAATCAGATGAACTATACCTTCGACGGACAGGAAAAAGCCTTTTATGCCAACGTCACGGATCCGCTCTCGTCGGGTCTGACGTGGGAAACCGTAACCACCTACGACGTCGGACTCGACATAGGCCTTCTGAACAATCGTCTCAATTTCACCGGAGACTATTATATCCGCGATACGAAGGACATGCTCACCACTTCGCTCACGCTGCCCAGCGTCTTCGGCGCCAATACTCCGAAAGCCAACTGCGCCGACCTGCGCACAAAGGGCTGGGAGATATCGCTGAGTTGGCAAGACGAATTCCAACTGGCGGGGAAACCCTTCTCGTACCACGTATCGGCTTCCGTGGGTGACTACATTACCAAAATCACCAAATACCACAATCCTGATCGGGTGATCTCCGACCGCTATGAAGGTCAAACGCTGGGCGAAATCTGGGGATACCACGTCGAAGGTCTGTTCAAAACCGACCGCGAAGCCGCCGAATACCAGGCCTCGATCGACGACAAGGCGGTCAATAACCGCGTCTATCAGAACAAAGGGCCTGCCGGCAACCGTCTTCGCGCGGGCGATGTCCGTTTCGCCGACCTCGACGGCAACAACATCATCTCCGAAGGTTCGGGCACCGTGGACGATCCGGGCGACAAACGCATCATCGGCAACTCGCTGCCCCGTTACAACTACTCGTTCCGGCTGGGTTTCAACTGGATGGGATTCGACATATCGGCCTTCTTCCAGGGCATCGGACGTCGCGACTGGTATCCGGCTGCCAACCAAGCCTCCTTCGACTTCTGGGGCCCCTATGCCTTTCCGCCCACTTCGTTCATCCACAAGGACTTTTATTCGAACTGCTGGTCGGAGGATAATCGCAATGCCTACTTCCCCCGTCCGCGCGGCTACAATGCCTACTCCGGCGGTGCGTTGGGCGAGAAAAACGACCGCTATCTTCAAAATCTCGCCTATCTGCGTCTGAAAAATCTCACGATTGGCTATACCGTACCCGAGAATCTCACTCGCAAAATCGGTATCAGCCGCGCCCGCATCTATTTTTCGGGTGAAAACCTCTGCTATTGGTCGCCGCTGAAAAAACACAACAAGACCATCGATCCCGAGCTGGCCGGATCGAGCGGTACGAACAAGGCCAACTCCGGAACAGGATACGCCTATCCCAAAACGCTTTCCATAGGCGTCGACATCAGCTTCTAACGCATAAAGAAAACGACAGATGAAAACACTGCAAAAAATATTGGCAACGATCCTGCTGGGCGCCGCATGTTCCAGCTGCGACCTGACCCTTATTCCCGAAGATACGGTCACTCCGCAGACCTTCTTCAAGACGGAAACCGATCTGCGGCTGTGGACCAACCAGTTCTATACGATGCTCGAATCACCCGACAACGCCGCCGGCCTCAATGCCGACGATATGGTCGACAAGAGCATGGGCGACGTAATATCGGGAACCCGCATGGCCTCCAACGAAAAAGGTTGGACCTGGACCGCCCTGCGCAAAATCAACTACTATCTGGCGAATTCGCATAACTGCACCGACGAAGCCGTCCGCACCAAGTACGACGGCGTGGCCTACTTCTTCCGCGCCTATTTCTACTACGAGAAGGTACTCCGCTACGGCGACGTACCCTGGTACGAGCAGGTCATCGGCTCCGAAGAGGAGGAGTTGCTGAAAAAGCCCCGCGAAGATCGCGGCATCATCATGGATCACGTGATGAACGACCTCAAAAACGCAATCGAAATGCTGCCCCGCGAAAAGGATGTCGCCCGCGTAACCCGTTGGTCGGCCCTGGCTCTCAAATCGCGTATCGCCCTCTACGAAGGCACGTGGCGCAAATACCGGAATCTGCCCGATGCCGACAAGTATCTGCAACTGGCCGCCGACGCCGCATCGACCTTCATCTCCGAAAGCGGCTACTCGCTCTACAAGGAGGGAACGGAACCCTATCGGGATCTCTTTTGCAGCGACGACGCCAAACAGGAAGAGGTCATTCTGGCCCGCATCTACAACTTCGAAGGACTGAATCTCTCCCACAACGTGCAGTTCAACATCCGCAACTCCGCAGCAGGTTTCACGCGCCGTTTCATGAACCATTACCTCATGGCCGACGGTTCGCGCTTCACCGAAAAAGAGGGACACGAAACGATGTCCTACACCGAAGAGACCGCCGGACGCGACCCCCGTATGGCACAGACCGTACTCTGTCCGGGCTACATCGCCAAAGGCGAGGAGTCGGTCACGGCGAACGACATGACGGCGATGACAGGATACGAACCTATCAAGTTCGTCTCGACGGCAGCCCACAGCGGAGCGTCGAAAGGCACCTCCGACTGGCCGTTGTTCCGTACGGCGGAGGTCTATCTCAACTACGCCGAAGCCAAAGCCGAACTGGGAACGCTGACGAAAGACGACCTGCTCATTTCGATCGACAGAATCCGCGACCGGGCCGGCATGAAGGGGCTCGACATGGCCGCTGCCAACGCCAATCCCGATCCCTTCCTCCTGGCCTGCTATCCCAATGTCACCAAAAGCGAAAACACGGGAGTCATCCTCGAAATCCGTCGGGAGCGCACGATCGAACTCGTGATGGAAGGGCTGCGCATGTGGGACATGTTCCGCTGGAAAGAGGGTGCGCAACTGGTCAACGAAACCAACCCCTACTACGGAATCTATTTCTCCGGACCGGGACTCTACGACATGGACGGCGACGGCAGGAACGACCTCGAACTCTATGTCGACAAGCAGACCAGCAGTCCAGCCGACGGATTGACGGTACTGCGCATCGGATCGGACATCATTCTCTCCGACATGGCGGAAAACCGAGGTTACGTGGTGGCGTGGAGTACGCTGAAATACACTTGGAACGAGGAACGCGACTACCTGTGGCCCATTCCGGCCGACCAGCGCGTACTGACGGGCGGACTGCTGACCCAGAATCCCGGATGGACCGACAGCACCGATTTCGACTGACGCTTTCGCAACCCGATAAAATCAAAAGACAATGAAACGAACTCTGATAACATCACTTTTGGCATCGGCTCTTCTTTTCGGCGGCGGATGCAGCGACGACTTCGACGACTCCGCCCTGTGGAAAGGGGTCGACGAGATATACAACCAACTCACGGAACTCGAAAAACAGGCCGATCAACTCAACGACCAGATCCGGCTGCTCTCGTCCATCGTCAACGGCGGAGCCATAACCTCGATCACGCAGGACGCCGAGGGCAACGACGTCATCCGGTTCAAGGGGGCCGACAATATCGAACACAGCGTCACCGTCGCCACGAAGGACGACGTCTCCTCGGCACCGATCCTCGGTACGAAAGAGGAGAACGGCGTACTCTACTGGACGACTACCGTCGACGGAAACACCGATTTTCTGAAAGACACCGACGGCTCGAAAATCCCCGTTGCGGGGCGTACTCCCGAAATGGCCGTCGACAAAGAGGGTTACTGGACCCTCAACGGCCGGCGATTGACCGATGCGTCGGGAAACCCGGTGAAAGCCGAAGGAAAGCAGACGTCGCTCATCACAGGAATCTCGCGCGACGACAACGGCAACGCCATCTTCACGCTGGGCGACGGATCGACCGTATCCGCACCGATATTCGACGCCTTCAACATCGTCTTCAAGATCGGCGACACCGCCTTCGACGACGAGTACACCGTCGAAGACGTTTCGCAGCCACTCACGATCGGTTACGAGATCACGGGCGAAAAGGCCGACGAAGCGATCCTGAAAATAGTGCGCTGCGAGCAGCTCGCGGCCGTAGTCGACACCTCGGCCGAAACCGTCGTCGTAACCTTCGAAGCGCCTTTCGAAGAAGGATGCTTCGCCCTGATGCTCTGCGACCTGCAAGAGAACGTGCTGATCCGCATGGTGCGTCTGGCGTCGGCGAGCGCCAAACCCGAATATTACGGTATCAAAACCGCGGACGACCTGCGCGAATTCGCCCGGGCCGTAAATACGGGGCGCAACTACGACCGCTATCGCGATGAAACCGGCGACGTCGTTCTGCTGGACGATGTCGACATGAACGGGATCACCGAATGGACCGCCATCGGAACGACCGAACACCCCTTCTCCGGCAAGTTCAACGGCAAAGGCCATACGATCCGCAACATCGCATGGACGGCCGATGCCGCGAAATCGACGGCGCACGGTCTGTTCGGCGTACTGAATCAGGCCTCCGTCCGGAATCTCACGGTCGGCGGCTCGGGCGATCGGATCATCGTCCGGGGGACTGCCGCAGCCGGTACGGCCATCGCGGGCGTAGCGGCGTTCGCTACGGAATCGGTCATCGAAAACGTCGCCAACAACGTCTCGATCTCGTTCGAAGGCGAAGACCCCGCCGACACGCCGGTGATGCTTGCCGGCATCGTCGGACAGATGTCCGGAACGACTCTCGGCGGACAATCCGCCGAAGCGGGGTGTACCAATAACGGCGACATCACCTCAGGAGCGATCGCCAACACCGGAAACGGAGGCAAAGGCATGCAGGTAGCCGGCATCTGTGCGTACATCAAAAATACAGACGGCAACTTCATGGGTCACTGCACCAACAACGGACGCGTGAACGCACCCTCCGGACGCGGCGGAGGGCTGGCCGGAACTTTCGAGAAGGGAACCATCGCCAACTCAACGAACGCCGGACTCGTCGAAGACGACGCAGTCGGACAGTACGCCGGACAGAAGGACAAATACGGCATCAAACGCATGGGCGGTCTGGTCGGAGGTTCGACCTCGGCGGAGTGCATCATCGAGAACTGTACCAATTCCGGAAACGTCATCTCGCACCTCGGCTGCCGTACGGGCGGATTCGCGGGGCACAACGCCGGCACGATCCGCACCTGCAAGAACACCGGCGCCATCATCGGCAACGTGACCGTCGCCGGTTCGGACTATCACGGTCCCGGATGGGCCTGCGGCTATAACAAGAGTGCATCTCTCATCTCGGACTGCATCGGACACGGATTCGTCGGCGATTACGACACGTACAAAGACTCCCCGACGACGGCTCCCGCAGCCATGCACACCTCGGCCGTCTGTCACAAACGTTCGAACTACGACACAGAGGAAAACACCGTGGACTGGACGCTTCCGTCCTACTACGATTGGGAGCTCAAACAGACCGTCGCACTTCACCCCGGAGTGAAATACACCTACTACGAATTCACCAACCTACCGCGTAAAATGCACGTACTGGAACTCGACCTGACGAACGACGCCGTGGAGATATCCACCTCGATGGCCGACGACCTCGTACCCAATCCCAACGGCAACAACAACAGCAACAACGGCAAAAACATCCGCGAGACACTCTCGGAAAACTGCAACCGGAAGCGTGCCGAAGGACAAAACATCATCGCCGGCATCAATTCGGGCTTCTTCAATTCGCATGACGGATTCCCCCGCGGACTGCACATCGAGGAGGGACGCCCCGACTTCGTCAACAACAAGAGCGTCCGCACGTCGCTGACCAACCATGCGAATGCCTTCACTTTCTTCAAGGATCGTACGGTGAGCTGCGGCAAAAAGACCTTCTCCGGCAAAATCGAAGTCGGCGGTACGGAATACGAATACCACTCGATCAACGACACGATCCTGCGTTCGGGCAGCACGTTGCAAGAAGCCAACCTCTATACTGCACGATACAAGAAAATACCCCATCCCGACGCTCCCTCGCTGACCAATACGCTCTCCAAAAAGGCGCTCTACGTCGTCGCGAAAAACAAGTCGGGCAATCCCGTGACGGTCAACGACGGCTGGTTCGAAGCCACTGTAACCCAGATCGCGGACGGTCGTTCGACGGAGCTCGCCGAAGCGCCCTATCTGACGGCCCTCGACGAGTGGGCCGTACAGCTCACCGGCGCGACGGCCGAAACGCTCGCCGGAAAACTCTCCGTGGGTTCGACGCTCCGCATCCGCGCAGACGTGACGGTCAACGGAATCTCGACCCCTATTCTGACACAGAACTCCACGATGTATCAGTTCATGGTCGACGGCGAAGACAAGAGTTTCGACACAGACAAATACGACCCGATGACTTACGTGGGCATCGACAAGGCCGGAACGAAAGTCTGCTTCTTCGTCATCGACGGCCGTCAGGACTGGATTTCGATGGGCGTAAAATTCTATGAAATGGTCCGCATCGCCCAAAAATTCGACTGCTGGAACGTAACGAGATTCGACGGCGGCGGTTCGACGGCCATGTGGCTCTACACCGACGGCGCCGGCAAGGTGGTCAACCAGCCGTCCGATGCGAAAGGCGAACGCTCGTGCATGAACTACCTCCACGTGCGGATCAAACAATAATCCCATAAACAGCAAGAAAAATGAGAAAGTTTTCGAACATCATATCGCTCGCCGCATGTTTCGTTCTTCTTTGGGGATGCGACGAATACGACGACGGAGAGCTGCGGCAAAACATCGATGCCATCGAGCAGGAACTCACGGAGACCGAAAAGCGTGTCGAGCGACTGAACGAAGAGATGAATTCGCTTTCGGCGTTGATCAACAGCAGCTTCATCTCCTACCTCAAACAGGACGACGAGGGCAACTACGTCATCAGCTACCGCGACCACGGCGGCGAAACGAAGACCGTTACCCTCGCCACGCAGGACGACGTGGTAACCGCTCCGATCGTCGGTGCCGGCGAATTCACCGACGGGAAACTCTACTGGCGCACGACCGCCGACAACGGCAAGACCTATCAGTGGCTGCTCGACAAGGAGGGCAAGATGATGCCCGTGGGCGGCGTACCTCCCGCGATGGACATCGATGCCGAAGGATTCTGGATCGTCGACGGCCAGCGTCTCACGGACAAGGAAGGCAATCCCATACTGGCCAACGATGTCAGCAACACCCTCTTCCAGAAGGTGGAGACCGACGAAGAGAGCGGTATGGTCCGCTTCACGCTCGCCGACGGAAGCACCTTCGAGATTCCGGTGTTCGAAGCCCTGAGCATCCGGTTCGATGCAGCTCCCGTAACGGCCGTCCCCGATCGTTCGATACCGGTCGAAATCGAATACACCGTAGCGGGCAGCGAAGCCGAAACGGCGTATGTCGACTACTTCACGGCATGGAACGTAACGGTGAAAATCGACAAATACACCCGTACGATCTCGGTGAAGCTGGACGAAAATGCCGAAGAGGGCAATGTCGTCGTCATCGCCTCGGCCGGCGGCAATACCGTTCTCAAACCATTATTCTTCACCTATGGAACGGCCCAGATCGACCCTCCGACGTGGGATCCGCAGTTCGGAACGGGAGCGGAGGTGGCCCTCGAAGGCGAATTCACGGAATTCGACATCAGGGTGTCGGCCAACATCGACTATGAGGTAACGATCGCAGAGGAGTGTCAGTCGTGGCTCAAACCCGCCCCCAAGACACGCGCGGAGACGGTCACGACGACCCACTCGTTCGTAGCCGACTACTATGAAAACGACAGCGGCGCTGACCGCAAAGGCTCGATCACATTCTCGAATCGCCCCTACGGCATCACCGTAACGCTCGGCGTCCGCCAATCGCCGGTCGTTCCTGACACCCCGACCGAACCGGGCATCGCAACGGGCGCAGACCTCGTGGCCTTTGCCAAGGCCGTCAACGCCGGCGGAAGCACGGATCGTTGGGAGAACGCTTCGGGAGAGGTGGTGCTGCTCAACGACATCGATCTGACGGAACTTACCGAATGGACTCCGATCGGACAGGGCAAGGCCACCGGATCGCCCTCCTACAATACGTTGACAAACCCCTTCACGGGCGTGTTCGACGGCCAGGGTTTCACGATCAAGGGAATCCGATGGACCTTCAACGTCGAGAACGAGACGACCCATCTCCACGGCCTGTTCGGAGCGATAAAGGACGCTACGATCAAAAACCTCAAACTGGGCGCCGCAGGGGATCAAATTACCCTCGTGGGTACGAGTCAGAACGTCGTATCGGCCGGTGCACTGGCGGGTTACGCCGAAGGATCGACGATCGTCAACGTCACCAACAATGTCTCGGTGATCCTCACGGGCGACAATCCCGACGCCACGCTGATGATGCTCGCCGGTATCGCCGGATGCATCAAGTCCACGACCATCGGCGGCGAAACGAAAGACGACGCCGTCATCAACAACGGCGATGTGAAGACCGGTCGCATCACCAACACAGCCAACGGGGGTACGGGTATGAACATCGGAGGCATTTGCGCCTTCACGCTCGGTGCGGGAACCAAGCTCAACTACTGCACTAACAACGGCGAAATAAGCGCTCCCACAGGACGCGGCGGCGGTCTGGTCGGCACGCTGGGCGGCAGTACGACCGAAGAGAACGGCACGGTGATCGCCAACTCGACCAACAACGGAACGATACAGGACGATGCCATCGGTCAATACGGCGGCAGCAAGGACTACTACAACTATAAGCGCATGGGCGGTCTGGTCGGCGGTACGGTTACCAACAACAACCTCCGCATCGAATACTGCACCAACAACGGCAATGTCTTCTCGCAACTGGGATGCCGTACGGGAGGTTTCGTGGGCCACAATCAGGCGACGATCGTCGGTTGCGTGAACAAGGGAACGATCCTGGCCAACATCACCTACGCCTCCGGCGAACCGCAACACGGACCCGGTTGGGCCTGCGGTTACAGCGGCAAGAAGCTCGTCACACAATGCGCCAAGGGAGGTCGTGTCGGCGAATGGGATACCTACAAGGACAATCCGGGCAGCGCTCCCGAGGCCACGAACGACAACGCCCTGTGCTACAAGAACGGCGATTATTTCGATCCGTCGCAGAACTACTAACGCTTAATTCAGACATCCATGAAACGATTTCTATATCTCTTGCTCCTCACGGCGACAACCTTCGTCTACGGATGCAGCGACTACGACGATTCGCAACTCAGCGGACGTCTCGACGACATCAAGGAGCGGATCGCAAAACTTCAAGACCGCATCGCCTCGCTCAACAGTCAACTCGCCGACCTGAGCGAACTGACATCGGGCAACGTCATCACGGAGATGACCGAAGACTCCGAAGGCAATTATATCATCACCTACAAGGACAACAAGAACGAGGAGAAGAGCATCGTACTGGCCACTGTCGACCAGATGCTCAACGTCCCGCTGCTCGGTGTCGAACTCGACCCGCAGAACAATCTATATTACTGGACCGTAACGGCTGACGGCAAGACTTCGCCGCTGCTCGACAAAGCCGGCGAAAAGGTGCCCGTAAGCGGATACACGCCCGAAGTATCGGTCGACGCCGAGGGATTCTGGACCGTCAACGGCGAACGGTTGAACGACGCCGAAGGAGATCCGATCGAAGCCAACGACGGCGAAAGCTGCCTGTTCAAGGATATTGCCCGCGACGCCAACGGCAACCTGTCGCTGACGCTCGGCGACGGGAAGGTCATCACGCTCCCCATCCAGCAGGTACTGAATCTCACGCTCTCGACAGCAATCAACACCACCGTCGTCGACCCGACGGTTCCCGCAACCATCGAATATGAACTCCACGGCGAACATGCCGCGGAAGCACTGGTCGGCATCGCCGAGGCCGAAGGGGTCGAAATCGTCCTGGACAGGAAACAGCAGCGGATCACCGTCACCTTCCCGACCGGATTCGACGATGGATACATGATCGCAATGGCCTACGACATGCAGGAGCATACGGTACTGCGACCGGTATTCTTCACCAAGGCGACGAGCGATCGGATCGAGATCCGAACGGCCGAAGAACTCGTGCAATTCGCCGAAAACGTCAATGCCGGAACGGGCGCACAGCGAATGACCGCCGTATTGATGAACGACATCGATATGACGAAGATCGCGTCGTGGATTCCCATCGGCAACGGTTCGTTCGTCGCCACGGCTTCGGAATCGAAAGTCGAGGGTGCGGCTTTCGAAGGGACGTTCGACGGTCAGGGCCACGCGCTGCTGAACTGCAAGATGACCGGAGCACTCACCTCGGACAATCAAGTCTACGGACTGTTCGGCATCCTCAAAGGCGCCACGGTACGGAACCTCGTATTGGGTGCCGAAAGCGGCGACACGGGGTCGTTCACCGTTTCGGGCAACGGAACGACCTCGACCGGCGTCATCGCCGGCGCCTGCGTCGACTCGAAGATCGAGAAATGCACCAGCTATCTACCGATGGTTTGCGAAGGCAACAACTCGGCAAACAAGCTGATGACCATGGGGCTCGTCGGCTTCGTCTACGGCGCCGGCACGAGCGAGGATACCGTTTCGCAACTGACCGATTTGACAAACTACGGTGCACTGAAAGCGGATCCGGGTGCCGCCAACGCCAACGGATTCACCTCGACTCAGGTCGGAGGCATCGCCGGATTCTCGAACACCTCCCGCACATCGACCTTCGCCAATCGGTTCCTGCGCTGCATAAATCACGGAGACATGACCGTTTCGACAGGACGCGCTTCGGGCATCGTCGCCGCAGCCAACACCTTCACGCACATCGTCGAATGCGAGAACTACGGCGACATGATGAATACCTATGCGGGCTCCAAGGGCGGACGTCTGGGCAACATCACCTGCATCCTCGGCACCCAGTCGATCATAAACGGCTGCACCAACCACGGCGACGTCGTGACGACCAACTCCCAATCCCACGCCGGAGGACTGCTCTGTCTGTCCAATGCCACAGACTGCGAAATCATCAATTCGGCCAACTACGGCAACGTAATCTCCGACCTCACGACCTACCGCGGCACGCTCGTAGCCAATATCAACAGCCTCGGAAAGATGGACAACAACATCGCAGGCGGCGGAATAGGATCCTACAACGGCGGCGACTACGAAATGGTCGCCATCAACGAAATGAATTTCATGGATTATATCGGAAAGATCAAGGCCGGCAACGAAGAGCGCGTGACCAATACCAAGTACGGAGGCGAGGTCTCGACGGCCAAAGGCATTCGCACGGCCGACGATCTCGTGGCTCTCGCGGCTGCGGTCAACTCCGGCAAGCCGCTCGGCGAATGGCAAAACGAAAACGGAGAGATCTGCCTGCTGACCGACATCGACATGTCCGAGGTCGCCGAATGGACACCCATCGGCAAGGCGACCTTCGTCATCGCAAACAACAAACTCACGGTCTCCGGAACCCCCTTCGCAGGACATTTCAACGGCCAGGGCTACCGGATCCGCAATCTGAAAATGGTCGCTGCGAACAGCGAGGAGGGGGCTACATACGGATTGTTCGGAACTTTGGCACCCGGCGCCGTGATCGAGAATTTCTCGTTCGACACAGGCTGTTCGTTCACCGTCGCGTCCACAGCCGGTTCATCGAACGGCGTAGTGGCCGGACTGGTTTACGACGCTACGGTGCGTGACATCACGAGCAGCGCTCCGATGCTTTTCCAGGGTGCGGCGGGCAATGTCCGCATCACGATGGCCCTGATAGGAACGGCCTTTGCCGAAACAGCCAACGTCACGATCGACAACGTGAACAACAACGGCACGATCACGGCCGAAAACCGAGACAACAATACGAACGGAGGCGCCACGGGCTACCACATCGCCGGCATTGCGGGATTCACCACCAACGACGGGGCTTCGCAGCAGAAAGTCATCATCTCCGACTGCATCAACTACGGCGACATCACCTCCGCGACAGGACGCACCGCGGGCATCGTCGCAGCGGCCAACCGCTATACCCAACTGGCCAACTGCGTAAATCACGGCAAGCAGCTGAACACTTGTCCGAAAAACGATGCGGGACGTTTGGGTAACATCGCCTGCAACATGGGCGCAGGGTCGTCGATGATCGGATGTTCGAACTACGGCGATCTCACCTCGACGACCGGTTCCCGCTGCGGCGGCATCACGTCGGCGGCAGGCGACGCGACCTTCGAGAACTGCGCCAACTACGGTACGATCCTGACCGACAGCCCCTATCGAGGTGTATTCTGGGGGTATAACAACGCCGTGGCACAATGGACCGACTGTACGGCCGGCGGCAAGGTCGGAACCTACAACGCCAATGCTCCCGTTTTCGACTCCTATGCCGATGCCGAGCAAGCCAACTACCTGGGGAAACAAGGGGCGAACCAATCGGCTCTTACGAATATCGCCTACCAAATCGGAAACTCGGGCGGAGGAAGCGCGGGCGGCGACGCGGAACTGCGCATTCTCTTCATCGGGAACAGTTTTACGAAAGATGCCGTGGAGCATCTGCCCGGCATTCTGAAAGCCATGGGCATCGACAAGGTGAAGATGACACACATGTATTACGGAGGGCGTACGGTTCCCGAATACAACAACGGCTTCGCCACCGTGAACGACTACCGTTGCTACGAATGCAATCCGGGAGCGGCCGGCTGGACCGAATCGATGAACAAGACGATCAAAGAGGTAGCCGCTTCGGAGCAGTGGGACGTCGTGACCATCCAGGAACACACGGGCAAGGTCAACGCATGGAAGTGGACCTCGGCCGAGAAAGAGGCTTTGCAGGGACTCATCGACAACGTCAAGTCAACGCAAACCGGCGCCATGCCCAAGTTTTACTATATTCTGTCGCAGGCCTATGCCGATCCCGCACTCGTCAGCTATTCGCAACAGACGGTGATCGTCAACAACTTCGCCTCGTCGCAGACGGACATGTACGCCGCCATCGTCGCACAAGGCCAAAAAGTAATGAGCGAAGTCGCATTCGACGATGTGATCGCCACAGGCACCGTCCTGCAAAATCTCCGCACGTCGAAACTCCAAAACGCGATGGACATGACCCGCGACGGGTACCACATGGACTACGGCATTTCGCGTTATGCCGCATCGTGCGCCGTATTCGAAAAACTGATCTCGCCTGCCTTCGGAGGTGTGACGCTCGACGGAAATCCGTTCCGCTATACGACATCGAATACCACCCACGGCAGCTATTCGACCCCTGTTACCGAGGCGAATGCCCCGATCGCCCTGCAAGCAGCACGCTATGCCCTGACTACGCCCTACGCCGTCACCGACATGTCCCACATCGGGCAGGAAAGACCCGATAACGGCATCGAGGACACGGAATTCGAGGAGGACCAGAACAAAGAATAATTTTGCAGAAAAAATGAAAAAAACATATATCATCCTATTCGGCGCAGCATTGCTGCTCGGAAGCTGCACCCGAAATCCCGAAACCGACGAACCGACTCCGCCCCACGCCTCATCAGGACTCGTCATCAAAGCCTCCTGCACTCCGGCAACGCGAACCGACATCATCGAAGGAAAAAGCACATGGGAAGTCGGCGATCGCATTACGGTCGTCTACGACGGTACGGCCTATGTCTACACGGCTACCGAAGCGGGTGCCACGACCACCTTCGCCAGCGATACGGGGATCACGGCCTACGACCCCTCGAAACCGCTGACGGCCTACTATCCCGTCACGACCGTCGAAGGCACCGTTGCGGTGGAACCCCAGCGTACAATCACCCTGCAAGGCACGGAGCAGACCAACACGGCCTGCGCACCGCTGGTCGGGACACCGCTCGATAAGAATCTTGCGGAGGGTGCACTCCATGTCTCGTTCCGCAATATCTTCTCGGTCATCGAACTGCGCATCGATGCCGGCGAATTGGATAGTCCGGCGCAATCGCTCGCCGTGGAACCCGCCTCGCAGGAGGACTTCGACGGCTATCTGACCTTCACAGGTACGGTCGACCCTTCGACCCTCGCCCTCACGCCGGCCCCCGGCGGAACGGGATCGAAACTGACGTTGCATTTCCCCGATAACGCCGATCTGACCCGTCCCCAGACAATCAAGTTCCCCGTAGGGCGCTTCATCTCCGAGGCCGGTCTGAAACTCACGCTCACGACGACCGACGGCAGAACCTACACAAAAAACATCTACAAATCGGGAATACGCACCTACAACGAGAAGAACGGTATCTTCTCGGCCCGACATTTCGCCAAAGCGCTCTACGCCTTCGCGTCTCCGGGCGGTATCGAGACGGCCGACGATCTCATCGAATTCGCCGCGGCAGTCAATGCGGGCGAAAGTCTCGCCCCCTGGCAAGATGAACGAGGCTTCGTCGTACTGCTCAACGACATCGACATGACCGGCATCGAAACGTGGACACCGATCGGCGATGCGGTCTGTCCGCTGACGGGTACCAACGCATTGACGATCGAGTCGGGACGTCCATTCACGGGCTTCTTCGACGGGCAGGGGCACTCGATCCGTAATTTCCACATGGTATGCGACAACTCGACTCCCAACCGCGCATGGGGATTCTTCGGCGCATTGGGCCCCGGAGCCGTCGTCGAAAATCTCGTCTTCGACGCCTCCTGTTCGCTGGCGGTCAAAGCCTCGAAAGGCACCGACTGCGGCATTCTGGCCGGCGTGGTCTACGACGCTACCGTGCGCAATATCGTCAACAACGCCCCGATGTCGTTCGACGGCTCGGCAGGCAACGTCCGCATGACGATGGGCATGGTCGGACTCGCCTTCGCCAGCAAAGGCGTCGTACTCGACCGCCTGACCAACGAAGCCGCCCTCACGTCCGAAGACGGCGGCAATACCGGCAACGGAGCGACGGGCATACACGTCGGCGGCATCTGCGGGTTCAGCACCAACCTCGCCAGTTCGGCCAACCCCGTAATCTTCAACGGATGTATCAACCGCGGCGACCTCACGACAAAGGTCGGACGTGCTTCCGGCATCGTCGCCGCAGCCAACCGCTACACGCACCTGACCGACTGTACCAACTACGGACTCAACGACAACGCCTTTCCCAGATCGGGATACGCCCGCCTCGGCAACATCACCTGCATCACCGGACCGGGAATCAAATTCACCAACGTCGTGAACCGCGGCGATCTAATCAGCCGTACGAAGGGGGCCGCCGGCGGCATTCTCTGTCTGGTAAACCACAACGACAACGAATTCATCGGATGCGAAAGCTACGGCCGTGTCATCTCCGACCGCCCCGACAACGACTACAAGGGAACCTTCTTCGGACAGTGTAAAAAAGCCGCGAAGTTCCGAAACTGCATCGCACAAGGTGACGTGGGAACCTACAACGGAGGCGATTGCATCATGACGGGCGTCAACGCCGACAACTACATGGACTATCTCGGCGCCTACGACGCCTCGGCGGTCGACGTCACTCCGGCGAACATCCTCTATCGTCCTGCCGGAAACTGATATAAGAAAACGAAGTCTTCATCCAACGATAACCTATGAAACGAAAAATCACTCATCTGCTGATTCTCGCCGCTGCTCTCACCGGAGCAGCGTGCGGAGAACAGACCGCCCCGTCGCAAACCGGCGGCCGGGCCGAAGCGATCGTCGCCGAACTGCACGATCCCGCATCGAAAAAAGTGTTGGTCGTCTCACACCGCGGCGACTGGCGCAACTGGCCCGAAAACTCGATTCCTGCTATCGAATCCGTAATCCGCATGGGAGTCGACATCATGGAACTGGATCTCAAACTGACCAAGGACAGCGTGCTGGTGCTCTGCCACGACAAGACGATCGACCGTACGACCAGCGGAAAAGGCCGAGTCTGCGACATCACCTACGACTCGATCCGCCGCTGCAAGTTACGCCGGGCACACAACGTCGTTACCGACGATCTGCGGATGCCGACCCTGCGCGAAGCGCTGGAAGTCTGCAAAGACCGCATCGTGGTGAACATCGATCAGGGGTACGAATATTACGACCTCGCGCTGGCCGTCACCGAGGAGCTGGGCGTCACGGATCAGGTGCTCATCAAGGGCAAGCGTCCGGCGGAGGTCGTGGCGGCGAAGTTCGCCGCCTATCCGCACAACATGATGTACATGCCGGTCATCGACATCCTCAAACCGCAGGGACGCGAACTCTTCGAGGAGTACCGGAAATCGGAAAAGCAGCCGTTGGCCTACGAGGTCTGCTGGGACGAATATACGCCCGAGGTGGAAGCCTGCATGAAACGCATCGCGGACGGCGGTTCGAAGCTCTGGGTGAACTCGCTTTGGAGTTCGCTCTGCGGCGGATTGGACGACGACAGGGCCTTTGAAGGCGGCCCTGCCGCAATTTACGGAAAACTGATTGACATGGGCGCGACCCTGATCCAGACCGACCGCCCTGAATTACTGATCTCGTATCTCCGCAGCCGGGGGCTGCACGATTGACTCGCTGAAACTTATGAAAAAATTACTGATTCTGCTACTGTGCAGCACCCTTTTCCACTCCGGTCCCGTCTTCGGATGGGGACGCGAAGGGCACGAGACAATTGCCAAGATCGCCGAACGCAACTTGACGAAGCGAGCGAAAAAACGCATCGAAAAATACCTCGGAGGGCACTCGATCGTCTACTATGCCAAGTGGATGGACGAATACCGCAAGACCCCCGAATATGCCTTCACGGACGGCTGGCACACGGCGCCTGTCGATGCCCGTCTCCATTACTCGGACGAATTGCTCAACCCGAAACGCGGCAATGCCATCTACGGACTGGAATCCGCCATACGCATCCTCGAAAATTACCGGGAGCAAAGCGATTCCACCGTGGCCGTCAACCTCAAATACGTCATTCATCTGGTGGGCGACATGCACTGCCCCGCGCACATCAAGTATGCGACCCACGACATGAAATACGACGTACTTTTCGAAGACAAATATCGCAAAGCGCACAAGTTCTACGTCCACAGCGTCTGGGACAACGAGATCATCACCGTCTCGCGTATCTGGTCGGTCAGCGAATGGGCCGATGAACTGGACCGTCTTCCGAAAAGCGACAAACAGGCCATCGCTGCCGGAACGCCCCGCGACTGGCTGCACGATGCCGCCGTATGCTGCGAAGTGCAGTTCGAATGGGCCAAACCCGACGCCCGACTGGGACAGGACTTTCTGAACAAGGCCCTGCCTCTGGTCGAAAGTCAAATCCGAAAAGCCGGATACCGGCTCGCCCGTTTGCTGAACGGTCTTTTCGATTAACGGACTTCGGAATTCATGAATCGGATCAAGGAATTTTATCGCATCAGTCGTCCGGCTCCCAAGCGGGAGCTGGACGACACTGCGTGCGACAGATACTACCGCCGTCTCCGGCTGCAAGCATTTACCGCCGCGACACTCGGATACAGTCTATACTACGTTTGCCGAACGAGTCTCAACGTCATGAAAAAGCCGATACTCGACAGCGGTTCGCTCGATGCCTCACAACTGGGCGTCATCGGGTCGGCGCTCCTATTTGCCTATGCCGTCGGCAAGTTCGTCAACGGATTCATCGCCGATTACTGCAACATCAAACGCTTCATGGCCACGGGTCTCGTCGTTTCGGCCTCGGCAAACGCGCTGATGGGCGTACTGGGCCTCGCCCAGTCGGTCATCCCCACGGCCGTCGTCTTCGTCGCCTTCGCCGTAATGTGGGGGCTCAACGGCTGGGCGCAATCGATGGGCGCACCTCCGGCAATCATCTCCCTCTCACGCTGGTATCCCCTCAAAGAACGCGGAACCTACTACGGATTCTTCTCTGCAAGCCACAACCTCGGAGAGTTCTTTTCATTCCTCTTCGTAGGGTCGATCGTGACCTTCGCCGGATGGCAGGCCGGCTTTTTCGGATCGGCAGCGGCGGGAGCCATCGGGGTAATCGTCATCCTCTGCTGGCTCCACGACACCCCTGAATCCAAAGGATTGCCTCCGGTCGAGACTCTGGCGCATGAAAAGTCCCGGTCCCAAGCCGACAGATCCGTGAAGGAGATCCAGAAACAAGTACTCAAAACCCCTGCGGTATGGATATTGGCGGCTGCCAGCGCCTTCATGTACATCTCCCGCTACGCCATCAACGGATGGGGCGTACTGTTTCTGCAAGAAGCCAAAGGGTTCTCCGACAGCGAGGCCATCTCGATCGTATCAATCAACGCCCTGCTCGGAATTCTCGGAACCGTACTTTCGGGTTGGTTCTCCGACAAACTCTGCAAGGGAGACCGAAAGCTCCCCGCCCTGTTATTCGGCATACTGAATTCCGTCGCACTGACATTGTTCCTGTACGGCGGTACAGAGGTGTGGGTGAATGTGCTGGCGATGGTACTCTTCGGAATCGCCATCGGCGTACTGATTTGTTTCCTCGGAGGTCTGATGGCCGTGGACATCGTCCCCCGCAAGGCTACCGGCGCCGCATTGGGCGTCGTGGGAGTAGCATCTTACTGCGCAGCCGGCATTCAGGACGTAGCCTCAGGATGGCTCATCGACGCACACATAACCGTCGCCGCCGACGGCACGAAAGTCTATGACTTCGCCCCCGTGGCGTTTTTCTGGATAGCAGCATCCGTCATCTCATTTCTGCTCCCGCTGCTCAACTGGAAATCGAACGTCTCCGACAAGCAGGCGGAATAGGGCAATTGATCCTCTTCTTCTTCGGCTCGCTTCTCGGAAGCGAGCCTTCTTTTTGCCGCTCCCGCTCCGAAAGAGCGGACGCTCAGACCCGCGACGAACCGGCCTTCTCCATCGCTTTTCGGAATCGGCGACTTCTCCCAGACAGAGTTCGCCCCGGCAGGGCCATACGCACGTATGACCCTGCCGGGGCGAACCGAGGAGGACGGAAAGCCTCCTCTGAAATCCGAAACTACTTCTGCATGTAACCCTTGATGTAGTGGTGGTGCGAACCGAAACGCTCGAACGCCGCACGATCCAACTCCTCCTGTGCCGAGGGGTGGGCGATCGAGATCACCAGACGGGCGCGCTCCTGCAACGTCTTGCCGTAGAGGTCGACCGCACCGTTCTCGGTCACCAGCCAGTGGATATGGTTGCGGGTCGTAACGACGCCGGCTCCCGTATCGAGCACCGGAGCGATCTTCGATACGCCCTTGGTGGTGATCGAAGGCATGGCGATGATCGCCTTTCCGCCCTTCGACAGCGAAGCGCCGTAGACGAAATCGACCTGACCGCCCACGCCCGACCAGAACTTCGTACCGATCGAATCGGCGCAGACCTGACCCGTCAGGTCGACCTGGATGGCCGAGTTGATGGCCACGAAGCGGTCGTTCTGCGAAATGACATAGGGATCGTTCGTATATCCCACGTCCATCATCAGCACGCCGGGGTTGTCGTCGATGAAGTTATAGACCTCCTGCGAACCCATCAGGAACGTCGAGACCATCTTGCCCGGATCGGTTTTCTTGGCCTCGCCGTTGATAACGCCCTTGCGTACGAGCGGCAGCACGCCGTCGGCGAACATCTCGGTATGGATACCCAGGTTCTTATGGTTGCCCAGCTGCGCCAGCACGGCGTTGGGAATGGCTCCGATGCCCATTTGCAGCGTCGCGCCGTCCTCGATCAACTCGGCGCAGTGCGCGCCGATAGCCTTCTCCACGTCGCTCGGTTCGGAGAACTTCGCCTCGACGAGCGGCTGGTCGTCCTGCACGAACAGGTCGATCTTCGACAGGGGAATCATCGCCTGACCGAAGGCACGGGGAACGTACTTGTTCACCACGGCGATCACATGGTCGGCGCATTCGATGGCCGCCAGCGTAGCGTCGACCGACGTTCCCAGCGAAACGTAGCCGTGCTTGTCCGGCGGGCAGACCTGAATCATCGCCACGTTGCAGGGCACCGCACCCGACCGGTACAGCTTCTGCGTTTCGCTCAAAAAGATCGGAATGTAATCGGCGTAGCCGCTCTGCGTCACCTTCCGGACATTCGCGCCGACGAAGAGCGAATCGAGCTGGAAGACACCCTCGAACTTCGGGTCGGCATAGGGCGCCGGCCCTTCGGTGTGCAGATGGTGCACGTGGACGTTCTTCAACTCGCCGGCCTCGCCGCGGGCGCACATGGCCTTGATGAGGCACTGCGGGGCCGAAGCCACCGAACTCAGATGGACATGATCGCCCGACTTGATGACCTTCACGGCCTCCTCGGCCGTTGTGAATTTGATCGGAGTATTCATTACTGCCTTTTTAAGTTTGAGATTAGGTATTTAAACAATCGATATTATTTGCGTTTCACTTCGACCTGCTCGTACCCCTCGACGATATCGCCCACGCGGATATCGTTGAACGACTCGATATTCAGACCGCAGTCCTGTCCCGTGGTCACCTCCTTGACGTCGTCCTTGAAGCGTTTGAGCGATCCGAGCTTGCCGGTGTAGATGACGATGCCGTCGCGGATGACGCGGATCGGCGTCGAGCGCTGCAACTTGCCCTCGCGGACGATACACCCGGCCACCGTGCCGACCTTCGTGATCTTGAAGATTTCCAGCACCTCGACCGAGCATACGATCTCCTCCTTCATCACCGGTTCGAGCATACCCTCGATCGCGTCCTTGATGTCGTTGATCGCGTCGTAGATGATCGAGTAGAGACGGATTTCGATCTCCTCCTTCTCGGCCGTCTTGCGCGCCGCGGCCGACGGACGCACCTGGAACCCGACGATGATGGCGTTCGACGCGGCGGCCAGCAGCACGTCGGACTCCGAAATCTGTCCCACGGCGGCATGGATGACGTTGACCTGCACGGTCTCCTTCGAGAGCTTGATGAGCGAGCCGGCCATCGCCTCGACCGAACCGTCCACATCGCCCTTGACGATGATGTTCAGCTCCTTGAACGATCCGATGGCGATACGGCGGCCGATCTCGTCGAGCGTCACGTGCTTCTGCGTCATGATGCCCTGCATGCGCTGCAACTGCTCGCGTTTGCTGGCGATCTCACGCGCCGAACGGTCGTCGTCCATCACGTTGAACGTATCGCCCGCCTGCGGAGCGCCGTTGAGACCCAACACCTGCACCGGCGTCGCGGGCCCCGCTTCGGTCACCTTCTTGCCGTTCTCGTTGAACATCGCCTTCACGCGGCCCGTGTGGATACCCGACAGCAGAACGTCGCCCACATGGAGCGTGCCGTTCTCCACGAGCACCGTAGCCACGTAGCCGCGCCCCTTGTCGAGCGTCGACTCGATGACCGTACCGGTCGCCTTGCGGTCGGGGTTGGCTTTCAGATCGAGCATGTCGGCTTCCAGCAGCACCTTTTCGAGCAGTTTGTCGAGATTGAGCCCCTTCTTGGCCGAAATATCCTGGCTCTGGTACTTGCCGCCCCACTCCTCGACCAGATAGTTCATCTGGGCCAGCTGCTCCTTGATATGGTCGGGATTGGCGTTGGGCTTGTCGATCTTGTTGATCGCGAAGACCATCGGCACGCCGGCGGCCTGCGCGTGGTTGATCGCCTCGACCGTCTGCGGCATGACGCTGTCGTCGGCCGCCACGATGATGATCGCCACGTCGGTGACCTTCGCGCCGCGGGCACGCATGGCCGTGAAGGCTTCGTGTCCCGGCGTATCGAGGAAAGTGATCTTGCGGCCGTTGAGCACGACGCTGTACGCGCCGATGTGCTGCGTGATACCGCCCGCCTCGCCTTCGATGACGTTGGTCTTGCGGATATTGTCCAGCAGCGACGTCTTGCCGTGGTCGACGTGTCCCATGACGGTCACGATCGGCGGGCGCGGCACGAGGGATGCCTCGTCGTCGACTTCGTCGTCGGCGATCGCCTCCTGAATGTCGGCCGATACGAACTCGACCTTATATCCGAACTCTTCGGCCACGACCACCATCGCCTCGGCGTCGAGACGCTGGTTGATCGAAACCATCAGGCCCAGGTTCATGCAGGCCGAAATCACCTCGTTGACCGAAACGTCCATCATCGTCGCCAGCTCGCTGACGGTGACGAACTCGGTCACTTTGAGGATCGAACGCTCCTTCTGCTCGCGCTGCATCTCCTCGTTCAGGCGTTCGGCCACCAGCTCGCGTTTCTCCTTGCGGTACTTGGCGCCCTTCGACTTGGCACCCTTCGAGGTCAGGCGTGCCAGCGTATCCTTCACCTGCTTTGCTACCTCCTCGTCGCTCACTTCGGGACGCACGACGGGTTTCACCACACGGGCGCCCTTCTTCTTGTTGCGGCCATCGCCCGGACGCGGCTGACCGCCGCCCCTGCCGGAGGCATTGCCGCCGGCCTGCGAACCGCCGCCGTTACCGCCGCCGCGGCCCGCAGGCTGCGCGCGGTTGACGTCCACCTTCTCCTTCGACAGGCGTTTGCGTCTATGCTTGCCGCCCGGCACCATGGCCGAAACGTCGATCTTGCCGAGCACCTGAGGGCCCGTCAGCGTCTCGGTCGCCGGACGGAAAATATCGTCTTTCTTCTCGGCCTGCCGCTCGTCGTAGGTCTTCTGCTGCGCCTCGGCCGAAGCCATGGGCCGTACCGGTGCGGGCGTCGGCGTCACCGCAGGCGCCGCAGGGGCGGGCTTCCCGACCGCCGGAGGCGTCACGGCCGGCGCTGCCGGCTGCGGCTCGGGAACCTCGACGGGCGTCGGCACGACCGGTTCGGCCGGAGCGGGAACCGCCGCAGGAGCGGGCGCCGGCGTCGGAGCAGGTTTCGCCGCAGGGCGCGGAGCCGGGGCCGGCGTTGCAGCCGGAGCCGCCTTCGGGCCTTTGCCCGAGAGATCGATCTTGCCCAATATCTTGGGACCCATGCTCGCCACCTCGTCCTTCACGCTGATGACGTTGCTCTTGACCAGCAACTCCTCGTCGTTCTTTCCGCCCTTGCCCTTCGCGTCGTCGTCGAGGGTGACGGTCGCCTGCTTCTGCGCGATGCGCTCGCGGATATTGACACGTTCGCTGTTGACGGCACGGCCCGCGCCGAACTCTTTTTCGAGAAGGGCATAAGTCTCCGCATCGACCAGCGCATTGGGCGATCCGTCGCTCTTGACCCCCTTCTTTTGCAGGAAGTCCGTGATGGTGTTGATGCCCACATTGAACTCCTTTGCAACCTGGATGAGTCTTATTCTTCTTTCATTTGCCATATTGTCTGTTCTCCTTTCTTTGTCTCGTTATTCGAATTCGGCTTTGAGAATCTCCACCACCTTCTGGGCCTGCTCCATTTCCAGATCGGCGCGCGAAGCGATCTCCTCGACCGAAAGTTCCAGCACGCTCTTCGCCGTATCGCATCCGACGGCTTTCAGCGCGTCGATGATCCACGCATCGATCTCGTCCTTGAATTCGTTCAGGTCGACGTCCTCCTCCTCGACCTCGCGGTAAACGTCGATGTCGTAGCCGGTGAGCATCTTCGACAGGCGGATGTTCAGACCGCCCTTGCCGATGGCCAGCGACACCTGATCGGGTTTGAGATAGACCGAAGCGGTCTGCTTCTCCTCGTCGATGGTGATCGACGAGATCTTGGCCGGATTGAGCGAACGCTGGATCATCAGCTGGGTGTTGGTCGTATAGTTCACCACGTCGATGTTCTCGTTGCGCAGCTCCTTGACGATGCCGTAGATGCGCGACCCCTTCATACCCACGCAGGCGCCCACCGGATCGATCCGCTCGTCGTACGACTCGACGGCCACCTTGGCGCGCTCGCCCGGTATGCGGGCGATCTTCTTGATCGTAATCAGCCCGTCGGCGATTTCAGGCACCTCCTGCTCGAAGAGCCGTTCGAGGAACTGGTTGGCCGTACGCGAGAGGATGATGCGCGGCTGGTTGTTGTTCATCTCCACGGCCTTGACGATCGCCTTGATCGTATCGCCCTTGCGGTAGAAGTCGTTGGGAATCTGCTCCGCCTTGGGCAGGATCAGTTCGTTTTCGTCCTCGTCGAGGATCAGCACCTCCCTTTTCCAGACCTGGTAGACTTCGCCGGTGATGATCTCGCCCACCTGCTGCGAATATTTCTCGTAGAGGCTGGCCTTCTCCAGATCGAGGATGCGCGACGCGAGATTCTGACGCAGCGACAGCACCGTGCGGCGGCCGAACGACGAGAGCTTGATCTCATCGGCATACTCGTCGCCCACCTCGTAGGTCGGATCGATGGCCTTCACCTCCGAGACGGCGATCTGCGCGTTGGGATTCTCCACCTCGCCGTCGGCCACCACCGTGCGGTTGCGCCAGATTTCGAGGTCGCCCTTTTCGGGGTTGATAATCACGTCGAAGTTTTCGTCCGTCTCGTACTGCTTTTGCAGGGCGTGGCGGAAAACGTCCTCCAACACGCCGATCATCGTGCTCTTGTCGATGTTTTTCAGCTCCTTGAATTCAGCGAAGTTGCTGATCAGATTCAGATTATCCATGTTGCGTTATCTTATTTTTATTATTTTGATCCGTCTACTTGAAATCCAGGTACTCCTTCGTATATTTCACCTCGGAGAAGGCGTAGCGTTTGACCACCTTCACCAGCTGCTTGCGCTTTTTGCCCTCGACCGCCTGCTTCTCCTCGTAGGAGAGCGTGATTCCCCCGGCATCCGCCGCATCGAGCAGCGCACGGATCTTCGTGCCGTTCAACAACAGCACTTCGACCGGACGGCCCACCAGCTTGCGGAACTGCCGTTCGCATTTCAGCTCTTCGCCGATACCGGCCGAAGCCACCGTGAGCGAAAAATCCTCTTCGTCGTCGACCATCGCTTCGTTGACGGCGCGGTTGACGGCGGCGCAGGTTTCGAGCTGCACGGAGGTGTCGCTGTCCAGCAGCAACTCCACCTCGTTGGAAGGGGAAACCTTACAGCTCACCACAAACACATCGGTACCAACGAGTTGCTGCTCGGCAAGCGCCTTGATTTTCTGACAATCGATCATAATCGTTTCGGATATATTTACGAAATAAGGGGACTCCTGTCCCCTTACTGCTTCTTTTCACGCCACAAATATAGTAAAATTTTCTTCTACCACAAATATTTACGAAGAAAAATCGTTCCGACGCTCCCTTCGGCCGCCGCGAACGGCTCGGAAAGCCTCCGATACGGAGCGGTTTCGGGTCAACGGCGCGTCTCCGGGATCGGAGTCGGAAACCGTGCTCCCGCCGTTTCCTCGGAATTCCGCACCTCCGTTCGCCGGAACGATGCCGATCCGCTCGGCGGATGCACGGCAGGGCCGATCCGCCCCCTGACCGGAACACGAAGGAACCGTACCGCGCGGCAACCGGAAATTCCGCACGGTACGATTCCCCAAGATTTCGGCTGCGCGCTATGCGTGCGAGCGCTTCGACACGCATAGCGCGAGGATGAACGAAAGGGCCGAGGCTGCGATCCAGAAGAGGGCTGCGGCCTCGAAATCGTAGCGAGCAACGCCGTCGACGACCGTTTTTCCCTCGTTGATGAGCCACCCGCTCACGATGTCCTGCAACCCCGCGCCGATGTAGCTGGCCATGCCGACGATGCCCAGGGCCGCGCCGGTTGCCTCGCGGGGTACGATGTCGATGGCCATCAAACCTCCGAGGAAGCAGATCAGCACGCCGATGGCCATACCGAAGAGCACCATGCTCAGCATGTTGACGAGTATGCCGTCGCCCGAATAGAGGAACAGACACAGCGCGACGGTATTCAGCACGCCGAAACCGAAGGCCAGCACATTGCGGCGTCCGTGAAACAGCGTATCGGACAACCAGCCCGAAAAGACCGTCCCGACGATGCCCAGCAGCGCGTTGACCGAAATGACCTGTGTGGCCAGAGCCAGCGAGTAGCCCTTGACCTCCTGCAAGAACAGCACGCCCCAACCGTTGACGGCATAGCGCGAGACATACATGAAGGCGCTCGACAGGGCCAGCACCCAGACGAAGGGATTGCGGATGACCGAACGCTGCAAGTCGGAGGTCGAACCGTGGTCATGGCTCTGTCCGGGCGACTCCTCGCCGGTCAGCACCTCGATCGGAGGCAATCCTTTGGATTCAGGGGTGTCGTGAAGCAGGAAGACGATCACCGCTACGCCCAACACGCCCGCCACCGACGAGCCGACGAAGCCCCATTGCCAGCCGAAGATGCCGACGACGGCCCCGACGAAGAGGAACGACAGGAATTCGCCGAGGTTGTGGCTGGCGCTGAAAAAACCGTAGTAAGTGCCGCGTTTGCTCAGGGGATACCACCGCGACAGCGCGATGATCGCAGGCGGTGCGCCCATCGATTGCGCCCATCCGTTGACGCCCCACATCACGGCGAAGGCGACGAACAGCGTCATGTTGCCCGCCAAGCCCGCGCCGCCCGCGAACCCCAGCACCCCGACCAGCAGGTTGGCGACGGCCGAGACGCACAGTCCGGCCGCCATGAAGCGCTTGATGTTGCTGTGGTCGGAGAGAAAGCCGTTGACGAATTTGCCGATGGCATAGGCGAACAGCAGCGCCGAACCGATGATACCCAGCTGCGTGGCGTCGAGCGCCCCGCTTTCGAGAATCGGTTTCTTGACCACGTTGAGACTCGTGCGGCAGACGTAATAGAGACTGTAACCGACCGTACCGGCGATGAAACTCTGGAAGCGGAGTTTCCGATACAGTTTCATGCGCGCCGCGTCGTCTCCCGCGAAGGGTGCCGACGGCGCGCTTTTTCGAAAGAAAGAGAGAGGGTTCATTCGGTTGTTTACACTAGGTGTTTCGGAATTCAAAATTATCCCATAAAACGACATAAATAACGGTATCGTTCGGGAAAGTAGTCGTGCAGGAGACTTAATCTGTTCAAAATAAGCGATATGATATTCTGTTCCGTCCGTAAAATAGTAGATGGAATTCCGATTTGTCGTGCGATACGCTCGCGACTTTTTGTCCGAACTCCGGTCGGTCCCTTGTTTGGCAAGCCTGCGGAAACGAAGGCGGGAATCTACTTTATTCGAAGCCGGCCGAAAGAGGAATCCGCTGCCTTCTAATATTTTGCAACGTAACAAGAACTCTATTTTTCTCTTGAGATTGAATTCGAAGCGCTTTATGGAATAAATTTGCAAACTGATAAATTGATAAACCCCGCTATCCCTGATCGTTCCATCCGGCATGATTTCGAAAAAGAACCGGACTTCGACCCAAATCTCACCCGCAATGAAAAAGTTACTTGCATCCTTATTCTTTGTCTTCACGACGTTGTTCACGTATGGACAGCAGTTTCATGTGGCATCCTATAATGTCCGGTATGCGAACCCGGCCGATGAACAACGAGGCAATGGGTGGAGCCAGCGATGTCCGGTCATCTGCAATCAGATCGCCTACGAGTCGTTCGACCTGGTCGGCATGCAGGAGGTTCTTAAATCCCAGTTCGACGACTTGTCGAACCGTTTGTCTCGTGACTACGGTTGTATCGGAGTCGGCCGCAACGACGGCAAAACGTCCGGCGAGTACGCTCCGATATTCTATAAAAAAGATCGCTTCATCTTGCTGGATTCCGGCTGTTTCTGGTTGTCGGAAACTCCCGATAAGCCGAGCGTGGGATGGGATGCGAAATATCCGCGTATTTGCAGTTGGGCACAATTGCAGGACCGAAACACCGGAAATACCCTGTACTTCCTGAATACGCATTTCGATCACGTCGGAAAGCAGGCTCGGAAGGAGAGCGCCTGCATGATCGTGAAGTGGATCCGCAGGCATTCGGACTGCGGAGAGACGATTCTGGTCGGAGACTTCAATGTGGATCAACGCAGCGAAAGCTACCGGGAACTCGTAAAGACTGGATTCCTGACGGACTCTTTCGAAGCGGCACCCATTCGCATGGCTGCCACCGGAACGGTCAACGGATTCGACCCGCAGAGATGGACCGGCCAGCGTATCGACCACGTTCTGGTCACTCGAGGCATCGAAGTCCTCCGCTACGGTTTGCTAACGAACCCCTATTGGTCGGTGGACTGCGCGGGAAATCGGGAAGCCCGCCTGCCGTCGGACCACTATCCCGTCAGCGTATACCTAACGATTCCGTAACTCACATCCGGTTTCCACGAGAAATTCACGGCAGATGTTCCGATCGACAATCCCCTATGAACTTTTAACGATATCATGAAAATATGAAAAATGCCATTACAACTCTTTTGACACTCCTCGTGCTGGTTTCGTGCAGGCCTCATCGTACCGGCTCGGGGATGATGTTCGAAACAGATTGTCCAAAAGTGAACGAAGCGTGGGAATTGGCCGTGAAGACGGTCCGTTACAATATTCGCGACAGCATTCTGGCGGCAGGTGCCGACTATGGCGGAGAGTGGACCCGCGATGTGGCCATCAATACATGGAACGGGACGGATCTGTTCATCCCCGAGGTGATGGAACGCTCCCTGTGGCATGTAACCGACGGGCGACGAACCGTCGGACATCAATATTGGGATAAGATCATTTGGGTGCAGGGAGCCTATTATCACTATCTGCTTACCCGCGATACGAATTTCCTGAAAGAAGCCTATATCTGCTCGCGCAATACGATGAAACAGCTCGAGACGGTGGCTTACGATCCGAGCTACGGCCTGTTCACGGGACCCTCGGTGTTCAACGACGGCATATCGGCATTCGAAGAACCCATTTACGATGCATCCAAACCGGACCTTTCGGGCGTCATGCGGCATAATACGCAGAATATAAAGTGTCTGAGCACGAACTGTGTTTATTATATGGCGTATCGGGCTTTGAACGAGATGCACCGGATATTAGGAGAAACCGAGCATGTCGAGTATGCAGGCAAAGCTGAAACATTGAAGGAAAATATCCGCCGAAATTTCTTCAGTCCGCGGGGAAAACTCTATTATGCTATCGACGAGCAAGGCGGAGTTCATAAGCATCAGGAGGCATTGGGAAATGCCTTTGCCATTCTCTCCGGTATCGTAACCCCTCTGGAAGGACACTTGACGCTGATTCGAAACGAAACGACCGAGTACGGAGTCCCTTCGATCACGCCGACATTCAAGCGATTTTCCAAAGAGCGTCCCGGACGGCACAACCGTTTGATCTGGCCCTTCGTCAATGCCTTTTATGCAGAAGCCGCCTTGGTGACCGGTGACTGGGATATTTTCGAACACGAATTCAGGGCGATGGCGGCCTTGGCGTTGGATGAAGATAAGGGAAATTACAATTTCTATGAGATATTCGATCCCGAAACAGGGAAACCGGAAGGTGGAAATCAGGCCGGCCGCGCCGTATGGCACTCCCGCCGCCACCAGACTTGGTCGGCGACAGGATACATGACTATGGTCTGTCAGGGTATCTGCGGCCTTCGTCCAAATCCGGACGGCATAGAGATACGGCCCTATCTGCCGAGAGGAATCAATCGGCTGTCTATCAAAGGACTAAAATTCGGGAAGATGACACTCGACATCGACTTGCAGGGACAAGGTTACCGAATCGTCGATTTCCGGGTCGACGGCCGGAAATCCGCGAATCATTTCATCGCGGCGGACGAGACAGGACGGCGACACATCGAGATCCGGTTGGATCGGCCTCGATTCCCGTGATCGCGCCAACCCTACACGCGTCTGCCCGAAAGCGGTACGGAGAATCCTCCGCACCGCTTTTTCTTTGCCCGAAGGTAAAGAACGCTCATACGGCCGTTCGATTCTGAAATATCCCGCAGCATTCCCTTTTCCCGTTCGGATCACTTGCTCGTGCCGACACGTTCTCCGCCGATCTTTCGCACCCGGATTTCGAAATCATCGCGTGAGACGAGTGCGCAATTGCGCACTTTCGTGCGATAATTATATACGGTAGAGATCGAGCAGCGCAGGAACGAAGCGATCTTGGCACTATCGGTAATACCCAGCCGCAGTAACGCGTAAATGCGAAGTTCCCTGTTCAAAAGATGCCCGGATTTGGGAACGATCTGTTCATCTTTTTTCAACAGGGCATTGAAATCGGAGACGAAATTGGGATACATCCCCAAAAATATGTTGTCGAAATGGGTATACAGTTCGTCTATTTCATGTTCGATCAACCGGTTCGATTTCAATTGCTTGAAAAGTTCCTCCATTTGCCGGTTTACAGCCAGCCTGTTCAACGATTTACGGTAGGTTTCGAATTTGTCGATGTAGTTCGAATGCAGGTCGAAGAATTGAGTGATATACTGTTCCTTGACCATATTCGATTCGGTAAGCAGACTATTCGTTTCGATGATTTCCCGGTTTTGCTCCGTCAGTCGGACATTGCTCTCGGAGAGTCGCTCCTTGATCTTGGATATATTTTTCATCTGTTTGAGGATCTGAGCGATAAGCAAAATAAGAGATAGGGACAACAAACTGATGAGTAGTAGCGACCACTGAAGGTTGTGTTTTGCAGCGGCCTCTTTATCGCGAAATGCGGCGTTGACCATCGTATAAAACTCCGCCATTTGCGTGGTACGAACCTGCGCACCGCCGAATACGGCATCCTCGATGGCAGACTGGGCATATTTGAAAGCCCGTTTCTCATCGCCTGCGTCGAAATAGATAAGTGCTAGATTTTGAAGGGCGGAGGTCTCCTTGATAGCGCACCGGATGTCCGTTATGGCAGAAATCGTGTAGTATTTCTTGGCCAGATCGAGTCGGTTCATCCGTTGGTAGAGTTTGGCCAGCTGATGATTCGAACTGGCATAATCGGGAGTGTCTCTCGGCGTTTGAGCGAGAAGGTCCGCAAGTATCCTTTCGGCAAGAGCGTAGTTCGACGGATCGGCGCTGTTCATAAGCTGTGTCACGCGATTCGAACGATACGTTCTGGATCGGGGAGCAGCTGTTTTCATTAGCGAATCGCGCAGCGCCGTCTTGATATCATGGTATTTGTTCGAGCTGGCCAGACCGTAATGGTCGTAAAATTGGATGCAGACTTCGTAATACCTGCTGAGCATCTCTTCGGGAAGCTGCGAAGGATCGATCGATTTCAGAACCGCCTGGGAGTCGATATACCGGCCGGAGAAAGAGTATAACGGCGCCAGTTGCAGCAGCGATTGATATATTTTTCGAGAGGATTTGAGTTCGCGAGCGATTTCGAGATTCCGCTCGACGTAGCGCACCGCCGAATCGAGGATGTATTTTCGGTACTCCTCATAGAGTTTCAGATTTATATCGTACTCATGTTCTGCGGAGAGCGAATCCGCTCGAAGCATCCGTTTTGCCTCTTCGATCGTTCGGTCTTTTTCCCGGATGAATGATACCTTGTTGTCGATAGCATGATCCAGGCAATCGGTCAGTTCGTCCGGCTTTTCACCGTAACAACCTGAAAGTCCGGATAAACATATCAGCAAAACTACGTGAAAGAATCTTGTTTGTGCTGACGACATACCGAGCTTCATATCTTAGGAGTTTATATTTGATGTCATCAGTATTTCATTAAAATCAGGACACTGATGAACTGATTTGACAAATCTACTGCAATATCTGAAAGATGTTTTAGTACCTGGTAGGGGCTCTTCTCAATTATACAAATTCAATATGCTTTGACAAATTTACTAACTTCAATGAGAATAATCGTATCTGATATAAGATTTATGTAGTTTATAAAGACGGTTCCCGACAATCAATCTATTTAAAACTTGATTTAAAGGCTTCATAAATCTCATCAAGTGAATAACCGGGTATGGGAGACCCCCAGAAAGAGTTACTGTGCCCACCTCCTTCACCATCTTCGGAAGGATAAACGATAACCGGAGGGATCATCACACTCGTCGAATCACGGGCCTCCATTCCATCGAGATCGACCAACCGGATCGGATTATTCCCGCAGAAAACATACGGACTATGGTATTGCTGCAAGGGATCCTGCGAGAGCCACCGCCCGTTAAGTTTGTTGTAACAACGGGCACCGTAGTCCGAGAACGGCAAGCCTGCGAATGCCTGATCTTCCTTGCCGTTGAACCGGTCTCGGTTATCTGAAACAGGCAACGAAGGCGTTACCCAGCGTTTTCCGAAAGGCTGGTAGTCGTTGCGTTCGAGGACGTTGTTTTGGTCTGTCGCCACGACACGCACGCTTCCCAAATGATCGGTCAGGAAATAACGAACCTCGGTTTCATCGTCGACCGTCCCCACGATTCGTCCGCCGCCGAACGGCGTACTCTCGAATACACGGTCGCCTCCGGCATCCGCACGGTATGTAAAAGAACCTCGATACGCAAAACTGCAGTCATCGGCATTCACCGCAGAGAGTTTCGTACCATCTGCAAGGTACGAATATTTCGCGACAATCGTATCGTTCCGCATGGCTTTTTCTAACAGATTCAGACTGTTGTATGCAAAATTCGTTTGCAGTTCCATGTCGTATGTCAGATTGCCGTTGCGGTCGTGCGCATAACGTGAATGCAAGATGATCCCCGGTCGACAGGACGTATGACCGCACTCGTATCGATGGAGATTTCGGCATCCAACGCGGCAGTTCCATTGTCCTCTGTAACCTTCTCCGGCACCACGATAGCCGGCCCTCCGGGATGAATCTCGATTTCATCCCACGCGATTACCTTGTCTTTCTCCATCCGGTCGAGCCGATTGCCGATGTAGGTATACTGACGGTTGCTGGACTGAACACCGTCCGCATAACGGATCAGCGTCAGCAGGTTTCCATTGCGGTCATAGGTAAGGAAACGTTCGACATTCTGCTTGTTCAATTCCCCGTTCACATACTGAGTCGTGTTCGCCAGCCGCGAGAGGCCGTCGTAGGTGAAGACATATCGGTTCTGCGGGCCGTCGCCGGACGGGTCTCCCTTGTGCTGCCACTGCCACGAGGTGATATTTCCCGTATAGGAGTGTCCGAGCGACATGTCGAACAGCTCGCTGCTTTTCTTGGTCAGCCAGCTTCGGATGTCGTATTCCGACTGTTCAGCGATCGCCGACGTCCCCTCGCCCAGACGCCGCGCAGCAAGCCTTCCCAGCTCGTCGTACTCGTAGTAGACAACAGCCTCCTCGCCGCCGTTTACCTGTGTCGTCTCGTTTAATAACCGCCCGCGATCGTCGTAGGTGAAGGTGCGGTCGATGTCGTCGGTCTTGCCCGCGCGGGTGTAGCTTTCGCGTTGTGCGATGAGGTTTCCCACGAAATCGTAGCGCTTCGAGGTGCAGAGGATGCCGTCCTCGGTGTCGCGCTCGACAATCTGGATCAGACGTCCTTTGTAGTCGTAGTAGCAGGCGCGCTGGTGATAGCCCGTGATCGTATCGTTGGCCAGCACGGCGAGTTTCTCGTAGGTCAGCGAACCCGTGGCATTGTCGTAGCGCAGCGATTCACCGTCCGTGGCCGTCAGACCTTCTATCGACTGGAAATCGAGCCCTGCCGCCTGTACCTCCGATGGATAGGTGTCGTAAACATATTTCCGCAACGGTACCGAAGAGCCCAAATAGGGCGGTTCGACAGATTCGATCGGCTCACCGATCGAGACGCCAGCCTGAGACCTTATGGGGATCAATTCCGCTTCGACAGCGAGGCTCTGCTCCTGCACCCGTCCCAATGCATCGTACGAATAGCTTATCCACTGCTTCTTCGCGCGTAGATTGCCGTCCTGCGACACTCGAAGACGGTCTCCTTCGTCGTAGCGCATATACTCCGCCTCGCGTCCGGGCATTCGTTTCTCGACCATGAGGCCGCGATCGTTGTAGGTGTAGACGTAGCAATACTTTTCGGCGAAATCGTCGTCGACGGGGACTGTCAGCGAATCGCTGAGCAGGTAACTGCCTTCGGGCGTGACGACCCACCGCAGCCGGCCGTAATCGTCGTAGACGGAGTAGGTGTCGATCGGTTCGTCGTCATCGAACGTGCGGCTCAGCAGCGTCCGCCCCAGTCCGTCGGTGAAGCTCTGCACGACATGATCGTCGGGATCGGTCGTCACGGTGCATGAGAGCGTTCCGGCGTCGTGGCACCCCTCGCAGACCAGTTCGCCGTCGACGCCCACTGCGAGCCATCGCACCTCGTCGGTGTCGTTTGTCCGGTAATCGAACTCGGTGTAGAGGACTTCGTAGTCTTTCATGTAACCGGGCAACGCCTGCTTGCGTACGCGCCCGAGCGGCGACGCCTCGTAGACCTTCTCCGTGAAGGAGCGCTCATAGTCGGAGCTGTATCGTTCTTCATAATAGTTTCTCTGCTCCGAAATCGCCGTACTATTCGGCAGTTCCTCCTCGTCCGAATAATAAGTCGCCTCGAAAGGAAGGTAGGCCGTCGCATCGCTGCGCAGCAGGGCATCGTATACGATCGGCGTCACGATGTTGTACCCGTTGACGGAGGCTCGGACATTCGTCGTTTGCGACGGCAGTCCCAATCCGTTGTAATAGGTGATGTCGGTAATCGTCGTTCCGGTTTCGGAGATCGCCGTTCGGGTCTTGATCCAGTTCGATCCGGAATCTTGTGCCCCGATCCGTCCTGCGGAGCAGAGGAGGAAGGCAAATAAAAGAATATGTCGTTTCATGGGATTGCAGGATTTGTATTACTGGTCGAAGGAATATTCATACTCGTTTACGACCTTGCCTTTGTGGTCGCGCACGCGCATCAGGTGGTTGTGGGCGTTGTACTCGTAGGTGGTTTCACGTCCCGAAGGATCGGTCATCGAGGCCATCCCCACCAGCGGGATGTATGTCGCCGTGGTGACGTGCCACTCCTTGCGGCTGGTTCGCAGGCCGTCGAGCGCCGCAAGATCGCCCTCCGACAGCACGACCGAGGTACGGATACGCTCGACGGTCGCCGCACCCAAGGCGGTCGTCACCTCGTCGTATGCGGCGTTGCGGATTTCGGCCACGAGGTACTGACCCTTGTAGCCCCACAGATAACAGATCGGAGGCTGTCCCACGGCCTGCACCTCGCAAATGTTGCCGTCGGCGTCGTAGCGCAGCGACGCCCGTCCGATGTAATGCGTGTCGGGCGTATAGGCGCCTTTCCCGCCCGTAGAGCTGCGGTTCGAGAAGCGGAACGATGCGGGCGAGAGGTCGAGCGAAGCCAGCGTCGAGAGGCTGTCGGGACGCCCGTAGAGATCGTAGTGGAACGTATCGCCGTGCGTGACGGTCTCGTCGGTGTAGACGACCCGTTCGAGCGGGAGCGAGAGAAGGTTGCGATCGAGCATCGTCTGCACGCTCGACGGCAGGTAGTCTTCGGCGTAGAGCGTCCGCTCGGTGACGGTTCGTCCGTCGGCGTAGGTCGTCTCCTTGCGGCTGGCGGTATAGGGATTCGTGTCGTAATAATAGTTCGTCCGTCGGCGCAGGATGCGTCCGTCGTCTTCGCGCTGCTCGATAACCTCCTCCGAAAGCTGCATGCAACCCGGAGTGATACCGTTGTAGGAGTATTCGAACGTATGGCCGTCGTCGATCTGCTGCGAACCGCCGAGCAGGTATCCCACTGCGGAGGCCCATACGCGGGCGCAGAAAATCCGTTCCGAGGCGTCGTATCGGTTGTAGGTATAGGCGCGGCGTGCAACCCAGTCGAAACGGCCGCCGTCGTACTTGTACTGGACGACCGAATCCAACTGTCCGAGATACCACGTGTCGCCTTCGACCGGATAGGGAGCGTTCGGATAGGCGAAGACCTCGCGCACGGGCCGCGCGTGGCGGTTCGTCAGGTCGTATTTGTAGACGGTCTTGCCCGAGAGCGTGCCGCCGGCACTCTGGTATTCGGCCACCTCGTCGTACTGGACATGGCTCCCGTCGTCGTAGTTGGTACGATAAATTGTGTGCGGATAGTAGGTGCGCAGACGCAGCGTCGCACCGAGCGAATAACTCCCCGACCACGAGTCTCGGGGATAGTAGTAACTCACGGTCTGTTCCGTGTGGCAGTTGCCCATATCGTCGTCCATATCGGGTTCGTGGCGGATGATGCCGCAGCCGTCCTCGCCGGGGCCGTATTTGTACGCGGTCTCTTTGAGCAGCGTATCGTCGGTGTCGTAGTAGCGGATGTATTTGATCCGGTAGCTCGAAATACGGCGCACGGCATCCTCCCCGTCGCGGAAGCAGTTGTGGTCGCACACGAACTCCGTACGGCCGCCCGTGGGATAGGTGATGCTCAGCAGCCGCTTCTCCTCGTCGGGCGTGCGGTAGATCTCGTCGGGAAAACTGTTCGACGGCATGGAGAACTCCCGCTGGAAATAGTCGCCGGGATAGGTCAGCTTATCGCCGTACATGTCGACGGGATCCGTTCCCAGATCGAGCAGTACCTTATGACAGGGAACGTCGGCCGACCCTCCCGAATAGTGTCCACGGTAGCCATAGCCCCAGAAGTCGGCGATCGCATCGCCGATATGCTGCATGCCGTAGGAGAAGGAATAGGTGTCGTTGCCGATCTGCACCGATTGCAGGTAACGCTCGTAACGCTGGTCGACGTTCGACTGCGTGAAGACGATGGTTTGACGTGCGACACCCTGCGTGTCGCAGATCACGATACGCTCCAGCACGGGATTCAGTATCCGCGTGCGCGTGTCGTCGTACGCCTCGTACTCGAATTGCGCATAGCCGCCACGGAAAGTGATCCGGTCGATGTAGTGGCTTTCGACCCATTTGCTGACCGTCGACGAATTCTCCGGCTGATCGGGCAGCTCCTTCCAGAAGAAATTCGTCGGGCCGTAGCCCTCGTCGTCCCAGCCGAAGAGCAGCGTACACGAATAGATGATCGAGCCATAGCGCTCCTCACGCGGGTAGCGGGCGGCATAGCGGACCTCATCATTGGTAGTGTAAAGCTCTCCGCGATCGTACAACGATACGGATCCGGGTGTTTGCAGCACACGACTACGGTACGGAAGATACGAGAACGTTATGCTGCTGCCTCCGTCGGCGCTCTCGATCTCCGTACATTTCCATGCCGTTTTCGATTTTATATCCGACGGGATTTCCGATGCTGTATCCGCAACGGCCGAGCTGAAGTGGTAGATCGTGCCGTCCGTACCCGTGATGACGAAAGTCTCCGTACCCAGCTCGTCGAATACGATTCTGTCGCCCGTCACGGGAACGGTCTTGGGGCCGAGTTCCCGCTCGATATAGAACGAACCGCCGCCATTGAGCAGTTTGTAATAGAATCTGTCCGGATCTTCATCGGCACCTTTTCGCCAGAGCAGCCGCATCCGATCCGTCGTGGAACGCACAAGTGTCGTACTCGTAATGTCGGGCTTCGAAATACCCGTATGGAGGTAGCCCGTCGTTTTCAGGTCGTCCACGCCGTTGATGATGCGCGAGACTTGCATATCGCAGCTCAGCGACCATCCTGCGCCGGCCGCGCCGGCGAGCTGGTTCACGCGCGTGAAGTCGTCGAGGTGGAAACTCAGGTTCACGGGCAGCTCCAGCGATCCCGATCTGACGGTGTAGAGCGGGATCGAGATTTCGGGAATTCCCGTGCGGTGCGAAACGGGATAGTCGATGTACTTCATCATCGACACCGCCGACGGCGGATAGAAATGGACGTCCGTCAGATCGGACGTCTCCTGCGCCTGTACGGACGTCGCTCCGAGAAACAGGAACGACACGGCGCAACATACAAAGGCCGGATGCTTCATAGCCGAAAGAGTTTAGGTTAGAATGAGAATGTGTATGGAGTTCGGTTCGTAAACCGGAAGATGCGCCTTGAACAAAGATAGGAAATCTTTTTCGGAAAGAGAGGATGAAATAGCAATGACAGAATTTTCGCAAACTGTTTCTAATCAATTTGTTGAAAAATAAAAATCTTACATTTTCCTTACAGGCGGTTCGAAGCGGAGAATCGCACTCTTCATTTCCGCTTTTCGGTAAGTCTCGGCATATCGAATGCAAGCAGTGACGGAGCTGTTCCGCGATACTTTTCCAGAAGACGCAAAGCTGCGGGGAGAAATTTGACCATATATTCTCCATCCGTTTTGCAGCGGTTACCGTGTAGCCACAGGTGCCCCTTGGTGTCCGGTATGATTTGTTCACAGGTCAGATAGCGCATGTCTTTGTAGCAGATTTCCGTAAAACAGGAAAGGAGAAACAGGTCGCGGTGGTATTCGTGTTTGGCACTCCTCAATCGTGTTGTCTGAAAAATCCGCAGTTCCTCCTCGCTGAGAAAGGTTCTCGGTTCCGTCGGAGCGGAATAACTGTAGAAAGCGAACGGATTCCGCGGCATAAGACCGTTGTCGAACGAAATTTTCACCACGTTATTCCGACGATCCATGTAGCGACATACGCTTCCCGCCTTCAAATGGCAGACAGTTTTCAAATAGACGTGGTATTGCTCGATGAACGACTGTTCCAATTCGAGCAGCGGAATATGGTGGAGGTTGTACTCGTGTTTCAGAAAGGCCCGGAGATGCCCGAGCACCGCCCGATAGCGCCACCAGGTACTTTCCGAGCGATCTACGCCGATACGTTTGAAAAGATCATTCGTGTCATGTTCGAAAACCTCCGCAAGAGTCCGCGGTATCGTTCTCCCATACCCAGCCAGACGTTCTTGACCTTTTTCGGCCGTGACGTAGGCATCGTGATCGCAAATCGACCGATAATGTTTGCCGATCTGGATGCGGATATTGTCCAGATGGCGGTTGATGCGTTCCGACTCGACGCATTAGCCTTCGACCCATCCCTCCTTTAACGAACCTTCCACAGTTGCTCCGGAACGTTGATTTCGGCACTGAACTGAGAAATCGTGCCGTTGATCGTGCTGCGGCCCATAACCGGATAGACTGCATGCGGGGTGCTCTTTGTTCGTTTGAGGTAGAACAAGACCTTGAAAGTACTGCGCATAAACTCTGCTTTTTTAAGGTGGACAAAAATAATTTTGGCAGAGTCGTCCGGCAAGATGAATATAAACGTAATAGACTGTAAATTAACCGTCGTATGTAACCGCAGGCATCCCAAAACGAGATAATGATTTGGAAACGCAACTCTCGGTTATTTATGCAGAATGATTCACATTCTCTCGATATGATGAATAACAATCTGAATATCAGTTATTATACTTTGATTTGCTTTTTATAGATAGCCGTTGTGATTTTTTGGGGAGGGGGAAGGTGTAACCCAGCTGCTTGCAGGAAATCCACGAATCGAAGATATTCCCGAAGAATCGATTGGGAAGTTTTTTCTTTTGGCTTGATCCTAACGAATCGAAGACGTCAGCCGTCGATTGACACGATCCGTTCCATGCGCACGTACCACAGATAGCCTTCCACCTGCGTGTATCCGATTTCGCGCAGCAGTTCGATGTATTCGCCGAGCTGCCGCCGGTGGTCGGGGTTTTCGCGGAGTCCGAACTTGTAGTCGACCACCACGGCGCGCCCCTCTTTCACCATCACGCGGTCGGGCCGCCGGATCGTCCGCTCGGCGGTCTGCTCACGGCGTGTCCGCCGGATGCGGGTGCGGTGGGGGACGATGATCTCGTTCTCGTTGCGCACGATGTTCCATCCGCCGTCGAACCATCCGGCGACGAGCGGATCGTCGAACTGGCGACCGATCGCGGCCGCCAGCGCTTCGGCATCGGCGGGCGATAGTGCGGCGTCGGCGACCGCACGGCGGATGTTGTCGTCGATCTCTTCGCGCGTGGCCGCGTTCTCGAAGGCGCGGTGCATCAGAATGCCGAGATTGCGCGGGGCGAGTTCCACCTCCTCGCCCTGCTCGAAATAACGGTCCGACGGGAGCCGCAGCCGCAGGTCGGGGACGGTCGTAGGGTAGTCGCCCAGAACGACGTGCAGCGGTCGTTCCGCCGACTGCTCCTCCTCGGGTTCGGGTGCGGCCGCGACACCGAACTCGAACGTTTCGCCCGCTTCGCCGGCCGTATAACGGCCCGTCGTGCTGCCGAGCCGTGCGACGTCGCCGTCGTGTCCGAGACTTTGCAGCAGCAGCGACCCGACGTTGGCGCCCCGCTGCGACTGCGGGATGAAGATGCAGAGCACCTCGACGGCGCGCGTCAGCGCCACGTAGAGCAGGTTGATATTGTCGACGTGCGTGTAGACCAACTCGCGGTAGTAGGCTTCCGAAAAGAGCGATTCGCCCATCGTCCGCTTGTAGCGCACCGGAAATTCGCCGAGCGCCGCCAGCGGCGCGGTCTCCACCTGTTCGGTGCGCGGTGCGGCCCATACGACATTGTTGGCGCCGCCGCCCGTCTTGGGGTCGAGCGGCCAGTTGCAGTAGGGGATCAGCACCACCTTCTTTTCGAGTCCTTTGGCCTTGTGGACGGTCATGATCTCGATCGTCGATTCGCTCTCGTCGACGCTGAGCGAGCGTGCGGCCCCCTGCTCCTCCCACCAGTCGAGGAAGAGCGGAATGTCGGCCACGCGCCCCGTCGAGAAGCCGATGATCTGTTCGTGAATGGCTTGCAGATAGGCCGTTTCGCCGCTCCGGCGGTCGAGCCCGTAGCGCATGACCAGTTTCTCGAAAGCCTCTTCGGGCGACAGCAGGCGGATCGTGCGCAGGAAATCGGCCTCCTCCGGCGGCAGCTGTGCGTCGAACGCCCGTCCCAGGTAGCGGTTGTAGACGGCTTTGCGAATCGAATCCTGCTGTTCGACCGCCAGGCGGAGTGCCGCCGCGACGAAGCCGCTCACGGGAGCACGGCCGATGACGAGCGCCTCCTGCGTCATGATGTCGAACCGGTAGCGCAGATCGTCGTTGCGCCGTTTGAAATCGAGCAACTGTTCGGCCACGCGTGCGCCGTCGTTGCGTCCCCGCACGAGAACGACGATCTCCTTGGGACGGAACCCCCGGTCGATCGTCTCCTTGATCCGTTCGATCAGCGGCGGATCCCCGGCGAAGGTCTCGATGCGGACGTACCCTTCGTTGCGGCTCTGTTTGCAGGGGCGCTGTGTGTGCGACGCGTAGGCTTCGGCGAGCGTACGTCCCAGTTGCGCGGCGAGCGGTTGGGCGATGGCGCCTTTCGCGACACCTTCGTCGAGCGTACCGCACAGGGCCGCGCTGTCGGTCTCCACGACTCGGTCGATTAGCAGGTTGTTGAAATTGACGATGCCGCGCAGGCTGCGCCAGTTCTCTTCGAGCGGCTTCACCTCGACGTTGTCCGCCCCCAACGCCTCGACGGCGCCGCTGTGGAGAATCTTCCAGTCGCCGCCCCGCCAGCGGTAGATCGACTGTTTGATGTCGCCTACCAGGAGCACCGACGTCTGCTCGCTCTGCGCCATGGCGTTGTGCAGCAGCGGCAGGAAGTTCTGCCACTCCTTGACCGAGGTGTCTTGGAACTCGTCGATCATGAAGCGCTCGAAGCGGTTGCCGACTTTTTCGTAGATGAACGGCGCGTCGTTGCGGCCGATGAATTTCGAGAGGATCTGCTTGGTTTCGGAGAGGAACAGCACGTTCTGCTCGTCGCACAACTCGCGCACCTTGGCGTAGAGGTCGGTCAGCAGTGCGAAACTGCGGTAATTCTCGCGCAGCAGTTCCGCCGTGTTCCACAGCCGGACGTGTTCGTCGTAGAATGCGCACAACTCCGCGAGCAGGGGTTGCAGCAGTGCGGCGGCCGCGACTACCGCAGGCGATGCGGTTTTCGTGCACCAGCCGTCGGTCGACAGTGAGCAGGTGCGTACCGTCTTCGTCGGCGGGACGATCTCGCCTGCGGCGACCTTGCGGAAGATTTGGGCGAAGCTGTTGCGCCCGCCCTTGAAACTTTCGGGAGTGACGCCTGTCTGATTCATTCGTTCGACCGCCTGTTTACCAATCGCTTGGAAATGTCGTTTTGAAGCGGCGCTTCGGGTCGTGGCCTCGTTCACCAGCCGCACGAGCGTCTCCTTGTCGCCGGCTGCGGCCAGTGCGTCGCGGTTGCGCTCCTTGAACAACTCGTCGCCCAGCGCGAGGATGCCGTCGCGGATGTCCCACTTGGCGCCGTCGTCGATGCGCTCCTGTACGAAATCGGTCAGCCAGCGTTGCAGCTCCGGGTCGGAGGTGATCTGTTCGACGAGTGCGTCGGCGCTCTTGGTCAGTACCGATGCGGTCTCCAACTCGATGTTGTAGTTCAGGTCGATGCCCAGCTCCTTGATGAAGGCCCGCAGGATGCGTTGGAAAAAGCGGTCGATCGTGAGTACCGTAAAACGCGAATAGTTATGCAGAATGCGCGTGCGGGCCGTGCGGGCGCGGCGGCGGATTTCGGCCTCGTCGAGCCCCGTCTCGCGCCGCAGCAGGCTCATGTATCCGCTCCGCTGCCCCGACGCCAGCGTGTTGATCTCCTTCAGGATGCGCGTCTTCATCTCCTCGGTCGCCTTGTTGGTGAAGGTGACCGCCAGAATCGCGCTGTAACTTTCGGGACGTTCGATGACGTCGTGCACGTATTTGTAGGCCAGTTGGTAGGTTTTGCCCGATCCGGCGCTGGCGTTCAGTATTTTCGCTCTCACATTCGTCGCGTGTTTTCTACCAAAGGTACGAATTTCCCCGCAAATCGACGCGGGAAACGGGAATTTTCGTACCTTTGACTTCGTCTTAGATACTTCTGTCTCGGCATAATCAAGCTGACGCTTGCTTCTGCGCTCGACTTTTCGTATCTTTGACTGCGTCTTAGATACTCCGTCTCGGCATAATCAAGCTGACGCTTGCTTCTGCACTCGACTTTTCGTATCTTTGGCTTTACCTTGGTTCGGATGCTGTGCCTCGGCAAAATGCTGCCTGCGTTTGCTTCTGCGCTCGGTTTTCCGTATTTTTGAGAAATAAAACAGAGAGAATTATGAGAAAAATCGGAATTATCGCCCTCCTGCTTGTGACTGTTCAAAGCGTATCGGCGCAGGTCAGCATCTCCGCTTCGGCTTCGAATGGTGCGGGCGGACAGACTGTCGTTCAAACCGATACGATCGCCGGGCAGCGGCTCTGGCCGGACTTTCACGCCGTGGAGGTCGAAGGCGCCATGAAGGTACGTTTCGAAACGGCGGATGCGGAGCATCCCGTGGGCATCAGTTATTATGCCAACGATTTCAAGGCGGGCAAATACGTGAGCAAGGTCGAAAACGGCGTATTGAAACTGCGGATGCAGCGGTCGAAAGAGGCCGATTCGTTGCAGGTGACGGTACGCTACAATACCCTCAGCGCCGTGAAGGTTTCCGGCGCTGCCGTTCATTTCGCCGGACTGTTGAAGACGAATCTGCTGGACGTGAAGGTTTCGGGCGGTGCCTGCTTCGAGACGACGCTCGATGCGGCGGATCTTCAACTTGAAGTTACGGGTCGCAGCAAGGTGACACTGAGAGGAAAAGTTCGCTATATGGATGCTGTCGTTTCGACGGCAGTCGTCGACGCTTCGCAGTTGCAGGCGATGGCCGTGACGGTCGATGCGTCGAACAAGGCCGAGGTGACGGTGCAGGCCACCGAGCGCGTGGTGATGAAGTCTACCACGGGCGCTGTGATCCGCTATGCGGGCAATCCGTCGATCGAACGTTCGCACACCTCCTCCATGCTGAGCGGTACGTTCGAGCGGTTGAATACCGATCCGAAATAGGGGCGAGCGGGCGATGCAGAGTTTTTTGCAGGAGGTTGCAGCCGATCTCTACCGGCGCTACGGAGAGGATGTTTCGTCGCTGCACATTCTCTTCCCGACCCGTCGTGCCCGCCATTTCTTCATCGACGCCCTTTCGCATCTGGCCGAACGTCCGATGTGGCAGCCCCGTTGGCTGACGATCGACGACCTGATGCAGGAGGTTTCGGGATTGCATTCGGGCGAACGTATCCGATTGATCGCCGAGTTGTACAAGGTCTATTCGGCCTGCCACGACGAACCTTTCGACAAGTTCTATTTCTGGGGCGAGATGCTGCTCAACGACTTCGACACGATCGACAAGTACCGTATCGACGCCGATGTGCTGTTCCGCAATATCTACGAGTTGAAGGAGTTGGAGTCCGACGTCTCCTACCTGACCCCCGAACAGTTGGAGGTGATCCGCCAATTCTGGGCCAATTTCACCGACGGAGCGACGCTTTCGGAGGAGAAACGCCGTTTCCTGGCTGTGTGGCGGACGCTGGGCGACGTCTACCACGGTTTCCGCGCACGGCTGCAACGTCAGGGGATCGCCTACGGCGGTATGATGCAGCGCGCCGCGGCCGAGCGGCTGCTGGCGGGCGATTTCGCTTTCGCCGAGCGGCGGCGCTATGTCGTGGCGGGATTCAATGCTCTTTCGGCCTGCGAGAAGGTGTTGTTCCGTTTTCTGCAACACAACGCCGAAACCGATTTCTATTGGGATTACGACGACTACTATCTGAAAAACACCGACCAGGAGGCGGGAATGTTCGTGCGTGAAAACCATGCGTCGTTTCCACCTGTGGTCGAGCTGTCGCACGATAATTTTCGAAAAGAGAAGGAGTTGACGGTCGTATCCACGCCTTCGAACGCCGTGCAGTGCAAATATGCCGGCCGGATACTCGATGCGCTGCGCACCGGTGCCGACGGCCGGAAACGGCCGTTGGACAAGGAGACGGCCGTCGTGCTGACCGACGAAAACCTGTTGCTGCCGCTGCTCCATGCGTTGCCGGAGAAGGCCGGCGGCATCAACGTGACGATGGGATACCCGATCAAGACGACCCTTGCCTACGCCTTTCTGGAACGGCTCGTCGAGTTGCAGGCGCACCGGCGCGAAGGGCGGGAGGGGACGTCGTTCTATCATGTCGATGCGGCGGGTATCCTCGCGCATCCCTATGTTGCGCGGAGTGCGCCGCAAACGATCGAGCAACTGCGCCGGACGATGCTCGCCGACCGCCGTATCCGGATGACCGCCGACGAGCTGGGACAGACGCCGCTGTTGAAGACGCTTTTCACTCCGGCAGCCGAGTGGCGGGAGTTGTCGGACTATCTGCTGCGGGCCGTGGCGGCCGTCGCCCGAGAGCCCTACGACGGCGACGACGCCCGGCAGCGGGTGGAGTTTCTGGCTGTCATTTCCGAGCAGTTGATTCGATTGCGCAATTCGCTCGAAGCTTGTGATATAGAAATAACTACCTCGATCTATACATCGCTTCTGCGGCGGCACCTGCAAACCGTGCGGATTCCCTTCGAGGGCGAGCCGCTCGAAGGGTTGCAGGTGATGGGAATTTTGGAGACCCGCAACCTCGATTTCCGCAACGTGGTGCTGCTCTCGATGAACGACGACAATTTCCCGGGCAACCGCGTGGCGCAGGCTTCGTTCATTCCCTACAACCTGCGGGCGGCTTTCGATCTGCCGACCCCCGCCCATCACGAGGGGGTTTACGCCTACTATTTCTACCGGCTCGTCCAGCGGGCAGAACGTGTCTACATGCTTTATTGCGCCCATGCCGACGAGAAGACGACCGGCGAACAGAGCCATTATATCTACCAGCTCGATTTCGAAACCGGTTTCCGGTTGAAGCGCGTCGAGGTGGGGGTCGACGTCAATCTGGCGGAGAATCCGCCGATCGAAGTGGCGAAGGAGGGCGACGTCTGGGAGAAGCTCTCGCGTTTCGTCGACCCCGAATCGCCGGCGATGCTCTCTCCGACGGCCTTTTTCCGTTATGTCGCCTGTCCGCTGCGTTTCTATTTCTACTCCGTGGCGCGGTTGAAGGCCGACGACGATCTGACCGAGGAGGTCGACGCTCCGATGTTCGGAACGATTCTCCATGCCGCCGCGCAGCGGCTTTACGAGCGGATCGCGGGGGAGGAACATCCGGGCGGGACGCTGCGTGCGCTGGTCGGAAGCGGGGCGGTCGAACGGGCCGTCGCGGCGGCGATCAACAGCGAGTACCAGCAAAACGAGGCGGCCGACGTGAAGGAGTATCCGGGAAACCTGATGCTGGTACACGGCATCGTCTCCAAATACCTGCGTCACGGCGTCGTCGCCTACGATGCAGCGCACGACGGGTTTCGCGTCGAGGGGTTGGAGCGTCCCGTCGAAGACTCCTTCCCCTTCGTCTCGGCCGGCCGTGAACTGCGCGTCCGGTTCGGCGGCATCGCCGACCGGATCGATCGGTTGGACGACGGCCGCCTGCGGGTGGTGGACTACAAGACGGGCGAGTCGCAACTCGAATTCGCGGGCGTCGAAGCGCTTTTCAACGGCGAAGCCAAACAGCGGCAGTCCAATGTCTTGCAGACGTTGCTTTACGCGATGATGCTGACGCACTCCGAAGGTTGCGAGGCGGTGCCGGCGCTCTACTACGTGCGGCGGATGAACCGTCCCGATTACAGCCCCGAACTGGTGGATCGTTCCACGGGCGGCGTAGGGGAAGGCTATTCGGCCTATGCGGTCGATTTCGAGCGGCTGCTCGGCGAGAAACTCGCCGAACTGTTCGATCCCGCCGTGCCGTTCCGCGCGACCGACGATGCGGAGCACACGTGCCGTTATTGCGATTACAGGCAGATCTGCCGGAGATAATTACCCGATAAAGATTGAAAACGATGGGCGGAACGATCCGCTGCCGCCCCGTCCGCATGTCTGCGATTCTGTGTATTGCAGGGAATTGCCTGCGGCAGTGTGGTGCAGGAGAGGATATCTCCCCGACCGGTGCGGGCGAACCTTCCCGAAAAAGATGATTCTGCGGCTCAGAGCTTCACGACGAAATAGGCCGCTCCGCTGCGGCGTGCCGCTTCGATGCCGACGGCCGAATCCTCGAAGATGAGCGTTTCGTCGGGCGTCGCCCCTTCGATCTCCATCGCTTTGAGGAAGCAGCCCGGATCGGGTTTGCTCTGCGGTGCGTCGAGCGCCGAGATGATGCCGTCGACACCCGCTTCGAGGTGCAGGTGGCGCATCACGTTGTCGATGTTGGCACGCTGGCCCGTCGAGACGATCCACACGCGGCCGCCCTGTGCCCGGAACTGCTGGCAGAACTCCCACAGCGGACGGTTGAGTGCCACGAGGTCGAAGTAACGGGGGTAGAGTTCGATCTTGCGCCGCCGCAGCCGGTTGATCTCCGCGGGATCGTCGATGCCGATCGACCGCAGGAATTCGGGGCAGCGCACCCCGAAGTGGCGGGCGGCGTACTCCTCTTCGGTCATTGCGTAGCCCGCTTCGCGCAACGTTTCGACATAGGCGCGGGCATTGGCGCGGCGCGTATCGACGAGCGTACCGTCGAAATCCAAAAGAATCAATCGAATGCGAGACATGATCTCAAACGTTAGTCGAACGATTGCATACCGGAACGAGCGATGCGCATCATCCGCTGGTAATCGTCGGGTGAGAGCTCCATGAAAAAGTAGTGGATCGGATCGACGCGCATTCCGTTGCAGCGTACCTCGTAATGCAGATGCGGAGCCAGCGACAGTCCGGAGTTGCCCGACAAGGCGATGATGTCGCCCCGCCGCACCCGCTGTCCGCGTCGCACGCCGATGCGGCCCAGATGCGAATAGAGGGTTTCGTACCCGCCGCCGTGGTCGATGACGACCGTCTGGCCGGAGGTGCTGTTGCGCAGCGACACCTCCTTGACCGTCCCGTCGGCCGTAGCGAAGACGCGCGAACCTTCGGGAATGGCGTAGTCGACGCCCTGATGCGAGCGCAGCACCTTCTGGAACGGATTGATACGCATGCCGTAGGAGGTGGTGAGCAGCGTCAGCTGCTTGTTGATGATCGGCTGGATGGCCGGTATCCGGTTGCGGTAGGCGCAGCTGTCGATCGCCGCTGCCATGCGGTCGTAGGAGTCCGCCAGATCGGCGACGGCGCGCTCGGTGGCGTCGAGCCGTCGGGCGAACTGCTTCTGCAACTCGATAGTCGACTGCGACAGCAGTCCTTCGTAGAAATTCCAGCGGTTGGCGGCGTTCTCCTCCTCGAAATCGTAGGGATCGGCTTCGAAGAGGATGTGGAAGACGTTGCGGTCGCGCGCGATGACGTTCTCCATGACGCGGTTCAGCGAGTCGTACCGCCCGGTGAGCGTCGCGTACTCCCGCCGCAGCCGGTCGGTCGAGTGTTTGAGCCGGTACTCCACCGGCGTGTCGAAGAAGATCGAGAAGGCGAAGTAGTAGAGCACGGCGGCGCCCGTCCAGACGAAGAGCTGGATGACGACGCGCGTGACGTTGTTCCAGAATGTCTTGCGGCGGCGGACTTTGGCTATGTATCGGCTGTCGGGCATGGCGTCAATCGGTTTCCATGGTTGTTTCGTGCATCTCCTCCATGAGCTTGTTGTACTCTTCGGCCGTCATGTCCTTGTTGAAGTAGTTGATCGGATTGACCACCTGCCCCATGTACATCACCTCGTAGTGGAGGTGCGGGCCGGTCACGCCGCCCGTGCGTCCCGCTTCGGCGATGAGCTGCCCGCGCACGACCGGATCGCCCGGTTTGACGAAGACCTTGTTCAGATGCGCATAGCGGGTCTTGTACCCGAATTCGTGATTGATGATGACGAAGGTGCCGTATCCGTGGCGTGCGCGGTTCAGGTCGACTTTTTCGACCACGCCGTCGCCCGTGGCGTAGACGGCGTCGCCCACGTTGCACGCCAGGTCGATCCCCTTGTGCATGATGTAGCGGCCGTAGATCGGGTGGCGGCGCATGCCGAAGGCGCCGATACCGTTGCGCAGCTTGTTGCGGTCGATCGGCCACGTGGCAGGGATCGCCGAGGAGAGTTTCTCCTTGTTCTTGGCCAGGATCTGCAACTGGTCGAACGAGACGGACTCCAAGTAGAGCTGCCGTGCCAGCGCATCCATCTGCTTCCATGTGCCGATCATCAGCGACGAGTAGCTGTCGTCGGCCATGGGGCGGTACTTTTCGCTGGGGTATTCCGTGTAGATGCCGTCGAGCGAGAGCGTGTCGGTCGAGAAGAGCGCGCGGTAGACCGACTGGTCGCGGTGGCGGATCTCGGCGATCTTGCGTTCGGAGGCCTTCAACCGGTCCTGCATGATGCGGTACTTCATCACCAGCTCGCGGTTCGCACGGTTGATGCGGTACATCTTCGGCGTATAGAAGAAATAGGAAAAGAGGACGTTGGCCACCGAGATGAGGATGAATCCGATGAGTATTTTGCGCAGCAGGCGGTAGGTACGCAGCCGGAACGGAGCCGTGATAACTTCGTAGGTAAGGGTCTGCGGATTGAATCGGTGTTCTTTTTTTGCCATGCCTGAAAAAACTCAGCGGGAACGCGCAAATTTAGGTTAAATTGTGTAATTTTGCAACCTGATAAAAGCAAACGCAGGAATCGGATAAAACAGTATATATGGAATCGAATGAAATTCGCCAGGCCTTTCTGGACTTTTTCCGGAGCAAGGGACATGAGATCGTTCCCTCGGCCCCGATGGTAGTCAAGGGCGATCCTACGCTGATGTTCACCAATGCGGGCATGAACCAGTTCAAGGACATCTTTCTGGGCAACGCTCCGCGCAAGTATCCGCGGGCGGCCGACACACAGAAATGCCTGCGCGTATCGGGCAAGCACAACGATCTGGAAGAGGTGGGGCACGACACCTACCACCACACCATGTTCGAGATGCTGGGCAACTGGTCCTACGGCGATTACTTCAAGCGGGAGGCGATCGAATGGGCGTGGGAGCTGCTGACCGAGGTCTACAAACTGCCTGCCGAGCGGATGTACGCCACCGTCTTCGAGGGATCGGAGGAGGACGGCGTGCCCTTCGATTCGGAGGCCTACGACGTGTGGGCGCGGTTCCTGCCGGCGGATCACATCATCCGCGGCAACAAGCACGACAATTTCTGGGAGATGGGCGAGACGGGTCCCTGCGGCCCCTGTTCGGAGATTCATTTCGACCTGCGCGACGAGGCGGAGATCGCTGCTCGTCCGGGGCGCGAAATGGTCAACACGGGCCATCCTCAGGTGATCGAGATATGGAACCTCGTCTTCATGCAGTTCAACCGCAAGGCCAACGGCACGCTCGAACCGCTGCCGGCGAAGAACGTCGATACGGGTATGGGCTTCGAGCGTCTGTGCATGATTATGCAGGGCAAGAAGTCGAACTACGATACCGATGTGTTCCAGCCCACGATCGGCCGTCTGGCCGCGCTGTCGGGCAAGAGCTACGGGGCGGACGCCAAGTGCGACGTGGCCATGCGCGTGGTGGCCGACCATCTGCGCGCCATCGCCTTCTCGATCGCCGACGGCCAGCTGCCGTCGAATGTCAAGGCGGGGTATGTCATCCGCCGCATCCTGCGCCGCGCCGTGCGCTACGGCTACACTTATTTAGGTTTCACCGAGCCCTTCATCTGCAAGCTGGTGGCGGGGCTGGTGGCACAGATGGGCGACCAGTTCCCCGAACTGCGGGCGCAGCAGACGCTCATCGAGCGTGTGATCGAGGAGGAGGAGAGTTCGTTCCTGCGGACGCTGGCCACGGGTATCACACTGCTCGACGGCGTGATCGCCGAGGTCAAGAAACAGGGCGGGAGCAAGATTTCGGGGCACGACGCCTTCGTGCTCTATGATACCTACGGTTTCCCGATCGACCTGACGGAGTTGATCGCCCGCGAGCAGGACGTGGAGGTCGACCTGAGTGCTTTCGAGACGGAGTTGCAGGCGCAGAAGGAGCGTTCGCGCAACGCCGCCGCGGTGGCTACCGACGACTGGCAGGAGTTGTTCCCGCTCGCGCAGAGCGAGTTCGTCGGTTACGATACGCTGACCGCGCCGGTGCGCATCGCGCGCTACCGTCGCGTCTCGGCCAAGAACCGGACGACCTACCAGTTGGTCTTCGACCGGACGCCCTTCTACGGCAATTCGGGCGGTCAGATCGGCGACGTGGGCTTCATCGAGAATGCCGACGAAAAGATCGACGTGGTGGCCACCGACAAGGAGAACGGTCTGATTATCCATATCGTCGACAAACTGCCGGAGAATCCCGCCGCCGATTTCACGGCGGTGGTAGATCCCGCCAAGCGGCAGGCTGCGGCCAACAACCATACGGCCACGCACCTGCTCGACGCTGCGCTGCGCAAGGTGCTGGGCACGCATGTCGAGCAGAAGGGTTCGTTCGTGACACCCGACTACCTGCGTTTCGACTTTTCGCACTTCCGGAAGGTGACGCCCGCGGAGCTGCGCGAGGTGGAGCGTCTGGTCAACCGTGAGATACGTGCCAACCATCCGCTCGTGGAGCGGCGCGATGCGACGTTGGCCGAGGCACAGGCCGAGGGGGCGATCATGCTCTTCGGCGAGAAGTACGGCGACCGCGTGCGCATGGTGCGTTTCGGCGATTCGGTGGAGTTGTGCGGCGGTACGCACACCTGTGCTACGGGTACGATCGGATTTTTCAAGATCGTGAGCGAGAGCGCCGTTTCGGCCGGCGTGCGGCGCATCGAGGCCGTGACGGGCGAAGGCGCCGAGAAGGTGCTCTATGCTGCGGAGGATACGTTGCAGAATGTCGCCGAATTCCTGAACAACACGCAGGTCGTGCAGGCGATCAAGAAGATCGTCGAGAGCAACGACGCCCTTTCGAAGGAGGTCGAGGCGATGCGTCAGGAGCAGGTCCGCGAGTGGGCCGACCGTCTCGTGAAGAGTCTACCCGAGCAGAACGGCGTGATTCTCATGGCCAAGCAGTCCGAGCGGATGCCGGCTTTCATCAAGGATCTGGCCTATAACCTGCGTGCGCGCGTGCACAATCTGGTCATGGTCGTCGGTACCTGTCAGGAGGGGAAACCGAGCCTGACGATCATGCTCGGCGACGACGTGGTCGCCAAGGGCGTCAACGCCGGCAAGGTGATCCGCGAAGCGGCCAGGGAGATGAACGGCGGCGGCGGCGGTCAGCCCTTCTTCGCAACGGCCGGGGGCAAGAATCCCGACAAGTTGCAGGCGGCGATCGACAAGGCCGTCGAACTGATTATGGATGAATTGAAATAAACTAAGATAAAACAATGAAACAGAAAGTATTGCTTATGATTCTGGACGGTTGGGGCATCGGCAACCGATCCAAGGGTGACGTCATTTCGACCGTCCATCCCGCATATATTTCGGCGATGACCGAAAAGTATCCTCATGCGCAGCTGCATACCGACGGCGAGAACGTGGGGTTGCCCGACGGGCAGATGGGCAACTCCGAGGTGGGACACCTCAATATCGGTGCGGGCCGCGTGGTCTATCAGGATTTGGTGAAGATCAACCGCGCCTGCAAGGACGGTTCGATCATGGAGAACGCGGAGGTGAAGGCGGCTTTCGAGTACGCCAAGGCGAAGGGCGTGAACGTGCACTTCATGGGCCTCGTGTCGGACGGCGGCGTGCACTCGTCGATCGACCACCTCTACAAACTCTGCGACATAGCCAAGACCTACGGCATCGAGCATACCTATGTGCACTGCTTCATGGACGGCCGCGATACCGACCCGCACAGCGGCAAGGGTTTCATCGAGGCGTTGGAGCGCCATACGGCGCAGTCGACGGGCGTCGTCGCGTCGATCATCGGCCGTTACTATGCGATGGATCGCGACAAGCGCTGGGAGCGTGTGAAGGTGGCCTACGATCAACTCGTGAACGGTGTCGGCGAGCCGGCGACGGACATGGTCGCCGCCATACAGAAGTCCTACGACGCCGACGTGACCGACGAGTTCGTCAAGCCGATCGTGCGTGTCGACGCCGAGGGGAAAGCCGTCGGGACGATCCGTCCCGGCGACATGGTGATCTTCTTCAACTACCGCAACGACCGCGCCAAGGAGCTGACCGTCGTGCTCACGCAGGAGGACATGCCCGCCGAAGGGATGCACACGCTGCCGCTCTATTACTGCTGCATGACCCCTTACGATGCCAAATTCCAGGGGTTGCACATCCTGTTCGACAAGGAGAACGTGCAGAATACGATCGGCGAGTACGTCTCGTCGCTGGGCCTCTCGCAGCTGCGCATCGCCGAGACGGAGAAGTATGCGCACGTGACCTTCTTCCTCAACGGCGGCCGCGAGGAGAAATTCGCCGGCGAAGACCGCATTCTGGTCGCTTCGCCCAAGGTGGCGACCTACGACCTTCAACCCGAGATGAGCGCCTACGAGGTGAAGGACAAGCTGGTCGAGGCGCTCGATTCGCAGAAATACGATTTCATCTGCCTGAACTTCGCCAACGGCGACATGGTGGGGCATACGGGTGTCTACGACGCGATCGTCAAGGCCGTGAAGGCTGTCGACGAGTGCGTGGGAGAGGTGGTCGAAGCCGCCAAGCGCAACGGCTACGAGGTCGTGCAGATCGCCGACCACGGCAATGCCGACAACGCGATCAATGCCGACGGTACGCCCAACACGGCGCACTCGCTCAATCCGGTGCCCATCGTCGTGGTATCGGACCGCGTGAAGACCGTACACGACGGCGTGCTGGCCGACGTAGCTCCTACGGTGCTCAAACTCATGGGGCTCGAACAGCCTGTCGAGATGACGGGCAAGGCGCTCGTCGAGCTGAAATAGCCGTCTTCCACGGAGGATATGAGGGCCTGCTCGTCCGGAGCGGGCCCTTTTTCATTTGCGTGATGTTAGGCTGCAAGTCCCGATACCCTTCATCGCAGTTCCTTCCGACCGAAAGTTCGTCTGGTACTCCTCGGAATTTACGCAACCTGCTAATAAATTTGGTTCTACGTTCGCCTTGCATCTTTGCGGGGACAAGCCTCCGCTTAGATAGGCTTCGCCTCGGCAAAATGCAAACAAGTTTGCTTTTGCTCTCGGCTTGCACTATCTTTGTTTCGAAGAGCTGTTGTTTTTTAAAACGAATTGAAAATGAAGATCGCTATTTTGGGCGCAGGCAACATGGGCAGCGCCATTGCCTGCGGGTTGGTTCGCAGCGGAAAGTTCCAGGCCGAAGAGATCGTTTGTACGGCACGTACTGAGACGACGCTCGAACGTTTGCGCACACAGTGCCCGGGTGTGCGGACGACGACCGACAACGCTGCGGCCGTGCGGGATGCCGCGGTCGTAATGCTGGCCGTCAAGCCGTGGCTTACCGAAGCGTTGATCCGTGAAATCCGACGGGAGATCGATCCCGACCGGCAGTCGGTGGTTTCGGTGGCGGCCGGTGTTTCGCTGGCGCAGCTCGCCGAGTGGATGACGGCCGACAGCGCGGTGCGACCGGCGTTGTTCCGCGTGATTCCCAACACGGCGATCGCCGTGCGGCAGAGCATGACCTTCGTCGCTGCACGGGGTGCGGACGAGGCTTGTACGGAGCGGGTGTTGGGAATCTTCCGCGAACTGGGCGAGGCGATGCTCGTCGACGAGCCGATGTTGGAGACCGGAATGATCCTCGCCTCGTGCGGAATCGCCTTCGCTCTGCGCTATGTGCGGGCGTCGGTCGAAGGAGGAGTGGAACTGGGTTGCCCGGCAGGGCAGGCGACGCATATCGTCGCCGCGACGCTCCGCGGTGCGGCCGAACTGCTGTTGCAGCGGGGCGAACATCCCGAAACCGAGATCGACCGCGTGACCACGCCGGGAGGGATCACTGTCCGCGGTCTGAACGAAATGGAACAGGCCGGATTTTCGGCAGCCGTGATCCGCGGGTTGAAGGCCTGCAAATAGGCGGAGGATGATCCAGCAACGGGAAGCGTCCGGATCGATTTGCCATCCGGACGCTTCCCGTCTGTTGTTGAAAGGGTTATTTTTTCAGGTATGCTTCGATGTTGCGGGCGACGCAGCGCACGAGCGTGTCGATCGCTTCGCCCGTGGCCCATGCGTTGTGGGGCGAAGCGAGCAGACGGTAGGGGTCGCGCAGGGCGAGCAGCGGGTTGTCGGCCTTGACCGGCTCCGACGAGAATACGTCGAGCGCGGCGCCGGCGATCCAGCCGTCGTCGAGCGCTTCGGCCAGCGCGGCTTCGTCGACGATGCCGCCGCGGGCGACGTTGACGAGCAGGGCCGATGGTTTCATCCGGCGGAGCTGCTCGGCGCCGATCAACCCCCGCGTGTGAGCGTTGAGCGGACAGTGGATCGACACCACGTCGGCCCATGCGAGCAGTTCGTCGAGCGGAAGGGCGGGGTAGGCCTCCTCGCGTGCGACGCCCGACGTGGAGTGGTAGCTCACCTCGCAGCCGAAAGCCGCAGCCAGCCGCGCCACTTCACGGCCGATCGCACCCAGCCCGATGACACCCCAACGGCGCCCGTGCAGCTGCCGGATCGGACGGTCGAAACAGAACAGGCGCGGCGAGCGGGCGTAACGGCCGCTCTTGAAAAATTCGTCGTAGTAGACCGATTCGCGCAGCAGGGCGATCGCCGCGCCGAGCGTCGTTTCGGCCACCGAATGCGTCGAGTAGCCTGCGGCATTGCGTACTTCGACGCCGTGTTCGGCCGCGGCGTCGAGATCGATGTTGTTCACGCCCGTCGCGGCTACGCAGATCAGCCGCAGGTGCGGCAGTTGCGCAATCGTTGCAGCGTCGAGCTGCACCTTGTTGGTGACGACGATTTCGGCGTCGGCGCAACGCACGGCCACTTCGTCGGGCGCAGTCATGTCGTAACCGGTGTAGTCGCCCAGCGCCTTCACGGCCGAGAGGTCGCGCCCCGCGAGCGAATATTCGTCCAGAAAAACAATCTTCGGTTTCATATCTTTAACGGTTTAATCGTTGCTTTCCCGTTTGCCGGAATCCTCCATTTCGCCCAGCAGGTCGCGTACCACGACCGATGCGCAGCCGATGCCGAAGAGCGCGGGCAGGTAGGAGATCGTTCCCACGTTCGATTTCTTGTTCTGCTCCTCGCAGAGGATCATCGCCCCTTCGCGTGCAGGTTCGGCCGAGAAGACGGCGCGGAATCCGGTGCGGATGCCGAGTTTGTGCAGACGTTTGCGCAGCATGTGCGCCAGCGGGCAGTGGTGCGTGCGGCCGATGTCGGCGATCTCCATGCGCGTGGGATCGGTCTTCGCGCCGGCGCCCATCGAACTGACCAGCGGAATGCCGCGGTCGAGGCAGCCCTTGATGAGTGCCAGCTTCGGCGAGAGGGTGTCGATCGCATCCACCGCATAATCGTAGGGCGCGGCGTCGAGCAGCCGGTCGGTCTCTTCGTCCCTGATGTATTTCTCGATGACGGTGAGCTGCAAATCGGGGTTGATGTCGCGCAGCCGCTCGGCGAGAACTTCGGCCTTGGGGCGTCCGACCGTCGAATGCAGTGCGACCAGCTGCCGGTTGATATTGGTTTCGGCCACACGGTCGGCGTCGGCGATCGTGAGACGGCCCGCACCGGCGCGTACGATCATCTCGGCGGCGTAGGCCCCCACGCCGCCCAGTCCCACCACCAGTACGTGCGCACTGCGCAACCGTCCGAGTTTTTCGTCGCCCAGCAGCAGCCGGGTTCGTTCCGTCCATCGTTCCATCGCTCAGGAGAAAATATGCAGGTAGTTGTTGTAAATCGTCTCTTTGAGCCGGTCGAGCGGCATTCCCAGCAGTCGGGCCGCTGTTGCGTAGACCGACTCGATCGTCGCGGGAGCGTCGTCGGTTTCGAGGAAAAGCCGCTGCGTCGGGATGCTCCCGAGTGCCCGTACGGTGCGCGGCGAACGCAGCGAGCGGGGACCGAAGGAGAGGTAGTAGCCTGCGGCGACGGCGCGTGCGGCCTGTTCGGGCGAACCGATGAACCCGTGGAAGATGACGGCCCGCAGGCGGAACTGTTTGAGCAGCCGCATCGTCTCCTCGAATGCCTTCACGCAGTGCAGTACGACGGGTTTTCCGGCCGCCTCGGCCAGTCGCAGCTGCCCTTCGAAAATCCGCAGTTGCGCCTCGCGGTCGGGACGCAGGTAGTCGAGACCGATCTCGCCGACGATCTGTGCCGGGCCGACATGCTCCCGCACGGTCGCAAGATCGCCTTCGGCAGCCTCCCACGGATGTATCCCGACGCTCGCGGGTTCGATGCCGTGTCCGGTCGGACGGTGGGTGTGGATATTGACGAACGGTGTTTCCATCGGTGCAAAGGTAGGAATTTTCGGGCTGTTTTCCGGTTTTTTCGGGACGGCCGAAAAATATTTGAAAAAATCTTAAATAAATAGGTAAAAAATCGTATCTTCGCGCACGGAAAATCAATGTTATAAAACTAACAGAAACTTTTCATAATTATCACACTAATCAAACACTTTTACACATGTCGAAAATCATTAAACTGAACAAAGGTCTCGACATCAAACTCGAAGGTCAGGCGGCCTCCGTGGTGGTCAACGCCCCGTTGGCCGACACGTATGCCGTTTCGCCGCTCGATTTTGAAGGTGTAACTCCGAAGTTGCTGGTGAAAGCAGGAGATCAGGTGAAGGCGGGTACTCCGTTGTTCTTCAACAAGTACAACGAGCGCGTGCTGTTCACCTCTCCCGTGAGCGGAACGGTCGAGGCGGTCAATCGCGGCGAGAAGCGCAAGGTGCTCTCCGTGACCGTCAAGCCCGATGCCGAACAGCAATACGAGGAGTTTGCGATTCCCGATCTATCGAGTGCGACCCGCGACCAGATCGTTGGACTTTTGTTGAAGGCCGGCCTGTGGACGATGATTATTCAGCGCCCCTACGGTATTATCGCCGATCCCGACGATGCGCCCAAAGCGATTTTCGTTTCGGCATTCGACTCGGCGCCGCTGGCGCCGGACTACAACTTCGCGCTCGCGGGCGAAAAGGCCGCCTTGCAGCGGGGCGTGGAGGTATTGAAGAAACTCACGGCAGGCAAAGTGCACGTTTCGTTCCGTGCGGGTGCCGAAGGCGAAGCCGCTACGCTCGAAGGCGTCGAGTTGCACGCCTTTGCCGGCAAACATCCCGCGGGCAACGTCGGCGTGCAGATCCACCACATCGATCCCGTGAACAAGGGCGAGGTGGTCTGGACGGTCAACGTGCAGGATCTGGCCACGATCGGCCGTTTCTTCTCGACGGGCAAGGTCGATCGCTCGAAGGTGATCGCCGTGACCGGTTCGGAAGTGGCCCAACCGCAGTACTGCCGCATCATCGACGGCGCCTCGATCCGTTCGATCGTCGGCGGGAACATCAAACCGCAGGCCGAAGGGGAGAGCATCCGCTACATTTCGGGCAATGTGCTTACGGGCGTCAAGACCTCGCTCGACGGCCATATCGGGTACTATGCGCATCAGTTGACGCTGATTCCCGAGGGCGACAAGTACGAGTTGCTGGGTTGGGCGATGCCCCGCTGCAACAAATTCTCCGTGTCGCGCGCCTATTTCTCGTGGCTCTGCCCCAAGAAGCGTTACAACCTCGACACCAATCTCAACGGCGGCGAGCGTCCGTTCGTCGTGACGGGCCTCTACGAGCAGTACCTGCCGATGGACATCTATCCGATGCACCTGCTCAAAGCGACGCTCGCGGGCGATATCGAGAAGATGGAGAACCTCGGTATCTACGAGGTCGTGGAGGAGGATTTCGCGCTCTGCGAGTTCGTCGATCCGTCGAAGACCGAGATGCAGCAGATCATCCGCGACGGTATTAACTTAATGATCAAGGAGGCTTAACGATGAGCGGATTAAGAAATTTAGTAGACAAGTTGAAGCCGACCTTCTCCGAAGGCGGCAAACTCTCGTTCCTCGCATCGACCTTCGATGCGTTCGAGACGTTCCTTTTCGTACCGAACACCACGACGCAGAAGGGTGCGCACATCCGTGACTGCAACGACATGAAGCGCACGATGATCGTCGTGGTCGTCGCGTTGCTTCCGGCCCTGCTGTTCGGCATGTACAACACGGGTTATCAGGTGGGCATGACGGGCTGGGCGGCTTTCTGGTTCGGATTCCTGCAAGTGCTGCCGATGATCGTCGTGTCGTACGTCGTGGGTCTGGGCATCGAGTTCGCTTTCGCGCAGGCGCGCGGCCACGAAGTCAACGAGGGCTTCCTCGTTTCGGGTCTGTTGATCCCGATGGTGATGCCCGTGGGGACGCCGCTGTGGATGATCGCGCTGGGTACGGCCTTCGCCGTGGTCTTCGGCAAGGAGGTCTTCGGCGGTACGGGCATGAACGTATTCAACCCCGCGCTGCTGGCGCGCGCCTTCGTCTTCTTCGCCTACACCCCGCAGATGTCGGGTGAAAAGGTGTGGTTCGCCGTCGACAGCGTGTCGGGGGCTACGGCGCTCGAACAGCTCTCGACGACGGGTGCGATGAGCTATTCGAATCTGGACGCCTTCCTCGGCTTCATCCCGGGCTGCGTGGGCGAGACCTCGACGCTGGCGATTCTCATCGGCGCTGCGATCCTGCTCTTCACGGGTATCGCTTCGTGGCGCACGATGCTCTCGGTCTTCGCAGGCGGCTGGCTCATGGGCCTGCTCTTCAATGCGGTGGGCGCCAACGCTTACTGCGAGATTCCCGCATGGCAGCACCTGATCGTGGGAGGTTTCGCCTTCGGTGCCGTCTTCATGGCCACCGATCCCGTCACTTCGGCACAGACCAACGCCGGCAAGTACATCGTCGGCCTGATGACGGGTGCGCTGGCCGTGATGATCCGTGTGGTGAACCCTGCTTATCCCGAGGGAATGATGCTTTCGATCCTCTTCATGAACGCGCTGGCGCCGCTGGTGGACTACTTCGTGGTCGAGCGGAACATCGCGCGTCGTAAGAACCGTGTCAAACTTGCAAAATAGGGAGTGAATTATGGCAACCAAGAAATTCAAATGTAAAGTCTGCGGCTATATTCACGAAGGCGATGCCGCACCGGCCAAATGTCCCGTTTGCGGCGCACCGGCTTCGGAGTTCGAAGAGATCGTCGAGGCAGGTGCCGGAGATGCAGGCGCGAAGAAGGGCGGGCTGTTCTCGGACAAGAACTCCAACGCCTATATCATCCTCTACTCGACCGTGATGGTCGTCATCGTCGCCGTTCTGCTGTCGCTGGCTGCCTTGTCGTTGCAGAAACGCCAGTACGCAAACGAATTGGGCGAGAAGAAGAACAATATCCTGCAATCGCTGGGCGTTCCGGACGGCGACTTCGACGCGATGGTCAAGGCCTATGTGGTCGACGCGGCCGGCAACAAGACGGAAAAGCCCGCCGAGGAGGTCTTCGACATGATGAAGACGAACAAGGACCTGCGAGCCGATTACGAACGGAAGACGCTGATCCTCTTCGAGGCCACCGACGGCCGCGTGATCATCCCGCTCATCGGTAAGGGGCTGTGGGACGACATCTGGGGCTATATCGCGCTCGAAAAGGATATGAATACCGTGTCGGGCATCGTGATGGCCCACAAGAGCGAAACGCCGGGCCTGGGGGCCGAGATCGCCACGCCGGCGCATCAGGCGCTCTACAAGGGCAAGACGCTCTTCGAGAAGGGCGATTTCGTCTCGATCACCCTGCGTAAAGGCGGCGCCAAAGATCCGGCCCACGAGGTGGACGCCGTGACCGGCGGTACCAAAACTTCGGACGGCGTGACAGCCATGTTGCGCGACAACCTGAGCGAATATCTTCCCTTCTTCGAGAAGGCACGGACCGCCGCTTCGGCAGCCGGTGCGGAGGAGTCTAACGATCAAAAAGTAGAAAGCAATGAGTAATAAGGAAAAAGAGCCTCTGTTTTCGGCTAAGAACATGAAGTACCTGACCGGCCCGTTCGGCAAGAACAATCCGGTGATCGTACAGATCCTCGGTATCTGCTCGGCGCTGGCGGTTACCGTCCAGTTGAAACCCGCCATCGTCATGGCGCTTTCGGTGACGGTCGTGACGGCATTCTCGAATCTGGTGATGTCGCTGCTGCGCAAGGGTATTCCGGCGCGTATCCGCATCATCGTCCAGCTGGTGGTGATCGCCGCGCTGGTGATCCTCGTCGATCAGGTACTCAAAGCGTATGTCTACGAAGTATCCAAACAGCTGTCGGTCTACGTCGGCCTGATTATCACCAACTGTATCATCATGGGCCGCGTCGAGGCTTTCGCACTGGGCAACAAGCCCTGGCCGTCGTTCCTCGACGGTATCGGCAACGGTCTGGGCTACGGTATGATTCTGGTGACGGTCGCCTTCTTCCGCGAGTTGCTGGGATCGGGTTCGCTGCTGGGATTCCGCATCGTTCCCGAAAGCTGGTACATCGCAAACGGCGGCGCCTACTCGAACATGGGCCTGATGCTCTTCCCGCCCATGGCCCTCATCATCGTGGGGTGCATCATCTGGATTCACCGCTCTTACAACAAGGATTTACAGGAAAAGTAGCAGGTAGCGTATGGAAACTCTGAATCTTTTTATCCGGTCGATCTTCATCGACAACATGGTCTTCGCTTTCTTCTTCGGCATGTGTTCCTACATCGCCGTGTCGAAGAGCGTCAAGACCGCATTGGGACTGGGTGCCGCCGTTACCTTCGTGATGGTGATGACCGTTCCGCTGAACTATCTTCTCAACGAGTACGTCCTCAAAGCCAACGCGCTGGTCGAAGGGATCGACCTGAGCTTCTTGTCCTTCATCGTCTTCATCGCCACGATCGCATCGTTCACGCAATTAGTGGAAATGGCCGTCGAGAAGTTCTCGCCGACGCTCTACAATCAGTTGGGTATCTTTCTGCCGCTGATCGCCGTGAACTGCGCCATCATGGGCGGTTCGCTCTTCATGCAGCAGAAGGTCGACGCCGGTGCGATCGGCAACGTATGGCAGTCGATCGTCTACGGTCTGGGTTCGGGCATGGGCTGGTGGCTCGCCATCGTCATGATGGCCGCCATTCGCGAAAAGACCGCTTATTCGCACATCCCCGCCGCACTCAAAGGGCCCGGCATCGCCTTTATCATCACGGGTCTGATGGGTATCGCCTTCATGATTTTCAGCGGCATCAAGTTGTAACTGTTAAAGATTAAGTAAGATGACATTAACGATTATAGTCGCGATCGTAGCCTTTCTGGCGGTGACGCTCGTTCTGGTGGGGCTGCTTCTCTATGCGAAGGCGAAGCTCACGTCGTCGGGCGACGTGACGATCGACATCAACGACGGCGAGAAGGTGCTGACCACCGAGAGCGGTTCGACGCTGCTCGTAACGCTCGCCAACAACAACGTCTTTCTGCCTTCCGCCTGCGGCGGCGGCGGTTCGTGCGGCATGTGCAAATGCCAGGTGCTCGAAGGCGGCGGCGACATCCTGCCGACCGAAACGGGCTTCATTTCGCGTAAAATGGCCAAGGATCATTGGCGTCTGGGGTGTCAGGTCAAGGTGAAGGAGAACCTGAAAATCCACGTTCCCGAAGCCGTGCTCGGCGTCAAGAAGTGGGAGTGCGAGGTGATCTCGAACCGCAACATTTCGACCTTTATCAAGGAGTTCGTCGTGAAACTGCCCGAGGGTGAAAACCTCAATTTCCGTTCGGGCGGCTACATCCAGATCGACATCCCGAAGTACGATGCGATCAAGTTCTCCGACATGGACGTCGACCCGCAGTTCCGCGCCGACTGGGACAAGTTCAAGATGTGGGATCTGGTGACGACCAACCCCGAACCTACGTTCCGCGCCTATTCGATGGCCAACCACCCGGCCGAAGGAAACATCATCATGCTCAACATCCGTATCGCCACGCCGCCGTTCGACCGCGTGAACGGCGGATTCATGAAGGTCAACCCGGGTATCTGCTCGTCGTACATCTTCTCGCGCAAACCGGGCGACAAGGTGACGATTTCGGGCCCCTACGGCGAGTTCTTCCTGCCGGACAACCTGCCCGATACGCAGGAGCTGGTCTTCATCGGCGGCGGTGCCGGTATGGCGCCGATGCGCAGCCACATCATGCACCTGTTCAAGACCGAGAAGACGAAACGTCCCGTGTCGTTCTGGTACGGCGCCCGTGCGTTGAAAGAGGCTCCTTATTTGAAGGAGTTCCACGAGATCGAGAAGGATTTCCCCAACTTCTCGTTCCATTTGGCGCTCGACCGTCCCGATCCCGAAGCCGATGCGGCAGGGGTGAAGTATACGCCCGGGTTCGTGCACAACGTGCTCTATGAGAACTATCTGAAAAATCACCAGGCACCGGAGGACTGCATCTACCTGATGTGCGGGCCTCCAATGATGTCGGCCTCGGTAGTCAAGATGCTCGACGACCTGGGCGTGCCGCCCGAAAATATCCTTTACGACAACTTCGGCGCCTGACGTTCGGCGTAAGACAGAAAAATAAGACCCGGCAACGGGTCTTATTTTTTTGCGGTTATGCGGTCTTCGCTTTCGTGTGAGCGGCCGGGCGACGGGACGGATCGGATGCCGCCGGCTGCGGTTCTGTGCCGCGGATCGGAGGCCGGAGCCTTATTTCTGCGGGAAGGGATCCTTCGGTTCCTTGTGAAGCCATTCGATCAGCGAATCGGCGGTGAGTTCCGATCCCTGCCGGCCCGCATGACGGAGTGCGATTTCCAGCAGCCGGCGGAGTTCTTGCAGAAGAGCTGCCGTCTGCGTCTGCGGACATTTCGTGACCAGCAGGACGTACAGATGCAGGAGTTCTTTGAGAGCCGGCGGTATCCGTACCTCCGCGAGGAGTTCCGAACGGTCGTAGCGCAGATAGTTGCGGCATGTGCTCTTTCCGATTCCGCAAAGAGTTTGCGTAATGAGCGAATGGCATCGGTCGTGGCATCTGCGCGCGTTGCCGGTTTCGTAAAACAGCGAGTCTACATAGCAGGTGACCGCCACGCGGTAGAGATAGTGTTTATCCTTCATGAGTGCCGATGTTACGTGTGGGACAATCCGTCTGCGATTTCTCCGTCCGGCGTCGATTCGGCGGGAGGTCGCGATGCCGGTCGTGTGATACGTGGAAAATCGTGAGCCGCGGGGTATCGTCCGCTTGTCCGGAGCGCGAACGTCGTCGTTTGTAGTGTCGGAAAGGCGCGGACGGCCGGTGCGCCGGATCGGATGGGGCGCTTCCGGTTGAAGACGGAAAATGCAAGCGATGGAGCGAATACTCGTCTGGATTCGCCGTGCAGGTTCGTGACCTGTTTTGTTGAAGTTTTTTCATTTTCGGCATATTTTTTGAACCGTTTGTTTCAAAAAATACGCAGTCCCAACTGATGCATCCTTACTTTTAGCCTATAGTAACACATAGCTGAGAACTGCGCACATACAGTTTCAGCTGTTTATCTGTTACTTTATAGGCTTTAGGATGGGATAAACAGGTTATCGGGCGGAGAGAATAATTTTCTCTTCATTATGTTCTACCAAAAGTAAGACTTTTTATCGCTTTTACAAAATTTTGGCAATATAAATTTTATATAATATTGTATCAACGGGTCGTTTAGACGTTTTTCCATGTCGGGATCGGGTTTCAGGGGGGCATTCCGAAGGAGCAGGTTTGCGAATTGCGGCTCTTTGGAAGATTGTCCGGATGTAGGAGTCGTTCCGGAGCGGATGGAGGAGAGTTTCCCGCGGATAAAATAAAAGCTGCCGATCGGGTAGACCGGCAGCTTCATTGGGCGAAGGAAAGATTATTGCTTCATTTTGATAAGGATGACGCCGTTTTTGCCACGTTCGCCGTATCGGACGACGGCCGAGGAGTCTCTGTATACCGAGATCCTTTCGATCTTGTCGGGATCGATCTTCTCCATATCGGTCTGCGTGGCCTCCTTGTCGTCAATAAAGATTAGCGCTTCGCTGGCTTTGAAATCAGCATTGCGGACTTTTACGACGACTCCGTTTTCGGATCGTTTTCCCCTGTCGTCGGTTTCGTCCGCTGCGACTTGTTTGCCGCACCGGACGGGCAGCGTATAACGTACGCGGACCGGTTCCCCGTCGATCGTGCCGGCCTTCCATGCCGGTGACGATGCGACGATGCGTGCGGCGGCTTCGCCCATAGCGGGATTGGGAGTATCTAGAACCTGTACCTCGGCGACGGAGCCGTTCTTTTCGACGATGAACGTGAGGATAACTTTACCGCTGTGGTCGTATTCGGCCGCACGGGCGTCGACCCAATGCTGGAAATCTTGCAGCGTTCCCTTGCCTTCGAAAAGCGGCATCTTTTCGGCGACGAGATAGACGTCCGCTTCGCCTTTCGCTTTGCGGTAGCGTTCTTGGGTATCCGGAGCTTTGCGGATAGTCCCGACCGACACGATCTCGATGTCGGAGTCGTTCTGCCCGTTCGGCGGGTCGGTTCGGATTTCGGTGGCCTGCGAAGTGAACGAGAAACAGGCCAGCAGGAGCAGTACGACGGGAATACTTCCCGCCAGACGCAACAGCGCGCGGCTGTCGCCGGAGTGTTTGGTCATCATCTGGAATCGTTTTTTTGTTAGTGAATCCCGCAACCCGTTGGCTATGTCCGGACTATAACCGAACTGGGTTTTGAAGATCGTGGCGATGTATTCGGACGGATCGTACCCTTGCGTCAGTACGTCACGGTCGGCTTCGTACTCCTCGACTTCGGCCAGACGCCGTGCGGCGATCCGGACGAAAGGATTCCACCAGAGCAGGGCCTTGACGCACTCCATGACGATCCGCTCGGCGGAGTGACGGTGGCGGATATGGCTCAGTTCGTGGGCGACGACGGCCGCCATGTCGCTTTCGGGAATCGCATCGTGCAGATAGACCGTGCGGAAGAACGAGAACGAGGAGATGTCGGCCTGCGTCAGTACGATGTCGCAGTCGGCGCGGCGGATCGTCCGTGCGCCGTGCCGGAGACGGCGGATTCGCACGATCTGGGCGATCATCGCGCCGAACGAGAGCAGCACGCCGAGGGCGTACAGGAACAGCGTGACGGCGACAGGCAGCGACGGAGTACCGGCATCGGTGGCGGCCGGTGCGGCGGTTGGTGCGGCGGCCGCGACGGGATCGGCTGCCATATAGAGTGTTTCGCCTGTCCAGACGGGAATGCTGAGCGCAGGGATGAGGGCGGCCAGCAGCATCGCGCCGATCAGATAGAGCCGGCAGTGGAGGAACGCCGTCCGGCGTTCGAGCAGCACCGAGTAGGCTAGCAGCAATGCCGCGCTGCATACGAGAACTTCGAGTGCGTAGATCAGCAGTTCTTTCATGGCGTCAGCGTTTTTTGCGGATCTGTTGCATGACGGAGAGGATCTCGTCCATCTCCTTCATCGAGATGTTCTCGTGTTTCGAGAAGAAGGTGACCATCTGCGCGAACGATCCGTCGAAATAGGTGCGCAACATCGACTGCATCTGCCTGCCGGCGACCTCTTCGCGTGAGACGAGCGGTGTGAAGACATAGCTCTTTCCCTCGCTGCGGTGGGCGACGTAGCCTTTATTTTCCAGAATCTTGATGAAGGTGGCCACCGTGGTGTACTTCGGTTTGGGTTCGGGGATGACGGCGAGGATGTCGTTGACCGTTCCCTCGCCGAGCGACCAGAGCATCTGCATGATGCGTTCTTCGCCGTCGGTAAGCGGTTCGATTGCGGGTGTTTTCATAGCTGGGCGTTTTTTTCGTTACGACAAATTTAGTACTAAATTTTTAGATAAACAAGTGTTTCTACGGTTTTTTTAGTAGGAATAAGCTTTTTGGCGGAATACCTTGATTATTAAGCGGCCTCTTCTATGTTTTCCGCTGTCGAAACCGTGCGGGGCGGAGCTGCGGCAGCCTGCTTTTTGGCATGACGCCTCCGGCCGCCGAAGCGTTCCGTCCCGACCGGCATCCGATTATTTGGGAAAAGCGTCGGGGCAGCATAGGGTATTTCAGACTATTTTATTAATTTTGAGGCGATGAAAAACATAGTTTTCGATTTGGGCGGGGTGGTATTCCACCGCGATGCGAAAAAGGTGCGCAAGGAGTTGATCGATTTTTTCGCGTTTATTTTCGCGGCGAAGATGCCCCTTTTCTGGGAGGAGTACGATCGGGGGACGCTGACCTTCGACGAGGTGTTGGACGAACTGAGCCGGTCGAAAGGCTGCGACCGCGCCGTGGCCGAGGATTATCTGCGCGAAGCGCTGGATCGTCAGGAGGCGGTTCCGCAGACTGCGGCGTTGATCCGCGACTTGAAACGGGCCGGATACCGGCTTTACGTGCTCTCGAACATGTCGCGGGAGTTCATCGATTTTCTGCGCCGGACCGAGATTTACGGGTGCTTCGACGGAGAGGTGGTTTCATGCGAGGAGGGTGTCGTCAAGCCCGAACCGCGCATCTATGAAATTCTGCTCGACCGTTTCGGTCTCGATCCCGCCGAAACGCTCTTCATCGACGACCGCCGCTCGAATCTCGAAGCCGCCGCGGCATTCGGTATTGCGACGTTCCATTTCCGTGAGCCGGAGTCGAGTTGCACGCAGTTGCGCGAAATGTTGTTGCAGAAGGAGTAATCACTTACCTTATAATACGCTAAAACACGAACAAGATGGGATTTTTTAAGGAATTCAAGGAGTTTGCCATGAAGGGCAACGTGATGGACATGGCCGTCGGCGTTATCATCGGCGGTGCGTTCGGAAAGATCGTCTCGTCGCTGGTCAACGACATCTTGATGCCGCCGATCGGAGCATTGCTCGGCAATGTGAACTTCACCGACCTGCGGCTCGACATTTCGAAGATCCGCGACATGTCGCAGGCCGTTGGCGAAGTCGTTAACGAGGTGACGCCCGACGGTGTGAACATCGCCGGCAAGGCAGCCGAGACACTGGAACCGGTCTATTGGAACTACGGGGCTTTCATCCAGCAGTGCATCGACTTTACGATTCTGGCTCTCTGCGTTTTCCTGATGGTCAAGCTGATGAACCGTCTGATGAAGAAAAAGGAGGAGGCGCCCCAGCCTGCACCGGAACCCGCTCCGACGAAAGAGGAGCTGCTGCTCGCCGAGATCCGCGACCTGTTGAAGGAGAAGAAGTGACCGGGAGCGCCCGATGAAGAAACGATCCCCGCGACCGGATGGTCGCGGGGATCATTTCTTTATGTCCGGCGGATTTATTCCACCAGTTCGAAGGCTTTGTCGGGATTGCCCGTCCATTTATAAAGCTGTACGGTACTGCTCTGATTGCCCGTCTGCTTGTCCTTGGCGTTGTGCGAGATGTAGAAATAACCGTCGCCGATGGGGCAGAGCCCCGTCGTACCCCATTTGAAATTCCAACCCCACGTATCGCTTTGCGCATCATGCAGTCCTTCGGGCAGCAGCGAGAGTACCTCTGCCTCGACGGCGGGATCGAACCCTTGCAGCTGCTTGCGCTCGGGAGCCTTGCTGCCGTCGATGACGAAGTAGGAGTAGTTGGGATAGTGCGATTTCTTGCCCTTGTAGACGGCGGCGTGCATGTTGCCCGAGGCCTTCTCGTAGGCGAGGTTCTGGATGCCCCACGAGGTGTTGCCCGTGTAGAGGAAATATTTGTGGAGCGGTTTCTCGGGACCGCTCTTGTGCAGGTTCTCCTGCGTGAGCGGCTGCTCGTACTGCTTCCAGTCCCGGGTGTCGTAGGCCAGAATCACCTGATAGTCGTTGTCGGTGCGCAGCGTGTCGCCGTAGATGCCGTAAGCGACGTAGAGGTACTTCTTGCCGTCGCGGCTCTGGCCGAATGCGGGTGCGAATGTCACGCCGTCGATGCCCGAGCAGCCGAAACGGTGTTCCAGCTCCTGTCCGTTGTTGGAGACTTTGGCGTAGTAGTCGTCGACGGCCTCCTTGATGTAGACGGTCTTCATCACGTCGTCCTTTTCGGCATTCATCCCGATGCGGTCGATGCGGTCGACGTCGAAGACTGCGACGTAGAAACCCGTCTGCTCGTCGTTCCGGACGCCTTCCAGTTTGTTGAGAATGCCCTTTCCGATCGCGTCGTGCTTGTACTCGATCGAAGCGTAGAGCCGTCCGTCGTCGGGATTGAGCGTCATGCAGCCCAAGTGCCCGGTCATGCCTTCGACGCTGCCGAGCAGGTTACCCTGCATGTCGGTTTTCAGGAGCGTGGTGGTGAACGAGAAGTACATGTAGCCGCGGTCGAGATCGACGGCGATGCCTTGTACGTGGAACGGGCCCTGTTCGCCCGAATAGATCTGGCGGGGCAGTTTGGAAACATCGACCGGCATCTTGCCGTTCGGATTTCCCGACGGGCAGGCCGCGAGCAGCGGCACGACCAGCAGAATGGGAATCAGTCTTTTGAGAATCATGTGGTTAACGGGTTAATAGTTATGAATTTGAATTGTGTTTCCTTTGTTTTTCGGATTTTCTTTCTTTTGTTTTCGTGACCGATCGAACAAAAATACGAAATTGCAGGTGATAATCCAACGGTCGGTGTGAAAATCGGAAAATTTTGTCGTTCCCGCCGATGCAGGATACGAAAAAACCGGAAAACCCTGTTCGGATTTTCCGGTCGTAAATATCGGTCGGAGGAAAAACGCTACTGCGCCGTTTCCGTTTCGCGTCCGCCGCCGAGGGCGTGGTAGAGCGTGACCACGCTCTGCAATTCGGTGAAACGGTTGGCGACCTGCTGCAACTGCGCCGAGAGGAGCGACTGCCGTGCGGTCAGTACTTCGAGGTAGGTCGTCGAGCCGTGCTGCATCAGCAGCTCGGTGCTCTCGACGGCACGACGGAGCGATGCGACCTGCTGGTCATAGAGCGCTGCCGACTCGCGTGCCGTCTGGCAGGCGGTCAGCGCATCGTTGACCTCTTGTCCGGCATTGAGAATCGTCTGCTCGTAGGCGAGCATCGCCTCCTGCTGCTGCGCTTTGGCGATCTTCACGCGCGCACGGTTGGCGCCGGCCTGGAAGATCGGCTGCAACAATTGTCCTGCGGCCGACAGAAGCAGCTTGCCGGGGTTGACGATCTGCGACCCTGCGCTGTTCGTCCAACCGGCCGTACCGCTGAGCGTAATCTGCGGATAGAGCGCCGATCGTGCTTCGGCTGTAGCGTAGTAGGCCGACATGAGCGAGTACTCGGCGCGGCGTACGTCGGGACGGCGCGAGAGCAGTTGCACGGGGACGCCGATGAGCAGGTCGGCGGGCATCCGCTGGCTTTCGAGCGAGCCGCGCTCGATCTTGTGCGGAGTCTGCGCCAACAGCGAACATAGGCTGTTTTCGGTCTCGCTGATCGACTGCGCGAGCTGCTTGACCGACGTCTCGACACTGTAATAGGCCGCTTCGTTCTGTGCGACGGCTGCTTCGGTCGCCATGCCCGCGTCCTTCATCGCACGGATGGCGTCGACTGCTTCACGCCATGCCGAGGCGGTCTCGTTGGCGATGGCGTATTGTTCGTCGAGCATACAGAGCGTGAAGTAGAGGTTGGCCGTCGTGGCGATCAACTGCGTGCGAACGGCCTGGCGATACTCGATGCTCTGGTAGTAGAGCGCCTTGTTGCGGAGTTTGCCGTTGCGCAGCCGCGAGAAAATATCGATCTCCCAGCTGGCCGTCACGGGAAGGTTGTAAGTCCAAGTCCCCTTCGAATTGTCGAAACTGCTTACGCCGCCCTGGGGTGCGAGCGTGAAGGAGGGGAGCAGCGAGAGCCGTGCAGTGCGGAGCGTCGCTTCGGCCTCCTCGACCTGCAACTGTGCCGTGCGCAGATCGGTGTTGCGTACCAGCACCGTATCGATGAGCTGCTGCAACCGCTCGTCGGGGAAGAGCGCCCGCCAGTCGAGGTCGGCCAGCGAGGCCGTGTCGGTCGGAGTTACGGCCTCGCGGTAGATGCCGTCGGTCGTAACTTCGGGACGCGTGTAGGGTTTGTAGATGCCGCAGCCCGTCATAAGCAGGGCGACGGCTGCGAATAAACTATTTCGTATCATCATCGGTTTTTGCTTCTTCGTCAATAGGTTCTTTTTGATTCTCTTCGATCTCGGCCTGGATGCACCAATCGGGAGAGGTGAACTCCACCGGCTTGATCTTCTCCTGCAAGGTCTGGAAGACGATGAAGAGCGTAGGTACCAGGAACAGCAGCGCCAGCGTACCGACGATCATGCCGCCCACGACGCCCGAACCGAGCGTGGAGTTGCCGTTGGCGCCGACACCGTGCGAGAGCATCAGCGGGATCATACCGAACACGCACGTAAGGACGGTCATCAGAATCGGGCGCAGACGGGCTTTGGCGGCCGACACGGCGGCTTGCGTGAGGCTCATGCCTCCGGCGCGGCGGTCGGCGGCGTACTCGGTGATCAGAATGGCCGTTTTCGACAGCAGACCGATCAGCATGATGATACCCGTTTGGAGATAGATGTTGTTTTCGAGTCCCATCGCCTTGGCCATGAGGAACGAGCCTGTCAGACCGCACGGTACGGCGAGGATGACGGCGAACGGAACGAAGAAACTCTCGTAGAGCGCACTCAGGATGAGGTAGATCAGCAGAATACAGATACCGAAGATAATGGCCGTGTTGCTGCCGGTCTGCGCCTCCTCGCGCGTGATGCCGTCGAACTCGAATCCGTAGCCCTTCGGCAGCACCTCGGCGGCGACTTCGCGGATCGCCTGGATGGCGTCGCCCGACGAATAACCGCTGGCGGCCGTACCGTTCACGGCGATCGAGTTGTAGAGGTTGAAGCGGTTGAGCACTTCGGAACTGTATACGCGCGTCAGGTTCACGAACTGGCTCAGCGGCGCCATTTCGCCGCTGTCCGTGCGGACGTAGACGTTGTTGAGCGACTCCGTGTCGAGACGGTACTTCGGATCAGCCTGCAACGTCACGTAGTACATCTTCGAGAAGCGGTTGATGTTCGAAACGTACTGCCCGCCGTAGTAACCCGCCAGCGTCGAGAGTACCGTGCTCGGCGACACGCCGGCACGTTTGGCTTTCGCGGCGTCGATGTCGACCAGATACTGCGGGAAGTTGATGTTGAACGTCGAGTAGGCGCGTTCGATTTCGGGACGCTGGTTCAGCGCGCCGATGAATTTCAGGTAGATGTTGTAGAAATCGGTCAGCTCTCCGCCCGCCTTGTCCTGCAAGTTCAGCGAGAAGCCGGTCGAGGTTCCGTAACCCGAAATCATCGGCGGTGCGACGGCGAAGATCTGCGCATCCTTGATATCGGCCGTCCGGGCGTAGATCTGTCCGATGACAGCCTGTACGGCATCCGACTTTTCGGGACGCTCGGCCCAGTCTTTGAGCTTGATGATACACATACCGTAGGACGATCCCTGTCCGGCGATCATGCCGTAACCGGCGACCTGCATGAAGTCGCGGATCTGGGGAATGTCCTCGATGCGGTCCGCAACCTGCTCCATGATCAGGTGCGTCTCGGCGAGTCCGGAACCCGGAGCGGCCGTCACGTTGACCATGATCGTACCCTGGTCTTCATCGGGTACCAGACCCGTCTTGGTGGTATCCATCAGTACGACGAGCGCCACGAGGGCGAGTCCGAGCGTCGACCACATCAGCCACTTGTGCTTGATGAAGAGCAGCACGCCGTGCTTGTACTTGTTGACCATCGTACCGAACGTGGTGTTGAACGCCTTGCGGAAGCGGGCGGCGAAGTTGTCGCGCATCTGTCCGTTCTCGTCCATGTAGGGTTTCAGCAGCAGGGCGCAGAGCGCCGGCGAGAGCGTAAGGGCATTGACGGCCGAGATACCGACGGCCACGGCCATCGTGATACCGAATTGAGTGTAGAAGATACCCGACGTTCCGCCCATCATGGCCACGGGAATGAAGACGGCCATGAAGACCAGCGTCGAGGTGACGATGGCCGACGTGATGCCCGACATGGCGTCGATGGTGGCATGGTAGGAAGACTTGTATCCCACGTCGAATCGCGCCTGCACCGCCTCGACGACGATGATGGCATCGTCGACGACTGTACCGATCGCAAGCACCAGTGCGAAGAGCGTCAGCAGGTTGATCGAGAAACCGGCCACCGACAGGAATGCGAAGGTTCCGACGAGTGCTACGAGAATCGAAATCGTGGGGACGAGCGTCGAGCGGATGTCCTGCAAGAAGACGTAGACCACCAGCACCACGAGGATGATGGCTTCGATCAGCGTTTTGAGCACCTCGTTCATCGAGGCGTAAAGGAAGTCGTTCACACTTTGCAGGTGAGCGATTTCGATGCCTTTCGGCAGTTCGGCACGTACCTCTTCGAGCAGCGCTTCGACATCCTCGACGACCTGCGTGGCATTCGAACCGGCGGTCTGGAAGATCATCGTGCTGACGCCCGGGTGGCCGTTGGTATAGCCCTTGTAGGCATAGGATTCGCTGCCCAGTTCGATGTCGGCGACATCTTTCAGACGCAGCACCTCACCGTCGGGAAGCGAGCGGATGACGATCTGGCCGAACTCTTCGGGCGTTTCGTAACGTCCGCGGTATTTCATCGTATACTGGAACGTGTTCTCCGAGTTTTCGCCCAGCGTACCCGTGGCCGACTCGATGTTCTGTTCGGACAGTGCGGCCGTCACGTCCGACGGGATGAGCTTGTACTGCGCCATCACGTCGGGTTTCAGCCAGACGCGCATCGAATAGTCGGCGCCGAGCGTGAAGGCTTCGCCGACGCCCGGAATACGCAGGATACGCGGTTCGATGTTGATTTTCGAATAGTTGGAGAGGAACGTCTCGTCGTAGGAGTCGTCGGGACTGTACAGCGAGAAGATCTTGACCATGGAGGTCTGGCGCTTCATGGTCGAAACGCCGATCTGGGTTACCGCGGAGGGCAATTGTCCGGTGGCGCGGGAAACTTTGTTCTGTACGTTCACGGCCGCCATGTCGGGATCGGTGCCCTGACGGAAATAGACGGTGACCGAGGCGCTGCCGACGGCTGCGCTGGAGGTGATGTAGGTCATGTTCTCCACGCCGTTGATGGCCTGTTCGAGCGGTACGATGACCGACTTCTGGATCGTTTCGGCACTGGCGCCGGGGTAGCTGGCGCGGACCATGACCGTCGGAGGCGCGATATCGGGATACTGCTCGATGGGCAGCGTCGCAAGTCCGATGATACCGGCGATGACAATGACGATGGAGATGACCGACGCCAATACGGGTCGTTCGATAAAATGCTTGAGTGTCATGGCCTATTCCTCCTTTGCGGTTTCGGGTTGAGCGGCTGCCTGGTCGGCGGAGGGCGCGGCGGCCTTCTGTGCCTTGGGCTGCACGGGCGTGCCTTCGCGCATCAGACCCACGCCCTCGGCGACGATCACGTCGCCCGGCACCAGACCCGAGTTGACGATGTACTCCCTGCCGTTCGAAATCCGGTCTACGGCGATCGCGGCCGACGTGGCTTTGCCGTCGACGACCTTATATACATATACCTTGTCCTGCAATTCGAAGGTCGCGGCCTGAGGGATTACGACGCACTGCTTGCGGACGTACGGCAGGATGATGTTGCCGGCTCCGCCGCTGTGGAGCAGCCCGTTCGGGTTGGGGAACGCCGCGCGGAGCTGCACGCTGCCCGTCGAGGTGTCGATGACGCCGCTGATGGCCTCGATGCGGCCTGCCTCGTCGTAAACCGACCCGTCGTTGAGACGCAACTGCACGTCGGGCATGTTTTTCAACGTGTTGTCGATCGAACCGTACTCGCGCGTGAGGTTCAGCAGTTGGTTCTCGGTCATCGAGAAATAGACGTACATCTCCGAGTTGTCCGATACGGTAGTCAGCGGCTGCGGCGTCGAAGGACCGACCAGCGCGCCTACCTTGTAAGGCAGTGTACCCACGATTCCGTCCGAGGGACTGGTCACGACCGTATAGGAGAGGTTGTTGGCGGCGTTCACGCGCTGTGCTTCGGCCTGTGCGAACTGCGCCTTGGCCGTCAACAGGTTGTTCTCGGCCGTCGAAAGGTCGAACTGCGAAACTACCTTGCGTGCGAAAAGTTCCTTCTTGCTGTCGTAGGTCAGCTGAGCGGTCGCAACACTCGCCTTGGCGGCGGCGACGTTGGCTTCGGCCGTCTGCAACGCTGCCTTATAGGGAACCTGGTCGATGATGAAAAGCGTCTGTCCGCTGCGGACGCGCTGCCCCTCGTTTATGCAGACCTGGGCGATCTTGCCCGATACCTGCGCATAGATTGCGATATCCTGACGACCGCGGATCGTCGCCGAGTAATCCACCGGAATGGTACGGTCGGTCGTAGCCACTGTCAGGACGTCGTACTCCGAACTCTGGGATTGCATCGGCGCCTGACGACAGCCGAGCATGAAAAAGCAGCAGACGAGTGCTGCTGCACGGATCGAATTTTTCTTCATGTTTCGTTTTTCCTTTTTAATCGCGACAAAGATAGGCAAAAGCCGTAGAACATCCGGTTTCAAAAAATGGGCGGAATTTTTCAAAACGTGAACTATCATGGGCTTTTTTGCCGAATTTTATCTATTTTTGTGACGTATTTATGTCAAAAACGAGGATATGATCGAATTATTGTTATCCGACGAACAATCTTTTTCAGTGGAGGATACGAATTTGTCCGCTTTTCTGAAACGTCCCGTTCGGGTGAACGGCGGCGCCGTGTTCCTGTGCACGGCCGGCCGTGCGGTCGTATCGGTCAATGTCGAGGAACATGCGATCGAGTGCGATACGGAGGTGGTGCTGCTGCCCGACATGGTCTTCATGCTCGTCGAGGCGAGCGCCGACTTCCGCGTGATCTTTTACGCTTCGAGCATCCAGGTGTTCGACGGAGCGATGCAGCGGCTCGATACCGAATGTTTCCACTATCTGGAAACACATCCGGCGATCCGGCACCGCGGGGAGACGGCCCGCGGGGTGAAAAACCTTTATTCCGTGGTATTGGCTGCCAGCGCGGAGACGGAGAACATCTACCGTTCGCAGATCATGTACCTGCTGATGCGTCATATCCTGCTGAACGTTTGCGACAAGGTCCGGCGGAACTACATCCGTTATCAGGAGGAGGGCGCCCATCGCAAGCGGGAACTTTACGATCGCTTCGTGAAGTTGATCGCCGAGCATTTCATCGAGCGGCGCGACGTGGCCTTCTATGCCGGAAAACTCTGTATTTCGATGAGTTACCTGGCCTCCGTGACGCGCACGCTGACCGGCGAGACCCCCAAGGAGATGATCGACAAGTGGATCGTACACGAAATCAAACTGATGCTCATGTTTTCCGATCTTTCGCTGCAACAGATCGCCGATCGGATGCACTTCCCCGACCAGTCCTATCTGGGGCGTTTCTTCAAGCGCCATACGGGAAGTTCGCCTCTTGCCTACCGCAATGCGAAGTAGGCCGAATCGGTAAAAGTGGTAACGAAATCCGTAATCCGTGTAGGTCGTGCAGTGCGGAATCTCCGTAATTTTGCATCGTGAACCTAAAAACGAAGAGACGATGAGAAGAATCGCATGTCGGCAGGCAGTCGTTTTTGCACTGCTGATCGGTTCGGCAGGAACAATTCATGCACAGGAAAACACGATGAGAGAGAATCCTATCTTTGGGCAGATCTTCCCGCAGGGCGAGAAGCTGCCGGAGGAATTTTCGGCCTATTTTATCGGTCAGGCCTACCGTGCGCCGCTGGTGCGCGACGAGGCGTTGAACTGTCCGGTGTCGAACGTGACTTTCAGTCCCGGATGCCGCAACAACTGGCATAGCCATACCGGAGGGCAGCTGCTGCTTGTCACGGCCGGCCGGGGCTATTATCAGGAACGGGGTGAACCGGCGCGGCTGTTGTTGCCGGGAGATGTGGTGGAGATCGCTCCCGACGTGGAGCACTGGCACGGAGCGGCACCCGACAGCTGGTTTGCGCATCTGGCCGTCGAGACCAATCCGCAGACCAACAAGAATAGGTGGCTCGAACCGGTGGACGACGCGCAGTATGCAGCGGCGACCGCCGGGACGGAGGAATTCCGCAGCCGGATGTCCCGGACGGCGCTCCGCAATTTCGATGCGTTGTTGCCGGCATGCAAGTCGGAGTTGGAACAGAGCGATCCCGAACTGGCGGAGATCGTCGGCAATTTCGCCTTCGACGAGGTGTTGCGTTACGGAGAACTCGACGAGCGGACGCGCAGAATGACCCTTCTCGCTTCGGCGATCGCCTTGCAGGCGGAGGGGGTCTACCGCTCGCTGCTCGACGCGGCGCTCGACGGCGGCGTGACGCCCGTCGAGGTGAAGGAGATTTTGTATCAGGCCGTGCCTTACGTCGGTTTGGCCAGGACCTTCGATTTCATCGGCATAGCCAACGATGTGCTGCGGCGACGGGGCGTGACGTTGCCGTTGGAGGGGCAGTCGACCGTTTCGTCCGATGACCGCTTCGAAAAGGGACTGGCCGTACAGCGATCGATCTTCGGCGAACGGATCGATCGGATGCACGAGGAAGCACCGGAGAATCAGGTGCATATCCAGCGCTATCTGTCTGCCGATTGTTTCGGAGACTATTACACGCGCGGCGGGTTGGATGTGAAGACTCGTGAACTGCTTACTTTTTCGATGCTCGTGTCGCTGGGCGGTTGCGAAGCGCAGGTGAAAGGGCATATTCAGGGCAATGCGAACGTCGGTAACGGCAAGGCGACACTGCTGGCCGTCGTTACGCAGCTGCTTCCCTACATTGGTTACCCGCGCACGCTCAATGCGATCGCCTGTCTGAACGAAGTGATTCCCGAATAGATGAGAAAAACGATTCGCCGTATGTCCGCAATCCTCTTGTCGATCGTCGTGTTGCTCGCTGCGGCGGGGATCGCATTCGTCAATCAGTGGAGTTTCGGCCGCTTGCCGCGCGGCGAGCGGTTGGAACGTATCCGCCGTTCGCCCAATTACCGCGACGGGCAGTTCCGCAACCTGCATCCTACGCCGCAGATGACTTCCGACAAAGGGTTTGCGGGCAGCATGTGGGGTATTCTCTTCGGGAGCAAAGAGCGCCGCGAACCGGCGTCGGCGCTTCCGGTGCTGAAACCCGATCTGCACCGTTTGGAGCGGGCGGAGGATGCGTTGGTGTGGTTCGGCCATTCGTCCTATCTGCTGCAATTGGACGGGGTGCGTCTTCTGGTCGATCCTGTGCTGACCGACAAGTGGCCGATGTCGCTGTTCTTTTCTCCCTTCAAGGGTACGGACGTCTTTTCTCCGGAGGACATGCCCGATGTCGACTGTCTGATCGTCACGCACGACCATTGGGATCATCTGGATTACCGTACCGTAATGCAGTTGAAAGAGCGTATCGGCAGGGTAGTCTGTCCGCTGGGCGTGGGGGAGCATTTCGAGTATTGGGGATTCGATTCCGACCGGATCGTCGAACTGGATTGGAACGAGAGCTGCGGTTTGTCGGACGGGTTCCGGATCCACTGCCTGCCTGCGCGCCATTTTTCAGGGCGCGGGTTGCAGCGCAACCGTTCGCTCTGGGCCTCGTTTTTAGTGGAGAGCCCTTCGCGGCGGGTCTATCTTGCAGGCGACGGTGGTTACGATGCGCACTTCGCCGAGATCGGCCGCCGGTTCGCGCCGATCGACCTGGCGGTGGTGGAGAACGGGCAGTACAACGCCGACTGGCGTTACATTCATCTGATGCCCGAAAAATTGCCGGATGCGATCCGCGACCTGCGCCCGGCACGTGTGCTGACGGTGCATCACTCGAAATTCGCGCTGAGCCGCCATGCGTGGGACGAACCGCTGAAAAACGCCGCCGAAGCGGCGGCAGGCGACGGGTTCGTGCTGTTGCAACCGATGATCGGAGAGATCGTGCCGCTGGCCGATACCGTCAGGCGTTACGAGGCATGGTGGCGAGGGATCGATTGATTGACCGAATCATAGATAATTAGGTAAAAAGATGAAAAAACGAATTTTGCTACTTTCGTCTTCTCCACGCCGGCACGGGAATTCCGACCGGCTGTGCGACGAGTTCCTGCGCGGGGCGCGGGAGGCGGGGCACGACGCGGAGAAGATCTCGCTGCGCGACTGCCGGATCGGTTACTGCACCGGTTGCGGGGTCTGCTACGATACCCGAACCTGTCCGCAACGGGACGATGCGGCGCAGATCGTCGGGAAGATGATCGCGGCCGACGTGATCGTACTGGCTACGCCGGTCTATTTCTATACGATGAGCGCCCAGATGAAGACGCTGATCGATCGTTGCTGCGCACGTTACACCGAGATGACGGGCAAGGAGTTTTATTTTATCGTGGCGGCGGCCGACGACAGCAAGGCTGCCATGGAACGGACGATCGACGGTTTCCGCGGTTTTCTGGACTGTCTCGACGATTCCCGCGAATGCGGTACGATCTACGGCGTCGGGGCGTGGAAAATCGGTGAGATCGAGGGTAGTCCGGCCATGAAACAGGCCTACGATGCGGGGTTGAATTGCTGAATACGCGGGGGCCGTCATTCGGACGATGCGACAACGGAGCGGAGCGGCGATCGCCGCTCCGCTCCGTTTGCTCTGCTGAAAAGCGCCGGACGCCTGTACGTCTTGGGTTCGGTGGCGCGCGGCGAAATGACGGATTGCGCCGGCTGTTCCCGACGGAGGGCTTTCAAATGTCCGGTGATGCGTGCGGGATACGTCGCGCATCTGAACGATAAGTAAAATATAAGACGCCGTAACACGACACAGGAAAACCGAGCGATATTTCCCGGCCTTCATCCGAAACCGCGGCCGGCCCGACGACGGGCTGTACGACGGTACGGAACGATCCCTCCTTGCCGGGAAAATAGTGCGGACATTGCTCGGTCCGATGTTTGCGGCGTCGGCGATCTCGCGATGAGACGTCCCGCGAATCCTCTGATACGAAAGATCCGTGCGGCTTGTCGCAGAATTTCGGCACCTATCCTCTTTTTACGCTTTGCATGTTTGCATGTTCGAAATATCCCTTTTCGAGACGCAAAGCAGAGGAAATTCCGTCGGATACGCAATACCGAATTATAGCGATTTCGACATCGGCCGAAGGCCCTGGGTGTGGAGTCCGTCCGCGGTACGTGCGTGCGGAATTCACACGGGCAGCAGGATCGAGAAGCGGCTGCCCTTGCCGATCTCGCTTTCGACGCCGATCGTGCCGCCGTGCGCCTCGACGAACTCCTTGGAGATGGCCAGCCCCAATCCGCTGCCCTGTACCTTGGTGCCCGGTACGCGGAAATAGCGTTCGAAAATGCTCTTGTGGTAACGCGGGTCGATGCCCCGTCCGAAATCCCGCACGTAGATTTCGACCGCCTTTTCGTGCTGTACGGCGCCCACGATGATGCGCGATTTTTCGGGCGAGTGGTGGATGGCGTTCGACAGCAGGTTGGTGATGACCCACGCGATCTTTTCGCTGTCGACGAACAGTTTCGAGATTTTTTCGGGGTATTCCACCTCGACGAAACAGCAGAACCGCTCGGCCAATACCTGCGTCGCCTTGACGGCGTAGTCGATCAGTTCGATCGGCTTGGTGATCTTGGGCATGAGTTTGAGCTTGCCGGTCTCGATCTGCGTCATGTTGAGCAATTCGCCCGTGATCGAGAGAAGACGGTCGCTGCTGTCGCGGATACTCCCGACCAGCTGCTTCTGTTCGTCGTTGAGCTTGCCGAGCCGGTCGTCGCCGAGCAGTTGCAGGCTCATCAGGATCGACGAGATCGGGGTCTTCATCTCATGCGAGACGGTCGAGATGAAATTGGTCTTGGCCGAATCCAGTTCCTTGTATTTGGTGACATTGCTCAGGATAATCAGGTTGCCGACGAACTGTTGTTCGCGTCCGCCGACAGGTGTGATGTAGAGCGGCGTGTTCTCCATTTGGAAGTAGCTCTCCTTGTTGTCGGCGTAGATTTTCAGTGGCTCTCCTCCGGTCGATCGCTTTTCTCCGTAAAGCTCGCGCATCAGACGGCGCAGCAGGTCGTTGGAGAGGGCGACCTCGGCGGCGTTGCGGCCGACGACCTCCGCTTGCAGATTCAGCACCGCGAGCGCTTCGCGGTTCATGAAGAGGATCTTGCGGTCGGGGCCGAGACCGATGATCGGCTCGTGGAGCGTATCGACGATCGCCTCGATGCGTTTCTTGGCTGTCATCAGGTCGTCGAGCGAACTGCGGCGGTATTCGTCGAGCTTGGCCGCCATGTCGTTGAACGATTCGGCTACGGATTCGAATTCGCGGTTGCCCGTGAAGTCGAGCCGTTGCTGGTAGTTGTGGTTGGCGATTTCGCGGATGCCCTTTTTCAGTTCGTCGATGGGACGCAGTACCAGTCGCGGAAACCATACCAGAATGGCGCCGGCACTGACGACGCAGAGCGCCGCCACGACGATCAGCCACCACATCACGTAGTCGGCGCGTTCCTCGACGGCAGAACTTTTGGCGCGGATGGCCGCCATGTTGAGTTCCATGATGCGCAGCAGGTCCTGACGCACCGTTCGCAGTTCGGCCTCGGTGACAGGGTCGCTCAGCGCCGCGATATGGCGGCCGAGCTCCGATGTCATCTCCCGTTCGCTGATCTCGGTGATGTTTTGTTGTTGGAGGGCGAGACTCTGCCGCAGGGCGTGCCGCGAAACGGAATCTTCGCCGATGTCGTTGAGCGAACGCAGCATGTCGGCGGCGTATTGCAACGAGTTGTAATTGTCGGCCAGAATGGTTCCCGTGGCGCGCGAAAGCTGCCGCACGTAGCTGACCGACTGGATGCCGAGCAGCACGATCATGGCGAAAAGAATGCCGATGCCCAATGTGAGCCTTCGTTGTATTTTCATGGTTATGACAATATATACAGGTCGATGTTCATGCGCGACAGTCTGCCGATGAGGCGGCGCATCCCGACGACGTTTTTCAACAGCGAAAATAGTGAAAATTCGGGTCGGCCGACGCAGACGATATTGATTTTTTGTTCGCGGCAGATCTCCACGATCGTCTCGACCGGACGGTTGGAGTGCACCTGCCGGATCTGACCGCCGAGTTCGGTGGCCAGATTGAGGTTGTTGATCAGGTAGCGCTGGTTGGCAAGCGGGATGCGGTCGGCGGTCTCGCGGTCGCTCTGGACGTAGAGTACGATGAACGAACTGTTGAGATGCGTGGCCAGACGCGCGGTTTTGCGGATCAGGCGGCGGGCGCGTTTCTCGCTGCTGTCGATCACGGCCAACAGCTTGTCGTGCAGCAGGGCGGGTTTCTCCGTCACTTCGTTTTCCACCTTCTTCTCGACGCGCAGCGCCACCTCCTTCAAGGCGAGTTCGCGCAGTTGCAGGATGTTCTCCTGCCGGAAGAAGTTGCTCAGGGCGGTCGGCACCTTGTCGGGTTTGTAGATTTTACCCGCTTTGAGCCGTTCGATCAGTTCGTCGGCCGTCAGGTCGATGTTCACCACCTCGTCGGCCGTCGCCAGCACGCTGTCGGGCACCCGTTCGTGGACTTCGATGCCGGTGATCTCCTGCACTTGTTCGTTCACCCCTTCGATGTGTTGGATGTTGACGGCCGAGATGACGCTGATACCCGCGTCGAGGATCTGCATCACGTCCTGCCACCGTTTGGGATTTGCGCTGCCCTCGATGTTGGTGTGCGCCAGTTCGTCGACCACGACGATATCGGGGTGGAGGTTGATGATGGCCTGCATATCCATCTCTTCGAGCTCCTTGCCCTTGTAGAAGAGCTTGCGGCGCGGAATGAACGGAAGCCCTTCGGTGAGGGCTTCCGTTTCGGGACGGCCGTGCGTCTCGATGTAACCGATCTGGACGTCCACGCCTGCGTCGAGCAGTTGGTGCGCCTCCTGCAACATGCGGTAGGTCTTGCCCACGCCGGCACTCATGCCGATGTAGACCTTGAATTTCCCGCGGTGCGAGGCTTTGATCAGGGCGAGAAAGTGCTCGGCGCTTCGCCGGGTGTCCTGTGTATCCATAGTTATTACATTCTGAATGAAAATCCTCCGACAAAGTTAACGTCGTCGAGAGCAGGATTCCAAATCAGATTGGTGAAAATTCCGATTTTCATGCCGTCGGCACCCTTGATGTCCCAGGTCTTGCCGGCATTGAGGAAGACGTTCTGCACGTAGAAGTCGCGATCGCCGCAGTTGTAGGTCGTGGCGGCATTCCAAGGCACCATGCCCACGCCGGCCTTCATGTCGACCGTCTTCACCGTGAAAGGATAGGCCACCTCGAAATAGGAGGCATAGGCGCGTTCTCCTTTGTCGTTCCGGTCGGCGGCGCCGAACAGAATCGTGTACCACGACAACGTGAAGGGCAGTTTTTCCGATACGACCCAGCTTGCGCCTACCTCGATGCGGTGGGGGGAATGGCTGTCGAATATGAAATAGCGGTCGTCGTCATGTCCGGTCCAGTAGAGGTCGGCCACCGAAAGCGTCACGGGCCCCAGCTGGTAGGCCAGCGTGAGATCCATCTCCTTGTAGCCGCTGTCGCTGAAATCGATCGACCCCCATGCCGTTACCGAGAAGTTTCCGGCCGTCATGGTCAGCGTGGGCTGCAAGGCCGGGCCCGACTCCTTGACGCCGCGCCAGTAATACGAGCTTACGAGATCGGAACCGCCGCTGAACGATACCCCTTTGTCTTGAGCGGCGACGTGATTCGTTCCAAACATGGCTGCCGTAGCCAATACTCCGAGTAAAATACGTTTCATAAATTTAAAAGATTTCTTCGTTGATTGTTGATGATTCGGGTTTGTTTTTCCGTCCGTGGCGCCACGGAACCCGTTTCCGGGCCCGGGCGTACGCGACGGGAAATAGAGGGTTTGCGCAGTCTGACTTGCGAAAGCAGGATGACCGACAGGGGTCAGATCAGATCCGTAATCAGAAATACGACCAGAAAAACGATCAGTACGATCAGCCACCGTTTGGTCGGTTTATCCAACTTTTTCATAAGTTCCGCACACGCTATTTGTTCTGTGCGGCGTCCAACGCCACATTCAGTTTCAGAACATTGACCTTATAGGTGCCGAAGAGTCCGAGCCACGGTTTGTGGATATTCTCCTCGACGATCTTCTTCACCTCGGCTTCGGACATGCCGCGGGCTCCGGCGACGCGGCGGATCTGAACTTCGGCGCCGCGGATCGAGATGTCGGGATCGAGGCCCGAACCGCTCGCGGTCACCATCTCGGCGGGAACCTCCTCGCGCGAGAGGTAGGGGTGGGCGGCGAGGAACGCATCGATGCGCTCCTCCACCTGGGCCAGATATTCGGGATTGTTCGTGCCCTTGTTGCTGCCGCCCGAACCTCCGCCGTTGTAATCCACGTTCGACGGACGTCCCCAGAAATAGACGCTGTCCGTAAAGACCTGGCCTACGTTGGCAGCGCCGACCACCTTGCCGTTATAGGTCACCACGGGAGCCTCTCCGTCGTTGGGCGATGCCACCCATGCCACGAGGCGCAGTACCAATACATAACCGACGAACAGCACGACGCACATCGCCAGCGTTATCTTGATTGAAATCCAAAGATTTTTCATGATTCAAGCAATAAATTAAAAGAACACACTTACTAACATGTCGATCAGTTTGATGCCGATGAACGGAACGATGATGCCGCCCAGACCGTAGATGAAGAGGTTGCGGCGCAACAGGGCCGAGGCTCCGATCGGTTTGTAAGCGACGCCGCGCAGGGCCAGCGGAATCAGCAGCGGGATGATGATCGCGTTGAAGATCACCGCCGAGAGAATGGCGCTTTCGGGCGAATGCAGGTGCATGATATTCAGCGTTTGCAGAGCCGGAATCGAGGTGATGAACAGAGCCGGAACAATGGCGAAGTATTTGGCTACGTCGTTGGCGATGGAGAAGGTCGTCAGCGTGCCGCGCGTCATCAGGAGCTGCTTGCCGATCTCGACGATCTCGATCAACTTCGTGGGGTCGTTGTCCAGGTCGACCATGTTGCCCGCCTCCTTGGCGGCCTGCGTACCGCTGTTCATCGCAACGCCCACGTCGGCCTGAGCCAGCGCCGGAGCGTCGTTCGTACCGTCGCCCATCATGGCCACCAGTTTGCCGGCGCGCTGTTCGCGCTTGATGTACTCCATCTTGTCCTCGGGCTTGGCCTCGGCGATGAAGTCGTCCACGCCTGCCTGCTCGGCGATGTATTTCGCCGTCAGCGGATTGTCGCCCGTCACCATCACGGTCTTCACGCCCATCTTGCGCAGACGCTCGAAACGTTCGCGGATACCCGTCTTGATGATGTCCTGCAATTCGATCACACCTTTGATCTGTTCGTTTTCCGAGACCACGAGCGGCGTACCGCCGTTCTCCGAGATCGTGCGCACGATCTTTTCCACCTCCGGCGAGAAGCCGTTGCCCGCTTTCCGGACGATCGCACGGATTGCCTCCGAAGCGCCCTTGCGGATGCGGGTGCCGTCGGGCATGTCCACGCCCGAACACTTGGTCTCGGCCGTGAACTTCACCATGTGTACGCCCACCAAATCGGTCTGGCTGAACCGGAAGCCCTGTTCGCGTCCCAGTTCGACGATGGATTTGCCTTCGGGGGTCTCATCGGCCGCGGAGGAGAGGACGCAGAGCCGGAGAAAATCCTTGGGGCTCACTCCATTGACAGGATAGAACTTGGTGGCTTTGCGATTGCCGATGGTGATCGTACCGGTCTTGTCCAGCAGCAGCGTATCGATGTCGCCGGCGGTTTCGACGGCCTTGCCCGACTTGGTGATGACGTTGGCTTGCAGGGCGCGGTCCATACCGGCGATGCCGATAGCCGACAGCAGACCGCCGATCGTGGTCGGGATCAGGCAGACGAACAGCGAAATAAACGCTGCGACGGTGATGTTGGCACCCACGTAATCGGCGAACGGTTTGAGCGTGGCGCAAACGATCACGAAGACGATCGTGAAGCCTGCGAGCAGGATGGTCAGCGCAATCTCGTTCGGGGTTTTCTGACGCGAGGAACCTTCCACGAGGGCGATCATCTTGTCAAGGAAACTCTCGCCCGGCTGTACGGTCACTTTTACCAGAATACGGTCGGAAAGAACCTTCGTACCGCCCGTGACCGAGCTCTTGTCGCCGCCCGCCTCGCGGATCACCGGGGCCGATTCGCCCGTGATGGCGCTCTCGTCGATCGACGCCAGACCTTCGATAATCTCGCCGTCGGCGGGAATGGTATCTCCGGCGACGCATTCGAACACGTCGCCCTTGCGCAGTGCCGAGCTGCTGACGATATGCGACTGTCCGTCCTTCTCGATACGTTTGGCAGGGGTCTCCTCACGGGTCTTGCGCAGCGAATCGGCCTGTGCCTTGCCGCGTGCTTCGGCGATGGCCTCGGCGAAATTGGCGAAGAGCACCGTGGCCAGCAGGACCAGGAAGATCACGATATTGTAGCCCAGCGAACCCTGCGACGTGTTTCCTGTCACGGCGATCCAGACAATCAGCAGCAGCATGACGAACGTTACGACCTCGACGGTGAACATGATCGGATTCTTGATCATCACACGCGGATCGAGCTTGCGGAACGACTCAACGAAGCTTGCGTTTACAAGCTGTTTGTTGAACAACGAATTATTTACTCGATTTTTCATTTTTCAAATCCGGATTAGAAACTTAAATAATCGGCGATGGGACCCAGAGCCTGTGCCGGGAAGAACGAGAGGGCGGCCACGATGATGATGACGGCGAAGGTCATCAGCGAGAAGGTGAACGTGTCGGTCTTCAACGTGCCGGCGCTCTCGGGGACGTATTTCTTCGAGGCGAGCAGTCCGGCGATGGCCACTTGTCCCACAATCGGGAAATAACGGCCCATGATCAGGGCGATACCGGTCATGATATTCCAGAACGGCGTGTTGTCACTGAGTCCCTCGAAGCCCGAACCGTTGTTTGCCGCAGCCGAGGTGTACTCGTAGAGCATTTCGCTCAGGCCGTGGAACGAAGGGTTGTTCAGCCATCCGATTTCGGGGTTCGCGGCAGCCACGGCGGCGGAAATACCCGTACCGACGAGGATCAGGAAGGGGTGCATCAGTACGACCATCGTGGCGATCTTCATTTCGCGCGCTTCGACCTTATGTCCGAGGAATTCGGGCGTGCGGCCCACCATCAGTCCGCTGATGAAGACGGCGATGATGAGGAAGGCGAAGTAGTTCATCCAGCCCACGCCGACACCGCCGAACCAGCAGTTGATCTGCATGTTGAGCATTTGCATCATACCGCTCAGCGGGGTTTGCGAATCGTGCATCGAGTTCACCGAGCCGTTCGAGGTGACGGTCGTCACCATGCCCCACATGGCCGAAGCGGCCGAACCGATGCGGATTTCCTTGCCCTCCATCGAGCCGAGGTCCTGTGCGATGCCCATTTCGTCGATATTGGGGTTGCCGCCCATCTCCTGCGGAACGGAGACGAAGATACCGGCCGTGAAGGCGAAGAGCATCACACCGAAGATCCAGGCGGCCAGCTTGCGGCGACGGACGTAGAAGCCGAAAGCCCAAGCCATCGCCATCGGGATGATCAGAATCGACCAGCACTCCAACATATTCGTGAAGGCGTTGGGATTTTCGAGCGGGTGCGAAGAGTTGACGCCGAAATAACCGCCGCCGTTGGTACCCAGCTGTTTGATCGGCACGATAGCGGCCGTGGGGCCCTGCGAGATGACCTGCTCCTGGCCTTCGAGCGTCGTGATGGTCTGTTTACCGTCAAACGACATCGGGGTGCCGTTGATCACCAGCAGGATACCGACCAGAAGCGACAGGGGCATCAGGATACGGGTCGTGCTCTTGACCAGATAGACCCAGAAGTTGCCGATGGCCTTCGTGTTCTTCGCTGCCAGCGCCTTCATGATGCCGGCCATGGCGGCCATGCCGCACGCTGCGGTGATGAACTGGAAGAGCATGATGACGAACAACTGCGTAAAATAGGTGAGACCCGTCTCGCCGCTGTAATGCTGCAAATTGCAGTTGACCATGAACGAGATGCAGGTGTTGAACGCCAAGTCGGGGGTCTGGTTGGCGTTGCCGTCGGGGTTGAGCGGCAGCCAGCTCTGGCAGCAGAGCAGCACCATACCCCAGAAGAACCAGAAGAGGTTGACCATCAGCAGAGCTTTGAGGAACTTCTTCCAGTCCATATCCTCGTCGGGATCGATGCTGCATACCTTGTAAATGCCCCTTTCGAGCGGAGCCATGAAGTCGAGCCACGTGCGCTCGCCTCGGTAGACTTTGGCAATGTAGCGGCCCAGCGGATAACAGAGCACCACCAGAGCCACCCATTGCAGAATTACGCCTAAAATTTCCGTATTCATTTATTTATCGTTTTACGGGTCAGACAATCAGAATTTTTCGGGTTTAACGAGCACATACATCAAGTAGATGAATCCGATGATACTCAGAATAAGCAATCCTGTAAACATTTTCCATTAAATTTTTTCGAACCAATCCACACATTTGAAATAAAACCAATAGCACAACGCCCCTAAGGCGCAGAGCAGGATGAAAAGTACGATTGCATTCATCGCTTCAGCTTTTTTGAGTTAGACAACTTTTTCACGAAACCGCACATCATGCGATCGAACAGGCATCCGATGCCGCAAAAAAACAGAATCATTAGTATCACCTGCATTTCGCATCCTCCGTTTGGTTCGTGCCGACTTCTATACGAAGGCGGTGCCAAAAAAGCGCATTTTTATTCAATCCGCTTTGGAATAGGCGTTTACGCTCTTTCGCGATGCGCCGAAAAAGAAGGGCGTCCTATCAAAATGATAAGACGCCCTTCTCGGAATGAAACGGTGCGTGTCTACTTGACGCCGTAACTTTCCAACTTGCGGTAGAGTGTCGCGATGCCGATGCCCAGCAGGCGGGCGGCTTCGGTTTTGTTGCCCTTGGCGTATTCGAGGACTTTCAGAATATGATGCCGTTCGAGCGCGTCGAGTGCCAGCGAATCGGGAGGTGCGCCGGCGCCGGCGCGGAATTCGGGCGACAGCGTATCGGCGGAGAGCCGTTCGCCGTCGGCCATAATCAGGCTCCGTTCGACGACGTTGCGCAGTTCGCGCACGTTGCCGTGCCATGTATGGCGTTCCAGCGCGGCGATGTATGCGTCGTCGATGGTTTCGATGCGTTTTCCCATCTTGGCGGCGAACTGCCCGACGAAGTAGCGGGCGTATTCCGCGACGTCTTCGCGCCGCTGGCTCAGGGCGGGCAGCTGGATGCGGAAGACCGAGAGCCGGAAATAGAGGTCTTCGCGGAAGTTTCCGGCGGCGATCTCCTTTTCGAGGTCGCGGTTCGTGGCGGCGATGATCCGCAGGTCGACTTTCGTCGGGCGGGTCTCGCCGATCTTGATGAATTCGCCGCTTTCGAGCACGCGCAGCAGCTTGGCCTGCAATTCGACGGGCATTTCTCCGATTTCGTCGAGAAACAGCGTTCCCTTGTCGGCCTCTTCGAACAGCCCCTTTTTGTCCTTCGTCGCACCCGTGAAACTGCCGGCGCGGTGGCCGAAGAGTTCGCTTTCGAGCAGCTCTTTGGAGAAGGCCGAGCAGTTGACCGCCACGAATGCCTCTCTGGCGCGCGGCCCGGCTTGGTGGATCGCCTGCGCGAAGACCTCCTTGCCCGTTCCGGTCTCGCCGGTGAGCAGTACCGACGTGTCCGTCGCAGCGACTTTGCGCGCGAGGTTCACGGCCTGTCGGAGCGCCTCCGACGAACCGATGATGCGGTCGAACGAATGTTCGTCGGAGAGTTTCGCCTCGAAACGCGCCAGTCGGCGCTGCATCCGCGCCTTCTCCGTCGCACGGCTCAGCAGCGGCAGGATCTTGTTGTTGTCGTCGCCTTTGGTGATGTAGTCGAATGCGCCGTTCTTGATCGCCTGCACGCCGTCGGGTATGTTGCCGTAGGCGGTGAGCAGGATGACTTCGGCGGCGGGTGCGATCTCCTTGATCCTGCCGACCAGTTCCACGCCGTTGCCGTCGGGGAGTTTGACGTCGCACAGCACGACGTCAGGTTCGTATTGGCTGAGCAGCCGGAGGCCCGTGGTACAGTCCGGAGCCTGCTCCACGTCGTATCCTTCCAGTCCGATGATGCGCGCCAGCAGCGCACGCAGTTGGGGTTCGTCGTCGATAATCAGAATTTTCGCCATTGCGGTTAGCGTTCTTTGCGGCAAAGGTACGACAAAATTCGAAATTGTCGACATGCTCCTGCGGCGGCCGTCGCGGAATCCTGCCGTCCGGTTGTGGGGTGTGTCTCCGGTCGGAATTGCGATGCGTTCCTGCCGGTCAGGCCGCCCCGTCGCATATCCGTCCGCCCGATCCGGACGGCGTAACGGAGGGCAAGAGTGAAATTATTCCGGAAAAAAATTTAACAAAATTGTTGAATGTTTCGAAACTCTTTGTATATTTGCACTGACAAAATTATTAAATCAAAATGTTAAACAAAGGTAGAATGGGAGAGAAACCGATGCGGAACAAGGAGCAGGCGATTCTCGAAGCGGCCGAACGCGAATTCATCGCCAAGGGATTCGCGGGGGCGCGGACGACCTCGATCGCCGAAGCAGCCGGTGTGACGCACGCCATGCTGCACTACTATTTCCGGACGAAGGAACAACTGTTCGAACGTATCCTCGACGAGAAGATGCGGTTGATGGGCGAATCGGTGCTGGCAGCCTTCGGGCAGCCGGGATTGCCGCTGGCGGAGCGGCTGCGCGACGGAATCGAGCGGCATTTCGATTTCATCATGGCCAATCCCGACATGCCGCGCTTCATCGTCAACGAAGTCTTTTCGCGGCCGGAACGTTATGAAACGATGCAGGCGCGCATCCGTGAGATCGCAGGCGTCCTGATGTGCGATATCCAGCGGGAGCTCGACGCCTCGGCCGACCGCGGCGAAACGGAAAGGATCGACGTGCGGATGCTGTTGCTCGACATCATCTCGCTCAACGTCTTTCCGTTCATCGCCTATCCTGTCATCGAACCGATTCTGGGGGACCTCACGGCCGACCGCGAACGGTTTTTCGCACGGCGCAGGGCGGAAAACACGGAGGTGATCCTGCGGCGGCTTAAAAAATGCGACTCATGAAACGGATCGTTTTACTGTGCGGGTGTCTGCTGGTCTGGGGTTCGGCCGGCGCCCAACTGACGCTCGACTCGTGCCGTCTGCTGGCGCGGAACCATTACCCCGAAATCCGGCGCTACGACCTGGTGCGGCAGACGGAGGAGTACACGCTTTCGAATGCACGGCGGGAGTGGTTGCCGCAGCTGTCGCTTTCGGCGCAGGCCACGTGGCAGACCGCCGTGCCCGCGTTCCCCGATGCGCTGACCGGTATGCTTACCCAGTACGGCGTAGGGATGCCGGGGATGAATAAGGACCAATATAAAGTGCAGTTGGAAGTGACCCAGACGATTTGGGACGGCGGAAAGTCGGCCGCCGACAAACGCATCGCCGAAGCCGAAGCCGCCGAACAACGGCAGGCGACGGATGTCGATCTCTATGCGTTGGAGGGGCGGGTGGACGACCTCTATTTCGGCATTCTGCTGCTCGACGAACGGGTCGCGCAGACGAAACTGACGCTCGGACTGCTGCGGAGCAACCTCGACAAGGTGCGTTCGCTGCAACGCAACGGTGCGGCGATGCAGAGCGATGCCGATGCCGTCGAAGCCGAACTGCTGACCGTCGAGCAGCAGCTCGCGCAGGTCGAAGCCTCGCGTGAGAGCTACCGCCGGATGCTGGAACTTTTCATCGGAGAGGAGCTGGCCGGTCGGGCGCTCGTGCGGCCGGACGTCGCGGAGCCCGCTTCGTTCGAGACCGCACGTCCCGAACTGGCGCTGTTCGACGCGCAGGCCGAGAAGCTCGCGGCGCAGCGACGGCTGGTGAAATCGGCGACCCGTCCCCGTTTCGGACTCTTCGCGCAGGGATACTACGGGTATCCGGGCATGGACTACTTCGAGAGCATGATGTCGAACGACTGGTCGTGGAATGCGCTCGTCGGATTCCGGATGTCGTGGAATTTCGGGGCGTTCTACACGAAGAAGAATTCGCTGGGCAAACTCCGCACGGCACAGCGGCAGCTCGATGTGCAGCGCGACGTCTTCCTCTTCAACACACGGTTGCAGACCGTCGAGGAGAGCGGCGACATCGCCCGCCTGCGCCGCGCGCTGGCCGACGACGTCCGCATCGTGCAGCTGCGCCGTGCGGTGCGCGAAGCCGCAGAATCGAAGCTCCGCAACGGGGTGATCGATACCAACGACCTGCTGCGCAAGATCACCGAGGAGGCGACGGCCGCCACGGCACGGTCGGCGCGGGAGATCGAGTTGGTGAAGACGATCTATGAATTGAAACATACGATAAACCGATAAGACCATGAAACGATTCATTATTTACGGTGCGATCCCGCTGTTGGCAGCCTCCTGCGGGGGCGACGGGGATTTCGATGCCACGGGGACGTTCGAAGCCACGGAGATCGTCGTGTCGGCCGAAGCTGCCGGGCGTATCCTCCGCTTCGACGCCGAAGAGGGTGACGTGCTCCGAGCCGGCAGGCAGGTCGGTGCCATCGACACCGTACAGCTCTATTTGCAGAAATTGCAGCTGGAACGTCAGCGCGCTTCGGTGCGGAGCGGCCGTCCCGACATCGGGAAACAGGCCGCGTCGCTGCGCGAGCAGATCGCCAAACAGCAGACCGAACGCCGTCGCGTGGAGAACCTGTTGAAGGACGGTGCGGCCACGACCAAACAGCTCGACGACATCGACGCGCAGTTGAAGGTGCTCGGCGGGCAGTTGGACGCGCTGTTGTCGACGCTGGAAAACAATGCCGTGTCGATCGACGAGAATTCGTCGGCCATCGAGTTGCAGATCGCGCAGGTCGAAGACCGGCTCGCCAAGTGCCGCATCGCGTCTCCCGTGACGGGAACGGTGCTGGCCAAATATGCCGAGGCGGGCGAACTGGCCTCCGTCGGTCGGCCGTTGATGAAGGTCGCCGACCTCGACCGCATCTACTTGCGGGCCTATTTCACGTCGGATCAGTTGGCCGACCTGCGTCTGGGCCAGGAGGTGACGGTGACGGCCGATTTCGGCGGGGAGCGGCAGCTTGACTATCCGGGACGCATCGTGTGGATCGCCTCCGAGAGCGAATTCACTCCCAAAACCGTTCAGACCCGCAATTCGCGGGCCGGACTGGTCTATGCGGCCAAGATCGCCGTCGAGAACGACGGCCGGTTGAAGATCGGCCTTTACGGAGAGGTGAAACTCTAAGTGCGACGACGATGCGGAATGCCATAGAGATTCACGCCCTGACCAAACGTTACGGTATCCTCACGGCGCTCGACGAGGTGTCGTTCGAGGTCGGGCGGGGCGAGCTGTTCGGCCTGATCGGTCCCGACGGAGCCGGCAAGACGACGCTTTTCCGGCTACTTGCGACGCTCGTCGCACCCGACGGCGGCACAGCCTCGGTCGACGGGCTGGATATCGTGGCCGACTACAAGCGCATCCGTGAGCGGGTAGGCTACATGCCCGGACGGTTTTCGCTCTATCCCGACTTGTCGGTGGGGGAGAACCTCGCTTTCTTCGCGGCGCTGTTCGGGGTGGAGATCGCGGAGAACTACGATCTGATCGCGCCGATCTATCGCCAGATCGAACCGTTCCGCGCACGCCGTGCGGGAAAGCTTTCCGGCGGTATGAAGCAGAAGCTCGCACTCTGCTGCGCGCTGATCCACCGGCCCGCGGTGCTCCTTCTCGACGAGCCGACGACGGGCGTGGACGCCGTGTCGCGCAGCGAGTTCTGGGATATGCTCTCCGAGTTGAAAGGCAAGGGGATTTCGATGCTCGTTTCGACGCCCTACATGGACGAAGCGGTGCGCTGCGACCGCGTGGCGCTGTGCGATGGCGGGAAGATCCTGGCCGTCGACACGCCGCAGGGTGTCGTCGGGCGGTTCGACGAGCCGCTCTACGCGCTTGCGGGCGACGATATGTACGGCCTGCTGCTCGAAGCGCGCCGCCATGCCGACGTGAAGGAGTGTTACCCCTTCGGCCAGACGCACCACCTGATCGCGGGCGAGGGGTTCGACGCCGGACGCTTCGTCCGCGAGACCACCGCGCGGGGATTCCGCCGTGTGACGCTCCGACCGGTCGGGGCGGGAATCGAGGATGTGTTCATAAAACTGATGCGCCATGCGTGAACCGATCATATCCGTCAGGGAACTGAGCAAGCGGTTCGGCGATTTTACCGCCGTAGACCGCATTTCGTTCGATGTGGCGCGGGGCGAAATCTTCGGATTCCTCGGCGCCAACGGCGCCGGAAAGACCACCGCCATGCGGATGTTGTGCGGATTGAGCTATCCCACGTCGGGAAGCGGTACGGTCGCCGGTTACGACGTGATGCGCGAAGGAGAGCGGATCAAACGCCGCATCGGCTACATGAGCCAGCGCTTCTCGCTCTACGACGACCTCACGGTGCGGGAAAATATCCGGCTTTTTGCCGGAATCTACGGTCTTCGGCGGATGCAGACGCTGCGCCGCACCGTCGAGCTGCTGCATCGCCTCGATTTCCGCTCGGAGGCCGATACGCCGGTAGGTTCCCTGCCGCTGGGCTGGAAGCAGAAGCTCGCCTTCTCGGTGGCGACGCTCCACCGTCCCGAAATAGTCTTCCTCGACGAACCGACGGGCGGTGTCGATCCGCTGACGCGCCGTCAATTCTGGGAGATGATCTACGAGACGGCCGCCGCAGGGACGACGGTCTTCGTTACCACGCACTACATGGACGAGGCGGAGTACTGCTCGCGGGTGTCGATCATGGTCGACGGGCGGATCCGCGCGCTGGGAACTCCGGCCGAATTGAAAGAACAATATGCCGCAGGGTCGATGGACGAGGTGTTCCGCATCCTGGCCCGCACGGCCAAACGCTCGGAATAAGATGAAAGGATTCTTCTCGTTCGTCCGAAAGGAGACGCTGCACATCCTGCGCGACCGGCGCACGATGCTCATCGTGCTGCTGATGCCCGTGGTGCAGTTGCTGCTGTTCGGCTTCGCCATTTCGGTCGAGGTCAACAACATCGACTTCGCCGTCGTCGCGTCCCATCCGACCGAAGCGGTGCGCCGGCAGGTGGAGCGCATCGCGGCCAATCCCTATTTCACTTTCGGAGGGTACATCCGCCAGGACGAGGCGGACGAAGTACTGCGCACGGGAGAAGTCGGGGCCGTGGTCGTCTTCGCCGCCGACTACGACCGGCGGACGGCCGGTTCCGGCGAGCCGGACGGTGCGGCGATCCAGTTGATTTTCGATGCCTCGAATCCCAACGACGCCTCCTCCGGCGCAGGGTACCTGCGAAGCGTCCTGCTGGCGGAGGGGACGGGCGGCGCGCCGACGCCCGAACTGCATCTGCTTTACAATCCGCAGATGAAGAGCTCCTACAACTTCGTGCCGGGACTCATGGGATTGATATTCATGTTGATCTGCGCCATGATGACCTCCGTGTCGATCGTCCGAGAGAAGGAGACCGGAACCATGGAGGTGCTGCTCGTGTCGCCTGTGCGGCCGCTGCGGATCGTCGTGGCCAAGATGATTCCCTACTTTCTGCTGTCGTGCGTCAACCTGGCGACGATCCTGCTGCTGGCGCGTTTCGTGCTGGGCGTGCCGATGTCGGGCAGCGTCGTGGGACTGGTGGGGCTGTCGCTGCTCTATCTCGTCCTGGCGCTCGCGCTGGGGCTCTTCATCTCGACGATGGCCGACAGCCAGGTGACGGCGATGCTCATTTCGGGCATGTTGCTGATCCTGCCGCTCATCATGCTCTCGGGGATGGTCTTCCCGATCGAGAACATGCCCGGCGTTTTGCAGGGAATCTCCTGTATCGTTCCCGCCCGCTGGTATATCGAGGCCGTGCGCAAACTGATGGTCGAGGGGTTGCCCTTCGCTGCCGTGCTGAAAGAGTTTGCCGTCCTGGCCGTCATGACCGGTGCGCTGATCGGCGTGGCGCTCGGAAAGTTCAACGATAAACTCGAATAACGATGCGAACACTACTCGTTTTACTCGACAAGGAGTTCCGGCAGTTCTTCCGCAATCCGTTCCTGCCGAAAATGGCGGTCGCCTTTCCGATGATGGTGATGCTCGTCATTCCGTGGATCACGACGATGGATGTCCGTCATGTCGGCGTCTCGGTGGTCGACAACGACCGCTCGACCGCTTCGCGGCGGCTCGTCGGGAAGATCGGAGCCTCGGACTATTTCCGGCTCTACGGTGTCACGGAACATTACGGCGCTTCGCTGGCAGCGCTGGAGCGGGGCGATGTCGATGTGATCGTCGAGATTCCCGACGATTTCGAACGTTCGATCGCGGAACGGTCGCCCCGCAGAGTGAGCATCACGGCCAACGGCGTGAATGCGTTGAAGGGGAGTCTCGGTTCGCAGTATATGGTGCAGACCGTCATGGGAACCCTCGCCGAACTGCTCGCAGAAGAGGGTGTCGCACCGTCGCCCGACCTGATTACGGTGCAGAACCGCTACAATCCGACGCTCGACTACCGTGCCTACATGATCCCTGCGCTGATGATCATGCTGCTTATCATGCTGTGCGGCTTCCTGCCTGCACTCAATCTGGTGGGAGAGAAGGAGCGCGGGACGATCGAGCAGATCAACGTCACGCCCGTCGGCCGCCTGACCTTCACGCTGGCCAAACTGATTCCCTATTGGATCATCGGTCTGGCCGTGCTGACGGTCGCCATGTCGCTGGCATGGCTCGTCTACGGACTGACGCCCGTCGGCGCGGTCGGTGCGGTCTATCTGGCCGCCGCGCTCTTCATCGTCACGATGTCGGGACTGGGCGTGGCGATCGCCAATCGATCCGATACGATGCAGCAGACGATGTTCGTGATGTTTTTCTTCGTGATGATCTTCGTGCTGATGAGCGGACTGATTACCCCGATCGCGTCGATGCCCGGCTGGGCGCAGGCGATCACGCGGCTTCTCCCGCCCCGTTATTTCATCGGGATCATGCGTGCGGTCTATCTCAAAGGTACGGCGCTCGGGGAACTGTGGGGCGATTATGCGGCGCTGGCCGGTTTCGCCCTTGTCTTTGGTATGTCGGCTATACTGACTTGCAGGAAACGGACGTAGGACCGCAGAGCGCTTGGAAACGGGTATTTCGGTAGGAAAAAACGAATTTGTCCGACAAGATGCATGTATTCGAAAAATAATCCGTATCTTTACGAAAATGCTCCGGTAACCGATCACGAACGATGTGCTGTTCGGAGGGGCCATTGCGGATATTCTGGCCAAAATCTCTGCATGATGTGCGAAACGGAGATTTTGGCTTTTTTATTGCTACCCGAATACCTCGGGGTTTGGACGACCTCGAACTGACTGCTTAAATCGAAATAAACATGGAAGAAAAACGAATTTACGAAACACCGGAACTGTCGCTTTGCGACACGGCCATAGAGCGAGGATTCGCGGCATCGATGGATACCTCGACCGAGGAGATCACCCCCGGAGAAGAGGTGGATTGGTAATTTAAAAAACACAGCTATGAGAAAAATCTTATATTTACTCCCCGTCGCTGCATTTTTCGTCTCCTGCGTCGCCGACAGTATACAAGAGGAACTTTCGACCTCGCAGGGGCAGCACGGCGTTTGTCTGTTCGACGCTTCCATTTCGGAACGGGAGGGGACACGCGTCGTCGGAGAGTGGGGTACCGACGGCATTCTCGCCGAATGGGAATCCTCCGACCGGATCGGCGTCTTCGCCGGCGACGAAACGCAGGCGGCCGTTTTCACCGTCAAGGAACTTGACGGTACGAACGCCGTATTCGAAGGCGAGACGATTGCGGACGCAGCCTCCTATCTCGCTTTCTATCCTTACAGCGAGTTGTTGGGACGCGAGGGAACGTCCCTCTCGGGGAAGATGAATTTCCTGCAACGTTATAGTTCGCCCGGATACGGCGAGAACCGGATCGGCATCCAGCCGGATTTCTTCCCTATGCTCGCATACTCTCCGACGGGCGCGCACAGTCTCTCATTCAGACAGATGTGTGCCTACATCCGGGTACGGGTACGCGCCTCCGCAACCCTTGCGGGAGATACCTATCTCAAATCGGTCATTCTGCAAGGCAACGACGGCGAGGTGCTCGCCGGCGAAGGCATCCGGGTTGCGGTCGCCGCGGCGGACGATGCGTCGCTGAATATCCGTACCGGCGACCCTGTTCTGAGCGTCGATGCTTCGGAACAGACCTATTCGGCCGTGGCGCTCGATCTGACCGACCCCGACCAGCCGGAGGGCGAGACGAACGGCAGTCTGCTCTCGCAGAGCGAATTCACGGAGTTCTACATCGCCCTGCCTCCGCAGAATTTCGCGAAGGGGTGCAAACTGACCTTCATAGATACTCGCAACCGGTACATGGGCACCCTGACTTCGAAACCCTTCAACGCGGCGCGGGCGCAGTTCGTAACCTTCCGCGCCGGCGGCGGGGAGAAGGTGTTCGAATACATCGCCGACAACGCCCTGATCTGGCAGGACACACCGAGGCTGCTCCTGCATGCGAACCGTCAGGCCGAATCCCCGAGCGGGTACGATCTGACGGGCGGCAGCGATGCCAATCTCGCCAATTGCTATGTGATCACTCCGTCGATGCTGGCGGCGCATCCCGACGGACTCTTCTGCTTTCCGGCCAAATCGCCCGTCCAGTCGGGAACGGTCTATTGGGACGACCTGCTGCTCGACACGAACGACTACATGGTCTTTACCGTCGACAAGACGATGGCCCGGACGGGAGGTAACGCGGTCATCGGCTATCTCGATCCGGCGACGGGTCTCGTGAAATGGAGCTGGCATATCTGGGTGGTGACCGACGAACTCTTCGCCAAGGATCAGGACTACGAACGGCAGGAGGGAGAGCAGACGCTTATCTACCGCATGATGGACCGGAATCTGGGTGCGAACGATCCGACGGGTTCCGGCGACAAGTCCCGTTCGTGTCTCTACCAGTGGGGGCGCAAGGACCCCTTCTCGAACGCTACGACCGTGTACGGCCCCGAGGGCAATACGCTGGACATGCACTCGTGGCCCAGTTGCGAGGGGTATACCATCGATCCGGTATGGAATGCCCAGATCGGCCGCAAGTCGGGGGATTATCTCTACAACGGCACCGTGGAGTTCACGCTCTCGCATCCGGCGACCTACATCTCCTATGCCGATGAGAAGGATATATCGAACCCCAATCAGACATGGCTGCGCAGCGATGTTCCGGGGCATCAGAACGACCGTCTCTGGGGCACCTATTTCGAGAAGGAGGCCGTGGGCGCCGCGACCGTTCTGCTCTCGAAAAGCGCCTTCGATCCCTGTCCGGCTGGGTACCGCATCCCCCTGATCGCACCTTTGAAGTTCACGGGAAACGATGTCGAATCGTATACGACAGAGGGCGTGTGGCTCTACGTCGATTCGCAGCGTTCGGTGAAAGCTTGGTATCCCTATGCGGGATCGCGTTTCTCGAAAATGGACGCTTCGGGTAAACAGATCGGTATTCTGGGATATACGGAGGGGGCTTCGGGGCTTTACCAATTCAGTTATGCGGCATCGATTTGGAGCGCCACGCTGGAATTCGTGCAGGAGATCTCCGTCGGCACCTCCTGCAATTCGGACGATTTGACGGTTACCGGGTACAGTAGCACAGGCTATCGGCCGGAGTTCGTCTATGAAGGACCCTATGCCCGGAGTTTCGCCCTCGCTGTCCGCTGCGTCAGAGAGGATGCGAACGGAATTGTACGGTAGCCGGACGAAGCAAGCATGGTATCTGCGGGAGACGAAAACAATGGAAATACCGTTCGAAAAGTCTGATCCGACGGCCTCGCGGTTGCCTCCTTTTGCGAAGGTTCGTAATTTTATTGGAGTATGACCTCTCCGCCGACTTTTGAATGTGTACGGCGTGGTGAAATCCCCTCGGTGAACGCTTTGTTGTAAACGGCTTTCGGCACGTCGGATTTCGAGGCTGTCGAGTTGCTCTTGTTTCCATTCGGGGGCAGGAGCATTCGAGATCATGCAGGTAGCTGACCGTAATTTCGTCGAAACGGATATTGGTCGAGCGGAATTGTTGCGGGATTGAAAACGAGACTTAGTGTTTCGACGCCGAGCCGATTTTTCCCACCGATTCCGACAGTGCAATCGTGCGGCGGAAATATTCGGCTATCGTGCAATAGACCCTCCGTCCGTCGGTTTCCAGCACATTGTCCAGCGTTACGGGGACCTCCAACGCTTCGAGCCGTTTGATGCGCTTGTCGTATTTCTCGATTTGCTCGTAAATCCGTAGCTGAACGGCGGGATTCTGTGTTTTAAGCGTTTGGGTGTCGAAATCCCAATCGTCGGCGGGGATATTGATTCCCGTGCTTACATAGCGGCTGCGGCGATTGACGGTAAAACGCAGGTAGATGTTCGTGGTGCAATTTTGATTGATGCGGGCTTTTCTGTAAAAGGAATTGATGCAGACACTCATAATGTTGCGGCATTATGCAGACAGGTGCGAGCGGTGTTTTACCGCCGTAAAACATGGTTAAACAAATGGTAAAACA